>ERZ761609.27-NODE-27-length-227237-cov-10.911987_pt1 | contig 227237 bp, 187 predicted proteins | sample MGYA00511163_ERZ761609 | MGnify/ENA primary metagenome ERZ761609 (study PRJEB28899, sample SAMN02445070) | bioreactor sludge metagenome | biome: EBPR sludge | place: Australia: Brisbane, Thorneside Wastewater Treatment Plant | collected 2011-12-16 ... | reverse complement strand
GTTGTGTAGTAACAGGTTTCGGTGGCGACTTCGGCTTGGGTTTCGCTTGCGCGCTCGCATTGCCGACGGTCAGTAACACCACCGTGATCAAAATACCGATCAATCTCATAATTTCCTCCTATCTAACGTTTTACATAGCTAATGTTGTACTTGATATTCGCATTTCCGCCGCCGAGGTCGATAGTGACGTTCCAGTCGCCCGTTCGCGGAACGGTGATCATTGCGGGGAAATGCGTAAACTTGCCGCCGAAATACTCGAATTTTCCGCCCCGCTTATAGCTGCTAAAATTCGAGTCATCTGTCAGCATAAAGTTGCACTGCGTGTCACAGTCCAGCCTTACCACATCACCCTTACTCAAGTGTTCGCGTGCATGAATAAAGTTCATAAAGCCTCCTAACCGGTTGGTTTCGTTTTCCTCGTCAAACCCGACGCGCGGTCGCTCTTACGGACGAAGCCCATGGCTCCGTAGAGCGGGCCGTCGTTGCCGTAGGCGGCGGAGCCGGCGACGCCGAGGCCGACCTTTGAGCGTTTTTCGTTGAGGGCGACGTAGAGGTCGTCGCGGACCTCGCGTTTCATCTTGAACTCGGCCTCGAGATCGCCCACCTCGCCGTCAACCGCCGCCGCGTCGATATCCGCCAAAAACGCCGCCTGCGTAATGCCGTTAAACTCAACCGCCTTCGCACCCTCGAGCCAAGCGTCGTTCATCACGCTGCATTTTTCCCTAACCGACCTAATATCTACTTTTGCCATATCGTTTTTCTCTCTCCTTCCGATGTTTATTGGGTTTTATTGATCAAGCGAAGTTAAAATCAATCCGCTCGGAACGATTTTTCACGATTCGGAAAATAATCCAACACCTGTGGATCGATTGTCTGGTCGCTTATTTCCCATTCCTATTCGTATAAATCCTGTTCCTGCTGTCTTAAATTCAATTCCTTATCGCCTATTCACCATTCCTCATCGGCAAACGTGAAAATCTAATCTCGTAAATCGGCTCTCTAGTCGCGTTTCATCTGAACTCGGACTCACGATCCCCTATGTCGCCCCCAGCGGCCGGCGAACTTTGTGTCCCTGTCCTTGTCCCATAGGTTTTTGTCCTAGCTTCCTTTCTTCGCCAATAACCGCCATCGTCTCTGTCGAAATCTGTAGAATAACTGCGCAAATAACCAAACAAATGGCGTCAGGAGGCCCGCCTTGATTTCAACTTTGTCCGAATATCTGCAACTGACCGACGATTCTTCTTCGACGTCGATCAAATGGTCCCAGACTGAGATCACTCCACCACTTTCGCTCGTCGCTAGCTCCATTCGGACATCATCGATTCGCTCAAACTTCAAAGAGTGCATCCAAAGCGGCACTAGTCCAAAAGCGTATAATCGGGTCGTGACCAACTGTCCTTCCTGCCAGACCGCTGGAAAATCACCCGACCGGAAACCCATGATTCCACGTGTGACAAATACTAGCGTCTGACTTCGCTTCACTAGCTGCCAGGCTATCTCAGCTGGAATGGGCAGGTTACTCTTAACTAAAACTGTCATATTTCAGATCGCATATATCGAAGATCGTCGTGATGCTGAAAGCGGCAACTGGTCAATTTCGATTATCTTCTCTACCAATGATTCTCTTTCTTTCGGATCAAAACTGCTTTCTCGACCGGCAATACAAACCCGTCAACTGGTACGCGAAAATAGCCAACGCAACAGTCGTAACTCCGCTTCCGAGTAGCGAGACGATCTGCGCCGCAAACAGGTAAACGTAACTGCGATTGCCCAAAGGCCGTTGTTTGATTTTTCTTTTGCCGGTTTCAAAATATCGAACGCCTCTAGAGACCGTTTTCCTCCGTGTGACGCTAACGAGGCGAGGTATCAACTATGACGAGCCTCCTAGCAAATTCGAGCATGCTCATCAGCGACTTTTTCGCATGTACCGTAAGTTCGCCGCAATCTTGAATTTCCAGAAACATAAGATACGTCCAAAAACTCCTCGATTGAAGATGTACAACCCAAAATGATTTAGTTCGTCGTTGCACCATACCTTTTTATAATCCGTAGCAGGGCTCAACATGTCTAATACGGTCGTGCCGTTAGTCGCGGCGTCGAGCATGAATTCTCGGATAAGTAGGTTGCCGGGACCAAATTCTCTGAATTGCGGATCAAACGATGTTTTCCAGAAGAACAATTTATTGTGATCTTTCAGCAAGAGAGCCATCGCCACAGGTGCTTTATCACAGCGCAAAGCGTAAACCGATAGGAGTCCTAGGCTGGCCATCGCCGAAGCAAATTCGCGATGCAGACGAGCTGTTCCCGCGTTTTGGCCAACAGCTGTCCCGGCGGTCGCTTTCCAACTTTGTTCCTCAAGCCAAAAATACTCGTCTAGCGTTTCAGGAGTGTATGCTTCGCTTTCAATAGTCACTCTTCCTTTTCGTTCGAGTTTGCCGCGTCTTCGCTTCAATTCACTGACAAACTTTCTCGTCAAACAACGAAGAAAGGCGGCGGCACGATCATTGACGGCACAGTCATCTGGAAAATTTGCGACCGGAGAATCGTCCATCGGCCATACGCCTATCGCGTGCCCGCTTTTCTCCGCGAGTATCAATAGGTCAAAGAGCCAACTACCCTCGGGAACAAGTCGGAACTCGACAACGTCCCATCGACTCAAACCCCTTAGGACTTTCCAGATGCTTCGAGTGATCTGTTCGCGCTCAGATTCGTCAGTGCCATGTATAAGATCAAACCGCGGCGAATTTGGATTAAAAACTCCTGTTAGTTTTTGGGCGGGAAGACCGTGCAGATTGTCTCGCTGCCGCAGGAGTGGTAGCACGGCCCGCAGTTCCGTCCTACGCCACACGGTTACTAACATCACCTGGTACTCAAAGGCTCTTACGAGAGCGGTAAACCACTCAGGGCGGAGAAAAGGTACACTAGCCGCTCCCTCATCGCACAAACTTGTCCACTTTTGACTCATCTCCTCTATTACGTTTTCCGCTCCTACGGAAACATCGACGCGCCATTCGTCGTTAGGGCTATTGAAGGCTGAGGGATCTGCCGGATTGATATACATAAAATAGACACCAACAATTAAGACCGCCGACTGCCCAATATTTTATTTTCTTGCCACGTAGTAAATCCACAACGAGTCGACGTCGCTGGTCACCGGCTCTCCTTTATGGTTGTAGGCCGTGCTGCCCGAATAGCCAATTTCTGCAAGTCGTTTGATCTGCGCGCCAATGCTGGTGTAATAAACGAGCAGCGAATAGCGATGGTCGCAATCGTTGACAATGGCGTACTCGTCGCCGTAAATCTCGCGCCTCTTCATTCTCAAATGCCTTGGCAAAAAGAAAAGATATGAAAGGAAGTTCTTGATCAATCCCGCATTGAATTCAGGATTTATAAGCCAGTAGGGCTTATTAAAATGCCTGTAATCAAGATTGTGACCAGAGAACATCAACGTTCCTCCTTTACTCAGTACGCGGTAGATTTCCTTTAGAGATTTCATCCTTTCTTGGTGCGAAAGAGCGTCTATACCGTTGTAACTAAAGAGAACAAAATCAAAGGCCTCGTCCGCAAACTCAGTTAAGTCACTGGCATCAGCTACCAGAAACTCACCGGTTCTGTATCGGGATCTGGCCTCATCAATAAACTGATGCACATAATCAATACCGACATAGGTGTCGGTCAACCACAACAAATGCCGAGTTGTTCGCCCTCCTCCGATTCCGATGTCCAAAACTCTTGAATTCCTGATCGTTTCTGACAATTTTTCAAACAGCACAGTTTCAGCCGGAAAAAGACGATCGAGTCCGATATAATAATCGAGAACCTTGTTGTTCGAATACGCCGTGCGGTTCGTGCTATTAGCTGACGCCGGTCTAGTCATATCTCTGCTCCTCTGAAACCCATCAAAATATTTGGAGTTGAGATACACCCGCATGAGCTCTGCTGTACCTTCAACTTGATGCGTCCTTACTTTGCCATTTCTTCAGCGATGAGGGATCTCAGTTCGGGTTCGCCGAAGCGGGCGAGCGGGCGGCCGTTGACGAAGAATGTCGGTGTTTGCCGAATGCCGAGGCCTTGGGCGTCCTTTTTGTCGCGTTCGATCTTGGCCGAGTACTGGTTTTGCGTCATCGCGGTCTTCATTTTTTGCAGATCCATGCCTAGCGTCATCGCATATTTTTCAAACAACGCATCAATATCGGATGGCGCCGCGGCGGGCTGTCCATGTTTCTGGCCCCATTCGGTTTGCTTTTGGAAAAGCAATTCCTGAGCCTGCCAGTATTTGCCCTGTTCGCCGGCTGCTTCGGTGAAAATTGCTGCCTTCATCGAGTTTGGATGAAGCGGCAGGTATCGCATGACCAGTCGGGCTTTGCCCTCGTTCTCGTTGAGGATCTTCTTAACGATCGGCCCGAACGCGGCACAGGCTTCGCATTCCGGGTCATAGAATTCGACGAGCGTGACCTTTGCATCGGCCGGGCCGAGAGTAGGACTGTCAGGTCGAACGAGAGCTTCGGCATTGATCGCGGCTTTGTTTGAATTACCGTTAGTCGCTACCGGTTGGTTTTGAATCGAACTCCGGTAATAGTTTGAGCCGACCACAAAGGCGACTATCGCTGCCAGGATTACCGCAGCCAAAATAATGATTTCTTTTCGCATAAGCTATTTTTCCTCTGATCTATAAAACAGCAAACATAAGGCGATGCTGAAAAACGACACTAGCGCCATCAATGGGATGGTAATAAATCCGAACCATTCGATCTGGCGCGATGTGCAGGAAATACCCTGCGTGCACGGCGTGATGCTCTCGGGGATAAACCCGTAGTAAAGCAGGTTGTGATATACGGCGATCGCGAGGCCGATGAGGGCGAACGGCAGGGCGTATGCCTTCATCCTGCGATCGTTCAAAATTATCCCGACACCGATTATCAAAACGAGCGGATACATCGCGATCCGCTGGTACCAACACAACACGCACGGCGGCAATTCCATGACTTCGCTGAAAAAGAGGCTGCCGCCCATAGACGACAACGAAATCAACCACGCAGCATAAACAAGAAATCGGTTCATCAGTCAAAAAGTTCCGAGAGAAAACCTTTACGCTTTTTGTACCCGCCGTGACGCGAGTCCTCACGGTCGGAATAACCGCGCTGATCGCGTTCGGTGTCCCTCGCAGGCTCACCACCTACTGACCGCTCGATTATCTTGTCTAATTCGCCCCGGTCGAGCCATACTCCGCGACACTTGGAACAATAATCGATCTCTATGCCCTGTCTTTCGGACATAACCAAACTCTCACTCACACATGCTGGACAATTCATATTTTCTTCTCCTGTTCACAATAAAATGTATGTCAGCAACTCCAGGCTTCCTATCGCATCTGTTTACAGCCGTTGCGGTCAAAAGCGTACTTTCTTTCGCCGCCGTTTCTTTCTCTGTTCTGCCAACATCCGCCGACTCCCTTTGCGATTTAGACCCGCGGCCTTAGTATCGGACCTGGTAAACCTAAATCTGCGTAATCCTTTCTTGGAAGCCAAGTAAAGAATCGAGGTCAAAACGACTGCGACAATCAGGCCCAACCAGAACTGAGTTGATCTCGACATTCAAGCAAAAAGAACAAATGAAAATTCCGCCGTTCATTCGGAAGTTTGCCGTTCCGAAGGCTCTTTATCTTGAGAGCTTTTACCGGACTCCTTGTCAGCCTTGTCTTCTGGCTTGCCGAAATGCTCCGCGATATCGGCAGGGCTAATACGATGGATGCCCGGAAGTTCATCGTTGGCTTCGGGTTTGGTGCGACTGCTCCCCGGTGTTGTTTGTTTTTTCTGTTTCATTTCGCGTATCGATTATCCGAGTGGCCGGTCGTCGATATGAAGCACGTCTCTGCAACGGCAGAGACCTAACTAAACTTAAGGAGCCTCAGGCTGTTCAAAATAACGAGTACAGTCACTCCCACATCGGCGAATATCGCCATTGCCAGGCTGCTCAGGCCCAGGATCGCCAGCACGACGAAGACGAGTTTGGTCAGCACGGCGGCGGCGGTGTTGAGCCGGATGGTCGATATCGTTTTGCGGCCCAGGCGGACGAGATACGGAATCAATTCGAGGCGGTCATTGAGAATGGCTATCGACGCGGCTTCGATGGCCGTGTCGCTGCCCGCTGCACCCATTGCCACGCCGACATTTGACAGTGCCAGAGCCGGAGCGTCATTGACGCCGTCGCCGACCATCGCCACCGTGCCGTACTTTTTGAGAAGCTCACGTATAGCGTCGGCCTTGTCCTCAGGCATCATATCGGCTTTTACTTCGGTTATCCCGACGATGGCGGCGACCGCCTCGGCCGGAGCACGGTTATCGCCGGTCAGCATTATCGTCTCGATACCCAACTCCCGCAGATCGGTCACGGCCTGCCTGCTTTCCGGTTTCAGCTCGTCGGTGAGGGCGATGATCCCTTCGACGCCGCCATTGCTGCTGACCACGATCGAGGTTTTACCTTGCTGCTGCAACTCTTCGACTTTTTTGACGACCTCTTGCTGAACCGAATGCTCCTCGGTAATGAATGGCAATTTGCCGATGCAGTGATGTTTGTCATAACAGATCACACAGTCGGCCTGTGCGCCCTTGCCCATGACGGCCTGAAAGTTCTCGACGCCGTGTATCTCGATCTTCTCGTCGCGCGCCGCGTCAACTATCGCCTGCGCCAGCGGATGTTCGGAATACGTTTCGATACCGGCGGCACATGCGAGCAGATGTTCGCGGGTCGTCTCGCCGAACGGTATGACATCCGTGACCTTTGGCTTGCCATACGTTAGCGTGCGCGTCTTATCCATCGCGATCGCCTTTACCTGGCCGATGGCTTCAATGTATTTGCCGCCTTTGACAAGTGCCCCTCGGGCCGACGCGTTCCCTATGGACGCATAGATAGAGATCGGCGTGCTGATGACCAGGGCACACGGGCACGCGATGACCAAAATCGTGATCGCCTGTTCGAACCAGACGTTGAACGGCTGAGCAAACAAAAGCGTCGGAACCGCTACAAGCAGCACCGCGATAAAGATGATCGACGGGGTATAGTAGCCGGCGAATGTCTCTATGAACTTTTGCGTTTCCGCCTTGGTCTTTGTCGCGGCGAATGTGGTTTCGATGATCTTGGAGAGCGTGGAGTCCTTTGCCAGCTTTGTCACGCGGGCTTCGAGATAGCCCTGCATGTTCAGTGTTCCGGCGAAGACGTTATCGCCCGCGTGTTTGTCCCGCGGCAGGGGTTCACCGGTGATCGTCGATTCGTCCACCGAGGAAGAGCCGCTAACGACCTCCGCATCCATCGCGACCATATCCGATGGCTTTAGGACGAGAATGTCGCCGAGTTTGATGTCGGCAAGGGGCGTGTCGGTGATTTGACCGTCTGCCGCTTTGATCGCCGCCGTCTTTGGCGCCCGGTCGACCAATGCCTGTAAAGCCGATTTACTTGTGGCGATCCCAAACTTCTCCAGCGTCTCACCAAGCGTGAACAGCACGACGACCACGGCGGCCTCCTCATACTCGCCGAGATAGAACGCACCGATGATCGCGATCGTCATCAGCAGATTTATGCTCTTGAAATTGAGCTTCGCGAGAGCCGTCAGCCCGCTTAAAAGCGTGCCCCTCCCTATCGCGAGGATGATAACCGCAAAAAATACCGCCGCGACCCATCGCGAATACGGCTGCCAGGCCGGAACCGGGGCGAGCAGGAACTTGAAGACATCAATATCCGCCAGCGAAAAGAATTCGAAAACAGCGACCAGTGCGACACTAAAAACAAGCCACTGAAATTTGCGGTCGCCCAATACCGAGGGGGTTTTCACGTTCGCTACGGTTTCTGTTGCAGACATCTCGCTCCATTAAAGCCTGTTCAAATCAAAGTTGCCCGGCGGCTTTCGACGCAGAGCCGGGCGGAGGACAGTTTGCGACTGCCCCACGCCCGTCATTGGTTATCCGCTCCATTGCGGCCAACCTCATCAACGGTGACGGCGACGGTAATGGCTGCTCGTGCGGCCTCCGCCTAGGATCACCCTGAAGATGCTGCCGACCGTCGAACGGCGCTGCTGCGGATAATACGTCTCGCGGCCATAATTACTGTTGTTGCCGTATCCACTGTTTCCATAGTAGCCGCCGTTGTTGCCGTATCGAGTATTACCGTAATACACAGGCGTGCGGACAACCGGCTGCCGATAGGTTGGGCGATGATGTACGTCGCGCCGCCCTTGAGATCGACCCCCATGGTGTTGAGCGCTGGCCGCAACGCTTCCCAGCCCGACCAGCGTCAGGCCAAGAAACAGCATCGATGCTCCACGTTTCAGATCTAGTATCTTCCTTATCATATTTTCTCCTTGCCTTTTCAGGCTGTAACCCACGGCACACAAAACGTGCCGATCAACCTCGTCGAGGAGAGGATTTGTGCAGGCTTGCTCCCGCACTGAGCTATCGGGCGTGGAGCCCGAAACTATTAATATGGGCGACTAATGTCGCCGCCCGCCCTTATGCACAACGCGGACAACCGGGCGATGAACTACTCTGTGACTGCCAACTCCGAATCCAATATTTCGCCGCCCGAAAAGGCTGAAGCCCGAATTTGAGAATCCGAAATGGCGGTGATACCCAAACCCGTAAGGTGACGACCAGCCGGAATGGTATGGCAGAAACGTACGGGTGCCGAATAACGACGAGGAGAGCCAATAGCCGGAGAGACCTCGACGACCGAACGGGTCGTTTCGGTAGCTGGACGAAAGCCGTCCAAGGGTCTGCTTGGACAACTTGCCGTTCAACGACGCGAGGGTCTCCGCCCGCGACGAACTCCACAGGTCGAAATCATCCCTTTGCTTAGTATCGAACTTCGCTGTCGTGAACTCGCCGTTTCGTAACACCGAGATCTCTCTGCCATCCTTGACCTCTTCGCCGTTCACCCGTGCTTTTCCCTTGAAGACACGGACAGTCACCGAATCCGTCGCCGACGGGGCCTGAACTCGATAGACGCCCTTGCGATCGAGCACAATAACGCTCAGACCTGAGCGAAGAGTGACCGGTGCGAGCGAGTCACCCGAGCCGGCAATTTCGATGATCGCCGTTCCTTTTGAAAATGCCACGCTTAACGAATCGAGCGAGGCATCGACCATCTCAATCTCCGAATCTCCCGAGAGCCTTAGAAAGCCCCCGGGATTTAATAAAAGTTCGACGCGTCCGTCCGGGCTGGTCATCAACCTGTCGCCAGACGAGATCGTGTCGGTGTTTGTCACGCTCCGGATTTGCGATTCTCCTTTGGCCAAATAGCTTGCTTCGCCGCTGACAAAGTTAATGCCGCCAGCCTTCGCAGATATCACGTAGGTATTTTGATCCTGCGCTTTTAAGGCGGTGACGCCAGCGGTGATAAATAAGATCGAGAGAACAAAAATGTTCGCGCGATTGATTCTTGATAAATATATATTCACGGTAAAACCTCCTAACCGATCATCTGTCTCCTAATACCCATACCGCCTGTTCCTTCGCCCATACTTATAGGACAGAAAGGTCACCACGGCCACGACGGCCAACGTTAACGCGATCTTGACGCCGCCCGACAAGTTGTTACCTTTCGCTTTTCTGACCTGCGGATAGGCAACGGTCGTGCTAGTTTTGGTATTCGGATCAACTACAACAAAATCGTTCTCATTTGCTTCGCTGACATAGCCTTTGACCTTTGTCTTATCGCGTAATTCGAGCTCGACCTGAGCATCTGGGCCCGTGCCCAGTTTCCTGATCTCGACCCTCGTCTTTTCGGCTTGCTTCTCATCATCGTTTGACGGAACTGCCGCCGATACGAGCATGGAACTTGCGCAGATGGCGGTGACCAACGCGACTGACATAAGTTTCTTTAAGATACTAGTCCACTCTCCTTACCTGCCCGATTAAAAGACCCAAGCGCGGACAAGCCGGTTCGCTGAGCCCCTGAGACAACATCTGCCTCGTCAGATCATCCACGAATCCTCGATGGGCAACACGAGGATAAAACCGTCGCCTTTGCGGCCAGTGTGAGCACCACGCTTGATCGCATCGACGATTACTGGAACCATCCCATCCTCGCAAACGATCTCGACCTTTCTGCTCCGCCGGAATGGATCGAGTACATCCACTTCGGCGGATCTCGGGCCCTTGCCGAAACCTGACCCGTCCGTCATTGTCATGCCCGGGAAGTTCTCGATGTTCTCAAAAGCTACTACCAGCTTCTCAACAGTAAATGGTCGTACGATCGCAATGATCATTTTCATACATTTTCCTCCTCAAACTCACCTACTGCATCCTTCTCAAGCCAACCGTAGAGCGTCGGCAAGATCAACAGCGTCAGCAGTGTCGACGTTATCAGGCCGCCGATGACAACAGTCGCGAGCGGACGCTGCACCTCCGCTCCGGCTGATGTCGCGAGGGCCATTGGGATAAAGCCGAGACTTGCAACAAGGGCTGTCATCAGGACGGGTCGTAAGCGTGTCTCCGCGCCTTCCTTAACGGCTTCGAGCACCGTCTTGCCTTCTTCGCGCAGATGGTTGATAAAGCTGATCATAACCACGCCGTTCAGAACTGCCACACCAAAAAGGGCGATAAATCCGACACCCGCCGAGATCGAAAAGGGCATTCCGCGCAACGCGAGAGCAATGATCCCGCCGACAATTGCAAACGGAATTCCGGTATAGATCAAGGCGGCCTGCTTTACCGAATTAAAGGTGGTATACAGCAGGACGAAAATCAGAAATAACGCAATCGGAACGACGATCAGCAGCCGCTCTGATGCACGCTGCAGATTCTCGAACGTGCCGCCCCATTTCAAGTAATAACCAGGCGGAAGCTGGACATCCTTTTCAATCTTCGCCTGAGCTTCAGCTACAAAAGAACCGATATCGCGCCCGCGCACATTCAGCTCAACTCCGATACGCCGACGTGTATCCTCGCGGGTGATCTGGGCAGCGTCCTCGACAAGTTTAATATCGGCGATCTGCGAAAGGGCGACGCGTGATCCATTAGGGGCTGTCAGAATCAAACCCCTAATTGAATCTACATCCTTACCGGATTCTTGGTTTAATCGGACGACCAAATTGAAGCGCTGTTCTCCCTGATAGACCTGGCCGGCCTGTTTTCCGGCGACGACCGACTCGACCAGATTGTTCACGTCCTCGACGTTCAGGCCGTACCGAGCGATCGCGGCCCTATCCGGCTTGATCTGCAGCTGCGGCAGACCGCTCGTGGCTTCCGCCTTAACGTCCTCCGCCCCTTTAACGGCCTGGACTGAGCGAACTATCTCGTCGGCCTTGGCCTTAAGAACGGCTAGGTCGTCGCCGTATAACTTAATAGCCACGTCCGACCGGACACCCGATATAAGTTCGGCAACGCGCAGCTCAATTGGCTGCGAGAAGCTTATCGTCGCGTTTGGAACACCCTCCTCCAAAGCTTTCGACATCTTTTCGACGAGTTCAGTCTTATCCTTCGTGACCCATTCGTCGTGCGGTTTTAGAGCTACATAAAGATCCGAAAAATCAACGCTCATCGGGTCCGTAGCGACTTCGGCTCTGCCAGTTTTGGAAATCACGGTCTTGACTTCGGGGAATTTCATCAGGACCTTTTCGATCGCTGTCGTCGTTTGAACCGACTGTTCCAACGAGACACTCGGCAACTGTTGAACCTGTACGGCCAGATCGCCTTCATCTAGACGCGGGATGAATTCCGCACCTAAATACGGGAATATCGCAAATGAAATAGCCACCAGGCCGACGGCAAGCGCCAGTGCCTGGGATCGCCAACGGCCGACGAATGCCAACGAGGGCTCGTATATCTTCTTCGCCCAGCGAATCAGGAAACTTTCCTTCTCCGACACTTTACCGACCAAAACGATGGTCATCATCGCCGGAACATAGGTCAACGAAAGTAGCAGCGATCCAACCAGAGCAAACACGACCGTTAGAGCCATCGGCACAAACATTTTCCCTTCAATGCCCCGAAGGGAGAGAATCGGAAGATAAACGATGGCGATAATGGCGACGGCGAATACGACGGGGCGAGCGACTTCAAGGCAAGACTCGAGAATTGTCCGCTGCGGAAGTTCTCGGTGGCCTGAAAGCTCGGCCTCGTGTTGTGCCTCAGCCCTTCGCCGAATCGTGTTTTCAACCATCACCACCGCCCCGTCAACGATCAGCCCGAAATCAAGCGCACCGAGACTCATCAGGTTTCCGGATACGTTAAAAATCCGCATCAGGATTGCCGCAAACAACATTGAGAGCGGGATGATCGTGGCCACCAGCAATGCACCGCGCCAGTTACCAAGCAGGAGCATCAGCACAACGATTACAAGGATTGCTCCCTCGATCAAATTCGTTTCGACGGTAGCGATTGCCCGGTCGATCAGTTCCGTACGGTCATAAAACGTAATGAGTTCAACACCTTTCGGCAACGATTTTTTTACCGTCTCGACGCGCTCCTTTACGTTATTCACCACGGTACGCGAGTTTTCGCCCTTGAGCATCAAAACGATGCCGGCGACGATCTCACCCTCACCGTTTGAAGTGACGGCTCCTTGTCTGACGGTCGAGCCTTCGACGATCTCGCCGACATCTTTAACATATACCGGGACGCCTTCCTTGCCTGTCTTGACGACGATGTTGCCGATGTCGTCGGGGTTTTCGACGAGTCCGATGCCTCGCAAGAGATACTGTTCCGAGCCTTTTTGAATGTAGGCTCCGCCGACATTGGCGTTATTGCGCGAGATCGACTCATAAACGTCGCGCAACGTCAGGCCGAAAGATTGTAGCTTCGCTGGATCGAGCTGTACCTGGAACTGCTTCTCAAAACCACCGAAACTGTTGATTTCAGTTGCTCCCGGAACGCCCAAAAGCTGACGGCGCACGCTCCAGTCTTGGATAGTACGAAGCGATTTCGCGTCATAGCCCGATCCTGGTGCGGCCCTTAGCTCATACTGATAGATTTCGCCCAAGCCTGTGGAGATTGGTCCCATTTCCGGTGAACCGATGCTGTCCGGAATTTGTTCGCGGGCGGCGGCGAGACGCTCCAGAACTAGCTGTCGTGCAAAATAGGTGTCTACCGAATCGTCGAAAACGATCGTGACCGCCGATAGTCCAAATTTCGATACCGAACGGATCTCCTCAACATCCGGCAATCCCGACATCGCAACTTCTACCGGAAAAGTCACCTGCCTCTCCATCTCAAGCGGTGCGAGCGATGGTGCGCTGGTCAAAACCTGCACCTGCACGTTAGTGACATCGGGCACCGCATCGATCGGCAAATTTATCAGACTATAAGCTCCCGCCGCCGACATAATTGCGACGAGGAGCAAAACAACCAGGCGGTTCTCCACCGAAAAACGAATTAGACCGTTGATCATATTAGCTATTTATCGAGTTCAGACGGCCAAACGCCGCTTTGAATAAAAAATCACCGAAGTCCGGGACGGACGAAGCAGATTAATGGCCATGCTCGCCCATTTCGCTTTTCTGCATCTGCGTCTTTAGAGTAAAACTTCCCTTGGTCACGACCTTCTCGCCGAGCTTGAGCCCGCTAATGACGCGGGTATAGCCTTCTATGTCGCCGCCCACCTCGACCTCACGCACCTCAAAGGCTCCCGGCTCGTCGTCCTTAGGGACGAAAACGATCGTCTTTTCGCCTTCTCGCTGGATAGCGTCGCTACGAACGACCAGCTCCTCACCATCGGTTGTGTTCGTGCCGATTTGAAATCCGACTTCCGTAAACATTCCGGCTCGCAGTTTACCGTTCGTATTTGGAACCTCAAGCCTTACCCGGGCGGTCCGTGATGTTTCATCGAGACGCGGATCTATGTAACCAACTCGCCCGTTGATCGTTCCGATTGACGGAGACGTAATTTCCGCGATTGCACCCACAAAAAGCTTGCCAACGTTTGCTTCGGGCACATTAGCAATAACGTAAACCGTCGAAAGATTCGAGATAGCAAAAATCGGCATTGCCGCTTCGACCCCGGCGCCGGAATTAAATTTTCGTTCCGTAATGACGCCGGAGAGCGGAGCACGTACCGCAACCTGCGAATTATTTTCGTTTCTGTGATCGGTAGACTGTATTTTAGTTTCACTAACGCCAAGGGTACGCAGTTGATTTTGAAGTTCCGCGAAATCGATTCGAGCTGTTTCGACTTCTGCCTTTGCCGTTTGGATCTCTTTGTTCAAGCCGATGTTACTCTGAAAATCGTAATCGGCCTTGGCGGTCCTATAATTCGTATCCGCTGCGATCGAGTCTTTCCCCGCGCCGGCGCCAAGCTCGATGAGACGTTTCGTGCGTCGCAGAGTCGCCTCTGCTTCATCCAGTTTTGCTTTTGCCTGCAAGATAGAAACGCGATTTTCGGCTTTTTGAACCCGGGCCAAATTTGCATTTGCCAAATTTAGACGGGTTCTGGCCTCGTTGGTTTTACCATGCATCTCGGCAAGCTGAGGGCTCGAGATCAGAGCCAGAGTTGCACCTTTCTGAACATAGTCTCCGACACCGTAGAAAACCTGCTCCAGGCGGCCGCCGACGAGCGGTGTAGCCATTTCCGTAGTTTCGGGATTCAGTTCAACCGCTCCCGTAACGTAGAGTTTTGCGATCGCCGGCCGCTGGGTCACCGTCTCAGTCTGGATTCCCGCTGATTCGAGCATTTCGGCGTCGAGCTTAACCTCTTCTCCTTCCTCGCCCTCCTCATGACCCGGCTCCTCTTTTTTCTCTTCCTTAACAGCAACATTGACGTCTGTGGACGAGCCTCTACTGGCGATCCAGATGATACCCAGCACGGCGATCACGCCGGCAATAACCGCGGTGATGATCCACGCCCTGGCTGATTTAGCTATACCGGGCCGCGTAGACTCGACTTTGAGATCTGCCGAATCCAGATTGTTCTCAAGACGTTCAAGCTCTGCTTCGTCGTTTCTTTCGTGCTCGTTTGATTCTGCGATATTCTTATTTGACATAACTTCCTCAGATTTACAGTGTGATTCCTAGTGCAATAAATAGATCGGCCTGGGCTCGGTAGCGTTCCGTCAGAGTCTCGGTCAGATCACGGTTGGCATCCAACAATCTGCGCTGTTCCGCAATTAGATCAGTGATCTTGAGTTCTCCCAGTTCATAAACTCTTCTAATGGTTTCAATGTTTTGACGCGAGCGCGGCAGCACGGCGGTTTCGAGGGTCGTCAGCGACCGGTTGGCCGCTTCGATCCGTTGAAATGCAACAGTGATCTCGTTCTTAATAAACTGCTCGGCAAACGCTCGGCGTTCCTGAGCCTGGCGTATCGTGATCGCTGCTTCCGCCTTTGCTCCCTGGTTCTTGTTGAATAGCGGCAGGGTAATTGCAACACCAAAGGTTAGCGATCGATCGCGATCCTGCGGAAACGGGCCGGTCGGTAGATCGATGGATGAACGTCCCTGAGTGTAACGGGTATAAGCGGTTAGATCCGGCCTGCTCTGAGAATTGATCAGCCGCAGACCGGCGCTTGCAAGCTGCTCGTCCAGCTCGGCAAGCCGAATCTCCGGCCGGTTGCGCAACCCGACGGCAATACCTGTATCGATGGAGGGTGGAAGTGACGGGAGAGTCGCCGTTGATATATCTTCGCGAAGTTTGAAAGGCGCTTGCGGCTCGACTCCGGCGTAGAATCTCAACCGTGTCAGTGCGGCCTGCAGCCGTCCCTCAACTAACTGCCGGCGGGCCCGCAGCCGCTCAACCTCGGTTTGCAGAAGGCTAAGTTCGAGCGGCGGTGTCTCGCCTTCGTTTACGCGGATCTGCACAAACTCAACGGTCCGCACGTCAAGACTTAGCAGTTCCTCTGACACCTGTAGCTCACGCAATGCCGCGAGGGCTTCGGTGTAAGACACAAATATCTGACTCGCCAGAGTTCGCTGTCGGGCCGTGATCTCAGCCTCTCGCAAGGTGATTTCGGCATTTGCCACATCAATGCGCCGCTGCCGTCGCCCGAATAGTTCGAGTGGAACCGCGATCCCGGCGCTGAACTCGCTGTCACCGGGCGAACCGGCCAGACGGCCGGAGCTTTGTTCAACCTCAAGCGTCGGATTTGGCCGCAGCCCAGCCTGGGTCAGGCGAGCCCTGGCTTTATCGACTTCGAGACGGGCGATCTTTATCTCGCCGTTTGTTTCAAACGCAAGTCTGATAATCTCAGCCAGCGACATACCGTCCGTCTGGCTATAATAATTTGGCACCAACAAAACCGTGAAAGCGTTGGTTTTGATGGGAACGCCCGTCGAAGGAGTGGACTCTTTTCCGACTATTGCTACCTGCGACTGACCAAAACTTGTACTTGTTAAGATGGCAACTGCCAAAAGTAACGCGCCAACGGCACGTCTACCAAAAAGAACATACATAAACCTGATCCTTAATTAGAAACTGGAAAATCTCGCTTGTCTCCCGGCATTAAGCTGGGATAAAAAGCGCAGTCGTTTCGATTGAAAGAATTAGGCTGTTCTAGGCGGACGGAAGAGTTGAGTTAGGCTTGAATTAGAATACCGTCCTACGTACGTATCGGACTGTGAAAACTCTATTTTATTCGTAGGCTTGGTGGATGGAATTGCGAAATATCCCGTGACGACATGGGAACAGCAGCAAAAGCAGGTATCGTCGTCGCAATCCTGAGTCGGGTCGTTTCCTTGTCGCGGTTCCCCGTCTGACTGCAGACGAGTTTGAATGGATTTAGTAGCGGAGCGGCTGTCAGGATCGCGGGCAGTCTTTGAAAGATGGTGGGCGGGTGGAATGCCGACGGCCTCGTTTCCACAATAGGCTTGAAGAACAGTAATGTCGGCCAAAGCATAAACCACAAATAGTAGTGCAACGAGACTGATAAGTCCGCGTTTTATACTGTTTTTGATAATTCTCTGGCTATTCATACTAAATTTTAGACCATACATTGGCAACAAAAATAAGTCAATGCTCAATTGAAACAAATGGGTATTTTTGGTATCAGTCGAGATCCGCCGTCAGGCATTCGCCACGTTTAGAAGTATTGTCACCGTGAAGTAGTGGAGCCATCAATAAATTTTGCGGTCAAGTGCCCTCCGTGCTGGGTCGCGATATTATGAAATTGAATGGATAGAAAAAATTTGGCCTGGGCTATCTCTGTTGTAATAAACGCTGATTTGATGATCCTCTGTACTCCCCCGTCTCGAAAACCAGTGATGAGTCGAAAGGGCCGTCAATGAGCGTGTCAATGTGGGATATTATATAGCGGATGTCAAAGTCGCCTTTTGCAATTAATTGTTCACTTATATAGCCCGTGTAGACGACAATGTGAAAGTTGTAGCTCTTCAGTCTTAACACAAGCTCCGCAACGGAATTAGATTGATCAAAGGGCTCGCCTCCGAGAATTGTTACACCGTCGTTCTCATGGCATCTTGAAAGGATCTCATCGAGAACTGAGGAAATGGAGACCTGTTTGCCATTATGGCGACTATGGGTTTCGGGAACGTAGCAACCTGGACAACGAATTGAACAGCCCGCAACTTGAATCACGCTCCGACGACCCGGGCCATCAACCACAGAGTTGTGATATATGCGATGAAGCCAGAGGTAGTGGCGATCATCCTTAAGATAGCTCGGTTCCCAAGACTCGCCTCCGATCGGCTTTCCGCAATTCAGATTCTGAGAGGTTCCAAGGTCGTCTCTCAAATCGATCAGTAAATCAGTCGGAATGCCTGAGACTTCGGTCGTCAGCTTCCCATTGTCGTGTTCAAGAATGAAGGTGATCTCTTTTTTCATTTTCGTTTTGAAGTCTGTTTTGACTCCAGCGTGATGAAATACTCTTGCTTTTTAGTTTCAATAGAGGGGTCACCTAAAATCTCCTTCAGCTGTCTCGCGGCCTTCTCGCACGCAGTCCCTTGATACCCTTTTATCTCGGTTTCGCACGTTCCGCTTTCGATATCGATCTTGAATTCAACTTCGGGCATTGGCGGTATTCTCCTCAGTATTTGATTCTTATTTTGAGAGTTTTTCCGATTCGTTCCTTGATAAGCCTGCCGCCAAGTTTCTTAGCCATCTTCCGGGCCGCTGCTTCGTGATAGCTGTTCTGTAGCCTGATTACAAAGTCTTTTCCGAGACGGTAAGCAAGATCCAAATCATCGATGATGGCTACATACCCTTTGGCGGTTTTCTGGAACCCGATATCGCCTAGTAGTGATTGGCCCTTTACATCCCGACGCCGGATCACGATATCGGCTTTTTGTGGATCGCGTTTATCCCATCCTTCGAGAGGAATGTCGGTTCCCACAGTCGGAGATGCAAACCCGCATTCGGCTAGGGCTTCGAGAAGCAACTCTCGATTCGGAAACGATTGAGAGTCGAATGTCATGTATTTACTCATTGAAATTACCCCTTAGTTAGAGTTCATAGATCCGATCGGTGCGGTTTCCGGCAAGGCCGGTATTCTCGATTCGAGATCCGACGCCTTTGATATTGTTCCGGGCCCATTTGCGGATCTCTTCGATCTTCTCGCTCATCATCTGTGCTGTAGGAGTAATGTTCTCAGCGGCCTTAATAATGTCGCGGGTTTCAGCCTGCCGGTCGCCATCGATAAAGGCTTCAAGAACTCCGTCTTGTACTGCACCTTCTATCTCCGCACCGGAGAAGTCCTTACTCTTTTCTACGAGCTTGTCGAGATCAAAGTGGTCGGCATCGAGTGCTCTTTTCTTAAGGTGAACGCGGAATATCTCCTTGCGATCCTCGGTTTCGGGAAGATCGACGAAGTGGATATATGAGAACCTACCGATCCTGAACTGCTCGGATTCGAGTTCGCGTACGTCATTGGCGGTAGCGAATACAAGAACGTCCTTGTTGTCCTGCATCCAGTTGAGAAGATAGGAGATAGTTCGTGCTGTCTCACCGCCGTCCGTCTTGTTGGACGACTTCATTCCTGAGACGGCCTTTTCGAACTCGCTGATACCAAGAATGCCCTTGATCGTTCCGGCGATAGACAACGCCCGCTTTATCGACATTGCCGACGAGCCAATGACGCCTCCGCCTTCACCCATAATCGAGCCGAAATCGAGATCGAGCAAAGCCCGATTCGTGATGCTTGAAGCGACGCGTTTACAGAGATCTTTTCCGCAACCGGGAAGGCCGACAAGCAGTATGCCTTTGCACGGTTCAACATGTCTTGCTTTTGCTCGTGGGCTGAATGTGTAAGCTGCACGTTCGAGGATGGCCCTTAGCGACTGGTAACCTCCGAGGTTACTTGCCGGTTCGGGATGAACATAGGTCAATGAACCGCTGCCTCGAATTACGTTCTTCTTTTCCTCAAGAATGACATTAATTGAGTCCTGATTCAGACCGTTACAACTAATTACTGCCTTTGCAACCACATTGCTTATCTCGACTGCTGTTAGACCAAGAAGAGATTGCTGCAGTGCGTCCTGGGTTTCTTTCGTAAGGCTAATATCGAGGCCGTTAGACCTCAAGTTTTCAAACTGAAGTTCTATGGAGTCTTCGATCTCGGATTCCCTCGGAAGATCGAGTTCTATCTGCGTCACTTCCTTTTCGAGTGTTTTTAGTTCGGGAAAGTTCGGTCCGACAAAGAGAACCGTGGCTTTCGTCGATTTCAGCTTCCAAGCGATCTCACGAAGTCGTCGAACCAGTAAAGGGTCTTCCTGACCATACGGTGAGATATAAGGAGCGTAATCGCACAGCAGGAAAATACCCGTCTTCTGCTCGCTAATAAAGCCAAGAAGACTTTCGGGATCTTCCGTATCGCCGATCGTTTGAGGCGAGCTTAGTAGTCCCTCTTTCGGATCGACCACCTTTTGAAGGCCACTTGGGCGGCTCCAGAAATAGAGAGGCTTTTCTTTATGCCTATCCTGGAAGACAAGATCGAGCAACGCCTCCCGTACGCGGTCTTCTTCGTAAGTATTGATCGCGATCAGGGGATACCTTGCTCTAATCCTTATGTCGAGCTCATGCAGAAATTTCCGGATGCTGTCAGCGCCGGTTTCTAATTCAGACATTATTTGTTTACTCGAAAGTGTTTAAGAAACGGATTGTGTGACAAGACGCCCGTTGTGGCCATTTCGTCCATTGTTGCCGGTCGGTTTTGCAGCCTCGGTCATCCTTTCGACCTTCTGCATCTCTTCTCTTGATGCGATGCCATTGTCGATCTTGAACCCTAGATTTGCTAAAGCCCTGCCGACAGCACTTGTTTCACCGTTTTCGATAAAAGATGTTGTGTTTACATACCCCTGTCCCCGGATCTCGAAGGCGTGTCCGGTAGAACTGGGCTCCGCATCATCTCGGTTCCGATACGCACTGGCTTTTATACACACGAAACCGCTGTCTTCGTTAAGTCTTATGATCTCGGTAACGATCCGGCCGTCCGGATACTTCTCGTAAAACTCTGCTATGCGTGTGTGAACCGGGATGTATTTGCTTAGGTCAAAGTTTGCCATTTTAAGACCTCGTCTTCGTTTATCTAGAGTTCGAGAGCGCTAAGCCGATCTTCATCGAGGAGTTTCTTTGAATGAACCGATGTCATCCTCACAAGGTCGCTTAGAGCGGTTCGCATCTCTTCCGGCGAGCGCTGTTTCGCTTCCCGGCCGGCAGCGGTCTGCAATTGTTCGAGTACGTTTTCGAGTGATGTATCGCCTGTGAAGTTCATCAGCTGATACCATTCGCACATCTGACGTGCTCGTTTGGCCAATGAACCCGACACAAACTCCGCATCCTTCATTCGTTCTGCCATTTCCGAAGCGGTGTCGAAGATCTTCGCAGTTATCTGTGCAAAGCCTTCCTTGATCGGAGAAACGGCCTCTTCGGCTTCACGCTGTGCCGCCTCGATCTTCATCTCCCGGATACGCTCCTTTACCTCTCGTTCTCGCCGGGTTTCAGCAGTGACCTCATCGACCTTTAATTCTTCGATACGGCGTTTGGCATCGATCTCAAGATCGATCTTGGTTTGCTCGGAATTGATACGAGTCGTTTCGAGTGCAAGAGATTTTGCGAGGTTTCGCTCGGCGATCATCTCCGATCCTAGGATGATCACCTTCGGCTTCATTGTTATGATGAGGCCATCGCGTATCATTTCGCGTGTCGGGACCATTCCGATGGCTTGGGCCGCAACCGCATTGACGAACTCCTCTCGATCAAAAGCTTCTTCGCTCGTGGCCTCGAACCTTTCGGCGGAATCTCTCGCAAGCTGATAGAAACTGTCCTGAAGGATGTTCAGGATCTCGTCGTATTTGGAAAGAACCTCGCTCTTTGCTGCGGAAAGGGTTTCGCAGGCTTGAAGATATGCCTTTTCAAAACTTTCAAACGCCGTCCACGGAATCCATTTATATTCGCTCGTTCCCCAGACGGTCTCGCAGAGCGTGAATCTGAAGCCGAATTTGTTGAGGGCGTTATGAGCCTGGGCCGCTCCTCGCATCAGGCGATTCCGATAGACATCAGGCAGCAACCCAGCTCGCGGCGGACTCACTCGAACGGCCGCGTTCTCAGGCAGCTGAACTCCGAGAGTTTTCCACTCCAGTTGTCGAACAAGACTCCCGAATCCTCGGCAATCGATATTCATGAAGATGCCTTCACTTTCCAGCGTCGATAGATCGAATGGAAGAGATTCAACCTCTCCGGCACTGATACCCAGTTCCGTCGCAGCTCGCTCCATCCTGGTTTCCAGGCGGGCTAGAACTTGCTGAGCAATTTCAGATGGAACTTCTACCGAAGAATTTCGTGAGATTTTATCTGTGGATTTGCCCTCCATTTGAGTGCCACCGAACACGTTTCGGAGCACCGAAGATGCTAAAGATGGCAATACCTGCGTGCCGGCAACTCCGGCAGATGTTTGAGTTTCCATTCGCATCCTGTCCACCGCTTAATTTTCAACGATTCCGTATTGCTGAAGACACTCGGATAATGGCCTCGGGACGTGAGCCTCGTCACGACAAACCTTGATCCCGTTGATGTCAACGGATTCGAGTTCACTGAGACAGAAATATCCCCATTCGCGCTCAAGCCCAACGACATAACCAAAGAAGCAAAAATCGTCTACATATGCATCGCCTTCTGTCACAAACCAAATCCATCCGCTCAATGGAAATTGGAACACGGCATAGACGGTCGGATTCTTGTTCCCCTCTTGGTCACTGATCCGTGGCAGGACACTTTCAATTTCTTTTGGTAAGAGTTCCGACATAACCGTTTTTGATCTACAAGTTGCAGTGAACGTCAGACACGGCTGCTGGAGTACAGTAGGCGGATCTCGCACTACCGCTCTCCAGATCAAAATAGACCGCAAATCGCTTGAGGGTACGTGTCAAAAGCATTGACGAAAGCATATCCGCCATTTCGACCGCCACTCGCTGATTCACGTTAAGCCCCTGTTCACCTAGTCGAACGCGCTCGGGACACGACGCATCGCTCTTGGCTTCAACTTTTTCTGGCTTAAGAAGATCGGAATGTTGAAGCGATGGTGCCGGGAGTGCCCGACAGATACTCGTTCCCGTAAAGTACTGCTCGGGTTTGAGTGTCTTTGTAGTCGAGCCCAGCAGCACCTGGCCCGATGTCTTGCCGTTTCCGCCGTCTATCCACCATACCCTCGACGACTCACCGTAACCTCGAAACTCATCAAGTGCTCGATGCATCTCTCGGCGAGCTCGGTAATTATCGACGCAGCCTACGATGATGCTCAGATTCCTGTAGTCGCTGTTCGAGTTTTTGAAATGTTTCTCCGGATCGAAGCTCTCGCACGAGAAACCTGTTTCAATTCCCCATGCCGTTGTAACCCGCTCTGCAAGGGTCTGGGCTTTGTATCGCCCGACCTCTGCAAAACAGAAATTGCTTCGCGGAATGTTATTGGCTTCGACTATATCTGGATCGACGATCAGCAATTCTGCCGATTTGTTCTGCTGTTCCTTTAGTTCGAAGATCAGTCGGGCTAAAGCAGGAACGACAAAAGAGCCTGTTCCTCCGGCGCCGACAACGATGAATCGAAGAGTGTTATATTCCACAGGCATCACAACGGCGGCCTGCGAGAAGCTAAGATCGATTTCCATTACAACATCATCTGAAGCAGAGCTTCGACCTCATTCAGATCGACAACTCCGCTTGGCAGGTTGCCGATCCAGGAAAATGGAACTGGGGTAAGGTGGTCGTAAATGCCGCAACGGAATCTGAACTTCGGCTTGTCGTGGACGTCAGCAATGATACCGAATATCCGGAACTTGCCTGATTCATCACGATCATCGGCAGAACTGAACTGGTATGCCCCGTCAGGGTGCGTATGAACCTCTATACAGGCATCGGAGTATTCGGGCCGTTTATCGTCGGCGATGGTTGAGGCATACGTTCTGTCCTTACTCGATGTGCTCCACTGCCACGCGTATCGCTCGCTATCCCAATAGATAAGATAAAGTTCTTCTCTAAAATTCTCCTTCGAATTGGAGGCCTGGGCGTGCTTACAAATTTCGTCCCAAATACGGCTTGGGACTTTCGGCTTGTGCCAGTTGATACCTACGAATACGGTTGGAAGGTCCTTTATCTCTCTAAAGACCAGAGGAACTGAAACCGTAAATTCCTCACGCTGAGCCCTGAGAATTACTCCGTTTCCGGCAAGGAGGTACTCGTAGAGAATGCTTTCTACGGGCTCGAATCGTTCTTTTGCAATCCGATGACCGATGAACTCCCTTTCTCTTTCCATAATTTTATTCAGAACCGGGAGTCGTACCGTCGCTGTTCAACGATCGTTTCCCACGCGTCGTCGATCGTAGTGCTTGATAAGATCAGTTCGGACTTCGGAAACTTCTTCGCCTTGTCAGCCGCCAGTTTCCAAAGAAGTTCACGTACATCTTGTGGTTCAGAGTGGCATCGCTCGCTTGCGTGGTCTGCATTGAATGGAGTGTCAAAAATTAGTTTCCAAACTTCGCTGAGTGTAGAAGGATGGGTCTCAGGAACTTCGTTTTTTCCAAAGCAGATCTTGCCTGAACCGACATTCGGCAGCGGAGCGACGGCAAGGTGGGTGTTAGCCGAAATATGAGATGAGGCAGCGGCCCAAAGATAGTATTCTCGTCCTTTACCAAGAAGGATGAGAGGGGGCATCGGGACTGAGATCTCAACAATGCCCTTGTCAGAAAAAGCGATGGTTATCTTTCGTATTGCGGCTGGTTCATACGATAAGATTGCATTGCCTTCGGGCACCTCACGGTAACGCAAGACTCGTCTACCAAGCCATCCTGTGTCTGTATGAACCTTTCTAAATGCTCTTGCCACCTGGTCACTCGAAAGAGCCTTCAACGACACAGATGATTCTTTAAGATCGGCAAAGAGATATTGGCCCGGCAGAAAATAGAGGGCAGCTGAAGCATCGGCAGGTATTTGCAGGGTGTTATTCATCGCTTACATTTGCCTCTCCGTCCCGACCTTTCCGGTATTCCAGAATGAAATAAGCTGGTAAAAGAATGTCTGTGCATCATCTTCGATCCTTTTGTCTAACTGTTCGAGATTCTTGAAGTACAGGTTTGCGGCCTTATACGCCTCGGTCAACCATTCAACAGTCTCTTTGTCCCATTCAAACAAATCCGGATATTGGCAGTTAGTAATGTCCAGCCACGGGTTACCGGTGGAGTGATCCACAAGGCGGATCAGATCGCTGAAAGGTTTTGCTTTTGCACCGTACTTTTCTTTCCAGATATTTGAATGTGCTGTCTTGATCGGAGGCAGTGAGTCTTTATCAACACTGTACTTTTCAGAAAAGTAATTCCAGATCTCATCATCTTCATTAAAATAGAACATCAGGCCGGCGAGATAGCTGTCCCTCAAGTGTGCGAAGTCAACTTCTTCGCAACAAAGGTCGAAATTCATCGGCGGTATCGCAAATCGCTCAAGTTCAAGCTCGGGATCGTCATGCCAGTATTCGAGCAAAGGAAAGCATTTATCATTTACAAGCTGAAAAAACTCATTCGTCCGTTCGCTGTACGCCTTAAAATAGCCTGCTCTATGCAGGCTCTTTGTTGATCGTCCCCACTCCTCCGGAAACATCTCAATGTAAAGCCGGTATTTGTGCTGTTCCGAGACGACTCTGGATACGGTTTCGCATGCATATATGGCGCTGTGGCTCCTTGATTTGAATCGCAGGTATTCGAGAGAGCGGTTTAAACGGTCGCCAACCCCGGGCATTCTGTTCCCGATCGTCGCCAATCCTAATCCGGTCATAGAGTCTACATAGCTCAGAACCCAATCGGAAGATAGTCGATCGCTGACGCCGGACTCTTCTGAAACGCCTTTCGGTGCGATTCGACTGCTTCGATCTCCTGAGTGCCGATAGCAAGGATATTCTCGGCCGCGTTTACTTCCTCGACGGTCAAAAGTTCTGATGCCTCCCGCCGCATTAGTTGATCGGCAAGAATAATCGCCGGATTGATTTGCTCGATCTCAGCTCGCAATAATTCGAGAGGCGATTCATCAGGCTGCATACCCTTTATGCTGCGCTCGCTTGACGATAGTGACGCTTAGTTTGCCGTCCTTAACCTCGCGAGTGATGTTCGCATTTTCGATCGAAGCGAAGTGCGGCTGAAGTACGACCTTCAGTGTCTTGTCATCCTGTGCGAGCGATGCGTCCAGTTCGAAAGCCTGGCCCTCAATCTTGATGGTCGCCTTGGGGTCGGTTACAGGGGTCGCCTCGGCCGTACTTCCCCCCGATTCTGTCTCGGCACTATTGGCTGCGCCCGCTGTGTTCTCCTCGGGCGACACATTTGTTTCGTTTTCCATAATTCTCTATGAAGCGAAGAGGGACTGTTGATCTTTCGCTGGTTCTTGCGGTATAGCACTTAAGGCTGAAGATCCGTCGGCGTTCGTATCTGCTTTCTCGGCAGTTTTGTTGGAACTTTTTGATGCAGTCTTGAGTGTTCGCTTTTTGGTTGCGGCCTGTTCCTTCTTCATCTTCTCGGCAGCCCATAGAGGAAGTGAGTTTCTGTACCGTTCGAGAGCCGCCGATAACGGATTGGATAGATTTAGCTCACCAAGTTCGCTACACCGGTTAATAAATGTAACTTCGGGAGCAAAGTCGTGCGAACGCACACTTACGATGCAATCTCTCGATCCTTTGGATTCGGGCAGCAACTGGATCACAGCCGTGACGGTACATGCTTCAAAGTTGTAGGGTTCTTTTTCAGACAGAACGACCGACCTTACGAACTGTTCAGTACCGATTATGTCGTTTGGGACGGCTTCATCGGTTGAGTTCATCAACGGAGCAGTTTCAATGACTGCCTCGACACCAGTAGCCGATAAAATCGAATCGTGTTCTTTGGCATCCCCGGTGGTGATGCGCGCGTCCGAAGGCGGAATGGAATTCTGTTCTGCACTTTGGTCACCCGTTGGCTCAACGATTCCAGATGGCTCCGAAGGGCTCAACATCGAGACGATCTCTTCCTCGCATTCCGGCTTGCATTCGTTCGCGTAAGACGGTCGCTCGGAGCCTGATTCTTCTGAATGGACGATACCGAGAAACTCGTCTTTTGCCTCGACGAATTCAGTCTTCACATCGGTGTTCGGTTCAGCAGATATCGCTGCTACGTTTGCGGCCGTGTTTTCAATTGCACGCGGAATCGCTTGCTGAATTGGAGCGGATGTCCTAGGAATGGTTTCGCGTTCGATATCTCGGAGCCTTTCCAGAAACTTGCTCAGGAAAATGTTCCGAATGGTTACTTCTTCATGCGACCGAGTCATGTACTCAGCACCTTTCCAGAGCTCCAACCCGATCTGCTGATTCGTCTGCCCGCTGCCTTGAAATCCCGCGTTCTGATGTACTTCAGACGCGAGTGTTTGGGCAGTAAAGATCAGTTGTTCGATTTTCTCGCGATTATCAAGAGGAACGAACGAACCGCTATTCAGAATTTCCATATCTCTATCTCCACCGCCTTATCCGCCGCCCTTTTATTCTCCAAAAGCTTGTCGAACAAACAGAGAAAGGTTCGCGAAAACCCGCGAACCTTTTGACCAAGCGCCTTTTGAAATGCCTATGCTGCAGCCGCAAGTGAGCCAGATGCGTTTGACGGAGTCACAAACCGTTCCTGATTCTTTTTCAGAATGCGGGAGATAGTTGAATGGGTGGTATTTATCGAACGCGCGGCCCGGCGCAGATTTCCGTTTGAACGCTTTAGGGCGTGTTCGACAAACATTGCGGCGGCCTTGATGTACACGCTATCAAGATCGTCTGTCGCCGGGTCGAGTGTGACGGTCAGGTAGTTGTTTTCCTTTTCGTCAGCTAGTTCTAGTTCGGAACGGAATCTGGTCTCTCCGCTTAACATATTGTTAACGACCTGAAGAGTGATCGCCGGTTCGTCAATGGTTTCGACCGCAAGGCGGGTTGCGAAGTTTCTAATCTCTCGATAGTTCCCCTTCCATTCGAGTTCCTGGATCGCTACAAGAACTTCTTTTTCGATTTGCAGAGGCTCGTCCAGCCCTATTGTGCCTCTATCGGTCTCTAACTGGTCGAGGAATGTCTCGACGATTCTTTCCTTTTGATAACGAAGCGGCAAGGTTTCAAGCTGGAGGATATTCAGACGATCAAAGAGATCGGCCCTAAATGTCCCGTTCTTGACCATTGATCGGAGATCTCTTGAAGTCGCAGCAACAACCCGCACATCAATTTCGCGTTCCATCGTACCGCCAACCCGACGAATGCGTCTTTCTTCGACCGCTTTCAGAAACTTCGCCTGAAGTCCAAGCGAGAGTTCTCCGATCTCGTCGAGGAAGAGTGTTCCGCCTTGTGCGGCTTCGAACAGACCCGCTTTCGCAGCGATTGCACCGGTGAATGCACCTCGCTCGTATCCAAAAAGCTCTGACTCCAAAAGTTCAGACGTAAAACTGGCGCAGTTGACGCTTACAAAATCTCGTTTCGACCTGGGACTAAGATCGTGCATTTGGTGGGCAATGGTTGTCTTTCCAGTGCCTCTTTCCCCCGTAATGAGGACGTAATGCGGAACTCTGGCGAATAGGACGATTTTTTCATCCAAGATCGATCTTCCCTTGAAAGCACTATCATCAACATAATTATCGGCCATAAGGTAACTTCTCCCACGAACAACTTTCGGCTTGCAGAGCTGGTTCGGCTACAAATCCGGTCTTTCCGTGCGAGAAAAACCCGATTCACTACTTCGACATTTGAGCCTGCATAACTAAAAACCCGCAAAAGACGGAATGGTTACCTTTTATTTGTTTTTTTTGATTTGATTTTTACATCGCGAACGATTTGTTTGATAGCGGAAGACCGTTCTGATCTACAAACATTTTCGCGGAGCCTCCAACACTTCTCACCGATTCGAGAGCGGGTTCGATCAGCCATTCTGGGAGGTTTACAGATTCCTGTTTTGTGAGTTCCTCGGTTGCTTCCTGCAATTCCGGAAGAAACGATATGCTTGTCGATTCCGGCGGATAAAGAAACAAGACTTTTTCAAGAGCGAGCCCTGGTGATTCCTGTGGAAGAAAGAACCTCTGGCGCCCGTGCTGTACGATATTGACGAGTCCCATTCCACGTAGTTCTCTGATCTGCTCGAAAGTGGAAGGACAAATTTCTGTGAGCAGTTGACCCTGAAACCGCGATGACCGCACGGTGACATCGTCGATCAAATTGACGCTGTTCTTTTCAAAATCGACTACTCGCATTACTTCATTCGCCGTTGTTGGAATACTTGATCGAAGGCCAAAGTGCTGACGGATATCTCTGAGCCATTCTTCCGATATCTTCACGCCAACGAGCCTCGTACCGTCATCAGTGGTGGTTCGAACGATATTCATCGCATCGTGGCTGAGTGTCTTAAGATATTTCCATATGGGAAGCAATGCACCGCTGAGAATATGGACGGTCCTGTTCTCAAATTCAGGTATCTTGGTCTCCTCTTTGATCCACCAGTCTTCCGCCTTGGTTTTCGGAACGATCCGGTAACGCTGATTTAGTTCGCTCTCGCGTAAATAGGCTACGTTGCGGCCGGAAGGCTTTGTTATAGAGAGCATCTGATACCGTTCCCCAGTTTCGGGATCAGTATGGGATAAAGTTCTTCTGACCGCTATGAACGATCCGTCTCGCCGGTCCTGATAGAACTGGTGTATCTCGCTGGCCGCCATGTCAAGATATCTTGCCGGCGTCGTCGCGACTTTAAGTTCCAGTTTGTAATAAACGGTCTTTGCTCCGGTCAGGGGATCTAAATTAAGAACCTGGGGCGATCCCGAGATGGCGACTGACATCGCTTTCAGGTCTTCCATTCCATCATCCAGTTTTCCTTTCTGCTTTAGATATTCAATGGTTTCGAGGAATGTTGAATAGAAGTAGTCGAAGAGTGCATTCTGCCGGTCAACCTCAAGCGAAAGCAGCCTGTTTAGGAATCGAGGGATATTCGTCTTCTCGCTGTCGGGGATCTGCTCGTCACCATCGACAGTCTTAACAAGACCCATATCTCTCAGCGCCTGTTTCGGGTCATCGAGCCCCTCGATCTCCCGGCCTTTCATGATGCCAGTCAATACGACACTTAATGCCGAACGCCCTTCTCTGGATTCAAGATTATATTTATCAAGGTTGCCGGCCTTCTCGGCGCGTCGGTCACCCTTGGTAAGGGCTCCCATATTCCCAAGTCTTCTGGCGATAGTAGAGGAGAACCTTTTCTCGCCGCCGAGTTCGGTGAAGACAAGCAGATAGACAGGCGGTGCCACTTGACCTGTCCGATGAGTACGTCCGAAATCCTGTATCTGTTTATCGGCTGACCATTTTAGCTCCGCCGCGATGTGAAGACGTCTCTGCTGATTCCCAACAGATTTGCCTGCATGAAGGCTATCTCCCGTCGATGCAACTTCGGACATGACGGCAATCCGTTTATCACCGTTCTGAAAGGAATTCTTTTCATGGAGGTTGATAAGCTTTGAAGGAACGCCAGCGAGTTGTCGCGGACGATACTCCAGCGTGCCATTCGCCGTCCGGATCAGGCGTTTCTTACGGCCGGTCATCTCAGCGATGTTCTCTACTCCGAAATAGTTCACGAGTTGATCAAGCGGGTGTTCGGGAACCTCAAGTATTGATAGCTTATCCAGAAGTTCTGTTCGCAACTGCAAGGCTGCACGACTCTCAACCTGATTGCCATTTGCGTCAACCAGAGGTATATATTCTATAGTTCCGCTATATGGATTGGTTCTTTCCTGGAAGCACGCGGTCGGGAAACAATTTGAGACGAGTCGAGTAAGTGTTTCTCTCGGACTAAAATCGAGGCTGTCGATAGCCTCTTCCTGATCTGCCGCACGCTCTATCTGCTTCTTGGTTTGGCTCTCGCCGGTGCCCGTTATCGACACCACAATGGACTCTTTTCTGCTGAGGGCATCTTCGATCTCGCGGATCAGCGTCGGAACCTTAAAGGCCGTGATCAGATTGCGAAAGCAGCGTTGATGTTCGGCCCAAAATTGATTGAGAGCACTGCTTCGCGTGGCCTTGCCGGAGTTTGTTAGATCCAAGGCTCGATGGATATTCCGAAAGACTTCCTGCCACCCCTGGGCCATGTTGTCGTACATCCTTCGCTGAGCGGGCGTGAGTTTATGAATCACCTCGCGGAACTCGACCGACAAGCCCGACTCCGGATCGGTTCCCATACTCAGGTTGCCGCACAGGTAGCGTCCCATCGCCTTAAGGTCACGACACACCATCTCCAGCGCACCGACACCTCCGGATTCGATCTCTTCAGCGAACTGCTCGAAGCCTATTGGAAAGTTAGTTCCTGTACCCCACAGACCGAGCCGTGACATATAAGCAAGATGTCGCACCTCGCCTGCCGATGTCGCGGAAGAGTAGACCACTCTCACATCCGGAAACCTTTCTGGATTCTGGATCTCAAGGACCGCGGCTCCCGTCTGTGTAGATTTGCCCCGGTCGTCGGCAAACGCGTACTTAGCCTTATGCCCTTCATCGAAGATCACGACTCCGTTTGCTCCAAGCCAACGGGTTACTTGATCGATCCTTTTGTTACCCTTTTTCGATCTGGCAATTAGCGATCGATATGTGCAGAAGACAATTCCGTCCTGAATATCTATTTCCTGATCGGTTGGAAAGTCGTTAATCAGCTTGATCGGCGGCGTCAGCCCAAGTCTCCTAAACTCATCGGAGACAGCTTCGATCAGATCAGCCTTTACAGAAAACCAAACAGCTCGCCGCCGTCCCTGGAACCAGTTGTCAAGAATGACTCCCGCAAGCGTCGCCGTCTTGCCAGTTCCGGTTCCGTCGCCGATGCTTATACCCGCCCTTGCACCGTCAGCCAGCCGCTGTTCGTGCGCCTGCCCTGCGTAGATGATCCTCTCCAATTGCATTGCCGAGAGCTTTCCGGTCTCTGACAGGTACTTTGGAAGTCGCGGCCGGTAACGAAGCGGTGGCGGTTCAACATTAGCGAGGCCCGGAGGTTCGACTATCACTCCCGGATGAGGCGAACCGCCGGTAATAAATCGCGGGGAATAAATGTTTATGTCTAGATCAGGTTGGGAATGATGCTCTACGGTTAGGGTCGTATTGCTCGAAGTAAGTTCCGGCGCAGAAAGTCCCTCCGAACTTCGTTCTTGAATGGAATACATTGCTTTTTCTATTGGTCAAAAACGGAGATTTAACGATATGGCTTTTTCGAAGGTATCCTCGACCGACCGAGCAACGATATGCTGAGTCGCTTCAAGTTCCTGACTCAACGATGTATCGATCGCAAGCGACTTTGTACCGATAATGAGCGTCGTCTTGACGCTCGTCCCGTTGGAGTAGAACTCACGCCCAGGCAGTTCGATGGAGGCTTTTACTTGTATCTCAGGGGAAAGATCTTCCCAAAACCTATTTCCATTACGGGATCTCGGAGAGCCGCTCTCTCCAAGTATCACCGCGAATCGCCCGCCCTTCTTTAGCCTTCGTAATGCTGATTCGATATGACGAAAACCGAAGTCGAGACTGTTATTTTTCACACGGCCGCCAGTCGAAGAGAACGGCGGATTAGCGAGAACGATGTCAGGGGGTAAATCCTCAGGCAGAAGATCGTCGATGAACTCTGCATCGACCCCATACGGCCGGAGCCCCAGAACATCAGCCAGCGCTCTCCTCCTAGGGTCGATCTCATTTGCTATTACTGTGGCTCCTGCCGCGAGTGCCCATACCGCGAGACAGCCCGTACCACATGAAGGTTCGAGCACTGCCTCGCCTTGTCGAATATGCAAAAGATAGGCGGCTAGATACCCAATAGTAACCGGCGTCGAGAACTGTTGATAGGTGATCTGAGTTTCACTTCTCCAAGTCTGCGTCGGAAGCCTTTTTTGTAAAGGTCTCAAGACAGTCGAAATTGCTTCGATTGGCTCAGCTGATGCGAGTAGATCGAGTCCGTCCTCCTTCAGAATGAGTAGGTTCAGCGCAGTTTCAGCTATCTCGTGATAGATATGAGCATCGGCTCTGAAATCCAAGAACTCAGATTCATTGCAGATATCGATGAGTTCTTTGTTGGAGATCTTTCGGCCGCTGTCAATAATCCGAGCGATGTGTTCAATGAGATCCTTTAATGACGTATAGGCAACTATTGGCTCGCACATGACGCGACCTGTCAGCCGCTAGTTTTCTTACATCGAGATTCCAGCGAGTTGATGGCTTGCCTCTTCAAAACATTCTGGAGTCAGCAATCCAAGCCAATCAGAAACTTGCAGATATTTTAGAGAGGCTCCCGCTATTAGCGCATCGTCGATACCTTTGAACCGTCTATCCCACGCGAGAATTTTTGTAGGTTTGTCGCAGAACAAGAACTGCTGTTCCCGAATCCGAAGAGCGAGTAATGAAGCCAATGCTCTCGCTACATGTGGATTTGTGAAGCTATCTGCATCGAACGCGACTTCCAGAATCTTTTGCCGTGCGACTTTAATAATTTCCTGATGCGACGTTGCGACTCCGGCGTTGGCGACGATATATCGATCCGGCAGGAAGTCCTGGATCGCCGCGGCTTTGAGAACACCTTCGGTAACAAGCACCGTTCTAGCCGCCTTTCCTCTGAAACCTACTGAGCCTTCGTGATGAAGCGGTGTGCCAGAACTACATCCTTCACGCTTTCCGATCGACGACAGCCATTGATACTTTCCGGATATATTTTTAATCTTTCCCCTAACTTTGAGTTGGCAAGCCTGAATCAATCCATTCGAATCTAAAAATGGAATTAAAAGAAGATCGCCTTCATAGTCGAAATCACTTCCCAGTCGTGGTTTTCCATTCGATCCCTGCCAGAATCCTGGAACACATTTGAAACTCGGAATAACTCCTTTTTCTACGAGTGACTCGATAAGCAATCGAATTAGATAATTCCTCTCGATAACCGATGCTGGCAGGATTCCGCAGCGTCCGAGTTCCTGCCCTTGTCTAAACAGCCATTCGTTACCGTAAATTAGTTCGCCATCCGCCAGCAGTGGCGAAAGCTTAATTAGTCTCTGATAAATCCTATGCCTGGTTTCGATGGATGCTACGGAAGGTGATTTTGAGCGTGAGAGTTGTCTTTGTGGCAGAGTATGCCCGGCTCGGGATGGGCTTCGACTATCGTAATAAAAGATCCCCCAACCATTGCCGCTAAGTCTGTCAGCGTTTGTCCCAGAACGGGCACAGAATGCGATCGTGTGATCTTTGGTCGTGCTGCACCAGTCCGGTTTTCCGCAAATTCGGCACGGCGCTCTTCTTGACACTCGTTGGTATCCGGTTGCCATACTTTTTTCGCTTCTTTCCTACCGCTTCTTTGTTATTGTGATGTGGCATCTTCTTGAAAGTCGAATGTGGTGCATAGCGACATTTTTCATTGACAAATGTCACCTTTCGCCGCACCCTTAAGACGATGGATAAGCATCACGTGCCAAAAGTTAAAAAACTTGGGGTCTTTACACTGGCTCAAGGCAAGTCCGTGGGAATTAGTCAGCAAGACATGTCCAGGCTTGTCGCCAAGCGGGATCTTGTTCGGCTCGGGCGCGGGATCTATATCCATCCAAAGGCGTCTCTTGATAGTGATGTCGGTTTCCAGATCGCGTACTCAAAGTTCGGTCCGGATTCCGCCATCGGCGGATTATCCGCCCTTTATCATTACAATCTTGCCGAACAGGTGCCGGGCGAGATATGGGTAATGGTTCCTCCGGAGAAAAGAACCCGCGAAAAAGGTTATAAACTGATGCGAACAAAAACAAGGCTCGACAAACAGATCATAGATGAAAAAGGCTATCGAATCGTCACAGTCGAACGGGCGGTCCTAGAGGCTCTCAAATTCATCACAAAAATAGGTGAACGAACAGCAATAAAGGCCGCCCGCGTAGCCCTTGCAACAAGAAAGACAACCGAACCCAGACTTGCAAAAGCCGCAAAAGAGCTTGAACTTGAATCCGTACTGGCCAAACATTTGGAGGTCATCGTGCCATGACTACCAAAGCAAAAGGCACTTCCATAAGACAAAAGCTTATAAACCTGAGCGTTGAGAACGGTGTACCGTTTCAGAACCTGGAAACGGCATTCATTCTCGAACGGCTTGTTGCACGGCTGACCGCTGACGCAGAGCTTCAAAAACGTCTTGTCTTCAAGGCGGATTCGTTGGCCTTAAAGTCTATAACTCTGCACGATACACGGTAGATGTCGATGCCTTGATTGTAAAGTCAGATGTTGAATCGATCCTGGAACGCGCCAATCGAAGTGCCGAGACGGATTTGAACGACGGTGTTTGGTTTCGTTTCGAAGATCAGGTTGATCTCGCGACACAAGGCGAATACGGCGTCGTGCGACGTTTCGAACATTCGCGAATTGTCTTATGATCTAGCCAAAGTGATGGAAAAAGATTTAAGAATGCTCGTCCAAGAACGAGATTACGAAGGCATCAGGCGTCTGCTTTCGCGAGAGCCGAGTTTAGCGAATGCCGGTGTCACGCTTGGTCCGCCATGTTCGACGAAGGCTCATCCTTTGCATCGAATCTGTGATGCTGTCTTTGCAAAATTGATTACGGACGATGAAGCCGTCGAGGTCGCGAAAATACTTCTCGAACACGGAGCAAGGATCGACGGCGACTCGTCAACCGGAAATGCGGATACGCCCTTAATGGCGGCTGCCAGTCTTCATGCTGAGAATCTTGGCATTTTTTACATTCAAAACGGTGCGAGGATCGATCTGTCTGATAAAAGAGACGGGGCGACTGCTTTGCATTGGGCTGCATATTGCGGGCGAGACATCTTAGTTGACGAATTGATCCGTGCTGGAGTGGACGTTAACCAACTTGATAAGACCTACAAATGCACGCCCCTTGTTTGGGCACTTCAACCTTTGATGAAAAATGAAAAGAATAATATTCATCACCAACGAACGTGCGTTAGGCTTCTATTGGAAGCCGGAACCGACATCTCTACGCTCGATGACAAGACGAAAACATTTCTGGATGATCTCGGTACGGAAGAACTGGAACCCCAAGATTTTGAATTCGAAGCCAAGAATAAACTCCCAACAATAAATGAGCTTTTAGTTTATGTTCCGACCGAAGATTTTGACGTCTCAAAGCGTTTCTACGCGGCCCTTGGGTTCGAGCAGACCGACGCTTGGGACAAAACCATTGATTGCCGTCTTGGACCGGTGGTATTTCGTCTGCAGAATTACTACGTCAAAGACTGGGCGGAGAATTTTATGATGAAGTTCTTTGTCGATGATGTTCACGCGTGGCATGAACACGCAAAGAAAGTAATCGACGATGGCGATTACTCAAACGCCCGTTACGACGAACCGGAAATGATCGGCGATACAAAGATTTGCCACGTCTGGGATCCATGTGGAGTTTTGTTGATCTTTATTCAGTGAGTGTTATTTATGGAAGGGACAACAACACTTGAGCGATTCGTACCGTCTCTCCTCATCCGAGACATGGCCGAAACTCTGGCGTTCTATCGGAAGCTCGGCTTTGCAGTAACAGGCTGTGACGGAGCGGAGACGAGTTCGACGTGGGCTGAGGTTTCACGTGGACAGATCACCTTTCAGTTTTATTCCGAACCTCCGCACGGAACACCTGCGGCTCCAATTTGCAGTGGTACGTTCTATGTTTTCACAAACGGAGTAGACGCTCTCGCATTAGAATTTCGTGACAAGGTTGAATTCGCCTGGGGCCCGGAAACAATGGACTATGGAATGAGAGAATTTGCAGTTCGAGACCCAAACGGCTATTTGATCGCTTTTGCGGAACCCGCGTGACGATAGAGTTCCTCAACTTGTCGTGTTGTTCGATTAATTTCACCAAGACAGCATGAGCCTGAAGGATTGCGAGTCTCACAAGCACAGAGTTTTTCTTTGATGAGCTGAGTGACTTGAGCCGGTATAGTTGTTTCGCCTTTCAATACTATTTCCCGCCGCACGTGTCCTTCTGTAAATCCGAAACAGTAACAAAGCGGTCGGTTATCACCCTTCGTTTTGGTCGTAACCAACTCGCGAACCTCGTCGGTGGTAAAGACATTTCCGTCCACAGAATAATAAACAACATCGCAGTCAGCCGTTCCGCAAAATCTATACTCCGCATCGCCGACAGATGACAGCTTTTCGCTTACCACTTGGTGAACGACTGTTTGTTTGGCAGCAATTCGCCCAAGCTCGCCGCATATTTGACACGCCGTCAGCAGCGATTCGTCCGCCTTTACAGCACCGTTGCTACAACAATCCATATTTTTATATCAACTCGTAACCTGTTGCCAAAATTGCTTGTTTGATCGTCTCGACTGTTACCTGTGCCGTATCGTAAACAACCGTTACGTTGTGATTTTTGTAGTTCGCATCTGCCGATATGACACCCTTTAGCTTTCGAAGCGGAACTTCGATGTGCGTTTCACATGCATCGCACGTCATACCCCGAATTTGCAGAACAACAGTTTTCTTCGTTGCCGATTCTTCGGGAACAACAATCGGAGCAGATTCCACCGCTGGAGTGGTTGGACTTGTAATGGCCGCTGCGATGTAACCCAAGTATGATGGCGAGAAGGCAAACGCGACGATAACGATAGCTCCGATCCAAAGAAATATCTTGCTGATACGGCTGACAGGTTTAGTCGCGCACGACTCGCCCTCCGCACATTCCTCTCGTTGAAAATAGACTCGATAAAATCCATAAGCCAAGGCCGCGAATGCCACACCGATCATTGGATAGCGCACTGATTCAAAGATCGCCGCTGTGCCAAATGCACCGAATCCGAATACCACTGCGATCAACGGCAACACGCAACACAGGCTTGATACAAAGGCCGCAAACATTGCACCACCGACGAAAACATTAGATTTTTCCATACAAAAACACCTCGCTTACTTCCTCGATATTTCAATTGTCGTGAGAACCGGACACGATGCCTCTTTTCCGTGTGCGGTCAATTCGTTTTCACATGCAACAAGATGTCGATTTAGAAGGCCCTTAAAGCTCTTCATCTGCCGCATTCTATCTTCGAGTTGAGTTAACTTAAGTTGGATAAGGTCGCGCACGCTTTTACATTGGTTTTCACCGCCATCAGAAACAAAAAGCTGCTTAATCTCGTCAAGCGTAAATCCCATCTCCTGCGCCTGTTTGATAAACCTGATGCGGTCAGCAGTCTCGACAGAAAACACCCGATAACCGCTATTCGTCCGTGCCGCCGTCGGAAGCAATTTCAACTTCTCGTAATAGCGAACCGTATCAACGCTGACATCCGCCAGCCCAGCAATCTCTCCGATCTGTAACGACCCATTCTCAGCCACAAATCAATCTTACACCCTCGACCCGACACCAGTGTCAAGCGAGAAACTTCAAAGTCTACGGGAGATTTTCGAACTTGCTCTATTCTCGAAGCACTAATACTTTGGCTTCATTTCTTCTAGGCGCCGATCCATGTCCCTAAAGAACCCAGTCACGACGGATGACACCATCCTGAGTCTGGCAGCTTCCATCGCTGCGGTCTGATTTATCGACGCGGCCTCACTGCGCCCGTCAAAGTTTAGTTGATTTGACACTTTCTCCATGTCGGCCGAACTGCGGATTCCTGAGAGTTGGATTCCGGCTCCTTGTCTGGTACTTGAAGAAGCAATAGAACTGCCGGTATTGAAAGCCTGCTTGCTTTGCGATGCCTGATTTTCGAGGGCTTGATTGATCTCACCCTGATAGACATTGCTTGCCTCAACTTTCGTGTCCGCAACAATGCCGGTGTTGTTGTTTTGAAGTGCGATGTTAGTGCGGGTGGTAGAGTCCATCTGCTTGTTCACTTCTTGAATAGGATGCTTATTTCTCGACCAGTCGAAGAGTTCCTGCCCGGTGCGAATTGGAACGGAAGTTCCGGCGATCGAGGAGCCGCCTGGCGTAAATTCGTAGGTCTTCATTCCAAATCGCTCAAGGTTGCCCTGACCGCGCAGTTCGACTTCCTTCATTCCATCAATGGTTCGCGCCTCACGGGTTCCTTGAGCTTCGGCCAGTGTTCCTGCGATCTCGCGCTTGGTTGCCGCTGCACTGCTGCTCAGCCCGTAGTTCTTGCTCGCCTCGGCTAGCAATGTCTGCGTCACCTGATTTGCTCGGATCTGGCCCAAGCTAGTGGTAAGGCCGCCTTCGACTCCGGCGACCGACGAGACCAAACGGGCGTCCGTTGATTGGTTTGCGGCCTCTAGGGATTTTCGTGCGGCGGTCTGCTCGGCATTGTAGATGCCCTGAATTTGGGTGTTTTCGGCCTGACGATTGATGGCGGCTCCCGCAACTAATCCGTATGTTTCAAGCGCCGTTCCCATGCTCGAAAGCATCCAGCCCATCGAGATCTGAGAAACGCCTTCGTAAACCTGTCCGCGGAGCACTCGGTAACTTAGCCAAGGAACTAGAATGAAGCAAAGGCTCGAAACGAAGAACAACGCGGTCACAATCAGCGCACTTGAAGCCGGATCATAAGCACCGTTGGTTATGATCTTTGCTGTCACGGGATCAAGCGAGAACGTTGCCTCACCGTTGTAGATTGAAAGCGCGAGAACGCCAAGGGCATAGCAAACGTAGAGAGTCACTTCCTTCACCATCGGAAAGGCCAGCGCGAACGTAGCTACGCCCCAACAGAATGGGTAGAACATCTGAGCCGCAAACTTCTCGTCAAAGCCGAAAGCAGCAAGCACAGGAGCCGCCAGTTTCAGGCCTATCAATATGAATAGCCCCGCGATCGCAAGAAACAATCCACCGAACTTTATGATGTTCTGCCCGATCACCATAAAGGTAAACATTCGGGGCATATCCCATCCGAGTATGTTGAGTTCACCGGTTATGTCTTTCACGGATGATTCCTTATCCATGATGATGCCGACAAGACCCGGTTCACCATTCGGAAGGCGTTCGGCAAGCAATTCGTTGGGATCTTCAACGGCGAAGTTTGCTTTCACGTACTTTTTCATCTTCTCGTCAAACTCAGTTACAAGTGAACGGTTGTAGGCGCGAATTGGCCGCGCGAAGAACTTGCCTGTTATCGTTAGACCGTCGATGATGAACGGGCTCGCGCCGATCAAAACCATGAAGATGATCGAACGGATCGCCCAGGCAACGAGTTGCTCCGGTCCAAGTCCGCGATTGTCGTGAAACCGGCGGATGAACGCGAAGATCAAAACAAAACTCGCTATGATCCATGCTAGAAATGTAAGGATCGGCATGAGCGGCTTTATGATGGTATTGAGAACAGATTGAAACAGCCATTCCTGTCCAGTCCGCATGAGATTCTTGATCTGTTCGCTGAAACTCGGTGCAGGGGGTTTTGGCGGAACGACCGGGCCGGGAGAAGGACTCGCGACTGGGTTAGCTGGATATTTATTCTCGAACTGCCGAAGTATCGGCGCCGGACTTCCATCGAGGGGCGGCATAAAAGGAGAATCCGAGTTGATCGTCATTATGAGGTCATTTGCCGTCACAGGCTGCCCATTCATCGTGCCCACTGGAGTCTGGCCTTCGACACGAGGAGGGCGCGGCCGGGTTTGCCCAGCCGCTTTCGAGGCGAGGAGGTATGGCGAGACGAAGTAGGCAAGAATGAATAGAGCTGTCGCTAAAGCGTGGCGAAAAGAGGTCACGTTTTTCATGGCTTTGATGTTTTAGTTCTTAGATCCTATATTTTGGCGATTATGGAAGCGGGCTTTCATAGACGTCGTCATTCCATACTTCATAGCGTTCGAGTTCGCGTAGAAAGTCATCCGAGGCTCGTGTGATCCCAGTCATCATCTCAGTGCTTCGGCGGATCTCTTTTCCAAACTCGGTCATCTGCTCGATCTTGAGACCGTAAGCAATAAATTTGGCCTGTATTTTCGCTTCGAGTTCGCGCAGTTGGCCTTCGACTGTTGATATGCGGAGATTGATCGCCAGCATCTGATCTATCAGAGACTGAACACCATCCCTATTGGCTGCCGGATTAGCTTCGATTGCTCGCGTTTCATCAGCGATCTTCTCGCGTTCCTCATATAGCTTGGCAAGATCGAGAAGCATGTTTTCGCGGTCAAAGAGCATCCGTTCGAGTTCAGAATCTAGCTTCGCAAGGCGTTCGAGATTTTTGAGGTGGGCATCAGCACTTCGTCCAATCGAATGCCGAAGAAAGTCATCAAGGTCCCGCTTGTTCGCATCCATATCGAAGATACCGTTCTTCAAACGTCGAGCAATATTCACCACTGAATGAATTTGGCTGGTGATGGTCGCCTCAATTCGTTTCTTTAGTTCAAAGGTGCCGCGAATAAGCCGTCCGATAGTTGCGTAGGTAGTTATCAGCTGCTTGTGCCGCATGACTTGCTCTTCAACCTTACCGAGAATTCCTCGCAGATTAGTTACGCTTTCAACCATCTTTTCGTACTGCTTGACCGCTTGTTCATAGGTATCGATATAGTGGTTGATGGTCTCGAGCCACCTGGCCGCCTCTTCGACCCTTTTCTCAACTTGAAGAACGTATTGCGACGGGTCGAATACCGTCCACTGTGCCCGGGCCGGGCGAACGTCGATCCCGATGAAGATCGAAGAAAGAACTACTCCGAGAACGATCTGTCTTATTGTTTCGTTACTTCCGATCATGCTGATACCTCCAAACCGTTCAATTCATTCAGGTCAAAAGAAGATATTTCCGTGAGTCCGACTGCGGTCAATCCGCTCGGGTACTTTGAGGCCAGCCAGGACACGACGATCTCAGGCGGCAGGTCGGGCCGAATATTCTCGACAAGTCTTCGCGCATTCGCTTCGTTCGTGTCGTTGGTGTTAGCCCAAAGCATCGCCGGCGAAAGACGGATCTCGGCCATCTGGACGATCTTGTCCGCTCCGCTGCCGATGACAAAAACCCACTGGGTGTATCTTCCGTATTGGTTTCTGATCGCACGGATCGCTGCAACTGTCTCAGGAGCCAGCTCGCAGTCAGCGGCCAAGCGGTCGAAGCCGCCGATCTGTTTGCCGATCATCTTTACACCTGAGTTTTTTACAAGGTCGATTCCAATCTCGTTGGGCCTCTCTGTAGTTCCGGTGAAATGCTCGTAAGCCTGCGAGAATAGGACGGTAACAAGACCTTCTTTACGGCCGGTCACTGATGCCTCAGCAATGAGTTCCTGAATCGCTGGAAAGTGCTTGTTGATCTCGCGCATTTCGTCGCAGAGAAACAGGATCGGTGTCTTTTGCTTCCGCTCGTCTTCCTCGCCTATCTCCTGCATTATCTGGGCGCTAATCCGAAAGCCGACGCTCTCGCGGATCTTCTCGTCAAGGCCACTGATGCCCGAAAGTTCAAACACATCGAACATCGATGGCACGTCATAGTCGGGATGGGTCGGCGAGTTAAGCCACGGGTCTTTTCGGTGAACATTAAGTTTCAAGTAAAGCTCGCTCGCCTGGCCCTGCTGTGCAGGCTCCCAGTGATAGGTCTTAAGAACATCCAGAAAATGTCCAAGCGTTGGTTGGAATTTCGGTCTGCCGTCTCCGTTTCGAGCCAGCGACATCTTATAGACCTCATCGATAACGGTGGCAGCAATAGCACTTGTGATCGCGTCTGTCTTTGCTGTTTTGCTTAGAATGAGAATGTCCATCAACACCATTGAAAGCTGGCGCTTCGTAGGACGGCTACCTTCCTCGATTCCCGGATAGTTCCAGATGTTGATCGGTTTGGGATCGGCTTCGTTAAACTCGATGTGACGGCCGCCAAAAAGTTTACAGATAGGCTTGAACGAATGTCTGTAGTCCATCACGCGGACCTTTACGTTTCCGCGGTGAGCCCGGATGTCCGTGATCAGCATCGAAGCCAGGAATGATTTGCCTTCACCGGACGCTGCGGTGACGATGACTGTTGGAGATTTGATCAGTCCCCGATCGTAGAGATCAAGACCGAACATCTGGCCGTTCGGAGTTATAAAGATGCTGTGCGGCCGCCCGCTTCCACGCCAACTCGTTTCGGTTGGGACAAAGGAGATTACCGAGTCGGCCGTTTCCGTAAGTTCCTGACCTGTTGGCTTCCAGGATAGTTCACCGGCAAGCATTCGCGGATAGATCGCTCGTTGCCGCACTGCGTCTTCTCTAATTGCGTCCGCCCCGATCTTCTTGCGGATCGCTGAGACTACGGCATCACATCGGTCGTCAAGAATCTCAAGTTGCCGACGCGTTTCCTTAAGCCCTTTTGAGCGGCCCGCAAAAACAATAACGTTCAGTCTGAGATTGCAGATCTCTTCATTGTCCCCTTCGACCTGTTCGAGCAGGCCCTCAAGGTCTGACATGATAACAACCGCGTCCTTTTTGAGATTACGGAACCCAAGCCAGGTGTTGCGGCTGCCGTCGATACGATCGATTCGCTTCTGCAGGTCTTTTTTTGCAGCCTGTTTTTCAGTTGTCATCAAATCAACGACGATCTCGTGCGGAAAACTTAAGGCCTTCGTCGCAGTCACGTACCGCATAATATCGGCCGTTACAAAACCATTTGGAAGGGTCTTGAGACTGACTAAACTTGCAGGCGTACCATTGTGACGGACGTACTGCTCGCGTTTTGTCTCAATTTCTGTACTGCAAAGATATCGCCGCAGGTCGACGCAGTCTGAGCTCGTCAGATCGGGGAAAGGACCGTGCTCGCGGCGATGGCTGATAAATAGTGATTCAAATATCTCTGTTCGGTTCATCTCCCGAAGCTGCAAGCCGCGCGGAAAATTGGCTTCGAATGATTGAAATACTCGTGAAGCTTTTAGTTTGCAGGCGGCTTCACTTTGCACCTCTCTCTGCACCATCAATTCACTTTCGCGATTTCTTAGCCTTTTGAGGGGAAAGCGGAATAGTCGTGCAAATCCGTGATCCCTTATGTCTTTTGAAAGAGAAGGCAAGAGCAAGGACATCATTCCCTTTTCCCCTGGATCACGTACCGGAACTCGTATCCACACCGTTGCGGTTTGTCGCATAACTTCGCCGGATCTGATCGCTTCCTCGTGAAGCGCAAGGTTGGTGGCCTGAAGCACACCGGCGACCGGATCGGATGATGCGGTGTCTCTGGATGAGAGATGTGACCGAAGCACCTCACCCGTGTCGAGCGAATTTAGGAACCGAAACTGAATGATCGTGTTCTTCGGCTTCTCGAATTTCAGTATCGTTTTTAGCTCGTCGATCCGTTGTTCAGTCACGTAACCGTCGATGTAAAGACTGTTAGACGGTTCGAAAATATAGGCCTTTCCATAGCTGCCATCTCGGTAACGGATCGTGTTCCCGTCTAGGCCCGCGATCTCGGTAGGAAATATCCGACCTGCTTCCGCATTCTCGATGAGTTGAGTTCGAGACCCGCGGTCCAATGGAGTACGGCTCGATAACGATCTCACTGCCGGGATGAAACGAAATCCGGCTACCAATCCAAGACCGACGGAAAGAAGTCCTCCGAAAAGAGAGATTGCGATTTCCGCGAATGTTAGGTTTGCTGTGTCCATGCTTATTTCCTGTTCGATGTCTTCCAACTTGTCGGTTCGAGTTCGCCTCGGAGCGGCGGTCGATACTCAGTCCAACGGTCTATCTCGGCGTCAAACTTCTGAGAAAGCCAGTAGGAAGGTTTACTCAAACGCAGATAGTTAAAGATTCCCAAAAGAATCAGAAAAACTAGCAGTCCCAATGGGAATCCCAGCGGAACGTAGCCCACCCAAAGCCCGAAAACAAAAGGAACGATGTAGGCGATCGCAGTGGGGATCAGGATAAACTTCCAGTCGGTGGAGTAGACCCCAAACCGCTTCAGACCACGGAAAACATTAGGTCGTGTTGCACGTCTTCTCATATGGCTTCCTCCTAGAAGTTCGTATCAACTCCGACCGCCCGTCCTTGTGCAAGCTGCCAGAACACCGCGACTATCGTTCCGAACGCAAACGACAGGAGCGAACCGAACGCCTGGTTACCCCATTCCTTTCCGGTCATCTTGTTATAGATCGACCAAGCCACGCCGACCGCTCCTAGACAGAAGAGAATGATCGCCATGAGCTTAAGGGCTTCACGAATGATGTTCGAGAGGTTACTTGCATCTCCGGTGAAGATCGGGCCTTGTGCAGAAGTCAGTTGCGTGAAAAGCAACATTAATCCGAGCGGCGCCAGTGCAGGCACATGGCTTTTGATAAGTGTCAGTAGTTTTTTCATAGTCGTCCTCGCTTTTATAGGTTTTCGTTGACGAACCCGGAAGAAGGGCCCAGATACGTCAATACTTTCACTCGCTCTGCAAGGTTCGTGCCGTTCGATGATCGGGCTCGGTGGCACATGGGTGGCACATCGGTTGCGAAGGGCGGGTGATATGAAAAAACGAATCACACACCCGATCACATTGTTATTGCTACTTTTTGCTGGTTTCCCTTTAGCTGCTACAGCGCAGGAAAAACAACTGGTTTCTCGAACTTCACTCGGAAGAATGGATGTACTTTCACGTGCCAGATTGTTCGAGGCAACTATAGAAAAAGCCGCAAAAAGCGAAGGCGTCGACCCGCTCATCCTATGGACTATTGCCTATAACGAAACGCGGTTCCGGCCATGGCTGACCAGTCCAAAGAACGCTCAGGGATTGATGCAGTTCATGCCCGCGACTGCTGCCCGGTTTGGGCTCACGAACCCGTACGAGCCGACCTCATCGCTATATGCGGCAGCGAAGTATGTGAAGTATTTGGGACGCCTATTTGATTGGAGACTTGAGTCTGTTTTAGCCGCCTATAACGCCGGCGAAGGCACCGTCTCGGCCTATCTTTATGGACGAAATCTAAAGTCGAACGGACGATTGATCAATGCCTCGCAACGGAGGACAGTCAACGGTCTCCCGCCGTACAAGGAAACTCTGGGCTATGTTTCGCAGGGTGTCCAGGTGTATCGCTGGCTCAAGCAGCAAGGCAGATTCGGCACGCCTCCGACTCCATTCGCCGCCGAGAAATATCCCAGGAGTGAAAGGGAGATCAAGGCAACGGAGGTTCAGGAAAGCAAAGCAATTTTGGTTTTTTACGATCCGCGAACTGGTAGACGAAGCCTGATCTCTCGGGAAACTTCAGACGAGCCCCAAAAACTCAGTTTCGGCCCTGTTATTGTCGGACAAAACATTCCAACAAATTCAGCCCGGCGAGCTCGCTCAACTTTCGCCGGAGAAATTAGTTTATCGACTCACGAACGATAGTCGGCGAATTTTCGAGTCAACTGCGGACGACTTTCGCACCGTTCGGCAAATTTTTCTGCCGATGTGGAGTTAGAAACCGGCTATTGACCCGAGAGTGGCTATTTCGCGTCTGGCACTGCGTTTGCCATTAGCCCTTTCGAGACCGAAATCTTATGAAAGCAAATGAAACAAAAATCGAACCGCCTGATTCAGGGAACATGGTGAACGGGTCACCAACTTACCTTACTCGCGACCCGGACGACATCGTCACGATCGCATCGCTATTGAAGATCCTCGGCGTGCTGCTGTTTGCCCTCGTTCTGAGCGGCTGCGTAAACATGTTTTTGATCTTTAGAAAGGCAGACCGGATCGTGGTCGATAAATCGAGCGGACGAGTTATTGAACTAAACAACCGTGATTACGGTTCGACCGAAACCGTCAGCATCACGCCGGACGTTCCTACATCAACTGACAAGAAGTATCTGGTCAAGGAATTTCTAACCGCTCTTTACGAAGTCGAACAAACGACGCGTGAGGCGCAAGTAAACAAACTGCTCCGAATGCTCGACCCTGATCTTTCGATGGCGATGGCCAATCGACTAAAGCAGAACGGCGTTCTCGCTGCCGAGAAGACCGAAAGCGTGAATTCGTCATGGGAACTACAGGACTTGTCCGTAGATGAAAGCGACCCATACATTCTGCGAGCGATCGGCACACGCAAGATAAGACGCAAAGCCGCAGGCCAGGATATCGAAGAGTCCGTTCAGCTCAAATGTAAGTTTCTGTTGAAGGACAGCCCTTCGACCCCAATCCGAAATGACAACAACCTGAGAACCGGCTTTACCATTCTTCGGTTTCGCGTCGAACCCGTAAACGGCAAGACCATCTCGCCTTTATCGCTCATCGGCGATGCGGAGGAAACATCATCAGCAATTCAACCCGGCAGTGAAACAACTGGCGGTAAGTAGCAAGGAACATCATCTGAATCATGAAAACTTTAAGCATTTCAAATCTGGGAAAATACACTACGAGGATACTTGGAATCTCTCTCGTCGTCCTGTCGGCATTTGTTGTCAATATTTATCCGCAGAGCCGGAAGCCTGTTCACAAACCTAAAGTAAAGAATGTCGTTCGTCCGGTCTCCACCGAGACTAATCAAATCTCAAATGAGAAGGTCGTAAACATTTCAGCGGTCTACAAAGAAATACAGCCCGTTGCGGTGGTTAATGCTCCGCTCCCTGATTTCCTGTCGGGAGAAGCAAATGTAACGGTCAACCCGAAGCAGCCCACGGTTGTACGTCTGGGACTGGCTCAAAACGCAGTTTCTATTGTCGAGTTTCCCGCATCGGACGGAATCTATTACATCCATGAGGGAAACCCCAAGCTTGCGTCAGTGTTTCAATCTCCGACAAAAGAAACCGACCGATCGATAACCATTTATCCGGGAGAAGGATTCGTCCCTTCAAAAGACGGGGCGACATCTGCCGCGATCAGCCTGCAGATGCGGTCCGGCCTGGTTTTGATTCTCGAACTGGTACCGGTCAGCGATCTTAAGAAGAATGCCCACAGATGCGTTATCTCATATGACCGCGAAGCAGTTGTCTCGGCGCGGAAGGTTGCGGGACTCGCGTTTGACCTTGGCGGTGACACCAAGAATTCTCCTCCGATTAACTCACGGGCACTATCGAAACTGGTCGGTTCAGCACGGCCCGCCGAAGAGAAGATTTCTGATTCTTCAATGTCGGAGTTGAACTCAATCTCAAACGCTGTTTTCGCCGAAATACCCGAATCAAAACGGGCGGGTTCGAAGCGAGCAATGACCGATGCTGAGATATCGAAGGCTGCAAACAAGCGATTGGCTGACGTTCTTCGAGATCAAAAGAAGCACCTCTCCGCGTGGTCTTCACCTCTTCACGGTTTGGAACTATCACTGACCCGCGTCACCGATCTTGATTCCGAAAACCGTCTTGTTGTTATTGCGATTCGCAATTCTGCATCAACAAATCTAAGGCTCGTTCGAGGTTCACCTGAACTTCAGATCCAGACGCTCGACAAGGACGGCAACAGCCTTCTTACCACCAAACTCGATCTCCGCTATTTGGAAACAACCGCGTTTGAGGGCCTTGTCCAACCAGGCTCTACTACGTTCTATGCTCTTGTTTACAAATCTCCGCTCCTTGGGGTTAATCAAAAGATTCGAGTCGCCGTTGCTCAAACTGAAGCTATCGACGCTCCGATCTCAGCAACTCTTAACGGATCGAAATAAAGGAGACACGCAATGCAAACTACGTTAACTACAAATTCCGATATTCCGACTGCCTTACCGGACATCGAGGCAGATGAAGAACGCGAGAAAATGTTGCTGGATGATCAGAATGAACTTTCGAAGAATGAAGTTGATGATGATGAATTGGATCTTGAAACCGGATCGGAACGGAAAACTTCCCGAACCGCAAAGGTACTAAAAACCGCTGCCGCGTTCACCGTATTCTTGTTACTGATGGGTACAGCGATCACCTGGTTCTTCGGTATGGGCTGGTTCGCTACGCCGAATCCCCAGGCCGTCAATCGAACGAGCCAAAAGGATTCATCTCCGGCTCCAATGACGGAGGATGAGAAACTCAAGGCCGCCCTCACCATGGTAGCGTCAAAAGAGCCAATACCAAGCAAGGACTCTGTGGTTGGGAAATCCGATGAACCGATATCAATCGACAAACCCGCTCCTGTTGACACCGAGTCAAACGATATCTCTTCGATGTCAGCATCGCGAACGAGAACCGAGCCTTCCTTCAATCTTGGCACTGATATCTCCTCAAGGGACGCTCTCAAACGAGAGGATCAGCCCACCAACCTGGAGACAAAGAAGAATTCTCCACAAGGTAACGACACTCCACTGTCAAAATCTGTATCGTCAACCGAACCCTTAGGACGCTCGCTGTTCTTTGGAGTCACAAAGGTCAGAGACGAGCAATTTCGCAATAATACTGCAGCGACTATAGCGACAGCCTCGGACACACCGAAGCCAAAAGTAAATGGCTCACTGCCGTTTGGCTCACTGCTTACGGTCCGCCTTATTGGAGCGATCTACACACTCAGAAATTCCGGAGGGGTCGTCCGTATGGAATTGACACAACCAGTTGTAGGAAAAGGTTACTCCTATCCGGCAGGCACGACTCTAATTGGCAATCTACGGGGTGGTGAATCCGTAAGAGCGTTCGTCAACATTATCGGCCTGATTGATCCGGTTTCTGGTGAACTGGTGAAGTTCAGCGGCGAACTATTGGGAACTGACGGTGCCTCAGGGATTCCTGGAAACAGGAAAAGAGTCACCGGAAAGTGGACCCGATTCTTTCGAGGCATAAAAGATACTGCCGGCTCGATATTGGGATCGGTCGGTTCGTTCCGTTCAGGCGGAACGGTAGTAATATCTGAGCCCCTGCGCAGAGGATCCGAAAAACTGTCTGAGGACACGAGTCAGTCACTGTTTGGAAACGAACCTGAGGACACGTTCCTAGAGGTCTTAGCCGGAACCACCGGATACGTACTTGTAACGCAACTACCCGAACCGAACTCTTCAATTGCCAACGCAGAAATGGGAGCAAAAAAGGAATGATTCCGTTTGACCCATCCCGTCCACAGATCAACCCTCGCGAACTTGTTTCAGACGGAAAGCCCGGTGAGCTCTTCCAACTGATGGCTGGACACGGATACGTGCCCGACGAGCACGTCTTCGAGGACTTCTGTGAAAGTCTTAAGTCTGGACGGGCATGGCTTATTTCCGGTACTCGCGGCAGCGGGAAGACTGCATTTCCCGAAGCGTTAGCCGCCGCCTGCAATCTTTCGATGTGTGTTGTTGCCGGACGCGATGGGTTAAAACAGGAAGAGATCCTCTATGACTGGGATAATGAAGAGCAAGCCGTGTGGATGAGAGAACACCTGGCACTCGCAAAACAACTGCCACTTGAAGAGCAGGCCGAGTTTCTCGACAATGCCCGACGCTCTAAATGGCAGCGCCGATTTCTGATTCTTGGTGAAGTGGGAATGGCATATGATATTGCGGCAATCGCGGCATCAACTGCTCCCAGAAAGCCTCCTCCGGTCTTGATCCTTGATGAAAGCGATAAATTTGGAGCGAGCATTGAAGATTCGCTTCTCATGCCGCTCGAACGCGGACTCATCTACATTCCCCGATACGAAGGCGGAACCATCGGTATTTCCGATTGGCAGTCCAGACCTATAGTTATCACGACCTCAAATGATATGCGCCACAAACTCAGTTCGCCGTTCATTTCCAGACACGTTTACAGCCGGTTCGCGAGCCCTTCGCTGGAAAAGGAGCTTGAGATCTTATCGACAAGAAATAAACGCGCGACTTCAGCGCACTTAGCCCTTACAACCAAGCTAATAGACGCCGTTCGCGGGATCGCGGGAATGGAAGATCATCCGAGTGTCCGTGAGTCGATCGACATCGTTGCAGCTCTCGAACGCGACTTGGTTGAGTCTCTGAATTCGAAAGACTTAGTCCGATATTTTTGCTATTTCGTAAAGACCGGAGCATCCAGGGAACTGCTCACCCTTCAGCTCGATTATCTTTTGGCGATGACGCACGCCTTCCACCCGGACATCGATTCTTGGATTGGCTCGCGCGATGCCAGTTGGAAGATTAGGTGGCCGCAGCTCGCCGACAATTCGTTATGAATAGAACAGAATCCAAATTGGGGCTTTTTTCGACGATCAGACAGTTGGTGGTTCGCACTCAATACGCTGGCCTACTGGTAGTCGTTTGCGTGGTCGGCATCTACGGATTTGTCAGAATATTGATGCCGCAGACCGAAACGGCCCAGGTTCGATTTGTTGAAACTCGTGGGCTTGAATCTGAAAAAGAGTCTTCGCCGACCGGACCGCAGAACGAAGACCCGTTCTCCGGCATCGAGTATGATAATGCGGTAAGACTCAGAGAAACGTCGGCTTTGGGTATGGCGATCTCTTTGTCTGTGTTGTCGCTGAATGCTCAAAACGGAAGACTCCCAGAGAATGTCGATCGGATAATTCGCCACCTCAATGCAGCCCAACTACTGCCGCCCGGGATTCAATCAAATTCAGCGACTATTGCTTCCGAGCGAAGCACGTTTCATATCATATATCGACGCGAACCCTTTTCATTTGAGGTACTGGCCGTACCAAAATCCGATCACGGCTCACAATTACTTTTTAGATTTCCGCTTCCTCTAAGCGAACCAAACACCGTTCTGTATTTTGAGGCGCTGCGCGATAAATCCGTTCCGGCAGCTCTTTCAACTGTTGAACAATTGAGTGCGTCAGGATGGAGGATACGGCATTGGCGAGGTGATGTATTGTCCATTACTTCGGCAACATATGATTCGCTGAAAGAACAGAGTGATTATTTTCGTAACACACGGTAACCGATCAAAGCTATGTTTTCGCGTGAATGGATTGAGAAATTCGACGCTTCCTACGGTATTCCAAGGAAAGCAAATGAGCAGTACCTGCCATCCTATCAAGCGTTTTGGCAGTGGTCGGCTGACATTGGCATGTGTGTTTTCTTCTTTGCGTTGGGATTACTCGGCTCAATAGTCTGTTTGTTTGCGGGATATCTTTTAGACGTTTACGGTCTAATCACCCTGGTCTTTTGGGCGATGGGTTTGATCTGTATTGCGGGCTCGCTTGTAGATTCCTATTCACTAATGTGGGCGTACCGAATTCGACGAATGAGTACCGCCCATGGCTCAGCGCGTTGGGCGAAGGCATCCGATCTGATTCGCTGCCGTCTGATGAATCGGATTAGAGGATTGCCACTACCTGCAAATGCGCTTCCGCTCGCAAAAGCATTTTGGGGTCGCGATGTATTTCTTCCCGCGAGTCAGTGGCTTCGCCACTTTGTTATGTTCGGCCCGACCGGTTCCGGTAAATCAAAGACTTTTTTCATGTCCATGATCCGGGCGATCCTCAACAAGTCATCTTGTCTGGTCTACGATCCTAAAGGCGAGCTTTTCGCCCAGACTGCCCATTCGGCCGAAACCATCTATCGTTTGGACCTCAACGAACCGACAAAAAGCGATCGGTGGAATTTCATTCCAAAATGTCGAAACGATCCTGCGTTTGCGTGTCAGATTGCCGGGATGATGCTCGGTATAGAAGGCCGACGTCGGACGAATGCGGACCCTTTCTGGGGTGATGCCGAACAGATAGCTTTGACGGCAATTTTGCTTCACATCGCGGAAGTTTACCGTGAGAAAGCTATCCCAGCGTTCGCCGCCGACTTTCTTCTCTTCCTGAGCGGCGACGGCGATCAGGCTTTCAACGATGCGATGATGAATTCCCCAAGCCTCTACGCGAAACAAGCGTATTTGGCTTTTCGCCAGGCCCCCGTTCAGACTCGCGGATCCATTTTGATAGGTTTGTACAACAAGCTTCGACCGTTCACACTTGCACCTGCTCGGATGGTAACGTTGCCGCCAACCAAAGACGAAGCGGCACTTGGCTGCCGCTCGATAAACTTCGCAGACCTTCGCAAACCCGGTACAGCAATTTACGTGGTCGTTTCGGAAGGGGCCGCTGACGTCTATAAAGAGCTTATCGCTACCTTCATCGGACAGGCCGTCATGGAAATGAGGCTCGATGGTGTAAATGAACCAGAGCATCCGTGCTTCGTTCTCATAGACGAGGCTTACCAGTTGAATGTATCGGAAGTCAAAAGAATATCGGGTATCGGGCGCGGACGCGGTGTTGGACTTGGTCTCGGATATCAGGACTTACCTCAAATGTACGACCAATACGGTCGTGAGCAGGCGAATGCGATACTCGGCACCCTAATGACCAAGATCTTTCTGCCGGGCCTTGACGATGTGACTGCCGAGTACGCCTCAAAGCAGCTGGGCGAAACGACGATCTTCTCAAAAACATTTCAGGACTTCCCGGGAAAGAAACAGGACAACACCAGATACGCGGAGCAAAAGCGTGCCCTCATGCTGCCGAATGAGATTCGACAAACAGCAGCGCATTCCGAAGTGTTGATTATCAGCGACACCGCCCCGCCGATCCGCGCTGCATACCCGCCTTTTGCAGTTCATAAAAACGCTTATTCCGCCGCGACCAAAGGCACACCCCGCGAGATCCACCTTGGAGATATTGATCCTCAATTCTCGTTTACAGACTCGGGCCATGCTAACCAGGCTGCCGAACATAAAAGGGCAGCTCTCAAAGAAGTTATCTCATCTGAGGTTGATCGAATCTGTTCGAATGAACGTCTTTCAGAACTGGCTTTTCTATCTGCAGAAGAGCCGGCACTAGACTCGCTGGAACATCAATTAGACGGTGAATCGGTGAAAAAGGATCCAGTTTATAACGCTCTCAACAACCTTCCTGTCGAGGTGGGATACTTTTCTGCTCAAGGTAATGGAGGTTCTTTGGTGATTGAACACGCATCGATCTAAAACGCATGTTAAATAGACTCAAGATCTCGCTCATCCTAGCCCCGCTGGCCCTCACAATGTTGATCGGCGTCTATGTCTACTCCCTTTGGTCGCAGGAACGAAAGCGAAGCTCAGAAATCCCCGTTGACGCAACCGCATCGATGAACAGAGATCTGGTGAAGTTCCACCAAAAACGCGGTTCGTTCCCCGCAACGCTGAAGGATCTCGAAGGCGTAGTCTGGGAAAAGAAGGATCGAAATTATGTTTCGGAAGGACATTCAATGATTCACAGAAACTACTTCTATCTTTACTCAAGAATTGACCAAAATCGGTTCACTCTCTGGGCCATCCCAATCGGCAAAGAGCGTGAGGAGGCATCAACATTATTTTTAGTAGGAACACCTATGAAAAAAAGAACATGGAAAGGAGCCGCTCTCACTATAGAAGATGTCGGCAAACTACCCCGGTTGTTACCGGTCGAACAGGATTTAGCTCTTAGGGGGATGGTTGAGCAGGTAGATCACAAAGCGGTGTACTCGAATTCGAAGTAAAGTATTTCTTTGCGAAAAGTACCGAAAAGTGGTACTTTGTGCAAAGGATTACTTTCATGAGATCACAAAGTTCGCAACTTAGAGTCGAAGAATGGGTAGATAAGGAAATTGCTTTCGGCCGGAGCGCTTTCTCGCTGGATCGAGTTGAGAGTGAGCTGCCGCAGTATTCTGAAACCGCGATCAAACGTTCTCTGAACCGATTATCACGAAAGGGCACCATAATTTCCGCCCACAAGGGCTATTACGTTATTGTCACGCCTCAATACTCTTCACGCGGGATTCTTCCGCCGGCACTATTTATTGACGGACTAATGCGTTTCTTGGAGCGGTCGTATTACGTTGGCCTTTTAAACGCTGCTGCATTTTACGGCGCGGCTCACCAGGTGCCTCAAGAGTTCTTTGTTTTTACGAGTTTTCCGCCCATGAGGCCGACCGTGAAGAAGGGGATAAAGGTAAATTACATAACCAGAAAAGAGATCCCAGATGACCTCCTCGAAAACCGAAAGACCGAAACTGGAGTTGTAAAGATTTCCTCGCCAGAACTTACCGCTGCCGATTTGGTGCAGCACCATAAAAGAGTCGGCGGTTTGAACCGAGTAGTTGAAGTGCTCTCAGAGCTGACCGAAGCGATCCGTATCGAGAAACTAAACAACGAGTTTATTCAGTTCGTTCCAACTGCCGTAATTCAGCGGCTCGGTTATCTGCTTGAAACAGCAACAGGTGCAGAGTCACTCGCGGACGGGCTCTATAAAGCCGCAGCGTTAAATGTCGAAAAATTCTTTCCTGTGCCATTAAGTACAACAAAAAGGAAACGTGGATTTCCGGTTGAAACGAGATGGAATGTAGTTGTAAATGAAACGATAGATAACGAATAGTGATTCAGAGCGCATATATCACCCAATGGGCCAATTTTGTCCCATGGCAGACAAATGAACAGGTCGAGCAGGACCTTGTGATCACACGCGCTATTGTGGAAATCTTTTCGGATGATTTCCTACGCGAACGCCTCGCGTTTCGCGGCGGCACCGCTCTTCATAAACTTTATTTGAATCCGCAACCTCGGTATTCCGAAGACATCGATCTCGTTCAGATCAGACCCGAACCAATCAAAGAAACGCTCGCCCGCCTTCAAAGCAGGCTTGAATTCGTCGGTCCGGCATCTGTTGCTCAGAAGAAAGACAATAATACTCTCCGTTTTCGATTCGAATCGGAAATACCACCGGTCCAACCTTTGAAACTAAAAGTCGAAATAAACTGCCGCGAACATTTTAACGTGATGGGCTTGCAGAAGTTTCCCTTTTCAACGGAATCTGACTGGTTTAGCGGAAGTACCGATATTGTCACGTACAGGATCGAAGAGCTTCTCGGAACGAAGCTTAGGGCTCTGTATCAGCGTCGCAAAGGGCGCGACCTCTACGATCTTTACAAGGCGTATCAAGAGCAACGGCCAGATTCTCAACAGATCATTGAAGTTTATCGAAAGTATATCGCTTTTTCCGTAGACAATCCGCCAACAAGAAAACAGTTTCTCCGGAACCTCGAAACCAAGATGCAGGACGACGAGTTCCTCGGCGATACACGGGCGTTGTTGAGACCAACGGAACACTATGATGCTTATGAGGCATTTAATTTCATAAAGGATGAACTTGTTGAAAAGCTCTAGGCTTATAGTTTGCCGATCAAATAAATCGAGGGGCACTTAGACTAACGAATACGCTGGGACGTAGTTTGAAAATGGTCATCCCAACTTCGAACGCCTGCGGACACCGAACGCGTGGAGACTGGAAAACGATCTTTGGATAGCTCCTTGTCATTAAATTGATTGACAATGCTGCTGAGTTCGGAAGTCAGCAATTGTCTCGCGTCGTTATTCGTACTTCTTGCTCCAACTAAACTCAAATGATCGTCTAGGATCATATTGGTTCGTTCCTGAACAAACTTCGGATCGGCGTTTGCGAGTGACAATTCGAGTAGCTCGGTTTTCAGCGCTGCTTGAAGCTTGCCTGGTTGGAGATCGGGCGTGGATTGGTTAGTTCCGTCGATGACGGGACCTTTCGATTCCTGGGCGGTCAGTCTGGCCGTTGTTTCTAGCTTTTCCTTCTGCTCGGTGGCCACTTGATAAACGAAATCCCTTTCGGCAGGCGGCAGTTTGCTGTACAGTTCACTGTGGTCGAAGTTGTTTTTGAAGCGGAGTTCCTCATTCGGGGTTTTGAGGCTTTGTAGAAAATGCTTTGTTGCTGATAAGGAATCGTTCAAGTACTTTCTTTCCATTCGAGATTCCAGACTTTCGATCAATTGCTGGGCCTCTGGACTTGGGGCGATATCGCCTCTTTTCAAAGCCTCAGTTCTTGCTTTGGTTGTTTCGCGATCACCCGCATAGTTTAGTTTCGCGACGATCATTTCGGTTGCGTAGTGCCGGGGTGACTGTTCGGTAAACAACATTTGCATCTCTTTCTGTGTCAGAGCAGGAAGGTTTTTAGTATCTCGATTCTGGGCATTCTGCAGCCTTTGAAGCCCAACAGAGGCATTCTCAATCCGTATCCTTGATGACGCTTCGATAACTTCCTCACGCGACTGACATCGATCTAACATCTGTGCGTAGTCTCGATACCGTTCGTTGAAATGTCGAAGTCTCGTTTCGGGCTGATTTAGCTGGTGCTCAAGATATGCGGATGCGATTCGCAGGTCCTCGTAATTTAGCTCCTTTCCTTTCACATCGTTCTCGATTGGCTTATCAGCTTTTGCCCTAAAAAGTTTTAGAATTATGGAGGGCGAAATGCCATTTTCCAGGGCATCGTCCAGTGCCGGAAATTTGACCTCAGCCCAGTGCTTCATCTCTTCCACGGAAATTTCGGAAGCGAGCAAGTTTAGATGTGAACTCTCAAGTTCGATGCGCTCAAACCCGAGAGTACTGTTAACGTGTTCAGAATCTCGTTCCGTTGCAAGATGCTCGAAGGTTTCACTAGGTTCTTCGACCGATCCTCGAAATTGATGTTCCGTATCGTGGAGATCCGGCTCGAGAAGCGGCTCATACTGGATCGAACGGTCAGTTGGTTCGAGCTTCTCCATCTCACCCGCAACAATTGCGATTTCTGCTAGAGTCCGATCGAATCGCTCTGTCGTCGATTCTGCGATCGACTGATCGCGATCCCGATCCAAAAACTCTCGTTTCCCGTCCAGCGCGTCATAGATCCAACGAAAGACCTTTGCCTCGGTCTCTCGATCTGCATTGCTGCCGGCGATGGCTTTTCCATAGTCAAGGATCTGTGGTGCGACTTCGCGAGCTTTGTCTGATCCAACCAATGGTTCAAGCCGCACAACTGCGTAGCTAAGAGTTGCGAGTTGGAGCGGTGATTTTAGATCGTGCGACTCCTTCGGAATTATCAGAACGCCATTCTGAACGGTTCCTCCACGCTCGTATGTGTCACGGAGAAACTGTGATCTGCTGTTCAAGTACGAAGCGTGCTCGATCCTGTTGCGGCCATCTGTGTCGTCAAGTTTTGAAAGCTCAAGGTCTGCTCGGCTAACCGAAAGGATCTCGTTGATCGCTCTTTCTGTACGTGGATTCGACGGATGAAAGTTTGAATCTTGAGTAAGCGTATGACGTGAGGCTCGATTCAGTTCTTTGACCTCAATTGCCTTCGCAACTTTCTCGATAGCGAGCTTAACAACGTCTGCGTGACACGTCTGCCCTGCCCGACAGAAACACGTGATCGAAATCGGCTGTCCGTTCCGGAAGGCATCGCCAAGCAACACCATACCATCCCTCAGTCCGCCATCATTTTGTTTGTAGCTGTTTCGCAGCCGTTCGGAGTAAGCGAAAAGTGCGGCTTCGCGACCGCTACCCCGTGGTGCAATTTCGTTCCGATTGGGTGAAAGAAGCCCCAATTCTGGCGTGCTAATATTCCCAAGATCGAGACTCCTGTTTGGAAGCGTAGACTCTGCTTCATTCAAGCGAGCAATTACCTTATTGCTCAGATCATATTTCATAACTCGCCCCTCCCCGTTTCGGCTCGTTAGCTAACCGCCCCGAAGAAATGGCAAATCTTGTGCCTAGAAGTCAGCCAACCAACTATGGTTTGGCTTTCTATACATTTAGATATCAACTCCGTTCGATTCCGGTCCTAATACCTCGACCAATCGTCACATCTTCCCTCTCGGGCCATCCTCCTTTTTCATGTGCAGTCGAATCTCGTTCTTCGCCAGACCCTGCTTTTGCTTTGAGCTTGACGACCGATACTAGAAGCTCCTTGAAGTTCGTCCCATCAATTCCGGCTAAGTGTTTGAGTATCGAGTTTAGGCGCTTTGCTTCCCGGCTGCTTGATGTCACGGTGATGCGTTTCTCGATCTCAGTGATTTCGCTTGTTGTGAAGATAGGCTGGTAAGTGAGATCCGCAGCACTACCCAACAGGGACAGTTGCTTAAACTCCGAAGCCTCTTTGGCCGCATTCAGCGACAGTTCTTTGGCGGCCGCCACGTCCGCTTTGAGACATCTCTCGCGATCCTTTGCTCGGCCTTCGATCTCGCGTCTCAAGGTTCTGTGATCTTTGCCCTCTAACAGTAGATTCAGTGCTTGGTCAAGAATCGAGTTTTTTCGTGGTAGATCGACATCGTTGAGACTCAGATAACTCATCGAACCGTTCGATTTGTCCTCGATCGCAAATCTGTGAAAACGCTTCGAGCTTCGGTAGAAAGCTAGGTCTTCTTTTGTCTTATTCAGTCCGATATTGCAAAGAATTTCTCTTGCCAATGCGCGGCCCACGATCGCGTGAGAAAGATTCCCGGCTTCGTCGGGGCCGATCTTTCCTTTGGCTCCGTGTTGGCTTGGCACCGCCCCTTGAATCGATGTCCTTTGGAGATTCCAATTGGACGCGTATTCTTTGGGAAATTTGAGTTTTCTTGAGAGTGTGTCAAGTTCGATGATCTGATCGGCAGAAAACACTGGCGTCACTGTACGCAAGGTGCTGCTTCGATCAAGGACTTCACTCAGAACGCCAACAATCTTTTGCTCCTGCCGCATCGATTTGTGCATTTGCAAGGATTGTTCATTCAGAGAACTATTGACCGAATCAAATAGAAATAATTCCCTTGACTTGGAATTTCGGCTTGAGGGCTTGTTGGTCAGATATTCGATTGCCGAGCGAATGCTTTGGAGAACAGCGCGACCATCGTTCTTGATATCATTTTGACGAGCTATCATCGCCAAAGAGACTCGATCGTTTCCAACCTTCACCTTTCGGTAAAACGCGTTGTCTTTGAAGTCCGAGAGCTGCCGCTGATGTAGTTGCATCCTCATTTCAGAAACCGCTTTTTGTCCAGCGAGAAGTCCAAGATCAGACACGGTTCTAGGTGCGATTTCTTTCTTGTTTTCAAGGTCGGTTCTAACCTGCTCAAGATAGCGAAATTCTCGCACTTTCGTGTTCGCTAGACATTCGCTCTGAAGTTCATCGAGTTCTTGTTTATTGAATGCGGGCGGCGGTACTTTTACTCCTCTTTTTCTATAGTCGGTTCGGATGAGATTTGCTTCACCACGAATTGATGCAGTTTCCTCTTTAAGTTTGAAGAATTCCGATTCTTCCCGGGCGAGTATGCTGTTGGTTATCGCTATGATCTGGCGTGATTGCGGTATTTTTCTCCAGTCTTTGGAGTTGCTTGCTGATTGCCTTAGCTCCGAGAGCGAGACTCTTTGCGTTATTGCCTTCTCCGGATCCCTGATCGGAAACTTAAGGCTCTCACGATTTTCGATAAGAAAGGCAATCTTTTCTTCCTTAAATTTGAGTTGATATTCGGCAAGAATACCGCGGCGTAGAATCTCTCGTTCGTGAATATTTCCGTCGCCCTTTTGAAACTTAATGGTGTCATGTTTTTGTGGAGCATTTCGATTGTGCTGCTTGTCATTGGCATGTTCCCGTGAAGGTGTCCGTTCCGCAACAAGCTCCTGAAGTTTTTTCTTCGCGGATTCGATCAGAATGCCGTCGATAATCCGCTTTTCTCCATCGACAACCTCAAAGTGCGGAAGCGACTCCCGCGGAATTTTGTTCAGCGATCTACCCTGAAGATCTTTGGTCAGATATTGCTTTTGAATTGCGATATGAACGTGCGGGTTTGCGGTGTTGAGATGAACGGCGCCTGCCCACGCAAGCCGCTTGCTTTGGATACTCTTTTCTAGCTGTCCGATGGCAAATCTTGTGACGATTTTTACTTGCCGCTGGCGTTCCTCATCAGTCGAACCAAGTTGTTGAAAATCCTCCCGCCGAAATGAAAGAACAAGGTGGTGAAGTTCGTTGTTTGAGGGACGGCCTTTGCCGCAGTCGGATTTGAGAAAGTTGTTTGCGCTTCTTACGGTAAGGTGTTCGGTAAACTCGTTAAATAGTTCACGACCATTTTCGGGCTCTGCATTCCGGTCGATCTTACTGTGCGCTAGATAATGAATGAGACCGCGAGAACTGCCTCTTTTTGATTGAACGCTGGCAATAACTCTCATGATTCGCTCGCTATTTGATTCGCGGGTTTAGGCAAGGAATCGATTCGCTGTTTTAGTATTCGTACCTTGGTTGCAAGGTAGCTGTTGTGAAGGGATTCGTCTCCTGAGACGTGCTCGTGGAACACGAGACATTTCTTAAGATCGGACACGGCGTGTTCGATCAGCTCAGCCATTGCGGTAGAGGCGATAACAACACTCTGTTTGCGGTCGCTGGTCTCCGGCGACGTATATTCGATGAGCTTTGTGAAAACGAGATTCAGCGAGGAAATCGACATACTCGACATCGAGTAGATTTCGGTAGTCAACGAGCTTGCTTGACGTAGCAGTTCTAGTGCATTTTCGAGCTCCGATTCCATTCGATCAATGCTTTCTCGAATCTCGCCGATGTTGTCGCTTACAGCAAGATCAACCGTCTCGTTCTGGCGGCCAGTTCGTATAAGCCAATCGAGCTTTTCCTGACAGCGACCCGAAGCAAAATGCTGGTGTCGATCGGTCAAGGCGAAATGGATCATTCGACGGACGATCGCCGACTTATTCTCACCGGTTTCGGCTGCGATCTCTTCAAGTTTTTTGTGGTCCTCTTCGTAGGGCCTGACGCTGATCGGCCGTCCCTGTTTTGCCTCGATATCCAACTCGATATTTTTTACTATCTTTTCTCTGTCTCGCTTTCTCATCTCTCGATTCTTGTGGCGGCGTTTTGTCACCAGTTCGTCGGTTTGTAATTTCTCCGGCCATTTAGACATGAGCAAAATACGTGCCTTTTGCGAGAAATATGGCGAGGGCTTCGGTTTGTAATTTTAATGACACCGCGTAACTTAATGACAGTGTGAGACTTATGTGAATTACACGGGCTGGTTTTTGGTCTATCCTGTCATACACCCGCCGCTGTAATTTTTGTTTTTTTACGAGCCGCCTCGATCCGCCTCTTTTTCTACGCCAAAAGCGGTTCGTTTATTCGCCGCACGTTGCCACAAATACCACAGTTCTCTGCTACGGCACGCCGATTGATTTACCAACCAAGCCAGTAAATTCGCCAACGTAAGGAGACCAAATACTAATGAACGATCAGAGCAATATCACCCCCTCTGCGAAGCAGAATTTCGAGCGTCCGCTGCTGCAGATTAACCGCTTGAACTTCGTAAAATTGAACACACGTGTACTCGAAGCGACCGACCGCAAACTGAAACAATATCTTCAGTTCGCGTCCATCAGCATGAGTACCGATATCACCAATGACGATGTTGTCGAATACGCGCTAAACCACCTTTTTGAGCGCGATCCGGCATTCAAAAGCTGGCTTAAAACTAGTGGTTAAAAGAATATGAGCTAGGCGGAAAAAGCAGAAGGCAGTGTTCCAATCGCATCGAAATTTGCAGCGGGAACGAACGACCGATGAGATGACTCGTATTGGGACAGAATCATTTCAAGCTTCATCTCAAATTCGCGGATATCCAACTGGTCTGAGCCGTTATACAGAAGCCCGCCCAGTTGCTCCATATCACCTGCTGAAACGTCACAGCGTATTCTTACCGCAGCACGGGCTAGACGGTCGGCAACTTCCTGAAACTGCACTCCCGAATGTCCTTTTATCCACCGCCAGGAGACATGATGCCCGTAGCATGCTTTGACCAGACGCGACCAAAACGAGCGGTTTGCACGCATGTGATTTCGGCCCATCATAGTGTCAATCACATACTTTGAGTCTGACACGATCTCTATACGACAGTATCTGCGAAGCTGCTCCAACGCATACGTGCATGCAACGATCTCGGCCTGCTGATTGGTGATCTGTCCCAAATATTTTGAAACCAGTTTTACCTCCAATCGGTTGTGATCAATCATAACCACACCGCAGCCCGCCGACGAGTCGATTGCGCCATTCCTGATGCATGATGCATCCGCGTAGATCGTCACAATAGGCGCATATTCGGCCGCAGTCTCTATCGCTCTTTTATTCTCAACTAACTTAGTAACGCTCATTGTCCACCTCTCGTTTTTCTCTATAGGAAACTGGGGCATGGCACCGACGCTATGCCCCAACTGGCAGAAACAACCTACCTCAGAACTGATCAATGAACGGCTCATTGACCGTTGGCTCTGGAACAGCCGTGCCCGTGAATTCAGGAACGTCCGGCTCGGGGTTGTCGGCAGTAGTTACTTGATCCGTTTGGCCGTCCGAACGGTCCGATCTGACAAACTCGAATGAGAAGAGCGAGATCTCGGCACCTGATCTGGGCTCGCCCTTATCTGTGCTCCACGGGCTGAACGAGAGCCTGCCGTGAACAAGCAGATGCGTTCCCTTTTTTACATGCTCGGCGAGCGTCTCCGCAGTCTTGCCAAAGGCAACCACATTGAACCAATGTGTGACCTGCATACGCCCTTCCGGGCCGTTCTTGAACGAGTTTGAAGCGATCGGAAAGCTCGCGACCGGTGTCCCCTTTTCCGAATATTTCAGGCTCGCATCGCGGCCCGCATTTCCGAGTATCGAGATATTTGCTGACATGGTTTTTTCTTGCTCCTTTTGTGGTTTATTTGTTCTCCGAACGGAACGGCGTTTCGCCATCTGCGAGAGTTTTTTCAGGCGTTCTGCCTAAAATACTGGCCGCCGCTCCTTTCGTTGAATATTGCTCTTCAATTTTCAGGCCGCATGCACAACCTTAACCTGTGTTCGCTGTCCAGTGGGCTGCGTGAAGAGGCTCGCCTGGATCGTGCGATTCGCGCGAACGGCCTCGTTTAGTTCCGCGTCTCGTGCTCTCACCGCGTCCCACAATTTCTGTTTCTCCTGCCGCTTAAATGCCTTCGCGGCCGGGTCGTTATAGAGACCGAATTTCAGAAAACGTAGCTGTCCAAGAGTCGCCATTTCGATCTTTCGGAGCCAGCGTTTCGCGTCGATTGAAAGTTGATTCTTCAACCTAGCTTCCTGAGATTTTGCGACGGTGTTAAGAGCCGTGAACTCCTTAAGGGAGAGGCTCTTGTGTTCCTTAAAATCTGCATACGCTTTTTTCTTTAGTTCGGCTAAATCAGCCGTGTCCGACGTTCCGCGAATCGCAAGGTAGGTTTCTTGATACGAATCGTGGCGAAGGCTTCGCAGATGAAAGTCGGAGTATTGACGCTGCCACAAAAGGCGCAGGACAGAAGCGGCGTATTGCATCTCTTCAAAGTCAGGGTTAATTTCCTGATCTACAAGGATCTCGAAACTACCTTGCTTAAATGAGTAGATACGGCGCGCCGAACGGATGACTTTGCTGTCGTAGATCTGATCAAGTGAAAGTGCCAGCCATTCCTCGAATTCCCGATCCGAGAACGGATGTCTAGAAGGCATTGCCCAGCCAGCACAGCCGATCATTCGGCGTCCTTCCTGAACGGTGTTGCCGCCTAAAGAATGGCCTACAAAGAGCTTAGGAAGCTGTGACGAAAGCTCTCTTGATTCGTATGGAAGACAGTTTGCATCGATCTCACAATCGAGATCAAAGACCACAACCGAACGCTGGCTTGAACTCATTGTTATGCCGATAAGACCATTCTCATCAAACTGCTCAAGTTGATCGAAGGTCGTGAAGTCTCTGTCGAGTTCTTCGACTGATTTATCGCCGTCTTCCAGATAGAATTCGGCAAAGTCGTCGAACATCAAACGGCTGACCTTATTACGTCCGACACGCCGGAGAACCGCCTGCATTTCATCATCGAAGTTCGGACATTTTGGCGGCAGCGAACTGCGATTCTTGGCAGCTTCCTGAACTCGCCTTTGGTCCGCGACACGAAGCTTCCGTTCTCTTTCTCGCGATTCCTCAAAGCTGATCTCGCGATCGGCCGAAGTCGCTGTTACAGCTTCTAACTGCATGCCGAGCAGACCCATTTCATGGAGAACCTCGCCAACACCTCGTCGCCTGATCTCACCGTAGTAATGGGCTGCGATCTGTTCGAATTCATACTGCCCGGCGTCCGGGCTCGCGATTGCTTTTACGCATCTAACGAACTCCTTAGCATCGGTCTCGTCGGACAAAACCTTCATCGCGTATTCGAGCGACATTATCCGCACGCGGTCCAACGCTTCCGGTTCAAGCTCATCGGCGATTCGAACCACAACATCGCCCAAGATCGAGAACTCTTCGAGCTCTCGCCTTCGCAACGGATTCGATGAAAGATGCGCACACCAGTCCTGCATCGGCGAACCGGTATTGACCGGCATGAACGCCAGCATCTGATTATTAGGAGCGTGCTTTCTTAGTTGTTCGATACTTATTCTTTCTGCCATAACTTCCTCTATTGGATCGGCGACCTGCCGAATCGAAGACGCGTGTAATTAAGGGCCACATCTTCAAAACCCTGAATAAAATCACTTTCATTCAGGCTTGAAAATCCCTCTCAATTCGCGGGAGAAGTATGTTTAGGGAAACAAGATCAGGTCATTTGTGAGAAAGATCTCTTAAACACTTTTGCAGATAGGCGAACGTTAGCGGTGCCCGGCTCTTAAGTTGAGCCCGTCCGGTCCCGAGACCGTCCGCAGGAATAACAATGGTCTGTTCAGCCTTCGAAATTCTGTGAAATAGAACCTCGAATGCATGGTCGATCACCGCTTTGTTTTGCTCAAATTCTAAATCCGTAAAGAACGCATCGTCGCGATTGCTCGGGAGTTTTTTGGTCGGTATCCCGACACAATTCGGTTCGCCCCGCATGGCCGCAGCCTGGCCGCCGAAGCCCTTTCCGGCGAGGTTGTCACCGAACAGGAATATGCGATCGCGACTGGCTCTTACAAACTCTCTGGAGATCCGTTTCATTGTTACGACTAGATATCGCATAGGTGTCGTTTCTAGTTCAAAAAGCACTGCCGCCTAAAGAGGGCGATCTCTAGACGGCAGTTGAAAGCTAAATTGTGACGGGATTAGTATGCGGCGGCCTGCTGAAGTTCCACCGGTGCGTTCTGTGGCAGCTGCATTGCAGCTCCGTCTCCTTCCTCATCGCGGCGGCCCGACAGGAATTGGAACTCCTGAAGCACGATCTCTGCTCCCGCCTGCGGAGACTCGTTTTGATCCACCCACGGATTAAAGGTTAGACGGCCTTGTACGTACAAACGACTGCCCTTTCGCACGTAACGTGCTAGTGTTTCCGCCTGCTTGCCAAATGCTGTCACGCGGAACCAGTCGGTCTTCTCAACGCGTCCCTCCGCGCTGTTTCGGAACGAGTTCGAGGCCATTGAAAAGCTTGCCACGAGGGTGCCGTTATCCGTGATCTTAGTTTCCGGTGTCTTACCGAGATTGCCGATGATCGAAATATTTGCTGACATTTTCTTAATTCTCCTGTGTGATTAAATTTCCGAGGATCACGATTAGTGAAGCCTTCGAACCTTCTCTGAAGGCACATCTTATCTGCCGCTGATTATTTGTTTGTTTTATCGAGACTTAACGTGTGTCGGTATGACCTTGCGAATCGCGACAGCGTCTTATCGGCCGAAGGGCAGTAGCTATCGAACGGAGCTATCCGTCTGCGGGGATTAATCGTTTTCGAGAGAATCTAAGGGCGAGAATTCAGTTGTGATGTCGCATTCGACACCCTTGATGGGAATAGTTCCGGTTGATTTTCAGGCAGTCGGTAGTCTTGCTCTTCCACGGAGTGTTGTGGGTGGTGAGGTTCGCTACCAAGGTTGCTCACGATCATGGAAACGTCTTCGTCTGAACGCAGGTTAGCATAAACGCCTGCTTCCAAGACAAACTAAATATAGTATTTGAAGGCAAGAGGAGGTGCCTTAATGTCTGCACTTGCAGTTAAGATTTCACCAATCTTGTCGGCAAAACGTAGAGTTACAGGCATGCCATCTGCGAACTGACAGGAATTATAGTTTAGCTTTGTCAACGCCATGATGTCTGAGAGAACTTGCTTGATATCGGCTGATCCCTTATTTATCTCAACAAAGAGCGGGTTAGGCACTTCCATTGACATTGCGGTTTGCGTTTTGGGGGCGTATCCGACAGTCCAAAGAAATGCGCTTTTGTCGTCAATAAGGTAAGCGAGCCCTCTCATCACCGGATAATCCCCAGTTTGTCTGTATAACTTCAGTGGTTTGGACCGCGACATCGATACACCAACTAGATTGACGCCAGACGGGGCAGCTTGTTGGAAGGCATCCCACTCCTCCCTATTGAATCGCGTTTTAGCGTGTATGAATACTTCTCCCGGATTTTGTCCGTTATTTTGCTCACGATAAGATTCGATGGCTTGGGTTAACAGAGACTTCGCTTCTTTCGGATCTAAGTGAAACTCTTCTCTTTCAGGATTCCACCACTCACCTATCTCACCTTTGAAGACCGTCCCATCGCCATTATCCAAGAACATTTGAGCAGCACAACAAGCATTTTTCGGGTTCTTGCTTTTCTCTAGTTGTTTATAGACGAGTCCCAAATAACATACTCCACTTCGTATGTCGGATAACTTCCATGGCTTCCCTCCCGCCTTATAGAAGACGCCCGTCGAAAACGTCCATGCTAAATGCCCTTCGATTTTTGAGAAGTCACGAATCGGGACACCCCGGCCGTTCGTAAACTCTCGCCAAGCAAGTGTGCTTTCTCGAACTATCTGCGTTGGAATTGTGTGACTGAGGAGCCGAGCCTTTAATTGGTCATGAAACTGGGCATCAAAAGTGTAAGCGAGAGCTTCCTCTTCTTTTGCTCGATTATCCTCGTCCAGCTGGGAAAAGAGACTTGGTGTAAATCGAAAACTCTTTGCCTGAGCCTTTGAGATAGTTCGCTTTGTCTGAACAAGATATTTCGGCAACGTTTGATTCGGACGACAAAACTTGTAAATCTCGTCTGGAACGACTACGAACCAAACATCGACAGTCTCATCGGTATTCTTATTCGCTGTAACAATTTTTTCTAAGAACAAGGAGACAAGGTCATAGGTTCGTTTATGAGTATTCTCGTTATAGAGAAAATGATCGATCTCTTCTTTCCGAACTTCTTGATAATACAGATTATTGGATTCCCATTTGCAATTAAATACGGCTTCAAACCCAGGAAACATTGGCCGGGTTACGTTGTTTGCATTATATGTTGGCTTTTGCAATCCATCGAGAAAGTCTTTGAAAATTTGCAGGCCTCGCTGAGTCGCGACAACACCGCTACGAATACCATATATTTTGTTTACTGGGCCGTACATCGCCAATCCATCCCTCACGTCCGTACATTTCTGGTCGTAAGCAAATAAAAGGTTCGGTTCGGGAATATAAATAAGTGGTTTCATTCGGGTTCTGGAATATCATCTAGGGCATTGTCAATCTCATCAACGGTTCCTATGTTTGAAATCTCGACTTCCTCGGACAACGTGTTCTTTATGGGTTTCTTATAAGTTGCAGGTGCGAGGAAAGTTACAGGCTCGGTTCCGACAACGATTTGTTCTTCACTCCCTACGTCAAACTTCAATTCGCTCGAATTTGTTCCGAGATAGCCAATAAGAGCCATAAGAAGTCGGCGCCATTTTCCATTCCACCAGTTCTTACCCAGTCGTCGTCTTGCGGAGTGTTGCGTGGCCTCAGAGTCTATGAGATCTATTCCGTTAGTTGTGAAGAAAATGTGAGATGAGAAGACAAAAACGGGAAACGGATAAAGCTTCGCTGATGGCGAAACACCGTAATGCCATGTATTTTCATGATCTTTCCCAAGTAACTGTACTTTGTTGAACTTATCCCGTTCTAAAGTGTTCTTTTCAATCCAATATGCCACGCGATTTGACATCTCGTACTCGCGAAAACCCGCTTGAACCATAAATCGGGCCGAAGCCTGGTTAAGTAATTCAACGACAAGCCTCTTACATTCACTTGGACGAATAAAATCCGTCTCCTTAATGGTACCCGTCAGAATATCCGTCATAGGAATTCTGACAGTCCAACTGCTAAGATACGTGCTCGTTTCCGGAAATTCATCAATAAAATCATATTCCCACGCGAACGTAACAAGATATTTACCGTATCTGGCCGTGGGATATTTAATTCCCGGCGAAGTACGATTTTCAATTACACGGCGTGGAAATTCATGAAAGCGTAATTCGTCAGGAAATGAAACAATCGGGAACCAATTGGATTGGTAAACCTCTTCTTCAGCGATAGCTCCCTTGTCGTGTAAAAAAATTTGCTGGTATAGCAAGGAAGTTAGTTCGGGATTTGGACTACTGCACGGAACCTCTTGCTTTTCCAGAGCTTCTAGCAGGTCCCTTAATCCAGCGGCCCAAGAAGTCCGAAAATTTACAGCATTTAGTCTAACGGCCTCGATGTTAATATCGTCGAACGATAGATTTTGATCAATCATTAGCGGGATGATAAAGGCGTTGTCATCCAACACCTTTTTAACTTTCTCGGCTACCGCGAGTTCTTTCAAGACACCTTCCCTTCGATTAGAGAAGACGGATAAAACCGGCAAGACTTTTATGCTATTCTCACGTATTTCTCTTTCAATGGCTGCCCAATGATCAACCCCCTTGTCTAAGAATTTAAGATCGCACCAAACCTCATAGCCTAATGCGATAAGTTTCAACGTGATCCATTTGGTGAATTCATTGTCGATTACCGTATCGCCATGGCTAATGAATAGGGTTTTTCTCATTTTTTAGGTTTTGATTATAGCCAAATTGCGACCAGGAAGCAGGTCGAACAAATCGGACTGATCAAAATCAAATTGGAGAGCATGATCGCAGTGCACCGACCGTCGAGACAGGTTTACAAATGCATGGTTCAAAAATAGCCATTTTGGTGCAAAAATAAACCAATGCTGGATGATTAATGCACCAATCCGATTAGCAATACGGTTCAACTTCTTTATCAATCCAGAACGGCTGATTCCCAACTGTTGAGCCGCCCTTGTTCGATTGTTGTTATTGATCGCGAGGGCATTTCTGAGAAGATCTTGTTCTATTCCCTCAAAATACAATCCCATCCGACCGCCGGGCATAAAATCAGGGTCATAGTGTGAAGAGGTTTCGCGGCACACGTCTTGCTTCTACCTATTCACCGAGCAAACACAGATCGAGAAATTCGAGACGTGCTAGATAATTTTTGTTTACATTTGCGCGTCGTAAGTTGTATAACAGTCAATACTTAAGCAGAACAGGAGCTAGATGGCTGGTTGGAAAGCACGTGACTTTTCAAACCTTTGAAATAGGGTCTCTACGAATACTGCCCGTTTCTGAGAAGAACGCTGATTAACGTCTTGTCTAACTATAAATCTTGTCGTAGACGAGTTTGGTAAAGGGAAAATAGTTGTGGAGAACCCGATCCTTTCCAAGTTGCAAACCTCACCAGGCGATCCGCCGAGTGGGTCAGATAGCGCGCTTGATCGGGAGGGCTTTCTTGCAGAATCGTTAAAGCTGATTCGCAAAGTAATCGCTGGTCGTCGATCCGTTATGGCCGATGACGTGCCGGATATTTCGCAAGAGGCTGCATTAAGGCTTTGGAAATGGCTCACGAAGTTTGAGGACAAAAGCTCACGAATGGCAGAAACCGATTGGAAGTCCTTCACCGCGCGTACTGCTCACAACGAAGTAAATCGAAACCTCTCAAATCGAAACAAACGGATCGAGACATCTCTCGATGAAACCGAGGTGCTCGGTGCCGAGCTAGAGGCTTCGTCCGCAGAGACTTTTGTTTTGGTCAAAACGGTTTGGCAAGGTATTTGCAGGCTTAGTCTTTATCAACGCCAAGCTCTTCTTTTCAGTTCGGTAGATCTCGTACTTTATCTTTTCCAATTTGGAATCGAAGAGAATGAACTGTTAGCTCAGCTCGAACTGACAAGGAAGTCTTGGGAAAGGATTTCAGCACGAATGCCTCTAACCGATACTGAAATAGCTGAGATAGCAAACCCGAATTCGGCCAATGGCCAAAGAGTGGTAACCGCAGGCGCGGTTAAGAAGGCGAGATTTGACGCTCGCAAGAGACTTAAGGAGTTGATGAAATAAATGAATCAAGATCACTTATCAGCTGCTGAGGTCGCCATGTTTCGGGAAGACAGTTTTTCCTCGCGATCGATCGAGATCGGCCGACATCTGCTCGCCTGCAAAGAATGTCGAGCAAAATTACCATCGGTAACGCCGCAGGAATTCCGAGACTGTGTTCTCGGTGCCGACATCCCTCGATTGGATGAATCTGAACAAGAATACCGATTTCTCAATTTTCCGGTACTGTCCTTTGCAAGGGTAGGGGCCTTTGCAGGATTCGCAGTTCTACTCCTGGCCGGGATCTATTTTGTGGGTGTTCAGGGGTTAAATTCGTCCGGGGATATCGTTGTAAGAAGCAATGAACCTCCAATAGAAACAGTCTTTGAAGTGAAGCCTGAAGGCTCAGTCGCTAGCACAACGTCCGTCGTGCGAGACCAAGCGGCAACAAGGCCAACGATTCAAACAGAAGTAACGACTACGCCGACCAATCTAAAGAAGAGTCAACCAATAACCAGAAAGGTCGCGACCAAAGGGCCGGAAGTTCGAAACTCGGAAACTCGCGGCAAGCTACCGTGTGGAGGCCAAAGATCTGTAGGTCTTGAAGCCAGACTTACCGAAACAGGTCTGCTGCTAAGATGGAACAAAGTCCGTGGAACAGTCAAACTGAATGTCTACCTGTCTGACCTCGACGAAAAGCTGATAGACCATTTTGAGACTGTTGACCAAACTTCCCATGTGGTTTCAGCGAAACTTGACAATGAAACTGTCTATAGCCTGCGCCTGATCGTGACCCTTGAAAGTGGGGAAAGGATCGTAAGCGAGTCACAGAATTTCAAGGTCGGCGATTTAACAAATAACGCAAAATCAAGCGGTGCCGTTTCTGTCCAAAAGAAGACAGCGGCAACCGTACGCTGCGTGGAGGCAAAGCCATGAACCCGTTCACTCATAATATGAATAGATATGAAGTCGCTTCGTCGTCGATCCCCGTCACTTTTATTACAACATATGTACTGCTTTCGATTGTTTTTTTGTCTGCTATTTCGGCATTTGGTCAGGTGACGGACGAATTTCCGGTACCACCTTCGTTTGCTATCGAGGGAATTCCAGCGATAAAGAACGCAGATGTTGAACACCTCTTTTTCGATCCCTCGGAAGTAAGGAGCAATCTAATCTGGGACGTTGACCGGAAGAATCGCTCGATACTGGTAACCGATGAAAAGTCACATATTTATCGACTCGGTTCGGCGATGGGAAAACCGCAAAACCTGATCGACGGCCGTTCCCCGAATATGGTCCGCGTAAGTCCGAAAGGTGGAGTATTCGCCTTTATCGACGACAAGGAAGATGCAGACAACTTTGAATTACATCTCCGGGATGAAAACGGAAATATGCGCAAGCTTTCCTCATTTTCAGGCAAGGATGAATCCGTGGAGTCGTTTGTTTGGGATGAAACTGGTAAGACGATCTTTTATGCGCAGACTGATTATGAAAAGAAAGCAACTCGATTATGCAGCCACGACCTGTCAAAAATCACCTGTTACGACCTTGACCTTAAGGGCATCTGGAATGTTATTGACTCGGAGAAAAATAAGGTGCTTCTCAAATATTGGAAATCCTCCAGTAACCAGAGCCTCTATATTTACGACCTGAATTCGAAAAAGCTGACCACCGTCGAGGATAAAGGTAACTCAACAAGAGGATTTTTCGGCCAGGGACGAGTCTTCTGGCTTTCCGAGGGGTCGGCGGAATGCGGTCCAGAGACCTGTCTTGCCTCGATGGACCTTAAGAACGGAGGCAGGAGCCGTGTAAGCTTGCCCAATGGTATCGCAAATCTGCAGGACGTAAAGATTTCACCGGATAAAAAGTCTTTCTTAATTCAGGAGATGCGGGATGGGATTGACAACATGCGCGTCGGCAGGTTAGCGAAGAACGCGATCATTGAGACGGTGCCACCTTTCATTCGCGGTTCATATGTCATCTGGAACACCCGATGGCTTTCGAATACGGAGATTGCGTATACAACTGAGAATATTGCAAAGCCCGCCTCAATAGAGGTCTTCGACATCTCGTCCAAAATGACTACGGCCTGGACAAAAGAGAGGATACCAGCCCGGTTTGAAAACAAGGTACGTCGACCAGAAGTGATAAAGTGGAAGTCCTTCGATGGTCTCGAAATATCAGGCTATATGATCAAGCCCCAACGAATTGAGGGAAGATCGCCGGTACTCATCTTTATCCACGGCGGACCGCAAGTCATTGATCGCCCAGTATTCAATTCGCAGGCCCTAAGATTCGCGGCACATCTTGGGCTAACGATCATACACACCAACATTCGCGGATCGAGAGGCTTTGGAATCGAGTTCATGGATGCCGACAACGGCGCCAAAAGGCGTGACGCGGTAAAGGACATCTCCGCTTTGCTGGACTGGGTCGAAAAACATCCTGAGCTTGACAGTGACAGGATAGTTGTCCGCGGTGAGAGTTACGGCGGCTTTGTCGCTCTTGCCTCAGGGTTGTTGGAACCAAAGCGGGTAAAAGCCGTCATAGCCGAATACCCGTTGGTTTCAATTAGGGGCTTACTTTCCCAAAGTTCTATTGACGAGTTCTCGATCAACGAATACGGCGATCCGAAAGACGAGCGACTAATGAAAGAACTTGACGATCTTTCTCCATTAAACAACATAGATCGTTGGAGCCGCGCTCCGTTGTTTATGACTCGGGGAAAGCTGGATTCAAGAAATCCCGAGAAAAACGTTCTCGACCTCAAGTCCCAGCTACAGAAAAAGGGGAACGAAGTTTGGTTCATATATGCGAAAGAAGCAGGACACGGCGTGGCCGGTCGTTATGTAACTACAGCGATGTATGAGTTTTTGAGGCAACAACTAAACAAAAAAGGAGAAAACAAATGAAGAAAACAAGATCACTTGGCTTAATGCTGGTGCTTTCGATAGGTCTGGTCGGCAATATCTTTGCGACCGGACCGGTTATAGCGGGTACTGCTGGGGCCGCTCCGGGACTCCTCACGCTCGTCTTGGAACAGGTCCTATCGGCGTTCGGCGGTGAAAGCTGCCCCCTCCGAATATGCCAGAACTGTCGTCCGAATAGTGAGGGCGGTGATAACGGCAACGGTGACTGCCGCCCTCGAGATAACTAAATGGACCAGAGCTTTTCGAAAGGGTGTTTAATTGGATTAGCAATAGCAGGCCGGTCAATATTAACCGGCTTGCTACTTTTACTTCTTGCAGCCGTTGGAATCCAAGGTCAATCAAATGCCCTTTCGCCTTTACGAACTTTCTTCAACAACGGACAATTCGACGAGGTTGTGAGCCAAGCCCCTGAAGCTCTTCGGAAAGCACGCAAGACCGGAGCAGTGGCCACCTCTTCCGAAATTAACGTATTTTATGCTCTGGCCCTGATGCGGCTGGAGAGGTATGAAGAAGCGGCGACGGTTCTCGAAGAAGCCTTGGCAGACGCTGAAATCTCAAGACAGCCTCGAAGAATTGCGGCAGCGTATCTGGCTAGGGCCACGCATTTCCGTACCCAGCGGGACTTTCCATCTGCGATAAAGTCCGCCCGTAGAGCTATCGTAGCTGCTCCTTCAGATCCGCAAATCAAGGTCGAATATCATCTCGCAATCGGCCGGATAATGTACTCGTCCGGGTATGACGTGGCTGCGATCATCTGGCTTGAAAAAGCCGAGAAACTGGCTAGCAGCCTTTCTATATCCGCGCACCTCGATGTCCTTGGACATCTAAGCTTCGCGTGGGCATCCAAATTCAATTATTCAAGAGCGATAGAGTACGGAGAAAGACTGGTCAAGATCAGCGAGAAAACCGAATTCACATTCCGTCACCGCCTCGCACTCTACGAGTTCGGAGGGCTTCTAAGTGCAGTGGCTCAGGAGCGAAGAGCAAAGCAAATGCGTGAAACGGGCCTGAGACTCGCGTTAGCATCCAATGACGAATATCAGAGTTGTCTCTTTCTCACTTCGCTTATACTCACTTCTCTATACGACGGTGACCTAAAGAGTGCCGAGAAACATCTCATTACACTTGACCGCGTCGATCGGAAAAAGAGATTTCAATTTGAATCGATCTTGGGAAAATCGGTTATCGCCGGCCTACAAGGACGAACTGAGGTGTCCGAGCAATGTTTCAAGGAACTCGAATCGCTAAAGGCTCATTCCGAGTATATTGTTCCGCACTGGAAGGCAATCCTCGCCGAGAGAAGAAAAGACTGGGCGGGATTGATAAAACAAATGAAGGTCCTAGAGAAGATCACCGAGGAAGGTAACTTTCGTGAGGATTTGCCCAGCGTATATTTTAGTCTGGCCAAGGGATACTGGCAATTAAAAGAACAGGAATTGGCCATTGAGTACGCAAGGCGCTCAGCAGCGATCATCGAAAGTGATCGACCGACAGAAGACACCACGTTGTCGTTGTCGATGCTGGAGACTTACCATTCCGTTTACAGGTTGAAGGTAGAAATAGAAGACAGCAGAAACAACGCAACTGCCGCTTTAGAACTTGCCGATTACTCGAAGGCTCGGGTGCTTCGTGATCGCATCGAGAATTCGGCTCTTCGACGTAAAGCCGATTTAGATATCGAGATCCGCAAACTTGTGGATGTTCTCTCAACACAATTAGTTGATGGCGGGAACGTGCGAGAGGAATTGGCTGGTATTGAGAAATCCGTAACCCTCGCTTTACCGCAAACCGCAACTAAACGAGAACTCGATCGGAATTTGCTCAACGATAAAAATCCACTTCATGACACCGCGATTGTCTCATACTTTTTTAATCCCGGTGGCCAGTTACGAGCGTATGTAATCGAGGACCGAAAACCAGTCCGCTCGGTCGAATTGTCGCTTTCAGAGAGGGAGGCTGGTCTGATTGCACAATCCACCCGAACAAAGATCCGCGATAGGATCTTCTTCAAGAACGACGGAAAAGAAATTTACGACAAGCTACTTGCTCCATTGTCGCTTGATGCGAACCATATCGTGATTGTGCCGGACAAAGCCTTGTGGAAGATCCCGTTCCATGCATTAAGCCCTGATCGTGAATCCTACCTGATCGAACATCGAACCGTAACGTACGCGCCGTCTGTATCAATGGTCCTGAACGAACTCAAACAGCCGGCTCCAATCCGAAAAACCGTTCAGGTTTTTGCTAATGATTCATTTCAAGACCGTTATTTGGCATACGTTAATCGCGAAGCTGCAAAAATCGCAGGCATTTTCGGCTCGAAGCCTTTTATCGGTGCGACACGAATGCAGTTCCTTGGCTCTGCCGCCGACTCCGACATTTTACACTTCTCGATGCACGCACAACTCAACCCGGATGAACCGCTGGAGTCTTTTTTGGCGTTTAAGGCGAACGGCAAGGATCCGGGGCCTATCACCGTGCAAGACCTTTTACGCATTCGTCTCAAAAAGCAGAACCTCGCGTTTCTCGCCTCGTGCGAAACGAGCAATGTGCTTAACGGTGAAGGACTCGTAAGTATCGCATGGGCGCTTCTGGGATCGGGAAGTTCGTCGGTGATATCTGCACAGTGGGAGGCGAACGACCGCTCGACCGAACAGTTTACCCAAGAATTTTACGAGCACTACCGCGAAGGCAAATCAACCGCAAAGGCTTTACAGGCCGCATCAATTTCTATGATCCGAAACAAATCTAACGGCACGCACGAACCGTATTTCTGGGCGGCTTTCTTTCTTTTAGGCGATTATCGCTAACGGTATGACGCAGGGCAAAGCCGCTACCGGCGAAGAATTGACCGGCATTCTGTTGCAATTTTGGGCACCGGGACTTTGTCGGTAATCTCGACGCAGTGGAGCTCAAGTGATAAGTCAACGCAATTGATTGCTACGGCATTATATGCAGAGTATCTCAGCGGACACTCAAACGCTCAGGCGCATCAGAAAGCAGCCGTTTCTGCAACACAGAATAAATCATCAGGCATTCATCAACCCTTCCACTGGGCATCGTTTACTTTTCTGGTTGTTTCTTGTTGTTTGCAATAGTTCACTCAAGATGCCTCCCATCTTTTTCAAAGATTTCTGGCCTTCAGACAACGACCTGCTCGGTATTGGAACATCTAGGCACAACACCAAGCGACATCTTCCGTTGTTTAACTCGTTTGTTTGCATTACCATAGCAAATAAACTCCGATCGCCTAAATCGTCATTCAAAAAACTCGCACATGGAAATTATTGATAATATCAATCAACTTCTCGGTGAAAACCTTAAGCAAACGATCAAACCGGGATCAAAATTGAAAATTGCTGCGTCGTGCTTCTCGATATACGCCTTTGAAGCACTTCGAAAAGAGCTTGAAAGAGTTGAATCGGTAGAATTTGTCTTTACATCCCCAACGTTTGTTCCTGATGAGGTCACTGACAAGATCAGAAAAGAGCGACGAGAATTTCACATTCCAAAACTTGAACGAGAACGCGACTTCTATGGCAGCGAGTTTGAAATTCAACTCAAAAATAAACTAACTCAGCGGGCAATTGCCAAAGAATGCGCTGATTGGATGCGTCGAAAAGCTAAATTTCGGTCGAATCGGAGCAAGGCTGCAATGCAGCAGTTCGCGTGTGTCGTAGACCGCGAATCTGAAGCTGTTTATATGCCACTTCACGGATTCACGGCGGTCGATCTCGGTTACGAGCAAGGTAATGCGGTATCGAACATCGTGAATAAATTTGATGAGTCTTTGTACACGGATACCTATCTGAATCTCTTTGACCAGATTTGGAACGACACGGACAAACTCGAAGACGTCACCTCTAGACTTCGCGAACATATCGCCTCGGTCTATAAAGAAAACTCGCCGGAACGAATCTATTTCCTGATGCTATTCAATATCTTCAATGAGTTTCTTGAAGATTTGAACGAAGATGTTTTGCCAAACGATCTGACAGGTTATCAGGACAGCTTGGTCTGGAACAAGTTGTTTAATTTCCAAAAAGACGCGGCTACCGGGATCATAAACAAGCTCGAAACCTTTAGCGGCTGTATCTTGGCAGACAGCGTTGGTCTTGGTAAAACGTTCTCGGCCCTCGCTGTAGTCAAATACTACGAGCTTCGCAATCGATCCGTGCTCGTTCTTTGCCCGAAAAAACTTGCTGAAAACTGGACTAATTATAAAGGCAATCTAACGACAAATATCTTCGCCAACGATCGGTTCAATTACGACGTTCTCTGTCATACGGATTTACAACGCACAAGCGGTTATTCGCTGGGCCTGCCATTAAACAAGATTAATTGGGGGAATTACGATCTAGTCGTCATTGATGAGTCCCACAATTTTCGAACAAACGAGGCATTTAAGGAACGGGAAACCCGTTACCAAAAATTGATGAACTCGGTTATCAAACAGGGTGTTAAAACCAAGGTTCTCATGCTGTCGGCGACACCGGTGAACAATCGGTTTGCTGACCTGCGCAATCAGCTTGCTTTGGCTTACGAAGGCGAATCTGAAAATCTCAGCCGAAATCTGAAAACGGAACGGAGTGTCGAGGAAATATTTCGCCGTGCCCAGTCGGCGTTCAACGTGTGGTCAAAGCTGCCGCCTGAGGAACGTACTCCGGAGGCAATAATGAAGTCGCTGGATTTCGATTTTTTTGAACTGCTCGACAGCGTAACTATCGCGCGGTCGCGAAAGCACATTGAGAAATATTACGACACAAGCGACATTGGCAGCTTTCCCGAACGCCGCCACCCCATATCACACCATTGTCCTTTGACAAGTCGGGATGACGTTATCGGCTTCAACGAGATATTCGGCCAGCTTACGCTGATGAAGCTCGCGGTGTATGCACCCATTCTTTACATCCTAGATAGTCGGCTTGCCAAGTATGAGGCGATGTACGACACCGAAGTCCACGAGGGGAAGAGCAAATTTAGACAGGCGGATCGAGAAAAGAGTCTTCAGGCACTGATGACGATCAATCTGCTCAAGCGGCTCGAAAGCTCAGTCGAGGCGTTTCGTTTGACCTTGAAAAAGCTCAAGGCAAACCATCTTCGCACACTGGCTCAAATCGAGGCCTTTCAACAAGGCGGCAAGGACTTAAGCATAACTGATATCTCAATGGCTTATGAGGATGCCGAACCAGAGGACGACGATTTCCCAGACGCCGAAGACGAAGAAATGCAAATCGGCGGTAAGGTTCAAATCAGTCTTTCTGATATGGACCTTCCCCGCTGGGAGCATGACCTAAAGGCCGACCTCGACGTTATCGAATATCTGATTGGAGAAATGGAGAAAGTCTCGCCTGCCGACGATTCTAAACTCCAGCATCTGAAGGTTGAACTTGAGAGTAAACTGTCCTCGCCAATCAATCCGGGAAACAAGAAGGTTCTGCTTTTTACCGCCTTTGCCGATACCGCAAATTATCTCTACGAGCATGTCGCGAGCCATTTTCTTGTTAAACACGGCCTGCACACAGCTAAGGTCACCGGCGGAGATAGCCCAAAATCCACGCTCGAAAAACATTACGACTTCCAATCGATTCTCACGCTCTTTTCACCGCGGTCAAAAGAAAAAGCTGCCATCTTGCCCGGCGAGCCGCGTGAGATTGATTTTCTTATCGGCACGGATTGTATTTCGGAAGGGCAAAATCTTCAGGACTGCGATTACCTGATCAATTACGACATACATTGGAACCCGGTGCGGATCATTCAGCGCTTCGGACGCATTGACCGTATCGGGTCGCAGAATGAGAGTATTCAGTTAGTAAACTACTGGCCTGACATTACGCTTGACGAATATATCAACCTTAAAGAGCGTGTCGAAAACCGGATGGTCATCGCGGATGTGACGGCAACCGGTGACGACAATCCACTGAGCGCTAAAGCAAATGATCTTTCGTATCGCAAGGAACAGCTTCGACGACTTCAGGAAGAGGTCATCGAAATGGAGGATCTCAAAACTGGGGTTTCCATTACAGATCTTGGCCTTAATGATTTCCGCATGGATTTGCTCAACTACGTTAAGGTAAATTCCGACCTTGGCGGCTTGCCGAATGGATTGCATGCAGTCGTTCCGCCGAACGAGAACGGCTTACATCCAGGTGCTATCTTTGCCCTTCGTAATCGAAATCAGGGCGTTCGGATCGCCCTTCATAATCGCCTGCATCCGTATTATCTGGTCTATGTCGGAAACGACGGCGAAGTGATAACCGACCACACGGAAGTTAAACGGCTTCTCGATATGGTTCGCAATGCTTGTTCAGGCAAAAAGGAACCGATTGCCGACGTTTGTAAGATATTCAATCAGGCAACCGACGATGGGCGCAATATGGAGCCATATTCCGAATTGCTGGGCAAGGCCATCAACTCCATCATCGATATAAAAGAAGACGGCGACCTCGATAGCCTTTTTACAGTAGGCAAAACGACAGCCCTCGTAGAGACCGTTTCTGGTCTTGACGATTTTGAACTTATCGCGTTTGTCGTCGTTCAAAAGGAAGGATGATGCGATGTTATTCTCATATCCCATACAATCAGAATTTGGACGCATTGTCCCGAAGGGTAAAATCTACGAACATGCACGGCCCTCAGCGGCGTTGCGTGATAAATTTGTAAAGCAGATAGACAAGATAGTCTGGCAATACAAGCTGTCGCCCGAAACGGTCAATCTCCGATCAAAAAAGGATGTTCCCGAGATCGAGATTTTCTCGATCACGCTAAGAACCCCGGAGGTTCGAGAGGAGGTTCTGCGTTGTATCGACACCGCGATACCGTTCCCGATCGTCTATGAGCTTGCTTTTGATGGGCAGATTAAAACAAAGGCTGCTTTCAAACGTCCAAGCGAGGGTGACTCGAATAAATGGGTTACCGATATTTATTTTGAGAGCGGTTGGCAAAAGGAAAGTGCTCGACGAGAGGGTTTGCCCGTAGCTTTAGATCTCGGTTTATTGTACGAGCAGATGCTTCGCCGATTGATGCCGGTTTCGAGAATGCCAGGCGAAGATATTAGGGCACAAGTGCAGCGGCTTTCTGAGATTCGGAGTAAAGAGAATGAAGCCGCAAAGATCGAAGCTCGAATGCAAAAGGAAAAGCAGTTTAATCGCAAGGTCGAGTTGAATAGCATCCTGCGAGAACTTCGAACGGCTATAGACAAACTGGAACGACATGCTAACTAAATCCGACTTTCAGAGATTTCTAACATGCAAGAATGAATATTGGCTTGACCATCATTTTCCTGAAGAGAAAAGTGAGCCGTCGCTCGATTATCAACTCCGTCGGGAAGCTGGTTATGAGGTTGAGGGTTTAGCTACGACTCTGACCGCCTTCAAAGACCGAAATGATGTTACCGTCAAATTTGGTACGGAATTTCAGACCGACACCTTATACGCCAAGGCCGATATCGTACTTACCGATAATATTACGGGGGAGATTGAGATATATGAGGTCAAGTCTGGAACAAAGGCCAAAGAAGAGTATCAAATAGATCTGACTTTCCAGTGCGTTGTCGCCGAAAAGGCTGGCTTTAACGTCAGAAAGGGTCACCTTATTTTTCTCGACAATTCATACATATTCAATGGTGAGCTGGATGTTCAAAGCCTATTAACTAGCTCCGATGAGACTGAGTTCGTAAGTCAGAATAAAGGCTCCATAGAGCAGCAGATCGAGATCGCTACCGCAGCCTTGGACGAAACAGAGCCAGCCGCGAGTCTCATCGGATACTGCAAAGCCAATAAGCTAGGTTGCCGGTTCATTTTGAGGCATTATCCAGACATTCCCGAATACAACGTCTCCAATCTCTTCAATGCTGGTTCGAAGAAACTTAACACACTCCTAACAGATAGCATATTAAATCTCACTGACATACCAACTGACTTTGCCTTGACCGATCGCGAGGCGGCGATAGTTGCGGTGGAGCGTTCGAACGAGCCATATATCGATAAGGAAACTATCAAAGGCGAGATCGACGGACTCACTTATCCCCTTAACTTTCTGGACTACGAGAGCTTCAATCCCGCGGTGCCGAAGTTTAAGAGCACTCGACCTTACCAGCAAATGGTGTTTCAGTATTCCCTCCACACAATCGATGAGCCGGGAGCCGAAACAAGGCATTCATTCCATCTATCGAGAAATGATGGGCGGCATCCGACAGAGGAGATTGTCGAGCATCTACACGAAGATCTTAATGGACGAACCGGCACCATTATTATTTGGAGCGAAGGCTTTGAAAAAACACGCAATACAGAAATGGGTGAGATGTTTCCCGACTATGCTCCGTTTCTAGAAGAGCTTAATGCGAACGTTTACGATCTTCGAAAGATTTTCTCGCGACGTTTATACATGCACCCTCGCTTTCGCGGTCGGGACTCGATAAAAAAGGTGCTTCCGGTTATTACAGACCTTTCTTACGAAGGCATGGACATCGCTGATGGACTGACGGCCTCTATTAAGTGGTATCACGCGGCAACCGGTCGCGGAACGCAGGAAGAACGCGACAAAACCTTTCGAGATCTTGAGGCTTACTGCCATCGCGATACGCTTGCGATGGTCGAGATTTACAAACACCTGTTGACGATCTGACTTTATGGAAAAGTTAAAAATGCACACTCCCGATTTTACCGACGAGAATATCGCCCGTCTCGCGGAGCTTTTCCCAAATTGCGTTACGGAAACAACAGACGACAAAGGGAATCTAAATCGGGCTATAGACTTTGACCAGCTTCGGCAGGAGCTTTCCGGCTCTATCGTCGAAGGGCCGCAGGAGCGGTATCATCTCGACTGGCCGGGCAAACGCGAAGCATTGCTGACAGCTAATGCCCCGATAGCTAAGACGCTTCGTCCGAGCCGCGAAGAATCGGTCGATTTCGAAACTACAAAAAACCTCTTTATCGAGGGAGACAACCTCGACGCCCTCAAGCTACTTCAAGAAACATATCTCGGCAAGGTCAAGATGATCTACATTGACCCACCATATAACACGGGGAGTGATCTTGTTTACGAAGATGATTTTGCTGAAGACAAGGCAGCGTATTTTGAGAGATCGTCGCAGAAGGACGAAAGAGGTAATAGGCTAATCATAAACACGGAAACTAATGGACGGTTTCACTCCGATTGGCTGAGTATGCTGTACTCGCGTCTTAAACTAGCTCGGAATCTACTTTCGGACAATGGTGTAATCCTGATTTCGATTGATGACAACGAGATTGATAATTCTATTAAGCTCTGTTGCGAAATATTCGGAGAGGCAAATTTCATTGCAAATGTGGTCTGGGAAAAAGGCCGGAAAAATGATGCAAAATTGTTCTCAGTAGGTCACGAGTACATTTTAATATTCGCCAAATCAATGAATTCGCTTAAAGAAGCTGGGACGATTTGGCGTGAAGAAAAGCCCGGCGCTCGTGAAATTTGGGATAAATATCTTGAACTCCGTAAGCAACACGGTAAGAATGATACTTTGATCGAGTCGGATCTTTCCGCTTGGTACTCTGCACTTCCCAAAAATCATCCATCGAAGAAATGGAGTCGTTATAAACGGATCGATTCCCACGGGCCTTGGCGTGATAGAGATATCTCGTGGCCGGGCGGCGGTGGGCCAAGATATGACGTACTGCACCCAGAAACCGGGTTGCCATGTTTGGTTCCGGAGCGTGGTTGGATATATTCGGCTCCGGAAGAGATGAAGAGGCAAATAAAGAACGGACTTGTTGAGTTTCGGGAAGACCATACCCAACCGCCTTTCCGTAAAGCGCACATTCGCCCTTTTACCGCCGAGATTGAAGCGGAAGCAAATATTGAATATGAAGACACCAGCGATGAAAACGAGAATGACGAGTTGGCTACGCAAGTCCGAGGCAGTTATTTTTACAAGCAATCTCAAGTAGCAGTGAAGTACTTACGTCGTTTGCTTGGAGCCAAGGTCTTCAATAACCCAAAGGATCATCAAGAACTCGCAAGACTTATTAAATATGTAACCGAGGACGATCCGAATGCAATTATTCTTGATTTTTTTGCTGGAAGTGGTAGCACCGGTCATGCGGTTTTTGAAGTCAATCAAATCGACGGTGGTGACCGTCGAGTAATATTGGTCCAATACCCCGAATTACTTGATATAGAAAACAAGAAACAAAAAGAGTCAGCGAAATATTGCGATTCACTTGGTCGTCCGCGTAACATTGCAGAAATCAGCAAAGAACGAATCCGTCGTGCAGGCCGCGGAATAAAGGACGAAGCAGGGTTGCTAACTGCAAATCTTGACATCGGCTTTCGGGTGCTAAAGATCGATACTTCCAATATGAAGGATGTCTATTACTCGCCTGACACCGCCGAACAAGCGAACCTACTCGACCAGATCGGCAACATCAAAGAAGACCGCTCCGCCGAGGACCTCTTGTTCCAAGTTCTTCTTGATTGGGGCGTTGACCTCGCTCTACCGATAAGCAAAGAGACAATATCGGGCAAAACCGTTTTCTTCGTGGACAACGATGCTCTGGCCGCCTGCTTCGACGTAGGCATTGACGAGGATTTTGTAAAGCAACTGGCAAACCGTAAACCCCTCCGCATCGTCTTCCGCGACTCAGGGTTCGCTTCCGATGCGGCCAAGATAAACGTTGAACAGATTTTCAAACTGATGTCACCGACAACTGAGGTCAAATCCATCTAGATGAAGCTGAAATTCAAGAAACAGGAATATCAGACCGAGGCCGTAAACGCGGTCGTGGATTGCTTCAAAGGGCAGCCTTCGAGTTCGGGCGTTAAGTATCGTGTCGATCCGGGCCGCGAAGGTGTCGCAACCCTTTTGAGTTCTCTTGAGGTTGCTGGCTTCAAAAATGAGGATGTTCGCCTTACGTCGTCTCAGCTATTGGAAAACATTCAAGCGGTTCAGCGTCACCAAAACCTGCCTATTTCTTCGGTCGTTGTTGGCGATACTCGAACAGGTTGTCCGATCAACCTTGATGTTGAGATGGAAACCGGAACCGGCAAAACCTACTGCTACATCAAGTCGATGTTTGAGCTAAACCGTCAATACGGTTGGAGCAAATTCATCGTTGTTGTGCCGAGCATCGCAATCCGAGAGGGAGTTCATAAGTCGTTTGAAATTACCGCCGACCATTTCTTGGAAGACTACGGCAAGCGTGTGCGGTTCTTCATCTATAACTCGAAACAGCTTCACAATCTGGAGAGTTTTTCATCCGATGCGGGAATCAACGTAATGATAATAAATGTCCAGGCGTTTAACGCTCGTGGACAAGATGCCCGCCGTATATATGAAGAGCTAGATGATTTTCAGTCGCGTAAGCCGATCGACGTTATTAAAAGCAACCGGCCAATTTTGATACTCGATGAACCGCAAAAGATGGGCGGCGACGCAACTATGGGATCGCTGAGCGAGTTTAATCCGCTGATGATCCTCCGCTATTCGGCAACCCATAAAAAGGAATACAACAAGATCCATCGGCTCGATGCTCTCGATGCCTACAATCAAAAATTGGTCAAGAAGATTGCGGTTCGCGGCATCTCCGTCAGGGGTTTGACTGGAACTAACGCCTATCTTTACCTCGAAGGCATACAAATATCTGCCGATAAGCCGCCGGTTGCCTCGGTTGAATTTGAGATAAAGCAAGGAAACGGCATTAAGAGAATCACTCGCAAACTGAATAAGCGGGATAACCTCTTTGACCTGTCGCAAGGGCTAGATCAGTACAAAGGTTTTGTCGTTTCCGAGATCGACGCCCGGACAAATACGGTCAGCTTTAACAATGGTGACGAGATAAGTGCGGGCGAAGTTGTAAACGACCAGAATGAGGAAGTATTGCGCCGCATCCAGATTCGCGAAGCGATCAAATCTCATTTTGAGAAAGAGCGAATGCTTTTCCATCAGGGTATTAAGGTGCTCTCGCTTTTCTTTATCGACACGGTTGCCAAATATCGACGATATGACGAAAACGGAGAAAGCTCCGGCGAGTACGCACAAATCTTCGAAGAAGAATACAAGAACCTGTTGAGCGAGAATCGGCTGCTAATCGATGATCCATATACAAAGTATCTCGACGGCATTCAACCCGAAAGAACGCATAACGGCTATTTCTCAATCGACAAGAAAAGTAAAAGACTTGTCGATCCAACAGTTGCGGCCCGTGGCGAAACCGCAGGGCAAACAGACGATGTTGACGCGTATGACCTGATCCTAAAAGACAAGGAAAGGCTTCTTTCTTTTGACGAACCAGTGCGGTTTATCTTTTCGCACTCGGCCCTGCGGGAGGGTTGGGACAACCCGAACGTCTTTGTCATCTGTACTCTGAAGCACAGCGACAATACCATCTCACGACGGCAGGAAGTGGGTCGCGGTATGCGAATATCGGTCAACCAGGCCGGTGACCGCATGGATAATCCTGCGACCGTGCATGACATTAATCTCCTGACGGTTGTCACGAGCGAGAGCTACACCGATTTTGTTACTGCACTGCAACGCGACATTAGTGAATCTCTGTCGAGTCGGCCCCGAATCGCCAACCGAGAATATTTCAAAAACAAGGTTCTAACCACGCCTGAGGGTGACATTACGGTTACACCGGAAATGGCTGGGCACATGGAGTTTTATCTAATTCAAAACGGCTACGTGGATGTCGATCAACACATTACTGAGAAGTACCACAACGATAAAAAGGACGAGACGCTGGCTCCTTTGCCGGCAATGTTGACGGCCCATGGAGAACAGGTTTTCGCGCTCATCGACACCGTGTTTAGCGATGCGCAAATGCCCGGAATCGAAGATGGTCGCAAGACACAGGTCAATCCGCTAAACGCTAACTTCGACAAAAAGGAGTTCAAAGAGCTTTGGAGCCGGATCAATCAGAAGGCTGCCTACACCGTGCATTTTGAATCGTCCGAGTTAGTGGGTAAATGTATCGCGGCCCTCAACTCAGAACTGCGGGTCACGCCGCTCCAATATACAGTCCAACGCGGTCAACAAACCGAGACTGCATCCTACGACGAAATCCAGCAAGGCGATGCTTTTACGCTTGACGAAACGGCAACCGAAAGCGTGGCCGCATCAATCCAGTCATCCGTAAAATATGATTTGATTGGCAAGGTCGCGGAGGGAACACAGCTTACGCGCAAAACCGTTGCCGCCATTCTTGGGGGCGTAAATAACGCAGTTTTCCAGCAATACAAAACGAACCCCGAAGACTTTATCTCCAAAGCCTCAACCTTCATTAACGAGCAAAAGGCGACGATGATCGTCGAACATCTTGCCTATGATCCGGTTGCGGAAAAGTACGACACCGATATTTTCACGCAAGATAAGGCGAAGCAGAATTTTAGCCAAGCCGGAGACAAGCTCAAGCGGCATGTCTATGATTATGTTTTCACTGACTCAAAAATTGAGCGGGCATTTGTGACGGATCTTGACACAAGTGAAGAGGTCGTCGTCTATGCCAAACTGCCGAAAGGATTCTCAATCCCGACACCAGTTGGCGATTACAACCCCGACTGGGCCATTTCATTCAAAGAGGGGCTCGTAAAGCACGTTTACTTCGTCGCCGAAACGAAAGGATCACTTTCGTCAATGGATTTGCGAAAAATCGAAAAATCCAAGATCGAATGCGCCCGGAAGTTCTTCGCGAAGATTACCTCGGATCAAGTGAAATACGATGTTGTCGATAGCTACGGTAAACTGATGGAATTGGTGAAATAACGTCCGGCGTTGACGATGTTGCTTGGGGAAAGCATAAAAAGAAGATATGGACGTAGTAAAAGAAATACGAGAACTCAAAACGCAGCTGGCCTACGCAAAGAACATTGGGTTTTTCTTTGGAGCGGGAACCTCATGTGCTCTGAATATTCCCAATATAGAGATGCTTACGAATGAGATTGAAAAGCAACTGAAAGACGAAGGGCTAAAGAACTTCAAAATCATTCAAGATGATCTGGTTACGACAATTACCGACCACAAAGTCAACATTGAAGATATCCTCAATCAAATCAGACGCGTTAGGGAGATCACAAGCGACCAAAAAACCAAAAATTTCCTTGCGGTGTGCGGCGAATCGGCAAAGGAGTTGGATAAAGAGGTATGTAACTTAATCTACTCAATTATTAATTCGAGCGAAGAGAAAGCTGATATTAAAACCACAAAGAAGTTCTTTTCATGGCTTAACAACATGAATCGCGAATATTCGAAGGAGGTCTTCACAACAAACTATGACCTGATAATTGAAAGGTCTTTAGAAGCCTGCCATATCCCATATTTCGACGGATTCGTTGGTGCTTTCGAACCGTTCTTTTTACAAGAAAGCGTCGATAAATTCGTAAGCCGAAACGACCTGACTACAAATTGGATAAGACTCTGGAAGATTCACGGTTCCCTAAGTTGGTTCTGGAAAGTCGATTCGGCTGACAACTCCCACCGAATTATCAGGGTCGGAAAATTCGACAAGTCCTGCATTCCAGATAACGAATTGGTCATATATCCATCTAAAGATAAGTATGATTCCTCAAGGAAGCAGCCATTCATTGCCTATTTTGATCGCCTCAAGAACTATCTTCTGGACGGCGAACTACTATTTATCTTTTCGGGATATTCATTTTCGGACCAACATATTAATGAAATAATTTTCAATTGTCTTCGCCAAAACAATCGGCTGTATTGCATCGCCTTTTGTTATCAAGATGCTGAAGTGGAACGCTTAGATAAGTTGCTAGGCTCGTCACATATGAACATGAGCGTGTTCGGACCAAAGAAAGCAATCGTAAATGGAACGTTGGAAGATTGGAAATTTGATACAGCGACAGTAAGTCCTACTGAAAAGCATGATCGGTATTGGGACGAAGCGAAGGCGACTCTTAAACTTGGCGATTTTAATTTGCTTGTGGATTTTCTCGTCGCAAACTCAGGAAAAGTGGAGCCGACAAGTTAATTAATAAAATGAAGAGGGACGTTACCTATTTAGGCACAGTCATTAGAGTTGATTCCGGATCCGTGGAAGTCGAAGTTTCTGACGAGATTCCCTCGGCGGCTCCGATTATTAACGGGCGGCTGTACAAAATTGGCCAAATTGGAACATTTGTAAAACTTCCAATTGGCAACGTAACCCTCTTCGGTATCGTTTCTTCCGTAAGTAATGCTCCGAGTAAGGTAAACGACGACCAAAAAAAGTATGATTTTGGATCACGGTTCCTAACGATTCAGCTTGTTGGGGAGAAAATCGGTGATGATTCATTTGAAAAAGGCATCGGCACGTACCCTACAATCAATGACGAAGTCCATATCGTCGTCGAGACCGATCTTCAACAGATCTACGGAAGAAGGGACGCGGGTTCAATTGAAATCGGGAAGCATTCATCCTCAGAAAACCTTAGTGTTTATGTTGATCTCCATAAGCTTGTTCTACGACATTCAGCAATTCTAGGCTCCACCGGAAGTGGAAAGTCTAATACCACCGTGAGTGTTTTGAAAGCAATTCTGAATGACTACCAGGGCTCACGGGTGATTTTAGTCGATCCTCATGGGGAATATAGTTCTGCTTTCAAGGACGCCCGTGTATTTAGAATAAACGATAAGCTCCATCCTCTCTATATTCCATTTTGGTTGATGAATTTTGAAGAGCTTGCGTTCTTTCTCGTAGGAGCAACGTCAAATGACGAACAGAAACCGGAGCATCGAAAGCTCAGGGAATTGGTTGTTGAGCGAAAAACAAAGAACTTTGACAAGTTGAAAGCTGGAAACGTTGATAAGAATTTCATAACTGCGGATTCCCCAATCCCGTTTAGTGTCAGGGAATTATGGGGCTATATGTATTGGTGGCTCAACGCGTCGTTCGGCGAGGCTGCCGCTGAAAATCAAACCGAGGCGACAGCTCGAGAATTGACGCCGGGCAATTATGAGAACTTGGAGCCGCCAACTTTTGAACAATATGCGGTCGGAAATGTGGCACCGTATAAATCAAAAAAGCTTCAGGAACTTTATTCCTATGAGAAGAAATTGGTCACCAGACTTCGTGACTCTAGGTACGATTTTCTCTTTCATCCAGGCGATTACAAAGATGAAACTTCCACCTGTGACTTGCACAATCTACTAAATGCATGGATCGGCGGCGATCAAAAATTGACGATTCTAGATTTGCATGGCGTGCCCCCCGAAGTGCTAGATATTACAGTTGGATTAATTACTCGATTTATTTACGACAGTATGTTTTGGGGTAGGGATGAAACCTACACCGGAAAGAACCGGCCGGTATTGCTCGCTTATGAAGAGGCTCATTCCTACCTCAATAAAGCGGAGATAAATAGTTACGCGAAGTACGCGGTCGAAAAAGTCTTCAAAGAAGGTAGAAAATTCGGGGTTGGGGCCATGATAATCTCGCAAAGACCGTCAGAGATTTCCGAAACAATTTTAGCCCAGGTCGGAACATATATTGCTTTGCGCCTAACAAATTCTGGCGACCAATCAATTGTAAAAGCTTCGGCTCCTGACAACTTAATAAGTCTAATTGATTTACTGCCGTCGTTGCGCACCGGTGAAGCAATAATCGTGGGAGAAGCAATAAAAATACCTTCTCGTGTGCGAATAGATTTGAACATTCCCCGACCGACTAGCGACGACCCCAAACTTGTTGAGGGTTGGAGCAAGGAGCACCCAGCAAATGTGGACAACTATAAGGAAGTTGTAACGGCCATTCGAGAACATAAAGTTAGAGGGAAATAAAAAATGGAAAGACAACCAGTCAATTCGAGTGCGATCGCAAGTATTGGTTACGATTCGTCGAACGGGACTTTAGAGATTGAGTTCGCCAACGGTGGACCGGTTTGGCAGTACTATGATTTTCCTGAATATAAGTGGAATGAGTTTCAGTACTGTGATTCTCACGGGAAGTACTTTCATGCCAACATAAAAGATCAATACCGGGACGGGCGAATCGGCTAGAGGTTCAAACCTCCTAACGGATCGGGACGATATTAGATACCTAACCATTAGGTTATCGACCATACGATTCAGGTTGTCGATACAAATCCGGGGTCAAATACTCATCGGATATCACTCCGGACGCAGTTTCAAGATTCCTATTTAGTTAAGATGCTTTTACTGATTGACTTAATGCATCTCCTTGCACTTCATCAAGTCGCTTGACTGCCTCAAGCATAAGTTCCGCGTCGGTTTCCGCGTAGATGTTTGTAATGCTCATGTCCGAATGGGCAAAGAGGTTTTGTACTATCAGCGGATTTGTATTTCTCCGAATTAATTCACTGGCAAAGTAGGTTCTTAAGTCATGGAAATGATAGTTTTCTTCGCGCGTGCCGTCCGGTTTGTTGATTTTGGCCCTAACAAGCACTGGATGCCATCGCTTGCGGAAATCTACGATTGGAAATGGTAATTGTTTATCGGCAATTAGATCGCGTAGTACCGATGCTGCCGTTGCATTGATCGGTACGGATCGCGGAGGTCGCCCCTTGGAACCAATTACCCACACCCTTTGATTCTCAAAATCGATCACATCCTCGTTCAAAGCCAATAACTGGCCGCGGCGCAACGGCATGTTAACGGCCAATTGGACAAGCCTGTAAAGTAACTGATCGGATTCAAGCTCCTTCCACAGCGCTTTCTTCTGCTCGGTCGTAAGTAGGCGCTTTCTTGGCGGTGGTTCTGGTAAGGCCTTCACATACTGCATCGGATTGCGATCCAGAACGTCTTCTTCACATGCGAGACTAAAGATTTTCGACAAAGTCGACATAATCCTATTGATCGACGAAGGAGAGATCGAACTTTTCTTTTTTCGCTGGTTCTTCCCGTACTGGAGTTTGTTCCTGCAATCGCGACAATCCTGCGGTGTAATGGTATGCAGAGGTTTATCCTTTAGGTGTTTCAAAAGGAGTTTTATGTAAAGATTCTTCGCCCCCTTATTGACGTTGTTTTGCTCTACATATTTTCGATAGGTTGTTTCTACAAAATCTCCAAAAGTTACAGTCGTATCTGTTAGCCCGAAGGATCTGTCGAATAGTTGCTTGACCAGTTGTCGCTCGGCGAGTTCCGCTTCTTCCTTAGTCCGAGCTGTCGGAATAACCTGATGAATGGTCTTATGCCCTTTAACTCGTCTGTATACCCACCAACGAGCTGCCGAATACGCTGGGTGCTTAGCGGTGATGCGCTTACCGTTATATTTCTTAAAAACTGACATACGCTTAGTAATTCGCTAACCAGGCATCCACCTCAGTTCTGTTAAAAGTTGGTCGGCCAACTCCGTGAAACGGCAAACCATTTTTTCGCATCCATCGATTGATCGTTGCACTAGATTTCTTCAGATATTTCGCGACTTCAGACTTCGTCATAATCTGCGGCGGCTGAGATGAATGAATGGCTTTTTCGATGGCCCCCGCGACGGAGGTGTCGATCAAGCGAATCAGCTCTTCTTTTTCTATCGTGATAATTTCAACCATTTCATGAACCTCCGATCACCAGTTGGCAAAAAATGTGCCTCGCCAAAAAGCCATGAAAATAGACAGCATCGGCCATAAAAGTCGCGAAAACGCGCCGTTCGGCGCAGTTTTGCACCACACAAAGGATGTTTATAAACCAGCCTGATCAAGAGTGATGATTTTTGAGAGTCTTGAGCGGAAAAAGGAAGACAAAAAGAATACTGCAACCAACCTGCAACCAAGTCACAAAAATGGAGCTTCCAGCAATCGCTGAAAGCCCCATGTTTATTGGTCGGGACGGCGAGATTTGAACTCACGACCTCTCGCACCCCAAGCGAACGCGCTACCAGACTGCGCTACGTCCCGAAAAAAGCAAAGGTTAGATTAGATTTACGTTCGGCAATTGTCAAACCAGATGGTTTGGCGATCGCTTTTCGCTATCGCGGGGTTCCGTTTTTGAGCATTTCGCGAAGTTCGAGCAGTTGTGAGGCAATATTGCGGAGCGCCTCGCGGCGTTCTGGATCAATGGTGTCGATATGCGGGCTGCCCAAACCTGCGACGTCGCCGAGTTCGAGCTCTTCATCAAATAGCCCGGGAGCACTAGAGGCTTTCGAGGGCGTATCTGCGGAATTTGGCTCGGGATGAACGATTTTCAGTTTCGGGGCGTCGCCTCGAAGTTCTAATTGAAGCTTTTTCCTGGCTCCTGCGATCGTGAACATCTCATCGTAGAGCAGTTCTTTTATTCGAAGCGATATCTCGACATCACGACGCCGATAGCTCCGTTGACCTGACCTATTTTTTTGGGGCGAGAGCTGTGGAAACTCGGTTTCCCAATAACGCAACACGTGGGCCTGAACGCCGACCAGTTCGCAAACCTCACCGATCTTGAAGTAGATTTTCTCAGGTATTACTACAGCTGCTTGTCCCATCCGTATTACTATTGTGTTAAAGTTTTTTAGAGTTAAGTCGCCGTTATTGTATGTATTTACAACGTTTGTGTCAATAGCGTAAGTATGCGGTCCGAATTCGAGTTCATCCAACACATTAAGAAGCAATACTCCCTGTCGGCGATCGGCGACGACTGTGCTGTTCTGCCCAAAGACTCGGATACCGATAATGTGGTCACAACCGACATGCTCGTCGAGACGATCGATTTCCGGCTTGACTGGACGACACCCGAACTGCTCGGACATAAAGCACTCACAGTTTCCCTCTCGGATATCGCTGCTATGGGGGCTGCTCCAAGATGGGCGATGTTGTCGATCGGCGTCCCCGAAGAGCTTTGGACCACTGATTTCCTTGATCGCTTTTATGATGGGTATATCCAACACGCGAAGCGGGCTCGCGTCGAGCTGATAGGCGGAGACGTCTCGCGTTCTCCAGACCGTCTGGTCATCGATTCGATCGTTGGCGGCGAGGTTCCAAAAGGAAAAGCGATACTACGATCAGGAGCGAAGACCGGCGACGCGATCGTCGTCACGTTCAGGCTTGGCGGAGCGGCCGGAGGCCTCAGACTTCTTCAAAACGGACGGCGACTGACCGACGATCTCGAATCATGGGAGGCAAACTTGATCAACATGCAACTGCAGCCTTGGCCGCAATTGGGTACTGGCCCATTTTTGCAGCAGATCGGCGTAATTTCGTCGATGATCGACATAAGCGACGGCGTTTCGTCCGACCTTTTGCATATTTGCAACGCGAGTGGCGTTGGGGCCCGTCTCGATCGCGAAAAGATACCGATCGATCCGAACCTGTATCATCTTTGGCCGTCGCCGGACGAGCAGTGGAACGCAGCATTGAATGGCGGCGAGGACTTTGAGCTGCTCTTTACGTTACCGAGTGACCAGGTCCCGCAGCTCGCCGAAAACATGATCGGCGGCAACGACCACGGTCTGTTCACGGTGATCGGCGAGATCACTTCAAACCCGGGCATCATCGAAGTTGTTCGGGATGGAAGAACAGAGATCCTCGAGCCGCACGGCTTTCAGCATTTCGAATGACCGATCGGCCGAACACTGTCGCCGCTCAACCATCCTGCCGCCGATGCTGAGCAGAGAGCCACTCGGCCTCCGCTTTTCGGCGAACGGCCGGCAGCAGGAGAAGACGAATAGCAATGATGCCGAAACGTGCCCAAAACCAGTACCGAAGAAATTTACGTTTCGCTCCAGCATCAGTGGCGACCGCGCGAACCTCGTGTGCAAAGTTCGTAACGTCCGGCTCGATCTCATGGGCCTCTAGCGACCAGACGATCTTGACCTGGTCCGGTTCGTTGTACGTAGCAAATTCAACAGCCTTGATAGGTGTGAACGTCACGTCGCCGAACCATGGTTGGCAGACCGCCCCGCAGATCAATATCGCACCGGGTTCTTCGACCAGCGTTCCCCAACCTAGAGCGCGGGTTTCCTCGACCATCCCGACCGACCGCCTTTTTTCCCATGTACCTCCGAGGATCATCTTTCGGGCGTTGACGATAGCGCGAATCAGCCAGATCGACTGCATGTCGAAATCATAGGCGGTCCGCATCACGACATCAGGCGGAGCATTTACGCGACGCTCAAAACGCTCGCGGATATCCGGATCATATATGAACTGGTCAAGTTGGGACATTATTCGCGCTGCAACCGCCGAAATGGGACACGGTCGATACGGCCTACTTCGCCAGCAGGAATTTCAAAATAGTTTGCATCACACGGCTGGAATCCTCGGTTGCGAACATTTGCTGGGCATGTGCCGAGCCTTCGAAAATCACCATTTCTTTTTGTCCTGCAACCTTTTCGAATGCAGCACGGATCGCCGGCAGTCGCGGGCCGGAACCACTGGTATCATTTCGGGTCGCAACGACCAGTAAGGGCACGGCGATCCTTTCGGGTTCAGTCTTCCACGTCAGGGAGCCTAAAGTGATGATCCGGTCGATCTCGCCGTTTTTCGCATCGAGCGATGCTGCCGTAGCTGCCCACCCGCCGAGACTTGCACCAACGACCGCCACTGACTCCGTTCCCGTGCGAAGCAGATAACGAACCGCGGCAAGGACATCATTCTTTAACGGTGCACTCAAAATATCATCGTCTCCCGGCCCTTTTGAACAGCCAAATCCACGAAAGTCTATCGAGAGTACTCGGAATCCCGACTTGACGAGTTGACGGGCCTGCGGTTCCCAGCTTTCTTTATTGAACTGTCCGCCGTGGGCAAGAACGACACCACGCTTGCCTTTGCCATATTCAAGAGCGCAAACCGTTCCGCTGTCGATCCCGGAAATCGAGACCTTTGTCGGTTCGTTTGACGGTTGCCCGAAAAAAGACGCCGCCGAGGCGCCGATCGCAACCAAGATCAGTGGCAAATTCCTAAGAAATCTCCTGTCGGCCTTGTCCATCTTTCAAACATCTTAGCAGATACTGCAAATGCAGTTGAAAGGATTTGCGGCGATCGTTAGCTAAGTTGGACAAGTTCCGTATGGCCGATATATTGCCTTAACTTGTCGTTACACATCAACATATTGTGCTTGCCTTAAACTACTGTTTGATATTAAATTACTCTTGATATGATAGGAGGACGATGGGCTTGCTGACCGGAAGAGTATTGCTTTTGAACTTTTCATACGAACCGCTTGGGACCGTCGGCGTCGCACGGGCGGTCTGCCTTTGGTTTCGCGGTGCCGTGTTTATCGAAGAGCATGACGGCGAAAACGTTCTTCGCTCTCCTTCGACGGTCTTCAAGGTACCTTCGGTGATCCGACTTCGCCACTATATCCACGTCCGCCGAAACCGTCGCGAAACAACGATGAAACGGGCCCGGGTTTATATTCGCGACCGGTATCGCTGCCAGTATTGCGGCGAGCACAAGCACGCAAAAGACCTGACGCTTGACCACATTTTGCCGCGGGCACAGGGCGGCGAAAGCACGCCCGCGAACTTGGTGACCGCCTGTGTTCGGTGTAATCAGCGAAAGGGTAACCGAACGCCTGAACAGGCACGCATGCCGCTGCTCACTTCGCAAAAGCTTCTTCGACTGGGCCTCGACCACGTTCTTCTTTGCCACTATGCGGAGTCGCGTCCCGAATGGAAGAAGTATCTCTTCATGGATGATCATGGCGAAGATTCCGTAAGGGTCGCGGCTTAGGCCAGAATGTTCCTGCCGGTCGGTACATAATGGACCTTTATGACGACGCATTCCTTTACGATCTCGTTCATGGGCCGATAGCAGGAGCTGAGATAGTCAGTTTTCTCCTCGATTACTGCAAGGTATATGGATCGCCGGTCTTAGAGTTGGCTTCTGGAACGGGCAGCATTCTTTTACCGATCGCAGAGGCCGGGATCGAGATCCGGGGCATTGATCTTTCTGAAAACATGCTTCAGGCCTGTCGCCGAAAAGCGGCCGAGCGTGGCATTAGGGCGAAGGTCACGAAAGGCGATATCCGAGACTTCTCTCTCGGACATAGATATCCGCTGATCATCATTATTGGAAACTCATTTCAGCACCTCAATTCCCTTCCCGAGATCTCGGCCTTTTTCGAATCCGTGAAACGCCACCTCGAACCCGACGGCCGTTTGTTGATCGAGGTATTCAATCCATATATCCCGCTGCTGAATCGCGAAATGGGGATTCGCTATGTAGTGGGCGAATTTGATGGTCACATTCTGACCGAAGACGTCAATTACGATCAGGCCACGCAAGTGACAAATCTCAATTGGCATTTCCTGCATCGTACATCCGGCCGCGAGCGTTCACTTTCCTTTTCGATGCGTCAGTTCTTCCCGCAGGAGTTTGACGAACTCATTTCTCTTCATGGATTTGAGATCGAGGACAAGTTCGGCGACTTCGACCGCTCGCCATTCGTCAGCGGTTCGCCGGCACAGCTCGTCGTTGCTAAGGTGAGGAACAACTGAACACTGCCTTGAGCTGTGATCACGTGACACAGACGTCGAAATGCGCTATTATTCTTACATTACGAAAGCCGCGACAGATTGTCCGGCTTTCGTTTTTTTTTGAGGTTGGTATTTCAATATGAGAACAGCTATCGGAATAGAAGAGATCGACGAAATAGTCCGAAAGTTCGAAACATGTACGATCGAGCGCAGCAACTGGCACCATCGCGAACATCTCTTGGTTGCTCTTTACTACGTGGAGCGGGTTGGGGTCGAACACGCGATCGAGAAGATGCGCGAGGGGATATTCCGCCTTCTCACCGAGGCTTTTAATGTCGACCTTACAGCGGAAATGCCTTACCACGAGACGTTGACAGTCTTTTGGGTTCGCGCTGTCGACGCTTTCCGGTCGGCGCATCCGAACTCCTCGCTTAATGAATTAGCGGATGAGATGACCCAACACTTCGACAAGGAACTTCCACTTCGTTTCTATTCGCGCGAACTTCTGTTTTCGGATCGGGCCCGTGAGACTTTCATCGAGCCCGACGTTCGTGCTTTTGAGCCTTCGGCTTTGCTAGCCGTCGGAGAATCGGTCAATTCTCATTAAAATCGAAATCGACGGTGAAATGATTGCATAGCGCGGACGGCAGATCGGGATCCTTTTTTAGATCGTCGTAATAGGCCCGATGCAAGACAAAGTAGTCGACATTGAGGTAGCAAATCGTAAAAACGCGGCCCTGCTTTTTCGAGATCAGGCTGTCACCCTGGGCGGCCGTGACCATTCCGTCAGCAACGCAATTCCATCTCGTTTGATAATCCTTGATCGCCCGCCAGGTCTTTCCACCGAATAACCCATCCGGTTCCAGGATCTTTGACCGAGCAACCTTATTCAAAAAGAACTGGACGAGCATAACATCGAGCCAACGGTTCTTATAACCGTAGCCAACGTTGTCCTGCAGCGTCCAGAACGTGTCAGTTTCGCCTCCAGAGCTGAAATGCGAGCTGAATCGCTTGTCCTTGATCTTCTGTTTATATGGCATTTATTTAGCACCTCTTATATCGAAATGGTATTCCGCATGGTTCGATCGGCGTGTGAGAACGTCCGTCGAACACGCAGTCGATTAAGAATGCGAACGTCGGGACGAAAAACTATCATCGCCATAAGAATTTCTTTGTACGGACGCGGATGTGATAAATTTATAGCGATTTTTGCTGATCTTGACTGTATGCCGGAGCCTGACGATCAGAACTTGACCGAACTCCTCAAGCGATGGTCCGAGGGCGACGAATCGGCGCTTGAGCGGCTTTCGCCCATTGTTCATGAAGAGCTGCATCGGATCGCTAAACGGTATATGGCTCGTGAACGCGGCGACCACACGCTCCAGCCGACGGCTCTCGTGAACGAAGCATTTGTTCGCCTGATCGGTTGGGAGAGTGCTCGATGGGAGAACCGTTCGCATTTCTACGGCGTCGCGGCTCAGCTGATGAGGCGGATCTTGGTCGATTTTGCCCGTAAAAGGCCGAAAAATGATGGTACGGTGCTTCTAAAGGTCTCGATCGAGAATGCTCTCGACAGGGCCGATTCGAAAGATCCTGACATCATCAGCCTCGATGAGGCATTGACCGCCCTTGCAGAGTTTGACCCAAGAAAGGCGAAGATCGTTGAATTGCGGTTTTTTGGCGGGCTTTCCGTCGAAGAGACGGCTGAGGTGATCGGTGTCGCGCCGATCACTGTGATGCGCGAGTGGCAAAAGGCTCGCGCCTGGTTGTTCGTTCAACTTTCCAAAGCCTGAAAATGGATCCTGCACGCTGGAAAACGATCGATCGCTTGGTCGACGATGCACTTGACCTGCCCCCATCGGAGCGCAAGGCATTTATCGTCGCCAATACCGATGACGAAACCATTCGCGCTGAGGTTCTTGCCTTGATCGAAGCCTCGACCCGATCAGAGGGTTTTCTCAAAGCTCCCGCGCTCGACATTGCCGCACGAGAAATAGCCGCAGACATATCAGACCTCGAGACCGAAGCCGTCCCAATCGAGTTCGAAAGCCGATTGATCGCATCGTATCGAATAATCAGGCCCATCGGTGCTGGTGGAATGGGCGAGGTATACCTGGCCTTTGACGAAAAGCTGAAACGCGATGTCGCGTTGAAGATGCTTCCCGCGACATTCGGAAAGGACGACGAACGCGTCAAGCGATTCGAACTCGAAGCCCGGGCTGTTTCGAAGCTCAATCATCCGGGTATCGTAACGGTTTACGACGTCGGCTCATCTGACGGTGTGAATTATATCGCTACCGAATACGTCGACGGGAAGACCCTTCGAGACCTGATGGGCGGGAAGTTCAAGCTTCGGAACATAATTGCGAATTCTATCCAGATCTGCGACGCACTTTCAGCCGCGCATTCGGCCGGTATAATTCATCGTGACATCAAGCCGGAGAACATAATGATCCGAAAGGACGGTTATGTGAAAATACTCGATTTCGGACTTGCCAAACTTACCGAGATCGGGCCGGAATCGATGAGAGATATCGCCGCAACTGCAAAAGGTTCGATCATGGGCACGCCGGCATATATGTCGCCGGCGCAGATCAGCGACGACGGCGTCGATCATCGGACCGATCTCTGGAGCGCCGGTGTTGTCCTATACGAATTTCTTTCGGGAACTCACCCGTTCAAAGGAGCGTCAAGACAAGAGACCTTTCGCGCGATCCTTTCCAAAGAACCGCCACGATGCAGCTCTATCAATCCCGAGATACCTCCGGAGATCGATTCGATACTGGCAAAATTATTGGCGAAGGATCCGGCAGACGGATATCAATCCGCGGCAGAACTGCGTGCCGACCTGAAACGTTTGAAGATACGTTTCGACTTGTCGTCGACCTTGTCCGGAGAATCACGCGACACCGCCGAGAACCTGCGTTCGGACACTCGCGATCGGGCGATGCCTGCCGCGTTCGCATTCGCGGCGTTTCTTGTCGCTTTCGCAGTCTACTTCCTGTTCTTTCGCGACCCACGACCGCTCGTTTCTGAATGGATATCCGCGAGGAACGTTCCCCTTACGTTCCAGGCCGGTACAGAGGCCTATCCCTCGCTTTCGCCCGACGGAAAAAATCTGCTCTACAGCGCTGATATCGGCAGCGGCGAGGACGTATTTCTGCAGCGGATCGGTGGCTCTAACAGTGTCAATCTTACGGCTGAATCACCGGCTGACGACACGATGCCGGCGTTCTCACCCAATGGCGAGATGATCGCGTTCCGATCTGATCGAACCCCGGCCGGGATCTATGTGATGGGAGCGACGGGGGAAAATCCGCGGCGAGTTGCGGACTTTGGTTACAGCCCGTCGTGGTCGCCGGACAATAAGCAGCTCGTCATCGCTGAACGCCACCAACCGGTTCCGGCGGTTCGCTCGAAAAGCGCGTTATGGATAGTCGACATCGCTACCGGCGATCGCCGACGTCTGATCGATTCTTATTGTCTGCAGCCGTCCTGGTCACCCGACGGAAAACGTATCGCCTACTGGTATACGGGCAACAGCGGAAATCGAATCGTCGCTACGATACCTGTCGATGGCGGCGATCCGGTGGACTTCGCCGACACCGGAAATACGAACTGGAATCCGGTCTGGTCGCCAGACGGCAAATATCTCTATTATTCGAGCGACCGCGGCGGGAATATGGCGTTCTGGCGGGCCAGGTTCGATCCGGTTTCCGGACGTTCGAGCGGCGAACATGAATTGATACCGACGCCGGCCCGATTCAACCGGCACCTTACGTTTTCGGCAGATGGCAGGAGACTTGCTTATGTGCAAACGCGCAACCGGTCGAATATAAAGGCGGCCGGGTTCGATCTTGCCAGCGAAAGAATGATCGGCGAACCCATAGCGGTCACTACCGGTGAACTCGAACTATCGGCACCGCAATTGTCCTCCGACGGATCGCGATATTTTGCACGGATCATTCGCGGAACACAGGATGACATCATTTCGGTCAATGCCGACGGTAGAGGAATGCGCGACCTCACCAACGACGCACCGTTTGACCGATATGTGAGCTTATCGCCGGACGACGGCCGGTTATTGTTCTCGTCGGACAGATCGGGCAGTTATCAGATATGGGTGATGAACACCGACGGCACCAACCTCAGACAGCTCACGTTCGTTGAGAATGAGATAGCATCGATCCCGGTCTGGGCTCCGGACGGAAAGCGGTTTTCCTTTGACACAGAAAAGACACTCTATATCGCCGACGCCGGTGCGCCTGTCGATCTCGCGTCGGCGACCGCACTTCCAAGAACCGACAACGGCGGCTTTTTCCGCGCCTGGGATTGGTCACCTGATGGCTCCATGCTGGCAGGAAACTTCGACCACGCATTTGGACCCGGAACCGGCTATTATTCGTTTGCGACCGGCCGCTACGAACGACTCACCGATTTTGTCTCGATCCCGAGGTGGCTTCCCGACAGCCGTCGAATGATCTTTGAGCGAAACGGCCGCCCGATGATCGCCGAGATCGACACGAAGAAAATCCGTGAGGTCCTGCCCGAGATCAAGGAAGAGATCCGAAACATCGCTGTCAGCCGAGATGGCAAGCTGATCTATTTCACGACCCGAGAAAGTGAATCGGACATCTGGATGCTTGACCTTTCCGAGACGCCATAAATGCCGAACGAGCAACCAAACGCGTTTGGCGGCATCGGAAGCAGATAGGAAATAGCAAGATATCTTTATGCTCCGACTGATACTGCTTTCGTTCGTTGTTGTTCTTATTGGCGCTCTTGCTTCGGTCGCTCAAAGCTATCCCGGCGCGGCAAATTGCTTCGATCCTCTGCCCCAGAAAGTCGACGAATTTGTCTTTACCAGCGATGAGGAGTTCGAGCAACGAACGGCGAAATTCCTCAAGACGATCGAGGCTGCAGGTGGTCCCGCCACTGGTTGGGTGAACGTCTACGGCGGGCGAATCGCGGCGTCGAACGAGGTCGAGCGATTGTCAGATAAGTTGAAAAGAGTCGCTGCCTGGACGATCGGCAAACTCACGATCGTCGATCGGGGTTATCGCGTCGAGCCGTCCTATGAGTTCTTTCTTCGAACGCTGAATTGCACAGCCATTCCCGTCGGCATCGCGGACCTCCGGGTCGACGAGATCGAATTCACAGATATTCCGTCGATCCGCGTTGCTTCGTCAGATATCAATTCACACATCCGATTCACTCCCGAGGCATTGTGCAGCCCCGCGGGTAGGGCGGTTCGCGCATGCGGCGAAGGCACGGAGGTCGATGTTTTTATCGTGATCGATGAGAAAGGGACCGTCATCTTTGCGAGGGCGATCGACGGGCATCCGTTAAATCGTCAGAATGCTGCGAATGCCGCCCGGCAATACAAATTTACGCCGTTCTTGATCGATGGGGTTGGTTCAAGGGTTTCCGGTACGATGAAGGTCGTTTATACTAAGTCTCCGGAAATCATTACCAACTAATGCTCAGATTCTTTAATACACTTTCGCGTCAGATCGAAGAATTTCATCCGCTCGAAGAGGGAAAAGTACGGATGTACATTTGCGGCCCTACGGTCTGGAATTTCGCTCACATCGGGAATTTCCGCACGTTCATCTTCGGTGATGTTCTTCGGCGATACTTGAAATTCAGGGGCTTTCAGGTTACCCATGTCTTCAACCTGACGGATATCGATGACCGGATAATAAACGAGGCAAAGGTCCGCGGTATTGCGATCGACGAATTTACTGCGCCATTCATAAACGCGTTTTGGGAGGACTTCGATGCTCTCGGAATGGAGCGCCCGGAAGTCACACCGAGAGCTACGCATCATATTGCCGAGATGATCGAGATGATCTCGAAGCTGATCGCAAACGGGAAGGCCTACGAATCGGATGGGTCGATCTACTATCGTATCTCGGCATTTCCCGATTACGGAAAACTGTCAAAGATCAACTTTTCGGGGAACATCCACGGCGGGAGTGAACGCATCGACACTGACAAATACGAAAAGGAGGATGCCCGCGATTTCGCTCTATGGAAGTTGGTTGACAGCGACGAACAGCCCGGCTGGGAAGCTCCCTTTGGACGTGGCCGGCCGGGATGGCACATTGAGTGTTCGGCAATGTCGATGAAGTATCTTGGTGAGACCTTCGATATCCATGCAGGCGGACAGGATCTGCAATTCCCTCACCATGAGAACGAGATCGCCCAGAGCGAAGGTGCGACCGGCAAACAGTTTGCCAAATACTGGATACACAGCGAGTTCCTAAAGATAGACGACGTCACAATGTCGAAATCGAAGGGTAACTTCTTTACGTTTCGCGACCTTCGAGAACAGGGATATTCCGCATTGGCAATAAGGTATCTCCTCTTGAGTGTCCCGACCCGAAAGCAGCTAAATTTTACCTTCGAAGGGCTGAAAGGCGCCGAGGCGACGGTGGAGCGGCTTCGGAATTTTCAAGCTCTGGTCCGCGAAACGAAAGCCGCTGCAAGTTCGACCGGAAATGCTTCGAGCGCGGTACAAAAAGCGCGAAGCGAATTTGAAGCCGCGATGGACGACGATTTCAACACGGCGGCCGCACTCGCAGCGATCCACGATATGGTACGAGAGGTCAATTCACTCGTAGCGGCCGGCGACCTGGGCGAGGCTGAACGCGGGTCAGTGCTGGATGCGATCGATGCGTTCGATTCTGTTTTGGGCATTTTTGATCGGGGCAGCTTACAAACGCTCGAGACCGAGATCGAACTGCTTATTGAAGAACGTCAGGAAGCGCGAAGGCGGCGCGATTTTGCTCGGTCCGACGCGATCAGGGATGAATTGATCGAGAGAGGAATAGTCTTGGAAGACACAAAGGACGGAGTCCGTTGGAAGCGAAAGTAGCCCTGTGCCCTCTACTCCCAAAGAACCGCTGAATGCGTAAGATATTGAAAATGGCGAAATGGGGAGCGACGCTCGGCGACGCTCCTCAATCATTTCTGGGTGCAGGCTGGATACCAAGACTGCTCGGTCGGGTTGGCGATAAAAAAAAGCGACTTTGGGCTTTGCGCATTCTTGCACTCAGCCCGCATTACTTTTTCAATTCTGACGATCCGTCGTTCAGAACACTCTCAGAGGCCGATTATCTCGAGGCCGAGTATTGTGAAGGTGTGATCTCGCGTCAGCGGATCTTCGACAAGATACTTGCACAGCGATTGACGACCGAGGACGTAGTTATTGACTACGGATGCGGACCGGGATTCCTTGCCAAGATCGTCGCCGAAAGTGTTCGTCGCGTCTACGCCTTCGATATTTCAGATGGAGCACTTGCATGTGCACGCGTTATCAATCCGGCACCGAATCTCGAATATCTGAAGGCCGATGAATCGGGATTGGCCTCGGTCGATGATTCCAGCGTGGATGCCGTAGTGAGTTTTGCAATGGTTCAGCACGTCACCGATTCGATCCTTGGCAAAATTGTCTCGATATGGGCCACAAAACTGAAGAGCGGCGGTAGGATCTATGTCCACATTCAACTGTTGAACGAAGAATGGCGAGCCGAGAATGAGTGGCGTGATGATACTTCGATAAAAGGGAAGCTAAAATTCAGATACGGCCTTCATTGTTTTGGACGTTCTGAATCGGCGATCGAAGCGATGCTTAAAGAAAATGGGTTTGAGCGGATAGAGTTTAGGCCGATGTCGTCATTCCTCGATGAGCCGCGAACCGACGACGTTTGGCCGCAGCATTTTGTCTCGGCCGTTAAGCTGTGAGATCCGTTTCAGCGCAGTTCAGCCGCACGCCATCACAGAGCTTTCCATCGATGCTTGTATAAAAAAGCTTTACCGTCTTAAAAGTATCCGTGTCGCGGCAGTAAGAAACACATGTGTCGAACGGCTTTGAATAGATGTGAACGCTTACCGCACGCTCATTGAATTCGGCAAGATTTAAGACCTGATGGATCGGTTCTTCGAGTTCGACCTTCGCCGCCAGGCAGTCTGATAGGTCAAATGCATCGGTTTCTATCAACTTACAGTATCCTCTGCTCTCGTCAATCTCGCGTACCGCGAAATTCTGCCCGCGAAGCTTCCCTATCGGAACGGTCATCCAGCATCGCTGATCTGCATGGTTGTGAACTCGTGAAGTTTGCCCGCGATCCCAGCATATCGCCATCATCTCGAAGCGTTCATCTTTGTAGATCAGATTTCTCGTGTAACAATCGGCGTCCCAGAACAAGAACCGATCTAAAGACGCCACCTCGATCGGGTTAGCGCTCAAAAAGTCGTACACATTTTCGCAAACGAACGATTCATCGGGTATCGACCTCAGCCCTTCGATAAGTTCAGTGATTTTGACTCGTTTTCCCATTTCTTCACGCCGCAGACCCCACAATTTTGAAGCGATTCCGGTTTATTGTCAATGGAATTGCCAAAACTCGGACCGCGTCCGATATTAACGCTTCTTTTCGCCTATTGCTCCGGATACGCATTGCTTTCAGTCTGTCGTCTTGCTTATAATTATCGTTTACAATGCTTTAGGTGCATTACCGTAAGCGATACGGAGGAAGGAACTTTGCCCAAGACCGCTGCAACACAGAAAACCCGTTCAAAAAGTGTCGGTTCGGCGACCAACGGCTCGAAAGCAACGACCGTCGAAACCAAACGCGACCTCAAGGCCGTCGTTGACCTGATGAAGGCCGAGTACGACAAAAGGCGGTCATCACAGATCGAATCGATCAAACGAACTGACCGAAAGCTTCTTCGCGAGATGCTCTACCTGATGGTCCTAGGACGACGTTTTGAGGAAAAATGCGCCGAGGTCTACCGGATGGGAAAGATCGGCGGATTCTGTCACTTGTATATCGGACAGGAGGCTATCGGGGTCGGAACGATGACCGCTCTCGAACCTACCGATATGGTCATCACGTCCTATCGCGACCACGTGCAGGCGATGATCAAAGGCATCTCACCTGAAGCCGTGATGGCCGAACTTTACGGCAAAGAAGGCGGCTGTGTCGGCGGGAAGGGTGGCTCGATGCACATGTTCTCGAAAGAGCATGAGTTTTATGGGGGACACGGGATCGTCGGAGGCCAGATCGGTGTCGGGACCGGAATGGCGTACGCGTCGAAGTACCGAAACTCGGGTCAGGTCGTCGTTTGTTTTTTTGGCGAAGCGGCTGTGAATCAGGGTATCTTTCACGAATCGCTAAATATGGCGCAGTTGTGGGGGCTTCCGATCATTTACGTTTGCGAGAATAATCAATACGGCATGGGCACATCGCAGGAAAGAGCGATGAGCACACAGAACGTTGCGAAAAAAGCAGAGTCATATGAGATGGCAAACGAATTCGTCGACGGGATGGACGTGATGGCCGTCCGCGATGCGATGCTCCGTGCGATCGACCGTGCCCGCAACGAGTCGCAGCCAACGCTGCTGGAGGTCAGATCCTACCGATTCATGGGACATTCGATGTCCGATCCGGGAAACTACCGAACCCGCGACGAGATCGCTAAATATCAGGAACGCGACCCGATCTCGCTTTTCAAGGACAGCTTGAAAGTTGCTAAGGTCCTGACTGATAAGGACTTCGATGCGATCGAAAAAGAGGCTGCCGCATCGACTGAAAGGGCCGTCAAATTCGCAGACGAAAGCCCGTTCCCGAGCGAAAGCCAGCTATTGACCGACGTTTACGCATAGACTATGGCAGTATTAACGATCCGCGACGCCCTTAATCAGGCTTTGCGTGAAGAATTGATAAGAGACGAGAATGTCTTCGTCATGGGCGAAGAGGTAGCTGAATACGATGGCGCTTACAAGGTGACCCGCGGACTGTGGAAAGAGTTTGGTGACAAACGCGTCGTTGATACGCCGATCACTGAGCTTGGGTTTGCCGGACTTGGCGTTGGTGCGGCGATGGCCGGTCTGAGGCCGGTTATCGAGTTCATGACCTTCAATTTCTCGATCCTTGCGTCCGACCAGATAATCAACCACGCGGCGAAGATGCTGTATATGTCGGGCGGAGAGTTCAAGGTGCCGATCGTGTTCCGAGGCCCGAACGGTTCGGCATATCAAGTGTCGTCTCAGCACTCACAGGCTCTCGAAGCCCTTTATGCGAATTTTCCGGGCCTGAAGGTCGTTATGCCATCGACTCCGGCGGACGCTAAGGGCTTACTCAAGTCTTCTATCCGTGACGACAACCCTGTCATCTTTATGGAACAGGAACGAATGTACGGGATGAAGAGCGAAGTGCCCGAGGGCGAGGATTTCACCATCCCGCTCGGCGTTGCTGACGTTAAACGCGAAGGTACCGATTGCACGGTCGTCGCACGCTCGATGACCGTTCCCATGGCCCTCGAAGCTGCAGAGAGGATGCAGTCGGAATTCGACGTATCGGTCGAGGTCGTCGATCCACGAACCATCAAACCGCTTGATATCGATACGATCGTCGCCTCGGTGATGAAAACGAACCGGCTGGTGATTGCCGAAGAATCGCATTCGTTTGCAAGCGTAGGTGCGGAGATCACATATCAGGTCATGGATCATGCGTTCGACTATCTAGACGCCCCGATCAAGCGTGTTTCGACCGCTGAAACGCCGATGCCGTATGCAAAGAATCTTGAGGCTGCGGCGCTGCCGAGTGTCGATAAGATCGTCGCGGCCATCAAGGAGGCGTGCTATCTTTAGTGCGGTCAAGGTAGTCCATGGACAATAAAGCTGCGAAAATAGCATACAAACTCTCGTGGCGGCCTATGGGCGTTTTCCAGATCCGAAACACAGCAAACGACAAGATATATGTCGGATCGTCCACCGACCTGAATGCGATATTCAATCGGACGCGCTTTCAGCTCTTCGCTGGCGCTCATCCGAATAAAGGACTCGAAGCAGACTGGAAACTCTTCGGCACAGGCAAATTCGAATTCGAGATCCTCGAAGAGATATTCCCTCGCGAAGACGTTAACTACGATTACATTGCCGACCTCGACACGCTGGAAGATCTTTGGCTCGAGAAGCTGCAGCCGTACGGCGAAAAAGGCTACAACGAACGAAAGCGGTCGCGGGAAGAACGTCTGCCGATGATCGCAGCGAACAGAAAACAATAAGCATATGGCTGAAAAATTCTTAATGCCGAAGCTTTCGCCTACCATGGAGGAGGGGCAGATCGCTCGCTGGGTAAAGAAAGAAGGCGAAGCCTTTGAAGCGAACGAAACGCTTGCCGAGGTAGATACGGATAAGGCGACAATGGAAATGACCGCCCTTTCGGGCGGGACGCTCCTCAAGATCCTTAAACAGGCTGGCGACTCGGCGGCTCTTGGCGAAGCGATCGCGATCATCGGCAACAAGGGAGAAGACATCGCCAGCTTGATGTCTGAGGTTTCGTCAAACGGTTCTGCGAAATCCGCTCCCGCTGAACATCCCGTTGAAGAAGAGCAGCCTGAGCAGCCAAGACCGGAAACTGCGGTTCGATCGAATGTGGGAGATAAAGGCAGATCGGCTCCGCCAAACGGCCGCATGATCGTTTCCCCCATAGCCGCACGGATGGCGGCTGACAACGGCGTCGACCTACGAAGCATCACCGGCTCCGGCCCGAACGGCCGCATCATCAAGCGTGACATCGAAGAAGCTCTCGCTGGCGGCGGAACCGCAAAACCGACCGCGGTGAAAGCATTCACACCCTCAACGATCGTCGGAGCATCGGCATATCACGATGAACCGGCCTCTAAAATGAGGCAAGTGATCGCGTCGCGTCTGGCCGAATCGATCGGCCCGGTCCCGACGTTCTATCTCACGGTCGAGATCGAAATGGACAATGTGCTTGCGACACGGAAGCAGATAAATGCCAATCTCGATGACGACTCGAAGATCAGCGTCAATGACATAATAATCAAGGCTGCCGCAATGGCATTGTTGAAGCATCAGTGGGTAAACGCATCGTACCAGGACAAAGCGGTGAGGTTTTACGAACAGGCCGACATCGGCGTCGCAGTTGCGATCGACGAGGGACTTATCACACCGGTCGTTCGAGGGGCCAACCTTAAGGGCCTTGCCGAGATCTCGGCAGAGGTCCGCGACCTTGCTGCTAAGGCACGTGCCAAAAAGCTTCAACCTGAGGAGTATACGGGAGCGACCTTCTCGATCAGCAACCTCGGAATGATGGGCATAAAAGAGTTCACAGCCATCATCAATCCGCCCGAAGCCGCGATCATCGCCGTCGGTGGAGCAAATCCGACACCTGTCGTTCGCGACGGCCAGATCGTGGTTCGCACAGTTATGAACGTCACAATGTCCTGTGATCACCGAATTGTAGACGGAGCGACGGGCGCAAAATTCCTGCAGACCTTCAAGCAGATGCTTGAGAGTCCGGCGATGATGCTGCTTTGATCTTTCGGTCTAGGACTTTGGTTTTTTTTCAATAGCTTCTGCCCGTTTCTTATCGGCATCAGCTTTTCTTTTATCCCCTAATTGCTCATACGCGGCGGCCCGATTCCCGTAGGTGATCGGGTTATTCGGGTTCAACCTTATCGATGTTGTGCAATCCTCGATCGCCTTCCGGTAATCGCCTTGTCTCAAATAGATCAAACCGCGGTTTGTGAAAGCGTCGGCGTTCTTAGGCGCAAGATCGATCACTTTGTTATAGTCCGCCAGGGCCTTCTCGTACTCTTCGATATCGATGAAGACCGCACCTCGTGAAAAATAGCCGTCAGGATCATTGGGTTCGAGTTCGATATATTTCGAAAGATCAAGGATCGCTTGTTCGTAGTCGCCTCGGTCGGATCTGATCACACCTCGAGAATAGTAGGGACCGGAGACTGCCGGATCTATCTCGATCGCCCGCGTATATTCCTTTTCTGCCTGTTCGGCATTGCCCTTTTCTACGTATGCCGACCCGCGGCTGTCAAGAATCTCTGCGTTTGTCGGATCGAGTGCGATAGCACGGTCATAATCGGCGATAGCTTTGTCGATTTCCCCTGTCTTCAAAAACGCATAACCGCGGTTGTGCAGCGCATATGCATTGTCAGGCCGAATCTTCAGAGCCGCGTCGAAATCGTTGATCGCAAGCTGGTATCGCTCGGCGGCCGAATAGGCCCTTCCGCGATCGACCAGGTGCTGCGGTTCGGTCGGTTCCAACAAGACGGCATTTGAAAGGTCTTTGATCGCCGATTGAAACGAGCCCATCTCGATGTAGACATCGCCGCGTCGGGCATAACCCAATGCATCTTTTGGCCGCATCGAAATATACCTGGAATAATCCTTGATCGAAAGTGGAAACTGCTTGCTGTTGAAATAAGCAGCACCTCGGTTGAAGAAATAGTCGGGCTGCTTTGGGTTTATTGCGATAGCCTTGTCGTAATCCGCTATTGCCTCATCATACTTTTCTTGTGCTGAATACGTGTTGCCTCGATTGTTGTATGCGTCGGCATCCTTCGGATCTAATTCGATAGCACGTGAAAAGTCGGCGATAGCTTCATCGTATTTTTCTGCCTCGTGATACGAAGCACCTCTGTTTATCAATACATCAGCGTCATCCGGATGAAACTGCAACGCCTTCGTGTAATTTGCTATCTGGCAATCGGTGTCGTCGGCTTCACAGTTTTCGGACTTCGCGGAGTAATCGTCGCAGAGACGCAGCCTTATCGCATTCAGGAGTTCATCGGAGGCACCATTTTCAAGAAGTGTTCTTTCGATCGCCGGACTGATCTCGAATCCGATCCCGCGATCCTGCAGCTGTTTGATCAGGATCTTGTTCGTGGTCGCCGCCCCGGTACGGCTCGCCTCGAGCGTTGCGACGATCTCATCAAGCTTGAGCGGAGACTGAGCAGTCGGGTCCTGAGCGTTGATATTTGCGGCGACCACTAGAAATAGCAGTGAGGCTGGAACAATTTTCATGCGAATCCTCAAATCGAACTTCTGAGAGCGTACAGGAATCATCCAGCCGCGTTCGGCACGATCGGATTTACGTTATTTTAGCACCGGAAAAACTTTGCGGGAAGCAAATTATCTTCATCCCAAGGTCTGCTATCATTGAACTTTTGGCAATGGTCACCGACGACTCAGAATCGACGCAGAAAACGGCGGCCGTCGCGCCGCACATCGCTTTGCTCAGCGTTCAGGCTTTCTTTGGGACGCTGCCTGTGATCGGAAAGATCGTCCTTGCGGTTATTCCAAGTGTTGCGGTCGTCGGGTTTCGCGTCGGGATCACAGCCGTCGTTTTGTATGCATTTCAACGGACACGTGGCAGCCTTAAGCTCGCGGATCGAAAGGACTACAGCAGACTCGCCATACTTAGTATTTTCGGTGTTACGCTAAATCAGCTTTTGTTTGTCGGTGGACTTTCGCTGACCAAAGCGGCGAATACATCGCTTCTTGCCGTCACGATCCCGATCTTTGCGATAGCTATCGGGGCCTATCTGGGAACCGAGCGGATGCGGATCCGAAAGATCGCCGGAATTCTGATCGCCGCGGCGGGTGTGATATTTTTGATCGACCCGCGTTCGGCCTCATTCTCTTCACAAACCACCCTTGGCGATGTGATGATCATTCTAAACTCGTTCTCGTACGGGGTCTATGTTGTCCGGTCAAAGGACGTGGTCACTCGCAACGGCGCTCTGCGGTCGATCGTTTGGATATTTATTTTCGCGAGCACGATCTGTGTGCCGCTCGGAGTCATCTCGCTTTCATCCATCGATATTGCAGCCGTTCCGGGTCATGTTTGGTGGCTTGTGATCTACATAGCCATCGTTGCGACGGCCGCCCCTTATCTTCTGAACGCCTGGGCACTCGCAAGGGTCAATCCGTCGACCGTTGTGGTATATATTTATCTTCAGCCGCTTATCGGTTTCGTTTCGGCCGTCGTGTTTTTGAATGAGAGGGTCGACCTCAAGTTCGCGGCGGCCGCAATGTTGGTTTTCGCTGGAGTCTATCTGACGACAAAAAGACGAAAACAACCCGATGCGGCAACTCAGATCTGACCGGACTTCTTTCAGCTTTTCTTATAGTTCGGGCAGAGAGGTCGAACCGAAAAGGTCGTCCTGAAACGAACATCTGCCTTTAATTTGAAACTCCGGCGATCCCGGGACGTAAAAAGATCAGCCAATACGTCGATGCCGACACATATAAAACAACACTCTGATCCTGAGTCCGGAAGAACGGTCTTTCGAGTCGACGGCGAGATGCTTATCGACGATGCCCTTTTGTTAGAACGGCTTATCGCCGAAAGTCTGAACGAATCGGGTAAAACGGTCGAGATCGATCTTGCCGACCTTGATTTCCTCGATAGCGAGGCAGCATCAGTTCTACGCCGCATTGCCGACGATGATAGGGTGACGATCACAGGCGTTGAGTTCTTTCTGCAATCAGCCATCGATTCGGCCGAACGCTCTCGATCCTGACCGACCTGACATTTCCATCAAAAACCTTTAAATTGTAACGAATGAAAGTTCGTGAAATTGCGGAATTCCTTGGGCTGGACCTTGTCGGTAATGGAGACGCCGAAGTCGTCTCGGTCGCTGATCTTGCGATCGCCGGCCCGCGGCAACTGGCGTTTTTCGAGGGTTCCGATTCGGCTATCGAAACAGATGCGTCGTGCCTGATAGTTCCGACGAGCTTTCTATCCCAGGCCGGACAGAAAATGCATATGCCCGATCGCGCGCTTATCGCGGCTCCGTCGCCAAAGCTCGCATTTTCGCGGGTAGCCGCGATCCTCCATCCGAAGCCTGAGTTATTGTGCGGCATTCATCCCGGAGCCTGGATCGACGACACAGCCCGTCTCGCGGATACGGTCTCGGTCGGTATGCATGCGTCGATAGGAAAGGGTTCTAGGGTCGGAGCAAGAACTCAGATCCTTCCCGGTGTCCGTATCGGCGACGACGTCAGCATCGGCGAGGACTGTGTCCTCCATCCGAATACTGTCATTGAGAGCGGCTGTTCGATCGGAGACCGTGTAGTGCTTCAAGCGGGCGTCATTATCGGAGCTGACGGTTTCGGATACGTCAAAGAACCGAACGGCGAATATATCAAGTTTCCGCAGATCGGAACCGTCGTTATCGAAGAAAATGTCGAGATCGGAGCGAACAGCTGTGTTGACCGCGGTGCCCTCGGCGAGACACGTATTGGTGCCGGCACAAAGATCGACAATCTCGTACAGGTCGGCCACAACGTCAATATTGGCAGACGGTGTGTAATAGCCGCACAGACAGGCATCTCAGGCAGCGTCGTGATCGAAGACGACTGTGTGATCGGCGGCCAGGTCGGATTTGGCGATCATGTGCGGGTGCAAAGCGGAGCGGTAATTGGTTCACAGGCCGGGATCCTTCCCGGTAAGATCGTACGACCAGGCGTCTGGTGGGGTACGCCGATTCAGCCGCTTGATGAATACAAGCGGCAAAATGCTCACGTAAAAGGCCTTGAGCGATTGAAAAAAGAGGTCGCTGATATTAAGAAACGTCTGCCTTAACCTATCAAATTAAGAATCGCGGCTGCCGCACGCTTTGATGCGCCGCCTTGCCCAAGTTTGTCCGCAGCGACCTTAAGTTGCTTGCGGATGCGCGAATTAGTCTCGGGTTCAAGTATTCGAGAGAGTTCATCGGCGAGTGTTCCTGGCGAAAAATCGTCTTGTATCAGTTCGCTAGCGATGCGGTCTCCCCCTATCAGGTTTATGAGACCGAAATGCTCGACATCGATCAGCGGCCTCAATAATCTATAATTCAGAACGGAAGTCTTATAAACGATCGCCATCGGAGTGCCAATGATACCGGTCTCGAGGGTGGCGGTCCCGCTCGTAACGGCGGCGGCATCCGCGGCGAACAATGCATCATAGGTCTCGGCCGAAACTACTTTGATTTTCTCAGTTAGGATACGGTCACCTTCTGATATTTTGGCTCGCGCCGCTTCGAACTCGTTACGGTGCCGCTCGGCAGCAAATGCTACGATGAACTGAATCTCACGGTCCTTTCGCATCAGGACCGCAGCCGCCCGGAGCATTTCCGGAAGTATCCGGACGATCTCTTTGTGACGGCTGCCAGGCAGCATCGTAATGATACGCGCTTCCGGGTCGAGCCCATGTCTGCGGCAAAATGATTCTTTCGTGCTGTCAGGATGCACTTCGCTCGCAACAGGGTTTCCAACATATTCCACGTGGTGGATACCGCGTTCGGCATACCAGTCCTTTTCAAAGGGCAAGATCGCAAGAAGCAGGTCGATGTACTTTCGCACCGAGCGCATTCGATACTGGCGCCAGGCCCATATTTGTGGCGAAATATAATACACGATCTTATAGCCTTTGTTTTTCAATGCTCTCGCGAGTTTCAAATTGAAATCCGGAAAATCGACAAGTACCACGACATCCGGTTGCCTTTCGCTCGCCGCCCGCTTCAACCTCCGGAACGCACTAATGAACATTGGCAGAGCTCGCCCGATCTCGATCAAGCCGACGATGGAAAGTTCATCTGCCCGAACGACCGGTTCCACCCCTGCATCTCGCATCTTCGGGCCAGCCGAGCCAAAAAATCTGAACTCAGTATTGGGGTCGAGTTCGCGGATCGCCGAACAAAGTTTCGCTGCATGCGAATCGCCGGATGCCTCGCCTGCAACGATCATGATTGTCTTTTTGAGTTCGGCCATTGTTTGCTGAATGCGGTGGAAATCTATGTTATCTGATTGCGGTGAAATGTGAAATGACAACCAATTGGCACGATAAGCGCATCAAATGGAACGATTTCAGAACGTCGGCTCCTAATTTCATCGGTCACATGCTTGCAGAACCGGACATTAGTCTTTAAAATGCAATGTTTTGTGTCTGTTTGGAATTTCGGGGTCGTATATTGTATTCGCTTTTATAAATTGCGGTTGGAGGAGTCTGTGAAGATTCGCGTTCTTTTAGGTATTTTCAGCCTTTCTTTGTTTGCCTTTTATTCTGTCGTGTCCGGACAGATAGACTCGATCATAGGTCAGGTCACCAATTCAGCCTCTGAGGCATACGCAGGCGGTGTCAGCGGTGACGGCCGTTTTGTCGTCTTCGAGTCTCGCGGGAATTTAGCGACGGTGAATCCAAGGAATGCCGATGGCAATCCGGAGATATTTCTCTTCGATTATGCCCAACGGCGCATCTTTCAGATAACCGATACGAAAAGCGTACTTTTCGACCCGTTCAGGGCCGCAACCTTTGACAACGTCCGTGTTGAGATCGTTAACACCCGGCCTGTTATAAGCAACGACGGGCGGTGGATAGCATTCAGTTCCAACGCTACGTCGTCGACACCAGCGGCACCGAACGCAACGAATCCAAGTAACTTTAACGGGAACGATTATACCGTTCCTGCTCCGACCCCGACTCCAACCCCGACGCCGACGCCGAACCCTGCTCCGTCGCCAACCCCGACACCAACGCCGGCACCGAACCCGTTAGCTAGCGACGGCAATCTCGAGATGTGGCTTTATCAGGTCCCGACATTTGCTTCTGCCGATTTGACCACGGGTGATGAATTGCCATTGACCGATCTCGCCGGCGGTACTTTTATCGCGGTCACGAACACCGATGCGAGCCGTTTTCCGGTCGCCGGAACCTCGACCACCGGTCCGTTCATTGCCGATGACAACCACGATGCCAGCATCAGCGATGACGGCAACGTGATCGCATTTGTCTCGACACGCGATCTGGTTGCCGGAGGAAACCCGTTTCCTAATGCGGACAATGACGAGATCTTTGTATTTGTGAGAAACGGTGGCGGTAAGCTTGGCGGCGGATCCACGCGGCAGGTCACGCAAACTGAACGTGGTCCGATATCCGATCCTATTTACAACAAGAATCCTACGATCTCCGGCGATGGTTCGCGCGTGGTCTTTGCAAGCACGGGCGACAATCCGATCATCGGGATGACCGGCGGCAATAATCCTTCAACCAGCCGAAATGAGGAGATATTTTTCAGCGACCTGGACTCAAGCGGTGCTCCTACTGGTACACGCCGGCAGGTAACGACGACAACACCGACAAATCCGGGCGATCCGGTCAACATTCTCGACCTCGGCCGCCGAATGAGCCGCGATGGCCGTTATATCGCATTTGATTCTTACGCCGACCTTGCCAACGAGCATACGGGTACGAACCAGACCGCGTTCGCATTGTTCTTATACGACACGGTCGCAAGCACATTCAGGCGTGTCGGCCCTCGGAGCAATGCGGATGCTGCCGCTTTTGGAGGCGACGTTGCCCGATATCCGGGCTTCTCTGACAATGACGTAAATGGAACTCCATCGACGTTCATCGTGCAGACAAGGATGAACATCAAGCCTGACGGAACGATACCGACCAATGAAGACGATGGCCTGAATCCGGACGAGTTTCGGCCCGTTCAGCTTTACTCTTATCCGCTCAATACGCCGCCCGCCAGTGCGACCTTCAAGCGGCTGACCAAACTTCCGATATCGAATACATTTCTTGCCTCGACTCGTGCGTTGACGACCGATTCGTCTCGCCGTATCGCTTTCAGCCTTGCCCTGACCGAGGTCGGCACAGGGAATTTCGACGGAAACGCTGAGGTGTATTACCTTTATCACCCGGTCGCGGTCAACCAGACGGTCGCTTCATTTAATTTCGCTACTGGTGCCACACGTATCCCGGTTTCGCCGACGGCCGTGCCGACGCCTAGTCCGACTCCTACGCCGAGTCCGACTCCGACACCGACACCGACGCCGACACCGAGTCCGACACCGACCCCTAGCCCGACCCCGAGTCCTACACCGGTAACGCCACCGGCGGTTCTGGGTATCGCACCTGGAATGCTGGCGGTCATGAATTACAGTGCAGGCACGAATCAGCCTGTTATCGCTCGTACGGCGGTCGGCTCCCTCGAACGAAGTTTCGAACTGCCGATCGAGCTGAGCGGGTTTACAATGTCGATAAATGGGGTCGCTTGCGGATTGAAGTCGGTGAGCCGACATCAGGTGATCTTCGTTGTGCCGTATGGTATCAGCAGCGAGGCTGCCGGAACCGAATACCCGCTCGTTGTAAATAACAATGGTACGGTTTTCAAAGGGAACGTAACGATCGTGCCGACGCGGCCGGATATCTTTTCGACCGAGGTCGGGCCGGGCGGCAGGGCTGACGTTAGAAACGTCACCAACAGGGTTCATACGACCGAGCCATTCACTGTTACGACCGTCCGGATCCGCGGTGGAAAACGTGTGCCAACGGTCTTTCGTGTACGATTGACCGGCGTGGCGAATACCTCGTCCGCAGTGATCAATCTTCGCATCGGAAGTCTTGTCGTTGTTGGCGGTACGATATTGACCGGTGGAATCCTTGTCGAACCCGGTGTTCAAACTATTGACTTCACTGTTCCCGGCGGACTCAACGGCTCCGGCGACCAGCCGATCACTGTCGAAGTCAATGTCGGGGGACAGATCTTTTCGTCCAGGCTGGCAGATACCGCCCCGAGATTGAATTTCCTTTGATGATGGGAAGAGATTTACGGAGGGGCGGGCTGAGCTCGCCCTTTTTCGTTTTTAGATTCGATCTCGTTATGATGTTATAAATAATGCTGATGTTTGCGCGTGATCAACTGATGTATTATCCTTGTACCATCAAGTACTTCTCGCGTCCAAAACTTAGAAATTCATACAAATTATTCATTTCTAGCCCATATCAGATGTTCGCGCGGGAAAATAAAGGAAGAAGATATTTATATGGCAGGTAACGATGTAGCAACGATGAAGATCGCTCCGAAAGTATGGAAGAACGGAGAATTGATCGATTGGGACGACGCACGGATACACGTAATGTCACATGTGGTCCATTATGGTTCGAGCGTTTTCGAAGGCATGCGATGCTACAACACTACGAAGGGATCCGCGGTATTTCGATTGACCGAGCACATGCAGAGATTGATAAATTCGGCCAAGATATACCGAATGGATTCGAAGTACACTCGTCAGGAACTTTGCGATGCGACGATCGATCTTATTCGTGACAGTGAACTTGATTCCTGCTACCTCCGTCCTTTGATCTTCCGTGGACTCGACGAACAAAAGCCGTCGTTTGGCGTAAATCCGCTCCCGAATCCGATCGAAACATGGATCGCAGGTTGGCAGTGGGGCAAATACCTCGGCGAAGAAGCGCTCGAAAACGGCATCGACGTCTGCGTATCGAGCTGGACGAGGATCACGTCGAATTCCCTGCCCACAATGGCGAAGGCCGGCGCGAATTATATGAATTCGCAGCTCATCAAAATGGAAGCGTTGCTCGGCGGTTTCTCAGAGGGCATTGCGCTTGACGACCGAGGGATGGTATCAGAAGGATCGGGCGAGAATTTGTTCATCGTCAACGGCGGCAAGCTGATCACACCGCCGCTAGGTGCTTCGATCCTTCCAGGGATCACTCGTGATTCGGTCATCCAGATCGCTCGCGAGATGGGCATCGAGGTTGTCGAAACTACCATACAGCGTGCGGCTCTCTATCTTGCCGATGAACTTTTCTTCACGGGAACCGCGGCCGAGATAACCCCGATCCGTTCGGTTGACCGTATCACCGTCGGCTCGGGCCGTTGCGGCGAGATCACAAAACGCCTGCAGGATGAATTTTTCAAGATCATCCTGGCCGAAAGGCCGGCTCCGTTTGGTGCACAATGGTTGACGTTCGTGAATGACGCCGGTGAAAAAAAAACGGCATCAGTATGAGTAACGTCTGACGTCGGCGACAAACTCTGGATTTGACCCTGTTCTGTTTGTGGTATTCACTATCAGAACAGGGTTTGTCTTTTTATGAGTGACGCATCAAGATCATCCGGTCCGTCGATCGTTCTTGAATTCGTGGTCTTAGTTTGCGGTGCAGTTGTGATGGCGTATGAGATCATAGGATCACGCATCGTCGCCCCTTATATCGGAACCTCGACCTATGTTTGGACGAGCCTGATCGGTGTCATCCTTGCATCGTTAAGCCTCGGTTACTGGCTCGGCGGCAAGACTGCCGATGAGCGTCCCGATGTAAAGGTTCTCGCCTCGGCAATCTTCGTTGCCGGCGGTTTGGTCTCACTGACCATTCTGATTCGCGATCTTGTATTGTCATTCATCTCTTCGGCACCGGCGATTCTCGAACTAAAGGCCGTTCTTGCGTCATTGATACTCTTTGCTCCCGCGAGCGTAGCACTTGGATTCGTCATACCTTATGCGACCAAGCTTCGGATCGCAACGCTCGATGACGCTGGCAAGACCGTTGGCCGGCTATATGCGCTTTCAACCATCGGCAGCATTGTCGGGACATTTGCGGCCGGTTTCTTACTGATACCCTTTGTAGGAAGCACACGGTCGCTTTACATTATCGCCGGTTCCTTGTTCCTTCTTTCCCTTCTGTTGGCCACGTTCGCATTCAATCGAATCGCAATGATCTCGCTTCTGCTTTTCGCAGCGGGAGTTGTGGGCAGCGAGTTAACTTCGGCATATCTTAAAAAGGCATTCGACTTGCAGGAGTTTGATACGGAGTATAGCCATGTCCGGGTTTTTACGTCCAAACAGCCAAAAACTGAAAGGCCGATGCGAGTACTTTCCACTGACCCGTATTCGATACAATCAGCGATCTATTTCGATACGGATGACCTGGCTTTGACATACACGAGGTATTACCACCTCGTCAGGCATTACAGGCCAGGCCACCGAAATACGCTTATGATCGGTGGTGCGGGATATTCATTCCCGAAGGAACATTTGCGGGTCTACCCTGAAGCGAAAATCGCGGTTGTGGAGATCGATCCAGGTATGACCCAGATCGCGCGGCGCTACTTCAATCTGGTCGATCATCCGATGCTGTCGATCATACACGAGGACGGCCGGACGTTCCTGAATCGGGCACGATCGTCCACTTTCGAGGTCGTGATGGTCGATGCGTTTGGTTCGCTGTTTTCCATTCCGTACCATCTGACAACCGTAGAGGCTGTGCGAGAGATACATCGAATACTGGACGACGACGGTGTCGTGATCATGAACTTGGGTTCAGCATTGAGCGGTGATGCCGCAATGTTCTTTCAGGCGGAACTTGCCACGTACAGATCGGTTTTTGCATCGGTTGATGTTTATAGGGTCGATGCCGGTGCTGCCGATTCCAGCCTTCAGAATCTGATGCTGGTCGGTCGAAAACGAATAGAGACCGCAGGTGTCGTGTTGGATGATCCGGTCCTCGAGGAACTACTTGCTGGTCGATACGAACCTGGCCCACCGAATTCATCCCTCGTCCTGACTGATGACCTGGCTCCGATCGAATATTTCAGTTCGGTCGCCCACGCTTTGGCCTCGGATGCCAGTACCAGGTGAGGCTCACCTTAATCCCTGACCGAATTGCTCGGTACCGAAACTCCCGATCCCATTCAATCTGAAGCTGAATACGATCCTATTCTCGTTTCGAGCACCAACATTGAAGGTGTAATACTGAACTGCAACCGCACAGCAATTACCGGCGTAACCCAAGGTATACAGAGAGCTTATTAACGGTGATAGACGTGTTGCCCGGCGGTTTTCAAAATCGAAAAAGACCGATGCCCCGCCATAAAGGCCCTTATCGCGATTCCCTACAAACACCGATGGGCTCCATTGCGAACCTCGCAGTGTCCCCGGTTCTTTTCCGTTTCGATCGGCGAATTGAGCGAGTGATGGAACAAGGTCAATGGCCCTCGTGTAATAGAACGTCTGGAAAAACTTCAGCAGTGGCGTATCGTAGCCGACCGTGGCCGATACGGTCCGCAAGGCGTCGCCCGATGTACTGACGTCCGCCCTGGCGTTGACAAAAATCGTTCGCCTCGGCCGGTAGGTCATATCAACGCTGAGAGGTGAAAATCTTCTCGGCACCCCGCCAAAGGTGTAGAAGCTCAAAGCGGTGATCGGAGCGATCTGATTTCGCTGGCCGGGAACCAACGCATCACCGAAGGTCTTGTCGAAAAAGTACTTTCCGCGTATCGCGAGGCTAAATATCTCGTACGGCTGAGTAGATAGCGGTTTGTCTGCCGTGCTTGCAGCGTCTCGCAGCTTCAACTGAGCATCGCTTGTAACAGCTTCTGCGTACTTACGTGTGTATACCCGGTTGATCAGACCAATTTCGATCTCGTTAGTGTCGCTGATGGTGTCCAAATGGTCGAACCTGATGATCCGGTTAAAATTGTCGACGCCCTTAATGTAACGATACGTGGCGTAAGGTTCGATCACATGACGAAAGCGAAACGCTCCGCCTTTGCCGTAGAAATTGCGGGCGAGTGCAACGGGTCTGATATCAAATTCGAATTCGCCGTACTTTCTTATCACATCGCGTCCTACAACCTGGCGCATGTCGTTGAACGAGTTCGAATAGTAGGTGACCCGCATCGAGCCGGTAGCCGTAAAATTTATATACTTAGTACTGATCGGAAGCGTCACCTGCGGGTAGACGTCGAACCGCTGGCCGATCGCGGGTGAGACTACGGGGTCGCCCCCTGTCGCCTTTTGATATTGGCCGAGATCATCGACCTCTTCACGCCGTGAGACGCCCTCAACGCTCGTCTTGAACGAAAAATAGACCGGTTTGAGGAACGAAAGCATCGACGGTCGCTTCTCGAAATTGACGCTCGGAAGATTACGGGTCTTGACCCTGACGTTCGGGATCGATATGACCTGAGACCTTGCCAGCAGGTTCATCGTATAGTTGCTCCAGCTCTTGTTTACAAAAGCCTGCGAAACTTCGATCGGCGAAATTATCTGTTGAACGCCATCTGAAAAGACCTGCCGAAACGCGAGATTCGATGTAAGCCTGACATCGACAGCTGCGGTAAAGCCATTTGGGAAATACTGAACCCCTTCGGCATACAGGATCGTTCCGCCCTGATCGGGATATTGCTCACTGGCCGATTTGCCGAAAATGCGGTCCTTTACGGCATAGAAACCAAAATTGAGATACGAACGCGAATTCGCACGCGTGCGGACATCAAGGCCGTACCCGACCCCGCGTGAGGTATATACATCGGTCCTTATCGTTACGTCGGCAGATCGCCCAAGCGTCAAATAATACGCTCCGGAAAGACGAAGGCCTTTGTTCCGGGAATAACCGATCGTCGGCGTCAGAAATCCGCTCGCCCGGTCGCGTTCCTTTATCGGGATCGACGCAAATGGCACGGGAACGATCGGAATATCGCTCAGCCGAAATTTCGCGTTTTTCAGTTTTACGCGATCGTTGACCTTTATCCGGGCCTCGTCGGCCGTGAATGACCATTTTGGAACGGCTTCGTCGCAGGCGGTGAACTTGCCTTTTGTAACGACGACCTCGGTCAAGGAAACACGCTCGACGCGATCTGCCGTAAAATACAATACCGTCCCGTCATTCGTCTGATTGGTAAAGCCGGTCGAATCCTCAAACACACCCAGTTTGGTCTTCAGATTCCAGATCGCTTTCGCACCGGTGATACGCTGATCATCGCCCTGATCGAATATAACGCTTCCTTCGGCGTCCAACTTGTCTTCAGCTTCGTAAAGCGTTATCTTCTCGGCCTGCATCCGGTAAATGCCATATCGTACGTCGACGTTCCCGATATATGTGATAATGCGTTTCCCTTCCTCGCCTTCGACCGTCTGCCGCTCTGAATACACGACCACCTCGCCGTCTCCGCCCTCCGGAGCGACCGTCGGCTTTTTAGGCTTGGGTGCTGAAATATCCTGAGCAGCGGAAACCGGATTTATGTTCGGTGTATCAGTTATCGGGTTGGTGACTTGCCTTTCGACGGGATTCGGCTGCTGAGCGATCCCGATATTGATGAACAGGAGGATCACTAGCGGGAAAAGATGGAAGGTCTTGTAAAAACGCATTTAGGATCGCCGTTGATAATCACCGATGCTATCACGAAACCAAACAAACAATAAAGCTTGTGCTAGACTAAAAAATACCTATTGTTTCAGTTCATTTATGGCGGGACAAAACATTCTTATAGTTGAGGATGAGGAATTGATGCGTTCGATCCTCAGACGCCTATTGGAGGCCGAAGGATTTGCCGTATTGACCGCCGATAGTGCCGAAACCGCATTGCGGATATTCTCTTCCGCAGAGGTCTCTGTGACACTTTCAGACATCAAGATGGCGGGAATGGATGGTATTGAGCTGCTCGACCAGATCAAGACGATCGACCGCGATGCCCTTGTTATAATCATGACAGCCTTTTCGTCAGTTGATTCGGCGATCGCGGCTCTCAGGAAAGGTGCCTACGATTACATTACCAAGCCGTTCGTCAACGACGATCTGGTCAAGACGGTTCGCAACGCTATCGCCCAACACGACCTGTTTAGGGAGAACCGGGCATTGCGGCGTGAGTTGAATCGGGAATCCAAATTCGATGAGATGATCGGCAAAAGCACCGGCCTTAAAGGCGTCACGGAGCTTATCGAAAAGATAGCTGACACGAACACGACCGTATTGATCCAGGGTGAAAGCGGCACCGGGAAAGAACTCGTCGCTCGTGCACTCCATTTCAACAGCCGCCGAGCGGGCCATCCCTTTCTCGCAGTCAATTGCGGGGCGATACCCGAAGATCTTCTCGAAAGCGAACTTTTCGGCCACTCAAAAGGAGCGTTCACTGGTGCGGTCAACGACAAGGCCGGGCTCTTTCGTGCTGCATCGGGCGGAACCGTATTTCTCGACGAGATCGCCGAACTTCCCTTGGCATTGCAATCGAAACTGCTGCGAGCGATACAGGAACGCGAGGTGACGCCGGTCGGCACCTCGACACCGGTCAAGTTTGATGCAAGGATCGTCGCCGCGACCAATCGCGACCTCGAAAAGGAGGTAAATGACGGCAGGTTTCGCGAAGATCTCTTCTACAGGCTCAACGTGGTCGAGATCGATCTGCCTTCGCTTCGCGAACGAACCGAAGACATCCCGCTGCTTGTACGCTATTTTTCCGGGCGAACGGCTCGAGGTCAGAATCTGCCCGAAAAACCGATCACGATCCCGGCAATGGAGGCCCTAACGGCCTACGCGTGGCCGGGGAATATTCGTGAACTCGAAAATGCGGTCGAGCGGGCCTTCATCCTTAGCGGTGATGAGATCACGGTCGCTGATCTTCCAAAGAAAGTGGTTTCTGATACATTCAAGCAGGTACAGCAAGATGTTGAGATGCGGTCACTTGAGGACGTCGAGCGTGATTACGTTGCTGAGGTAATGAAAGCGTTTGATAATGATAAGGTTCGAGCGGCGAGGGTCCTTGGTATCGATCTTTCTACGCTTTACCGGAAGCTCAAACGTTACGACGAGATCTGAAGCGTCATTTGGCCGATAGTTCGACGACGAAGAAATCGGTTTCGTCGATACGTGTCAGCCGGCCTTCGATGTACGGTTCCTGGAAAAAAGCCGCAGCCGAGTAGGACTGGCCTGCAAGCTTTGGGTCACCGGTCATTTCACTCTTTGTAACAAGTTCGGTCGGGAACCAGTCCTCAAGCTCGACCGAATACGGAACGGGTGCCGTCAGTTTCGCCGCGTCTGCTGCCAGCTTGTTGGCGTCAGCTGCAGAAAACCGGATAACTGCCGTTAGCTGCCGTGAATAGCCTTGTTTCGAAGACACCGACTCGATCCAATAAGTTTCGATCGCCTCATAAGGAAGCTTGATCAGCATCCCAAGTTCTTCGACACTGTCTTTGGCGGCGATGCGGTTATTTGATTGAGAGTTGGAGTTTGAGTTCGCGTTCGAATTGTTCACCGCGTCATTCGAACCACTGCACCCGACACTGGACAGGAAGAAAGAAAGAACTGCGGCTATAAAGGCTGCCTTTGTTTCGGACATTCGGTAATTGTATGCACATTGAAATCGTAATGCAATTTACGCCCTTGGCGGCAATTTTTCAATAATGGAAACAACCGAAAAGACCGTCCTCCGAACAAACGCCGTGTGGTTCGCACTCGTCGTTTTGTTTGCGATCAACACAATCAACTTCTTTGACCGTCAGATACTTGGCGCGGTCGGCGAACCGATCCGTAAAGAGTTTGGGCTGAGCGACGCATCGCTTGGGCTTCTCGGGACGGCATTCACGCTGCTTTACGCCTTGGTCGGAATACCGCTTGGCCGATTGGCCGACAAGATCGGTCGCAAGAGCATTCTCTCGGCCGGTGTGTTTGCGTGGAGCCTGATGACCGCAGCTTCGGGGCTCGCACAAAATTTCTGGCACATATTCGCCCTTCGTCTCGGCGTTGGCGTCGGCGAGGCCTCGTGTGCACCGGCAGCAACGTCGTTGATCGGCGACCTTTTTCCGCCGAGTTGGCGTGCCAAGGCGTTGTCGATCTTCATGCTTGGGCTTCCGGTCGGTGTAGCTCTCAGCTTTGCGGTAAGCGGCACGATCGCAAAGGAATATGGCTGGCGAGCCGCTTTTTTTGTCGCCGGAATTCCGGGCATTCTCTGTGCCGTCGCGGTCCTTTTCATTCACGAGCCGAAACGCGGTGCTTCCGAGACTCACGATATCGGTTCAATGGTGCGTCAGGGTTCGCCCTATCTCAACGTCCTTCGGTCGCCGACTATGCGCTGGATAATAATTTCCGGTGCGGTCCACAATTTCAACATGTACGCCATCGGCTCGTTCATTACGCCGTTCCTTATGCGTTATCACGGCCTCGATATACAGCAGGCCAACTTCGTATCGATGATCGTTTACGGACTTATGGGAGCACCGGGATTGCTTATCGGCGGCTTCATCGGCGATGCCGTCATGAAAAAACGAACGAACGGACGAATGCTCGTCGGAACGGTCGCAATAGCATTGTCGATCCCGACGGTCTATCTCGCTCTCAGCGTTCCGCAGGGAAGCACAACGATCTTTCTCGTTTTGATGGGAGTAGCGTGCGGCCTGATGTACTTTTATTACTCAACGGTCTACTCGACCATTCAGGACGTTACCGAACCGGCTTCACGCGGTACAGCAATGGCTGTCTATTTCTTTGCGATGTACGTCCTCGGAGCATCGCTCGGCCCTTATGGGACCGGACTGCTCAGCGATTACTACACACGCCTTGCAGCATCTCGATCGGGCGTCATTGACCTCACCCAAGCTGCCCTCGAACCCTTCCGCGCCGAGGGGCTTCACACCGCGATGTATGTCATTCCGGCGCTCGGCGTACTGCTTATGCTTGTGCTGCTGGCGGGCTCGCGAACGGTGACAAAAGAGATCGAGCAGATGCAGGCATGGATGCGTGAATCGGCGAGATCCGACAGATCATCGTAACAGCTATCGGTGAGCATCTATTTCGCAGTTCATCCTAGTTACTCTTGATCGAACCGCGGCTCAGAACTCTAGGGCCGATTATGCTAAAATCTCGTTTTATACACCTATAAGTTATGGCAACCGAGATCAAAGAAGCATTAATGGCAGCTGAGGCCGAGAAGGCACGTTGGGAAGCGGAGACGCTGCAGAAGGTATTGGACAAGACCGCTGAGCGAAAGCGTTCGTTCGAAGGTGTCAGCCTCGAACCGGTCGAACGCCTATACACCGAAGCCGATTCCGAAGGTATGGATATCGGCTTCCCCGGCGAGTTCCCTTACACACGCGGAATACACCCTACTGGTTATCGTGGCAAGCTCTGGACGATGCGTCAGTTCGCGGGCTTTTCTTCGCCTGAGAATACCAACGCTCGCTTCAAGTATCTGCTCGAACACGGCCAGACCGGATTGTCGGTAGCCTACGACCTTCCGGCGTTGATGGGCCTTGATGCCGACTCGCCGTTGAGCGAAGGCGAGGTCGGAAAATGCGGGGTCGCGGTTTCATCCCTTGCCGATTTCGAAGTGCTTTTCGACGGCATTCCGCTCGATCAGGTGACCGTCTCGCAGACGATCAACGCTCCGGCCCCGATCTTCCTTGCGATGTATCTGGTCGTGGCCGAAAAGCAGAAGGCTGATTTCAACAAGATCTCGGGCACGCTGCAGAACGACATTCTTAAGGAATATATCGCTCAGAAAGAGTGGATCTATCCGATAAAACCGGCGATGAAGCTGGTCATCGATACGTTCGAATACACGACCAAGCACGTTCCGAAATACAACCCGATCTCGATCTCCGGTTACCACATCCGCGAAGCCGGTGCGACGGCTTTGCAGGAGCTTGCGTTCACCCTGCGTGACGGCGTCGAGTACGTCCAATACGGCGTCGATCGCGGTATGGACGTTGATGAATTCGTCCCGAGGCTGTCGTTCTTCTTTAATGCTCACAACGACTTTTTCGAAGAGATCGCAAAGTATCGTGCGGCTCGCGTCGTCTGGGCAAAGACGATGAAGGAACGCTTTGGTGCAAAGAATCCGCGGACGATGCAGATGCGGTTTCACACACAGACCGCGGGCGTTTCCTTGACCGTCCAGCAGCCGCTGATCAACATTGCACGCGTCGCCATTCAGGCTCTTGCCGGCGTGCTCGGGGGAACGCAGTCGCTCCACACCGATTCTTACGACGAAGCCCTTGCCCTGCCGACGGATGAGGCCGCACTCATCGCTCTCCGGACACAGCAGATAATCGCCGAGGAAACCGGCGTTGCCAACACGGTCGACCCGCTCGGCGGCAGCTATTATGTCGAATCGCTGACCCAAAAGATGATCGATGGCTGTCTTGATTATTTCGACAAGATCGACGGATTCGGCGGGATGGTAGAGGCCGTTGAGGCGGGCTTCCCGCAGCGTGAGATACAGGAATCCGCCTATCTCTATCAGAAAGCCGTCGAACGCGGCGAGCAGACCATCGTCGGCGTCAACAAATACACGATGGATGAGGATGCCGGAAAATACAACATCCTCCAGATCGACGAAGCCGTTCGCGACCACCAGCTTGAACGGCTGGCTCACGTCAAGGCAACCCGCGATAATGGTGCCGTCGCGATCGCTCTCGATAAGCTGAAACTTGCCGCCAGTTCGGGTGACAATACGATGCCTTCGATCATCGAGGCCGTCGCCGCCTACGCTACCGTCGAAGAGATATGCGTCGCGTTGCGAGATGTTTACGGCATTTACGAGGAGCCGGCTTTTTAATTTTGCACCAGTTACGAGTTTTCAGTTCCGAGTTTCCAGTTTCTTACTCGAAACTCACAACTCATAACTCGAAACTGTTGACTAACTTATGCAAGATTTCAAGAAGCTCTTGGTTTGGCAGAAGGCACACGAATTAGCTCTGCACACTTACAGAATTACGGCAGACTTTCCGAAAGAAGAACTCTTCGGATTGAGAAACACTCTTAGGAAGACCAGTATCTATATTCCGGGACTCATCGCCGAAGGTTCCGCAAGAGAGAATAATTTCGAATTCTCAAAGGCAATCGCCAACTCCATTGCTTTGGCGAACCGGATGGAGTATTACGTACTCGTCGCACGCGATCTCGAACGTCTCGGCGAACAGGTTCAAAGCGAGTACGCAGATCGAATAATCGAAGTTCGAAAGATGCTGAGCGGATTCAATCAGCGGCTTGCACCGTAGCTCACCCGCCAAATCTTGCGACCGCCATCGTCGGTGATGAGAAGCGAACCGTCGGAATTGACGAGCAGGCCTACCGGACGGCCCCAGACCTCGTTCGAATCTGGGTTCGGCAGCCAGCCTGAGACGAAGTCTTCGTATGCATTCGCTTCGAGCTTTCCTTTGTCGTCAAACTTGATGCGGACGACCGTATAGCCTGACAGCTTTGCCCTGTTCCACGAACCGTGAAAAGCGACGAAAGCATCGCCGCGATATTCCTTCGGGAACATCTTTCCGGTGTAGAACTCGATCCCGAGTGCGGCAACGTGCGAGGTGAAGAGGACGTCGGGAACGATCGATCGCTTGACGTGGTCGGGCGATTCGCCCTTTCGACGCGGATCCTCATTCTGGCCGATGTAGGAATAGGGCCAGCCGTAAAAGCCGCCTTCTTTCACGCTTGTCGCATAATCGGGGACGAGGTCGTCGCCAAGGCCGTCGCGTTCGTTGACCGCGGTCCACAACTCTCCGGTCTTCGGATTCCACGCCAGCCCGATCGGGTTTCTGAGTCCGCCGGCGTAGATCCTGTGGTTTTTGCCGTCGGGATCGTAGACCGAGATGGCCGCACGACGCGGATCGTCCTCGACCGAAACGTTGGTCGCCGAACCGATCGAGACAAACATCTTTTTGCCATCGGGCGAGAATATCACGTTGCGTGTCCAATGCTGGTTATAACCGCCGGCGGTTAGCTCGACGATGCGTTCGGGGTCGCCGACGGCTTCGGTCTGTCCGGTCTTATACCGGAACCGGACAACCGAATCGGTGTTCGCAACATAGAACCAATCGCCGTGAAAGGCCATCCCAAAAGGCTGTGCGAGCTTGGCCGACCAGACCCAACGCTGGTCTGCCTTGCCGTCCTTATTCGCATCGCGCAGAACGACGACGCGGTTCGCGCGCGAATCGGCAACAAAGACGTCGCCATTCGGGGCAAGGGCCATCCACCTTGGATATGTGAAATCGCCCTCGGCAAAGACGTTCACCTTAAAGCCTTTCGGGACCGTCAGGGTCGCATCTGCCGGCTGCGGTATGACACGCGAAGGCCGCCGGGCACTCTCGGTATGAAACGGTGCGGGCAGCTTTGCTGGATCGATCGATGTGACAAGCGGACGTTGTGTTTCGACGATCTTCGGCAGCGTCGCGGCGATCGGTAAAGGCGTCGGCGAGGGCGTTTGGCAAATGACGGCCAAGACCGGAGACAACAATATGAATGCTGCTGCGGCAACTTGTTTGGTATAATCCTTAAACATCTATTTCCCCTTTTTCTTTGGTCGTTGTGGAACTATCAGTGTTACAACAGGATATACGCCCGGATGACAGCAGTTCAAGTTACCTTGGTCTGAAAGGCGAAAAGCTTGCCGCCGATCATCTGGAAAGCCAGGGCTACCGGCTTGTTGTGTCGAATTTTCAAGTTCCGGTCGGCCGCAATTCGAGGGGTGTGCAGGTGACAGGCGAGATCGACATCGTCGCACTCGATGCCGACGTGCTTTGCTTCATCGAGGTAAAGACGCGTCGCTCGGCGCAGTTCGGCGGTCCGCTTACAGCCGTCGATCTTCGAAAGCAACGCCAGATCACCCGAACCGCACGGGCTTACCGCAGGATCTTTCGCGTATTCGAAATGGATCACCGTTTCGATGTGGTCACGGTCCTGATCGAAAGAGGTTCGAGCCCGAAGATCGAACTCGTAAAGGGATATTGGTCGGAAAGCCGGTTTCGCAAACAATATTGGAGTGGCGATATCTTATAATTTTGTCCGAACCGAATTTCGGGAACGGGCGTATCAATGTCGACAGGATCAAAACTTATGAGAAAAATATCAGTAATGTTCTTCGCGCTGTTGCTGTCTGTAACCATGACAAATGTTAGTTACGCCCAGCTGCCGCCGATCATTGACCGCGAGGTCATCTTCGGCAATCCGGAATACGCCGGTGCTCAGATCTCGCCCGACGGGCGTTATATTTCGTTCGTCAAGCCTTATAAAGGCACGATGAACGTCTGGGTCAAGGGTGTCAGCGAGCCATTCGACGCGGCCCGTCCGATGACTGCCGATACGGCCCGACCGGTAAGGAATTACTTCTGGTCAAGAGACGGAAAGTACATTTTGTTCGTCCAGGACAAGGGCGGCGACGAGAATTTTAACGTCTATGCAGTCAATCCCGCAGACAAACCCGCGGCCGGCAGCGACGTTCCGAACGCACGAAATCTTACCGATGCTAAGGGCATAAGGGCGATCATTCAGGCCGTCCCCGAGACCGATCCGGATGCGATCTTTGTCGGGATCAACGACCGCGATAAAGCGTGGCACGACCTCTATAAGGTCAAGATCTCGACCGGTGAACGGACGCTAATCAGCGAAAACCGTGACCGCTATCAGGGCATGGTGTTCGATAATGCAGATAAGCTCAGAATGGCTGTCCGCTCGGCTCCGAATGGCGACACCGAGATCCTGAAGATCTCTGCTGACGGAAAGGCAACGAAGATCTACGACTGCAACACGTTCGAGACGTGCGGGCCGATAAGATTTCACAAAGACAATAAGCGTGTCTACTTCCAAACGAACAAAGGCGACCTCGACCTGATCGAACTCGTCCTTATGGACGCCGAAACCGGTGCGGTGACCAAATTTGAAAGCGATCCGCTTGGTAAGGTCGACTTCGGCGGTGCCTCATTCTCAGAGCTAAGCAAGGAACTTGTGGCAACCGTCTACGAAGACGACCGCGAGCGTATCTACTGGAAAGATAAGGGTTACGAGAAAGACTACAACAATATCAAGAAACGCCTCGGCGACCGTGACGTAACGTTCCAGTCAGCAACACGCGACGAAACAAAGTTCATCGTGGTCACATCGAGCGATGTCGATCCGGGAACGGTTTGGCTTTACGACCGTAAGTCCAAGAACCTCTCAACCCTTTATCAGGTACGAGAAAAACTAGATCGCAAACACCTCTCACCGATGAAACCGGTCCGATACAGATCGTCTGACGGCCTTGAGATACCTGCGTATTTGACGATACCGAAAGGTTCGGACGGCAAGAACCTCCCGACCGTTCTGTTCATACACGGCGGACCGTGGGGCCGGGATTCGTGGGGCTATCATCCTTATGCTCAGTTTTTGGCAAATCGCGGATATGCCGTGCTGCAGCCAAATTTCAGGGCGTCGACCGGCTACGGTAAAAAGTTCCTGAACGCCGGGAATAACCAGTGGGGCGAAAAGATGCAGGATGATATCACCTGGGGCAAGAAGTACCTTGTCGAACAGGGTATCGCCGATCCGAAACGCGTCGCGATAATGGGCGGAAGCTATGGCGGATATGCGGCTCTTGCCGGCGTAACGTTCACGCCCGATGAATACGCGGCTTCGGTGGCTATCGTTCCTCCGTCGAACCTACAGACGCTTCTCGATTCGATACCGCCCTATTGGGAACCGATCCGGGAAATGTTCTATAAGCGAATGGGCGATCCTCGAACGCCAGCGGGCCTCGCACAGATGAAACGCCAGTCGCCTCACGCACATGCAGATAAGATCAAGACGCCTTTGATGGTCGTCCAGGGTGCCAACGATCCGCGAGTAAAGCAGCGTGAATCTGACCAGATCGTCGTCGCTCTCCGCGACCGCAATTATCCGGTCGAGTACATTCTTGCTCCGGATGAAGGACACGGTTTCGCCCGTCCGGTGAACAATATGGCAATGATCGCAGCCGCAGAGAGATTCTTGGCAAAGCACATCGGGGGCCGTTATCAGGAATCAATGACGCCTGAAGTAGCAAAACGTCTTGCCGAGATCACGGTCGATCCGAAGAACGTCGTGATCAAAGATCCGAATACGCCTACAGGTTCGGCTGTCTCTAATGGTGCGGAAGCAGCAAATATCGCCGGCAAATGGACGATGTCGGTTGATGCGGGTGGCCAGGTGATCGACCTCGCGGTCGAGATCGAACAGAACGGATCCGATTTTACGGGAACAATGGCGTCGATGGTCGGGAATGGCACGATCAAAGACGGCAAGATCAACGGAAACGCAATAAAGGGAATTCTTGATGCCGAGGTCCAGGGCCAGCCAACGACGATCGAAATGGAAGGCAAGATCGACGGCGAAAAGATGTCCGGCACGCTCAACGTACCAGGGATCGGCACCGTCACATTTACGGCCGTACGAAACAAGTAGGCCTTCACGAGTGACTTAACTGAAAAGGACGTGGTGTCATACCCCGTCCTTTTTTTCTTTATCGCTTACTGCGGGGCTGTTTGGCGTCGGTCAGAACAACAAAGTCACCCGAGTCTGTATGCTTTGCCTTATCGAAGTTACGAAAGTCATCCTCGTACCGAATATTCACTACGATCGCCTTCGCTTTTTTTCTGTACTTCGCAAGATGTTCGATCGTGCCGAGCCTTCGCTCGGTATGAAATCCGCCGTTAAGATGAACGACCAATCCTCCTTTGTTACGTTTCAGGCTGTCGGCTATCCAATATGCCATTGTCGCATCCCAGAGCGACTGTGAACTCAGAATATTGTCGAGTCCCATCATTGCTTCGCTGCTTGAACCCATCAACGCCTTGAATTTCTTCTCGTATTCGGGTGATGCTTCGGCGTAGGGCAAAGGGGCAAGCCAGCTCTTCGCTTCTTTTGATAACCCGCTCAATGCGTTGCGGCCTCCGCGGGAGACCATGTTGACATAACGACGCGGAGCGTTCGCCGCAACGACCGGCAGCCGTTTTTCTTTTGCAAGCTCCACCAACGGACGGTAGTCGGTCTTGTAGTTCCCCCACGGCCTCGAGCTGAGCATAAAATGGTTCTCGGTGATCTGACCCGCAAGATATTCGTTCAGGACCACCTGAACGTCTCGTTCGAACATCTCGAGCGAGAGTATTATTTTTCGCTCGGCATTCAGCCTGTTGACCACTGCCTGAAAGACCTCAAACTGAAACGCGTGCCCGACCGCGTCGTCGTGATACTCACCGAGGAAGACCGCATCTGCTTCGCCGCACGACGCGATCAGCTCATCGAATGCGACCGGAGTTCCCTTTGAGTCAAATATCCGATAGAGCTTTTCTCCCGGCTGACCGAAAACGGCACCTGCGAATAATAAAAGCACTGCAATGCCAAAAAACGAGTTGTTCATATACCGCTAGATTAACAAAAACCGGACGATAAAAAAACGCACCGTCGATGGGCAGTTCACGCGATCGTGAACTGCCGCAATGGCGATGCGTTACATTCGAGACTCAATGCGAACCTTATGGTTCGGCGGTGAAGTTGACGTTAAGATTCTCACCGCTCAGTACTATCACCTGCGTCGGCTGGGCGAAAGTAAAGCCCTTTGCCGCGACCGTGACCGAGTAGGTCTGGCCGGTGACGATCTCATCGAATCGGTAAATACCGAATCCGTTCGTAATGACTCGTATCGGATTCGAAAGCGTTCCGCCCGAAATAACAAGAACAGCCTTCGGGATCGCACGTCCGTCGGATGCGAACACGCGGCCGCCAACTGACACGGGCACCGGCGGGCCGCCAAACTCGTCTGCACCGATCTCGGGAGGCGATTGCCGAAGATCGCCGTCAATGTCGATGGTTATTCCTGCGATGTCAATTCCATCATTCTCGACCGGCGAGATCACCTCAAGATGCAGATCGTTCAGCGGATTCACGAACAACGGATCGCCCTCTTGAGAATTCGCATCGTCAGCGACCGCCGTTTGCCATGCTGCAAGATCAACATAGTCAGTGCCCGCACCGGCCGCAAGAGACCCGCTTCTGAATCCGCCATCATTCGCTCCGCTCGAATAGAATGCATTGTAATTCGAGTCCAGATTTGCGAAAGCCGTGGCAAGCGTGCCGACCGCATAGCTCTTTGCATTGACACCGCCGCCGGAGATCTGCGTGGTGTAGAAGATGTTGTTCTTTAATTCGAGGGCAACATCTGCCGTATATGCAAGACCGTAGCTTGGCATTTGCGTTGCAACGGTTCCCCTGTCCCCGGTCATCGCGACAGAGTTGAAATAGAGCCGGGTACTCGATCCGGTCACGCCTGCAACAAAGATACCGGCCGTAAGGTCAGGCGACGTCGATGGTGCCTGAACGCCCGTGATCATATTATTCGCGATCGTATTCGGTCCCGCCGGATCTCCGGCAACCGCGATGCCGACCGCCGAAAACCCGGTCGTATTCGTACTCGCAACACCGCGGATGATGTTTCGCGAGATATTTGCGTTCGATACACCGCCGCCAGTTGTTACTGTTGACGTAACATTCTGAATTCCGGCAATGATGCCGATCGCATCTGCACCTTCGTCGGCCGTGATCCCGCCGATGGCGTTCAACGTGACGGCGATGCCGCTTTGATTGAAGAAGAAAATGCCGGCTCGCCGCAAGCGGTCCGCACCGGTCGCCGTCATGTCATTCATCGTGACGACGTTGCCCGTATTTGGGTTGGCCGCACTGGTACCGGTGTTATAGATACCAATGAACGAACGCTTGAAACTGCAATTTTCGACAACGTTGTTGTCGTTATCCGCACCGGAACTGCCGGGTGCGTTGCCTCCGAGGTGAATACCGATCAGCGTTTGCGTCGGATCCTGACCGACAATATTAACGTTGCGGATCGTATTATTCTGTGCTCCGTTCGTACCGGTCATCACCGCAATTACGGCTCCGGCAGTAGCGGCCGCACTGGTGTTTTGTACAGTAAGGTCGCGGATCGCCCCGTTACCGCCGACCCCGCTTGCCGTACCTCCGGAAAGCGAACCTTCGATCGTGACGTTATCGGCACCATTGAGCCTGATGATGCTGTTCGTGCTGCTTCCGGTGATCGTTCTTGCGCCGCCCAACGGCCTGATCAGGACTGGCTGCCCGCTCGCCAGTTCATTCAGAGCGATAGCTCCGTTCTCGCCGGTTAGATCCGCCGTGATATTGATCGTAACGCTGCCCGTCGACCCGACCGAATTGAGAACATCAAAGATACCTCCGGCGTTCGTCAGCGACGAGAAATCGCCGCCTGTACCGACACTGTATGTTCCTGCCAGCGGCAATGCAGCGTTGATCGAGCCGGTGACCTCGTCGTTCGCGGTGTTCTCATCACCGACGAGCTCAGAACGGGCCGCGATCGAATATGAACCCGGCGCAGCGATCGTACAATTTGGAAACGTCGCTGCCGCGGTCTGTCCGTTAGCCAATGACGGGATGGTCGCCGTCACATTACAGACTTCCTGCATCATGCCGTCTAGGATTCGGTAACGAACAGGAACATTGGTTTGAGTTGCCGTCCCTAGGTTGCGGAAAGATGCCTGCGGGGCAAAAGGCGTCGTCGCCGGGACCGTGCTGCCGCTCGCCGGCGAGACCAACGCAACCGCCTGGATATCGTTGACAGGCGGAGCAATGCCGCCCGGTTCATCAGCACCGATATCCGGAGCGGCGACGCGCAACTGGCCGTCAATATCCTCTATCACGCCACCGGCCGCCGTTCCTGCATTTACGTTTGGCGAGCCCGAAGCAATATGAAGATCGGCGGTATTTGAAACGTAGAGCGGATCGGCCTGGATCGAGTTCGCGTCCTGAGCCGGTGTTAAAGCAGCCTGCCATAACGCAAGCGTCGCAAATGTATTGGGTGCCGTCGGAGCCGTCGCATTAGTCGTAAGCCCGCCTGTGCTTAACTGAGTATTCGCTGAGTTTATATAGTAATTATTGTGGTTCAGCCCACCGCTTCCGAACGCATAGGTCGCCGAATTGACCGTGATCGCAAAGTACGGAAGTGTTGTCGTATTTGACGTTACGTCAAGATAAATACTGTTGTTCTTGAGATTAAGATTCTGGTGTGTCGTACCTGCGGCGTTCGCAATGCGGATCGCGTTGCCGTAGGTCGCGGCCGCAGTCGCACCAGTTCCGTCCATATCGCCAGTGATAGCGATCGAGTTGAAAACGATATTGTCCGAGAAGCCGCCGGCGACGCCGATGCCGACCGGCTGGTCACCGCTCGTGCCGTTTGAAACAATATTGTAGATGAAGTTGTTTGCGATCAGATTATTCGTCGGGCTGCCGCCGCCTGTGGTCGACGCCAAAATTCCGGCAGCCGAGAACGTTCGCTGTTCGACGATATTTCGGACGATGTTTCGGGTCACCGTGTAGTTTCCGGAAGTCAGTGTTCCGGGTGCAGAGGAGCTCCACGATTCGCTCCCGATACCGATGCCGACGCGATCGGCTCCGGCCGTTGTTGTTCCAAACTCACCGCCAACGAACTGCACGATATTCCTCGACACGGTCGCGCCATTGTCCGCCTGCATAAATATGCCGACCTTGCCGATCTGGTCGGCGCCGAAGCTGGTCGGGCCGATCAGATTACCCGTTACGACCGTTCCGAGCGACGGGTTCGTTGTGGTTCCGCGGGTAACAATGCCATATCGGGCGCGGATGATTCGGTTCCCAATGAACGAATTGTTGTCACAATCGTCGCTGTTCGACGTTGTGCTGATCGCCGTATTATTGCTTGCCAGAATAATGCCAAATGTAGCATTAGCGGTGGTGTTTTGCGTAGCACCTGCCGCGATCTCGAGATTCTTTATCGTGTTGTTCGTCGCACCCGCACCGACACCGGTACTGGTGAGCCAAACTGCTGCCGTAGCCGCCGCCGTGCTGTTATTCCTGACCGTCAATTCCCTGGCCGAACCGGCTCCGCTTGGGTCGCCATCGATAGTGACATTGTCCGCTCCGGTCAGCTTTATGATAGCTCCCGTTATCGTTCCCTCAATGATACGACCCGTGCCAACTGGCCTGACCGTAACATTTGTGTAAGAGGCCGAACCGCTGCCGCTCGCATTTAGGCTCGCGGATGCAGTTTCGGTCGTGTTTCCGCAAACTTCGACATTTATCGTACCGGTATGTGAACCTGCATTGATCGCATCAAACGCATCTTTCAGCGTTGGGTATGCGGTCGGCGTGGTGGTTCCGCCGGTGGATTCGACCTCGATCGGACCGGCCGTATCGCAAACACCTATCGTCGCAGACTGTTGCTTGCCCTCGCCGCGAGCGTTCTCGGCTTCCGTTTCAAATGCGCTCGTCGTTTCGTCGACAGCCGTCAGAGTCTCAGGCGGTAGACCGTTCGTTCGATCTTTTTCGGAGACTGTGCCTCTATTCGACTGGCGATCCCGCTGGACCGGAGCTTGGCCAAGCGTGACGTTAACGAACAACGAAATGATAAAGGCGAATGCGAAAAATGAGCTGATGCGCTTCATAAGCTTTGATGTTTCCTCCGGAATATTGATGGCGGTTCGGGTTATTCGTTATCAACTGGCCACACTTGGTTCCGTCCACAGCATCTGCCGATCGAGCAAAGGACGGCGAAAGATCGCATACGGCTCGACAGCTTTCATCCCACGACCAAGGTGCGAACATCCGAACCCGGTATCTATTGAACACTCAGATTCAGTCGGTTTCGCGAAGGCCCTTTTGATAACTTGTTAGATCGAGTGAGATGAGTATCGGTAAGTTTCCCGGCTTTGTCAAGAGATTGCCGCTGCCCGAACTTTCGATATCTGCGTTTGACGCCCGGCCACGGCCGATCTTGAACGCATTGGCCGCGAACATCGATCCTGAGACAAAACGCGGGCGGACGCAGCCTGCCGGACTTGAGTCGCGTAAATATAAGGGTTAAAGGAGGGTAGTCCGATCAGAAAACGGCAACAAAATCGACATCAGAAAGGTTGTCGAAAAGTTCGATCACACGCGACGGTTCGGAAAAGGCATAACGCTTGTGACCTACCGTAATAATATAGGTTTGGCCGGCTTCGATCCCCTCAAAATGGTAATAACCAAACTGATTGGTCACGGCCGTCAGCGGCTCGGTCAAGTTTCCTCCCGTGAACATCACTCGGGTGCTCCCTATCCCTCGCCCGTTCGCGGTCATGACACGCCCGCTCACCGTGACCGCCGCAGCGGTCGGAGCGACTATCTCGTCTGCGCCAATATCAGGTGTTGCCCCGCGTACGTCACCGTCGATGTCGTCAATGACGGATGTTACCGCACCGCCGTTGTTGAGCTGTGAGGATCCTGCTGTCGGAATATGCAGGTCGCTGTTCGAAACAAATGGAGGAGCCGTTGTCGTCGCAAACGATGCGTTGTCGTTATTCCCCGAAAGCTGCAATGTGCTCGAGTACGCACGGAAGTTGGTCGCCGGAGTCGTCGCCCCGGCATTGAAATTCGCTGAGATATACTCGTCTTCAGGTGGAAGTAACGTTGATGTTCCTCGTCGAGCCATTCTACTGTTCGTCTCATTTCCCTGAAAATACGCGTTGTTATTCATCGTTAGATTCATGGTACTGGTGGCTCCAGATGGAAGATATATCGCAACGTGTCGAGTTTCGGCAAGACTACCGCCATTAATCTGATTTGAAAACACATTGTTTCTAACATCCAGGCGAAGCTGGCCAGTTGCTGAAATTGCAAAGGCAGTAGTCATATTAAAACCAGCATTCCCCGGCACAGTGCCAAAAAGATTGACTGAATTGTGCTGAATTTGGTGGTCAGTACCGTTTCCTATTCGAATCCCAACTGCTGACGTCGTTGGCGACAGGTCCCCACCAAATCCCCCGAACTGGCTGTTAATCACCCCAGATACGAAATTGTTTCTTATTGAATGTCCGATTCCACCCGAAATATTGATCCCATAAGCACCCTGCGTCAGCTCACGATTACTTTTGACTCTTTCGACACGATTCTTTTCAACAATTGCGGGCCCGTACGCGCTGTTTGTTGCTATCGGCCCAATGTCGATCCCGCGCAATGCCAAAGACAAGAAGCTCTCAACAAAAATTGTATTATTCGCAATAAGAATGCCTGAACTTCCCTGAATGGCGATTCCAGTTGAGTACACTCCAGACGTCTCGCCCAAAGTGGGGTTTCCAATTGTGTTTCCCGAAACGGTTACAGAGTTCGACATCGCCGCTTCGGCTCCTAGAAATTGGACACCTCGGCCACAGTTGCTAATTGAATTATTCGAAACAACGAAGTCGTTGACAGTAGAATTCGTTGCGATCCCTTGAGTCGTCACCGATGTGATTGCAGTTGGAGCGTTAGTCGCTGGATTTCCGCCGTTTCCGCCGACATAGACCCCGAATGTTGTGTTTGCCGCTGTTGTCGATCCATTGATTCCGGAAACGTTTCGACCAGTAGCATTCCCATTTAAGGATAAATACTGCATCCTTATATTATTCGCACTAGTGATCACAGGTGATGTGGCAACTCGAACTACTGAACTATAGTTGCCCGTTGCAATATTCGCGTTGATCACAGTGAGGTTGCGGTTCTTTCCAACTGTATTCGGGTTGTCACCATCAAAAGCAATGTTGTCCGAACCATTAAATTGGATTATTCCAAAACCATTTCCCGGATTCCCAGTTATCGTAAGTCCGTCCGAGAGCGGATAAATCTCGATCGAACTATAAGTTGCCGACCCTGCACCGCTGCTATTCAATGTTGCCGGATTCACCCCTTCATCAAGGCTTGCACAGATCTCGACCGCAATGTCACCAGTGTGAGTGCCGGCATTAATTGCTGCAAAAGCAGCTCCGAGGGTTGAATAGCCCGCCTGCAGAGTTCCCCCGCTTGCCTCGACATCGACGTTTTGGCCGGTGTCGCATGTGCCGACCGTCAGAGTGTCAGGCCAGCCGGCAATGTCGGAAAGGATCGTGTCGGAATAGTTATGCACCGCGAATCCGCCAAATCCACTGCTCGACTCAAAGTGCCTTGCTACTTTTCGTGCTTCGACGTGATACGAAACCTGGCCCTCCTCGAAAAAAGTGATCGTTTCGGGTTCACCGGGCGAGACGTCCTTTGTTTCGATGCCAGCCAGTATCAGGCCCGACCTGCTAAGACTTGTCGCATATGCCACTTCGTCCTGATCGCGGCAGATAATGCCATCGCCAACTCCGCAATTCGACGTTCCGGCGAAATCGCGATAACCCATTACGATAACGTTGTCGAAATTCATGTCGATGATGTGTTCGTAAGCGGGCCTGGTGGTTTCGCCGACTGGATATTCGACCGGGGTTGTCCAAAAGAACCTGATGGCTGTCGCAAGTTTGATCGATGACGGCAACGCGTCCCTGAAACACTGATACTGGGTCAACATCGCCTGAAAGTCGGCTTCAGACATCGGCTCGGCCGGCTCGATGTCGAGTACGACGCCGTCAAACCTCTCATTCAAGGAGCGGGATGCGTTATACGCCGCGACCTCGGCCATTCGCTGCATCGGAAACGAAGACCCGCATCCCAACGCCGGAAATCCCGGATCGCCATAAGCAGCCCATACCTCTTGCCCGTTGGCATGAGCCGCCGTGATCAGTGCCGCCATGTCATCGTCCTGATACATCAAGCGGCCGGACGAGTTTGGGGTACTCTGATAAACGCTGACATATAGATCGGTGAAGCCAGACTGTGAACTCGTATTTACAAGCCGGTCGCGTCCGGCAAGAGTGCTGATCGGATTCGGAATAAGGCTCCCTCCAAATACCCAAAGACCATTCGTTTGTCCGGGTGTAGCACCGAGCTTACCAATATTTTGTTCGGCCGATTTATCGTCGCGCAGTTCTGTTCGTCGTGATTCGGGTTTCTGATCCGTGACAATTAGCCTCGCACGCTTCACCTGGAACGCGAGTCCCTCGGTCAGGCCAAACTGGTAAATGAAAAATGCGGCGACGGCGAATGCTATAAAAAGCGCGATTCGGGTTCGTTTCATATGGCCAAAAAAGCTGCGATGGTGACAAGAAAGTGATCGGACGAAATGCCGACAGATTAACGGCAAAACAAAATTGATGTCAAGGTTTTGTTTGTGGACGTGTTTCGCACATCGTAGCAAATATCATGAGATAACGCGATCAGCCCAAACCAGTCTCTCAGATATACTGAACCGGCTCGATCGCGATGTGTCTTCGATCTGGCCACGCACAACTGCTCAGAATGCGGAAAAGACGCCAAATACGTCTCCCACACCGTACAAAGCGTCTTTTCCTATTTTCGGAATCCGGCCGTGGAGACCTTTTTCCGAAACCGAAATTTCAGTGACAGCGATGATAACTGAGGCCCATAGCAAAATCAAGCGCAAAATGATGCAAAACTTAACTTTTTTTTAACAGGAAATAACGGTCCGAAACCGCGTACTGGAGCCTAAAAACGGAAAAAGCCGGACATCGAAGGTCCGGCTCGAATCGCGTCTCGGTTTCAGATCTAATATTTGCTTGCAGCAACAGCGATACGGGCGTTCGCCAGGTCGAGCCGGTCGCGGATCGCTTCCGTCTCTTCGGCTGCCGCCGAGGCCACCGAAGCAAGCTCTTTTTCGATCTCGGCTCTGTCCGCCTTTGCCTTGTCTGCATCGATCTCGTCAGCCGTTTCAGCAACATCGGTCAGTACCGATACTCGATTGTTGCTGACCTCAACGAACCCCGTCGAAACAGCGAGTTTCTCTGCATTTCCCTTGTTGATCACTGTGACTATCCCGGGTTTCAACGCCGAGATCAGCGGAGCATGAGCGGGCATTATCCCGGCTTCGCCCGAGGCCGTTGGCACGGTTACCGAATCGACATCAGCGTCGATGACTTTGCGTTCGGGCGTTACTATTTCGAGTTTCAGCATAATTGAGAATCGATGTTCGAGAATAGAAAATGGAGAACTCGCGATCCTCCATTTCCCATATCAACTGTACGTTGCGGTTATGCCGCAGCAGCCATCTTCTTGGCCTTATCACGAGCCTGTTCGATGGTACCGACCATGTAGAACGACTGTTCCGGCATATCGTCACACTTTCCTTCGAGGATCTCGCGGAACCCTTTGATGGTATCCTCGACCTTAACGTATTCACCCTTCAGTCCTGTGAACTGTTCGCCAACCGTGAACGGCTGCGAGAAGAAACGCTGTATCTTGCGTGCCCGGGCGACGGTCAGCTTGTCATCTTCCGAAAGCTCATCGAGGCCCAGGATCGCGATGATGTCCTGTAGGTCTTTGTATCGCTGCAAGATACGCTTGACTTCCTGAGCCGTATTGTAGTGCTCGTCGCCAACGATCTGCGGATCGAGGATTCGAGAGTTCGAAGCAAGCGGATCGACCGCCGGATAGATTCCCAGCTCAACGATCTGACGCGAAAGTGCTGTAACGGCATCGAGGTGGGCAAAGGTCGTCGCCGGTGCCGGATCAGTGTAGTCGTCTGCCGGAACGTAAACGGCCTGGATCGACGTGATAGCACCGGTCTTGGTCGAGGTGATGCGTTCCTGCATCTCGCCCATTTCGGTTGCAAGGTTTGGCTGATATCCGACTGCTGAAGGCATACGTCCGAGAAGTGCCGACACCTCGGAACCCGCCTGTGTGAAGCGGAAAATGTTGTCGACAAAGAAAAGCACGTCGTTGCCCTGATCGCGGAAATATTCTGCGACCGTCAACCCGCTCAACGCAACGCGGAGACGTGCTCCCGGAGGCTCGGTCATTTGTCCGTAGACGAGCGACACTTTCGAGCCCTTGATCGCTTCCATGTCTACCTTACTCAGATCGAATGCACCGGTCTCCTCAAAGTTATGTGTAAAGGCGTCGCCGTAGGTAATGACCTTTGATTCGACCATTTCTCGAAGCAGGTCGTTCCCTTCACGGGTACGCTCACCGACTCCGGCAAAAACCGAGAATCCTTCGCGGCCCTTCGCGACGTTGTTGATCAACTCCATGATCAGTACGGTCTTTCCGACGCCCGCTCCGCCGAAAAGGCCGATCTTACCGCCACGCAAAAAAGGCTGAACGAGGTCGATGACCTTAATGCCGGTCTCGAACATTTCCAGCTCGGTGGCCTGTTCGTCGAACGCAGGTGCATGACGGTGGATCGGGTAACGCGTATCCGATTCGACTGCTCCGAGCTCATCTACCGGATCTCCGATGACGTTCATGACGCGGCCCAGGGTCGCCCCGCCAACCGGAACCGTTATCGGTCCGCCGAGGTCGATGACCTTCATTCCGCGGATCATACCATCGGTCGGCAGCATCGAGATCGCTCGTACACGGCCTTCGCCAAGATGCTGCTGAACCTCGGCAACAACGTCGACCGCGGTCTCGACATCGAAACCTTCTGATGTGATGCGAAGTGCCTGATGAATTGAAGGAAGATAATCCTGAAATTCGACGTCGACGACCGGGCCGATGATCTGGACAACCTTACCGACCTTTACGTCTCCATTATTAGCCATTTTTAATAAATTGCTCCTGTGATAGTTGAGAAATCGTTAGCTTAACAAAGGAGTAAGAATATCATAACGGCTTCTTGAACCGCAAAGTGCCGCCAGGCAAAAACCGAACCTTGCGGCTTGACGCGTTCGTTTTAGGGAGACCGCAGGTTTTATTGACATCAACTGAGGCTTCTTGTAGCCTCATCTTGTATTCGCATTAGCAATTAGCAGGGACATTTTATTTGAGCAATCTTCAAAAGTTAGAGCTACCGCCACAAGGACTGAATACGCTTTTCGGTGTTCAGGACCAGAACATCAAATATCTCGAATCTCTCCTGGACGTCAACATCGGAGCACGCGGCAACGAATTGTTGATCGACGGCGACCCGAAGGACATCGAAACTGTCGAAAATATCCTGAACGATTTCAGCGAGTTGTTTGGCGAGGGCAACTCGTTCACCGATAAAGAGCTGAAGGACGCATTCAAGCAGATCGCCGAGGATCGGGCCTACACTCTTAAAGATCACTTTCAAAGATCGCGATTCAACCCCTCCGGCAAAAAGACCGTTGCCCCGAAAACAGCTAATCAACGCAAATATCTAGATGCGATCGCCGCAAACGACCTCGTGTTCGGCATCGGCGTTGCCGGAACCGGAAAAAGCTTTCTTGCAGTGGCGATGGCGGTCGATGCATTGTTCAAAAAACAGGTTAGCCGCATTATCCTGACGCGTCCCGCCGTCGAAGCCGGCGAACGCCTCGGTTTTCTGCCCGGCGATCTGCAAGACAAGGTCGATCCTTATTTGCGTCCGCTGTACGACGCTCTGTTCGACCTCGTTGACGCTGAAAAGGTAACGAAGATGCTTGAGAAACGCATCATCGAGATCGCACCGCTCGCCTTTATGCGTGGCCGCACATTGAGCGACGCTTTCATCATCCTGGACGAGGCTCAGAACACGACCAGCGAGCAGATGAAGATGTTCCTGACGCGTATCGGCTTTGGCTCGAAGGCCGTCGTTACCGGCGACAAAACGCAGATCGACCTGCCTCGCGGCCAGAAGAGCGGCATCAAGGAAGCGGAGGTCGTACTCCGCGACCTCGAAGGCATCGATTTCGTATACTTCACCGAAAAAGATGTTGTCCGTCACAAGCTCGTGCAGATGATCGTAAAGGCATATGAGGAGCATTCGGATCGATCTGAGGCCGCAGAATGATCGACGTCATAAATTTACAGAGAAAAGTAAAGATCCAGGCCTCGCATTTTCGTGATTTTGTCCATTCGCTGCCCGCCTCTGTTAACGAAGCCGAAGGCAGCACGTTTTCGGTGGCTTTCGTTTCAGACCGACGAATGACCGAGCTGAACCGGTTGTTTCGCGGAAAGGATTCGACCACTGACGTCCTCTCTTTCCCCCATGAGGCTGATGAATTCGAAACGCACGAGCAGCATTTTCTTGGTGACATCGTTATTTCCGCCGAACAGGCCGCGAAGCAGGCAAACGAGAATGGGCTTTCGCTCGAGCTTGAGATAAAGCAGCTTATGCTGCACGGCGTGCTGCATCTGTGCGGCTACGATCACGAAGCGGACGGCGGCGAAATGAACGCCCGCGAACTTGAGCTACGTGACGCGCTGGGCATTTCATAACCACAAAGTCACAAAGATATTCTAGCGATGGGCAGCACGCTTCTCGTTCATTGAGGTCCAAAGATCTCTCGACCTTCTTTCCGTTCTTTCCTCTGTCTCGTTGGTGCACTTTGTGGTTAAATTTCCCTGATGTCTGAAACGCAAAAAACTGCCGACCCGTGCGTGATGGTGATCTTTGGAGCCACAGGCGACCTCACGAAACGCAAGCTTTTCCCTGCCCTTTACAATCTCGCAAAAGACGGCCATATGCCGGACAACTTTGCGATCGTCGGCGTCGGCCGCCAGGAAATGCTCTCTGAGGATTTCAGGACGGCGATGGTCGAGAACCTAAAAGAGTTTGCCGGTTCACGCGGCGACGACGGTCAGATAGAGTGGTTCTGCTCGCGAACGTATTACACCGGCGGCGATTTCAACGACGACAAGAAGCTCTTTGCAGACATTAAAGATATGCTTCGCGACGTTTGTGCATCGCATGAGATACCTGAGAATTTCTTTTATTACATGGCGATCCCGCCGTCGATGTTCGCGAACGTCGCTCAAAAGATAGTGAAGAACGGCCTGGGTAAGGAAGAGAACGGAAACTGGCGGCGGTTCATTTTCGAAAAACCCTTTGGCCGCGATCTGGAATCGGCGCGCAAACTTAATTCCGACCTGCTAAAGATACTGAAAGAGAAACAGATCTATCGCATCGATCATTATCTTGGCAAAGAAACGGTCCAAAACCTGTTGGTGTTTCGCTTCGGCAACAGCATTTTCGAACCGATCTGGAGCCGCAACTACATCGACCACGTTCAGATCACCGTTGCTGAGACACTTGGTGTCGAGGGCCGCGGTGGATATTACGAAACCGCCGGAGCACTCCGGGATATGATCCCGAACCATATTTTCCAGTTACTGACGCTCACTGCGATGGAACCTCCGGTCTCATTCGATGCCGATTCTGTTCGCGATGAACAAGCCAAGATCCTGCAGGCCTTGAAGTTCTTTACGGCTGAGGATGCACTTCAGTTCGCGGTTCGCGGGCAGTATGGCGATGGAGTCATCGATGGCAAGGCGGCTCCGGAATATCGAAAGGAAGAAAGCGTAAGACCTGATTCGACGGTCGAGACATTCGCAGCCCTGAAACTTTCGATCGATAACTGGCGTTGGGCCGACGTCCCTTTCTACGTCAGGACCGGAAAGCGGATGGCGACCCGACATTCGAGTATCGTCATCCAATTCAAAAAGGCACCGTTCGTACTTTTCCGAGACACGCCGATCGAACGCCTGACCACGAACCGCATCGAGATACATATCCAGCCCGACGAAGGCATCACACTCCACTTTGGTGCGAAGATACCTGGCCCAATCGTCAAAATGGGCTCGGTCGATATGGATTTCAACTACGTGGATCATTTCGGCGAGCAGATATCCACGGGCTACGAAAGATTGCTTTTCGATTGCATGATCGGCGATGCCACGCTGTTCCAACGAGCGGACATGGTCGAATCGAGTTGGGGCATCGTCACACCGATCCTCGACGTTTGGTCAGCCATACCGCCCAGAGACTTTCCGAACTATGGATCGGGAACATGGGGTCCGGCGGATTCTGAATTGTTGCTGCAAAAGGACGGAAGGGCCTGGAAAAATACCGTACATTTACCGTCGTCCGCAAACGAGCTATGACCCGGCCCGAGATAACAATTTTCAATGATCGCTACAGCCTGTTTGCGTCGGCAGCCGACCGGTTCATTGATATCGGAGCTCGAGCGATCCGCGAACGAAGTCGGTTCATCGTCGTTCTCTCAGGCGGTTCGACGCCCGAGTCGCTTTATTCACTTTTGGCGACCGAAGCATATCGAAACCGCATAGCTTGGGAAAGCGTCGTATTTCTATTCGGCGATGAGCGGAACGTGCAAAGCGACGACGAGCGAAGCAATTTCCGTTTTGCGAACAGGACGCTTTTTGGACCGCTGGCGATCCCGCCAGGGAATATTCATCGGTGGATGACCGAGTTGGCTGATCCAGTCGAAACAGCGGATAGGTACGACCGCTTGCTAATCGATCTGAAAGATCCTGTCGATCTGTGTCTGCTGGGAATTGGCGAAGACGGTCACACCGCATCGTTATTTCCGGATACCGCGGCAATCAATGAATGCGATCGTCTCGCCGTTTCGAATTGGGTGCCGCAGCTCGGAGAGATCCGCTTCACGATGACGTTCCCGGCGATAAATGCATCGAGCGAGATTCTCTTTGTTGTCTCGGGTGCGAGCAAAGCCAAGGCTGTAATGAAAGCGATAGCTGGCCCACCGGACGCCATTACATGCCCCGCGAGCGGCGTCCGGCCGATAAGCGGCAGCCTCACCTGGCTTCTGGATGAAGAAGCGGGATCGCTTGTGTCCGGACGATAGATTTGCATTTCGAAACCCGGCAACTTACCATTCTTTCCAGCACCCGTATGGAGATCGAAATAGCCGTTGGTCTTGCGATCCTGATCGCTTTGGTTTTTGTAGCGACGGTCGACATGGCCTTTTCAAACCTTTCTGATCTCGGATTACGAAGGCTTTCGGCCGAATCCGAAGAGACCGCCCGGCCCGCCTCGGCCGCATTTCTTCGTGAGATACTCGAGAATCGAAATCGATTCAAATTCGTACTTTCATCGACCATTCAAACGCTGCTTATCTCATTTACGGTCTTGGTGAGTATCGGGATCCTGGAATTCACGCAGGACGTCACTCGCGTTCTGATCTTCGGTCTGCTGATCGCTCTTGCTTCAACGGTAATATTCCGACAGTTGATACCTCGTTTGCTGATACGCACGAATAACGAAAGAAAGCTTTTGTTTCTTCTACCGGCGTTGCGGCCTCTGTACGCTGTCGTTGCGTATCTGTCGACGCCGTTCGCCGTTCTTTTCAAGCCAAAGGAGGTCCAGAAGATCGATTCGTCGGTCTCGCCCGATGGTGTCGACGATAAATCCGAAGACGCTGCGGACGATTTTCAGGCCTTGATGGAGGTCGGTGAAGCTGAGGGCATAATCGAAGAGAAAGATCGCGAACTGATCGAATCGATGGTCGAATTCAGTTTAACTCGAGCGGGCGAGATCATGACTCCGCGGACAGAGATAGTTGCGATCGCTGTGGGTTCGACCATAAGGGCTGCGCGCGATCTGATAATTGACCAGAAATACTCCCGTTTGCCGGTATACAGAGACTCGATCGACAACATCGAAGGCGTGATCTACGTACGCGACCTGCTGCAAGCATGGGCACTTGCAAAGGAAGATCAGCTGATCGACGACATCCTGCGGCCCGCGTACTTTGTCCCTGAAACGAAATCAGCATCGGATCTGCTCAAGAGTATGCAGGTCGAACACGTTCAGATCGCGATCGTCATTGATGAATACGGAGGCGTTGCGGGAATCGTCAGTCTTGAGGATATTGTCGAAGAGATCGTCGGCGAGATCGAAGACGAAGATATTGAGGAGGAAGAGATAGTTGAAATAATCGAAAGCGAAGATGGCTATTGGGACGTCCTTGGCTCGACCGAGATCGACAAGATCGAAAGGCTGTTCGAGATCGAACTCGAAAACGACGAATTTACTACCATCGCCGGAATGGTCACAAGCGAGGCAGGTTATATTCCTCGAACCGGCGAGAAACTCGAAGCTCACGGAATAGCGATCGAGGTGCTAGATGCCGACGAAAAAAGAATTCACCGATTGCGGCTCACGCGTATTCAAAACGACGAAATGATCGAAAAGACCGACGCAGCACAGGATGAATGATCAGGCTCGTCGGCCCAAGCCTTGGTACTGTGGGCATCCGGCAAACAGGTGATATACTGTTGTAAACATTGGAGGTAAGAAAATATGTCAATAAGACTTGGTGACGAAGCACCAGATTTTACGGCGGAAACAACCCAGGGAACCGTAAATTTTCACGAATGGCTTGGCGATAGCTGGGGAGTGCTGTTCTCGCATCCGAAGGATTATACACCTGTCTGCACGACCGAACTCGGCATGGCCGCAAGACTAAAACCGGAGTTCGATAAGCGTAACGTGAAGGTCATCGGCTTAAGCGTCGATCCGCTTGAATCGCACCTCGACTGGGAAAAGGACATCGAAGAGACACAGGGCACAGCCGTCAATTTCCCGATGATCGCCGACAGCGACCGAAAGGTGTCGGATCTTTACGACATGATCCATCCGAATGCCAACGACACTCTTACGGTTCGATCGGTTTTCGTCATCGGCCCTGATAAAAAGGTCAAACTCATGCTGACCTATCCTGCAAGTACAGGCCGAAACTTCGACGAACTCCTTAGGGTCATCGATTCGCTTCAGCTTACTGCAAATTACAGTGTTGCCACACCGGTGAACTGGAAGGACGGCGACGACTGTATCATCAGTACGACCGTGACCAACGAACAGGCGAAAGAGAAATTCCCAGCCGGTTGGAAAGAGATCAAACCGTATCTTCGCGTAACACCGCAGCCGAACAGAGTTAAAGGCGAAGGCCATACCGCGTAGCGGACCAAGAGGAATTGGATTCAGCCCGTGCAGAAGTGCGGGCTTTCTTTTCGACTTACAATGAAGCTAAGTGCAACGGTCGGCAATGAATCGATTCAGGTCGAAGTGCGACGTGAGGGTGAGCGTGTTTTTGCTCGTGTTGACGACCGCGAATACGAACTCGAGGTGTCGGCGCCAGAGACGAATGTTTATTTGATGAGACACGCGGGACGCGTTCATGAATTTTTCGTTGCACCGAACACGCAGGGCATTGAAGTGTCCAGGGTCTCATCAGGTACAGCGACTTTTGAAGTCTCGATAACTGACCCGAAACGGCTTCGCGGATCGGCGATCGCAGGGGCGAGTACCGACGGCGTGGCGGAGCTTAGAACGGCGATGCCTGGAAAGGTTGTCCGGATCATCATGGATGTCGGGGCTAATGTTGATAGCGGTGATGCGGTGATGGTCGTAGAAGCGATGAAAATGCAGAACGATCTAAAGGCACCTAGGCCAGGAGTGATCAAAGAGATCCGGGTAGTTGAAGGACAAACAGTTTCGGCCGGCGATGTACTCGCGGTGATCGGATAACGTCAGAGCTTTGCTCCGCAGTATTTGCAGTGGATCGCATCGATGTCGTGTGGCTCGGCGTGACATTCCGGACAGACGTGCGTCGACGCCGACTTCGCAGCCTTGATCAATTCACCCGTTACGATGCCCGTTGGTACAGCAATGATCCCGTACCCCATTATCATCACACAAGATGCCAGAAACTTGCCTAACCCCGTCTTCGGCGAAAGGTCGCCGTACCCGACTGTCGTCAAAGTTACGATAGCCCAATAGACGCTGGTCGGAATATCTGTAAAGCCGTTTTCTTCGCCTTCTACGACGTACATCAAAGATCCAACAACGGTCACGATCGTGAGTATCGCGACGAGAAACACGCTGATCTTACGTTTACTGCCCTGTAACGCTGTGATGATGACACGGCTTTCTGAGATATAAGACGAGAGTTTCAGAATGCGGAAAATACGCAAAAGCCTCAGTATCCGAATAGACAGCAAATACTGTGTGCCGGGAAACACCAGGCTGAGGTATGTCGGCAAAATCGCGAGCAGGTCGACCAGCCCATAAAAACTGAAAACGTACCGCCATGGCCGCCGGACCGAGACGAGCCTAAGAACATACTCGATCGTAAAAAGAACGGTAAAGGCCCATTCGGCCGCATACAGTTCCGGTCCGTAGACTTCCCTTACCGAGCGAACGCTTTCGAGAAAAACGGCTGCAACGCTCAACAGGATCAGAACGATAAGCGAAATATCAAAAAGCTTTCCCGGCCTTGTCTCCGCTTCGAAAACAACCTCGTAGACCCTTTGACGCCAGCCGGACTCAGCCGGTTCTTTGAATTCCTTTGGCACGAAGCTATTTAACAATACTTTTCGATAAAAAGCACCGCAGTTGCTATTTGGAGCCGAGGTTGACTTCAAATGTTCGGTGCGGAATCGCTGGCGATACGGCGGATCGGCTTACGCAGACCCTCCATCAGTTCGTCAAAGTCATCGAAGGTTAACGACTGCTCGCCGTCCGACATTGCATTTTCAGGTTTGGGATGCACTTCGACAATGACACCGTCAGCTCCGACAGCGATCGCCGCTTTCGCGCATACGCCGATGATGCTTCGTCTGCCTGTGGCGTGCGACGGATCCACGATCACCGGCAAATGCGAAAGTTCCTTTACCAACGCTACCGCCGCAATATCCAACGTGTTCCGGAGGCTGCTATCAAAGCTCCTGATCCCGCGTTCACATAGAACGACTTGCTCATTTCCACCGTGGAGCAGATACTCAGCAGCTGCCAGCCATTCCTTGACCGTAGCTGCGGGCCCGCGTTTTAGCAAGATCGGCGTGCTTAGCTTTGAGAGTTTACGTAACAGTGCGAAGTTTTGCATATTTCGCGCCCCGACCTGGATCATATCGGCAAACTTAGCAACGACCGAAATGTCGTCCTCGCTCATCACCTCGGTCACGACCGGCATACCGACGGCGTCCCCGGCTTCGCGAAGCAGTTCGAGGCCTCGTATACCGAGTCCCTGGAAATCATGTGGTGATGTCCTCGGTTTGAATGCCCCGCCTCGGAGCATTTTCGCGCCCGAACGCCTGACTGCGCGAGCGGTCGCCATTATCTGTTCCTGACTTTCGACCGAACAGGGGCCCGCAATAACGACCGCTTCATCACCGCCGATCGCCACCTCTTTCACCCAAACGACGGCCTTCCGATCGGCACGGTGCGACGATGAATCGATTCCCGTTTCCTGTTGGTTATCCGCTGAAACGCTTTCCCTCGAACTCCATGTATCCAACATAGTTATCTTCCTTTGTTAATTCGTATTGCTTGACAATAAATGGAACGTTGTATGGTTCTCCTTAGCGTTCGAGATGTTCTCGCAAAGTACTTCGGCTCCGTAGATCTCCGCCGCGCGACGGCTCCCGATAGCCGCGCGGCCGTCGCGTCTGGATCGTACTGCGGCACGCATACACGATGCCGTATCTTTGCCCGTGATCTGAGCTATCTGAGGAAATTGAGAAAAGAAGTCGCTGCATTGCCTCAGCGCTTCGACATGAGAACTTACATAACGGACGTTCGCGAACTCCATGCCTACCGCGGCCGCCAGAACGTGATCTATGGTCAGGACGATCTCCGACATCTTTTTCAGACCGAATTTACGGATAAGTTGAGTCACGATCGAGATCTCGCCGACGATCTGGTTGCGGACAGGGACGACCAGGCGGTCGGCGTCACCGCTCGTTATTGCGGAAAATGCTGAATCAAAGTCGGAACACTCGACCAGCGAGAATTCGCTTTCGAAAAACCCAGCCGCGGCCTCTTCGCTATACGAGCCCTTTATTCCCTGTATTGCGACGCGTGGTATCATGCGGCCTCTGCAATCTTCGTCGCGGCAAAGATGTCTCGTTGAATCGTTCGGGATTCTTCGAGAATTACGCGAAAGATCCTGATCGCAGCCTCGTCGCAAAGATCGCCCGGGTTTTGTTCGATTATGCGTTGCGTTACGTAAATCTCGCGTTGATGATCGGCAACCGGTATCCCGGCTTGACGCTTTAGCAACCCGATCTCTTTGACTATCGCAGCCCGGCGGTTCAAAAGGCCAAGCAACTGAACGTCGATACTGTCGATCGCATCACGGCATTCATGTAGTTTCATTTTGCTTTCCCACTGAAATAAAAAAGCCGTGAACCTGATGATGTTCACGGCTTCGTTTTGGTTTTTGTAAAGAAACTTATCTCACATCCGACCAAATCTCAGCCGCGTCACTGAAAAAGTAAAAGCTGCTAAAATTTGTTGGATAGACGTTCATTGATCTGATTATGATCTTCCGGTTTCTATAATACTAGCCGATAGATGTGAAGCTGTCAATATCCTCTCATTCGGTTATTTGTTTGATCAATCGATCAAGCTCGGCCGCCGCATCCTCTATCGTCTTCCGGGTCGCATTGAACCAGGCGTCATCACGCGTCTCATTCTCGCGTTCGACTCCAAGCGCCCGTCGGGTTTCGGATGGAGCCGGGCCGCCGTAGATCGTTCTAATGTTAACGAAATTCTCCGGCGAGATGGCTGCTGTCAGCTCGTCTTCAGTAAGCGACAAGTCGTGTCCGAGCACCGCGTCCGCAGCTTCTTGCATGATCTCGTAAGTGACGCCCGTCCCTGCTTCGATCGCCGCTCGTACCGATCTTCCGACGATGTCGTGCGACACGCTAAAGGGGAGATTCTCTGTTCTGACGATCGTATCGGCCAGTTCCGTGACAGCAATGAAATTCTCAGCCGAGCGCTTTCGCAAACTCTCGAGATTAAATGTTGCGGACCTTAACGTGTGAGCGAACAAACTCACTGAACGATTTGCGTCGCGGATGGCCGAATAGATCAGCGGCTGAAGGTCGTCCTCAACATCATTTATGTCACCAAAAGGAGTATTGTGAACGGCGGTGATCACACCCATCGATTGACCGAGCGCCTTGCTCCCGATCGCCCGAATATGCTCGAGAGCAACGGGATTACGCTTTTGCGGCATTATCGATGATCCCTGCACGTAGCCATCCGGGAGCCGGATCGCGTTGAACTCGACCATCGCCATGAGCATGAATTCCTGTGCGAATTTGCCGATGTTGACAAGCATCGTATTCACGCCGCCCAGCGTTTCGATGAAATAATCGACCGACGCGATCGAGCCGTACGAATTCACGGTTGGCTCTGAGAATCCGAGCAGCTGGGCAACACGGTGTCGATCGATCGGAAAGCCCGATGTCGTTATTGCTCCGGAACCAAGCGGGCACCGGTTCATATTCTCGAATGCCCGCTGTAGCCTTACGATGTCGCGGCCCAGATTCTCGGCCATCGCGAGCAGATAGTGAGCGAGAGTCGTCGGTTGAGCAGGCTGGGTATGGGTGTATGCGGGCATCAGCGATTCATGATGTTCGGCCGCAAGGTCGAGAAACACCTTGCGGAGATCCATCGCTGACCTTAAGAGGATCAGACAATCCTCACGCAAACGAAGCCGATAGATCGTGACATCGATATCGTTGCGGCTGCGGGCGGTATGCAGTTTCCCTGCCGTGTCTTTGTCGCAGTTTTTTGCAAGTTCCTGCTGAAGGAGGTAGAAAACATCCTCAAACGTGCCGTCATATTCTCTCGCCCGGATAGCTTGAAAATCGAGCTTGAGGAGTGCTTTCAGGATCTCGCGAAGCTCGTCCGACGATATGATCTTCTGCTCGCCGAGCATGACCGCATGAGCAAGATCGACGCGATAATATGCGTCAAGAAAATACTTTTTGGCGTCAGCAAAGCAGTCAGAAAGTACGTTGTCCTTGTAACCCTTGGCAGGAAATTTTTCGTTCATTGGTCGGTTTTGAAATTCGCTTTCGGCAGGCTGATCATGTTTGCGAACATCCGGTAAGCACCCGGTGTACCGGCTGGCAGCTGTCTGAACCAGGAGTACGAAGTATAAATGTAGTGCCCTTTGCCGAGTCGGGCGTACAGCATTCCGCCCTTTCCTTCATCTTCACCTTCGTCGTGCGACTCAAGCAAAGGCGTGTAGCGGCTGTCAAATTCGGTAAAGCAATAGAGGTTCCGCTCCTGAACCCAATTGTCCCAATCGCTGTCGACGATCTTGTTCGGATAGTTGAAAACAGGGTGGTCGGGAACGAGTATATTGACCTTTGCGTTCTCATCGGTCACACGCATGTTCGAAATGCGCTGATTGCCGCGAGTCACGCCGGTCATACTTGCCGGGAACGGCTGCAGATTATTCTGAACGTATTCGTGCTGCTGGTACTGAACGATCAGCGTGCCGCCGTTCCTGGCAAATTCCAGTATCCTGCCATTATTCGCAACAAAGTCGGGCCGGGTCTGTGACGCCCGGATCCCAACGACTATCGTGTCGAATTGCGATAGATCACCGGTCGAAAGGTCTTTTTCGCTGAGCATCGTCACGTCGGTCCCGATCCGGCGAAGAGCTTCAGGGACCTTATCGCCGCTGCCCATGATATATCCGACCTTCAGTGCGTCGACCTTCAGATCGAGAACATGTGCAGTGATAGCCGCCGGACGGAAAACGCGATGAGTCTGAATATGCGGATATGCGATCTCCTGCATCGTTTGCGAATGCCTGAGATCACCCACCGTGGCATTCGCCATTATCTTGTACGATCCGACGCGATATTTCGCAGGGATCGTAACCTGAAACGTGAATGCCGTTTTGTCGCCGTTTCTGGCAAGGTTGAAATCAGTTCGGTTCGGCGTGACCGTCCATGTCGAGGGTACATCCAACCCGGCCGAACCAGAGACCGCCGCAGGTGAATTATTCGTTACTGTAGTGACGACCTTGTAGGTCCGGGCTTCCACAGATACCGGAGCGATCAACAGGTCTGACTCTAGTCCGATGGTGACTTTGGGAACGACGTTTACAGATCGTCTGATCTCGCCTCTGATATCATCCGCATATCGGTACTGCACCTCACGGCTTATCTCGACCTCTTGCCCGCCGATCTCAATAACTGCGTTTGCGATGAGAAGGGGTCGCGCGAACGGATAGCTCTTTGCCTCTCCGGCATTCTCCCAATCGAAACTTGCTCCTTTGCGGTCGGACTGCATCCAGTACGGCTGAGTTGGGACGGCGTTATTCGGTACGCTTACCCTAAAGAACGAAGCGTTAAAGGCAGTCTCGTTTCTCGGCCGAAAGCTCGTCGAGGGCGGAAGTTTTGGTTCTTCGATACTGGCAACGGTGAATCCCGCAGGTGCCTTCACTTCCGTCTTCTTGACTACGATCGCAGAGCCCTCCGGAGCGAACACCCTGACCCCGATCTCGGCTGTACCGCCCGGATTGATCTTTTCCAAATTAGACAACGCATCAACGACCACGCCTGCCGCCATTTTGAGTGCATCGGCAAACTCTTTCTGTTTCTGCCGCAGCATCGCCTTTGAAGCGGGATTGCGGGTTGAAAGCTCCGCATCCCTGGCCTGCTTCAATCCTCTTGCCAGGATAGGTAATAGCTTTTCGGGTTGGTAGACATCATAGCTTGATAGAGCTAATTCGGCGGTGGTCTGCAGTTCTGCAAGTTGGGCCAAAAATCTTTCTTCGGAGTTGTTCGTGAGCTTTGCGATCCCCTTTATCGAGGTATCGATTCCGTCAAATACGCTCGTTTCCTTTTCGACCAGCGGAACATTCGATTCGATCAGCCGCATACCTGACGATTGCCGTCCGCGTAGTTCCAGCACGCCCATTTCCTGCGATTTGTGCTGGCTTCGGCCCTCCATCGCGATCTCGAAGTACGACCGCCCGATCAGATGGTCAAAATCACCGGTATTGAGAACAAGTGTCGGCGGGCTGTTGGGGTCCGCAACGAATCCTTGTGACCGATAGAACTTCAAAGGTCTCCATGGTTCGAGGCCTTCGCGAAAATGTTCGGGAAACTCGTTCGGATCACCCGCGGCCTTGAATGCAAGCGGCGACAAATGGCCCGCGAGTTGGTGCTGTCCGTGCCCGTCAGCGGTCGTACCAGAAAAACGCGAGATAACGACAAGCGGACGATAGAGGCGGATAGCCCTGACCATATCTCCGAGGACAAGCCTTTCGCCCCATTGTCTCGCTGCCTCGTCACGCGATTTCGAAAAACCGTAATCCATCGTTCGCGTGAAGAATTGATCGCCGCCATCGAGCCGTCTTGCCTGAAGCAATTCTTCTGTCCGAATGATTCCAAGCCCCTCAAATAGTTCCTCGCCGACGACGTTTTGACCACCGTCGCCCCGGTTTAATGAAAGGTAGGCCGTTCGGGCTGATTCCTTTCTTGCAAGGTAAGCGAGCAAGCCCGAATCTTCGTCATCCGGATGCGCCGCGGTATGCATAGCGCTGGCGGTCGTTTGCAGCCGTCGAAGCTTCTGCCCGAGGCCGGCCGCGCCCAGGTCGTAGATCGGACGAACCTGTCCATTTGCATCAACGGCCAAAGCAAGTGATAACGAAACCGCCAAAACACAAACTGTCACAACGCTAGCGAGCGTTGTATGTATCACCCGAAACAATCGAAAAACATTGCACATAATGATCAGTATCTGAGCACCCTTAGTTTGCAGGCACTTCATAGCCAGGCTCATCCGTTACGGTAAGGCTGATCAAATAGCCGGCCAGGACGGTTACCAGACAACCCACGACGTTGAACCATAGAAATTCGATCTTTGTATAGCTGCTTGCGATCCAGACCGAGGCCACGCCGAACAGTAACCCAAAAAACGCTCCGCGTGCCCTTGCTCGTTTGACCGCTATCGCCAATACGAAAACACCCAAAAGCGAACCGTAAAAGAACGAGCCGAATTTGTTAACTACCTCAATAAGCGAACCGAGATTGGTGGCATAGATCGCCACGATACACGCGAAGATGCCCCAGACAAGCGTCGCGATTCGGCCGAACGCAACATAGTGGCCGTCCAACGCGTTCGGCTTAAAATGCCTGCGATAAAAATCGATCGTCGTCGCGGTCGCAAGAGCATTTAACTCTGCGGAGATCGATGACATCGCGGCGGCAAATATCGCGGCGATTATGAGCCCGATCACGCCCATCGGCATGTTCTGAACAACGAATACGGGAAACACATAGTTTACGTCGTTAAAGGTCTTGTTACCCGTAGCTTCCTTTACGTGATCGACCGCTTTTTTCCGGGTTTCATTGAACATCCGATCTGCCGCGACGTAATTCTGACGCGTCTGGTCATTCTGGGACTCGACGAACGCCAAGGCCGCTGACTCACGCTTTGCGTGAACTTCCTCATACTGTCCGCGGATCTGCTGGTACTCGACAGTCTTCTCGACCTTCGCCTCTTCGACGGAATTGAAGATCATCGGTGGAGTTGCAAACTGGTAAAAGACGAAAACAAGCACACCGATAAGCAGGATCATGAACTGCATCGGTATCTTAAGAAAGGCGCTCATCAAAAGCGAGGTCCTGCCTTCGCTCACCGATTTAGCGGTAAGGAACCGCTGCACCTGGCTCTGGTCGCAGCCGAAGTATGACAGAAACAAGAAAAGTGCCGCTATTACACCGGACCAGATCGTATATTTTTCTGTGAGGTCGAAGCTCGTGTTGACCGTCTCAAGTTTGCCGACCGATCCCGCAAGATAAAGACCGTCGATAAGGGAAACGCTCGGGGGAAACTGGGAAACAATGACCATTAGTACAACGAACAACCCAACAAATATGATCACCATTTGTTTGACGTCGGTCCAGGTCACCGCCTGAACACCGCCAACCATTGTGTAGATCGTGGTCGAAAGGCCGATAAGAAATATCGTTGCGATCTCGCTCCATCCGAGCACTATCGAAAGTATGACCGACGGTGCTGCAATGATCACGCCGACGCCAAGCCCGCGTGATAGAAGGAAAAAGAAACTCGTCAAACTCCGCGTTTTTGCATCGAAGCGGCGTTCAAGATATTCGTAAGCCGTATAGACCTTCGCACGGTAAAAGAAAGGAACCGCCGTCACACAAAGGATCACCATCGCCAGCGGAAGTCCGTAGTAGAACTGAAGGAACCGCATGCCGTCGGAATAGGCCTGCCCGGTTGTACCGACGAGGGTGATGGCCGACAGTTGCGTGGCCATGACCGAAAGGCCGACCGCCCACCAGGGCAGGCTCCGGCTGGCGAGGAAATAGCCTTCGACGTTCCCGCTGTTCTTCGTCATTCGGATCCCATCCCAAATGACGTAAACGAGATATCCGACAACGATCGCCCAATCGAGAAACTTCATTTTGCCTTAACTCGAAAAGTGGTTTGAGAATGCCCAGAGGAGAAGGATGACGACGATGGTCGTAAAAATAACGGCCGTGTACACTTTGTGCCACCAGGCATCCGGCAGCTCTTCCACGGGCTCGTTGATCTTAGTTTCGTGTGATCCCATCATGTAAAAAGTGATTACGTCTGCCGGCTCGTGAACCTTGAATATAAAGCTCACGTGCCGACAGAAATAAACCGATCAGGACTAAAAGATGAACTTGAAACCGATCTGGAACTGCCTGCTGTCGAGCGACGTCACAGGTCGGTTCTGCGGGGTCGGCAGCGCCTGAGTCGGGTTGCCCAGCGCGTCAGTCGTTACAGTCAAACTGTTTATTTGAAAGACGCTGTTTATGTTAAAGACATTCAAAAACTCGCCGAACGCTTCGAGGCGAAAGCGTTCCGAGAAGTTGAAGAACCTTGAGTACCGAAAATCAACGTTGAACTGATTCGGCGTCACACCAGAATTTCTCCCGATACCGACCGGATTGTCGGAACCGAGAAATCCGTCAAGATTCACATCAGTCGCAGTTGTGATATTGAACCGCTCACCGCTATTTGCCGTAGCGATGATCCCGAACTGGTTATTATTCACAAGATACCGAACGGTCTTGTTCTCGAAATTGAACTGCGGTCGGCCGACAAAGCTCATGACGAATGTGTGCCGCTGATCGGCAAGCGACGGCCCAAAATCCCGCGACCGGTCGGTCGGGTCCTGCGTTACAAGATTGCCGATCTGGGTCGCAACCAGGTTCTGCTCGGGTGCGTCATCTTCTGATTTCGAAAGAGTATAATTTGCGCTAAATTGAAAGCCCGCAGAAAACCGCTTGTTCAATTGCAGCGTAAGGGCGTTGTAGGTCGAATTACCGACCGATTCAGCCATCAGGATGTTGTTGAACCGCGGATCGAGTCGTGTTGTCGCGTTGACCGTATTGCTGAAGATCGGTCGGCCATCCGCCAGTGTCCCGGTCGGATTTATCCGGTTGATGTTGCGGTACAGCGGTATATGTCTGCCGCCAGAGCGGATGAAACCGACCGTAAATGAGAGGTCTTCGGTCAACGCCTGTTCGAGCTGTGCATTGAAGTGCATCGCGTACATATTCTCGAAATCGGGCGATATCGTTTCAATGCTCTGTTGAGGCAAGACCGATCCGGGCGGCAGACTGCCCAGTGTTGACGGGAATGCCGGTGAACCAGCTGTTGCCGGTGCAAAGGTGAAGTTGAACAGCCGCGGACTGCCATTATTCAACAAAGCACGCTGATAGAAATCAAGATAGACGGTATCAAAATATATACCCGCGCTAGCCCTGATCACTGTCGGGCGGTCACCGTCGCGCAATGCATAGACCATTCCCAGGCGCGGAGCAAAATTGTTCTTGTCGACCTTGAAGCTCTGCGAGGCTGAGAACGGCGAATCGCTGAACGCCTCGGGGATATTGTAGATATCGTACCGAAGCCCGTAGTTGAGCTTCAGCTTTCGAGTTACCTTCCAATCGTCCTGAGCAAAGAAATTCCAAAACGTCGACTGATAATCGATCCCGGGCTCTCCGAACGCTTCAACGTAGTTCGTATAACATCGGGTCGCCCCACTCGGGCAGGTAGCACCGGTCTGAACGATTCCGGTCTGCGCCGATACATAGGCCGCGATCGACGGAAACGTGTAGCGGGCAAACTGATTCGATCGTCGTGTGTCGTCGATCCGATTCATTCCGCCGCCAAATTTCATCACATGATCGCCACGCGTCCACGTGAGATTGTTTTGAAATTGATTCGTGGTTTGAAGCGGAGCGATCGTGTCGTCATTTTCTGGAGCTCCGAAATTGGCTACGCCTGTGATCACGAGGCTAATGCCGGAAGCTGAATTTTCGTTAGCGATATTTCGCGAATCACGCTTCGCGTACTGATATCGGAATTCGTTAAGGATCTCAGAGTTGATTATCGAAGCGAGTTGGACTCCGACCGAATATGACTTGTCGTCAAATGTAATGCTCCGCTCAAGCGTGTTGAGGCCGCCGGCAATGTTATTCGGCGAGACGTTCTTAAAGTAATTGAATCTGCCTGATAGCCGATTGTTTTCGTTCAACTGTGCGTCCGTCCGAAAAATGAAGAAATTCACCTTTTGCGAAGCCGGGATCGCTGTAGGAAACGCACCTGCCGGCACTCCGGCAGCGATCAAAGCCGCTTTGTTCGCATCTGATATCGTGATAACGCGTTGCGGTTCGCCTGCCAGATCGCGTTCGACCCATTCATACCCTCCGTAAAAATGCCATCGATCTTTGATGAACGGCCCGCCGATGGCTCCCGTAATGTTGTCGACCTTCGTTTCAGGCTTTTGTGACGTCGGCGAAGTGTTGAACGGACGGGATGACATTGCCGTCCTGCGGAAACGATAACTCGCAGACCCGTGAAGGCCGTTCGTGCCCGACGGCGTAACAGCGTTCATGATCAAGCCGGGTGTATTGCCGAACTCCGCCGAAAAACCATTGGTCACAAGCTGGACCTCACTGACGAACGTATCCGAGATCGGCATCAATCGAATGCCGCCGCGGTCTGCCTGCGTATTGTTATTACCGTCAAGCTGATAATTTGTGCGACGTGTGTAGCCGTTCGCGTTGATACGCGGAACGCCGAACTCGACATTCGGCCGGCCCGTTACATTCGCCTGAAGAAGTGCATAGTTATATGGATTTCGTGAAACCAGCGGAAGATTCTGGACCTCGCGTGCGTTCATAACGCGGCCGACATCGATCTTGCCGGGGTCAGCGATCGGGGCGTCCGACGTGATCGTCACGGTCTCCTCCAAGCCGCCGGCCTCAAGAGCCGCGTTGACGGTCGCCGTCGAGCCCGTCGTCAACGTAACGCCCTCACGGATGAGACGCTTGAAATTCTGAGCCTCGATCGTCACGCGATAAGTTCCAAGTGGAAGGAGAGGCGCCCGATAGCCACCGCCGGCGTCAGTTGTCAAAGTTCGCTCGGAACCGGTTTCGATATTACGGATCGTCACCGTTGCATTCGGAACCGCAGCTCCGTTGGCATCTGTAACGATCCCCTCTATCTGGCCGTTGATCGCTTGCGATTGACCGGCGATCTCAACTGACCCCAAAAGAAAAGCTGCCGCGGCGACGACGATCATCGCGGCGAAGCGGCTCATGGTCATTGTTCTGCGCATTTTTATTTTCTCCTTCGCACTGAATTATTGCGTTTCGTAAAACACGACTTTAGCACTCTCGAAAAGCGACCTCTAATTTTGCTGGCGATATTTATCGAAACGGGCCAAGACGCCCTTTGGTTTCAAATTGTTTGTCGGAGTTGCCAACAAAGTTTTAATATACGCCGCCGCCAGAGTCAAGGCGACCTTCTTGCAAACTAACTTGCGGAGCCGAACTTCCTTGCCAAGACCAAGCCAAAGGCACCGGTCAGCGTCGGCGAATCACCCAACGATGATGGCATAAGGACGGTTTGCGGCAACCCGGCAAGCATACTCCGATCGGTAACGCGGCAAAGCTCGTCGGAAAACAGATCCCACGCTTTGGTGATCTTACCGCTGACCATCACCACCTGAGGAGAAAGCCCTACGATCAGGTTCGATATTCCGTCTCCAAGGAACCGGGCCGTCTCCTTGAGGGCAAGAACGGCGTGCTTTTCGCCGTTCAGGGCCAGTTCGACCAGATCACGGATGTCCATATCGTTTTGTTTCAGATCATCCGTTTTTAGATGCCTTTTGTACCTTTCGATGATCGCCTTCTCTGAGGCGTATGCTTCCCAGCATTCCCGGCTGCCGCAGGAGCATTCAACAGGAGCATCATTTCCGGCGATCATATGGCCGAATTCTCCGCCTGCGCCCTTCTCGCCGCGAAAGATCTGCCCGTCAAATATGATACCGGTCCCGATTCCCTCGCCGACGAGGACCATGACGAATGTGTCTGTTTTTCTCAGTTTTTCAGGCCCAAACCACAATTCTGCCAATGCTGTGGCGTTCGCATCGTTTTCGACCGTTACGCGTAAATTGGTCAGTTGTTCGATCTTCTGACAAATGTTCCAGTCCCGCCAGTCGAAGTATGGAATGTGAAAGATCTTACCGAGTCGTTGATCGACGAGCCCCGGAACGCTCATTCCGATCTCTAATCCGCAGCCGTCGTATTTATCCGCCAACCGCTTGACCCGATCGAGTATCTGGTTCGTCATGAACTCGATATCAGGCGAGGTCGAAAACGACTCCTTCTCCATGACCTGCCCAGCGAGGTCGGCAACAGCTATCGTCGTTATTCGGGGCGTTAGGTCAATGCCGATAGCAAGCGGTTTATTCGATTTCAGCTTGAATAATGTCGGTTTACGTCCGCCGGAAGAAATGCCGACGCCGATCTCTTCGATCAATTCGACAGCAAGCAGTTCGTCGATGATGACGGAAACGGTCGATCGGTGTAGTGCGGTTTCCCTTGCGATCTCAGCCCTCGAGATCGGAGCTCTGTCGCGGACATAATTCAAAACGATCTGTTTGTTTATGTCACGTATCGTGTTTGGCCTGGCGATCTGTGACTTCGCTCGCTGTAAGTTTATTCTCTTCATTGGCCTAACACGATCACTGCATATTACTGACTAGTAAAGGTCGAATGCTCCGCAAAACAGAATTTACTCCGCACTTTGTCGGAAGTCAAGACTAACTTCATCGCGGTGCGATCTTTCTTAACGCTCCTGAACGGGCGTTTGCGGTCTGTAACGGAATTCGAAGATCTAAGTACGCTGAAATCCGCGCTCGATATCTTTCATGGTCAAGCGAAGGATCACAGGACGTCCGTGGGGGCATGTGGTCGGCGATGACGTAACGAGCAGCCGGTCGATAAGCCACTGCATCTTTTCCGGACTTAGCGACATGTTTATTTTGACCGCGGCCTTGCATGCGAGGCTGGCTGCGATATCGTCGCGAAGGCTCGATTTTGCGGACCCACGACTTTCGAGTTCGACCGTATCAAGTATTTCACTGAACAGATTGCGTGCCTCGGAGGCAGGCAGATCGGTCGGTATGGACTTGATCGCAATAGTTCGCCCCGAAAGCCGCATGGTTCCGAAGCCAAGCGAGGCAAGGTCCGCCTCAACGAGCTGGAAGGCTTCTGCCTGAGCTGGCGTCAGATCGACGGTTTCGGGCAGCAAGAGATTTTGCGATTCGATCGGCCGGTCGGTTTCCTGCTTTCGATATTTATCGAAGAGTATTCTTTCGTGAGCAACGTGCTGATCGATCAGCAGCATTCCTTCGTCGTCGACGGCGATTATGAAGCTATCGTGAAGCTGTGCGATCGGCCGGATCTTCGAATATCTGACCTCATCGATCTCAGCAGTCGAAACGATCCGCTCTGCCGAATCAACCGGCGGGAGAGCCCGATTTTCTGATCTGGCGGAACGCGCCGGAGGCGGTTCTTCGATCGCCGTTATCGTCTCATGATCGAAAATACGGCGTGTCTCGGCGATCTGCTCAAACACGAGAGAGGCGGGAGCAATATCAACCAACGCATCACCAAAAAGGCCTGAGGGCGGTTCTTCGGTCGTCAGTTCCTTTCCCATCGTGTCTTTGGACACATCGTCAGTTCGCTCGATCGGAGCCCCGCTGCCTGCAAAAGCAGTACCGGGACCAAACGAGGTCGCTCCATCCGCGAGCGGCGGATCAGAGGTCCTTTCCGTCGGACTCATGAATGCATCCAGCCGCTCAGGCCTGGTTTCATCTTCGGCAAGGAAACCGGCTTGGGCAAGAGACATTCGTACCGATTCACCGATCACGTCCTTTACCGCTTCGCTTCGTCTGAAACGGATCTCGGTCTTCGCCGGATGGACATTTACATCGATCTCTTCCGGTGGAAGGTCAAGAAAAAGAAATGCGACTGGATACACGCCGTTCGGAAGGACCGAACGAAACCCTTCACGCAGCCCCTCGGCGATCGTTTTATCACGAACAAAGCGGTGGTTCACAAAAAAGTACTGTGAGTCGCGATTGGTCCGCCGCTCGCGGGGTGCCGAAATGAACCCTGAGACCCTTGCAACATGGTCTCGCCCGCCCGAAACGGGGATCAGGCTCTCCATAAGACTGCTGCCAAAGATCTGAAACGCACGCTCTTTTAGATCCTTTGCAGGAGCGGCAGAGATCGTTTCCCTCCCATTGTTCATCAGGGTGAACGCAATATCCGGGTGCGCAAGAGCGTAATGCGTGGCGATAAGGGTAATGTGATAATTTTCAGTAGCCTCCGACCGCATGAACTTACGGCGCGCAGGCGTATTGAAAAACAAGTCGCGCACTGTGATGGTTGTCCCGACCGGCCGCGCCGCATCTTTTACATCCAGCAGCCTTCCTCCCTCGATTACAACACGCGTTGCCGGTTTATCGGCATCGGTGTTCGTCAATAGCTCGACTCTTGCCACCGATGCGATGGACGCAAGAGCCTCACCACGGAACCCAAGCGTGACGATACGCCCAAGATCGTCCAGTTCGCGTATCTTAGACGTTGCGTGACGCTCGAAGCACAAGATCGCATCGTCGCGTTCCATTCCCTCGCCATCGTCGCTTATTCGCATCAAACGCCGGCCGCCCAGTTCTATTTCGATCTTTATCCGTGAGGCACCGGCATCGATCGAATTTTCGACAAGTTCCTTTATTACGGAAGCGGGTCGCTCAACGACCTCGCCTGCCGCGATCTGATTGGCGAGATTGTCTGAAAGAACGCGGATCTTGTTCATGTTATAGAGACACGACGCGGTGGCCTTTGTCGCTTAGATCGATACTGTCATATATCCAATCGACAAAATCAGTGCCGAATCGATCAACAAAGTAGAGAATATTGAGACTACGTTCCTGAAGGTGCTCGTGAGGCAAGATGGCTGCGAACATCGTCTCAAGCCGCCGCCTGATCACCTCGTCGCGGGAGAACTGCGAGTGGCGGAATTTGTTTCGAATTGACTCGATATGGTAGATGATCTTTCTGCGCCGCTTCTCGAGGTTATTGGCCAATGTCGGGTCTACCGCCGCAAGGTTGAGGTCGAGCCGATCTAGTTCGCTGTTTATTCGCGCCTCTACCTCAGCGATAAGCCCGGCCGTGTCCGCATTCAAGTATTCATCGACAATTCTCGGAAGCAGTGAATCGAGCCCGGCAAACAGATCGGTGAACCGCAATTCGTATTTCTTCAGCGATCTTGCATGACGCGATTCGACCATCGTGAAGCTCTGGCGATGGAGGATGGGCGTTATCGGTCGGTCAAGAACCCGATACACCTCGCCGCTCTGTGCAAAATAGGCGATCTCAGCCGCACCTCCGAAATAACAAACCGTGGGCAGCAAATGATCTTGGACGACCGACCTGAGCACAACGCTCGGGCTGAACCGCGTCGGCTCGCGCTCGGCGATCTCGGCAAGTTGATCGAGCGTGAATTCTCTTGATCCGTCTCTCGTCCTTAATGTACCCGTCTCGCTCTTTTTGAGCGAATGACGGCTTCCGTCGCGCGACTGCCAAAACAACGGGAAGTAATCGTCGCCGATAAAGACCTGAGCCTGATAACCGTCAGCGACCAATTCGTCACTTCGTTTACGGAGTGCCTCAACGATCTCGGCCGATCGCATGATGGCGTCGCGGTAGACCGGCGATGCAAGGCCTTTCAAACGTGAATCGAGCGGGCATAGCATTATCAGTCCGTATTTGCCCAACAGCGAGGTCAGTTGCGTCGCAAATGCATCGCCGAAGTAGTTTTGCGGAGTCCAGCTCTCTTCGACGATCGCCCGTAATTCCGCCGAAAATTCGGTCGGGAGCAGCTCTGCAATAAGCACGTCAATTGTTTCACGAATGCTGTCGTCGAGTTTGATATAGCCGACCGGAAGCTCTTCGTGACAACGTTTAGGCTGATTTTTTAGTTCAACGATCCGGCCTTCGCTGTTCAGCACGAACGTCTTCGAAACTTCCTCGAAGTCGTGATCTTCGGTGGCGATCCAAAACACAGGCACGGCCTTGATGCCGCGTCCTCGAAGGCATTCGGCCATCTTCACAGCTGAGAGCGCCTTATAGATCGTATATAGCGGCCCGGTGAACAAACCCGATTGCTGACCTGAAACGACCGCAACACAGTCCGGCTCCCTGAGGGAGGCAATGTTGTCGAGTGTGGTCTGCGGAGCACCAAACTTACGGTTCATATCCTCAAGTGCTTCGCACAAGATCGAACGGTCAGCTGTATGGTGTTTTAGCACGTCGTTGACCCGGTCCGCGATGTCCGTATGCGAGGCAACAGCCGTTGGATAATATTTCCGAAGCGACAGCGGATCGGCTTGGTATTCCCTGAAGAGGCGCGATTGTCCGGGCAGATCGGAAAACGGAATGCTCTCAACCGAGACGGTCACATCGCCGCTCGGTGCTGGACATGCTATTTCTTGCATCTAACAGATTTGCTCCTCGATGAAAAAAGTATAATTGTCCAGGCCGTCAGTTCCAAGCCCCAAATGAAAAGAGACGGCCGATTGACCGTCTCTAGTATCGGCCGGACCGTCCCGGCTAATTTCCAAGCTGCTTCGAAGAGGCTGCTTCGTTGCTGCGTGCCGAGTCGTCAATTCGCTGAATACGGTAAATGCCGGATGAGTGTGATGCAGCGAATATTCGATTGCGGTCGACCGGGTCAAAAGCAAGGGCCCAGACCCGTCTGCTCGGAACGATCATCTCCTTCGAATCGACACGCCGCCACTTGTTGCCGGCATCGTCTGAATAATAGATCCCGCCATCGGACTCTAAAGAACTTGCGACAAACAGTTCATCCGTATTCTCGGGATTTATCAATATGCTCGTAAACTTGCCAAGCGGCAGATTTCCGCCTCGACGCGTCCACGATCGGCCGCCATCCCTGGTCAGGTAAAGCGACTGGGTAGTTCCGGCGTAGATGTAATTAGGTCGTTTCGGATCGCCGGCAAGAGAGATGACCGGAATGTTCTGCGGCGCACCGTCGGTCTTTTCCCAGGTCTTTCCGTCATCTCGCGAAACAAGCACGCCTGATGTCGCGGTCCCTACCCAGATCGTTCCCGGCACGAGCGGTGACGAATACACAGCAAAAACGTTCTCGCTGACGCCGGCACCGAACGACAACTTTTCCCATCCTTTTGATATGTCATACGTTCGAAATAGTCCGTTGTCCGTTCCGGCAAAGAGACCGTTCTTTTCATCTTCGGTGAAAGCAAGTACCTTGACCTTTTCGGTCAATCCCGGAACGAGTTTCGGACCTGCTGCCGCGGACTTTGCCGCAGCAGCCGCCGCCGCGCGACGTTGCGCTGCGGTCATGCGTTTCGACGTTGTCGCCGCCTTGGCAGGCTTCGCTACCGGAACCAGCGTCCAGGATGCTCCGCGGTCGAGAGAGCGGAAGATGCCGAGATTTGTACCCAGAAACATACGATTCGGATCGATACGATCTTGCAGAACCGAAAACAACGACACCTTATTCATGTCGAGTCCGCGAGCCGGCTGCCAATTCGCTCCGCCGTCGCTGCTGACAAAAAAGAAACCGCCGCTGCTTGCCGTATTGTGCGTCGTTGCATAAAGCCTGCCCGGTTGCGAGACATCCGCCGTGACCGAATATGCAAAGCGGCTTGTAAAGTTCTGATTTGTCTGCGAAAAGCTCTTACCACCGTCATTCGACACCATCACGCCGTTGTTATTCGTGGCAATAAATACCCGGTTAGGGACTTGCCGGTGCACGGCGATCTTGTTTATCTCAAGATTTTTCTGGGTCGTCATGCTCCAGGTCTTGCCGCCGTTGACGGACATCCAAAATCCTTCGGTGGTTCCGGCATACACCGTTCCTGGCTGTGAAGGGTGTTGAAGGATAGCTCGTGTGCGGCGCGATGTGGACGGGATCCCCTGGATCTTTTTCCATTTCTCGCCGCCATCAAGCGATTCGTAGATACCGCTGCAGGCCGAAGCAAAGATGTGATCGCGATTCCGTTCGTTAATGTCGATCGCAAAAACATCCGAATCGTCGATCATCCCGTCCTTGATCAGCTTCCAGCTCTTTCCTGCATCGGTCGACTTGTACGCACGCCACCAGGTTCCAGCAAATATGGTGTCTCGGCTCCGCGGGTCGATCGCCAGCGAATTGACATTTATCGGCATTGACCCGGACGAGATCTTTTCCCAATCGTCGCCCGAGTTTCGCGAGACCCATACTCCGCTCGTCGTTCCGACAAAAAGATTTTCAGGGTCGCTTTCCGATTGAGTCATTGCATGAATCGATTCGTTTCGCAGTTCCTTTGACTCTTTCCAGGTTTTGCCCCCATCTTTCGATTTAAAGAAACCGCCGGGCGCCTTGTGGCGATGGCCCGCGGCATAAATAACGTTCGAATCGCGGCTGTCAACGAACATGTCGTCGATGACAAGCTGAGGCTTATCGAGATTTACGAGCATTTGCCACGTTCGTCCACCATCGCTGGACGAATGTATCTGTCCGTCAAGCGTACTGATATAGATACGTTCAGGATCTTTAGGGTCGATAGCGATCGCTCTGACATCTCCGCCGTCGGGTCCGACAACGGTCCATTCAGCAAAGTTCTTCGGATCCTTGAAGACATTCCCATCCGCTAATAGCGTCGTCGGAATCGAAACCGCAATCAACGCCGCGAATACCAAAAGTGATGTGACTCTATAAATCTTAGCGAGATCGATGTTCATATGATTTTATTGGCCGCTTCGGGTAAAGAGAATCAATTTCAGGAAGATCAACGGAGATCAGATGAAATCAGCTCGTTTAACGTTCGCACCAAATTAAGTTTGGGGGAAGTATTTCGAACGCGGACAGACGTTTGAGCTGCAAACCTTAGTTTAGCCAAAATACGCGCCCAAAGCAAAGAAATAATGTGCGGGATAACCAAGAACGAAAAAAGCGAGCAGGGAACCAAAGTTCCCTGCCCGCTGCTTTTATGATGTTCATGCCGTTTCCGGCATGAAGCGAGTCAGACGTTACGGTGCCGGATTCTGTGCTCCGGGCGGTATACGGTACAGCTTGGTGTTTATGCCTGCACCGGTGTCTCCGCCGCGTACCAGCGTGATACGGCTGCGGTCAAAGCGACGGAAGTCAATATGATTATTGATCAGCCGTTCGCGTGCAGCGATATCTCGGTCAGTACCGTAATTGATGATGTAGCCCTGATTTGTCGGGTTGTTCTGCAGTTCGACAAAGAAGGCGTCGAGACGTGCACGAACATCATCGTTCTGTAGCTTAGCGAATTCGTCAACCAAAAGCGGTTCCGGATACGGATCGACAGGAGCAGTTTCCGAAGCAGTCTCCGGACAATTACATGCCGGATCCTGTCCGCCAAGGTTCACCGTGGCAGTTATGTTCTGGCCCGCGTCTTCACGCGAGGTGCGAACACGAATGCTCGGCGTGCCCTGACCGCTTTCGATCGTTCCGCGGCTCACCGTCCAGTTGTACGTTACGCTCGCACCACCACTAACGTTAGCGGTGAAGGTCATTGCGTCACCCGGTGTCGTGATTCCAGCCGGGCCGGTCACCGACAAGGTCGGGCAGTCGCAAGCCCTGCGGCAGTTACAGTCTTCGATCGTTACGGTCTTGGTCTGGGTCTGTCCGCAAAGTCCGCATCCGTCATCGACGCCTGCGGTCAGGGTATAGGTTCCCTTTCCAAGTCCACTCAGATCCCACTGGACATTAGCACCTGAACCAACGATCCGTCCGCCCGAAACCGTGTAGTTGTAGGTCAGGACGTCGCCTTCCGGATCGACTGCCGTCGTCGAAACATTGATCGTTGTGTTGTCGTTACATGTCGCACCTTCGACCGGAACAAATCCCGGGCCGCAAGGCAGCGTAATGGTCGAATCGCTGAGTTCTACAGCTGTAACGTTTGCCCACTGATTGACCTTGTCCTCGAGACGCGTGTTTCGTCGTCCGATAAAGGTCTGGAAGATGTAACCATGCGGGTTATCCGAAACGCGGAGTCCCGGAGGACGTCCCGTGAACGTATTGGTAACAGTCTGCGGAATACATCCGCCATTGCCTAGATCACCCGGCTGGGTCACGACCGTAGCACACGGAATGAACGCAGAACCGGTAAATGATTCATCGTCAAAATCGCCGTCATCCAGCTGGTTGACGTTGTAGCGATAAGCGAAGCTCATACCGAACCAGCGCGTCGGGAAAATACGGAATCCGCCGATCAGATCCATCGGGTGCTTCTCAAGTGCATTCGGCGTTCTGCCGCCGATATAACGAAGCGAGCGGAACTCGACGATCGGTTGGAAATATCGGTTGACCGGGAAATCGATCGCTGCCGACGTAAGGAATTCGTCAGGACGATCGAGAAGCGTAAATTCGCCGCCCGGGAAATCTCCCTTGACGCTTGCATTCCAATGGTAGCCGACGTTTGCCGAGACATTTGCCCAGCGGGCTACGCGAGCATCAGCAAACAGAGACAGCAGGATGTCGCCGCGGTTTCCGCCCGGGCTGGCACCACGCTGAAGCTGATTGAAACCAGCGAAATCATTTGCAGTATCAGCATAGAAACGATACGCACCCATGATGCCGAAACCGACCGGATTGTTGACGTTCGTCCAACGCCACTTGCCGCCGACCGTGAATGTGCTGAACGATGCCGTTCCCCACGTTCGGTTTATGAACGGTGCATCTGGCAAATATGAAGGTGCCGTCGTGAATACGCTAGGTGCCGTACCTGAGGGTGCCCCATTCGGGTTCAGCAATGTAACCGTCTGGAGAACGATGCCCGGAAGAATGCTGCCATAAACAGATCCTATCCCGGGGAAATTGTCAGCAGACGAACCGCCGCCACCTGGCCTCGGGGGTCCCATAAGAGCGTTCGTGCCTGCGCCAAAGCCAAAGAGCGGCCCTGAAAACTGCGGCGGAATCAAACCAAAGGTGCCAGAGTTGCCGCCGATGTAAGGAAACACCGACCACGGTTGTGTACCTGCCGGACGAAAGACCGCTCGACCAGAGTAAATACCCGGTGACGGCCCCTGCGGAGCATAAATGATCGCAGCCGGGCTAATGCCGTTGATCCGCGAATTAGGGAGGTAAAAACCTGATAATGTTGCCGGGTTGTTCACCTTCACACCACGGTATGCATCGGTGTTAAAGAACATTTCAAAGTAGTTCGTAAGACCTACCTGAAAGCTGACGGGCACCTCAGTAAAGTCAGCGTTGCCCGGATCACGGTCATAATTGCTGACCGCAGCGCTAAATGTAAATTCACCCTTTCTAAGGGTTTGGCCGTCGTAGACTGTGAAGAGACCGGTAGGGCCGCCAGTCGGGCCTCCAGTTCCTACAGTAGGAGCCGTGTTTCTGTCATCTTTAGCAGACCGCTTGCTGTTGTCCGTTTGCGAATTGGCCGCAAATACAAGTGCCAAGAGGGTCAGCGTTACAATAAACACTCTGTAAGCGAGATTCATCATATTCCTCCGCCGAAATAAATAATCAAATTTCAATTTGTAGCTGTAAAATATGGTAGTGCAATATTTTCTGAAGCTACATAAGTATTACACACGCCTAGACTTTTGCCAAACCATTTGGCGAAAGAACATTTAGCGCTCAGTACAAAAAAGCTCTATTACTTGCGTTCCTGCAAGATCACACAAACCTAAGCCGTCCTAAAACTGCCAATGCTTATGGTCTTACTTCACAAAGACCTTATTACAAGTTTTCCCGAAAATCAAGTATTTTTAACTAATTACGCATTTTTTCTTTATGCATAAATGCCGCGCATTCGCGTGTCGTACGCAACGCGGTCGATCGCCAACATGTACGCCGCGGTACGTGTGTCGACCTCGTGTTTGTCGGCGTAGTGGCAAAGCTCATTAAAGCTCGCAACCATTTTTTCCTCGAGCCGTTCATTGACCTGGCTTTCAGGCCAAAAGTAGCCCATTCGGTCCTGAACCCATTCAAAATACGAAACGGTCACGCCGCCGGCATTGGCCAGAATATCAGGAATAACGAATATCCCCTTATCATGCAGTATCTTATCGGCTTTCGGCGTCGTCGGGCCATTCGCTCCCTCGGCAAGGATCTTACACTTGATACGATCGGCGTTCTCTGACGTGATCTGGTTTTCGGTCGCACACGGGGCAAGCACGTCGCATTCCAACTCAAGCAGGTCCTTGTTCGAAACGGGTTCGGCGTTCTGGTACCCCTCAAGCGATTTATTCTTGTTGAGATACTCAAGAACGTTTGGGATGTCGAGCCCGTTCTTGTTGTAAATTCCGTTGTTGATGTCCGAGATCGCTACTACCTTATACCCCTGTTCATGCATCAAGGCGGCTCCGATACCGCCGACATTGCCAGAGCCTTGGACGACGACCGAGGTCTCCTGTGGGGTCAGTTTGAACCGCTTGATCGCCTCATTGACCGTAAAAAGCACTCCTCGGCCGGTCGCCTCTCGGCGTCCGAGCGATCCGCCTAAAGCCACCGGCTTCCCGGTCACGACGGCTGTAACGGTGTGTCGGGCATGCATCGAATACGTGTCCATGATCCAAGCCATGGTCTGTTCATTCGTGTTCATGTCCGGTGCCGGCACGTCCTTATCGGGTCCTATGAAATCGATCAATTCCGCCGTGTATCTGCGCGTCATTCGCTCAAGTTCGCCGATCGACATCTGTGCCGGGTTACAGATTATCCCGCCCTTGCCGCCACCGAAAGGCACGTTGACGACCGCGCACTTCCATGTCATCCACGCCGAAAGAGCCTTAACCTCGTCGAGTGTGACATCAGGTGCGTATCGAATGCCGCCCTTTGCCGGCCCGCGTGCAAAATTGTGTTGAACGCGAAAGCCTTCAAAGACCTGTATGTGACCGGTATCCATCCGTACCGGGATATATACCTTCAATTCCCGGCTCGGCACGCGCATTACGGCGTAGAGGTCGGGGTCAAGGCCCATCAACTGAGCAGCACGGTCAAACCGTTCGCTCATTGCCTCGAACGGGTTCTTTTCATCGCTTCCCTTGAATCGCCGCATTTCATCGGCCATCGGATTTGCCATTTCTTTAGATCATCTCCAAGTATTTCGAGTCATTTCAGACGACCGTCGTCGCCTAATTCTTGATTCATAGACCCTGATCGAAATCCGTCAAGGTCAAATGTCACATATTTGAATCCAAACTTCTTAAAACTGTCTGCGATATCCTTGATCACATCGCCGTGAAGGAACTTGTCAAACTCGCCCTTTGCGATCTCGATCCGCGCGAGATCGCCGTGAACACGAACGCGAAACTCGATGAATCCGAGATCTCTCAGAAGCTCTTCACCTTTTTCGATCCTCGTCAAACGTCCGATCGACACAGGAGTGCCGTAGGCGATCCTTGACGAAAGGCACGGGCTTGCAGGTCGATCCCACGTGGGTAAGCCGAGTTGTCTGCTCAGCGCCCGGACGCCGTCTTTCGTAATTCCGGCATCCGCAAGCGGGCTTGCAACATCATTCTCGGCTGCCGCGGCCCGACCCGGTCGATGATCGGTGAGGTCGTCTGCATTGGTGCCGTCAATGATCTGATCGATCCCTCGCGCGTTGGCGATCGCCCGCAACTTTTTGTAAAGCTCGGCCTTGCAGAAGTAGCACCTGTTCGAGGCGTTTGCCTTATATTCCGCCGTTTCGATCTCTGCCGTCTCGACGGTCTCGAATTTCAGCCCATAGCGACGTGCAAAGCCGATCGCTTCAGACCTCTGATGCCTCGATACACTCGGCGATAACCCCAAAACACAGACCGCATTGGAACCCAATTCCTGATTTGCAATATGCGCGAGATACGAACTATCTACCCCACCGGAAAACGCGATCAGAACCGTCTGCATCGAACGAAGCATGGTTCGGAGTTTGATCTCTTTTTCAGATAGTCTTGGATCTATCGCAACTGACGACCCGATCGGCAGGTATGGCATCGTGTTCTCGAAGGCTTTCTGATCGGCGTTAGTCACATCGCAAAATCAAAATCTTAACTTAGCGGTTTACGATAGGCAACCGTATCGAATCGAAATCGACGTTTCGTCGAACAAAGTGAATTTCGTAGGAAAATTCAGAACCGAATGGTATGATTGAGCATTCTCTATGAGTTTTTTTCGTGTAGTCTTCCAACTGCGAAATTGTCGTCCGATCCTTTGGTGCGTCGCGGTCGTTTCTCTGGTTTTGGCCGCGAACGGCCCCCGGGCATTCGGACAAGAGAATGGCAGTACGGACAGTGACGCCGTCGCGCTTTTCAATCGTGGGCAGGACCTTCATGAAAAAGGCGACCTGAAGGGTGCGATCGACCTTTACCGTCAGACACTAAAACTCCTTCCTGAATTCCCCGAGGCTGAGCTACAGCTAGGAAACGCTTATTTGGCTCAAGGAAATTTTGAAGAAGCCGAGTCTGCATTTCGCCGATCGGTCGAACTCAGAGAGGATTGGACTCTCGCTTTGGCGTGCCTTGGTTCGATTCTCGTCACAAATGCAAAATTCGCGGAAGCCGAGCCGATACTACTAAAGGCGATCAAACTCGATGAACTCAATTTCCCGGCGTACGCTGCGATCACCGAATTGCGGATCGCAACTAATGCATCAAAGCCGGTCCTTCGTGATCTGCTAAATGCAGTTTCATCCTTGACCGAGAAAGCAAAACCAACGGCCGCAATTTGGGCATCTCGCGGTGCATTGGAGAATGCGCTCGGCGATCATTCCGCTGCATTTTCCAGCGCACTAAGGGCGCTGCAGGTCGATCGCGAAAGCACGTCCGCCATGACGGTCGCTGCGGCGGCTTCGCTCGCACTTGGCGATCCAACCCGTGCAGAAGAATACGTCGCCCGCATCGAAGCCGCCGGCCGTAGAAGCGGCACGACCCAATTGCTTCGGGCTCAGATCTTGGCCGCGTCAGGTAAGACCGATGATGCTGTGGCTCTGATCGACGCGATGCCTTCTAAGTCAAAAGCAGCGGTCGAGTTTCGCGAACGGCTGAGGGTCGAGGCGACCGAAAACCCCGCCGATCTTGAAAAACTACTGGTCGCGGATCCGACCGATGCCGCAGTTCTTGGGCGTCTATGTAATCTGTATCGCGCGAGTTCGCCGGCAAAAGCGATGCAGTATTGCCGTTCCGCCTACGAACGAGAGCCGAGTAATATATCCCATGCGATCGGTTTCGCCGGGGCGTTGGTTCAAGCCAAACTCTATCTTCAGGCGATTGACCTTCTTCGCGAGATATCCAAAACGTCGCCCGACAATTCGACGGTCCGAGCCAATCTTGCGACCGCGTTATTTCAGTTGAAGCGATACCCCGAAGCGAAAGGGGAATTCCGATGGCTGATCGAGCACCAACCGAATCTGACCACGGCCTACTATTTTTTGGCGGTTTCGCATGACCACCTGAATGAATATCTTGACGCGATGGCGAATTATCAGGAGTATTTACGCCGTGCCGACCCGGTAAAAGATGCTCTTGAAATAGACCGTATCAGACTTCGATTGCCGACTCTCCAGCGGCAGTTAGATTCAAGAAAGGGAAAGTGAGAACAAGCAGCTACTATCAATTGCGCGAAATCGTATTGTCTCCGGTACGTGGAAAGCAGCGTAAAAGCGGCCGCTATGCCGTATTCGTTCTTTCAGCATCGGTTTTATTCGTTTCTGCGTTTCAGTTAAATGCCCAGACACCAGCCGAGATCGACACGGCGCCACCTCCGTTGAAGGTCATCTCGAAGTCTGAGCGAGACGAATTGAGTAGTTCAAAAGGTGTCAAAGAGCGAACCAAGACCGCTCTCGAGTTTATGGACGTAAGGCTAAAGAACGCCGAGCTTGCGAATTCGCGAGGCGACCTTGATACTGCTTTTGCCGAACTAGGTGCCTTTCATGCCCTGATGGACGACACGCTGTCGTTTCTCGGTTCGAACGATAAATTCAAGGGAAGGGTTCTGGACAATTTCAAGCGGTTCGAGATCGGCCTTCGCCGGTTCACACCGCGTCTGGAGTTGGTCAGACGCGAATTGCCCCTGACCCATGAATTCTATGTTAGGAGCCTTCTAAAGCAGCTGCGTGACGCTCGGACCAAAGCGACAGAACCGCTCTTCGGCGAAACCGTACTTCGCGACGGTTAGAATGGCAGATCAAATGATACAGATTCGTAACATCCGGCACTTGGTTTTCATGTGGCTTTTGTGCAGCCTCGTTGTGATCATTTCGGTCGACAGTGCGGTTGGCCAGCGGCGCGATTACATGACCGAGGCAGAGATCGAGCTTGTTCGCGAGAACCAGGATATCGATCTCAGGATCGATGTGTTGGTAAAAATGATCGATCGCCGCTTTAGCTTACTCGGGATCAACTCCGGCGGTGATGAGGTCAAGAAAAAGGATGCGGACAAATGGGGCGAGCCACCAACTGGCTCCAGTTTAGAGCTCTTTTTTGATATTCGCCGGTTATTGGAAAAGGCCATAGATGACATCGACGTTATTGCCGCTCGCAACAATGACGCGTTAAAACAGAACAAGACCGAAGGTGACTTGTTCCCGAAAGCCGTTAGAAAGCTCGAAGCAGCCGCCCGGCGTTTTCTCCCGTTACTCAGTGTCGCTTCGGACAAAGCACGAGACGAAAAAGAACGTGCCCACATCCTGAATTCAATGCAATATTGCGAGCAGATAATTGAGGCCGCTGCTACGCTCCCCGCTCCCGTGAAAAGAACAAAGAGTTAGGTCTGTCAGGCCTCGATAGTCGGATTCCCGCCAGATCAGGTTCTCGAATCTGTCGCATTAATATCCATGATGTTGTGACAATTGACGCTATCCGCTTGAGCGTGATAGCGTCCTCATTTACAGTTACCCATATATGTCAGACGAAAACTTGAAAAAGACGCCGCTTAACAGCGTTCATCGCGAACTCGGCGGGAAAATGGTCGACTTTGGCGGTTGGGATATGCCCGTCCAATATAAGGCGGGTGTGATCGAGGAACACATGGCGACGCGGACCCGAGCCGGCCTCTTTGATGTTTCTCACATGGGCGAGATCTGGGTTGATGGTCGGGATGCAATATCGTTCGTAAATCGCATTACGACAAATGATGTCGCGAAGCTGATCGATGGACAGGCGCATTATTCTGCGTTGACCAACGAAAAAGGCGGCGTTGTTGACGACTTGCTCGTATACCGATTTAGCGGCGAACGATTGTTGTTGGTCGTCAACGCCGGCACCACTGAAAAAGATTGGGCGTGGATCACAGACCAGAAGAAAGACGACAGTGTTGAATTGAAAAACGCTTCGTCAGAATATTGTCAGATCGCGATACAAGGGCCGAAAGCGATAGCGATCCTTCAACAGCTCACCCAGACCGAACTCGAAGCGATCAAATATTATCATTTTGCCGAAGGCAAGGTCGACGGCGTTGATTCGATCATCTCTCGGACCGGTTACACAGGCGAGGATGGATTCGAGGTGTATGCGGCAGCCGAATTTGCGGTTCGGTTGTGGAACAAATTGCTTGCGACCGGCGAGCCGTTCGGCATACTTCCCTGCGGTCTCGCGGCACGAAACACTCTAAGGTTGGAATCGGCGATGTCGTTATATGGCCACGAACTCGGAGACGACATCTCTCCGCTTGAAGCTAACCTCGGCTGGATCACGAAATTGGATAAAGGCGCTTTCATCGGCAGCGATGTTCTCAAGGAACAAAAGGCGGCCGGGATCAAGCGCAAACTGGCCGGTTTCGAGATGACCGAGCCCGGCATCGGGCGCGACGGGTTTGATATATACATTGGCGAGGAAAAGGTTGGTGTCGTCACCTCAGGTTCGCCTGCCCCGTTCCTTAAGAAGAACATCGGCCTTGCTTTCCTGCCCCTTGAATTTGCAAATGTCGGGCAAGAACTTAAAATCGATATCAGAGGAAAGAAAACTAGTGCCCGAGTCGTGCCGACGCCGTTCTATAAGCGTCAAAAATAGCCCCGATCTTTGTTCGAATTTTACGTGATCGCTTAAAAAATATGTCAAATATCCCCGAAAGTTTACGTTACAGCAAAGACCATGAATGGGTCTCGGTCGAAGGCGATGTTGCAAGCATCGGTATCACAGATTATGCGCAGGCATCATTGGGCGATGTGGTTTACGTCGACCTCCCGCGTGTCGGCGATAAGTTCGCAACGCACGAGGCCTTCGGGTCGGTAGAATCGGTCAAGGCGGTGTCCGAGATCTTCACGCCGATCGCCGGCGAGGTCGTTGAAGTGAACGATTCGCTTAACGACACCCCGGAAAAGGTAAATGGCGACCCTTACGGCGAAGCCTGGTTCATCAAGGTCAAGATGGACAATGCAGGTGAGGCTGACGGACTTCTATCAGCTGAAGAATACGAAGAATATTTGTCGAGCCAGGGCTAGATCTCAGATCGATCCGGGATCGCCTTACATGATTAGTTCCAACTGATCAGATCAGATCGAAGCAGCCGGCTCGACGATCGAAGCCGCAACGCATAGCTGAAAACTTAATGAGATATATTCCAAACTCGCCCGAAGAAAGGGCGGAAATGCAGGCACAACTCGGGATAGCAGATGCTAACGATCTGTTTCGCTCTATCCCTTCTGACGTTCGACTTGACCGCAACCTGAAGATCACCGATCCGCTTGCAGAACCTGAGGTCATCGCTGCGATGGAAGAAATGGCTGCGAAGAACACAGGCGCCACCAAGCCATCGTTTCTTGGTGCCGGCACCTATTCTCATTATTCGCCGACTATCGTAGATCATCTGATCCAGCGATCGGAGTTCTTCACATCCTACACGCCGTATCAGCCCGAGATATCGCAAGGAACTCTTCAGTACATCTTTGAATTTCAAACTCTGATCTGCCAATTGACGGGGATGGAGGTTGCCAACGCATCAATGTACGATGGTTCGACCGCGATGGCCGAGGCTTACGTGATGGCGCAGCGCGTCACCAAACGCGACAAGATCGTCGTTGCAACATCAGTTCACCCAGAATATCGCGAGGTCGCTAGCACCTACACGCAGCATGGCGATACGAGTATCGTCGAGGCACCCTTTGATAGTTCGACCGGACGATTCACAGATACATCGGCTCTTGATGATAAGACCGCCGCACTTGTGGTCCAATCGCCCAATTTCTTCGGCTGTGTCGAAGACCTCGCTTCGTTGGCCGACGCTGCTCATGCGGTCGGGGCCTTGTTTGTGGTCGTTGTCACAGAGGCCATCTCGTTCGGAATGCTCAAGTCGCCGGGAAGCTGCGGTGCAGACATTGTCGTCGGCGAAGGACAGAGCTTTGGGATACCGATGAGCTTTGGCGGCCCGCACGTCGGCCTGTTTGCAACGCAGGATAAATTTGTACGCCAAATGCCCGGACGTCTTTGTGGTGTCGCATACGACAAGAATGGCAATCGCGGCTTCGTGCTGACGCTTTCCACACGCGAGCAGCATATACGCCGTGAGAAGGCGACGTCTAACATCTGCACCAACCAAGGCCTGATCGCTCTTGCCGCGACCATTTATATGGAAGCGATGGGTAAGAAAGGCCTGCAGGAAGTTGCCGAACAGAACGCGCAAAAAGCCGCGTATGCAAGAAAGAAGATCGCCGAGATCGATGGCTATGATATCGCTTTCTCGGCACCGACTTTCAATGAGTTTGTTGTACGCGGACCGAAACCCGCGGCCGAGTTGTTGGGATCGATCCGTCAGAATGGCATTATCGGCGGGCTCGCCCTCTCAAAGTATTACACAGGCCACGAGAACGACTTTCTCGTTTGTGTCACCGAAACCAGCAAGCGCGAACAGATCGATCGATTTGTCGCGTTGCTCTCGTAGGTTTTATTGATGACATAACTGGTGCAGAAGCCCGGTTTTCGTTCTGGTTGTTCAAGGGCAATGCTTTTTGGAACTTTCGAGATCGCAATTTGTTTGGGCGTTGTTTTGCTCGCGGCGCTGATGGCCGCTCTTGGGTTGGGAGCACAAAACATTTTGATCTGGTGGACGGGCCTCAGGCCACGATGTCCAAAATGCCTCTCAACCGTAAATCCCGAGGCCTATATTTGCTGGTCGTGCAAAGCGGAGTTGGAGCAGGCATATGTCGATCATCACGAACTTTCCTGACATCGATCGACGTCGCTTTTTGAGATCGGCAGGAAAGGGCCTGGGCCTTATGGCCTTGTCTTCAACCGCAGTTGCATCGCTCTTTGAAAACATCAAGGCAGCCGGAAAGGCGGTCGACCATCTTTCGCCGCTTGAAGCCGCGATGAACGAGGATTATTGGGCGAACATTCAGCAAGCTTTTTCTGTCACTCGCGGGATCATTAACCTGAATAACGGCGGCGTAAGCCCGAGTCCGCGAATCGTAACAGAGGCATTTGTTCGCTACACCTGGCAGCAGGAGGACGCAACCGCCTATACGATGTGGCAGATCCTCGAACCACAGTCTGAAACGATCCGGACCGGCCTTGCCGAAATGTTCGGCTGCGACGCCGAAGAGATCGCGATCACGCGTAATGCTTCCGAATCCCTTGAGATCTTGTTGATGGGACTCGATCTCAGATCGGGAGATGAGATCTTGACCACGACTCAGGATTATCCGCGAATGATCACGACGCTCAGACAGCGTGAACTTCGCGAAGGCCTGAAACTGAATCTGATCAAGATACCGTTAGCCCCGAAGAACGTTGACGACATCGCATCGGCGTTCGAACGTGCGATAACGCCGCGAACCAAACTCATCCTGGTTTCTCATCAAATAAATCTGACCGGCCAGATCGTCCCCGTTCGCAAGGTGTGCGAGATGGCTAGATCTAAAGGCATCGAGACGATCGTTGACGGTGCTCATTCGTTCGCTCAGTTCGATTTTAAACGAGACGATCTCGGCTGTGATTATTACGGCACGTCGCTTCACAAGTGGCTTTATGCTCCCAAGGGAACTGGATTGCTGTATGTCAAGAAGGATAAGATCGCCAAGGTGTGGGCGTTGATGGCGAGCGAGGACAAGAACCGCAGCGACATTCGCAAGTTTGAAGAGATCGGAACTCATTCGGCGGCGATGCGATTGGCGATCGGCGAAGCGATCTTGTTTCACAATGCGATCGGAGGCAAACGAAAGGAAGAGCGGCTTCGTTATTTGTCGCGATATTGGATGAACCGTTTGAAGGATGTTCCCGGGGTTGGTTTCAATACTTCGTTCGACCCCACACAATACTGCGCGATCGCAAATTTCAAGATCGACGGTGTCGACCCTGTGAAGCTGGGAAGTTATCTGATGTCGAAGCACAAGATATTTACCACGCCGATCGAACACGAAGAATTTTCCGGCATTAGGATCACCCCTAATGTTTATACGACCATCTGGGAACTCGACAGATTCTGCAGTTTGGTCGAAGAGGTCGCAAAAACCGGCCTGCCGAAGACATAATGGGACCTAGATTTGAAAAGTTATTCGAGGCTGGTTGGCGTCATGTCGATCCGAATGGTCACGTAGCGAACATGGTCTATCTCGAATATGCCGTCGATACGCGGATCGCCTTCTTTGCATCGCAGGGCTTCCCGCCCGGAGATTTTGGCCGGCTTGGGTTCGGGCCGGTGATCAAGAGCGATTTCGTCGAGTATTTCCGCGAAGTGAAAATGCTTGACAAGATCTCGGTCACAATGGAGAACGGCGGAGTCAGTCCGGATTCGTCGAGGTTCCGCGTAGTGAACAACTTTTATATGCATGACGGGACACACGCGGCCAGAGTTACGAGTGTTGGCGGTTGGCTCGGGTTGAAAGAGAGAAAACTGGTCGAGCCGCCTGAAAAGCTAAAGGACGCGTGGAATCAATTGGTCAAGACCGAGGATTTTGAAGAACTTAGATCGAGCATTAAACGATAGTATGTCAATTACGAAAGTCACACAGCATCCTACACAGAACGAGGGACTGATCTTTGAACGTTCGCAGACCGGACGCGTGGGTTATCGCCTCCCGAAGCTCGACGTCGAAAGCATCGAACTCGATTCGATAATCCCGGCTGCACTTCGGCGGAACGATGGGCTCGAAGGCGTCCCTGAGGTCTCAGAGGTCGACGTCATCCGCCATTTCACTCGGATCTCGACGTGGAACTACTCCATCGACCTCGGGTTGTATCCGCTCGGTTCTTGCACGATGAAGTACAATTCGCGGCTAAATGAGAAAACAGCCAGAATTCCCGGTTTCACAAATCTTCATCCGCTCGCACCGGAAGAAGAATCCCAGGGCGCACTTGAGCTAATCTATCGCCTTCAGGAAGACCTCGCTGAGATCACCGGCTTGCCTGGTGTTTCGCTGCAGCCGGCCGCCGGTGCACAGGGCGAAATGACAGGCGTGATGCTAATTCGTGCATTTCTGGACAAACGCGACGGCGAAGCCTCGCATGATCGCCGCGTGATCCTCGTGCCGGATTCGGCTCATGGAACAAATCCGGCATCGGCTGCTCTGGCCGGCTTTACGGTCAAGACGATCAATTCCACGGCCGAAGGCCTGACCGACATGCAGCACCTCCGCCAGCTTTGCGACGAAGGTGGAGTTGCAGGCTTGATGCTCACAAATCCGAACACGGTCGGCATTTTCGAACGCAACATAAAAGAGATCTGTGAAGTCATCCACAATGCAGGCGGCCTGGTCTATATGGACGGCGCGAATATGAACGCTCTCGTCGGCGTTGCGCGGCCGGGCGACATGGGCGTCGATGTTATACATCTTAATTTGCATAAGACCTTCTCAACTCCCCATGGTGGAGGCGGTCCCGGCTGCGGGCCGTGCTGCTGTACGGCTGAACTTGCTGAGTTCCTTCCGGTTCCGCGAATCGAAAAGACCGGCGATCGTTATCATCTGAACTATGATCTGCCGAATTCGATCGGGCGGGTAAAGGCTTTCTTTGGTAATTTCGGGATGATGGTTCGTGCCCTCTCATACATCTACACCCATGGTGCTGAAGGCCTTCGAGAGGCGACCGAGGCTGCCGTCCTGAATGCACGTTATCTGGCCGACAAGCTGAAAGATACGTTTCATAAGCCCTACGATTCCGATTGTATGCACGAGGTGATCTTCTCGCATAAGAATCAGACCGCCTCCGGCGTTCATACTCTCGATATCGCCAAACGGCTCATCGATTACGGTTTTCATCCCCCGACAATTTACTTCCCTCTTGTTGTTGAGGGCGCGATGCTCGTCGAGCCGACCGAATCAGTAGGCCGCGCAGATATGGATGCATTCATCGATGCGATGAAGAACATCGATCGTGAATCGCGTGAAGATCCGCAGTTGGTCATCAATGCTCCCCATTCGACTCGTATCGGCAGGCTGGACGAAGCCGCCGCTGCGAGAAAGCCTGTGCTCCGATGGAAACCCGAAGGCGATGCCTCGGCCAAATCGGCATAAGCGTAACCATTTCGGACTAAATTGCACGCCGCAGAATATCATTTGGATATTCTGCGGTTTTCGTCTATATTCTCTCGGCAAAGGAGACAATTAGATGTTGAAAAAGCTATTGATCGCTTTCGGACTGTTGATTTTCGTTGGCATCGCTGTGATCGCCGCACTGATCATGACCACAAAGACCGACTTTGGTGTCGAACGTGAGATCACGATCAACAAACCACGAAACGAGGTTTTCGCATACGCAAAATTGGTCAAGAATCAAAACGAATGGGGTCCTTGGTTCAAGCGAGATCCCGCAATGAAACAAGAGTTCTCCGGGACGGATGGCAGCGTTGGATTTATCTCAAAATGGGAAAGCCAGAATCCCGAGGTCGGTTCGGGCGAGCAGGAAATAAAGCGGATCGTCGAAAACGAACGCATCGAAACCGAACTCCGGTTCAAGCAGCCGTTCGAATCAAAGGCAGATGCTTATTTAACGACCGAGACAGCAGGCGAAAATCAGACCAGGGTGAAGTGGGGTTTCAAGAGTTCGATGCCGAAGCCAATGAATCTTTTGCTTCTGGTGATGGACATCGAGAAAGAGATCGGAAAGGACTATGAATCGGGACTGGACGGCCTCAAAAAAGCAGTTGAATCGATGCCCTGAATGTGACCGTCGTCACATGCTAGCACGCTGCAGGTTAACCATCTCGGTTTTGATTGTAAGTTAGTGGTGTTGGGTATATAATCCGGCGCAGGAGGCGGTTTCGCGAATGCGATTTTTGGCCGCTCATGTTATCGGCTTGGCTCTTTGAATTTTTGTATCATTCCTACTCTCAAAGAGGTGAATATATGAGTGTGAGAACAACTTCATTTTTTATATTCGTCGCTTTCCTGTTGTCACCTGCATTGACGGTTCGGAGCGAACGTCAGACGATCATCTCATTTACCAGTGCGAGTTCTGTTTCTGCGCAAACTGGCCCCGTTTACGATTCTTATAAAGGCGTTAAGATCGGAATGCCCGCAGCCGAGGTCCGTGCGAAACTCGGAAAGCCAAAAGAGGAATCTGACGCCGAGGATCTATATGAGATATCGCCGCTCGAAACGGCACGGGTCTTTTATGAACCCGACAAGACCGTACGCGTCGTTTCCATCATGTATTCAGGAGACATGAACCTGGCTCCAACGCCAAAGACCGTAGTTGGCACTGACGTACCTGCCAAAGAGGACGGCGGGATCTACAAGATGATGCAGTATCCGAAAGCCGGCTTCTGGATCAGTTACGTCAAGACCGGCGGCGAGGGGCCGATCGTGATCGTCACGATGCAAAAAATGGCGAAAGAATGACCTTCGATCCCAACGCCGCTCGCTGAACAAAGCTGTTCGGTCGTCACAATCAATTGCACACCATCGATTTACACTGTTCGTGTATCTCCTATATAGTATTTTGGAAAATATGGCAGTTATCGGTATTCCACGCGAAATTCACCCCGGCGAAAAGCGCGTTGCCGGCACACCTCAAACCATTTTGAAGCTCAAGAAGCTCGGTTTCGACGTGGTCGTCGAGACCGGTGCGGGCGAGGCGATCGATTGTTCGGACGGCGAGTATCAGGAAGCCGGAGCCGCGATCGTCGAAAATGCAGCCGAACTTTGGGCAGCATCGGATGTTGTGATAAAGGTGCGGCCGCCTGAGGACGGCGAGACCGAACTTATGCGCGACGGCGGCTGGTTGGTCGGTTTCGTTTGGCCGGGCCAGAACCGCGACATCGTGGACCGGATGGCCAAGAAGAATGCAACGGTATTCGCAATGGACAGCGTCCCGCGCATAACACGTGCGCAGAAGATGGACACGCTCTCGGCGATGGCGAACATCGCAGGATACCGCGCGATCATCGAGGCCGCCAACAATTTTCCGCGATTTTTCACGGGGCAGATAACAGCCGCGGGCAAGATCGATCCGGCAAAGGTGCTGGTGATAGGTGCCGGCGTTGCAGGGCTTTCGGCGATCGGCGCCGCAAAGGGTCTGGGAGCGATCGTTCGCGCTTTCGACCCCAGATCAGCCACCAAGGATCAGGTCGCCTCAATGGGAGCCGAGTATCTCGAACTCGACGTTAAGGAAGAAGGCGAGGGCAAAGGCGGTTACGCCAAAGAAATGTCCGACGCTTTCCTGAAGGCGGAGATGGCTCTCTTTGCACAACAGGCGATGCAGGTCGATATCATCGTTACAACCGCCTTGATACCGGGCAAGCCCGCTCCGAAACTGATCACCCAGGGCATGGTCGAATCGATGAAGCCCGGTTCGGTGATCGTCGATCTTGCGGCTGAACAGGGCGGCAACTGTGCCCTTACCGAACCCGGAAAGGTCGTCCGCCATAAAGGTGTGACGATCATCGGGTACACCGATCTGCCATCGCGAATGGCGTCGATGTCGAGTCAGCTTTACGGTGCTACCGTGACCGCGCTGCTTGCAGACCTGCAGGATGAGAATGGCGACCTGCATGTTGATCTCGAAGATGAGGTCGTGCGCGGTGCGATAGTGCTGGACAAAGGCAAGATGTTGTGGCCGCCTCCGCTGCCGCCGGCCCCGCCAGAGCCAGGCGTACCGACAAAAAGCTCGGCTAGTGTTGCGGTCGCAAAGGCAGCATCGGGCGCCCACGGAGCAGAGGAAGGAAGCGGAATGCATCCGCTGGTTCTGGTCGCGGTCGGTGTCGTATTGCTTGGTTTGGGTTACTTCGTCCCGGACAACAAGCTGTCGCATTTCACGGTTTTCATGCTCGCGGTATTCGTCGGCTTTCAGGTCGTTTGGAACGTCAAACCTGCCCTCCATACACCGCTAATGTCCGTTACGAATGCGATCAGCGGCATCATCCTGGTCGGCGGTATGCTGCAGCTTTCTGGTGACCTGAGCGTGACCACGATCCTCGGAGCCATCGCCGTCCTCATCGCCACGATAAACATTGTCGGCGGATTTTTGGTGACAAATCGAATGTTGGCGATGTTCAGAAAATGAAAACCAGCCTTATCACCATTGCTTACATCGCCGCGAGTGCGTTGTTTATCTTGAGCCTTGGCGGCCTGTCAAGACAGGAGACAGCGCGCCGTGGGAACTGGTACGGCATCATCGGGATGTTTATCGCCTTGGCGGCAACGGCGGCGGCGATGGACCCGAGCGGCTGGCCGATCCTGGGCGGCGTACTCATCGTCGGAGCCTTGATCGGTGCGACTCTCGCCTCACGTGTCCAGATGACCTCGATGCCGGAGCTTGTCGCGATCCTGCACAGCTTTGTCGGCCTGGCGGCGGTTCTCGTAGGTTTCGGTACATACCTCGGCGGAGCGTCGATCCCGCAGAACGAGATACTGATCCATCACATCGAGATCTTTATCGGCGTATGTATCGGCTCGGTCACCTTTACCGGTTCGGTGATCGCGTTTCTGAAACTTCGCGGGTCGATCGGCGGCAAGCCGTTCATGCTGCCGGGTCGCCACTTCATCAACCTCGCGATGCTGATCGCGACGATCGCTCTCGGCGTGCTGTATGTCATGGCTCCGGGCGTTAGCGGCAATCAGTACCTGCTCGCGGCCACTTTACTGACCGGCATACTCGGAGTTCACTTCATCATGGCGATAGGCGGGGCAGATATGCCGGTGGTCGTCTCAATGCTCAATAGCTATTCAGGTTGGGCGGCGTCGGCGGCGGGCTTTATGCTGTCGAACGATCTGCTCATCATCACGGGAGCCTTGGTCGGATCATCCGGTGCGATCCTCAGCTACATAATGTGCAAGGGCATGAACCGCTCGTTCGTGAGCGTTATGCTCGGCGGATTCGGCACCGAAGGTGGAACCGTTGCCGCGGCCGGTTCGGCACCCGCGGGAGAGGTCCGCTCGGTCGACGCCGAAACGACTGCTTCGATGCTCCAACAGTCCAAGAAGGTGATCATTGTTCCAGGCTATGGCCTCGCAGTGGCTCAAGCTCAACACTCGCTTGCCGAGGTCGTGAAGATTCTTAAGGACGGCGGTACCGAGGTGAAATTTGCCATCCATCCGGTAGCCGGACGGCTTCCCGGCCACATGAACGTTCTGCTTGCCGAAGCTAGTATTCCCTATGACATCGTCTTCGAGATGGATGAGATCAACGATGAGTTTAACGGAACCGATGTTTCGTGGGTGATCGGAGCTAACGACATAGTCAATCCCTCGGCGCTCGACGATCCTGCATCACCTATCGCCGGAATGCCCGTCCTCCACGTCTGGGAAGCCCGCGACACCATCGTCATGAAACGCTCGATGGCATCGGGCTACGCCGGCGTCGATAATCCGCTGTTCTATAAAGACAACACCCTTATGTTGTTTGGCGATGCAAAGAAAGTCGTCGATGAGATTTTGACCGCCATGCGAGCTTAAAAAATGCAGAGGCCCGCGCGTAAGCAAGGGCTTAACGGTCAACGCAACACAATGCTCGACGACTATGGATTCGAAATTTATGAGGAGAACGCGTTCCCAATCGCCTATCTCCTTACATTTCGCACGTACGGCACTTGGCTCCATGGCGATGAACGCGGCTCCATTCGGCGCAATGGGAATAACCGCTACCAAGGGCCGAAAGTAACAACGAGCGTTCCTTTAATGGACGCTATGGCTGAAATGCAAAAAGGACCGACATTCGTTCTCAACTCCGAACAAAGAGAATGCGTCGAGGCCGCGATCAAGGAAGTTTGTGAATTCCGAAATTACCTGCTTCGAGCGGCTAACGTGCGAACAAATCATGCGCACGCAGTTGTTTCAGCTACGATGAAACCGGAAAAGATAGTCAATGATTTCAAGGTGTATGCGACCCGGCGGTTACGCGCGGAAGGATTATGTTTCCCAACTCAAAACATTTGGTCGCGCGGGGCAAGCACTCGTTATCTCTGGAAACCGAGGCACGTAGAAGCCGCCGTGGATTATGTGAAGTATTGTCAGGAAGATGTGCCGTTCGAGTTTCGTGATTAGCCGGGCTTGGGTGCAGAAGCCCGACCGTGTGGAAGGGCTTCACACACAACGCCAGTTCGCGTATCTTGGATGTTAAGCCCTTGCTAACGCGCGGGCCTCTGCATTGAAGCACACAGATGCTCTTCGGCGATGCAAAGAAGGTGGTCGATGAGATTTTGACCGCGATGCGAGCATAATTTATTGTGCGAATATTAACTTCCAAACTATTTACGCGATTGAATCTCGTTGGTCTTACACTTGCACTCCTATTGTGTAGTCAGATCGCTAACTTAAATCAATCTCAAAGCACACTATCACCCGAGCCGCTGACCTTGCACTCGCCCGTATCCGCGACAAATCCGAGACCGTTCGATCCTAAGCTCGATATCGGCGTAGTCGTCGCTGGATCTGAGTGCTCCGAACTTTACATAAGAAATACGGAACTGAAACCGGATGACGAGATTCATGTCGTCCTGGCGGACGATATTCCGCATAAAAAACTATTCGCGAAGGTCGTCGGACCGAATAACTGTCCCAGGTATTCGCAATCTGGAATAGAGGAAGTCATTCTCGACGGAGATGACTCGGCGCCTACCGAATACATGATTCGTTTTGCAGATGAAAATGACCGTGACTCAGGTTTCGCAGTGATTTCTGCAAAGGCGCGCGTCGAGATAATAAAAGGCGTTGCAAATCTCACGGTCAGTAGCATTCCATCGCCGTTTCTATTTAGAGTGTGTAGTGGGAACGAGTCGTATCACATGACCGTTTGGAACGGTAAGCCGCTCGTCGGGACACGTGTCTGGTATAGCTACCTGAGCCTCTCTTACGGCACCGTTCCGACATGCAAACCTGCCGACTTTAAATAGTTGTGAGATCGTTGGGCTTCCCGGACTTCCATATTTTTCTTTGTCCTCTTTAGTGATATATTTCCGTCTTACCAATCGGAGGATTTATACATATGACTACAGCGGTATCTCCGGAAATGGAGACCCTTAAAACAAGACTTAAGACGATCTGGGAAGCAGGTGACTTCACCGAGGTTGCGAAGCATATCGAAACGGTTGCCGATCAATTTGTCGAGCGGCTCGACATCAAGCCTGGAATGAAGGTCCTTGATGTTGCCTGCGGCAGCGGCAACCTGGCGATCATTGCGGCGCAAAAGGGCGCCGATGTGACGGGCATCGACATCGCAGACAATCTTGTCGAAGCGGCAAAACAGCGAGCGGAAAGGCTTGGGCTCAATATCAAATTCGAACAAGGCGATGCTGAGGATATGCCCTATTCTGACGGCGAATTTGATCTCGTAATGACAATGTTCGGTGCAATGTTCGCACCTCGGCCGGATGTTACGGCAAGCGAACTTGTTCGTGTGACAAAGCCCGGCGCGACGATCGCGATGGCAAACTGGACGCCGACCGGTTTCGCAGGCCAGATGTTCAAGCTCTCGGGCAAGTATGTGCCGCCGCCGCCAATGCCGCCCCCGGTGCTATGGGGCGTGCCTGACGAGGTGGCCGCCCGTTTCGGTGACAGCGTTGAAGACCTGCGTATGAGTCCGCAGCTCGCCGACATGATCTTTGAGTTCGGCCCTGCTGACGTCGCAGAATTCTTCAAAACCTACTTCGGACCGACCGTGATGGCAATGAAGGCGATGGGCGAGGATAATCACGAGGCGTTCACAAACGACCTCGTTGAGATCTGGACCGCGAACAATACGAAATCCGACGGCATGACCCTGGTCAAAAGCGAGTATCTTGAGGTGGTCGCAAAGAAGAAATGATCGGGCAGGATCTATTCTGAACAATGGGGTTACCGGGAGTTTCGAGATTCACCCTTCAAACTGGGGTGTCTTCAACTCCATTAAGGCGAGGCGTTTGACGACCTCGCCTTTTTCGATATGAGTTTCGACGATCTCGCCGACGTCTTCGGGCGTGACCTGGCCGTACAAAGTGCCGTCGGGATAGACCATGACAGCAGTCCCGACCGAGCAAAATCCGATCGAACCGCATTCGGTCAGGACGACCTCGCCCAGCGGGTTCCGGCCCTTTGATTCCTTCCCTTGCCGAAGGCCTTTTTCTTCCAGAATCTGTGCAAACTCGTTCTTTACATCGACGCCGCCAACGGCAGCACAAGATTTGCCTGTGCAGACAAACACCTGCCGTTTTATCGGTGCCTTCAGCATCGGAGCCAGTTTCTCCAACTGCTCCCGATCCTCTATGAACTTCTTTTCAGCCATTGCTTATATTTTGCCACGAATGTCCCTGGGATTGCATCGAAGCGTGTGTTTATTGTGGTAGAATTCGGGTAGGTAGACGTGTGTCTGCTGTACGATGGCACTAGGCATTATCATCCACATTTCGGTCGGCTCTGAGAAAAGAACGGAGTTCTTTTCCGATGAACGGCTGAGCATCGGTTCAGATGAAACGTGTGACCTCCAGATTCACAGCAGACAGCTCGAATCGTCGGGCGTTTGGCTTCAATTGGAGAACACCGAAGGTGTGTCTCGCGTCATCAATTTCGATCCCTCGCTTGGGCTGACCATAAATGACAAGCCGATTCGGCGGTTTATAGCGATATCTGACGGCGATGTTGTCAAGATCGATTCGGCCGACATCTCGTTCGCATTTTTCACGCTCGCCGAAAAGCCCTCGCTGATCACGACAAAGCGGAACGACCCGCATGTAGCACCGTTCATCTCCGACGCTGCCCTCGACGCCGCAGCTTCGCCTCAGCGTGATGATGCCAAGGCGTTCTTACGCGAATTTACCCGCGAGCTGATGCGGGAGATCAGTTGGACGACCAAGGCGATAACCCTTGTCCTTTCGGTCGGGTTTCTTACAGGTATTTTGTATCTGGGCTACGCCGTAAGTTCTGAATTGCGGGCCAATCGCATCCAGGCCGAACAACAGAAAGACATTATCTCAAGGCTCGAAGAACAGCTCGGGACGGCCAGCAATCAGCTTGGGGAATTGGATAAGACCAACCGCGAGTTGATCCGCTCGCAGTCGCTCGCACAAAACGTTCGTGTCGAATACGGTGGCGGCATCTGCCTGATCGTAGGTGTTTATGACCTAGTGGATCGAGGCACCGGAAAGGTCTTGCGCTATCCCGATCCGCAGTCTTATCAAGGAAGTCCGTACGAGCCGCCTTCCGAAGATGGTGCGCCGCAGCCGTCAACGCCTCCGACGCAGTTGACGACCGAAGGAGCAGGTTCGCCTGTGGAATACGACTTTATCGGAACCGGATTTCACGTCGGCAGCGGCTATATTGTAACGAACCGGCATGTGCTCCAGCCCTGGACCGAGGACGAGATCGTTCAGGCAATGATCCGAGATTCGCGCGGACGTGCCCGCGTCAAGCGTTTGGTCATCTACTTCCCTAATCTGCCTCAGCCTTTTCCGCTTAAAGTGTTACGGACCGGAGGTAAAGAAGACGTCGCTGTCGCCTCTATCGATGCTGCTTTGATGCCGCCCGAGATCCCGACACTACCCCTCGAGAATGACTCCGAGGCCTCGACGATCGGAAAAACGGTCGTCACGATGGGTTACCCGAGCGGACCAGACCGCCTGCTTGCAATGGTCGATGACGAGGAAGCCAAATCTATAAACTCACGGTTTGGAAATTCGCGGCAAAACCTTATCAACTTTCTTGCTCAATCGAAAAAGATCGTTCCCCTGACGACGCAGGGTGCGATCACCGATCTCGACACGAGGCGGATAGTTCATGATGCAAAGACAGCTGAGGGAGGTTCGGGTGCTCCGCTGTTTGGACAGACCGGCAAAGTGATCGGGGTCAACTTTGGTGTTTTCACTGAGAATACCGCGGTCAACATGGCTGTTCCGATCCGCTATGCTCTCGACCTGCTCCGCCTCGCTGGATGGAGATCAGCCGAAGAGATACAGCTTGACGCCCAGCAAAATACCATCGCCGGGGCAAACACTAATACAAATTCAGCCCCGACGCTTGCCCAACCTCAGAAGTGATCAATGGATAACCTCGTTCTCTCGAATATGTTCCATCGGCCAGCGCGAACCGTGGTCAGCGTACTAGGCATCGCCGTCGGCGTTTTGCTGATCGTTTTTACGGTCGGCCTTGCGAATGGCTCGATCCGCGAACAAGCAACTCGCGAGGCGAATGTCGGAGCCGAACTCTTCGTGAGAGCCTCTGGTTCGATAGGTATGAGCGGCACCGAGTCGTTCCGGCTTCCCGAGACACTGGCCGCCGAGATAGCGAAGGTGCCCGGTGTCAGATCCGCTGTCGCGATCGGACAGAATTCTGTCGATGCCGCAGATAATAACACCGGCAAACGCCTGATAGATGGCGTCAGATTTGAGGAGTATTCTGCGATTTCGGGCCTCGTGCTGGTCGACGGCCGCCGGTTCATCGACGGCGCAGACGAAGCCATCATCGATACCGCATGGCAGCGTCAGAAGAAACTCAAGGTCGGCGATACGATCCCCCTTTATGAACGGCCTTTCACGATCGTAGGCACGTATGAACCGGCCGGCGGCGCACGGATCAAGATTCCGCTCTCTACGATGCAGGCTCAACTCGGAGGCGAGGGTAAGGTGACATCGGTCCTTGTTTCCATCGCCGAGGGATCGACGGCGGATGACGTCGGGCAGCGTCTTGTCGACGCATTCCCTGACAACCAGGTCATCCGAACAGACGACCTGGAAGAGTTGTACATGGCCGGTTTTCCGGCATTGAACATTTTTCTCAATGTTTTCATCGGCATCGCGGCTGTCATCAGCGCACTTGTGATCCTATTAACGATGTACACGACCGTTACTGAACGCACGCGCCAGATCGGCATTATGAAATCGCTTGGAATGAGTAGTGGTCGAATTGCCTGGACCATAACTCAGGAAGCACTACTGTTGAGCCTTTGTGGTATATTTGCGGGCATACTGATGACGGTCGTCCTGCGTTTCGGATTGAATCTCGTTACTACGCTCGAGGTCGAGATCAGTCCAACGGTCATTTCCATAGTCTTCGTTGTCGGTTTGATCGGAGGAGCGATCGGCGGGCTTTACCCCGCTCTGCGGGCTGCGCGGCTCGACGCCGTTGAAGCTCTCAGTTACGAGTAAGTTAGCCCTTTCTGATCGACCCCGGTCTTTTGGCCTCATGGGTGCCTAACGTTGCACCGGCATCCGATCTCAATTTATCGCGATTCCTGATACGATTCGGATCCATTTTACGCGTATCTAACTAGACGAGCTTTATCGTCTGAATTCTCACCTTTAAGTTGGCTTAATTTATCAGATCAGGAGGACGGACATGGCAGATTGGAGTGAAAAATTTCAGGCAGCGTGGGTAACCATTAAGAAGAAAGCAGGAGCGTGTGCTGCAAACACCGATCTTGAGGAGATCAAGGCCTCGGTCGAGCTTGGGCAAAACCGCATTAATCAGGCATTGATGGCCGGAACGATGCTTCAGGGCGATTCAGCGGTCTTCGAGAAACTCAAGAAGGCGAATGAGGGCCTCGGCCAGGTTGGCGAAGCACTCGGAAAGGTCCAGGACATATGCCTGGATATAACCGCGGTTGGCAAGATCCACGATGCAGCCGTTGCCCTAAGTAATGACCGCTTGATCTACGACGACCCGCAAGCTGCCGCTGCGGCTTTCGATTCGATGTTTCAAGGATTCGGCCGACTTTGCCGTTATTTGCCTCCGCCCGCGAAAGCTTGGCAGCAGTTCTTCGAGAGCTTCAACCTATTTGGGAATATGGCTCCGAAACTGATCCCTGAGCTTCGCTGGAAAGACACCTTCAAGCAGGTCGAAGGATTTCGTTAAGGGTTGACGGGGCCGTCATCTCGCGTCGATCGTGGGTAATTGAACTGCTTGCGATCCGCTTCACCTAGTTCGCCGATCTTCTTCATCAGATGGTCGGCGATCTCCTTATGTGTTCGAAGCCGGTCTGACCTCTCATAAAACTTATTCAGGTCAAGTGGTTCGCCAAACCATATCCGGATCTTTTCTCCGCCTCGCCAATTTCCCAGTATTTGTTTTGGAAGGTCGTTTCCCAATCCCGCAATAAAGACCGGGATCACCTGCGGCCGTGCTGCGAATATCACTTTTCCAATACCTGGCTGAGCCGGCAGAAAAGAGTACGGATCGCCATTCAGATTACGTTTTCCTTCCGGGTGAAATCCGATCACGTGCGCATGGCCCTTTGAGCAGATTCGGGTCAGTTCGCGAAGTGAGAACTTGTCGAACTCGCGCTTTACGGCTTCTTTCTCCTCACGAAAGAATGGCGGATACATCGACCACCAGCCCATGACCAGGTTGACAAACCAACCCGCCGGATTCGTATAAAAGAACTTCGCCCTGACTGGGAAATAGAGTTCGATCGGCCGTTTTGTCCGGCGAAAGAGAACGCTCGATACTGTGTACATATCGAAGAACGATCTGTGATTCGCCACCAGTAACAGCGGCCTCGAATGGTCGGCACGCTCGACATTTTCGATCCCGAAAACGTTCATCAGGTTATAGGTCGCAAGGTAGATCCAGAGCGATCCGATGTGACGCTGACAAAATGTCCAGACGCGTTTCCAGGCACCGAGGTTCATCCGGCGGGTGAGGTAAAAGCCCGCTTTTTCGGTCGCATTGAGTACAGAGATCTCCTCGGCCGCCGGTAGCGGAGCTTGCCGTCTTTCGATGGAATCTGACGTCGCGATGATATCTTGGTGATCGTTAGGCATCTGCAAATCAAGCAGTTTAGCATTTTCTGAATTGTTGCAGGAAATCGCTATTGTCAGAGGTCGACAACGATAGGCAACTGCGTTGGGCGATAATCTTCGTCGCACGTTGAGGCGTTTACGAACTTCATTCCGAACTCTTCGTGAGTTCCATAGCCACAATGGATATGGCCGAATACGTGCAGCTTTAACCGACCGTGTTCGGCAATTTCCGCAACACGTCGTTTCAGTTCCTCGCAGCCGGTATTCTCAATTCCCCATTGCCTTGGAACTTCGTCCAGAATTCCCATTGGCGGGCCGTGTGTTATTAGAATGTCGATGTCGTCGGGTATCAACTTCCATTTTTCAGCCAATTCGCCTCCGCGGTTCAGGTTGAACGCCCAGTCAAAAAAGCGCGGCTGCCAAGGACTGCCATAAACCTTTAGGCCTTTGACCTTAGTTATTGAATCCTCTAAATAGATTACGCCGCGGCTGAGAAGCTTTTTGGAGGCAAGCTCGTCGCGTTCGAAGAGCCAGTCATGGTTACCTGCAACGAATATCTTACGTTCGTGAGGGAGGTTCGAGAACCAGTCGATGAATGCATCGACCTCGGCCTCCGTGCCGTTCACGGTCGCATCACCGGCGTGAATGATCAGATCACCGTCCGGGACGGCGATCGCCTCGTTGCAGTTGTGCGTATCCGAAACGCAGACGATCCTCATCTATAAACGGTCGAGACAAACTTCCCACTCATGAATTCATCGGGTTCGAGTTGGCTCTGCAGGATCACACCGCGGTATTTGTCGGTCAGTAACATCATTGCCGATTCGCAAAGCGGAGCCGCGGTTGTCGTTTGTATAGCCCGCAGGTGCTTGCCATTGATCACGATCGGCTCGACGAAATACGCTTTCTCGAGCATTCTCCGCCTTTCGCCGGCATCGAAACCATCAACGGAAGCATGTAGAACGACAAGATCATCCTCGACTGACGGAATAGCCTGCAGCATCAGATCCTGCAGCCGGTCGGGGAGGCTCTCATTTTTCGGCAATGTTTCGACGATAGATTCGACCCAATCGTAATGACCCGGATAACGAAGAGTTTTGTAATCTAGTTCGCGAGCCTTGCCTGCAAAGAAATCAGGCAGGTCGGCGGCTCCGCCGGATGTCAGATCTGCCTCATAATTACGCGCTCCGATGACGATCCGCTCGCGAGAAGAAAGGGCGGGCCGTTCGGCGATCTTAAAATCACGGATCACACGCGAGTCTTTGACATATTCTGTCGCAACGCCGATCGGCGACCATGTAAATCCGTAATAGTGCGGCTCGTGAGCGTGGGCGGTCAGTGCCCCGACCTTCATCGCGACCCGCTCGACCATTTCATTTTCGTGTTTTGCAACAAATTCGCGGTAAAGTGCCATCGCCTGAACGTTGATGAACCCCGGCGCAAGACCGGTCTGAAGCACGAATCCGGTTCCGGCGTCCTTGGCGAGTTCCATTATCGCTTCGGTTTCGGCGACATACTCGGTGAGATTCGCGTAGTGCATTTTGAATTCCCGTGCATATCCGGCCATCCGCGGCGCCTGGCCGCCGGGAGAACAGTCAAGCAAGACGTCAGAACGAACGAACGCGGCCTTTAATTCCTCGCTTTCGCCTGTTTTCGGCATGATCACCGTTTCGACCGCGGTAGATCTCGATGAACCGTCGAGAACAAATTCCCTTGCCCTCTGAAGACTGTTTTCGCTTATGTCGCCAAGGATTATGGTCGTATCAAAATCGCACCACTCCCGCAGTAAAAGTGCAGCAGCTTCGCCGATCCCGCCCGAGCCGGCGATAAATATTGTTTTGGTCATAAAGGACAAGGTTTTACGTGTAGAACGTGAGAAAACTCCATTTTATAACGCAGAAGCCGACATTGCTAATCGGCAATGTCGGCTTTATTCTTGGATTTGGAAGCCTAGTTATTCGATATTGAAATACTTCGCCTCGCGATGATGAATGATGATCGCAGACGTCGATTGTTCCGGGTCAAGCATGAATTCGTCTGTAAGCGAGACGCCGATCCGTTCCGGCTGTAACAGCTCGAACAGTTTTGTCTGATCCTCGATATTTGGACACGCCGGATAGCCAAAACTGTAGCGCGAGCCCTGATACCCTTGATGAAACAACTTCGCAAGTTCAGGAGAATCGTCGCCGTCGATTCCTAGTTCCTCTCGTATTCGCTTGTGCCACATCTCGGCGAGTGCCTCGGCAGATTCGACCGAAAGCCCGTGAAACAAAAGGTAGTCAGTATAATTGTCCGACGCAAATAGTTTCGCCGAATGTTCGCTCGCCTTGCGGCCCATCGTTACCAGATCAAAAGCGACAACATCGATCTTGCCCGACCCGACCGGTGCGAAATAGTCCGCTAAACAGAGATTCTTGCCGCCTCGCTGTTCAACCGGCTGACGCGGAAACGTAAATCGCATTCGCTCGGTCTTTTCGTCGTCATTGTAGATCACGAGGTCATTGCCGTCTGAATTGCATGGATAATAACCATACACAAGCTTGGCCTCGAGCAGCTTTTCACGGATCGTATTTGCTTTTACCTCCGCGTATTTCGGGTAGACCGTCTCATCGAGGATCGCGGCGTATTCGGCCGCAGATTTCTTACCTTGTTTGTACTGCCACTGACCCTTGAACAAAGCCGTCTCGTTGATGAATGCAAAGACCTTTGTCAGGTCGGTGATCTCGACAACCTTCGAACCGTAAAACGGGGCCTTCGGTATTTCCAAACCGACTGACACATCTGATCGGGTCGTATGCGTCGTGTCGCCGGTCGAACGCGATGCGACGCGGGCGGCGACCGTACCGAGTTTCGCATCTTCACCGACAAGGTCCTCTGCATCAGTTACGGTCTGGACAGCCTCGCCGGACGCACTGCTTACCGCTCTTTTCGACGCCGCCTTATGATCTTCGTCCGAGGCCGTGCTTTCGATCGTCGTATCTTCAACGGCATTTGTGATCTCGTCCATTGCGTGAAGCCCGTCGAAGGCATCGCGGGCGTAATAGAGTTTCCCGTTATAAAGCGGAATAAGATCATTGTCGACATAGCGGCGATTGAGCGCAGCCCCCCCAAGGATGACCGGGACGCTGATGCCGCGTTCGTTCATGATCTCGAGGTTATCGCGCATGATCAGGGTCGATTTCACAAGCAGTCCGCTCATCCCGATCGCGTCTGCATTTGTTTCTTCCCAGGCCCGCAATATCTCGTCGACGGTCTGTTTGATGCCGAGGTTCACGACCCTGTAGCCATTATTGGTCAGGATTATATCGACAAGGTTTTTTCCGATATCGTGGACGTCGCCTTTGACCGTGGCCAGAACCATCGTCCCCTTATTGGTCGAATCGGCCTTTTCCATGAAAGGCTCGAGAAATTTCACCGCAGCTTTCATCGCCTCAGCCGACTGCAGCACAAAAGGCAGCTGCATCTGTCCGCTCCCAAACAGATCGCCGACGACCTTCATTCCATCAAGCAGCAGATCGTTGATTATGTCGAGCGGCGGATAGGTCTCCAACGCCTTCTTGAGCGAATCTTCGAGGCCTATCTTTTCGCCGTCAATGATGTGGTGTTTGAGCCTTTCTTCGATCGGCAGGTTTGTTATATCCGGTTTTATCGATTGTGCCGTTTTGCCTTCAAAGAGCTTTGTAAACTCTGTCAACGGATCGTACGTGCATACGTCGCCGTCAAACCTTCTTCGATCAAAGATCAGGTCGCGGGCCGTATCGATCTCGAGTTCGCTGAACCTCATGAGAGGCAATATCTTCGACGCATTCACGATGGCCGAGTTCATTCCGGCCTCAACGCAATGATGCAGAAAAACGGAATTGAGAACCACGCGAGCGGCAGGGCTCAGCCCGAATGATATGTTCGAAACCCCGAGAATGATGTTTGCATCAGGCATCTCCTGGCGGATCTGCCTTATTGCCTTGATCGTCTCATCAGCATTCTTGCGGTCTTCCTCGATGCCGGTCGAGATCGGCAGAGCGAGCGGGTCAAAGAAGATATCGTGGCCGGGAATCCCGTAGTCAGTTGCGTGCTTGTACGCCCGACGTGCGATCTTCAGTTTATCGCCCGCGGCACGGGCCATACCGGTCTCGTCGATTAGCCCGATCACCACGGCCGCTCCGTATTCTCGTGCAAGATCAAGCACCTTTAGGAATCTAGGTTCGCCGTCTTCGTAATTGGTCGAGTTAAGAATGCACTTTCCGCCGGCGTGTTCAAGGCCTGCTTCCATTTTTTCCCACTCGGTAGAATCCAGCATTATCGGGATCTTGACGCTCGTCACCAGACGCGAAACGAGTTCGTGCATGTCGGCAACGCCGTCACGGCCGACGAAATCAACGTTCACATCGAGGATGTGAGCTCCCTCTTTTTCCTGCGATTTCGCAAGGTTTACGAGGCCGTCCCAATCTTCGGCATCGAGAAGGTCACGCATCTTCTTCGAACCTGATGCGTTCACGCGTTCGCCAACGATCAGGAATGATGCATCCTGCGTGTATGGCTGCTGGAAATAGATAGACGACGCCGACGGTGCGAGCTTGGCGTCACGCTGTTTCGGGGAGAGTCCGCCCACACGCTCGATCACTTGACGCAGGTGTTCGGGTGAGGTGCCGCAGCAGCCGCCGACGATATTCGCCCCGAGGTCCTTTGCAAAATGCTCCACCTGTGCCGCAAAGCTCTCCGGAGTCTCATCGTAATGCTGCTTGCCGTCCTTGACCTCGGGCAGGCCGGCATTGGGCAAAACTGAAACCGGTATGGGCGAGTTATCGCAAAGATATTTGAAGCTATCGGCCATTTGCTTCGGGCCTGTGCCGCAATTCATCCCGATAACGTCGATCGGAAAGGGTTCGAGAGCGGTCAATGCTGCCCCGATCTCAGTCCCGTTCAGCATCGTGCCGAAGGTTTCGATGGTCACCTGTGCGATCACCGGAATTCGCACCTTGCGTTCTTTGAAAAGATCGAAGATCGCCGAAAGAGCTGCCTTGGTCTGCAAAAGGTCCTGACAGGTCTCGACAATAAAGACGTCGGAACCGCCGTCGTACAATCCGCGGACCTGTTCGACATAAGCCTTTTTCAGATCGCGGTAGGTGATGTGTCCAAGTGTCGGCAGCTTTGTTCCCGGCCCGATCGAGCCCGCAACGAAACGCGGTTTGCCCGGAGTCGAATAATCGCGTGCAAGCCGCTTTGCAAGCTCGGCCGCTTTTTTGTTGACGTCATATGTCTTTTCGACAATGCCAAATTCAGCGAGCACGACCTCGCTGCCGCCAAAGCTGTTGGTCTCGATGACGTCGCAGCCGACATCCAGAAAGTTGGTGTGCACCTTTTCGATCGCGTCGGGCCGCGTATAAAGCAGATTTTCGGAGCAGTTCTCGAAATTCGGCCCGCCCCAATCGTCGATGGTCAGATCCAGCGACTGCAGATTGCTGCCCATCGCGCCGTCGAAAACTACGACCCTCTCTTTCAATAGATCAAGAAAATTGTCCATACACAAAAACAAGAAGCCTCGCGAAACAGCACGAGACTTCTAAGAATACTTGGTTGTCCGGTAAGCTGTTTAGCCGTTTATTTTACGTGGCCGCAAGTCGCAATAACTCACCACGCATCGAAGCTACAAGGTTAGCCAACTGTCCCCAATAAGTCAATCAAAACCAGTGCGCAATGGCGGCCAGAGGCGACCCGATCAGGCCGTTCATTTCGCGATGAGCCAAAAAGCCCGCCTTGCTTCTAAAGAACCGAAGAAAAAACGGATTCGTTCGCCGCAATATCTGACGTAACCTGGAGCATCGGTTACCGACATTCTATCGAACTATCGAACGATTTTACCGCTTGGTGATATAGTTCAAGGCCATCGAAGCGATGTCGTCCATCGCGGAGCCGTCGCGGTCGCTGTCCAGCATACTTGACGCCATGTCGACCATCACGTTACCGGACGATTGTGGTGCGGCCTGAGCCTGTCCTCCTAAAAGTCCGCCAAGCAAACCTCCGAGACCATCTGCGCCGATTCCCTGCTGCTGCTTCTGCTGTCCGAGATATCCCATCACGAGCGGAGCGATCATCATCAGGATCTGTGCGACCTGCCCCATATTAAGGCCTGTATTGTTGCTGACCTGTTCGACCACCGGGCTTTGGTTCGTTCCAAGTATATGGCCCAGTATGCCGCCAGCATCAAGCTGCTTCGGCGTCGGTTCCGGGGTCTGGAGCTGTCCAAGGATCATACTCCCGAGCCCTCCGAGATTGTTCAAGATGCTTCCGTCATGATCTCGGCTCAACGCAGCATTCAGGCTCTCGGCTCCCTGCGGATCAGACGCATTTTTTGCCAGGCCGCCGATTATCGCAGGCAGCGCCATCTGAATCGCCGAATTTACAAGCGAATTGTCGGCTCCGACGGTCTGGCTGATCTCGTTAAGTGCCGATTCTCCCTGTTCCTGCCCAAGCAGATCCTGAAGTGAAAGCATAGTTGATCGTTCTCCCTTGAATTGAAGTTATAAGCTGTAGGATGATAGTAACAGAGTCCTCTAACCCGTAGCAAAGTTTTTCCTGTGCCAGCTTCTTTCAAACCCTTTTGGCCCAGCCCAGAAATTTGGGTCCTTTTGGCCGTGATCGGCGTTTTCATATCGGGATGTTCCGATGCCGACCGGATCATCTCGCTCCAACGCGTGTCGACCAAGATCAACCTCCAGGATAAGCTGGCCGAGCCTTTCGGAATAGCGGTCAAGGGCGATGAGATCTATTTTTCTGACGGAAATAGCGGCAATATACATCGTCTCTCACCCGCAACTGGGTTGACCGTTTACGCCGGAGGATTCGACACGCCATCTGGGATCGCGTTTGACAAGAACGGCGGATTGCTAGTGGCCGACTCGGGGTCGAATACGGTCAAGCGCATAGATCGGTCGGGAGTAGTTACGATCGTCGCGGGAATTGCAGGATCACGAGGAAACGCTGACGGTGAGGCGGCGACGGCGACTTTCAATGCTCCGATCGGCGTCGCCGTTTCGGACGATGGCCGCATTTTCGTAGCTGACACCTATAACGACCGTATTCGCATGATCGAAAACGGCGTCGTTAAGACCCTTGCCGGCAGCGTGAAAGGCTTTGCTGACGGACTTGCCGGTTCAGCGATGTTTGATACCCCACTCGGGATCGCCGTATGGCAGGACAGCAAATTGCTTGTTGCAGATTCGGGAAACCGCCGGTTGCGGGTCGTCGAACTGGATGGCCGCGTCACGACGCTCGCGGGCGATGGCAGCTACGGCCTACGGGACGGAACACTCGGCGCTGCATCGTTTGTTCAACCGACCGCCGTTGCTCTTGATCTCAGCGGTTCGATATTCATAACCGACGGAAATGCGATCCGTGCAATAGGGCTGCGTCCATTCGCGGTCGTCGAGACCATTTCGGGTGGCAGCCGCGGGTTTCGCAATTCCGTCCCGTCTGCTGCTCTCTTTAACCGGCCTTCGGGCATCGCAATTGGATCGCAAGGTCAGCTTTACATCACCGACAGCGATAATGCATTGGTCAGAGAGATCGGCGGAATTAAGGATGACTTCCAGGAAACGACATCCGGAACTGAGGAACCGCCTCGTTTCACATCATCTGAATTTCGTGCCATCGCATCCGGTCGCTGGCCGTACGAACCGCAAGACCGGCCGCGTGAGATCGCCGGAACACTCGGTGAGATACGAGGTAAGATCGTCGACGCTTCGTCGGAAGTTTGGTTTCATAACGGCCTCGATATTCCCGGCGCTTATGGTGAAACCGTCCGTTTCATTCGCAATGAAAAGGTGCTGCATCCGGCCGCGGTCGAGAATTTTGAGACTTCGCGAGAGCTTCTCCGCATGCCGACGATAGGCTATATTCACATAAGACTCGGCCGCGAAGCCTCGGGAACTCCCTTCGATGACGAACGATTTTTATTTGAAACTGTAGGTACTCGAATCATTGATATCCGGATCCCGCGAGGGACGAAATTCGCGGCGGGCGATGCGATCGGCACTCTCAATGCAATGAATCACGTTCATCTGATAGCCGGTCGCAGCGGCGCCGAAATGAACGCTATCGACGCGTTGACCCTGCCCGGCATCACGGATACGATCGCCCCGATCATCGAAGACGTAAAGCTTTACGACGAAAATTGGGACGAACTCGAAACAAAGTCCGCTGACGGGCGTATCATCATCAACGGTAAGACGCGTGTTGTTGTGCGTGCATTTGACCGAAAGGACGGTAACCCCGAACGCCGGCGACTTGCCCCTTATAAGCTGAGCTTCATGATATTCAGACCGGGCGAAGAGACAGATCGCCCGGGCGAATGGAACATCTCATTTGAGCGTATGCCGGCTCACGATGCAGTCAAATTCACTTACGCCGTCGGCAGCCGCTCAGGTGCGACCGGCGAGACCATTTTCAATTTTATCGCTTCGAACATTGTTAACGGGGAAGGCCATCGTGAAGCGTTTATCGACCCCTCAACACTGGAAAATGGCGGATACACGTTGCGCGCGTTTGCGGCCGACTTTTTCGGCAATATCGCGTCAAAGGACATTAGAATAGAGGTAAACAAATGAAGAAAGTTATTATCTGGGTGTTAATTGCTGCATTTTTGCTGTCCGGTTTAAGCGTCGCAGTATTTTCGAAGGACGCAATGGACCCGAAATCGCCGGCGATCAAGGTCGCTCCGCCAGCCCCGCGTTTCAGTGATGCCGAACGCCACGCCGAACTCGCCCGACGCAGGACTGCGGTGGCTTCGAAAATGGCAGACAACAGCATATTGATCTTGATGTCCGCCGAGCCGAAACTTTATGCGAACGACGTCGATTACGTTTATCGGCAAGAGAACAATCTTGTTTATCTGACCGGCCTTAAACAAAACGGGGCAACGCTGGTATTGCGTAAGAATGGCGGTTCCGTCTCAGAGTTTCTTTTTCTTCCGAAGCGAAATCCGCAGTACGAGACGTGGAACGGCAAGATGTATTCGAATGAGGACGCATCGAGGATCTCGGGCCTGAGGAACGTCCTGAATGCAGCCGAGCAGCCCGCGTTTTTGGAATCGCTTAGATCGCGCTCGACCTTCACCGCAAAAGAGGGCGGGTTTGAGATCGCTGGTGAACCTGCCGCGGTCTATATGCTTTTGCCGAACGGAGATCGTGACGGCAACGGCTCAAGAGAATATAGCCAGGAAAGCAGGTTCGCGGCCCAGCTTTCAGGTCAAAAGGTAGAGAATGCTCGTCGCATCTTTGACGAGCTTCGGCTGATCAAATCGCCTTATGAGATCAAGCTGATGCAGCACGCGATCAACATCTCGAATGAGGCGCATATGCGTTCAATGGCAATGGCGAGCCGGACGAAATGGGAATACGAGGTCCAGGCCGAGGTCGAGTACACCTTCCGCCGTCGAAATGCTGATTTTTGGGGCTATCCGTCGATCGTCGGCTGCGGACCGAATGCGACGACGCTGCATTATCAGATACCTGCGGGTGAGGTCCGTTCGGGCGACCTTTTGCTGATGGACGTTGGAGCTGAATTCGAGCATTATACAGCTGACATCACACGTACGTTTCCGGTAAATGGACGATTTACCAAAGAGCAGAAAGAAATATACCAGATCGTGTTCGATGCGCAGGAGGCCGTTGCGAAGGCCACAAGGCCCGGTGTCAGATTCTCGGCGCTTCAGCAAATAGCAGCTGGTGTCATCGAAGACGGCCTTTTAAAACTCGGACTGATCACAAAGAAGGACGGCAGGCAGTTCCGCGTTTGGTATATGCATGGCCTTGGCCACTGGCTCGGTATGAATGTTCACGATGTCGGCGATTACGGGACACCGCTTGCGCCCGGAATGATCTTCACCAATGAACCCGGCATCTACATCCGACCCGATACGCTCGAGTGGCTGCCTGATACGCCCGAAAATCGAGAATTCAAGACAAAGGTCGGCCCCGTTTTCGAGAAGTATAAGAGTATCGGTGTCAGGATCGAGGACGACATGCTTGTTACGGCCGATGGTGTCGAATGGATGAGCAAAGATCTGCCGCGAACGATCGCCGACATCGAGTCATTCATCGCACGGGCTTCAAAGGAGGTCGCCTATCGCCCCGGCCTTCTGGTCGATCCGAACCAACGAGTCCCGATCAGGCACACCGCGGCCGAATAAAGGCCTTCAACGGTCGACCGAGCGAACGATCGGACGGTGGTGAATGATTGACAAGACGCGCGGTCTGAAAGCAGAATTGTCGCTATTGATGCGATTCACATCTATCAGTCTGCTCTTGCTGATCACCATTGCTCCAGGTTGCACGATCGATCGTGACGGGGCGGATCGTCCAGCCTCCAATACGGCCATCCGGAGCGACAATTCAACTGCCGCAACGGCAAAGCCTGCTGATGCTCCTGCCGAGGCGGACGCTCGGGCCGCCGCCAAGATAATGGGTTCGAACGCCGAGCGCGAACTTTGCTACCAGACTGATACGGGAGACAACGTCGTCCTCAAGAGCCAGACATTCGCGATCGATTTCGAGCCGTTTAGATCGACGTGCTTCGTTACGGAGCACAATCCGGAATACGACGACCCCCCGATGGACTCTGAGATCGCGATCTACCGAAAAGGCAAGCGCTTATATGGCTTCCCAAATCAGTTCAATGGCGTCACTACGGGATGTTGGGTCGAAGCTGTCGGATTTCAGGATCTAAACTCGGACCAATTGATCGACGTGATCGTCATCGGCAAATGTTCGGCGAAATCTGCGCCCTACAACGAAAATATGGTCTACGTGAACACCGGAAAGGCCTTCACCACCAATGAAGACGCAAACACAAAAGTCTCCGAATTCACCACGGTAAAGGCCGTCGTCGGCTATGTCACGGAAAACCGCGAGATCTTCTTCAAGCAATAAATGCTGCCGATCGTAATCGTAAATCCGAAATCGGCTGCCGGTTCGACCCGTGAAAAATGGTCCGGCGTTGCATCTGACCTTCGGGCCCATTTCGGAGCATTCACCGTCGTCTTTACAAAAGCGGCCGGTGACGCGATCGAACTTGGTGAAAAATATGCCAATGCCGGGGCTGAGTTCATAATTGCCTGCGGCGGCGATGGAACTATCAACGAGGTCGCGAACGGCATTTTGCGGTCAGGGAAAGATTGCGAGCTCGGCGTCTTTCCGTCGGGCACCGGCGGCGATTTTCGACGGACGATCGGCCTGCCATCGATTCCGCGTGAGATAGCCCGATCTCTTCGTGAAGGCGAGACCAGGACGATCGATGTCGGGCGCGCATCTTTCGTCGGACACGACGGCAAGCCGAAAGAGCGTTATTTTATCAACGAGTCGAGTTTCGGCCTTGCGGCGGCGATCATCGAACGTGTTAAAGGTGCGACAAGCCTTGATTGGCTCCCGCTCGACAGTGTTCGAGGGCGGGCGAGCTTCGCACTTTCGACCCTACAGGAGGTTGCGGGACTTGATACGACAATGGTTCGGATCAAGATAGACGATGGTGATGAGGCATTTCTCCAAACCGTCAATTTCTCGATCGCAAACGCTCGCTATTTTGGCGGCGGCATGATGATCGCTCCTGACGCAAAGCTTGCTGACGGGTTTCTTGACGTTGTCAATATAGGTGACATCAACACCGCCAAGATCGTCCTTAAGGCCTACACGTTGTACATGGGAACTCACCTCGATCTTCCCGAGGTGAAAAGTAAGCTCGTCCGACGTGTGACCGCTGCTCCAATGAACGAACGGGACGAGATCCACATCGAAGTGGATGGTGAACTGCCCGGCCGTCTGCCAGCCACGTTCGAGATTGTCCCTGGTGCTCTCAGGATCAGAGTTCCGAAACGATGATCAGCTCGAAACTAAACCTTGCCTTTTTTCGTTCGATTTTGCTAACCTTTTTCAAACCAAGTTGCCGAAGCTGAACTGCAGCAGCATTTCAGCACGGGGGATCCAATCGCCTTGATATCTTTAAGGCCGGGGCGTATCTGCATCACAGAAGAAGACTTCTTCGCTTCCAGCCCGTCAGCTAACCTCGTAGGCATCACGAAGAAGGACGCTATTCGATACCTGAAGAGGTCATGAAGTGTCTGCTTCATGGCCTCTTTTTGTATCGGCAGATCCTTCGATCTAGACCGCGGAACGTAGGAGGCCGGATCGAATGAAACGAATAACAATAATTGGTGGTGGTGCAAGCGGGACTCTGCTCGCAATAAATCTACTCAAAGCGAAATACGACGGCCGGCTTGAAATAAACCTCGTCGAAAAGCGAGCGCATCTCGGCGGCGGGGTTGCATTTTCTACTGAGCAAGATGTGCATCTGCTTAATGTTCCCGCCGCAAAGATGGGAGCATTTGCAGATAACATCGAGCATTTTTTCGATTGGCTGCATGACAACGGACACGCTTACCAGCATGCCGATTTCGTGCCCCGAAGACTATTTGGCGAGTATCTTAGGGAATGCCTCCGCTCGGCTTATGAAGTTCGTGAAAAAAACATTCACCTTAATATTTACGATGACGAAGCGATAGATATTGCGTTCGACGATGGCAAAGCTCAAATTATCCTGAACTCGGGCGACATTCTTTATGCTGAAAAGGTCGTACTCGCATTCGGAAATTTTCTTCCGCCACAGCCTTCGGTCGATGACCTCGATTTCACAAGGTCGCCAAATTACCATCGCGATCCCTGGAGTCCGCTGGCACTCGATTCGATCGATCGTGTAAGTAGAGTGCTTATCATCGGAACAGGCCTTTCAATGGTCGATGTTACAATGCAGCTGCACAAACAGAAGCATCAAGGCGAGATCAATGCGATCTCTACCCGTGGCATGCTTCCCGCCGTACACAAACTCGGATTTACGTATCCGCCATTTGATCATGAGCTTGCCGGGTCTCGGCGGATCACCGACATCCTGAAGGTCGTCCGTCGTCATGCCGAAAATGCCGGGTCAGTCGGCAGCGATTGGCGTGCCGTGATCGACAGTCTACGTCCGGTCACACAGCGACTATGGCTTGAACTCCCGCTTTCTGAGAAGAAATACTTCATGCAGCATTTGAGCCGGTATTGGAATGTCGCGCGACATCGCATGCCGCCGACCGCGGCCGCCATCATCGACGAACTTCGCGGTACGGGCCAGCTTCGAATTCTCAAGGGAAGGCTTCGCAACATCGCGTTGGAGGACGAAGGCCATTTTGAGGTCACCTACGCGACGATCGGAGTAGAAGACCGGATCGAGGCTGACGTGATCGTCAATTGTATCGGGTCAGAAAGCCGCTTCGATCGGCTCGACTCGCCGCTTATTCAAAATATGATCGCGGCCGGCTGCATACGGACGGATGATCTCCGGTTCGGTCTCGACGCGACGCCGGATGGTGAGCTGCTCAACCGTTTCGGCGAAGCGAAAGGGATATTGTTCACACTGGGAACGGCTCTTAAAGGGATCTTATGGGAATCTACTGCGATCCCGGAGATACGCGTTCAGGCACGAGATCTGGCCCAACGACTGGTGGCCTGAGTTGACGTTCCGCTGATCCGACCGCGCCAACGCGACCTCGGCCGCGGCCGGATGGCCTGATTGCGAATTTCGCGATTCCTGTTATCCTAACCAGAAGTAACTTTCTCCCTGTGTTCCCTCTATGGCCGGTTCATATCTAAATCGAGTGGTCGGTTCATTCGAATCCCGCTCGGATCGTATCGCAATGCGGATCGTCGGCGACGATTCGCAAGTGTATACGTTCGGCGAGTCGCTTCGTCAGATACGATCGGTCGCCTATCGCATACGGCAGGAAGGTGTCAATTTTGGCGACCGCATCGTCGTCATCGGCGAGAATCATCCGAGCTGGGCCATCTCATATCTCGCAAGTCTCTATCACGGTGCCGTTTGCGTCCCGGTCGATCCGCACGGCGAGATCGAGACCATCACCAATTTCCTCGAGAACTCGGAAGCAAAGCTTGCCTTCATCGACACCGATCAGCGTACACGTTTTGGTCTGATCGAAGAAAAGCTCGGCCGAAAGATACCGGCGGTTGTTTGGTCGGCTAGACCAGACGCGACCGACGCTGCGGTATCGAACGGATTTCAGAGCTTCGCTGAATGGGCCTCGACCGATTTCCCTGACAGCTTTGCGCAAGAGATGCCAAAGGCAGCCGGTGACGATGTCGCGCTTCTGATCTACACGAGCGGTACGACCGGCACGCCGAAAGGTGTCCCACTGACGCACGGAAACATCGTTGCCGAACTTGACGGCATTAACGAGGTACTCAAGCTCTCGGATAAGGAAAAGATCCTAAGCCTGCTGCCGCTTTTTCATGCCTATTTGCAGATCGTCAATCTTTGGGTCGCGACCACATATGGGTGCGAGGTCGGTTATCTGAAGGAACTCTCGCCGGCCGAGCTTGGAAATGCGATGAAAGAGTTCAAGCCGACGATACTGACGACGGTCCCGCGGCTTTGGTACCTTTTCCATAAAAAGATCTTCGACGCGGTCGAGGCCAAACCGAAAGCGGTTCAAAGTCTTTTTCGGATCATGCTTGCGGCCAACGGCACATTGCGCGATACGATCGGTGTGAATGTCGGTAAACGCCTCTTTGGCCAGGTCCACGAGTCGTTTGGCGGCGAATTGCGCATCGCCATCTCGGCGGGTTCCCGATTTGACGAAGATGTAGCGATCGATTTTCATCGCCTCGGGTTCACCATCCTTCAGGGTTACGGACTTACCGAAACAAGCGGTGCGGCGACCGCCACATATGTCGACGATAATCGGATCGGTTCGGTCGGCAAGCCGATGTTCAATGCCAAGATCAGAATAGCTGACCCGGACGAGGACGGCGTCGGTGAGGTTTTGATAAAGGGCGAGATGGTATTTTCGGGCTACTACAAAAACCCCGAAGCGACGAAGGATGCCTTCACTGACGACGGTTGGTTTCGCTCGGGCGACCTTGGTCGGATAGATAAAGACGGGCATCTTTTCATAGTCGGGCGGGCCAAAGACGTTATCGTGCTCCCATCGGGCAAGAATGTTCATCCCGAGGACCTTGAGGTCCACTACCTCAAAGCCCCAGAGGTCGAAGAGCTTGCGATCATCGGTGTTGCCGACGAAAGCGAGGCTCGGGCCGGAGCCGAAAAGCTGATCGCCGTCGTAATACCCGATTTTGAATATCTTAAGCAGGCAAAGATCGCTAACTCGAAAGAGGCCGTCCGATATGCTCTCGATAACCTCGGTCGCGAACTGCCCGAATATCAACGGGTTCGTGATTACATCGTTCGCGCTGAACCGCTGCCTCGAACCGCTACCAGAAAGATCAAACGTTTTGCGCTCAAGAAAGAGATCGAAAGCGGCGTTATAGTCGAGGGGCTGCCGGAGAAAAGGTCGTGGGTCCTGTCACCGGCCGATGCCGCCCTGCTAGAATCGAACGTCGCACGAGCGATCGTCGACGTTGTCAGAAAAAACGCAAAAGACGTATCCGTTATCCATCCTCAGATGAATCTCGAGATCGATCTTGGACTTGATTCTCTTGCACGGGCCGAGGTCTTTGCAGCTCTCGAACAGGCATTTGAGGCTGAGTTTACGGCCGATGAGGCTGCATCAGCCCTGACCCTCGCGAACGTGATCGAACTCGTCGGTTCGACACCTGCCGGAAAAGCGGCGGCCGCAACCGATACTGCGATAAGCGCCGATCTGAATTGGTCAAAAATACTCAAAGAGGCTGATGACGACTTTCCCGAGGTACGTGCGGTGCTTCGAAAGCGTCCTATCTTCATCACCTTTGCATTCGTCGTTTACCGCTGCTTCAATCTGTTTTGCCGCGTTTTTATGAGGCTTGAGATCGAAGGCATCGAGAATCTCAAAAAGGTCGAGCGCCCTTATCTGATCTGTCCGAATCACCAGAGCTTCCTTGACCCGTTCGTACTTTGCTCCAACTATCCGCTATCGGTCTTTAGGAATATCTTTCATGTCGGTGCAAGCATGTTCTTTAAGAGCCGCTTCATGCAGTTTGTTGCCAAAATGCTCAATGTCGTCCCGATCGATCAGGACACGCAGCTGTTGCGGGCAATGAAAGCAGGCGCGATCGGATTAAAGAATGGAATGATCCTGAACATATATCCTGAGGGCGAACGTGCGTTCGACGGCAACCTGCACGAATTCAAAAAGGGTGCGGCCATACTTGCTACCGAGCTCGAACTGCCTATCGTTCCGGTGGCTCTCGATGGGCTACAAAACGTGTGGGCGAGACGCTCGTGGAAGATCAGGCCGGCAAAGGTGAAGATCCGGATCGGCCAGCCGTTTTACGCGTCTGACGTGCAGTCAACTGCTTCAGTCGATCAGGAAGACCATGAGAGCAAAACGGCGATCTCTGACGACGCACGATACGAGTTTGTTACCGAACATCTAAAAGCGACCATCGAACGGATGATCCAGGAAATGCGAAGTTGATTGCGCTTGTCGTAACGTCAAAAATCAGCGAAAATCATTTTTCGCGGCGACGTCCTTTGACATCGCTCCTCACCACTAACCCGGGCGAACCTCTTAACAGGAGTTTGTGACCAAACAACCGATCGAACATCAAAAAGATCATGAAACGAAATCAACCAATCTTACTGCCGCTGTTAATTCTCATATTTACGTCAGCAGCCTTCGGCCAGACATGGCAGCAACTGTTTGATCAGGGCCTCGCCGAATTCCGCGCAGAAAAATATGTCGAAGCGGCCGCGACCTTTGCGCGTGTGAACGCATTGAATGCAACGAATCATGCATCGCGATTTAATCTCGGTCTTTGCAACATGCGGTTAAAGCGATATTCGGAAGCGATCACCGCGTTCAATGAGGCAGTAAGGATAAAGCCTGATTACACTTTGGCGTGGATCCAGCTCGGAAATGCGCTTGATTACAATAACCGCTATCCCGAAGCTCTTGTCGCCTATCAGAAAGCCTTATCGATCGAACCGAACAATTCGCAAGCTTATTTCGAGATCGGTGTCGCTCACTATGCGGCCAAGAAATATGCTGAGGCCGAAACGGCATACAGAACATCGATTCGGCTGAAGGCGGATTACGCTCCGGCACAAGAAAATCTGGGAAAATCACTTGATATGCTCGATAAGATCGAGGCCGCGGTGCCGTATTACCAGGAAGCCGTCCGGCTCGATCCTAAAATGTCGCATTCACATCGCCGGATCGGCGATTTTCTGGTAAGACAAAAGCGGTTCCCGGAAGCGATCGAATCGTTTCGTAAATGTCTGGCTTTGACGCCGCGAAACGCCGATGCGTACCTTGGCCTTGGCAACGCATATTACAATGACAAGAAATATGCCGAAGCTGCGCCAAACTACCGCGAAGCAGTTGCGATAAGTCCGAAATGGGTTTTGGCAAATGTATACCTTGGCGATTCGCTTCGATTGCTGAAACAGTATTCCGATGCTGAGAAAGCTTACCTGAAGGCTCTCGAACTCGAACCGCGTCACGCCGATGCGATCTATTGGCTTGGGATGCTTCAGGTCGTCGCAGGTAAGAAAGAGGCCGCAAGGGTATATTACGATAGACTGAAACCCATCAATGCTGAAAGGGCAGCGCGTCTGCTCCAATTCATCGAACCATGACCTTCGACGACGATTATGAGAAACGAATGGCCGCCCGACAAAAGGCGGCCTTCTTTTTTTCGTTTTATCGTACTCATTCCACCGCACTCGTCTTTGGCCAAGAGTTCTGTTAGATTTCAATTAAATCCTAGATCTTTCTTCTGAACATTTATGCCAAATACGTCAATTTTATTCGGAGTTATTCTGCTATTGGTCGGCATCGCCGGTTACATTCACGGCATCTCGACTGAAAAGGCCAGTCTCACGGCATTGATCCCGGCAGCCTTTGGTTTGCTGCTGGTCATTTTCGGAGCGGTATCGAAGGCGAAAGAAAGCTTGACCAAGCATATGATGCACGCCGCAGCAGCGGTCGCGTTTCTTGGCGTCATCGCAACTTCAGGTCGTCTGATCCCGCGGCTCGGCGAACTCACGCTCTCGGCAGCCGTACTGTCGCAGGTAGCGATGTTCGTAGTCTGTCTAGCTTTCGTACTTTTGGCGGTAAGATCGTTTGCTCAAGCTCGTAAGAACCGATAACGGGCAGATCAAATATGGCGGTCGAATGATATTTCTACCTCGAGGCCGCCGTCGGTATTTCGAGCCTTGATCGTTCCTTTATGGACCCTTACGGCTTGCTCAGCGATCGCCAATCCAAGCCCGATACCGCCGCTTCCGCGGTCGCGGGCCTCGCTTACACGGTAAAAAGGCCGAAAGAGATTGGCAAGTTCGTCTTCGGGAACTCCGCCGCCGTGGTCCCTGACCGTCACGACCGCCTTGCCGTTTTCGGCTCTTAAGGTTACTTCGACGGTCGTATTTTCTTTTGTGTATCTGACGGCGTTGCGAAGCACGTTCTCGATCGCGCTCTGGACCAACGTCTCGCCCCCTCGCATTCGGCATTCATCTGCACGTATGATGCGGACGGATCGGCCCTTTGCAGCCGCTTCGAAGTCAGCGTCAGCTGCGACCTGCTCGACGAGTTTCTTTAGATTCAGCTCTGACTTTTCAAAATCTTGCGAACCGGTCTCAAGTTTCGAAAGGGTCAGGAGCCTAGAGATCATTTCGTTAAGCCGGTTAGATTCTGTTTCGATTCGTTCGAGGTTTGGTGCTGTCTCGGCGTTGCTTTTCTGCTTGGCTATCTCGAGCGCAACATTCATTCGGGCGAGCGGCGAACGCAGTTCATGCGAAATGTCGCGAGACAGCCGCTTCTGCGAAGTTATAAGTGATTCGATCCTCTCAGCCATCACGTCAAAGTCCTTGGCGAGTGCCGAAATCTCGTCGCCTCGTTTCCCGACCTCCCCGGCAACGCGTGCACTGAGTTCGCCGCCCGCGAGACGCTGTGTCGCCTTTCGAAGCTTCTCGATCGGTTTTGACATGTATCGGGCAAGCGCCCAGCAAAGCAGGAGTGCCGTCAAGAGCAAAGCCGCATAGCGGAGATACCGCAGCGGCGACTCACCAAAAAACGGCGTTATCCTAGGCCTTTCCCAGCGAACGATCAGAACGTAACGGTCACCGTTCGCGAACCTCAACTGCCTTGCTGTAAGTGCCGTTTCCGGCTGGTTCAGTTCGAACTCGACCGCATTGCTTGCCAGCGATCGTGCTATCAGGTCGCGATAGTTCTCTGCATTCACCCCTTCGGAAAGATATAGTTTGCCGTTTTCGCCGATAAGGTCCACTTCGCCGATGGTCTCGGCTTCGCGGATCCGTGAAAGGAATTCATTGAGTCCCGACTCGCCCTGATTGGCGTGGATCTGGGCCGCGGTGGCGGCATAGATATTTGTCTGATTTCTGACCGAGATCCGCCATCGGCTTACGACCGGTTCTGTCTGGACGGTCCAATTTAGAAGCAGCATCACGCCGACCATCAGCGCCAATGCGGCGAGAAACCACAAAAAGATCTTTACGAACAGATTCATACGATAGTGTAGATGTAACCGACGGACCTGACGGTTTTTATCCTTTCAGTGCCATCGGCCCGAGCCCCCAGCTTTTTGCGAAGGTTGCTGATATGCATATCAAGACTGCGGTCGTATGGCGAAAGTTCGCGTTCAAGGACGGTCTCGCTAAGTTCGTCCTTTTTAACGACGTTTCCGGCTTCCCGAAGCAGCGCAGCAAGAAGGTCGAATTCGACCGAGGTAACAGCGACCGGAACGCCGCCGACCTTTACCGATCGTGACGACGCCGAAAGTTCAAGATCATCGACGACTATCTTTTCTGGCGTATGACCTTCTGCTTCATCGACGGTTGACCGCCTCAATATTGCCCGCAAACGGGCAACAAGCTCCCTTGGATTGAAGGGCTTTGGCAAATAGTCATCCGCTCCGATCTCGAGTCCTACTATCCGCTCCATGTCGTCGCCCCGCGCGGTCAGCATAATGACCGGCAGTTTCGACGTTTGACGAAGCTCGCGGAGCACCTCGAAACCGTTCATCTTGGGCAGCATCACATCCAGGATCGCTAGGTCATATTCGCCGGTCTTCGCCTTGGCTAGCCCCGACTCTCCGTCGTGAACCGCACTTGTCTCAAAACCCTCGACCGTAAGGTACTCAGACACCAGCTCACACAGCTCGTCGTCGTCGTCGATTATCAAGACCTTGTTCATACGAAACTGAATTCTACGTCAAATGTCGCTGCTATGCATTTGGTTTTACAAATCTTTACGTTACTTCACAAAATAGCCACAGTCGGGGGCCTCGCGATCTCGTCTAAGTGTTGGTTCGTCAAAATGACGAAAAAGATTACAAACGGTAAAGGAGAACGAAAGTGAAAAAGGGTTACATAGCAATGATACTGGTCGCGGTTCTTGGGCTCGGCGCAGTTTTCGCGGTCGCACAAAGGGCGGGGCATAATTCGGAGGGCGGCAAAGGCCGTCATTTTGGCGGACACAAGGCCGGCAAGCACGGCATCGGCATGGCACTTCGCGGACTCGACCTGACGGACGAGCAGAAAGCAAAGGTCAAGGAATTGACGGATGCACACAAAGCCACTGTCGAGCCGATCAAGGCGGCGGTCAAGGAGTCACGCATAAAAATGAACGCGGCTACGGCGAACGGTGCGTTTGACGAAGCTCAGGTTTCGGCGATCGCAACGGAGCAGGCCGGACTAATGGCCAAACTCGTCGTTGAAAAGGAGCGTCTCAAGGCACAGGTTCACACCTTGCTCACCGACGATCAAAAGGCCGAGCTCGCTGAAAGGAAAGCCAAAATGGAGGAGCGGATGAAAGATCGGCAGCAACGCAAAGCCGAAAAAGCCGGCGAATAGCGATCCGGTTCAGAACGAGCAGGGGAAGAAAAGCCCGACGCCTGTTAAGGCATCGGGCCTTTTTGCGTGAAGACCCATTGCGTTCTTCGTGGCCACGATCAGGCGGATCCGAAATTTTCGACCATACGTCCGCCGATGATCACAAATCGTATATGACCATCCTCATCCCATCCGAACAGATCAGCCCTTTTTCCGACGCCGATCGCACCTCTATTATCAAACTTGAGCAGCCGTGCTGGATTTGCTGAGGCCATTTGCGCGATCTCGGACGCAGAAAACCCATATGCCACGAGGTTGCGCATGGCATCAAGCATAGTTATCACCGAACCTGCGATACTTCCCCGCTCATTTCGAGTCCTGCCGCCTTCGACGATCACCTTTTCGCTCCACAATGCATATGTGCCGTCGCCTAAGCCGGTCGGAGCGATCGAATCGCTAATGAGCAGAACCTTTTCAGGCGATTTTGCACGAAGTGCGAACTCGAGCATTGTCGGAACCACATGAATCCCGTCGGCGATAATATCGAACGTCACATCAGGGCTCGTCAATGCCCATCCCGCAACGCCGGTTTCGCGATGATGGATACCGGTCATGGCATTGAAGAAATGTGTTACGTGCGATGAGCCGGCACGACGAGCCGCATCGAGCGTCGTCACATCGGCATGCGTATGTCCGATCGAGCCGATCCATCCTTGACGATCCAGCTCCTTCGCCAATTCGATGCCGCCTTCGATCTCAGGAGCAAAGGTCATCATGTGAGCGCCTTTCTTGAGCCTTGGAAGTTCGTCGAGCTCGCTACCGGTGAACTTCTTGAAATATTCGGGCCGCAACGCACCGCACATCTTTTCGTTTGCGAAGACCCCTTCATAATGCACGCCGACGGCTTGAGCGACCGGCAAATCACGCTGTCTTTCGATCGCTCCATCGATAGCGGCTATCGCCTGCCGATAGTTCTCGGCGGTGTCCGGAACAAGCGTTGGCATCCATGCCGTCACGCCGTTCCCGGCGAGGAATTTTCCGATCTCCAGCAAACCTTCGGTGTCCGCCGCATTCACGTCTATTCCGACCGCGCCGTGATTATGTACGTCGATAAAGCCCGGAAAGACCGTCAGGCCGTTACAGTCGATAACGATATCGTACTGGTGCAACGCCTTTTCGATCGTGGCTTCTGCGATCAAACCATCTTTGATCCCGATGGTCCGTGACTGTTTCGGATCTGGTTCGCCCGCGCAAAGTGCATTCAATAGACAGATCGATCTCATCGTTTAGAATCTTATCAAAGAAAAAAGCCCGCGTCCTTGAATGAACGCGGGCGATAGGTTGAAAGCCGAGCCTCGATCAGAAGTTGAACTTCAGACCGAACTGCATCGTACGCGGATCGCGAACCGATATCACCTGGCCGAATGCGGCACTCGTAACATTGGTTTGCAGACCGCGGAAGTTTGACTGATTGAACACGTTGAAGGCCTCGGCCCTGAACTGCAATCGGAATCGCTCTCCGAAACGCAGATTCTTGACCGCCGTGATGTCGAAACGCGTTGTCGGCGGCCCTTCGATATTACCGCGAGCGGTATTACCGACGACGTTAGGCACGGGCGTAAATACGCCGGTGACAAGCGGCGGATTCGTAGTGAAACAACTAGTGTTGAACCACTGCTGCGGTGTCCGTCCGCCGCCCGAATTCGGATCGCACAGCAGGTTCGGCCGGGCCGCAGGGTTCGTGTTCACAATGCCAAGTCCGGCCGCATCATACAGCGAGGTTGTTGCCGTAAACGGGATGCCCGTATTGTATGTGACTATTCCTGACAACTGCCAACCGCCGAGCACCTTACCAACAAACCCTTCCTGCTTGCTGAAGAAAGGAACCTCGTACGAATAGTTGATCGAGAGAATATGTCGCCGATCGAATGCGGCCAACTGATATTCGCTTCGGATGTCGTACGCATTTTGCGGTGACGTTGATCGGTCGTTGATGCTCGTCGTAAGGTTCTTTGACCACGTGTAATTCGCATTTATGAACGAACCCCCGGCAAACGACTGCTGTGCCGAGACCTGCAGGCTGTGGTAGTTCGAGTCATACCGCGGCTCGACCATAGCGATCGAACGGTAACCGCGATAAGGCCGAAGCTGATCGAGTATTAAAACATCGGTGAAGGCGGTCGCACCAACGACGTTCGTGTTTCCTTGCAGAGCCGTCGTGGCCGAATTGCGGAAAGCGTATCCGGGCTGTTGGCAGGCAACAAGCGTGAAGGGAGCGGCCTGGCCGACATAATTGTTGCCCGGCGCGCATTGCGATGCGAGGGCCTGGCCCACGGGCAAGCTGTTCTTTTCGGTCAGGCCCTGAAGGTGGGTACCTTTCGAACCGTAGTAGCCGATCGTGACAAGCGTCCGACGCGTCAGCTGCTGCTGCCAATCGAGTGACCAATGCTGCATGTAGGGTGTGTTCCAGTCAGACTGAACCGCACGCAGACTCGGCGTTACGAGCGATATCGCCGCGGCTGCATTCGCCGCCGGATTATTGAGGCTCGTGTTCGAAGCGGTCGCATTCAACTGGTACGGAGGATTGACACCGATATTCTGCAGGAACGTACCATTAAGGACCTGCTCATGATAGATGCCATAACCGGTTCGGATCGAGGTCATGCCTTTGCCGAATGGATCCCATGCAATTCCGAATCGCGGAGCAAAGTCGGTCTTAGAGACCTTGATGACGTGTTCGCCCCATGGCGAGACCGTCGGCGTGCAGTTGTTCGCTGCTGTTTGGTAGTTCTGCGAATTGACGATTATTCCGCCGCAGAAATTACGTGCAGGGTTCACAACTCGGCTGCCCGCACCGGTAACATCCGGTGAATTCGCACGGTTGAAGAGCTCCGGAACGAAGTTTGAAAGTCGTCCGTTCTCGTCTCGCGGCGACCCGAAGAAAGAGTATCGGACACCGATCGAAAGAGTCAGATTTCGCCGCAAGCGCCATTCGTCCTGGGCATACCATTCGAGAGCTTTCTGCCGGAGATCGGCGGTATAGTCGAAGCTCGCCTGTGTGAACGTCGATACGTTGCCTACGAGGAAATTTGCCCACCGCTGCAGATTTTGCGCGACCCCAGTGGTCAATGCGTTGGTCAAAACGCCCCCGCCAGGCAAAGGATAGTTTTGCGGGAATGTCTGGCCGGTAACAAGCGTCGCCGGAAACGCACTGAAATTCCCCTCGTTGTTGCCCGCAAGAGCGTTCTCGTTCTTTCTGTAGAGTGAATATACGGCGCCGAACTTCATCGTGTGCGAACCGACCAGATAGGTCAGACCGCCAGTGAAGTTGTGCTTATAGGAGAAGTTGTCATATGGGCCAAAGCTCGTCAGGCCCGTAAAACCGTTACCGGTGATGGTCGGTATGCGGTCTCGCTCGTTCACGAATGGGAGCGTTACCGGAACCTGCGTGTTCTGGAGCGATAGCAACCCGACATTGTTGCTGAGGATCGCGCCGTATCCATAATTGTAACGGCCCTCGATTATCAGCTGAGGGCTGACCGCATAGGTCGTCTGAAACGTGTGTGTCTTGCCGGGCGAGTTGGTCGATGTCGTCGAAACGCCGGGCAAACTCGATCCTGACGAAAAGAGTGCATTACCGTCGAGCGTCGGGATCTTGTCCTGCTGGTAGCGGTAATACATCGACCATTTGTCATTTACGCTGTGGTCGATCTTAAAAAGCTCCTGACGAAAATCGGCTTCGTTAGCGATCTGTGTCGTGAGTCCGAACGGATTGCCGACGGTCCTGTTGTTCGGCAGCGGCAATTGCCGATAGATGCCGTTCAAGTAGGCCAAAGCCGCCGGATTTATCATGTTCGCCGGTATCGGCGTGTTCGCCGGAAGAATGTTGGCGCCTGTGCACGTCTCGGAGAGATAAGTGCGGTTAATGCAGACCGGTATCGGGAAGATGCCGTCGCGAAGCAGAGCGTCGGGGACGCTCGTCGTTACCGCAGAAGTAAAACGCCGGTCGCGACGCTGTTCAGCCGAGAAAAAGAAGAATGTACGGTCCCATTTGCGGAACATGCCGCCGTCATCCTCACCAAAATTGAAGAAATAGACAGGGCCGCCGATCGTTCCGCCATAATTGTAGTACCTGAACGGTGCTCGTTTGGCCTTACCATTTTCGTCTCGTCCGAAAGGCGGTGTGCCTGTGATGCTGTTCGTCAAAAAGTTGTTGGCATTGAAAGCCTCGTTACGAGCAAAGATGAAGGCACTTCCACTAAAGTCCTTGCCGCCGGAACGCGTGACAACGTTGATCTGGCCGCCGCCGCTGCGTCCGGATTCAGCCGGATAAAGCGATCGCAGAATGCGAAACTCGCCGATCGAATCAACGCTCGGATAGGCCTGAATGGTGATATTCGAACCGCGGTCGGTCACGTCAGCACCATCTACCGTGAAGGTATTTTGGCTCGAACGAGCTCCGTTGACCGAGATGTTGACGGTGTTCGCCTGGCCGTCTGGATTGGTCGTACCGACGTATACCTGATCGGCAAGATCGTTCGAAACGCCTGGTGCGAGAGTGATCAACTGGACCCAGTTTCGGTTGTTGATCGGGATCTCGCGAACCTGATCGCCGGTGATCACGGTGCCGCTCGCAGGCGAAGTCGTATCGACGGTAAACGCATCAGCCTGGACCGTCACGACCTCGTCGATGTTGCCGGCCTCGAGGGTGACGTCTACGCTCCTGCGTTGACCGACGTCGACCTTGATATCGGTTTGGATCGCTTTTTTGAAATTCGGCGATTCGACCGTGACCGAATATGTACTGATCGGGAGATTCGGTGCTGAGAACTCACCACTGCTGTTGGTGACCGCACTTCGGATCGTAATATTGTTCTTTGATGGGTCCGTGATCGTGACCGTCGCTCCGGCAACAACTGCGCCTGAAGCATCGCGAACCGTTCCGACTATCGAACCCGTGATCTCTTGAGCGCTTACTTCGCTGCCCATGAAAACCACGAATGAAAGAACGAACAGGATCGAACCCAAAATTTTGTTGTTCATAGCCTTCCTTCCTCTTTGCATATTTGGAAAATCGAGATTGCGAACCATAAGAATTCTTTACGTTTTTGGAAGTTTATCCAAATTTTCGTTATCGTTACGAGCGAACGAATCCGGCATCAATTCCGAAAGTTGTTGATAACAAAAGGTTTGTTACAAAAACGTGAAGCATCGGAACTAATTGTTACAAGAGCTACTACTTATAAAGCAAATATGATGCCCGACGGCGGCCGAATTCTGTCAATGCCGCCTGCCAGGATCTTTCGATCTGTTCGGGCGTTTCACCCCTTTTTAATCGGTCAAGCACATCTTGGTTTACGAGCAACCTCAAATATCGGTCCGCCTGCCACTCCGCCGGATAGAACTTTCTGATCGCCGCTGCGATCTCGATGCCGGTTCTGACCGAATTGAACCGCGAACGATCCGTGATCACGATATTGACGCCGCCGAGGTCTTCGTCCTTAAAGACGGATGCTTTCGGTTTGAACCGGACAGGAACGAACCGCACGCCGGGATTATTTCTCTCATTCAGATATTGAGCCAACCGCCTGCCATCGAGCCAAGGAGCTCCGATGACCTCAAAGGGCGTATCGGTCCCGCGTCCGACGCTGAGGTTCGTGGTCTCGAGCAGTCCGATGCCCGGATAGAGCGTCGCCTGCGTCAGCGAACGCATATTCGGCGACGGGTTCACCCACGTCTGCCCCGTTTCGTCGAACCACATCGACCGCGACCAGCCTTCCATCTTGACGACGCGAAGGTCGGCTCCGATCTTCCGCTCGGCGTTCATCATCTGGCCAAGCTCGCCGATCGTCAGGCCGTAGCGGACAGGAATGGTGTGAGCAGCGATGAACGATAGTTTGTCTTCCTCCGCAAGCGAGCCTTCGACCTCATTACCGTTGATGGGGTTGGGCCGGTCGAGAACATACACCGGGATCTTCGCCTTCGCGGCTTCCTCCATCACATTCTTGAGCGTCGCGGTGTAAGTGTAGAATCTCGCTCCGATGTCCTGAATGTCGTAGACGATCGCGTCGAGCCCCTGCAACTGCTCCTGCTTTGGCCGACGCATGCCGTCCTTATAGAGCGAGTAAACCGGCAGCCCGGTCTTCTCGTCCTTCGTATCGTCGATCTTCTCCGTATCAAGCTCACCGCGTATTCCGTGCTCGGGTGCAAAGATCGAGACGAGGTCGACGTTCTTCGCTTCATGCAAGATATCGATCGTCGATTTCCCTGCCAGATTCCGTCCGGTGTGATTTGTTACCAAGCCGATCTTCTTGCCTTCGAGCTCCTTAAAGTTGGTCTTTTCGAGAATGTCGATGCCGTTCAAAACCGTCAAAGTATGTACGGACTGCGTCCCGCCCGCTTGCCGGCGAGCCGCTTCGGCCCGAGCGACAAATCCCGGCACCTGTGCCGCGACCGCCGCGTTGAACTTCGCTTCGGCCTCTTTCCATTTCTCGATCGGGAGGTCTTCGATCGCGGATGCGACGATGGTCGCGACTTTCCCGCGGAGCGGGGTCACGTCGCCTTTGCCGTCTGGATGGACGCGGTTAGAGAGGAAGACGTAGAACGTCTGCGACGTTGGGTCGATCCAGATGCCGGTGCCGGTGAATCCCGTGTGGCCGAACGACCCCAGCGGAAACAGATCGCCACGGTTAGCCGAGAACGACGTGTTCATGTCCCACCCAAGCCCGCGTGCCGACCCGTCCTCCGCAACCACATACGGCTGCGTCATCTTCGCGATTGTCTGAGCGGAGAGGACACGCTGCCCGCTAGAGGCGGAAACCCCACCTGTAGGGAGGGTGTACTTACGCCTGCCAGAGACACCCTCGCTACCGCTCGGGTTTCTGCCTGTGGAGGCCGGAGCCACGCCGCCGTTCAAGAGCATCTGCGCGTAGCGAGCGAGATCGTCGGCGGTCGAGAAGAGCCCGGCGTGACCAGCGACACCACCCATTCGGTACGAGGTCGGATCGTGCACCCGCCCGCGAAGAATTTCTTTGCCGGAGGTTTCGTCTCCCTCAAATTTCGAACCAAGATAACTATCTTGGCCCCTAATGTTTTCCGTAGGCGCGACGGATGACTTGTGGCGTCGATAAAAAGCTACATCCTTGGTAACGTCACCGTACTCACTGACAAATCCGACAGGCATGTCAACGAACGCAGCGCGATACGGGTGGAAGAAAGTGCGTCCTCGGTTGAGAAGGTCGCGTGGACCAATTATCGGTGTGTAGACCGATTCTTGGAAAAAAGTACTGACCCCGGATTTTGTGATCCGATGTAGAATCTCCCCCAACACAATGAAGCCGATATCCGAATAAACAAACCTCGTCCCTGGCGGGTTACGAAGCTTCTCCTTCTTCAACGCCGCGAGCATTCCGTCGCGGCCGGTCCATTTTTCACCGAGATCGAAATCGGGGCGGTAGCCGGAGGTGTGAGTTAGGAGCTGCTGGATAGTGACACGTTTGGCGGACTCGTCGTCGATATCGGGGATGAACTTGCCGACCGTATCGTTCAGCCGGAGCTTGCCCTGTTCGACAAGGATCATTATCGACGTAGCGGTCGCAACGGGCTTGGTCAGCGACGCGACATCGAAGATCGTATCGACCGTCATCTTCTCGACCGTCGGTACAAGCGAGCGGTTGCCGAACGCCTTTCTATATACGATCTTCCCTTTGCGTCCGACGATAACGACCGCTCCAGGAAGTTTCTTATCAGCGATGTCAGCAAGTACGATCTGCTCGATCTGATCCAGCTTCGCCGCGTTCATCCCGACCGAAGCCGGCGCGGCCAGCGGCAGCCCCTGGGCAGCGGTCATAAAAGAAAGCGATCCCGCGAGAACAAAAAGCCTCACCGAAAACACAAGGCTGCGGAACACACCTGACTTCCTTAAACTTGAAAAGCGAACGCTCATTCTCTTGATCTTTCTTCTCTCCTTTCGTGCCGTTGCGATTCTGCCGGAAACTACCTCTTGGCCTTGAGTTCTTTTTCCCGCTCAGCAAAACTCTCCTTGCATAATCTTACAAACTCTTTCCCGATCGGCGAGAAATGGCCGCCTCGCAGACGCGCCAGGCCAAGTTCCCATTTGATCTCGGCACCTTCGATCAGCCACGAAACGAGCCTGCCTTCGCGGATCTCCTTCGCGACCGATTTCGCACCGGTCATCCCGACACCGAGGTTGTTCTCGACCATCATATTGATCGCCTCTTGACGCGAAAGTTCCATCGTGATGTTTGGGCGAACGTTGGCCGCATTGAAAAATTCGTCGATCATCCGGCGCGTGTTGCCGCCGCGTTCTCCGAGGATGAGGCTTTCGCCTGCGAGAGTTGCAGCGCTGATATATTTCTCTTTTGCGAGCGGGTGCTTTGGATGGGCGATGGCTACTATCTCGTCCGAAAACAGCGATTCGGTACTGATGTTGAGATTATCGACCGGCAGCGAAACGAAGGCTGTATCGATCTCGCCGTGCATGATCTTATCGACAAGTTTCTGGCTAGTTCCCGATGAAACCGTCAGCTCGGAATTCGGAAACTTCTCTTTCAGCTTATGCATAATCGCCGGCAGTTGATTCATCGCAAAAGTGCCGGATGCAGAGCCTATCCGCAGTCGTCCGTATTCCGCACCTGCTACCTCGGCGATCTCTGCAAGTGCCGAATCATGTTCGCGAAGTATCTTTCGAGCCCGTTCGAGCAGGTATTCGCCGGCTTCGGTCAATATCACGCGGCGTGGCGTGCGGGTAAAAAGCTGTAAGCCGACCTCGTCCTCAAGCTGACGGATCTGCATCGAGATCGCGGCCTGGGTCACATTCACGCGGCGTGCTCCGGCGGTAAACGTCTTAGCCTCTGCGATCGCCAGAAATGCTTTTAACTGTCGTATCTCCATCGCGTTTTATTGGAACAACCGGGTGTGATAATAACGTCTTCGTATCAAAGACGCTTATTGATAACATAAAATCTGTTAAATTTGATTATATGTCAAGTATGTCGCAGTATATAGCGACATTTTTAGCATTTTTTTTCCCCAATGGCTTTACGCTCCGCAAAAGGCAAACGATCGAAAGAGCCTCACCAGTTGTATCTAGGGGTTGACGGCGGAGGAACAAAGACGCATATCGCCGTGATGAACGCGAGCGAGAAAGTAATATGCGAAGGATCTTCCGGGCCGTCCAATCCGCTGCGTGTCGGTGTCGAAACCGCTGTAAACAATATCGTTAAGGCCGTTAACGATGCATGCGACGAAGGCGGCGTTTCACGCGGAGACATCGCAGCAGCCACACTCGGCCTTGCCGGAGTCCGGCGTGCGGACCTTAAACAACGCGTCCGCGAGAGTTTTGTCGAGCGGCTCCGTATCCGGCGAACCCTTGTCGTCACCGACGCCGAGATCGCTCTTTACGCAACGACAATGGGCAAGCCCGGTCTCGTGGTGATCGCCGGTACTGGTTCGGTGTGCTTGGGAATGAACGCTGGCGGCGAGATCGCAATATCGGGCGGTTGGGGGCCGCTCGCGGGCGATGAAGGCGGCGGCGTCGGCATCGCACAAACGGCCCTTCACGCCGTGGCAAAGGCATCCGACGGTCGCGGAATCGCAACGATATTGAGCGACCGTGCATCGGAGTATTTCAGAGCTTCCGGCCCTGAGAACCTGATAGTTGCGATCTATTCGCCGCAGGTCGACAATACACGCATCGCCGGATTCGCGCGGCTGGTCGTCGAGACGGCTCAGGCGGGCGACGCCGTCGCTGTAAACATTCTTGAGGAGGCCGGCTCGGAACTTGGCCTCGCGGCATGCGCCGTCATTGAAAAGCTCAAGCTCACCCGAAAAAAGATACCGATCGGCTGCGTCGGCAGTGTCTTCAATGCCGGAGAACTTTTGACACGACCGATGATCGACGTTGTGCACACCGTTGCGCCGCTCGCGTATTTGACCGAACCGCTGATGCCGCCGGCACACGCCGCCGCGCTTATGGCCCTGCGAAACAGCAACGGTTCGCTGAATGGAGGAAACCGATAGATCGATGCTTCCGATCACTGAACAAGAGAATCCAAAAACGGTCAATATCGACGAAGTTTCTACGATCGAAGCGCTGCGGCTGATCAACGAAGAAGACAAACTGGTCGCGATCGCGGTCGAGAGGGTTTTGCCGCAGATCGCCGATACGACCGATAGGATCGTCGGCCGCCTGCAGAACGGCGGACGGTTATTTTATGTTGGCACCGGCACGAGCGGACGGCTCGGGGTGCTGGACGCGTCGGAGATACCGCCGACGTACGGCGTTTCGTATGATCTCGTTCAGGGGATCATTGCAGGCGGCTGGGACGCACTTTATAAAGCCAGCGAGGCGAGCGAGGATAACAAACAGGCGGGTGCCAATGATCTTATCGACCGAGGGGTCAACGGTAAGGACGCAGTTGTCGGCGTCGCCGCTTCGGGGAGGACTCCGTATACGATCGGAGCTGTTGAATATGCCCGAAGCATAGGCTGCTTTACGGCTTGTATCGTCTGCAACCCCGAATCGGCGATAACCAAGGCAGTCGATGTCGCTATCGTGCCGGTAGTTGGCCCCGAGGCCATCACCGGCTCGACCCGGATGAAATCCGGCACCGCCCAAAAACTGGTGCTCAATATGATCTCGACCGTCACGATGATCCGGCTTGGCTATGTCAAAGGCAATCGCATGACGAACGTAAAGCCGTCGAACGAAAAACTCCGCGACCGCAGCCTGCGTATCCTGATGGCAGAAGCCGGGCTTGATGAGACCGCAGCAGGAGAGTTGCTTGAAACCGCCGGCGGCGACCTCCGCGTCGCTCTCGTTATGCACAAGGGGTCAGTCGACAGAGAAACCGCAGAAAGTGCCTTACAGCGTTCGGATCATGTTGTTGAAAGATCGCTCGAATTGTTGTCCGCTCAGCAGTGAAGTGACGGTTGGTGAAGAATGAAAAGGTTCGTATTCAGCATTGCTTTCATTTTGCTCTTGCTTTGCGAAACTGCAACCGCATGTACGGTCACGATCCGTGGACTTAGAGTGGAGTTTCGTCGGTCGAGCCAGATCTTTACTGGCGAGTTCGTGGGGTTTGATGATGGTTCCACCTACGAGATCCCGACATGGCTCTCGGAGAAATGGAAACCCGACGCCACTTTAG
>ERZ761609.26-NODE-26-length-228203-cov-23.857001_pt1 | contig 228203 bp, 226 predicted proteins | sample MGYA00511163_ERZ761609 | MGnify/ENA primary metagenome ERZ761609 (study PRJEB28899, sample SAMN02445070) | bioreactor sludge metagenome | biome: EBPR sludge | place: Australia: Brisbane, Thorneside Wastewater Treatment Plant | collected 2011-12-16 ... | reverse complement strand
ACGACCTCAAATACTTCGACGGTAATTTGCAGGAAATCAACCGCATTCCTGTGGCGATCAAAGAACGCTATCTCACGGCGTTTGAAATCAGCCATGAATGGATCATTGAATGCGCGAGCCGCCGTCAAAAGTGGATCGACATGGGCCAATCGCTCAACTTGTATATGGAAGAACCGAACGGAAAACGCCTGAGCCAAATGTATCAGCTCGCGTGGACCCGCGGTCTCAAAACCACTTACTATCTCCGTTCTCTTGGCGCAACACGTATTGAGAAATCAACGCTCGATGCGAATAAGTACGGTGATCCGCTCGGCCGCAATAAAAAGACCGAAGCGCCGGCTGTAGACGCGGATGCGGAAGCCGCGGCACGCGCGAAAATGGTTTGCAGTATCGAGAACGGACCGGATTGTGAAGCTTGCCAATAAGCCGAAGGCTTATTGACAGAAGCAAGAACCAGGCACCAAGAACCAAGTGAAATGCTTGGTTCTTGGTTCTATGCTTGTTGGCACGCAATTTGTAATAGCTTCTATGATCGTGTAAGTTTTGGCGGTTGAAGCGTTTTAATTTTTTAAAATTTAGGTTAGTTAAAAAGGCTAGCCGAAAAAAGAGTAGATGCAAGGCGTAGGCGAGTGACCGCGGAGGTGTAGTGATAATCTACACCGCACAAGGAAGCGAAGCTTACAACGAAGCAGATAACTTTTTACGGCGCCTTAGGAGAGAAAAATGTTAGATAGAAAAGAAAATATAATCCCGTTTACAACGGATAAAATCAGCAAAGAAGATAAAACGCTGATTAACAACAAGTCCGACGTAAACCAGCTCATCCCCATTAAGTATGAATGGGCATGGCAATATTATTTGGATAGCTGCGCCAATCACTGGATGCCGCAGGAAGTTTCCATGCAGCGCGATATCGAGCAATGGAAAGATCCCAAAGCTTTTACCGACGACGAGCGTTTGATGATTAAGCGCAATCTCGGTTTCTTCACCACCGCCGATACTTTGGTTGCCAACAATGTTGTGCTTGGAATTTACAGACACATCTCCGCGCCTGAAGTTCGCCAATATCTTTTGCGTCAGGCTTTTGAAGAAGCGATTCACACGCACGCGTATCAATATATTCCGCAGTCGCTTGGTTTTGATGAGCCGGAACTTTACAACATGTACCGCGAATGCAAAACCATGCATGACAAAGCTGAGTTCGAAGCGCGCTACACCGAAGATCTCTGCAACCCGAATCTGAAAACCGACACGCTCGAAGGCAAACAGCGCTTGCTTCGTAACATGGTCGCTTTCTCAGGCGTCATGGAAGGCGTTTTCTTCTACGCGGCGTTTGTGATGCTGCTTTCTTTCGGCCGTCAAAACCGTTTGCCCGGCACTTGCGAGCAGGTTCAATATATTCTGCGCGATGAATCGGTGCATCTTAACTTCGGTATCGATTTGATCAATTCCATCATCAAAGAAAACCCCGAAGTGTGGACGGATAAGTTTAAAGCCGAATGCGAAGAAATGTTCCGCGAAGGCGTGGCACTTGAAATCGCTTACGCGAAAGATCTTCTCCCGAACGGGCTCATGGGGCTTACGCATCAAATGCTTGAGCAATACATCAAGCATATCGCTGATCGCCGCATGGAAAAACTCAATCTCTCGAAGCAATACGGCAAGACTGAAAATCCGTTTCCTTGGATGAGTGAAGTGATTGATCTTCGTAAAGAGAAAAATTTCTTCGAAACTCGCGTAACTGAATACCAAGTTGGTGGGACATTGAATTGGGATTAAACGAAGTTTAAGACCAATTCAAGTTCGTTAAAATTTGAAAAACCGGTGAGCAATCACCGGTTTTTTTGTTTGTCATTCTTGGGTCATTGCGCAGCGAAGCAATCTGTTCGGCTCAATCCGTTCTTTCGGTCTGCTCAAACAGCTGCGTCCTAACGGCGCAGAACTCGCAGCTTCGAAAGAACGGACCTGAACCACTCGGGTCAAAGAGGGGTGGGGGGCTGTGAAACGGAGAAGTGAAAAACACTTCCCAGTCTTCTGTCCTCGGCTCGGCACAGCGGAGCCGAGGAATTCAATGCGGTGTTTTAAGTGGTTTTCTGCGTGCTGTTGGCTAAATTTAGGAGCTTTGATTATGGCTGATGAATTATTTCAGCTCGGTTATTTTGTTAAATGGCATGAGATCCTGGGGCTCTGCGGGGTTTTGTTCGCCATTTCCGAGTTCATGGAAAAAAATAAATTAAGGGCATATTTCTTTAAATTTAGCGGCACAGCAAGTCTTGTTTATAGATTATTTCTTCTCTCGCTCTTTTTGGTTGTAGCAGCCAATGCAATACATTTATCCCAAAACATAGCTTTACCCAGTGTTGATTTGCCAGAATGGTGTTGGTTAATTGCCAAAAATATTCCTTATCTTAGTGCTCCTGGATGCTGGGAAATAGCCAGTCTTCTTTCTTTGAGTTGTTGTATTTTTATTCTCTTATTTGTTTCGATCCATAATCCCGTACCAAAATTGAAGAAAAATAACTATAGAATTTTGTTGGATAACCTTGCTCGAACTATTGTTAACGATAGAAGTGATGAGAGTATGTCGGCGGTCGCTGCGATTGTGCATGAAAATTTAGATAAAATCTTTCAAGAAGCTTCTAAATACAATGATTGGTGGAATGTCCAAGGCAGCTCTGACACTAGTCCATATCACCTACACAGAGTAAAAGGAAAAAACAGGGAAATGGTTGCGCGGGCGGTAGGATTTATCAAAGAATCTATGTCTGATGAAGCGTTTTGTAAATATGCCTCTAGGAGCAGCTTGTTTTATGTAATTGGCCTTTTCGAAAAAATTCAAAAGTATCAGCTTCCAGACGGATGTAAATTATTTCTTTTGTCTAGCCTATATCGTGAGTTGTTTTGTAACGCGGACTCCCACCTATCCAGAGAGCTGGATTACAGGGGGCTTGGTGTTAGCAAGCCATTGTTTAGCCAAATTTTTTCTTCGCTTTATTTAATTCACATATCGAATCCCTACGCACTAACATTTTTTGAATATGAGTCGCGAAAGGATCCTTGCTTGGTTGAGAAATATACGGAAGGTCTACAAATTACTCTCGAAGAGTATTTCAAACAAGGAAACATGTGGGGGGTAAGCAATGAACTGCGGCAGGCGCTAGAAAATTTGCCACAATTTATGACCTCGCTTTGTTTGGATCTAAAAGGTTTAAACAATGACAAGATATACAGCAATAAGCATGAGAAAAGCCTTCGATGTATTGGGAGATTTTATCAGAGGCTGAATTATTTAATTGCAGGAAACGAAAAAATTTGTCCTTGGCCAGGGGAGCACGAAATATTTGTTATGAAAGATAGTGTGACAGAGGCCATGGCTAAATCGATTTTTGAATATTTAGATGCTCTTACTTGTCTTGATAACGATGATTACGCGCGAATGCTTTCATGTGAAGTTTTTTGGGCTATATATCCAATTGGCGATAAGAATCCTATTCAAAAAAACATAGCAAATAAAATTTTGCAGCTGATAAAAGAAAGAATAATCGAAAATAAACGAGGATTTTATTCGAGCATGATTCGTCTCATGGTGAATATTTATGGATTTAACATTCACAACGAGCAAGAAGAAGATAATGTGATTGGAAAGTATTTACAGCAAGAACTTAGGGCAGGAGACTTGGCGCGATTAATTTTGATGGATTCTAAAAAACATTTACCATCTTCCTATAAAGCAGATTTCAAAGAGCATAAAATTTATAATTTGAATGGCGATTTGATTTTTGAGGGGGCGCAACTGCTTCTTTAATAATGGACGCCGTTCGGCGGGGAGAGGTTAATTTAATGAAAAAAGTTTTTGAGTTGGTTATTATTTTAGGCATGTTGGTTTCGGTGGCTGCGTTTGCTGCTAGTGACGATGTTCTTCGGATAAAAGTCATGAAAGATGGGACTATTTATGCGAATGACAGCACGCTTTCCGTTGATCAGCTGGGGGAATTGTTTAATACGGTTGGTAAAGGTGCCCACGAGGTTTGGTATTATCGTGAGCAGGGAGAAAGTGAGCCCCATCCGAATGCAATGAAAGTTATAAAAGCTGTTGTTGATCAAGGGTTACCAATTTCACTGACTCGTGACTCTAACTTTTCGAACTGTGTGCCGGGCACAGGATGTCCAGCATAGCAGAAAAAAAAGGTACCGGTTCCAGGCGTGCCGGGTTGATTTTATATTTCGAGATGTTTTCTTTTCTCTGAAAGTTCTTTAGCGTGCTCACGGCGGATGCGGCCTTCGGCAAACCGTCTTTTTTCTTCTTTGGTTTCGCATAAAAGCGGGGGGGCGGGTTTCGGCTGGTAGTTTTCATCAAGGCAGACCATCGTGAAATAGCAGGAATTGGTGTGCTGTCTTTTGCCTGTCTTGAGGTTCTCAGATTCAATACGGATGCCGACTTCCATCGCGGCAAAAGGTACCGTTTACCAAGGGGACAGGTAACTTTTCTAAAGATAACGAGACGCCGTCCGGCAGGGAAGCGTTAGTCGGTTAGTATTAATTGGAAAAACGCGGTTTGATATCGCGGAGCGGGGTAGCTTATGGCATGGAAGGATCAGTTAAAAGTCAGCAAGCCAACTTGGCTTTTCGTTCAGACGGCAATTGTTTGGTTTGTGCATTTTACCGTAAGCCAGCCGATGTTTTATTTTCTGTCTTACGTGGGAATTCTGGCGATGGACGGCTCCGGCAATTCTGCTTTGGTTTTTCAAATTCAGTTTCTACTAAGCTTTTTGTATTTCTTTACCGGGTTGGCCCAATGGCCATTTATAGATTTTGCGGTTAATAGTGCGGTGTGGGCGATCATCATCGTTCTTGTGTTGAATATAATCGCCACCTGTGGGAGTGCAATCCGTAACATTCCTGGAGCAAAAAAAGAGTTGATACTATTCGCGTTAGTTTTGTTTGCTTTCGTTTCGGGGGTATTTTTTTGCATGCATCAAATCGAAATGAACAGCATCCGTGAAACACGTATTCAACAGAACTTGACAGCCAGAACCAGCTTTTGTGAAAGTCTGAGACCCGGTATTAAACTAAGTGATTTAGCCGGTTTTTTCGGCGCACCTCAAAAAGAGGGGGACGAGTGGCAATTCCAATCAGGTAATCCTAAGACTGGACCAATCCGTGCCAAAATCGATGCCGACCGCAAAGTTATTATGCTTAATTGCGGAGAAGGCGCTTCCGGCGGTTGGAAATAAAAAGGAAAACCGGACGCCGTCTCCCTCGGCTTTGCTCGGGACAAGCGCGGGGAGACATTAGTCATCGGTCTTTAGTCTTCTGTCTGTAGTCTGATTTATTTGGAACATTTCTCCTTCGGTAAGCTCAGTTTAAGTAAAAGTGATTTTAGAACTGATCACAGTTTGTGATAAGTTCATGATGAAATCCGATGCTCCCTTTCGTTTGTTCTCATGCTAAGCGCCTGCTGAAATTCAATTGATCGATTTATATTAATCAATTATATTATAATAATATTACATATTTAATGTATTGACAAAAGGCACACGCTAAAGTAGAGTTATTTATGGAAAAAGTTTTTGATTGGGATGACGCTAAAAACGCTAAGCTCAGGGAAGAGCGCGGTGTTTCTTTTGAAGCCGTCGTTTCTCAGATTGAGCAGGGAGAGTTGTTTGCGATTGTTGAGGGACAGGGGAAATATAGCCATCAGCGGCAATATGTTTTGGTGATGGATAATTATGTTTATGTTGTTCCTTTTGTAGAAAGCGCAGAAAAGATTTTTTTGAAAACGATTATGCCCAGTCGTAAGTTAACAAAGCGTTATTTGACCGGAGAGTTATAAATGAAAAAGCCGTTGTTTGATAAAGAAGAGCGGGAGATTTTGGATGCGATTGAGAGCGGAAAGTGGCCCGTCGCTCCCGTCACAAAAGAGAAAAAACAGTACTATGCGGCGATTGCGCGCAATACCTTTCGCAAAGATCAGAGGATGAATATTCGTATTTCTAAAATTGATTTAGAACGGCTGAAAGCCAAAGCGGCTGAAGAAGGCATTCCTTATCAAACGCTGGTGGCAAGCATTCTGCATAAGTATGTTTCGGGCTCGATCAAAGTAGCTTAATGATATTGCGAAGCGTCTCTTTTACTTTGAAAGCGGACAGTTAATTTATGGACGCAGAGTTTTGGATCAAATCTTGGACTGACGGCCGAACGGCGTTTAATCAGCAGCAATATCACGCAAAGCTGACGCAGTATTTTCCCCAACTCAACCCGCAGGCGGGGCAAAGTGTTCTGGTGCCGCTATGCGGTAAGACGATTGATATGGTTTGGCTTGCGAGTCAGGGGCTTCAGGTTCACGGTGTGGAATTGTATGAGGGCGCGGTGGAGGCCTTCTTTGCCGAGAACCAATTACCCGTGCAGAAAACACAAACCGCCGACTTCGTCGAGTGCTCGCATAAAAATATTAAGATTAGCTGCGGTGATTTTTTTAAATTAGATGCGCGGGAAACTTTTGATTTTGTTTATGACCGCGCCGCCTTGGTGGCTTTGCCTGCTTCCATGCGAGCCGATTATGCTCGCGTGATAAAGCAGGCTCTAAAAAAAGGCGGTAAATATTTTTTGGTTGTTTATGAATATGATCAATCGAAAATGGAAGCACCGCCGTTTAGTATTAGCATCGCTGAGATTGAGCGGCTTTACGCTGACGCATTTGACATTCAGTTGATAGAAAGTGAAAAGCCCAAAAGCGAAGGTCCCCGGCTTTCCGCGGTTGAAGGAATGAAGCAAAATGTTTATATCCTTCAGAAAAAGATATTGGGTTGATTTAATAGTCTGAGGTTTGCCGCAATAAGCCTTCGAGCGCGTTTTTGTGCACTTTCCAGCTTTCGGAATGATCAAGCCTGATCTTCATCAAATAGTCGCGGGCTTTATATTGAATTTCACGTAGTTTGGCGGCGTCTTTTTGCGCGTAGCCCCAATTGTCGTGGTAGTGATTATCCAAAGATCTGATTTTGTGGCTCAGTAGATCAATGCGGCTTTGAGCGGAGGTTTCATACGCGCGTTTTTCCGATAAGGAGGAGGATTTTTTTGAGGAGTCGTCGGTTTCGCTAAGTGCGCTGCTTCCGCCAAGGCGTGCCGCGCTTTCGGCATGAGATTGCTTCAGAACCGCCCGGAATTCTTCGGCGGACATTTCTTCAAGTTTTTTAGCTTTTTTAGGGGTATTTTCCTCGGCGCCGAGAGTGATGGGGCCCGCCCCAAAAACAACCATAAAAATAAGAAACCAGTGAAAGTGTTTGCTCATGTTCTCCTGAGCTAATTTAGTTTAGATTTTAGCGGTCTGACTCGATATTATAGCAACAAAAGCGGAGGAGTATCAGGCTGTTTTATCCGGAAATATTTTTACCCATGATGATTTATAGATAAAAGAATGATGAAACATAAATTGAATTGCCCAAAATGTTCGCACCCTCTTGATGTTGCCATTGAAGGCGAGTGTGAAGTGGATGTGTGTCCTTCCTGCCGCGGTATTTGGGTTGACCTTGCCGAGGAAAAAGAGGTGCTTCAAATTCAGCCCCAGGTTTTTTCCGTGGATGAATTGAGAAAGCTGAGATCGGTTTATGAACCGCTCGGAAAAACCGAGCCGGCGCGGTATGTGCCTTGTCCTCTTTGCCATGAGATGATGAACCGCAGGGTTTGGGGGAAACACTCCGGTGTGGTTGTGGATAAATGTTCCAAGCATGGAACCTGGTATGACGAGGGTGAAATCGAAAAAATCCGCGAATATATTTCCGTCGGCGGAATTGAATTTGAAAAATTGCGGTTAACGGAACGGGGACTGAATGATGTCAACAGCAAGCTGGTGACGGAGATCGGGCGGGTTGACCGAAAAATTGACAGTGCTTATATGCGCGCGCGGTTATTCAGCTTGATGGGTTTTTAAACTTTTATTTATCAACGAGGCAAAAAATGGATCAGACTAATATTTACGAACAAATTTTAAAATGGATGAACCTCCCCCTGATTCATGTCGGGGCATCTCCGGTGACGCTCAGCGGCATACTCACGGCCGTGATTGTTTTTGTGGTATTTCTTTTTCTTTCCGGCGTGCTGCAGAAAGTTTTGATTCGCCGTGTCGCGAATCAGTTCAAAATGGAATCGGGTATGATTTACGCGCCGACCCGCGTGGTGCATTATGTGATGCTCGTTTGCGGCGCGATTTTGGCGACACAATGCATCGGGATCAATCTCGGCAGTTTTGCGGTGGTGTTTGGGTTTTTGAGCGTGGGAATCGGATTCGGTCTGCAGAACGTAACGTCCAATTTTATTGCCGGACTGATTCTTTTGCTGGAGCGCCCGATTAATGTCGGCGATATGGTCAGTGTGGAGGGGCATGTCGGCAAGGTGCTGCAAATTAATATCCGCACGACTGTTATTGAAACCGCCGACCGGGTTTCGATCATTGTTCCTAACAGTAAATTTATCGAAGGCCATGTGATTAATTGGTCGCACGGCGATCCGAAAGTGCGCGTGCATTGTCCGGTGGGTGTGGCTTATGGTTCTGACATACAGAAAGTGACAGCAATTCTTTTGCGGGTCGCTGCCGAAGCTTCGGATGCGATTCAAGACCCGGCGCCGGAAGTTGCCTTTTTAAATTTCGGGGAGTCCTCGCTTGATTTGGAGCTTTTGGTTTGGACCGGTTCTCCGGATAAACAAAAATGTCTGCGCAGTGAGGTCAATTACGCGATTTACGAAGCCTTTGCCAAAGAAGGCATTGAAATTCCATTTCCCCAGCGCGATTTGCATTTAAAAACAACCCCCTCCGCCATTGAGCTGTTTCAGGGAATCGGAAAAAAACAAAAGGAGACAGTTTGAAATTAACCGCAGTTCTGTTTTTTTTGATGACGGCTTTTGCGGGCTTTGCCCGCGCGGAAGAAAGCCCTAAGCCGGAGTATGTTTGGGTTGAGCCTGCTGAAGAAACACCGGCGCCCGTTGCGGGCGAATCGAAGGCTGAGACGAATGAAAACGGCGCCCCGGGTTTTTCGGTTAAGCCGGTTTTTTAAAGCTGCGGAGAGATTTTGAAGTTTCTGCTCTTTTTAGTTTTGGTTTCCGCGGTAGGATGCGCGGGAGTGAAAGGGCCGGCACTTTTGAAATATGAAAGCGCGGTTGCGAATATTGATCAAAGGGCCGCGCGCGGTGAAATTTCATCCATGGAAAGCGATAATTTGAAACTGCAGACGCAGCAGCAATATCTGATGGAAAAGCGCCTTGAAGAGCGGATGCTTAGTGATGAGTCGGATCGGCAGATTCAATCACAAAATCAGGATGTTAATGCCGCCTATTTGACGCGGTGATGCGCGCGAATTCTTAAAAAGCGACAAAAAATGAAATCAAAATTTTGAATCTTTATTCATCAGCCCGTACCCGAGAAGGAGACCCAATGGTAGCATTTTTTGTCGGACTGTTTGTGATTGCGTTGATCGGGGTGATCGCGCTTTTGGGCGCGTTCCTGTTTCCGCTACTCTTATTGATGGGGTTCTTTTTACGGTTTTTTGTCGGTATTTTGCTTTGCCTCGTGATGATTTGGCTTGTCGGTAAAGCGACTTTGATCGCGATTGAACATTTCAGAAAACCAAAGAATTAATTGTTCATGCGTGAATATGAGAAGATGATCGCGGGTGAAATGTATAACGCGATGGACCCCGAGCTGACTGAAATGCGTCTGCGCGCGCGCAAGCTTTTAACGCAAATCAATCAGTCAGTTGAAGATATCCGTACCGGCCCGCGCTTTGAGCTTGTGAAAGATTTGCTGGGGGCGGTCGGAAAAAATGTATGGCTTCAGCCGCCTTTTTTCTGTGATTACGGGAAAAACATTACTTTCGGGGATTCCGTTTTTCTTAATTTTAATTGTGTAATTCTTGATGTCGCGAAAGTGACTGTCGGTTCTTTTGTTTTTATGGCGCCGAATGTTCAAATTTATACCGCGGGACACCCGTTAGATTGGCAGGAACGGCGCAAGGTGGAATTCGGTAAACCGATTACAATCGGTGATGATGTTTGGATCGGCGGGAGCGCGATTATTTGTCCGGGCGTCACGATCGGAAGTAAAAGCGTGATCGGAGCCGGCGCGGTGGTGACCAAAGATGTGCCGAACGGCGTGGTTGTGGCGGGGAATCCCGCTCGAGTTTTAAAACAGCTTCAGTAATTTAAATGGAGGCGGATATGAACGAAGATTTAGGCAAGTCGTCAACGGGATTGAACGCGAATGTCGCGGGACTTTTGTGCTACTCTCTTGGATTAATCACAGGAGTTATTTTTTTTCTGATTGAAAAAGAGAATAAATTTATCCGTTTTCACGCGGTTCAATCCGCGGTTGTGTTCGGAGCGCTTTTTGTTCTTCAGGTTGTTTTGCCCGTGATTCCTTTTTTTGGCGGAATTTTAACGCCTTTAGTCAGTCTTGCGAGCGTGGTGCTTTGGGTTGTGATGATGATCAAAGCTTATCAGGGTGAGAAATTTAAACTTCCGATTGTCGGAGATATTGCTGAGAAAAAGGCATAACCGTATTCGATTTCTTTTCTCTCACCGCGTAAGAAATTATGAGTTCTCCTAGAATCACTCCCGGCGGAGTGCGTGAAATGATGCTTATCGCTCTGCCCATGGTGGTTTCCTATGCCTGTGACACGTTCATGATGTTTACCGACCGCCTGCTTTTATCAAGGCTGGGCCCGGATTTCATGAACGCGGCGGTGGGCGGAAGCATCGCGGCATTTTTACTTTTGAGCTTTGCGTTTGGATTAATCGGGTACAGCACCGCGCTCGTGGCGCAGTATTTTGGCGCCGGAGAACTGAAGACTTGCCCTCGCGTCACGGCGCAGACCTGGATTTTTATCGCCGCATTTTATCCGGTTATTTTATTGATCCGCCCCTTTGTGCATGATTTGTTCCGTGTTTTGCAGGTTCCCGTAACACAGCTTGAAGACCAGATTGTCTTTTTTGATATTTTGGTTTACGGCAGTGTTTTTGTTTTGCTGCGTCAGTCGTTTTGCGGTTTTTTTTCCGGTATCGGCCGCACCGGCATTGTGATGTTTTCTTCGCTGACGGCCTTAATCGTGAATGTGATTGTCAGCTTTGTTTTAATTTACGGAAAGCTGGGATTTCCCGCGCTTGGAATACGCGGTGCCGCGATCGGTACGATCACAGGCAGTGTGAGCGCGGTGCTCGTTGCCGCATTTTTTTATTTCGAAAAAAGCAATGACGCGCGCTTTGATGTTCGAAGTGCCTTCACGTTTAGCTCGCAAGTCATCAAGAAGTGGCTTCGATACGGATATCCCGCGGGCATTGAGATGTTTCTTTCTCTTTTGGCATTTAATGGACTGGTTATGGCGTTTCAGTCAATGGGGCCGGTGGTGGCAACGGCATCGAGCATTGTTTTGAATTGGGATATGGTGGCTTATGTTCCGTTGATGGGGATGGAAATTGGAGTTACCAGTTTGGTGGGGCGTTATATCGGCGCCAAGCAGTTGGATCTTGCGCATCGTTCTACGATGTCAGGATTAAAGGTTGGCTGTGTCTACGCGCTCGGGCTTTTAGCCTTGTTTACTTTTTTTCCGGTTCCGCTCGCACAGCTTTTTCATCCCGCGGAGGCAAGTGTTGCTTTTGCGGAAGCTCAGCCGATTGCCGTCGCGATGCTGAAGATGATCGCGTTTTATGTTTTAAGCGTCGTGATTGTGATTGTTTTTGTCGGCGCTTTGCGCGGGGCAGGCGATACATTGTGGGCGATGAGTTACCATATTTCATTGCATTGGACTTGTGTGGCGGTCCTTTATGTTTCTACGCGCTATTTAGGCGCCTCGGCTGTTCAGGGCTGGGCGTGGCTGATCGCTATTTTTCTGGTTTTATCTTCCGGCGCCTGGCTGCGTTACCGCTCGGGGAAATGGAAAAATATTCATGTTTTGGAATAGATATCCTGTTGCCCGCGGTTAAGCTAAGCGCTGATTCAGCCGAAGTTAAAAAGTAAGAGAAATCTTTGAAAGGTCTTTTCAAGACATGAAAAAAATATTAGTTGTGGATGATGAGCCGGAAATCCGCGCGGCAATCAAAGAAGTTTTAAAAGAGCAGTTCAGCGTGGTGACAGCCAATGACGGCGACATGGCTTTGGAGGCGGTTCGTCAGGAAAAGCCGGATTTGATTTTGACGGATGTGCTCATGCCCAAAGTCTCCGGATATAATTTTTATAAAAATCTAAAAAAAGAAAAAACGGACATGTCGGATATTCCGTTGATTGTCATGTCGGGCCGCCCGAGCATGCAGGAGTTTTTCGACAATTGGTCCATCGTTTCGTTTTTAAACAAGCCCTTTAAAGCTGAAGAGTTGCTGGCGAGCGTTCAGCGCGCGTTGAGTTTTAAAAAAGCGGATGCAGGCAGCCTCTCCGGCAAGGCTTCGGCTCCTTCCATCCCTGAAAGCGCCGCAACAAGCTCTGCTAAAAAACAACGCCTTGCCGTTATCGCAACCGTGGAAGAATCCGTGACGGTTTCGTTGAAGAAGTTTTTAGAGTTTAAAAACTTCGCGATTGAGACGGCGTTGAACGCGGATGAAATCTATCAGCTTGCTTTGAAACGCAAACCGCACATCGTTATTTGCCAGTATTGGGATGATGCCAGTGTTTTTGATGCTTCCGCGGTTCTGCGCCGGCTTTCTGAATCGGAAGCAACGCACCAGATTCCGGTTGTGCCGATTTGCATGGCGGCGTCTTCTAAAAACGCTCAGAAAGTTTTTGGCGCGGATAATTTTGTCGCTTTTGACTCGATGCGCGAGTTACGTGAAAAGATAGAAACGTATCTCTACTGATTCTGCTTTTACGTTCTTCTGAAGAAAAATCACGCCTGAGCCGATAATCAACCATGCCGTATTGAGCGGCGCGTGAAAATCATGGCTAAAGAGATCGTTGATTTTGTTTGGGGAGGGGGCGCCGGGGATGCTTTGTTTAAGGTATTCACGCGCGACAGTTACGGCTATCTCGGGACTGTGGACAAGTCGACGGATATTCTTTGTTTTTCCACCAATCCACATTCGGCGGAGCTTTTTCAAACTCATCCGAATCTTAAGAACTTCAACCTTCACACCTTTGAGATGTATCCTCAGCTTCGGAAAGATTTTGATGCGTTGTCCGCGGGGGATACAGTTGGTCATCTGGGTCTTAAGCTCCGGTTTTTGGAGCAAACTTTCGGGAAAAACTTTCAGCAAAGAATCAGAAAAGATCAGCCGCTTTTTCAAGGCGCGAAGATTCAATTTCATCCGCCGCAGAAAGAAATGTGGAAGATGGGTTTTTATCAGGCGGATAAATTCGCCGTGATTCAGCCTTTTTCCCATTTGCCCGGCCGAGATATTCCGTTTGCCGTTTTGAGAGAAATATTGGAAGTTTTGTCGGAAGCAAAATACATGGTTTATTTGATGGCGCGGAAGAATGAGCTCCAGCCTCATCAGCCGGCCAATTTTGATTTGCAGAATTATTTTAATGAAAAACTTGTCGCCGATTTGCCGTCCTACCTGAACATCTGCCTTTTGGAGGGGACTTTGCCGGCGATGATTCATGCCGTTGAAGGATGCGACTTTTTCATCGGCGCGGACGCGGCTTTTCTTCCCGCGGCGTGGTTTTATAAAAAGCAGTCTGTTTTTTTAGTACCGGAAACAATGCTCAAAAGTGAACCTGAAAAATCACAAATCCAAAAAAACGAAGGGCGTTATTGGGGCGCGCACTTTCCGACCACGTGGCTTTTATCTTTCGACTCCTTCAAACTGCCCGAGTTTAAAACCTACATTCAGAAAAACGCTGTTCAGCGCTAAAAAACGTTTCTCTCTAACGATGTGAAGGTTCGGGAGTTCCTGTCGCGGAGACATGGGTTGTCGTTCGGTCTTTTCCCCTCCACCGCCATTTTCTAAAGGTATGTTTTTCTATTTTGAGCCAAAGAACGCTCAGAATGATTGTTGGGATAAGTGTTGCGAGAGTTTGAAGCGCAAACAGCGTGAATTCTTTCCCGGGGAGGAAGCTTTTTATGCTTTTCAAAAAATCGTAAAACTCCGGGTGGCGTACGAAGATGGCGAAAATCGGGTGATGAAAAAGATACATCGGATAGCAAAGGTCGCCCGCGTAGGTCGATTTTTTGCTTTCATCTTGATTCCATGAAATCAAAACAATGATGGTAATCGTTGAAATGAGTAAATATCCGATTTGATAAAAGTGCCGGTCAAACTTGGTTAGGCCGTTGTAAAAAATGCCATGCAAAGACAGCAGTGCGATCAATATTCCGAATGACAAAAGAGCGCGCGGAGCGATAAAAACCCAAGCAGGATGCTGTTTGGAGATGGTTTTCTGATTAATTGTAAAGAGGCACATTCCCAAGAAAAATAAAAAAGCCGCGTTTAAATGGGATTTTGTTTGAAACGAAAATGGCAATACTAGCAGCTCCGATTTCCCATATAAAGCGAGCAGAAAAACAGAGCCCGCTAAACCGATCCATCGGAAAGCCGGGTGCAGCATGACGAGCGGAACATAAAGGTAGAACACTATTTCGTAAGACAATGTCCATGCGGGATTGTTGAAGGAGGGCATATTCGGCAAGAGCAAAAAAGACCCAATGATTTGGTTTAGGCTAAAACCGCTTTTGACATAGTCACTCCAGCCCGTTGCGCATAGATAAAGAACAATGGCGGTTACCAAAATGTGAAGAGGGTAGAGGCGGACAATACGGTTCCAATAAAAGGGGAGAGGCTGGTTTTTATAATTGGATTCAAGCGTGAGACTCATGCCGAATCCGCTGATCAAGAAAAAGGAAGAAATACAAGATTCGGCAAAAGAATTAGGAAGGATAACGGTATGCCGGAAAAGCACGATTGTGGTTAAAAATAAACGAAGATAACCTAACATAAAAATAAGATCGCTTTATTAAAGTATTTAAAGAGGCAAGTTATGATAACGCAAATTTTTTAAAAAAGAGAATGGAATCTGGGGTGCGCCGTCAGTTTAAAGAAAATACCAGCTTGAAAAGGTGGCGGCTTGGCCGATGGGGCGGAAGTCTTCATCGATCAGATTCCACACGGTTGCCCGCTCAATTTTAAATCTGCGTCCGGTGCTCGAGATTCGAATTCCCGAGTAATTGTCGATAAAACCCTTTTTCTGAACCGTATCCAAAAATTTTTGTCTTTCATCGCGATGCATGGCTTCCGCGGTATGTCGGCCGGGCGTTTGTGTGAGCTGCTGCCAGGACATTTCCCAAAGCCGGAGGCCTTGCTCGTTGCCGTAATTAAGAATCGGGTCAGCGGCTGAATTGGAAGTTACGACGACAAAAGGCGCGAAAAAAAGCAAGCTCGCGGCTTGGTTTTTATCCGCACAGGCAGGGAGCAAGTCCTTTCCCGTCCAATGCGAATAAGAACGTAGAATGATTTGGGTTTGAGTTTGCGCGAAAAGAAGCGGAATGTCCTGAGGCAGTGTCTTTGTCATCGTGGTAAAATAGCACGATTTTTAGATTAATCAATGCGGAGCGAGAGTATGAAAAAAACGCATCTTTGGATTATTTTGTTTTGGGCTGCGGTGATTGGTATTAAAGTTTGGGCGGGCTTCCATGGCCAAACCACTTTGGCTGATTCGATCAGCGAAATCACGGGGTTTGCATGCCTTTTGACCGGCACGCTGTTTCTTGCTTTTTTTACCGAGTTGAGCAAGCGCCGCTTTTTAAAAGTAAGCGCGGCGCGTGTTGTCGGCGAAATGGCGGATCATAATTATTTCGCGCTGTTGCTTCAGGGGATCTTGCTTTTGGTTTTGGGTGTTTTGGCCATTTTTTTAAAATGGTGGATTACGGTTATTATTGGCACTCCTTTATTCTTAGGAATTATCGCGCTTTTTTTTAAAGGCTGGCCGAGCTTTCGTCTCGACCGTATGTATGGTAATCGGACGGTCGTTGAGACCCGTGCTGAAATCATCGAATGATTATTGTTTTTAATAAACCTTACGGTGTATTGTCGCAGTTTACGCCGGATCAGCCGGGGCAGAAGGTGCTGGCTGAATTTGCGTTTCCCCAAAACGTGTATCCGGTGGGACGGCTTGATTTAGACAGTGAAGGGCTGTTGATTTTGAGCGATGAAAAGGTGTGGAATGACAAATTACTTAACCCCGAGCACGCGCATGAAAGAACTTATCATGTGCAAGTTGAGGGAAAAGTAACGCGGGATGCCGCGATCCGGCTTGAAAAAGGAGTGGTGATTCAAGGCTATAAAACAAAACCATGCAAAGCGCTTCGGCTTGATTCCGCGCCGGAGTATCCGCCGCGCATTCCGCCGATCCGGGAAAGAAAAAATATTCCGACAAGCTGGATGGAGCTTAAATTAATTGAAGGAAAAAACAGGCAAGTGCGTCGAATGACTGCGGCGGTTGGATTTCCGACATTGCGTTTGATTCGTGCGGCGATCGGAAAGATCCGTCTGGAGGGCTTAGCGGAGGGACAGTGGCGGGAAATTAAGGCGGAAGAATTATGCTAAAAAAAATATTCTTAACAGCGGGGATTTTGTTTGCTTTGCAGGCGTCTGCAGCGGCGGTGACTTTCGAAAGCACCGAGCGGCAGGTAACCGTGGCGGAGCTTTACACTTCTCAGGGCTGCGGTAATTGCCCGCCCGCGGAAGATTGGATTCGTAGTTTTCGCTCACAGTCTTCCTTGTGGAAAAGTTTTGTGCCCTTGGTTTTTCACGTGGATTATAAAAACAAACAGGGCTGGAAAGATCCTTTCAGCTCAGGGGAGTTCACGAGCCGTCAGCGCCAATATACGCAGTTATGGAGAATGAATATGCTTTTGACTCCGTGCGTTGTGATTCAAGGACGGCTTTGGGCTAATTGGGGCCGGATCAAAACACTGCCGACTTTCAATCAATCAGTCGGCGTTTTGCGGGTGGACCAACAGGGGCCGGGGAGGTACCGTGTTCTTTTTGATCCCAAAGATAAAAAAGAAAAAAAATATGATGCCCATATCGCTCTTTTGGGGTTTAATATCGAATCGACTCCGGCAAAAGGTGAAAATGCGGGCAAGCCCCTCAAACATGACTTTGTTGTACTGCAGTATGATAAGGTTCCCATGGATGGTTTTTTACAACCGACTGCCGCGATGAATTTAAATACGCGGGATTCTCGCGCCCCGCGTTTGGGATTGGCCGCTTGGGTTACGATGAGTGACAGCCCGGTTCCCGTTCAGGCTACCGGCGGGTATTTAGATTAAAACATCAGTGGAAGCCTTTTCAAGCCGTTAAAACACCTATGAATTTTAATCGGATTTTTACGGCACAGTTCTTTCCGCTGATTTATAAGACAAAAGCAAATTAATGAATCATTTAACATTTCTTCAGGATATGGCGGTGGTGATGGCGGTGAGCGCGGTCATTATGATCGTGTTTCAGCGTTTCCATTTGCCCGTCGTGCTTGGTTACATTATTGCCGGAGTTGTCATCGGTCCCAACACTCCGCCATGGCCGCTGATCAGCAACGTTGACAGCATTCATACTCTTTCCGAGTTAGGAATTATTTTTCTGCTTTTTTCCATCGGGCTGGAATTCAGTTTTAAAAAACTGATGAAAGTCGGCGCCATCGCGCTTCTTGCCGCGATTATGGAAATTTGTTTCATGATTTGGGTCGGCATGACTATCGGGAATTTTTTGGGATGGGGGATGATCGACAGTCTTTTCTTGGGAGCGATTCTTGCCATTTCGAGCTCGACGATCATCGGAAAAATGCTCATTGAGATGAAGAAAATGAAGGAGAAATTCGCGCAAATTATTTTCGGTATCGCGATTATCGATGATGTGCTCGCGATTTTAATCATCGCGGGTCTTTCAGGGTTGGCGGCTACCGGCTCATTCGCTTTTGAAGATGTTCGTTTCGCTTTGCTCAAAGTCAGCATGTTTATCGCCGGAGTTTTATTTTTTGGATTTTTGATTGTTCCGCGTCTTTTGCGTTCGATCGCAAAGTCAGATTCACAGCTGATGGTGATTACCGTGCTCGGTCTTTGCTTCGGTGTTTCATTGGTCGCGATGAAGCTTGGTTTCTCAGTCGGGCTCGGCGCTTTTTTGGTCGGCGCGATTATTGCCGAAACAAAGTACGGCCAAGCGATTACGCACAAGTTTGAACCGATTCGCGATATGTTTACCGCGATCTTCTTCGTTTCGATCGGAATGCTGTTTGACCCGCGTCTTTTACCTGATATTTGGCTGCCGGTTTTAGTGATTGTCGTTATTACCATGTTCAGCCGTATTTTAACTTGTTCGCTTGCGACTTTTTTGGGCGGATATCACTCCGATACGGCGCTGAAGGTTGGTTTGGGTTTGGCGCAAATCGGAGAGTTTTCTTTTATTATCGCGAAGCTGGGTCAGTCTACCGGCGTCACACGGCCGGAGCTTTATTCCATCGCCGTTTCAGTTTCGGCGTTAACAACCTTGGTTAGCCCGCTCTTAATTAAGCATACGGATACGATCGTGGCGGCGCTCAAGAAAGTTTCACCTAAACCGCTTGTCGCGTTCGGCAATTTATATTCGGGTATGATTTCCAATATCGGCGGATTCAGCGGCAGTTTTTTTTCAAAGACAACCATTGCTTCGGGGTTCAAATCTTTTTTAATCCGTTTCACGATATCCGTCGCGGCCGGGGCTTTTATTTTTGGCGTGATGCAGTTTGTTTTGGGCCGATTTCCGGACTTAGCGCCCGTTTATTATTGGGCATTAATGGGCGTTGCCTTATTTCCGGTTTTGATCGCGTTAGCCTATGCTTTTGATGAATTTATTTGGAATGAAATCGTTCTTAATTTAATTAAATCAAGGGAAAAGCTGGATGAGTCCCAGGATGCGAACCAAATTCTGCACAATGTTCTGCGTTTTTTAATGGTGCTGGTCGCGGGAGTTTTCTTTTTGGCCCTGGGGTCTCTTTTTACGCCGTCTTTGCCTTTAACGGCGGCGTTTATGGGATTGTTTTTTATTTCGGGTGTTTTTCTATGGGGCTCCATCCGAAAAGCGCATGCTCGCGTTGAAAAACTCGCGTTAAGCATTTTTGAAAGCAAGCCGGAAGACATTTCGTCCGTGAAGGTGAAAGGTGAACAGCAGGAATTAATTCGTCTTATTCATCAAGAATATCCATGGGATGCGGTAACGGAAGATTTTCTTTTGCCTTATCAGGAGACCGCGGCCAATCAAACTTTGCGCGATTTACGTTTACGCGCGGAAACCGGAGCGACGATCGTGGCGATTTACCGTGATGAAGAGTCCATTCCCAATCCTCCCGCCGAGACACAGCTTCAGCCCGGGGATGTTTTGCTTTTGATGGGCGATCAAGAACAAGTAAAAGCCGCCATTCAGTTTTTGAATAAAAAAATCAAAGAGCCTTTACAGGCTGTGCCAAAGCGCGAAGGCGTGCCAAAAACACAAGCGTTTACAATTGTTTCCACCTATTGGGTTGTGGGGAAAACCTTGGGGGAAATTCGTTTGCGCCGCAAAACCGGCACCACGGTTTTTGGTATGCAAAAACCGGAGCTTTCAATCAATAGTCCCGGCCCGGATACTTTAATTGAAACAGGCGATGTCTTAATTCTTTTTGGTTGGCCCGACCAGCTTAAGGCGGCTTTTGACTATCTTTCTCAGCCCCAAAGAGACTGATTGCGCATGGCGACTTCCATAGGTCGTTTTCTTTCCATTTTATTTTTTACAATCTGGCTGTCTGTTCCGGTATCGGCGGAACCGGTCTATGACGCGCATGCGCGCGTTGAGTTGATTGCGGATACCGCCGAAATAACTCCCGGGTCTGAGTTTCAGGCCGGCGTGCTTTTCCGCATGGATCCCGAATGGCATGTTTATTGGAAAAATCCGGGTGATTCCGGACTTGCGCCCGTTTTTAAATGGGAATTACCCGAGGGGATTTCTGCAGGGGAAATTCGTTGGCCGATTCCCCAAAAAATTGATTTGCCGCCGCTTACCAGCTATGGATATGAAAAAGAAGTTTTGCTGGCAGTACCTTTCAAAGCATCACCCGAGTTGAATACTCAGCTTCCCGCTGTTCTTCGGGTTAAAGTCGAATGGCTCGCCTGCAAGGTAGAGTGTATTCCCGGGAAAGCGGAATTAGAAATTAAAACACCTTTTCAGGCAAACAACGAAATTTTCAGGAAAACCGAAAGTACTTATCCCGCAAAAAAATTGCCCTGGAAAGTAGAAGCGCGGCGAACGGAAAAGAATATTCAGCTCAGCTTTTTTTCGGGCGAAGCAAAAATGTCCCTGGGCGACGTTTATTTTTTTCCTGAAAACGAGGCTCTTGTCAGTCACGCAGAGCCGCAAACATTGACTCGAAAAAACCAAGGCTATGAATTGCAAATTCCTTTATCGGTAAACCATCCGGAAGACCTTGAGTCTTTGCGCGGTGTTTTGGTTTCACGCGAAGGTTTAAGCGCAGTAAGAGGATGGGAAGTGAATGTGCCTTTTTCCTCCGCGGCACCCGCGGTTGTCCGGCCGCCGCTGCATTTAGCAGGGGCTGTTTTTTTCGCTTTCCTAGGCGGGCTTATTTTAAATTTAATGCCCTGTGTTTTACCGGTTTTATCGCTCAAAATTTTGAGTTTTGTGAGCGAGGCAAACCAAAGCCGCCCTTCTGTTTTGAAGCAGGGTCTTATTTTTACCGCGGGAGTTTTGTTTTCATTTTGGGTTTTAGCCGGGGCACTTATTTTGCTGAAAGCGGGCGGGCAGCAAATCGGCTGGGGGTTCCAACTGCAGTCACCATGGTTTGTCGCGGTCTTGGCGGTTATCTTTTTGATTTTGGCTTTTAATCTCTTCGGCTTTTTTGAAATTGGCTTATCGCTTACGGGCGCGGGGCAAAATTTAAGCGCGAAGAAAGGCTGGGCTGGAACCTTCGCGAGCGGTGTTTTAGCGGTGGTGGTGGCGACGCCCTGCACGGCGCCTTTTATGGGAACAGCTTTGGGTTATGCGCTGACTCAGCCCGCGTGGACGGCTTGGATTATTTTTACCGCACTTGGGTTCGGACTGGCTTTTCCTTATTTCATTCTTTGCGCGAACCCCGCGTGGTTGCGTTTTATTCCCAAGCCGGGGCCATGGATGATCACGCTTAAGAGAGTTTTAGGGACTTTACTTTTGCTGACTGTTTTTTGGTTGGGATGGATTTTTTCGGTGCAAATGGGAGCTTTTCAGATTGTTTCTCGGAACCAGGAAGCTTCGGCTCATAAGTTAAGCTGGGAGCCTTACTCCGAAGCCCGTTTGACCGAATTGCTCGCTGCCGGCCGTCCTATTTTTGTCGATTTTACCGCCGCTTGGTGTTTAACTTGCCAGGTCAATGAGCGTTTGGTGCTCGACCGCAAAGAAACGGCAGAGCTCTTTAAGGAGGGGAATATTGCCGCTTTGAAAGCGGATTGGACAAACCGTGATGAGGAAGTTACGCGCGCCTTGGCTTCACATGGACGCAACAGTATCCCTTTTTATTTATTTTATTCCGGCAAGGGAGCTGCGCCGGTTGTTTTGCCTGAGATCTTAACGCCTAAAATCGTCCGCGAAGCTTTATCTGTTCTTGATTTGCAAAAAGAGGCAAATTGAATAAGATAGCGTCTGCCTCGTCTCAATATTAACCAAGGAGACTGAACATGAATCGGAAACCCGCACTTTTACCCATTTTGATTTTATCTTTGATTTTTTCCGCGCCTGCTTTCTCTGCGGTTGAAAACAATCAGCCCGCGCCTGATTTTTCTTTAACGGATCTGGATGGAAACATCCGTTCGCTTTCCGAATTCAACGGTAAGTTTGTTGTGTTGGAATGGGTGAACCATGATTGTCCTTTCGTAAAAAAGCACTATGACCAGGGACATATGCAGGCATTGCAGGCGGAGTACGCGCAGAAAGGCGTTGTCTGGCTTTCAATCAATTCATCCGCGGAAGGGAAGCAAGGGAATTATTCACCTGAAGAATGGAAGGGTTTGCAGGCTGAAAAGAAATCCGCGGCTACGGCAACTTTGCTTGATCCCGAAGGAAAAGTTGGAAAACTTTACGGCGCTCAAACCACGCCGCACATGTATGTTGTAAATCCCGACGGTGATTTGATATATCAGGGTGCCATTGACAGCATTAAGAGCACCAACACTTCGGATATTGAGCTTTCGGAAAACTATGTTCGCTCGGCATTGGACTCGGCTCTTTCGGGCGGAACGGTACAAACTCCGTTTTCGAAAGCATATGGATGCTCGGTGAAATATAAAAGCTGATTTTTTTCTTTCAAAAGCCGCGCCTGAAGTCATAGGCACGGCTTTTTTTGTTTTTAAGGAGCCTTAGCACAGCGCTGAGGATTATTTTGAAATAACGAACTCGTTATTTCATTTTTATTGGATGGCTAGTATAATCCCCGCTCTTGATACGGAATACCAAACATGATTTGAAAGGGAAAGACAAATGAGTAAGATTGCGAAAGTTTTTGCACGTGAAGTGCTTGATTCACGCGGAAACCCGACGGTTGAAGCGGATGTTCTTTTAGCCAATGGAATTCTCGGCCGTGCCGCGGTACCAAGCGGAGCATCCACCGGCGAATACGAAGCGGTTGAGCTTCGTGACGGCGATAAAAAAGTTTATATGGGTAAAGGTGTCCGCAAAGCGGTTAAAAACACCAACACGATTATCGCGAAAGCGCTCAAAGGCAAAGACGCGACCAATCAAAAAGCGATCGACGAGCTGATGATCAAGCTCGACGGCACTCCGAATAAAGCCAAGCTTGGCGCGAACGCGATCCTCGCGGTTTCGATGGCGGTTTGCCGCGCGGCGGCCGCGTCCAAAGGCATTTCGCTTTGGAAGCATATCGGCAATCTTCACGGCAGCAAGCGTTTCACGCTTCCGCTTCCGATGGCGAATATCATCAACGGCGGTAAACACGCCGATAACAAAATCGACTTCCAGGAATTCATGATCGCTCCGGTCGGCGCCAAGACTTTCTCCGAAGGTCTGCGCTGGATCACGGAAATTTTTCATGTTTTGAAATCGATTTTGAAGAAAAAAGGCCATGTTACGGCTGTGGGCGATGAAGGCGGATTCGCGCCGAACCTTGGCAATGAAGAAGCTTTAGAAGTGATCATGGAAGCGATCAATGCCGCTGGCTATAAGCCCGGCACGCAAATCCAGATTGCGCTCGACTGTGCTTCTTCGGAGCTTTTCGATGAAGGCGGACGCAAAGGCTACAAGTTTTGGAAGTCCAACCCCGGCGAACTTTTTACCGCGGATGAAATGATCGCGATGTATGCGGACTGGAAAAGCAAATATCCGATTTATTCCATCGAAGACGGTCTCGACCAGAATGATTGGGCGGGTTATGTTGAATTTACGAAACAGCTCGGCAAAAAAATTCAGATCGTGGGCGATGACTTTTTCGTGACGAACCCTGAGCGCCTTGCCAAGGGTATCAAGATGAAAGCCGCGAATTCGATTTTGATTAAAGTGAATCAGATCGGAACTGTGACCGAAACTTTGGAAGCGATCAAGCTCGCGCAAAAAGCGGGCTACGGCGTGATTTCATCGCATCGTTCGGGTGAAACAGAAGACGCGTTCATTGCGGATTTGGCTGTGGGGACAGGTGCCGGCCAGATTAAGACCGGTTCGCTTTCACGCACAGATCGCATGGCGAAGTATAACCAGCTTCTGCGCATTGAAGAAGAATTGGGCACGAAAGCCATCTTTGACCGCAAAGCAGCCGCACGCTAACAGATTACCGAAAAAGGTCATCTGCTGTGTTGCCAGCGCGCTTCCTTGTGCGGCGTAGGTTTCACTACGCCTCCGCAGTCGCTTGCTGGCGCCTTGCATCTGAACCTTTTTGGGCGATCTGTTTAAATAAGAAGGATTAATAATGCCGCGGTTTAAGTTTCCAAAATACACGTTGATCGTGATTTTGGTCTTAACCGCGGCATTTTTCTTTTATTTCCCGTCTTATTCCCGTTACCGTGAGCTTAAATCGGAAGCCGATCGCCTTCAGTCCCAGCTTGTGGATTTGCAAAAGCAGATCGAAGTCCTCCAGCGTGAAAAACAGCTGATCAAAAATGATAAAAACTATCTTGAAAATGTGATTCGTAAAGAAATGGGTCTGGTCGAGCCGGGGGAGGTTGTTTATGAGTTTGAAGATAAACCCCGTAAGCAGGTCTCAGCTATTCCGCCGGTGGTCAAAACAGTCTCATTGTCTTCGGAATCGGTACCAGCGGGTGATTCCCGGGAGTAAAACCCCGTTTTGACCGTTTCGTTGACATCCCCAAGCTCCAAGCTATAATACACAGCTTTTTAGGATCGAAGACTTTTACCATTTTAAGACAAAAATAAGCGGGAAATAAGCGTGTCAGACATGTTTAGCCCTAAAAAAGCTTTTGCTTTTTTTGCGGCTTTTTTAATTTTGGGAAGTATTACGTTGGCAGATGTTCACGCTCAGGTTGCTCCTGCAGTCGCTTCGGCGGAGTCTCAGGCACAGGGGAAGAAGCCCAAGCGTAAATTACCGACGGGTTTATTGGAGTTAAGCGGTTATAAGGTACCGGTTTTCCTCTATGTTCCCGAGGGGTTGGAAATTGACAGAAAATATCCTTTTCTTGTCATGGTTCCCAATGAAACCACTCCGGCAAAAAATCAGCTTGAATATATTTTGCCTGTAGCGAAAAGTTTGGAATGTTTTGTCTTAGCGGTGGATGCCTGGCCTAAAGAGGGTGAACCGTTTGTTTTTGACCGATGGCTGTTGCAGGTGAAGGAAGATATGATGATGCGTTTTCCGATTGATTCATCCAAGGTTTATGCCATCGGACGGAATGGGGGCGGGCATTATGCCGCTTATTTAATTTCAGCGTATCCGAATGAATTTTCCGGCGCCGCATTTTTAGGAGAAGCGTGGGATGGTCTGTATGTGCAGCTTTTTAATCCCCGTGCGTCTGCAGGAGATCAAATGCCTGTGGTGGCGGCCTTCACCGCCGATCAACAAACCACAAAAATCAAAAATGAAAAATGGGTTCTCGAGTATCAGGAAAAGGGTTATCCCGTGCATGTGATGGATGTGACCGGCGAAGAGGGCTTTGATTCGTCTGAATTCAAAGTGTCCTTGCTGGAGTGGCTGGATCAGAAAAGCCAGGCATGGAAACTGGTACGGGAAGAACAAAATAAAACATTCAAGCAGCGCTTTAAAAAAGGCGTTAAAGAGTTTTTCGAGGTTTAGCCCGTTTTGTTTTCGCCTCTGCGCTAGCGCAACCGGCAGAAATCAGATACAAGTTGTTTTAAATAAGTTAATTGCGGTTGGGTAAATCCCAGAGCTATTAAAAATACAGTGTAAGGAAATTTTATGGAATTAACAGGTGCGCAGATTTTAGTTAAATCATTGGAAGCCGAGGGAGTTGATTGCGTTTTCGGTCTGCCCGGCGGCGCGATTCTGCCGACTTTCGACGCGATTTATGATTCGAAGATCAAGTTCCATTTGGTGCGCCACGAACAGGGTGCTTCGCATATGGCCGATGCTTACGGCCGCGCAACGGGTAAGCCCGGCGTTTGTATCGTAACCTCGGGTCCTGCGGCCACCAATACCATCACCGGTTTGGCGACGGCTTACATGGACTCCGCACCGATGGTTTGCATCACCGGCCAAGTAGCGACAACCGCAATCGGTAGTGACGCTTTTCAGGAAGCGGACGTCGTCGGCGTTTCGCGTCCCGTAACCAAACACAATTATTTGATTAAAAATGTGAAAGACATCTCACGCGTCGTAAAAGAAGCGTTTTATATCGCGCGCACCGGCCGCCCGGGCCCAGTTCTGATTGATTTTCCGGTGGATGTCAGCCGCGCGAAAGCGGAATACGAACCCGCAACTTCGGTGAAGCTGCGCGGATACAATCCCGAAAAAGCTTCGAATCCGGTAGATATGGATCAATTGCAGAAAGCCGCGGATTTGATCAACGGCGCAAAACGCCCGTGTTTGTATGTCGGCGGCGGCGCGATCATTTCCAACGCCGAAAAAGAAGTGATGGAGCTGGTCGAAAAAACCGGCATTCCAATTACGACGACGGTTTTAGGTCTCGGCATTTTTCCCGAAACGCATCCTCTTTCATTGCGTATGCTCGGCATGCACGGAACGGTTTACGCGAATTACTCAGTTCAAAAATCGGACGTATTGATTGCCGTCGGCGCGCGTTTTGACGACCGCGTAACGGGACACATTCCGCGTTTCGCGCCGCACGCGAAAATCATTCACATTGATATCGATCCTTCTTCAATTTCGAAGACGATCAAAGTCGATGTGGCGATTGAAGGCGACGTTAAGCAGGCTTTGGTTAAGCTCAATAAGATGGTGAAAAACCTCCGTCCCGCGACGAAGGAATGGATTGAGCAGATCAATGAATGGAAAGCCAAACATCCGCTGAAATATAAAAAAGAAGGCGGTATTCGCCAAGAATATGTGATTGAACAGGTCGGTAACCTGACTAATCATAAAGCGCTTGTCGCAACCGGCGTTGGCCAGCATCAGATGTGGGCCGCGCAGTGGTACGGCTTCGCCGAACCGCGCAGTATGCTGACTTCCGGCGGGCTCGGAACCATGGGTTACGGTTTGCCGGCGGCTATCGGCGCGCAATGCGGACGCCCGGATAAAACCGTGGTGTGCTTTGACGGCGACGGTTCGTTTCAGATGACGATGTGCGAACTGGTGACCGCATCGCATTACAACATTCCGGTTAAATTGTTTTTGCTCGATAACGGCTGGCACGGTATGGTGCGTCAGTGGCAGGAATTGTTCTATAAGGAACGTTATTCCGCTTCGCATCTTGAACCCTCGAATCCGGATTTTCCGAAACTGGTCGAAGCCTGCGGTGTGCGCGCGATTCAGTGCAAAACGAAAGAAGAAGTGATTCCGGCAATTAAAGAAGCACTCAAGCATAAAGGACCGGTCGTGGTTCATTGCCTCGTCGAAAAGGCAGACAATGTTTATCCGATGGTTCCGGCCGGCCATGCGCTCGACCAAGTCATGGACATGGCGTAAAAATTTGTGAAAAAGTCCTTTCGTTGCGTTAAACACATCGCTTTTTTGTGCGGCGTATTAGCAAAATACGCCTCCGCAGGCGCTTGTGTTCGCCTTACGAACGGAACTTTTTGACAAATTTTTGAATGATTTGAAATTTTAAATTAAAGAGAATAAAAACCGATTAAAAAAAGATCAGACGCAAGGCGTAAACGAGCAACCGAGGAGGTGTACTGTAAATGTACATCGCACGAGCGTTGCGAAGTTTACAACGCAGCAGATGGCTTTTTTTAGCGGTTTGAGGAAATAATATGCAGAAACATACGATCGCGGTCTTAGTTGAAAATCAGTTCGGCGTTCTTTGCCGTGTAGCGGGGCTTTTCTCTGCGCGCGGTTTTAACATCGACAGTTTAACCGTGGGCGAAACCCAGCATGCTGATCTGTCGCGCATGACGGTGGTGGCCCGCGGTGATGAACGCGTCGTACAGCAGATCGTCCGTCAGCTTGATAAATTGATCGATGTGATTTCGATCGAAATTCTGAATCCTCAGGATTCGATTGACCGCGAACTCGTTCTGATCAAAGTGAAATCGGATCTTTCGAACCGCAACGATTTGATGGGCGTGGTGAATAACTTCCGCGGAAAAATCGTGGATGTTCAGGAAGATTCCATGACTTTGGAAGCGACTGGCACGGAAGCGAAAATTGACGCGATGCTCGAACTTCTCCGCGCTTTCGGCGTGATTGAAGTGGTGCGCACCGGCAAAATCGCGATTTCCCGCAAGGCTCCTTTGGATGCCCCGGAAGCGAAAGAAGTGGAAGTCGTGAAGGTGAAAAAGTCGGCTAAAGCCAAATCATCCGCAAAAGCTGCTACTAAGGGCGGCGACAAAAAAGCGAAGATGCAGGCGGGCACCGACACTTGGATGTGATCGCTTCGCGATCACATCATCATGTTTTGCAATTTCAGACGAGCTGAAATTGCGGGACAGCAAATATTTTTTTGAAACTGAAAATTAAAATAGAGAGAGAAGAATAAGAAAATGGCAAAGATTTATTACGACAAAGACGCTGATTTGGGATTCTTAAAAGGTAAAACCGTTGCTATCGTGGGCTACGGTATTCAAGGCCGCGGACAGGGGCTCAACCTTCGTGATTCCGGCGTCAAAGTCATTGTGGCACAGCGCCCGGGCGGAAAGAATTATGATTTGGCAATTCAGGATGGGTTTAAGCCCGTTTCCGCGGAAGAAGCCGCGCAAAAGGCCGATATCATCCAGATTTTGACGCAGGATCATTTGCAGGCGCAGATCTATAAGGAAAGCATCGAACCCTATTTGAAGCCCGGCAAAGCATTGCTTTTCTCACATGGTTTTAATGTTCACTTCGGCTATATCAAACCGCCTAAGAACATTGACGTGTTCATGGTTGCTCCGAAGGGTCCGGGCGCTTTGGTTCGTACTCAGTATCTCGCGGGCGGCGGTGTGCCGGCGCTTGTCGCGATTTATCAGAATGCCAGCGGCAAAGCTTTGAAGCTTGCTTTGGCTTATGCGAAAGCTATCGGCGGAACACGCGCGGGCGTGATTCAGACGAACTTTAAAGAAGAAACCGAAACCGATCTTTTCGGCGAACAGGCTGTTTTGTGCGGCGGTTTGTCGGAGCTTATCCGTAACGGTTATGAAGTTTTGGTGGAAGCCGGCTATCAGCCCGAAATGGCTTACTTTGAATGTCTGCATGAAGTGAAATTGATCACGGACGCGATTTTCATCGAAGGTATCAGCGGTATGCACCGCCGCGTTTCCGACACGGCTGAATACGGAGATTACTCGCGCGGAAAACGCGTTGTGCCTGCTTCGGCAAAGAAGGAAATGAAAAAGATTTTGAAAGAAGTTCAAACGGGTGCTTTTGCGCGCGAGTGGATGGAAGAAAATCGCACCGGCCGTAAAAAGTATAACGCTTATCGCAAAGAAGCCGATAATCATGACATTGAAAAGGTCGGCGCGCGACTTCGCGGCATGATGCAGTGGATTAAGAACTCGAGCTCCCTAGCACAGAATACAAAGAAGAAGGCGGGGGCGAAAAAGCGTAAACCGGCGCTTGCAGCTCGATAAAACAAACTAGTTTTGCTTTTAAAACCGCCTCTTCTTAATAAGAAGGGGCGGTTCTTTTTTTAGGGTCGATTTACTCTAAAAATCGAATTGCGATAAAATTTCAAAGGGATATTTATGAAAGACACGAAACGTAGAATTTATATTTTTGATACGACATTGCGCGACGGCGAACAATCGCCGGGGGCGTCTTTGACGCCGGATGAGAAATTAAAGATCGCTAAACAGCTCGAGCGTTTGGGCGTGGATGTCATCGAAGCCGGTTTTCCGGCTTCATCGCCCGGTGAAATGAAAGCGGTGGATATGATCGCGCGCACTTTGACCAAGCCGGTCATTTGCGGTTTAGCCCGCATGATGCCGCGCGACATTGACGCCGCGCGCAAGGCTTTGGAAAACGCAAAGAAAAAGCGTTTGCATGTTTTTTTGGCGACATCGCAGATTCATCGCGAATTCAAATTGAAAAAAGACAAAAAAGAAGTTCTGAAAATGATCGCGGAGCAGATTCGTTCGGCAAAAAAAGATTTCAAGCAAATCGAATTTTCGCCGGAAGACGCGTCGCGTACGGAGCGGGACTTTTTGCATCAGGTGGTACGTGCCGCGATTGACGCGGGCGCAACTTCGATCAATGTTCCCGATACGGTGGGCTATACCGTGCCGCATGAATTCAATGATGTCATCAGCGGTTTGGTTAAAAAAATGCCGGAATTGGGCAAGCAAGTGGTTTTGTCAGTGCATTGTCATAATGACTTGGGTTTGGCAGTAGCGAACTCATTGGCCGCGGTGCAAGCGGGCGCTAATCAGGTGGAATGCACTGTCAATGGCATCGGAGAGCGCGCGGGCAATGCTTCTTTAGAAGAAATTGTGATGGCGATGGATACGCGTAAAGATTTTTTTAATTGCACGACCGGCGTGAATACCAAAGAAATCATGAAGTCGTCCCGTTTGGTGTCACATTTGACGGGCATGGTGGTTCAGCCGAATAAAGCGATTGTCGGACGTAATGCTTTTTGGCACGCGTCGGGCATTCATCAGGATGGAGTCCTTAAGAAGCGCCAAACTTATGAAATTATGGACCCAAAAAAAATCGGGTTGGCGAGCAACAACATCATGCTGGGTAAGTTGTCCGGCCGGAATGCTTTTGCCGCGCGTATCAAAAAAATTGGTTTTAATTTGAAGTCCGCTGATTTGGATATTGCGTTCGCAAAATTCAAACAGTTGGCCGATAAAAAGAAATATGTTTTTGATGAAGACTTAGAAGTGTTGTTGCAGGATCAGGCCGGACCCACCTCCGACACTTGGATGCTGAAAGACATGCGTGTCGTTTCTGAGTCGGGTAAGAAATCGGACGCGCGTATTGAATTAAGCCGCGACGGTAAAGTGCATGAAGCGGAAGTCGTCGGCGATGGTCCTGTGGATGCTTGCTATAAAGCGATTGAGAAAATTATCGGTTCCGGCGCTAAGGTCGCGCATTACGGCATTCAGGCTGTCACGGGTGGGATGGACGCCCAAGGTGAGGTGACCGTGAAGCTTTTAATCAGCGGCAAGGAAGTGTCGGGTCGCGGAACGAGCACGGACATTCTTGAAGCGAGCGTGCGTGCTTATCTGTTCGCGATCAATAAGGTCGCGGCGCATGGACTGCCAAAGCAAAGCGCGCAGCATCTGTGACACTGTAATATAAAAGGCTCTGTACGGCTGCTTGATAAGCAGCCGTGCAACCGCTTAAGCCCCCGAGCGATTACAAATGCAATCGGCTCGACCGGGGATACAAACCAGAATTAAGGGTAATGGATAAGAAACTAGATTTGTATGGTATTTTCGGGCATCCGCTAGCCCATACGCTTTCGCCTGTGTTTCAAGAGGCAGGCATGCAAAAAGCCGGTCTGTTAGCGCATTATTTGGTTTTTGATTTCAGTGAACCTGTTTTTAAAAAAACCATGCGCTTGCTGAAAAAAATTCCGCTCAAAGGGTTCAACCTCACCGTTCCTTATAAGCAAACCGTGATTCCTTATTTAGATTGGCTGACCGATTCCGCGCGCGCAATCGGTGCCGTGAACACAGTGTATCGCTTCGGAAAAAAATGGTATGGCACCAACACAGACGCGGAAGGTTTTTGGCTTTCACTGAAAAAGGAATGGAATTGGAAGCCCAAGGGAAAATCTGTTTTGGTAATCGGAGCCGGCGGCGCGGCAAGAGCGGTGGTTTATGCTTTAGCATCGCGCGGCGCGCGAACGATTGCGGTATCAAACCGCACCGAATCCCGCGCCCAGGATTTAATTGCCGCGTTCAAAAAACTGTTTCCCAAGACGGAGTTCTTTTCGACGTCTCTTGCGTCAAAGAAAGATCTGACCGCATTTGATTTGATCGTGAACACGACTTCGGCAGGTCTGAAAAAAAATGATCCGCTCATCTTGCCGGCGAAGTTGATTCCCTCCGCGAGGGAAGGTAAAAAATATTTCGTGGATCTTATCTATAATCCGGCCGAAACGCCGTTTTTAAAAGCTGCTCGTCAAAAGGGCCATAAAACTTTAAATGGATTGTCCATGTTGCTTTATCAGGGCGCGCGTGCGTTTGAAATTTGGACGGGGAAAAAGGCGCCGATTGAGACGATGCGTTCCGCTTTAATTCAAACGCTGAAAGATTCTAAGAAATGATTCTTGCTTTGGTTTTTATTTACGGCGCGATGATCGGAAGTTTTTTAAATGTCTGCATTTACCGCATGCCGCGGGAAATGTCCGTGGCCAAGCCGGCACGGTCTTTTTGCCCCGAGTGCCAAAAGCAAATTCCTTGGTATTTGAACCTTCCCTTGATTTCCTACTTGTGGCTGCGAGGACAATGTGCGTTTTGTAAAACGAAGATTCCGCTCAGGTATTTTGGCGTTGAACTCGCGACCGCACTGATGTTTGTCGGGCTGTGGTATCTAAGCGAGGGGAGTCTTATTCTGTTCGTGATGCGTGCGGTTTTCATGAGCATGATCATGGTTGTGATCATGACTGATTTTGAAATGAAGTTTATTCCCGACTTAATCACATTTCCCGGGATGGCGCTCGGACTGTTTTTCAGCCTTGTTCCGGGAGGGATTTTTGAGCAAAGCTTGTGGTATCATAGGCTTGCGCAATCAGCTTTAGGGCTGATAGGGGGCTATGGCTTTTTGTTTATAACCGCTTTACTCGGAAATTGGCTTTTTAAAAAAGAAAGCATGGGTGGCGGCGATTTAAAGTTGATGGGCATGATGGGCGCGTTTATCGGATTGCCCAAGATATTTTATGTTTTTATGCTGGCGCCTTTTATCGCGCTTCCTTTTGCGCTTTGGTATAAGTATGCGAAGAAATCTTCCGAATCGGAAGAGGAACGCGAACAGGTTCCTTTCGGGCCTTTTCTCGCATTTTGGGGCGCGGCGTTTTTTCTCTATGGAGATGTTTTAATGAATTTTATTAATCAAATTTACGGGGTATCGTAATGTTGAAATATGTGACTACGGGCGAATCTCACGGACAGCATATGGCCGCGATCTTGGAAGGTTTTCCGAGCGGGCTTAAAATGGACATGGAGTATATCAACTCCGAATTGCGCCGTCGGCAGGGCGGATACGGACGCGGCGGACGTCAGAAAATTGAAACAGATACGGTGAATCTGATGGGAGGCGTCATAAAAGGCCTTTCCACCGGCGCGCCGCTTGGATTTTTACTGACGAACGCGGATTTTAAAATTGAATCTATGCCCGAACTTTTTCGTCCCCGTCCGGGGCACGCGGACTTAAACGGAGCGCTCAAATACGCACAGGGAATTCGCCCGATTTTGGAACGTGCCAGCGCGCGTGAGACTGTGATGCGCGTGGCAGTGGGCGCGGTTTGTAAATTGTTTTTGAAGCAATTCGGTATTGAAGTCGCGAGTCATGTGATTCGCATCGGAAAAGCCGCTTTACCAAACGATGCGGAGCCGACGGTTGATCAAATCCGCGAAAAAACAAAAAACTCCGAAGTGAATTGCATTTGTCCTGAAACCGAAAAGAAAATGATCGCGGAAGTGGATGAAGCCCGACGTCAAAAAAATACGGCCGGCGGAAAATTTGAAGTGCGCGTTTCAGGTGTTCCGATCGGCTTGGGTTCTTTTGTGCATTTTGAGCGTAAGCTCGACGGACAACTCGCCATGATCATGATGAGTATGCAGTCGATTAAAGCGGTTGAAATTGGTTCGGGCACTTTGGTCGGCGAAGTATTCGGCTCCGAAGCGCATGATGAAATTTTTCATGACCCGAAAAAAGGGTATTACCACAAAACAAACCGCTGCGGCGGTATTGAAGGCGGTATGTCCAACGGTTCCGACATTGTCGTGCGCGCGACAATGAAGCCGATCTCGACTTTAGGTCAGCCCTTAGCTTCGGTAAATATGCAAACCAAGCAGGCAGAGCGCGCGGAATACGAAAGATCCGATATTTGCGCGGTGCCCGCCGGCGCGGTTATCGGAGAGTCGTTGGTGGCTTATATTATCGCGGGTTCCTTCCTTGAAAAATTTGGCGGCGATTCCATTTCTGAAATCCGCCGTAATTACGAAGGTTACTTAAAACAAATTTCGGCTTAATGAAGAACATCTATCTGATCGGCATGATGGGGTCGGGAAAAACTTCAACGGCTCGTGAATTGTCCGCGCTTCTCAGTATGCCCTTAATTGATTTGGATGCCGAGCTTGAAATGAAAAGTGGTAAAAAAATCGCCGAAATCTTCCGTGAAAAAGGGGAGGATTGGTTCCGTGATACCGAAACTAGCATTCTGACGCGGTATCCTGCGGATACAAGCGCGGTATTTGCGACGGGCGGCGGGGTTGTGATCCGTGAAGAGAACCGGGAATGGATGCGTGCCTGCGGAACGGTTGTTTATCTGGAAACTGACCTTGAAGATTTATGGAAGCGGGTTTCAAAAGAAACAGGCCGACCGCTTTTGGAAGATTTTGATCCGAAACAAAAATTGATGTCGATTTTAAACACGCGTCAGCCGCTTTATGAAGATTGCGCAAATGTCCGGGTTGTTACGAACGGAAAAACACCGCGGGAAGTCGCCGTTGAAATTGAAAAGAAACTGAAATGAAAACCATTCAGGTCAAAAGCCTCAAACAGAACTACTCGATTTTAGTCGGAAGCGGGCTGCTTTCCAAATCAGGTGTGCTTCTCAAGAAAGTATTTAATCCTGGATGCCGCGTCATGCTTGTGACGCAGAAAACCGTTCCTGTCGGGCACCGTAAGAAGACGGAAGCTTCTTTGCGTAAAGCGGGGTTTCAGATCTTTTTTTATTATCTTCCGCAAGGTGAAAAAGCTAAATCCGCCGATGAACTCTTCCGTTTGGTTGCGGCACTTCTTAAAAATGGTTTTGAACGCGGGGACGCGATTTTGGCTTTAGGCGGCGGAGTGACCGGTGATGTGAGCGGATTTGCCGCGGCCGTTTATTTGCGCGGTATTCGATATGTTCAGGTCCCCACCACTTTGTTGGCGCAAGTCGACAGTTCCATTGGCGGTAAAACCGCCGTGAACACCCCTGAGGGGAAAAACCTGGTTGGCGCGTTTAATCCGCCTGTCATGGTGATTTCAGATGTGGATACTTTAAAAACGTTACCGCCGCGTGAGTTGCGCGCGGCTATGGCTGAAGTGATTAAGTATGGTGTTATTGCGGATCCTAAGTTGTTTGATTTTCTTGAAGCGAATGCTAAAAAAATTACCGCTAAAAATCCCAAAGCATTAGAGCGTATTGTTTCGGATTCTGCCCGCATAAAGGCCGGAGTTGTCAGCCGCGATGAGTTTGAGACGAAGGGCGAGCGCATGATTTTGAATTACGGACATACTTTCGGTCACGGAGTAGAGGGAGCTCTCAAGTATCAGAAGCTTGTGCATGGTGAAGCCGTTGCTCTCGGTATGCTGATGGCCGCGGAAATGGGCGTGCGTTTAGGGCTGTGCTCAGGCGATTTTCAACGTCGTCAACTGCAATTGATTCGGTCTTTAGATTTACCTGTTTCTGTGGACCGTTTAGGAATCAATACAAAGAGTATTTTTAAAGTGATGGCGCATGATAAGAAAAAAAAATCAGGCAAGTTAAGGTTTGTTTTGCCTGAGCGGAATGGTCTTGTCAGCATTGTCACCGGCATTGAAGATGCCGCGATTCTTTCGGTGATTGATTCGCTTTTCTAAACGAAAAGTTTAAAGAGTACGCCTGCCGCACCGCAAGCCGCCAAGACCCACAATAAATTGATTTTAAATCTCAGAATCGCAATTCCCGCCGCACAGGCTAACAAAGCCGGAAAAAACTGAAAAGTATTCCAATCCGGAATCCAAAGCTTGATTCCATGCCAGGTTGAACTTTCGATTTTGCTGAAGAGTGTATGCAAAGCAAACCACACGGTTAAATTTAAAATCACTCCCACGACGGCGGCGGTGATCGAAGAAAGCGCGCCGGTTAAGGCCTTGATACCGCGCAGTTTTTCAATGTAAGGCGCGCCCAGAAAAATCCATAAAAAGCACGGCACGAAAGTAACCCAGGTGACGACCAGCGAAGCGATGAATCCCGCTGCCCAGGGTGAAAAAGGGGCGGCGTCACGAAAAGCACCGAGGAAGCCAACAAATTGTACGACTTGAATTAAAGGCCCCGGTGTTGATTCAGCCATACCAAGCCCATCCAGCATTTCTCCCGGTAAAAGCCAGCCAAAATTTTGCACCGCTTCTTGCGCGATATAACTCAAAACGGAATAAGCGCCGCCGAAGGTAACCATCGCGGCTTTACTGAAAAAAATGCTTTGTTGTGTGAGGATATGATTGGCACCGAAGAAGGCCAATAATAAACCGATCGGTAAAAACCAAGCCCCACCCCAAATTAAAAGTGTTTTTAAAATGTAAACGAAGGCATTGGGGGGATGAATGGGCTCGTCTTTAAAAAGAGCCGGCGTGTCGATCGCGGCATCTTTGGTTTGCATGACTAAAAATAGGTCAGGGCGAATGGATGTCCCGGCGAGTCCGATGATACCGGCGCAGAGAATGAGCAAGGGAAATGGAATTTGAAAAAAGAAAAGGGCAATGAATGAAGCCGCCGATAAAGAAAGCATCATTTTGTTTTTAAGCACTTTTTTGCTGATGCGAAAAACAGCTTCGAGAACAACCGCGATAATGGCTGCTTTGATGCCCAGAAAAAGGCCGGCGAGCCAAACCGTATTTTGGTAAAAAACATAAAGATAGCTTAACGCTAAGATCGATAAAAAACCGGGCAAGATAAACAAAAGCCCCGCAGTAAGGCCGCCGCGAATGCCGAACATCATCCATCCTGAGTAAGTGACAAGCTGCATAGCTTCAGGCCCCGGTAAAAGCGTGCAATAGCTGAGCGCATGCAAGAATCGGTTTTCGCTGAGCCATTTTTTTTCATCCACTAAAATACGGTGCATGATGGCAATTTGTCCCGCCGGGCCGCCAAAGCTCAAGCAGGCGATGCGAACCCAGGTTTTAAACGCTTCAGCAAAAGAGACAGAGGTCATTTTTTAAGCCAAGGCTCCACTTTAAACTCGCTCAGAATTTGTGACACTAACGGGTGCGGATTTTTTCGCGGACGAGTTAGCGCGTAAATCTTTTCTGAAATAGGACTATTCTCCGGAGCGTGAAGTATTTTAAGGTCTTCTTTTGCCGGCGCCTGGGAAATTGTAAGTAAATTTAAGGGGGCAATTCCATGGCCCCGCAACGTAAGGCGGCGTACAATTTCAATGTCCTGAATTTCTCCCAAAATACGGGGGTTTAATTTTTTGGATAATAAAAATTCTCTGACCGCGAAGGCCACCTGACTGGGCGCGGTGGGCAGAATCAGAGAAGCTTCATTTAAACAGCCCGGAAATTTCCCCAACTTTTCGGCAAGTTTAGTGTTTGCGCAGAAAACAACCGGGATGTCGGCAATCAGGCGATGTTCGGCGGATTTTGCCGTTACGGGGAGGACGGTCGAATCGTGAAAGACAATGTCCAGCAAATGATCTTCCAGTTGAAATAAAAGAGTTTCAATTCGGTCTTCAATTAAAGTGATTTGGATTGCAGGCTCCATTTTGAGAATGAAGTTCAGTAAAAGATCCGCAAAGGATTTGGGAATAAAATTAGAAAGTCCGATTTGAATTTGAATACGGCCTTTTTGGGAAAGATCGCCGATTTGATCCATGAGTTCCTGACCCAAGTCAAAAATGGATTTGGCATATCCTAAAATCCGGTGACCGTCTTCGGTGAGCCGCAGTTCGCGGTTTTCGCGTTCGAACAGTTTTTTATCTAAAAATGATTCGAACTGTTTGAGCTGAGCTGAAAGCGTAGGCTGAGCCAGGCGGAGAGTCTTAGCCGCTTTGGAAACACTGCCTTCTTTGGCAATGACATAGAAGTAGTAAAGATGATGATAGTTAAAAGGAATCATATAGATATATTCTATAGATAACATGAAAATTATCTATTTTAATTTCAAATCAAAAGATGCGATATTGTGTTTGTTCGCCATCGTCTAGGGGGCGAAAGGAGGATCTATGCAATACAAACTTAAAACATTGGCTTTGCTCGTTCTTTTGAGCGGGCTTTTTTTAGTTGTCGGGAGCGCTTTGGGCGGGCAGGGCGGGATTGCAATTGCCTTGATCATGTCGCTTGTGATGAATGTCGGCGCGTATTGGTTTTCCGATAAAATTGTTTTGGCCATGCATGGCGCCAAGCCGGTTCCGGCTGAGTATAGCTACTTGAAATCAGACTTAGAGCATTTAAGCGCCAAAGCCGGCACACCCGTACCTCAGCTTTATTGGATGGCCGACGTTTCTCCGAATGCTTTTGCTACCGGCCGTGATCCAAAACATGGCACTGTTGTTGTCACTCAAGGTTTGCTCGATCGGCTTAATCCTCAGGAAGTGAAAGGCGTTTTAGCGCATGAGTTGGGGCATATTCTTAACCGTGATACTTTAATTTCCGCGGTAGTGGCGGTGATGGCGTCCGCACTCATGCATTTTGTGCATTTTTTTGCCTTTTTCGGTGGTGCGGGCCGGGGTGGAGAAAGGGGCGGGAATCCAATTTTGATGCTCGTCACTGTTATTCTTGCACCGCTTGCTGCGACTTTGATTCAGCTTGGTATTTCACGTAGCCGTGAATATCTTGCCGATGAAACCGCAGCAAGGTTGACGGGTGATCCCGAGGCTTTAGCTTCCGCGCTGCAAAAAATTTCGGGTGAAATTCAGCGTGAAACCGAGCACGGCGAAATTGAACCGCAGCCCGGCATGGCGCATCTTTATATTATGAGCCCTATGGTGGGCGGAGACGGTTTGATGTCGCTTTTTTCCACTCATCCGCCGGTTAAAGAAAGAGTGAAGCGGCTAAGGCAAATTTCAGAAGATATTTCGGGTTTCGCAACAAAGACTGTGCTTACCGCTTAAAAGGAGATTTCATGGATTGGACGCCGTGGGTTTTATTTCATTTGTTTGTGTTTGGAATGCTCGCACTGGATCTCGGTGTTTTTCACCGTAAAGCCCACGCCATCCATTTTAAAGAAGCTTTGGCCTGGAGCGGTGTTTGGATTTTGCTCGCCCTGCTCTTTAATGGGATAATTCATTTTTGGAGAGGTGAACAAGCCGCGCTTGAGTTTTTTACGGGCTATGTGATTGAGAAATCGCTCTCCGTGGATAACATTTTCGTTTTTCTCGTTATTTTTACCTACTTTAAAATTCCCGCCCAATATCAGCACCGCGTTTTGTTTTGGGGAATTATCGGCGCGTTAATTATGCGCGCCATTTTTATAGCCGCGGGAATTACACTTCTCGAAAAATTTCATTGGCTGATTTATGTCTTTGGGGCGTTTTTGATTTTGACCGGAATTAAAATGGCTGTTTCACATGGTCAAGAGATCGAGCTTGAAAAGAATTTTGTTCTTCGGTTTTTTAAAAAAATCATGCCATTGACCGAAAAATTTGATGGCCAAAAATTTTTCACGCTGGAAAATGGGAAACGTTTTGCGACACCGCTTTTTACCGCGCTCGTGATCGTTGAGTTTACGGATGTGATTTTTGCCGTTGATTCCATTCCCGCGATTTTAGCTATCACGAAAGAGCCTTTTATCGTTTACACTTCGAATATTTTTGCGATTTTAGGATTGCGCTCGCTTTATTTTGCATTGGCGGGTATTTTGCAGTATTTTCGATTTTTACATTACGGTCTTTCTGTGGTTTTGGTTTTTGTCGGTATCAAAATGCTGATTTCGGAATTTTATAAAGTTCCGATTTTGGCCTCTTTGGGAGTTATCGCGGTTGTGATTTTGATTTCAATTATCGCGTCCATTCTCTTGCCTTCAAAAAAAGAGGAGATTAAGGTATGCTAACAACCGGGGGAGAAAGTATGTTTTTAAAACCTGTCGAAAAATTTGGAGATATTCCTGAAGATTGCCGGAATACTCCCGTCGGACTTTTGCTTGAGTATCATAATTTAGGCCGCGAATATGATAAATATACCCAGGCACAGCTTCTGATCGGGATGTGTATGGACAGCCGTAAGCACCTGAGGATTCCCGATAATTTTGCGTTTATTATCCGTTCGGGCGGCGCCAATCTGCGGTATGCCACTTTTAAGGTATCCTATGCGATTGGGGTGGGCGGAGCCAAAGCGATTGCTTTAATAGGGCACAATGATTGCGGCATGCGCAATTTGGAGTCGCGCAAAGAAATTTTTATTCAGGGTATGATCGACCGAGCGGGCTGGACAAGAGCCCAGGCCGAAGAGCATTTTTCAACTAATCGAGATATGTTTGAAATCGGTGAAGAAACTTCATTTTTGATGAAAGAAGCTAAACGTTTAAATGATCTTTATCCAAAAATTTTGGTAGTTCCCATGCTTTACAATGTCCACTCGAACCTTCTTTATTTAGTTCAGAAAAAAGCGGATTAGTTGTACGGGTTGTATGCTTGTGTCTAAGCCCTAATCACGAGTATAATTCTTTCCGTTTGTAATGCCCTGCTCGGGCTTTTTAATCTGATTTTTTCGATCAAAGCTAATCAAAACAAAGAGAAAGATTTTACGAGATGAAAACCGCCCCTATTTGGTTCTTTGTATGTGCGCTTGTTTTATCCGCTTGCGGATCTTCCTCGGATTCGAATTCAAAAATTAAAATCGGCTGTGCCGCGCCTTTGACGGGTGATCAAGCTCAAATCGGAATTGATATGTGCAATGGCGTCGAGCTCGCGCTTTTGCAAGCCAATGATTTTGCTCAGCAAGCGGCCGTCTCGGGTGTTGCCCCTTTACAGTTTGAAATCAGCCGTCAGGATGACCAGCATAACCCCGCCCAAGCCGTGAATGTTGCAAAAAAATTTGTTTCGGATCCCGCTGTTTTAGCGGTGGTCGGACATTTTAATTCGAGCTGCACGAAGCCTTCGTCCGCGGTTTATAACTCGGCAGGATTGACGCAAATCACGCCCGCTTCAACGAACCCGGAGCTTTCACGGCAAGGTTTTTCGACTTTTTTCCGCACCGCCGCGACGGATGAAGTTCAGGGGCCAAAGGGTGCCATTTTTGCCGTTAAAAAGCTGGGTATTAAAAAGATTTTTGTGATCGATGATAAAACCACCTACGGTAAAGGCTTGGCGGACGAATTTGAAAAGAAAGCCCGCGAGCTTGGCGCCGAAATTTTAGGGCATGAAGGAATTACGCAAGGAGATAAAGACTTTACCCCCCTGCTTACGAAAATTAAACCGCTGGAACCCGAATTGATTTATTACGGCGGTATTTATCCCGAAGGCTCTTTGCTTTTGAGGCAGACGCGCGCGCTCGACATGAAAGCCGGATTTATGGGTGGTGACGGCATCGCGACTTTAACTTTTTCGGAGTTGGCCACGCAGGCGATTGCCGAAGGTACTTACGCGACCATGGTGGGCGGCGATATGCACCAGGTTCCCGCGGCGGCTTCTTTTATTCGCGACTATGAAAGTAAATACGGAACTTTAGGGCAGTGGTCGGCTTATGGCTATGATTCAGCCAATGTTTTTGTTGAGACGATCCGCAAAGCGGCAACCAAAGATCGTGCCGCGGTGCTTAAAACGATCCGTGAAATCCCTAAGTTTCAGGGAATTACGGGGGATATTGTGTTTGATGAAAAAGGCGATAATCAAAATCAGTTTATCGGAATTTTTCAGTTTCAAAGCGGCAAACTGCATTATGTCGGACCGGCGGACTAACTTTCGCGTGGCGGAATCAATTTTAAAAAACACGGCCCCCGCTTCTTTTCTTTCTCTCGTATTATTTGCATGAGCATTTTAGATATTTTTCTTCAGCAATTGATCAATGGTTTAACGATCGGCATGATCTACGCTTTGATCGCGTTGGGATACACCATGGTTTATGGTATTGCCCAGCTGATCAATTTCGCGCACGGCGAAGTTTTTATGGTGGGCGCCTATTTGGGGTTGCTTTTTTATACGATTTTCAATCAAACGGCGCTGGCATCTTGGATCATCGCCCCGACTTTTCTCGCGACCATGATCGCTACGGCCTTGCTTGGCTATTTGATCGAACGGTGTGCATATAGGCCCTTGCGCAACGCGCCGCGCTTGGCGCCGCTTATTGCCGCGATCGGCATTTCATTTTTACTCCAGAACGCGGTGATGTTGATTGCCGGACCTACAGATAAAAGCTTTCCATCGATTCTCACGATTCAAAAATATACATTCTCACATGTGACGGTGACCAATTTACAAATTTTGATTACGGTAGTTTCAATTGGTTTGATGACGGGGCTGCATTTTTTTGTGAAGCACACGAAAATTGGGAAGGCCATGCGCGCTTTGGCGGACGATCGGCAAGCCGCCAGTTTGATGGGGATTGACGTGAATTTTGTGATTGCGGTGGCTTTTATTATTGGGTCTGCATTGGCCGGTGCGGGCGGTTTGATGTTCGGCGCTTATTACAACACGATTAATTTTCACGACGGTTACTTGGCGGGTATGAAAGCTTTTACAGCCGCGGTTTTGGGCGGCATCGGTAATATTCCCGGCGCGATGATCGGCGGCGTTTTGCTCGGTGTTTTGGAAGGGTTAGCCGCGGGCTATATTTCTTCGCAATGGAAAAATGTTTTTGCTTTCTTGATTTTGATTTTAATTCTTCTTTTTCGCCCGACTGGGCTTTTCGGCGCGCGCGTCGTGAAAAAAGTCTAAATGAAGTTTCAGAAATTTATTCCATGGCTGGTGATCGCGGCGGCTTTTCTTTTTCCGTTTTTTGACAAAAACGCGTATCACATCGATGTCCTTGTTACCGCGGGGATTTTTATTTTGCTGGCGCTGGGTTTGCAGGTGATCGTGGGCTATGCCGGAATTCTCAATCTAGGATTCGCGGCATTTTTCGCTTTTGGCGCTTATACCTATGCGATTGTAAATATTCATTTCCATGTTCCTTTCTGGGGCGGCGTTGCGGTTAGCGCGATTGCGACGGCCGTATTCGGTATGCTGCTTGCTTTTCCGGCTCTTCGTTTGTCGGGGGATTATCTCGCCATCGTCACTTTGGGAGCGGGCGAAATTACCCGCATTGTTTTGAATAACTTGGATCAAGTCACCGGCGGTCCGAACGGTTTGCTTGGCATCGATCATCCGCGTCTGCCGATGGTTAATTATGATTTCAGCGTGCACTCCCAGCCTTATTATTTTCTGATTCTCATTTTTATTTTGGCCGTGATTTTCTTTTTACGGCGGCTTGAAACCTCACGTCTTGGGCGCGCATGGCGCGCACTGCGCGAAGATGAGCTTGCGGCTTCAGCCATGGGGATTAATCTGGCTTGGGCTAAACTCACGGCTTTCGGAATCGGCGGTTTTATTGCTGGCATTGCAGGCTGTATTTTTGCCGCGAAGCAGGGCACAATTTCGCCCGACAGTTTTGATTTTACGGTTTCGGTCATGGTTTTAGCCATGGTGGTGCTGGGCGGTATCGGCAGTATTTACGGTGCGGTTTTAGGCGCGTTGGTTTTGACCATTTTGCCCGAATGTTTGCGCGATTTTACTTCTTACCGCATGCTTATTTTTGGTGTTGCGATGGTTGTGATGATGCTGTTTCGTCCCAGTGGTATTTGGAGCTCTGTGCGCTTTCGCGCACAACCGCTGAGAGCAAATAAATGAAAAACAACCAAGCTTTAGCCGAATTCAATATCTTGAATATCGAAAAAGTGACGCAGCGCTTTGGCGGTGTCACCGCGCTGAATGAGCTCTCTTTTTCGGTGCGGCAGGGACAAATCGCGAGTGTGATCGGACCCAATGGCGCGGGCAAAACGACGCTTTTCAACTGCATCACAGGCCTTTATCGTCCTGATTCAGGATCGATGTTCTTCGGCGATTCGCAAATAAATTTAAACCGTATGCAGCCCTATGAAATTGCCGCCTGCGATATTTCCCGTACTTTTCAGACTATCCGCTTATTTAAAAATATGACCGCGCTTGAAAATGTGATGGTGGGTGCGCATTCCAAGCTGCGTTCCGGAATGTTCGGTTGTTTGGTTCAGCCGCGTTGGACCCGCGTGGAGGAAAAACGCATGGAACAGCGCGCGCACCGATTACTTAATTTCTTTTGTTTGGACGGCAAGGCGAATGAGCTTGCGCACAATTTAGCCTATGGGCATCAAAGAAAACTCGAAATTGCGCGCGCGCTTGCCAGTGATCCCAAGCTTTTGCTTTTGGATGAACCTGCGGCGGGAATGAATCCCAAAGAAAAAGAAGAATTGCTCGGTTATTTAACCGCGATTCGTGACCGCGGCGTCACCTTGGTTTTGATTGAGCATGATATGAAAGTAGTCATGCCGATATCCGATCATATTGTGGTTTTGGATTACGGAAAAAAAATCGCGGAAGGCAAGCCTAAGGAAATTCAATGCAACAAAACGGTTATTGAAGCTTATTTGGGAAAACCTTGTGAATAAAGAATCGACGATATTGGAAGTTGAGAGTCTCTATGCGGGTTACGGTCCGATTGAGATTTTGAAGGGCGTGAATGTCAAAATTCCGGAAGGAAAGATTGTGTCTTTGATCGGCTCGAATGGCGCCGGGAAGACGACTTTTTTGATGACGCTTTCAGGGTTGGTGCGTGCTCATCAGGGTTCCATTCTGTTTCAGGGTAAAGAGCTTTCCAAATGCGCGCCCTTTGATATTGTGAAGCAAGGTGTGGTGCAGGTCCCCGAAGGTCGGCGCATCTTTCCGCATCTCACCGTCGAGGAAAATTTAGATTTAGGGGCTTATACCCGCAAAGATCCCAAGCAGGAAATCAAACGCGATAAAGAGGAGTGGCTTACTTTGTTTCCTATTCTTCAGAAAAGATTGAAAGGGCAGGCTGGTAATTTAAGCGGCGGGGAACAGCAAATGCTCGCGATGGCACGCGCGTTGATGGCAAAGCCCAAACTTTTATTGTTGGATGAGCCGAGCTTGGGATTGGCGCCGAAGTTGATCGAGATTATTTTTAATTTAATTCTTAAAATCAAAGAAAAAGGGCTGACGATTCTTTTGGTCGAGCAAAACGCCTGGAAAGCTTTAGAGCTTGCCGATTACGCGTATGTAATTGAATCAGGGCAAATTCAAATGGAAGGCGCGGGGAAAGATTTGTTAGTTAATCCAAAAATAAAAAATGCTTATCTGGGGCAGTGAGCCGGCTAGCGGTAAAGAGTGCTTTCAAAGATTTCGTCGTTGAGTGCCACTCCAATTACATTCTCCATCACCTCGTACAGCGTAATGTGATTCGTTCGTTTCAGCGAGTTGCCGAGCGAAGTAATAAAGCTCGCATCAAACGATAAGTATTCAAGCCTCTCCGACTTGTCGATTTTCTTCTCCACCATTTTCTTAAAAACATCCAGCTCGCGTTTGGCTTCTTTGACGAAAATAACACGTGTATTTTTTAATTTAGTGGCTAAGGCGTCAATTTTCTTAATGGCCACCTGTCCGCAGTCAATCCACAGCTTGGGAACACCGTGATCGCCCGGAATCATTAAGTCTGGCTTGTAATGCATATCCGCGCTGATTTCGACTTTCAATTCAGGCGTATAAAACAAAAGATACGAAAGTAGCTTCATCACGATATGTTCGCGATGTTCGCAGACATCTTTAACCAGAATGAGTCTGGTTTGCGGCGGAATTTTGGGGGCGCAAACTTCGAAAGAGAATTTTTCAATCATGAAGTGATTATAGTGCTTATAAATTATTTAGATGCAAAAATAATGGTACACATCTCAAAGAAACAAATAGAATCTGTTCAAACAGCTGATGCTACGCTCAGAACTCACATCTTCTATTTGTTTTTTGAGATTATTGCGCTGAGGGGGTGGGGGCTATTAAATTGAGAAACGCGATGCGTTTCCTTTTGAAAATAGAAGAGCCGGCTGCTACCGCAGCCGGCTCGAAATGATTTCTGTTTATACCCGAAGCGGAGGCAAGCGGGCACGATTAAGCTCTACAACGACCTTCAACACCGTTAGATTTTTTGAAATGAGACACATAAAATTCTCCGTGTTTCTTCATTGGAAAACCAGTCCTTCATTCCTTTCTCATGGGTTGTCCGGTTATTTAAAAGGGCGCCCCCGGCGGAGTGTCCGATATAAGCACCTCGGTGCATCTGGTAAACCCGGCCTGCGCTTAAAAAGAAACTTACTCACAGAATTAAAATATTTCAAGGTCACGCTAGGTTTTGCTATATGGAAAATCGCTTTTCATCCGTCCTTTACGAGTTTGATATAATCCGCGCCATGAATCACGACCTTAACAAACAAGTTTCGCCTGAAGACGCGGCGTTTGTCATTGAGACTTTAAAGAGTCTTCTCGAAAATCCCGATCAGCTGGCGGCCTTGCCCGAAGAAAAAAGAATCGCTTTGCGTATGGCGGCGGGAAAATTATCGCGTCCCAGCAAAGAAGAAAAGCTTTCACGGGGCAAACAGGTCAAAAAAATCAACCGTAAGAAAATCGCGCGGGAAGAACGCGCTGCTCGTGCGGCCACCGGTATTCGTGCCGCGAGAACCACCTCTGTTTTTTCAGCGCCTGAAAAACGGGCGGTGACCGATGCGTCGTTGCAAAAACTGCCTGATTTGAGCTCTCCGCGTAATTGTTATGTGTGTAAGGCGGAATATACGCAGCTACATTTTTTTTATGACGCCATGTGTCCCGCTTGCGCGCAGTTTAATTATGATAAACGCTTTCAAACCGCGCCGCTTGATGGGCAGGTGGCGGTCATTACGGGATCGCGCCTGAAGATCGGCTATCAGGCAACTCTTATGATGCTGCGGGCAGGTGCGAAAGTGATCGCGACTACGCGTTTTCCCGTCGACTCCGCCATCCGCTTTGCCAAAGAAAAAGACTTTCCGTTGTGGCGTGACCGCCTGCATGTTTACGGGTTGGATTTAAGGCATACACCGAGCGTAGAAATTTTTTGCCGCATTTTTGAGAAAAAATATGGCCGTCTCGATTTATTGATCAACAATGCCGCCCAAACCGTGCGCCGTCCGCCGGGTTTTTACGCGCATCTCATGGCGAATGAAACGATGCCGCATGAAAGACTGCCTGCCGAAGCGAGAGGGTTGCTTGCTGATTTTATGGAGATAAAAAATACGCTTTCTTTGCATGCGCGTAAGACTTTATCCGCGCCTGAAATGGCAGGCGAAGCCGCGCTTAAAATTACCTGGAGCGGTAAAACACAAGGCATCGGCCTTTTGGCTTCCGCGGAACTTTCGCAGGTTCCTTATGCTTATGATGATACGAGCGAGGAAGAAAAAGTTTTTCCGGCCGGAAAACTAGACGCGGATTTGCAACAGGTAGATTTGCGTGAAACCAATAGTTGGCGTTTGCGTTTGGGGGAAGTCGAAACATCGGAGTTGCTGGAGCTTCAGCTTGTGAATGCCATTGCGCCGTTTGTGCTTTGCAATAAATTGATTCCGCTTATGAAACGTGAAAATACAGGCATCAAACATATTGTGAATGTCACAGCCATGGAAGGAAAATTCCATCGGTTTAAAAAAGCGGATCGTCATCCGCATACGAATATGGCAAAGGCCGCTTTAAATATGCTGACGCATACTGCCGCGGGCGGGCTGGCGAAAGAAGGTATTTATATGAACGCGGTGGATACCGGCTGGGTGACGGATGAAGACCCGGTAACGCTTTCTTTGCGCAAACAAGAAGAGCATGACTTTCAGCCTCCGCTGGATATCGTCGATGGTGCGGCGCGGGTTTGCGACCCCTTCTTTCACGGAATTTTAACGGGCAAACATTGGTGCGGGAAGTTTTTAAAAGATTATTTCCCAATCGACTGGTAATCATGCGCGCTTTTTGGATTTACCGTTTCCCGGCTGTTATGTGGATGATGCTGATTTTCTTTCTTTCATCCATTTCCGGCGATGATTTGCCGGATATAGATATTCCGTATATCCACATGATCGCGCATTTTGTGGAGTATGTTGTTTTAGGCTTTTTGCTTTCGCGCAGTTTTACGCATTCGGTCGGTAAGGAGAAAAAAGTTTTTGTTTCCGTCACGGCCTTTGTGATAGCCGTACTTTTTGCGTTATCCGATGAATGGCATCAAACTTTTGTTGCTGGACGAAATGGGGAATGGATGACAGTTGGTTATGACGCAATCTTTTCCGTTCTTGGCATTATTGTTTTTTGGATCACCCTAAGAGTTTTCAATAGGAATTAAATCGTGGAAGAAATTAAAAAAGGAATTTACGAACATTACAAAGGCAATCTGTATGAAGTGTTGGATACCGGCATTCATACCGAAGCGCGCGAACAGGTTGTGATCTATAAGGCTTTATATAAAGGTGACTTCAAGGAAGGCCAGCTTTGGGTACGTCCCCTTGCTATGTTTCAGGAAACCGTCAATATCGACGGCAAAGAAATTCCGCGTTTTAAATATTTGCGTCCTTCATAGGCGTTAGCTAAGGTAGGGTATAATGACTGTTATGAATTCTCTGCCGTGGAAACGTATGAAGCAAGATAAGCTGATGGATCTTACCATTAGCCGCTTGGGTCTAACGATTGCAGGTTCAGCGCTTGAGCCTTTGATTGCCCGGCTTTATTCCGAGCTTGAAGCCAAGGGGCTTAGTTTTAAGCCGCCCTGTTTTTTGGCGGATGAATGGTTTTGTCCCGTGGGTGTGCCTGCTATCGGCATTCCTTTTTATTTGTCGCACCCGCGTTTGCGCCGCCTTGAAAAAGAAATGATTTTGGAAGTGGAGGGCGGCAGCACAACCGAGTTTTTGCGTCTCATGCGCCATGAAACGGGCCATGCATATTCGTATGCCTACGGCCTTTACCGCAAGTCAGCCTGGCGTAAAATTTTCGGCTCTGCTTCTATGGAATATCCCGACACTTATCATCCGCGTCCTTACAGCAGAAGCTATGTGGTGCATTTGGAAAATTGGTACGCGCAAAGTCATCCCGACGAAGATTTCGCCGAAACTTTCGCCGTGTGGCTGACGCCGGGACTTAATTGGCGCAAGAAATATAAAGATTGGAAGGCGCTTGAAAAATTAGAGTTTGTCGACAAGTTGATGAAATCTTTGCACGGAAAAGCGCCGTCTTGTCTGCCTCCGCAGGACTTCAAAGAGTTCGCCGGGCTCGATATGAAGCTCAAAACTTATTTCCGAAAAAAAATGAAAGCTTACGAAGAAGAGTACCCGCATTTTTACGACCGCGATCTGAGACTGCTTTTTACGGACAAAGACGAAGAGAAATCCGCGGTTAAAGCCGTTGATTATTTAAAGAAATCACGCGAAAAGCTGATGCGCGCCGTCGCATTTTGGACTAAAGAAAAACGGTATACGATCGATCAATTGATGCAGAGGTTTATTGCCCGTACGGGGGAATTAGGACTTTATGTGCGGGAAGGTCAGCTTAATACGGATATGCAAGCCGCCGCCTTTGTGACAACTCTGGTTTCAACCTATCTGTTTACAGGAAAGTTTAAACGATCCAAATGATTTTTGAACAAAGAAGGCCCGCTTTCGGACCGTCTGCTACGTTGCTCCTTCTCGACGTGCCACAAAGCACGCCTTTGTCGTCGCGCCTTGCATCCAGCCCAAAATCGAGCTTCATCCTATGGGGTTGTTTATGAAGGCTGTGCCACGTGTGTTGGTTGCTTTCAATACGACTTCGGCATATCCGCATGATTATGATTTTACCGAAGAGCTGAAACTTACCGATTGGCAAACTGAAGCGGATGTTTTAGCCGCTCTGCGTTCGCTTGAGTACCCCTGCGAAACGGTCGGTATATATGATGATATGAGCGTTTTGCAGAAGAAAATAGAATCATTCCGGCCCACCGTGATTTTTAATTTGATCGAGCGTTTTAAAAACGATGCCGCGCATGAAGCGGACGCGGTTTCTTATTTAAAGCTTTTGGGAATTCCTTTCACAGGCTGCGGACCGACAGCGATTACTTTCTGCAAAGACAAAGGTCTCGCTAAACAAATTTTGTCGCATCACCGAATTCGGGTTCCTCAGTTTGTGATTTTGCCTTTCAAAAAGAAAGTCCATTTGCCCAAGCGGTTTCCGTTCCCGGTTTTTGTGAAACCTCTTAAAGAAGAAGCCTCGGTGGGTATTTCTCAGGCGTCTTTGGTGGAAACCGAAACTCAATTTAAAGAGCGCGTGCAGTTTTTGCATGACACCCTGAATCAGGATGTGATCGCGGAGCAGTATATTGCGGGCCGTGAAATTTATGTCGGCGTGATGGGCAGTAAACGGTTGGAAGTCTTTCCGTTTCGTGAAATGGTTTTCTCGCGCGTGGATGATGAAGATCCCAAGATCGCGACTTATAAAGCCAAGTGGGATGAAGCCTACCGCAAGAAATGGGGTATTAAGAACAAGTTTGCCGATGATTTACCGAAAGAGCTGGAAGATAAAATCAAAAGTTTTTCAAAACGAATTTGCCGCGCGCTTTCGATTCGCGGCGCGGTGCGCCTTGATTTGCGGCTCATGCCTGACGGTAAAGTTTATTTCATTGAAGCGAATCCCAATCCCATGCTCGCTAAAGATGAAGATTTCGCGCTTTCCGCGCTCAAAGCCGGATGGAGCTATCCCGAGCTGATTCAGCGTCTGATCAATCTCGCGCTTGCGGAAGAAGAGTAAGCCGATCGTTTAGTCTTCATTCTCCCAAGCCGATACTCTACCCATGAAAAAAATTCTTAAAAATTACGCGGGTTCGCTCGGGCTCATTGCCGCCGTGATCGGCGGAGTGTTTTTGGGCAGATTTTTTCCGCAGGTCGCGCCGCATTTGAAACCCATCGGCACGCTTTGGCTAAATCTTATTTTTACAGCGGTGGTACCGCTTGTTTTCTTTTCTATCAGTGCCACAGTCGCGCAAATGACGGATGCCCAAAAAATGGGCCGCGTTATGGGCTGGATGCTTTTGATCTTTGTAGCTACCGGCATTTTAGCCGCGCTTTTTATGTTGGGGCTTGTGTCTTTTTTTCCGCCTTCCGCGCCGCTGCAGTTGCCGATGACAACTCAGGTTAAACTTGAAGAGGTTTCTGTTCTGCAAAAATTAGCGGAGTCGCTTTCGACGGGCGATTTTATGAGTTTGTTTTCAAGGCAAAATATGCTCGCCCTGATTGTTTTTTCTGGGTTGCTCGGAGCGGCGGTTTTTTTAGCGGGAAAAGAAGGCGATGCTTTCCGTAAGTTTTTAGCGTCAGGCAATGCCGTGATGCTGAAGATGATTCGAATTTTAATGGCATGGGCGCCGCTGGGTCTTTTGGCGTACTTTGCGGATTTGGCTTCACGGATGGGGCCTGAAATTTGGGGGACTTACGCGGATGTGCTGAAACTTTATTATCCCGCGGCATTCTTTTATTTTTTTGTTTTTTCGAGCCTTTACACAGGCTGGGCGGGCGGCTTGCAGGGTGTGCGCGAGTTTTGGCTGCGTATTCCTGCCGCGGCTTTAACGGCTTTCGGGACAGGCAGCAGTCTAGCCACGGTGCCAGCCAATCTAAAAGCGGCGGATGAAATCGGCGTGAAGCGCGAGGTGAGTGAAGTCGTGATTCCCGTGGGCGCGACGATTCACATGGATGGGTCTTGTCTTTCGGCCATTCTTAAAATTTCGATTCTCTTCGCGATTTTCAATCAGCCATTTTATGGATTTGAAGATTATGCCATGGCGATCGGCGTGGCTTTGCTCAGCGGTATTGTAATGAGCGGCGTTCCGGGCGGCGGCTTTTTGGGTGAAATGATGATTGTTTCGCTTTACGGTTTTCCCGCTGAAGCTTTGCCCGTGATCGCGATGGTTGGCGCCCTTGTCGATCCGCCCGCGACCATGGTCAACTCGACCGGCGATACCGCCGCGAGTATGATGGTCTCCCGCTTAATCTACGGAAAGAAGTGGCGTACTAAATCTGCCGATGCGGATTAGTTCAGGTCAAAGAGCAAGAACTCACAGTCAGAAATCGAATTTAGATGAATGTGATCTTCATCTGAAATTGCAACTCCGTCACCGGCTTCAATTTTCTCATCGTTGATAAGTATTTTCCCGCTCGCGATTTGAATCCATGTGTGACGATTTTTTTCGAGGTGAAGGCTCAGTGCTTGCTGGGCTTTAAGGTGGCCCACAAAAACTTTGGCATCTTGATTGATTTTAAGCGGCGCGCGAACACTGGCGGGCGCGGCGATAAGCTTGAGAGGATCGCCCGTGAACGGAATCGCCTTTTGTTCGTAGCCAGGTTCCAGGTTTTTAGCTTCGGGTAAAAGCCAGATCTGAAGCAAATGGCAAGGCTCGGTTGCGGAAGCATTGTATTCACTGTGTCTGATTCCGGATCCCGCTGTCATACGTTGTAATTCACCGCGCTTAATCTTACCGATGTTACCGAGGCTGTCTCTGTGTTCGAGTTCGCCTTTGAGTATGTAGGTGACGATTTCCATGTCGCGGTGACTATGCAGTGGAAATCCTTGGCCGGGTTCAATCACATCTTCATTGATCACGCGTAACGTGCGGAATCCCATGTGCGCGGGATCATGGTATTCACCGAAAGAAAAACTGTGATAGGTATCTAACCAGCCTAAATTGAAGTGACCGCGATCTTTGCTTTTTCGGATTTGAATCATCGGGGGTTGGTTCCACTTATGCTGCGCTTTTTAGCGGTTGGGTGAAACCCAGAGCCGTCGCAACAGCTTTTAGGCTGTTGCGACTTTATTAGATAGACTGCCTATTTCTTTATCGATGAAATAAAGACCGCGTCCGTCGGTGCCGGTGCGCTTAATCAGGTCAAGCACATCGCGGAAAAGTTTTTCTTCTTCATGCTGTTCAGCGACATACCATTGTAGAAAGTTAAAAGTAGAGTGATCTTTTTCCGACAAGCACAGATCAACGAGATCGTTAATTTGCCCCGTGATTTCTTTTTCATTCTCATAGACGAGCTTAAAAATCTGCTCGATCGATTTAAATATAGCGGGAGGAGCTTTGAAAGAGTTAACTACCGCGTGTCCGCCCGTGCCGTTGATGTAATGAAAAAGCTTGGTCATATGCGTGCGCTCTTGTTCCGCGTGGCTGTAGAGAAAACGCGCCGCGCCGGGAAGCCCGTTGACATCACACCACGAAGCCATCGCTAAATAATAATGCGCGGAAGAATTTTCAGAAGTGATTTGAACGTTCAGGGCTTTTTCGATTTTCTTGGATAACATAGATTCCTCCGGGTGGATTTATAAGTGCGTTGTATTCTGTTTGAATTATACACTCGTTTGCGCGCGCCCAGCCGATGTAATTCAGATTTTTTTAGAGCGCGTCGGATGCAATCTGATTACTTATTCATCCGATTCAAAACGGATCTTAAAGTAAATCAGCGGCGTGTGATGATGCTTTTCGCGTCGAAGCGAATTTTCGGAAGTTTGGCGTTTTTATCATCCGCGGATCGATAACCGCAGGGGCATAAAACCGTAGTGGTCCAGCCCGTACCGTCTAAGCCCAAAACTTCATCATATTTCGCGGGGACAAATCCTTCCATGGGGCAGGTATCCACACTCAGTGTCGCGGCGGCAAGCATAAGTTGTCCCAACGCGATATAAACTTGGCGCGCGGCCCATTCTCCGGAATACTGCGCTCGCGGGCCTTCCACGATATCGCTCAAAATAATTTTTCGATAACCGGCAAGTTTTTCATGCGGGGTACCGCGAATTTCAGCTGTGCGCGCGATAAGATGGTCAACATCCGCCGCGGAGATTTGCGGCTTTGTTAACATCACCACAAGATGCGAACAATCCGCGACTTGACGCTGATTCCAAGAGTGGGGAACGAGTTGTTCTCGCAAAGCCTGATCAGTAATGACTAAAAATTTCCATGGCTGCATTCCATAAGAGGAAGGTGTGAGAACCAAAGACTCTTCGATTGCCTGCCATGTTTCTTCCGGAATTTTGCGTGACGCGTCGAATTGTTTAGTCGCGTAACGCCACTTCAAACTCTGGATCAGTTCCTGCTCTTTCTTGTAACCCATGCAGACTCCTTGAGATAGGTGTAATAAAAAATAGGGAAAACACCGTATAGAAAACACATCAAAAGACGTATAGACTATTAGTATGCTTAAGAAATTCGTTTCGACAACAAGTTTTACTGTGGTGTGGCTGTTTGCGTTTTCATTACTGAGCAATTGCTACTGCGCTCCGGTTGAGGTGACGCCTTCATCCCAGTCGATGGCGTCTCATTGCAAGCAGCATCCGAATGACTCAGAGTCGAAAGACTCTGATTGTGCGCCGCGTTATCAAGCCGATCAGTTTGAAAATATCTCTGTTGCCAAAAAAACAGCAGAGGCTTTTGTGCTCTCTGACATTCCCACGATTGAGGTCGTTTTTGTTCAAGCTGAACGTGAAACCCGCTTTTTGAAATGGGCTGAACCGCCGCCGATTTCTTCCCCGCATTTCTTTATTCTGCATCACGCTTTCCTGATTTAATTCACGGCTTTCCGCGCGGAAAAATTTCTTTTCGCGATTCTTGTTTGTTCAAGAGGATTAAGCTGTGAAAAAAATAATTTTACTACTCATCGTTCTCGCGGTTGTTGCCGTGGGATTTTATAAATGGAATGATTTGCGGATCTTGTTCGGCGCTACGGATATTTCGCATCAATCGGATGTGCATTCCGAACAATACCAATGTCCGATGCATCCCCAGGTGATTCAGGATCATCCCGGAAATTGCCCGATTTGCGGCATGCGGCTGGTTAAAACTGAATCCAAATCGGAGGTCGCTCCCGGCGGAACCTTGCCTGCTTCGGATGTGCCCGGTCATGTTACGGTGCATTTAACAGACGAGAAAATTCGTTCAATCGGAGTTGTGACCGAAACGGTTAATGAAGAGCCTTTAAAGCTGCCTTTGCGGCTTACCGGGCGTGTTTTTTATAATCCTCAAATCCTTGATCTTCTCTATCGATATCGAGAAGCTGCGCAGGTGCAAATCAGGTATAGCAAGCCCACCGCGGAATTAATAGCTGAATCGCGAGCTGTTACCTGGACTTTGCGCACCCAGCTGCGGCGCTTAGGCGTGAGTGAAGATGTGTTTAAAAAAATTGAAGAAAGCCTCAAAGATCCAACCAGTTTTGTTCCGGCGAATGTTTTTTTTGAAGCGAGTGGAGCTTATATTGATGCGCGTCTGCCCGTTTCTGATTTAAGCCATGCGCATGTGGGGCAACCGGCCCAGATTTATTCGCCCATGGCACCTGAAAAAAAACTGGAAGGAGTGCTGCGTTCACTGGATTCCGTTGTTGATGCAGCTTCGCAAACTCTTGCGGTCCGCTTTGAAGTGGTATCGGGGTATGAGCTTTTAAAGCCCGGCATGTTTGTGACGGTTGAAATGGAGCTTGATTTGGGCGTATCGCTTTCGATACCAAGTTCGGCTCTTTTTAATCCCGGTAAGCGTGCTTATGTTTTTGTGGAAAACGAGCCTGGTGTTTTTGTTCCTCAGATGATTCAGATGGGAGTAATGGCCGGTGAACGCGTGCAGGTTCTGGAAGGATTAAAAACGGGAGATAAGGTTGTGACAGCGGCTAACTTCTTGTTAGATTCTGAATCCCGTTTTCAAGCTGCGCGCGGCAACGCTGCGGCGGGAGGGCACTCCCATGATTGAGAAAATCATTGAGTTTTCAGCCCGCAACAAATTTTTAGTTTTAATCGTCACTGCCGCGATATTGGTTTTATCGTGGCAGGCGATGAAAAAAATGCCGCTGGATGCAGTGCCCGATCTCTCGGATACGCAGGTGATTATTTATTCGCAATGGGACCGCAGTCCCGATTTAATTGAAGATCAGGTGACTTATCCGATTGTGACAGCGATGCTGGGAGCGCCAAAAATTAAAGCCGTGCGCGGATTTTCTGATTTCGGCTATTCCTATGTTTATGTCATTTTTGAAGACGGCACGGATCTTTATTGGGCACGCAGTCGCGTCCTGGAGTACTTGAGTAAAATCCAAGCTGGTTTGCCAAAAGATGTCAAAACAGAATTGGGGCCTGACGCAACCAGTGTGGGTTGGGTTTATCAGTATGCCCTTGTCGATGACTCTAACCGCCTTACGTTACCTGAGCTGCGTTCGCTTCAGGACTGGTATTTAAAGTTTATGCTTCAGGCGGTTCCGGGCGTTTCTGAAATCGCGGCGGTCGGTGGTTTTGTCAAACAATTACAAGTTAATGCCGATCCGGACAAGCTGTTGGCTTATGGTCTCACCATGAAAGATGTGGTGGATGCCGTGAAGCGCGCGAGCAATGACGGCGGCGGGCGTTTACTGGAAGTAAACGGTTTTGAATTCATGGTGCGGTCGCGCGGTTACGCGAAAACCCCTGAAGATATCGGCAGTGCCGCGATACGTACCAACGCCGAGGTGGGCGCGTCTTTACTTGTGCGAGATGTGGCGCAAGTTGAATGGGGCCCCGATATGACGCGCGGAGTCGCGGAGTTGAACGGGCAGGGTGACGTGGTCGGCGGCATCGTTGTGATGCGGCATGGCGAAAACGCTTTGCGTGTGATTGAACGCGTGAAATCAAAAATCAAAGAAATTCAACCCTCGTTGCCGGAGGGCGTGCGCGTGGTTGAAACCTATGACCGCTCCGATTTGATTCGACGCGCAATTAGCACTTTGAAGCATACGCTGACGGAAGAAATGATCATTGTCAGCGTCGTGATTTTGATTTTTCTTTGGCATATCCCTTCGGCGATTGTGCCGATTTTGACAATTCCGATTTCCGTTTTGATCGCGTTTATTCCCATGGCCGCGGCGGGATTGACCACCAACATTATGTCGCTGGCGGGTATTGCGATTTCCATCGGTGTGCTGGTGGATGGCGCGATCATCGAAGTGGAGAACGCTTACAAAAAACTGGAGCGGTGGCAGGCGGAAGGGCGCAAAGGCGATTTTCATGAAATCCGTTTAGCGGCATTAAAAGAAGTCGGGCCGTCTGTTTTCTTTTCGCTGCTTGTGATCGCGGTGGCGTTTATTCCGGTTTTCGCCCTGGTGGATCAGGAAGGGCGTCTTTTCCGCCCGTTGGCCATGAGCAAAAACTTTGCGATGGCGATCGCAGCAGTTTTAGCGATTACGCTGGATCCCGCGATGCGGATGCTTTTCGCGCGCATGGACCCCTTTACTTTCCGTCCGCGGTTTCTTGCGTCGGCGGCGTCGGCAGTCTTTGTCGGAAAATATTATCCCGAAGAAAAACACCCCGTGAGCCGCGTCTTGTTTCATTTTTATGAACCGATGGTGAATTGGGTTTTGCGCCACCGCAAAATAACCATCGTGAGTGCTTTGGCGCTTTTTTTAGTGACGGTGCCGTTTTACTTCAAGCTGGGTAAAGAATTTATGCCGCCGCTCAATGAAGGCAGCCTTCTTTATATGCCTACCGCGTTGCCGGGCATGGCTGCGGATGAAGCGCGCCGCATTCTGAAAATTCAGGATAAGATTCTTGCAAGCTTTCCTGAGGTGAAAAGTGTGTTCGGCAAAGCCGGCCGCGCGGAGTCTTCAACTGACCCGGCCCCGCTTTCGATGATTGAAACCACGATTGTGCTGAAACCCCAAGAAGTGTGGCGTGAAACCGCGCGCGAATTTCCCGAATGGTTTCCGGCTAAACTGAAAAGTTGGCTGGGGGCGCGGTTGCCGAAGCGCAAAATCACGATAGAAGAATTAACCTCGGAAATGGACCGTGCCTTGCAGCTGCCGGGTATTCCCAATATCTGGACGATGCCGATTAAAAATCGCATAGACATGCTTGCGACGGGAATTCGTACTCCCGTGGGCATTAAAGTGTTGGGCGCGGATTTGAAAGTGATTCAGCAAATCGGCGAGCAATTAGAAAGTGTCCTCAAACCGTTAGCCGGAACACGCAGTGTTTTTGCGGAACGCGCGGCGGGCGGATATTTTCTTGATTTTGAACTGAAGCGGGATGCTTTGGCGCGCTACGGTTTATCGGTGGAGGAAGCGGAAGAAGTGATCGCTTCCGCGATCGGCGGCGAAGAAATTTTAACTTTGCTTGACGGCCGCGCGCGCTATTCCGTGAATGCGAGATTGGCGCGTGACTTCCGCTCGGATTTGGCCGCTTTGGGCCGTGTGCGGGTCGGAACATCTTCCGGTGCGCAAATTCCGATTTCAGAAATCGCCGAAATTGAGACGCAAGAAGGCCCTGCGATGATTCGCAACGAAAACGGCCTTTTAGCCGGATATGTCTTTGTCGATGTCGCGGGCCGCGATGTCGGCGGGTATGTTCAGGAAGCCAAGCGCGTGGTTTCCGACCTGCAAATTCCGGCGGGCTATCAGCTTGTTTGGAGCGGGCAGTATGAAAATATGCAGCGCGTGAAAGAACGGCTGAAGTTTGTCATTCCTCTGACACTTTTTATTATCGCGCTGCTGCTTTACATCAATACGAAATCCGCGGTCAAAACCGGCATTGTTTTGTTGTCCGTGCCCTTATCTTTAATCGGAGCGGTTTGGATTTTGTACGCGCTCGATTACAACATGTCGATTGCGGTTTGGGTGGGCATGATTGCGCTTATGGGGCTGGATGCGGAGATGGGCGTATTTATGCTTTTGTATCTTGATTTGGCTTATGACGAAGCCAAACGCGACGGGCGCATGCGAAATAAAAACGATTTGCGCTTAGCGATCATTCATGGCGCGGTGAGACGCGTGCGTCCCAAAATGATGACGGTGATCGCGGCGATGGCCGGTCTTTTACCGATTTTGTGGGCGCAGGGGGCGGGCGCGGATGTGATGCGCCGCATCGCCGCACCGATGATCGGGGGATTAGGCTCATCCTTCTTGCTTGAGCTTTTGATTTATCCCGTGCTTTACGCGATTTGGAAAGAAAAAGAATTTAAAAAGAATGGGAGAACAGTATGAAAGACCCTGTATGCGGAATGGAAGTCGCGGAACCGCCTAAAATTCAAATGAATTTTGGAAATGAGCTTTATGGCTTTTGTAACCCAAAATGTTTAGAGAAGTTTAAAGCGGATCCAAAAAAATATTTGCATGCGCAGCCGCAAAAGGATTTGCCGCAAGCGGGAAGCTACACCTGTCCGATGCATCCAGAAGTGATTCAGGATCATCCGGGAGCTTGTCCGAAATGCGGGATGGCTTTGGAACCCAAAGAAGCGGATCAGCCTGAAGAAAAAAACCACGAACTTGAAACCATGTCGCGGCGGTTTTGGGTTTGTTTAGCGTTAAGCGTTCCGCTGATGGCGCTTGCCATGGGTGAAATGATGCCTATTTTTCATAAAATAGCGCACCAGCCCTGGATCCGTTGGCTCCAGCTCGCTTTGGCAACACCGGTTTTACTTTGGGGCGGATGGCCTTTTTTTCAAAGAGCATGGGCTTCCGTTCTTCATCGCAGTCCCAACATGTTTACATTGATCGCGATCGGAACCGGCGCGGCTTACTTTTTTAGCGTAGTCGCTGTTCTTTTTCCTGAAATGTTTCCCGAATCATTCAGGTCCCAAGACGGTATGGTGGGCCTTTATTTTGAGGCGGCGGCGATTATTGTCACCTTGGTTTTACTCGGGCAGGTTTTGGAATTGAAGGCCCGCAGCGAAACAAATTCGGCTGTGAAAACTTTGCTTGGGCTTAAACCAAAAACGGCCCGCATCGTGAAAGCAAACGGCGATGAAGAAGATATCCCTCTGGAACATGTGCATGTCGGCGATAAGCTGCGTGTGCGTCCCGGAGAAAAAGTGCCGGTGGACGGAATTATTTTGGAGGGAAGCAGCGCCATTGATGAATCCATGATTACCGGAGAATCGGTTCCGTCTGAAAAAGAAACGGGCGCGCGCGTGACCGGAGCAACGATGAATGGAAGCGGCAGTTTTGTGATGCGCGCAGAAAGAATCGGAAAAGAAACTTTGCTTGCGCAAATTGTGAAAATGGTCAGCGAAGCGCAAAGAAGCCGCGCGCCGATTCAACGGTTGGCGGATCTTGTTTCCGCTTATTTTGTCCCCGCGGTGATTTTAATATCCGCGGCTACTTTTTTTATTTGGGCTTTTTTGGGGCCAGAGCCGCGCATGGTGTATGCCATTGTCAACGCGATCGCGGTGCTGATTATTGCCTGCCCTTGTGCGTTGGGACTTGCCACGCCCATGTCGATTATGGTCGGAACGGGGCGCGGTGCCGGCGCGGGGATTTTGATTAAAAATGCCGAAGTCTTGGAGACCTTCGAGAAAATCGACACGCTTGTTGTCGACAAAACGGGGACTTTAACTGAAGGCAAACCCAAGCTTTTATCGGTTGTGGCGGATGGATATTCAGAAGATGAGCTGCTGGCTTTTGCGGCGAGCTTAGAAAAGCAAAGCGAGCATCCCTTGGCGGAAGCGATTGTGCGGGCCGCTAAAGAAAAAGGTTTAATGCTGAGCGATGTCAGCGGTTTTAAATATGAAAAAGGAAAAGGCGTGAGCGGAACTGTTTCAGAAAAAGAAATTATGATCGGCAACAGCAAAATCATGAGTGAGGCCGGAATGAGTATCGCCGCATTTTCAGAGAAAGCCGACCAGCTGCAGCGCCAAGCGCAAGGCGTGATGTTTGTGGCTGTCAGCAAAAAAGTCGCCGGTTTTCTGAATGTTGCCGATCCGGTGAAAGAATCTACTCCGGAAGCGATTCGGCTACTGCATGCGGCCGGGATTCGAATTGTCATGATGACCGGAGATAATTTGCAAACGGCGCAAGCGGTCGCTAAGACGCTTGGAATTGACGAGGTCAAAGCGGAGGTATTACCGCAGGATAAAGAAAAATATATCCGTGAGTTTCAAGCACAGGGAAGAAAAGTGGCGATGGCCGGCGATGGCATCAATGACGCGCCGGCTTTGGCGCGCGCCCATGTGGGGATTGCGATGGGCAGCGGCACAGATGTAGCTATGCAAAGTGCCGGCATGGTCTTGGTGAAAGGCGATTTGCGCGGGCTTGCCAAGGCGAGAAAATTAAGCCATGCCACGATGCGAAACATCAGGCAGAATTTATTTTTTGCTTTTGCTTACAATGCCTTGGGTGTCCCTTTGGCGGCCGGGCTTCTCTATCCCTTTTTTGGGATTCTTCTCAGCCCTGTTTTCGCGGGTGCTGCAATGGCGCTGAGTTCCGTTTCGGTTATTGTTAATGCTTTGAGATTGCGCGTCGTGAAACTTTGAGTGCGTTAAAAAATTAATTTGTTCGATTGTTTCTTTAAAATCAACTAGGAGGAAAAAATGAAAAAACTAATGCTGCTTGCCTTGCTTTTGCCGTTTTTAGCGATTGGCTGCGCTACAGGCAAATGCGCGAAGCATGACATGGGCTCGAACTGCGCGACTTGCTGCCAAGGCAACTGCGAGCAATGCTGTAAGGGTGATTGCGGTAATTGCGAAAAGTGTTCCGGCGCAAATAAGTGCTGCTGACGCTTCGAAAACACTCATGACGAAGTCATGAAAATGTAATTACAAAGCGTCGTACTTGACCCCGCCTTGAATAAGTTAGGGGACAAGTGCTGATAAACACGCGAAAAAAGTCCACTGCAGCGTTGCGGATTTCGCAATTTCGTGCGGCGTAGGTTTTCACTACGCCTCCTCGATTGCTTATCCGCGCCTTGCATTGGTTCTTTTTTGGCGAGTTTAAGGAATTAAAAGAGCCCCCAAATCGGTTTTCCGGTTCGGGGGTTTTCTTTTTAATGAGCACACAACTTATGAAACGATTTTAGAAGCGGCTGCAACCCGCTCAAAAACTTTTCTAAAATGCCGATCTTAATAGTAAGGCAAAAAGCCTAAAGGGGGATTGAATGAAAAAGTATACGGCAGAGTTTTTGGGGACATTTTGGCTTGTTTTGGGCGGTTGCGGGAGCGCGGTATTAGCCGCGGCATTTCCGGAAGTAGGCATTGGTTTGCTCGGCGTCTCTCTGGCATTCGGTTTAACGGTTGTGACTATGGCTTACACGGTAGGGCCGATTTCAGGGTGTCATCTCAATCCGGCGGTTTCCATCGGGCTTTACGCGGGCGGAAGATTTCCGGCTAATCAGCTTGCGCCCTACATTGTAGCGCAAGTTTTGGGCGCAATTGCCGCGGGCGGAGCGCTGTATGTCATTGCCAGCGGAAAAGCGGGTTTTGATGTCGCGAGTGGATTTGCCTCAAATGGTTATGGTGCGCATTCGCCGGGCGGATATTCGATGGTTGCCGCTTTGGTGGCTGAAGTGGTTTTGACTGCGTTTTTTCTGCTGATCATTATGGGGAGCACAGATAAACGCGCGCCTCAGGGCTTTGCGCCACTTGCAATTGGTTTGGCGTTGGTGCTGATTCATTTGATTAGTATTCCGGTGACGAATACTTCCGTGAATCCCGCACGCAGTACGGGTGTGGCGCTTTATGTGGGCGGTTGGGCGATTCAGCAGCTTTGGCTTTTTTGGGTTGCCCCGGTTGTGGGTGCCGTGATCGGTGCTTTGGTTTACCGTTTTGTCGGCAAAGAAGATTAATCGAAGTTTGAATTTTTTTAAAAGCTCCCGGGGTTTTCTCCGGGGGCTTTTTTCATGATGAACTGCCTTGGCGTTTATTCTTATCGGTGCTAGACTTTGTCTTAATGAACTTCCTTATGAAGCTTATCGGAATTTTGGTGCTTGTGGGCGTGATCAACGCTGTTGTAATTGAACCCGCCATTTGCTTGATGCATGAAGACGCTGTTGTTCAACAAGAAGAAAACGGCGATTGCTGCAGCTCTTGCCACCCGATTCACTCTCAGGGAGTTTTACCTTCCGCCCTTACAGATACTTTTGCGGTTTTACACGCAGATAATTTTGTAAGCGTTCCTCAATCTTCTTTTTCGGATTCTCCGTCCCGGTCTATTTTTCGTCCGCCTCTCGCGTTTTAATTCACAGACGCAATCCGTCTGTTTCCCTGTCGTTTTGATTTTATTTTTTAAAATCTAAATCCTTAAAATAAACTTTCTAAATAAAGAGTTCTTATGAAAATCCGTTTTCCATCTGGGTTGCTTATCGTTGCAGCGGTTGTCGCGGTCGCGCTTATCAGCGGGACGGAGAAATTATTTTCCAAAGAAGCTGAAAGTCTGGTCATTTCGAATCAATTGCCGGTAAAGTCCGAAGCGCGGCATGTGACGGCCTTTGAAGATTTGCTGGAAGAAGTCTCTGCGAATAATCCCGAGCTTCAATTTTATGAAGCTGAAATCGAAGCGGCGAAGGGGCTGCGTAAAACGGCTGGCATGTGGAATAACCCCGAGGTGAGCGGTTCCGTTGGCCAAAAAAAGGTGACAAGCGGTGACGGCACCGATAAAGGTGTGGCGAGTGAGGTTGTGGTAACGCAATCGCTCGAGTGGCCGGGGCGAATCCGTTTGCGCAAGGCGATTGCTGACCGCGATATTAAAGTGGCTGAGCTAGGACTGGAACAGTTTCGCGCTTTGCTGGCAGCGCGCACGGAAATGGCCGCTTATAATCTTGTTGCCGCGCGCGAAAAAGCGGCAGCGACGCGTGAAGTTGCGGAACATTTTCATGCTTTGCATGAGGTGCTTGCGCAGCGTGATCAAGCGGGGCTTACTTCGGTATTGGAAGCACGAATTATCGAAGGCATGGAGTTAAATGGTCACAGAAACGCCCATGCCGCGACAGCGGCCTATCAAGCTGCCCTGTTTGATTTAAATCAATTGCGCGGTATGCCGCCTGAATCTGCTATTGCACTTACTAAGATTGATCTGGAATTTAAACCGCTTGAAAAACACACAGATGATCTTATGAAGCTTGCGCGTAAGAACGATTTTCAAGTGCGGGTTCGTGCGATGGAATTGGAAAAACAGAAGTACGGCGTAAAGCTCGCGAGAAATGAAAGATTTCCTGCGATCACCGCGGGACCGGCAATTTCCCAGGAGCAGGCCGGCGAGCGCGAGCGTATTATCGGGGCGCAGATATCCTTACCCGTGCCTTTATGGGACCGCAATCAAGGCGGCATTCAGACGGCAAAAGCGCAGCAGTCGAAAGCGCAGACAATATTTTATTTGGCTGAGCGCGAAGCGGAGCGGCGCGTTATTGAGGCAGCGGCCATTTACAAAGCCAAACTTGCCGAGATGAGCCATTGGAATCCGGAAGCGATTCAACATTTTAAAGAGGCCGCCGAGCTGGCTGACCGCCATTACCGTTTAGGTTCAGTGCCGGTTTCGACTTATGTTGAGTTGCAGTCTCAATACCTTGCGACAATTGAAGGATTGCAGCATACAAAAAAAGAAGCGCTCGAAGCGGCAAGCCAATTGGAATTGCTGACCGGAACCGATCTGTCGTTGGTAAACATAATCGGCGAGGCAAAATGAAAAAAGCAGGGTCATTTTTTTGGATACCTATGCTGGTTTTCGGGATCATGCTTTTTGGCTGCGGCCGGGAAAAAGAAAAAAGTGATCACGGAAGTGAGTCACCATCCGGCGCTTCATTTAAGGCCGGCAAAGGGGTTATGTTGACAGACGAAACCCGGCAAATTTTGGGCCTCGAAGTTGTCGATGTCACGGAAGAGGAGCTGCCGCAGGTGGTCGAGTTGAGCGTTCAGATTTTTGGAGAAAAGCACCGCCCTGAAAATTTGGATCAGGATCACACGGGCTGCGATATTCATGGTTCGGGTTTTCTGCCCGCAGACAAAGCGGCTTTGGTGGAGGCTGGGCAAGCAGTAAAACTGAAGACTTTGCAAAATAAAACTTTGGATGGGTTTGTGGTTAAGGTTCAAAAGCCGCTTGTTCAAGGAGAAACCGAAATTATTATCGGTGTGACAACGGCGGATAGCGGGCTCCAAGACGGGGAATTTGCTAGCGCATCCATTTTGATGCCGCGCACCAAGCCTGTAACGATTATTCCCGGTTCCGCGCTTTTGCGCACCGTTATGGGAACTTTTGTCTATGCGGTGAATGGGAACGCTTACTACCGGACAGCCGTTACGACGGGTGGCAGTGCCGAAGGAAAAGTAGAAATTACTGAAGGGTTATATCCCGACGACCAAGTTGTCGCAAAACCCGTTGAAACTCTTTGGCTCATTGAGCTTCGCGCGACCAAAGGCGGAGGACATTGTCATTAATTATGCTAAATCTTATTCTTGAATTTTCTATCCGAAATCGTTTGTTTGTAGTGCTCTCCACGCTTCTGCTCGCTGCGGTCGGAATTTGGTCCGCAACAAAATTGCCCATTGATGCCGTGCCGGATATTACCAACATTCAGGTTCAAGTGAACACCTCGGTGCCTGCGCTGGCCCCGGAAGAAATCGAGAAGCTTGTCACTTTTCCGATTGAAAATGAAATGGCGGGCATTCCGGGCTTAACTGATCTTCGCTCTTTGTCTAAGTTTGGTCTTTCGCAGGTCACGCTTGTTTTTGAAGAGGGAACAGACATTTACCGTTCGCGTCAGCTGGTCAGCGAACGCCTGCAAACCGTCATGGATGAATTGCCCAAAGGCTTGACGCCGAAACTTGCGCCCATCAGCACGGGCCTCGGCGAAATTTTTTATTATGTGGTTGAGTATGCGTCCGATGCGCCCAATAAACCCGCTGAGCGTGAATCTCAGCTCATGGAACTTAAATTGATTCATGACTTTCTTATCAAGCCGCGGCTGCGTTCAACACCGGGGCTTGCCGAAGTGAATTCATCGGGGGGCTATGAAAAGCAAATTGTTATTGAAGCGAATCCCGATAAACTAAAAAGTGTCGGTATGTCCTTCAGTGAAATCGCAGCGGCCATCGGAGAAAATGTTGAGAATGCCGGCGGCAGCGTGATTCAGATCGGCGGTGAACAAGTTGCTGTGCGTGCGGCGGGACGGGTACAAACTTCGGCAGAGATTGAACAGCTACCGCTTAAATTTGGCGCGCGCGCAACCCCTTTGCGCGTGAAAGATGTCGCGGATGTTGTTATCGGCAAAGCTGTGAGAAACGGAGCGAGTACTTATAACGGAGAAGAGTGTGTGTTGGGTTCGGCGCTCATGTTGGCGGACGAGAACAGCCGGATTGTCGCCAAAGCGGTTGCAGAAAAACTAATAGAATTAGAAACCAAACTGCCCGCAGGCGTGAAAATTATTCCGGTTTACGACCGCACCAAGCTGGTTGATCGAACCATTCACACCGTCGAATCGAGTTTATTTGAAGGTGCTATTCTTGTTGTAGTCGTTCTGCTTGTCATGCTTGGGAATTGGCGCGCGGCGATTATTGTTGCGCTTGCGATTCCGCTTTCAATGTTGTTTGCGATTACAGGCATGGTTCAGACTCGCGTGTCGGGTAATTTGATGAGTTTGGGGGCCATCGACTTCGGGCTCATTGTAGATGGAGCTGTCGTCATGGTTGAAAATATGATCCGGCACATGGCTGAAAAACAGCACCTGCTTCAACGCAGACTGACTCCCGCTGAACGCAGCGATGAGATTTTGCGTTCCGCGAAAGAAGTGGCCAGCCCCATGTTTTTTGGTGTTCTGATTATTATGGTGGTTTACTTTCCCATACTGGCTTTGACAGGCATTGAGGGAAAGATGTTCAAGCCGATGGCGATTACCGTCATTTTTGCTCTTACCGGCGCACTTATCCTGGCAATGACTTTGATGCCGGCACTTTGCTCCTACTTTCTCGGCGGTGATATTAAAGAAAAAGATTCGTGGCTTGTGAGCGCGGCGAAGAAGGGCTATACGCCCATTTTAAACTTTGCACTGAAGTCGCGTAAAATTGTTATCAGCGCTGCGATCGGAATTTTTGCTGTAGCGCTGATTGTCTTTAATCATTTGGGCGCGGAATTCGTGCCGCAGCTTGATGAAGGTTCTTTCGCGACTCATATGATTCGCACAACGAGCATCGGAATTGACGCGAGCGTTGATATGCAAAAACGCGGCGAAAAAATGCTTTTAGAGAAGTTTCCGGAAATTGATTACATCTTCAGCCGTATCGGAACGGCGGAAGTCGCAACCGATCCTATGGGTGTGAATGTGGCTGATACCTATATGATGTTCAAGGATCACAAGTATTGGCGGAAAACCAAAGGCAAGCGGATCACCAAGGACGAACTGGCAAATTTGATGACGGAAGAATTGGGCAAGCATGTGCCGGCCGAAGCCCATTTGTTTAGCCAGCCCATTGAAATGCGGTTCAATGAAATTCTCGAGGGAACCCGTGCCGACATTGCCGTCAAAATTTTTGGCGATGATTTTGCGGTGATTGAAAAAATTGCCGATCAGGCGCGCGCTATTTTGGAAAAAGTGCCGGGCGCAGCGGATGTCGAATTTGATGCGCTTGGGAAAGCTCCTTTGCTTGAAATAGTTCCCAAGCGGGATGCCATGAGTAAATATAATCTTCATGCCGCTGAGCTGAATCGAGTCGTGAATACGGCGCTTGCGGGGGAAGAAGTCGGTAAGCTTATCGACGGAAACCGGAGATTTGATATTGTTGTGCGCTTAAGTGAAAATCTTCGCGCAAATATCGACGAGTTAAAGCGTTTGCCTGTGCGCGTTGATGACGGCGGACTGTTAACTTTGGGAGAGGTTGCTGATTTCCATGTCACCGAACAAGTTGCCGCAATTGCCCGTGAATTTAGCCAGCGCCGAGCGGCGATCATGATTAATTTGCGCGGCCGCGATGTGGAGAGTTTTGTGCTGGACGCGCAGCGGCAAATAAAGGAAAAACTGACATTGCCGGATGGTTACATAATCGAATTTGGCGGACAGTTTAAAAATCTGATTGATGCCAAACGCAGACTGACCGTCGTTGTTCCCGTTGCGATGCTGCTTATTTTTGCGCTGATCTATATTGCTTTGCATAGCTTTCGGCAGTCGCTGCTTGTTTTTTTAGCTGTTCCGTTGGCGGTTACGGGGGGAGTCTTTGCGCTCGCAATACGCGGATTGCCATTTAGCATTTCAGCCGGCGTTGGTTTTATCGCTGTGAGCGGTATTGCCGTGCTGAACGGACTGATGATTATCACATTCTTTAATCAGCTTCGGGCACAAGGCGCTGACATTCGGACATCAGTTTGGGATGGTTCATTGCTTCGCCTGCGGCCGAAACTTATGACCGCGCTTGTTGCATCGTTGGGATTTGTGCCTATGGCGATCGCAACAGGAGCCGGAGGGGAAGTTCAGCGTCCGCTTGCAACCGTTGTGATCGGCGGAATCATAACTTCGACTTTTCTCACACTGGTTTTGCTGCCTGTGCTTTATGAATGGTTGGAGCAACGAATATTAAAAAACAAAGGAACTTAATTATGAAAATGGTATCGAAATTATTTTTGGCTGTAGCGATTCTCTTCTTCGCTTTGAATGCAAATGCTTATGCAGCGGACGACCATAAGCATGCTTCCGTTGGCGGGCCTAAAGGCGGTAGAATATTGGAAAACACACAGCCTCAGGCCGAATTTTTCGTAGAAAAAGATCGTTCGGCGACTGTTGCTTTTTATGATGCGGATTTAAAGCCGGTGCCCGTTTCTGATCAGAGCGTATCGGTTATTGCTGAAACAGCCGAAAAAAAATCATCGCTCGATTTTGAGAAAAAAGGGGATGTTTTGGTCAGTAAAGGGGTACTTGCGGAAGAACACGCACTTAAGCTGGTGGTGAGATTTAAACAATCCGCCGATGACAAAACCCGCAACTTTCGTTTTGTGTATGAAGATCGTATTTGTGATGTTTGTAAGCGTGCCGAGTACGCATGCATTTGTGGACATTAACTCTCAGCTCTGAGTAACTTTGGGAAACATATGAAACCTTCTTTTGCCCGAACTCTTTCTATGACCGCGATTCCTATTTTGGTGGTCAGCATTTTCTTTGCGGCGTATGCGATTAAAAAAGCTCAGGATGCCGCGGTGTTGCCGGATTACGGTGCCGCGCCTATTTTTGAACTGACTGATTCTTCGGGAGAAAAATTTGAATCATCCTCATTGATGGGCGATCCGTGGATCATGACGTTTCTCTTTACGCGTTGCCCCGATCAATGCCCTTTGATGGTGACAAAAATGACCAAGCTTTCAAAGCAGGTTCCGATTTTGAAGTTTGTCTCCATCACCGCGGATCCTGATTTTGATAAGCCTGAAGTGCTCGCGGAATATGTGAAGCGCGGCATTGGCCCCAAGAAATGGAATTTTTTAACCGGTGAAAAAGAAAAGCTGAATAAAATCGCCTTGGACTTCATGACTTCGGCGCCCGATAACCCCGGCCTGCATAGTACGCGTTTTATATTGGTGGATGGTTCGGGGCGTATTCGCGGGTTTTATGATTCGCAAAGCAAAGAACAAATGGGCGCTCTTGCTGTGGATGCCCGAGGCTTATTAAGTTGACGCGTGGAATATAATTTCTACGAATTATGAAAAAGTTTTTCGCATTACTCACTATCGGGCTTTTAATCACCGCGGGTTTGCGCGCGCCGGAATCTTCCGTTCTTACGAATGGTTTTTGTTCCAGCGGCCCTGTTTTAGAAAAAGCGCAAGGCCATGATTCGGACGCGCATGAATTGCGCCGCACGGCCTCAAACCCGACAACACTTCATTCCGGCTTTGCGCCTTCTTTTCATCCGTTTGATATGCCCAAAGCACAAGCCATGAGCGCCCCCGATTTTTTTGGAAACATGATTTCTGACTTTGTTCCGTCTCCCGACGGAATGTCTGTTTTTCCTCTGATTCGCCCGCCGGTCGCTTTCTCTTTCTGAGCTGATTTTGTTTCGCGCGTCATCACGCGAATAAACAGAAAGGGATTTCTATGCGTTTCTTTTTAATTTTATTTTTAGCAGGATTTTTTTACCTGCCTTTTCAAAACGGCGGATTTGCCGCGACTTCTACCGCAACGACAATGCCTGAAGTGGAAGTTCGGGCTGGAAAAGTAAAAACTTCTCTCACGGCAGGTAAAGCAAGCGCGGCGCAAAATTTAGCGCGCACGGTCGGTGGAACAAGCTTGATTGATGCCGAGTCTTATAAGACCGGCCGAGCTTCCACTTTGCAGGATGCACTTGGCTACGTGCCGGGCGTTTTTGTTCAGCCGCGATTCGGCTCTGATGAAGCGCGGCTTTCTATTCGCGGTTCGGGTATTCAGCGCACCTTTCATTTGCGCGGAATCAAACTGCTTCAGGATGGCGTCCCCATTAACCAAGCTGATGGCGCGGGCGATTTTCAGGCGATTGAGCCTTTGGCATTGGACTACATTGAAGTTTATCGCGGAGCGAACGCTCTGCAATACGGCTCGACAACAATGGGCGGGGCGATCAATTTCGTTTCGCCGACGGGGTATACCGCACCTTTAATACAAGGGCGCTTTGAATACGGCGGGTTTGGTTATATGCGCAATCAAGTCAGTTCGGGTTACGCGAAAGGTCCGCTTGATTATTTTGTTTCGCTTTCGGAAGTACGTCAGGATGGTTATCGCAATCATGCTGAACAGTGGACGAAGCGTTTGTTCAGTAATTACGGCGTGCGCTGGAATGACGCGGTGGAAACCCGTTTTTATTTAAGCTTGGTCGATTCCAAATCGAAACTTCCCGGCAATCTTACGGCCGCGCAATTTGAAGAAAACCCGAAGCAGGCGGCGCGTGCCAATGTGACAGGCAATCAAAAGCGCGACTTTGATTTGGTGCGTCTCGCAACCAAAACTGTTTTTCAGGGTAACGGACAAATGCTTGAGCTTGGCGCATTCTGGATTCGCAAAGATTTGTTTCACCCCATTTTTCAGGTGATTAACCAAATCTCAGATGATGTCGGCGCGAGCCTTCGTTATCAAAATGAGAACGAACTTTTTGACCATAAGAACATTTTTACTTTTGGCTTTAACCCTTCATTCGGCGCGACGGAAGATGTGCGTTACACCAATGTCGGCGGCCGCGCGGGAAACAAAACCGCAGAGTCAAAACTCAAAGCCTACAATCTTGATTTTTTCGCGGAAGAGCAATTCTATGCGTTGGAAAAACTCGCGTTGGTTGGCGGCTTGCAATGGAGCGTGGCATCGCGCCGGGCCAATGATAAGTTTTTAGCGGATGGCGATCATAGCGGAAGGCCCTTGTATCACGGCTGGAGCCCCAAGGTAGGCTTGCGATATGAATTTACTGAAACCAGTCAGGCTTTTGCTAATTTCAGCCGCAGTTTTGAACCGCCCAGTTTTGGTGAGCTCACCAATGTTACCGGCGGCGGCATTCGCAGTTTAAAAGAACAAAATGCTTCGACGATTGAAGTGGGTACACGCGGCCAGGAATGGCGGCTTTCATGGGATGCCGCGTGGTATTACTCGTGGGTAGACAATGAGCTGCTCGGCTTAAATGACGGCGCGGGCAATCCGCTCGGCACGATCAACGCGGAAAATACTACACATCAGGGTATTGAGCTGGGAATTGGTTTTGATGTTTGGCGCGGTATTTTAAAGCAGGAAGATAAAGAAAAAAATGAACCCGCAGACAAAATTCAGCTGCGCGGCATTTACAACTGGAGCCGGTTCCGTTTCGATGACGACCGTGTTTATCGCGATAATGCTTTGCCGGGAATTCCCGAACATTTTTTTAAAGCGGAGCTCAACTATGAACATCCCTCCGGATTTTATTTCGGTCCCAATGTGGAATGGGTACTGAAGCAATATGCCGTGGATATGGCGAATTCGCTTGAAGCCAATAATTACATTTTATTGGGACTCAAAGGCGGGTTTAAAATGAATCGCGGCATTTCTGTTTTTGTGGAGGCCAAGAATTTGACCGACAAACATTATGTTGCGACAACAGGTGTGATTGCGGACGCGCGCGGACGCGATTCGGCGCAATTTTTACCGGGAGACGGACGTACCGTCATCTCGGGCGTTGAACTCAAGTTTTAGGAGGCAATAGGTGCCGCCAAGCGCTCTTAAAAGGGTGTTTCTCGAAGGTGATTTGACACCCAAGTCGGGGGGGAGTATATTTTTCGCTAACCAATGCCGAATCCGTAACTTGGAACGGGGGACCCAATATCCAGGGGCGAATTACCGCAAGGTAAGAGGTTTGTTACTCAACCTTAGCCCGTCAGCTAACCTCGTAGGCGCAAGAGGAACATCATGAGTTTGAGTCGTTATTTTCAAGCGTTTGCGCTATTTTTCCGCCGCATTAACCCCGTTCAAACCTTAACTCTTGGTTATCTTTTGATGACCCTGATTGGCTGGAGCCTGCTTAGCTTGCCTTGGCTTCAAGCCATTCCCACTCAGACGATTGATAATTTATTTACCGCGGCCTCCGCGATTTCGACGACAGGTCTGACATCGGTTAGCTTGTCCGATCATTACAATTTCGGCGGAGAGCTGTTGGTTTTTATTTTGATCCAGATGGGCGGATTGGGATATATGATTTTTGGGTCGTTTATTGTTTTGATCACCCGCAAAAAAATCTCTAAAACTCACGAAGAATTACTGCGCACCGATTTTGGTCTTCCCAAAAGTTTTGATTTTCGCGGATTTGTTCAAACTGTTTTGCTATTTACCCTTTTGGTTGAGGTTTTGGGCGCTGCGGGGCTTTATATGATTTTTAAAGAGAGGGGAATTCCCGACCCGCTTTGGAATGCTGTTTTTCACAGCGTGTCCGCTTTTTGTACGGCAGGGTTTAGTTTGTTTAACAACAGCTTTGAAGGCTTTCGTGATCACATCGCGCTTAATTTAATTATTATCGGATTAAGCTTTGCCGGTGCGATTGGGTTCATTGCGATTGTGGATGTTTGGGAGCGAGTGACGGGCCGCAAGAAGGAAATAACATTTACTTCAAAAGTCATTCTCGGGTTCTCGCTTTTAACGATTACAGCGGGATGCGTTTTGCTTTTTTTCACCGAGCCGCTATTTAAAGAATTGCCCAATCAGATTTGGATGACCGCCTTGTTTCAGTCCATGACGGCGATGACCACGGTTGGTTTTAATACCGTCCCGATCGGAAGTCTATCGCATGGCGCGCTTTATTTAATGACGATTCTGATGATTGTGGGCGCGTCGCCCGCCGGAACGGGCGGCGGTATTAAATCTACCACGGTAGTTGCGGTTTTAGCGGAGACTTTCGCAACTTTGCGGGGACGGCGAGTGGTGACTTTTATGGGCCGCGTGATTCCTGACTTTCGTCTTCAGCAAGCCAGCGCCAGTTTTAATTTTTATATTTTGCTTTTAACCGCGGGCGTGTATTTGCTGACCATAACGGATTCAAGTTTGTCTGTTTTTGAACTTCTCTTTGAAGCGACTTCCGCCATTGGCACAGTCGGTTTAAGTACGGGTATTACCGGCGCGCTTAGTTTTGCGGGAAAGTGTGTCGTGATTGCACTGATGGTGCTGGGCCGTATCGGACCACTCTCAATCGGTTTGGCTCTTTTCTATAGCAAAAAAGATTATGACGACAGTCTTTGGGATGCTAAGTATGAGGATATTTCAATCGATTAGTTTTTAGACATGAAAAAACCCGAGGTGGATTGCTCCATCTCGGGTTTTTTGTTGAGAAAAACTTAGGCGACTGCGGCAGCAGCAGCTTTTTCAGCCTTTTTTGCTTCGCGTTCGGCTTTTTTAGCTTCCTGCTTGGCTTTGCGTTCTGCTTTTTTCTTTTCATGCTCAGCTTTGCGCTGCGCTTTTTTAGCTTCGCGCTCCGCTTTCTTTGCATCACGTTTTGCCATGTTTTCTGCTTTTTTGTTCATGCCGCCGAGAGCTGACTCGACATCGCTGTCAGCGTGAACAACCGGAGAAGCAAGCAAAAGTGCCGCAATTAAAAGTGCAAATAAATTAAACTTCTTCATAGTCTTAAGTACCCCTTTTTAAATTAAAGAACCTCACCCATTATACGCAGGTTTGACGCAAGATGAAGGGTGCTTCTTCAAACTTTTTTTGAATGAGGTTGCTTTGCTGTTAGAATTGAAGCATGCGTGATATTCAGCCTTCTCTTTCTTTTTTGGGCGGTGCCGGCACCGTAACCGGTTCCAAGTACTTGATTCAAGCTTATGGCTCTCAAATATTGCTGGATGCGGGGTTATTTCAGGGGCTGAAAGAATTGCGCCTGAGAAACTGGGCTAAAACCGCTTTTGATCCTAAGCAACTCAATGCTGTGGTGTTAAGTCACGCGCATATTGATCATTCCGGCTATTTGCCCGTGCTGCATAAACATCATTTCAAAGGTAAGGTGTTCTGTACGCATGGGACGGCGGATTTACTCAAAATCATGCTGCCTGACTCGGCTTTTTTGCAGGAAGAAGAAGCGGCGCGCGCGAACCGCAAAGGTTACTCCAAGCATCATCCCGCGCTCGCGCTTTGTACGCTTGCTGACGCGGAAGGCGTGCTGAAGCAAGTGAAGCATTATCCTTATGAAAAACTTTTTGAAGTGCGTCCGGGCATTCACGCGCTTTATCGCCGCGCGGGGCATATTCTGGGTTCCGCGACAGTGGAACTGCAGATTCGAAGAAAAGGCACTGAACCCTTGAAGCTGGTTTTTTCCGGAGACTTGGGACGTTGGCATCAGCCGATTTTGCGCGATCCCGAACCCGTTCTCGAGGCCGATATTTTGCTTTTGGAATCGACTTATGGAAACCGGATTCATCCCACAGATGCGGAAGAACGCTTAGCGCAAATTATTCGTGAATCCGCTCAACGGGGTGGAGCGTTAATTATCCCCGCGTTTGCGATTGGGCGCACGCAGCAATTGGTTTGGACGATTCGCAAGCTGGAACAGGAAGGAAAAATTCCTGTTCTTCCGGTTTACATGGACAGCCCCATGGCAATTAGCGCGTCTGAGATTTATCACCGCCATCCCGAAGATCATGACTTAGATATGCAAAAACTAATGAATGAAAATGAAACTCCGCTTAATTCAAAAAACTTTCGCTTGGCAAAAACTCCCGAGGAATCTCAAGCGCTTAACTCGATCAAAGGTCCCGTGATTATTATTTCGGCAAGCGGCATGGCCACGGGCGGGCGAATTTTACATCATTTAAAAAACCGTCTGCCGGACCCGAAAAACACGGTGCTGCTGCCGGGGTATCAGGCAGCCGGAACGCGTGGAAGGTCTTTGCAGGATGGCGCGAAAACGGTGCGCATGCAAGGACAAGATATTCCCGTGAACGCGAAAGTCGAATTGCTGGACGGACTTTCCGCACACGCCGATCAAAATGAAATTTTAAAGTGGCTTTCTTATTTTAAAAAGCCGCCCAAAGTCACTTATCTTGTGCACGGCGAAGAAGAGTCTTTGATTGCGTTGCGATCAGCCATTCGTGAAAAGTTGAATTGGAATGTTGAAATCGCGCAGGACGGCTTTACTGTTCCGCTGACTTAGCGCGCGGAGACGGCCGAACCTGTTTGATCCAGCATTTCGCAAATGGATTTTTTAGTAAATTCCTTGCCATAAACTCGGCGCCAAACTTCAGGCGATTCCATAATTAAATACGATGTGACACCGGGCAGATATTTTTCAAGCATGCCTGCCAAGCCTTTGTAAAGTTCGAGTCGGCGATGTTTGAAATAGCGTAATTTGCCGTCCATGCCATTGATCCATTCACCATAAGGCAATTTGGATTTCGGAAAACGATCCTGCATTTTCTTCTTTAAATCGGGCATCATGCGCAAAGAACCAATAGAAATCCACGCGATTTTATGCGCAGGCACAGCGGCGGCAATTTTTTTAACTGTCGCTTCATATTCTTCTTCCCAATCTTCGAAATCAATCATCGGGTCAAAGTGGAAGCCCACGCGATAGCCGTCGGTCGCTGCGATTTTTGATGCCGCGGCAAGCCGCTCTTCAATTGACGCGCATTTGTGTTCTTCTTCTTTTTGAATGGGGCTGGCGTTAATCGACCAAGACACAATCACTTTGCCGTTGGGATCAAGCTCGAGCAGGTTGTCGATGTTGTTGCTCTTGGTTTTGAGTTCTAAGACGGAATTTTTTTGCTTCGCGAAAAACGGAATCAAAGTTTTGCTGGTATGTGTAATGTGATCGAGCGAAAGAGAGTCGGATAAATGACCGGTGCCGATACGGAAAAACTTTTTCGGATGACGGTTAAGAAATGCCTGCAGATTTTCGAGGATTTCATCGATGTTCGCGTAAATCATCAGCAACGGATTGGTGAGATAGCTTTGCAGAATGCAATAGCTGCATTCCATATCGCAGCCTTCCTGCAAATGGAGAGAATGATAATCACATGAAAAATAATCTTCGGCTTCGGGAAAAGGTTTAAATGAACGACCTTGATCACGCGCTAAAAAAATCATTTTCTTCCCGTGTACCCAAGGGTCTTTGGCGGTTTTGATTTTTTCATAAACATCGCTGGCATGCTCAGCGCTTTCGGACGGCACTTTCGGAAAGCGTTTCAGAATGTCTTTTACAAAAGGCAGTTTCTCGCAGCCTTTTTCAATGTAGATTTTTGACGGATGAAAAAGTTTCATGGCTTCAATTTATCGAAAAGGGTTTTGATGTCGGGTAACGTTTCCCCGCGTTTTTCAGCGCCAAGCTGCAGAATGCGTAACTTTTCATCCAACATGGCTTGCGCGGCTTGTTTTTGCTCTGCGTTTAAAATTCCGGAAGCGATGACTTCGGAAAGTGCTTTTGCGCGGAAGCGGTCCATAGCTTCGTATTGATGCGAGAGCTGGTCTTCGTGCCCGCCGTATTTTTTAAGATAGGGTTCCGGAACAAGTCCGATCGGATAGCGCGGCGCGACGCGCAGCCAAAGTTCATAGTCTTCACAGGCGGGGTAGTCTTCGCGGAAAAGACCCACTTCATCGAAGAGTGAACGATGCATCATGACGGCAGAAGGGCTGACGGCGCAAAGAGGCAGGCATTCGTTAAAAATCCAGCCGCCTTTTTTTTCATGCTTCTTCATTTTGTTAACACGCACGCCGTTGCGGATCCAGATTTCATCGGTTTGGCAAATTTGATATTCGGGGTGAGCTTCGAAAAAACGCGTTTGAGCTTCGAGTTTCCCGGGGAGCCATTCGTCGTCAGAATCGAGAAACGCGAGCCATTCGCCTTTGGAATGATAAATACCGGTATTGCGCGCGGCCGAGACACCGCGATTTTCTTGTGCGACAAATTTTAAAGGCAGAGGCCGGGTATTACCCGCCAGGCGGAAAAGATTGTGAACTACTTTTTCGGTTTCATCAGTTGAGCCGTCATCGACGACAATAATTTCAAACGGCGGTCCTTTTTGAATGAGCACCGACTGAATGGCTCTTTCCAGAATGGGGGCACGATTGTAAGACGGAATGATGACACTGATTAAAGCTTTGTCCATGCGTGTATTCTAACAGAAGCGTCTTAGCGCGCTTCTCTGGATTTTTGTTGAGGCAAGCTATGGGAGTTGGTTTAGAATGTCGCCATGCCGGAATCTAAGACAGGAAAATGGCTTTGGCGGGTTTTTTGGGCGGTGGTCATCATCAATGTTTTTGTGGTGTGCAACCATTACACGAACGATTTGAAAGCCCGCTTTCCGGATATGGATTTTTCGCGTATGCGCTGGGGATTGGCATCGTGGTACAGCGAAACCGATCCGTATATTAATAAACACACCGCCAACAACGAGGTTTTTGACGATACGGCGGATACCTGCGCGACATGGCATTTTCCTTTTCATGAAAAACTGCTCGTGATTAACGCGTTTAACGGGAAGTGGACGGTTTGCCGTGTGAATGACCGCGGGCCTGCGAAAAGGCTGAAACGTGAAATTGATTTAACGCATGCTGTTTTCCGTAAAATCTCGAAATCAAAAAGAGGACTCATTCCCGTCACGGTTATTCCCATTTCAAAGCGGAAGTAAAACCAGGGGCGCTTTAACCGGGCTTTAGGGTTGAGGGATTTTTGCCGTAAAACAAAAGTGCACAGGCGGGGTTGATCGATTCAAAGCTTGACTTAATGACCAAGCTGTTTATTATTTGTTTTCCAAGTTTGTTTACAAAATTGTAAGGGTTGATTAAATGATTATTGGTATTCCAAAAGAATCGATTGCCGGTGAAAACCGTGTCGCGCTTGTTCCCGAAACCATTGTTAAGCTGATCAAAGCCGGTTTTCAGGTTCAAATCGAAAAGAGCGCGGGTGAAAAAGCCTTTTTTCCTGATGCGGATTATCAAAAAGCTGGTGCTTCCATTGTTGCCGATGTTTATTCCGCTGATATTATCGCTAAAGTTGGCGCGCCCTCCGCGGCGGAGATTGCCAAATTAAAATCAGGCTCAGTTTATGTCGGTTTCTTAAATCCTTTAGCAGACCCTTCGATTAGCGCCGAACTTGCCAAAAAAGGCGTCACCGCCTTTAGTATGGAATTGATTCCGCGCACGAGCCGTGCCCAGAGCATGGACGCGCTTTCATCACAGGCGAATATCGGCGGCTATAAAGCTGTGCTGACCGCCGCGACTTCAATCGGTAAATATCTTCCGATGTTAACGACGGCTGCGGGTACCGTACCGCCGGCCAAAGTACTTGTCATTGGTGTGGGCGTTGCTGGTTTGCAGGCGATTGCGACCGCGAAGCGTCTTGGCGCGGTAGTAAGCGCGTTTGATATCCGCCCCGAAGTCAAAGAACAGGTGCAGAGTTTAGGCGCAAAATTTGTGGAAGCAAAAGTTGAAGTTGAAAGCGCCGCGGGCGGATATGCCAAAGAAGTCAGCGAAGAAACCAAAAAGAAATTGCAGGAAGCGCTCGCTGAAACGGTAGCAGTTTCCGATATTGTGATTACGACTGCGCAGGTGCCGGGTAAAAAAGCGCCCGTGCTTGTGACAAAAGATGTGGTCGCGCGTATGCGTCCGGGTTCGGTTGTGGTAGATATGGCCGCGGAACAGGGTGGTAACGTGGAAGGATCGAAAGCGGGAGAAACCGTGGATTTAAACGGTGTGCGCATTGTCGGCCCCGTGAATTTGCCGTCTTCAATGCCTGTGCATGCCAGCCAGCTTTATTCACGCAATATTCTTTCTTTACTCGGACTTCTTGTTAAAGAAGGCAAGCTCAATCTTGATTTCAATGATGATATTCTGAAAGGCGCATGCGTCGCGCATGGCGGCCAGGTTGTGAATGAAAGAGTGAAAGGGCTGATCAAATGAACGAATTTTTTATTAGCGGACTGATGGTGTTTATGCTGTCCGCTTTTGTCGGGCTCGATGTCATTAAGAAAGTTTCGCCGTTGCTGCACACGCCTTTGATGTCACTCACCAACGCGATCAGCGCGATTTGCATTGTCGGCGCGATTCTCGTTGCCGGCTCCAAAGAACATCCGAGTACGCTCGGAACGATTTTGGGTTCGATCGCGGTTTTTTGTTCGATGACAAACATTGTTTCCGGTTTCTTGATTACCGACCGCATGCTCAAGATGTTCAAGAAACGCAAAGAAGAGAAGGGTAAAAAAGCATGATTACCCAATTAACTTACATTGTTGCCGGAGCCCTGTTCATTCTTTCACTGCGTTTGATGAATTCGCCGGTAGGGGCGCGTAAAGGCGTTTTCTGCGGTATTGCAGCGATGGTACTCGCTGTGGGCGGAACCATGCTCAGCCCAAGCGTTGACCGTTTTGTCTGGATCGCGGTGGCGATGGTGCTCGGTACAATCGTTGGTATTCCGCTGGCGGCTGTTCCGATTACCGCGGTGCCTCAGCGTACTGCTTTATCGCATGCTTTCGGCGCTTTAGCCGCGACTTTGGTTGGTGTCGGTAAATTTTTTGTTTTCTCGCACGCGGAGTTGACTCCGTTTATCAGCGGCGCGATTGTGTTCGAAGTTTTGCTCGGCGGCGTGACTTTCACCGGCAGTATTATTGCCGCGCTGAAATTGCAGGAAGTGATTTCGGGCCGGCCGATTACTTATCCCGGACAGAACCTCGTGAATCTTTCCGTTCTTGCCGGTGCGATTATCTGCGGTATCTGGCTTGTCATTGATCCGACGCAGACTTGGGCTTTTGTCGCGGTTGTGGCGCTTGCCCTTTTATTCGGCATCATGCTCGTCCTTCCGATCGGCGGCGCGGATATGCCAACCGTGATTTCGCTTTTGAATTCGTATGCCGGTCTTTCGGCCGTGGCGATGGGTTTCGTTTTGAACAACCATCTTTTGATTATTGCCGGCGCACTCGACGGTGCCAGCGGTTTGATTCTCTCGATTATTATGTGTAAAGCCATGAACCGTTCTTTCACGAACGTTCTCTTCGGCGCTTTCGGCCAGGTTCAAAAAGCCGCGGCAGGGGATGCGGGCGAAAAAGTTCATCGCGAAGTTTCGGCCGAAGAAGCCGCGGAATATTTGAAAGAAGCGCAGAAAGTTGTGATTGTGCCGGGTTATGGCATGGCGGTTGCGCAGGCACAGCATAAAGTGCGTGAACTTTTCGATCTTTTAACGAAACGCGATATCGATGTGAAGTTTGCGATTCATCCTGTTGCGGGACGCATGCCCGGTCACATGAACGTGCTTTTGGCCGAAGCGGATATTCCTTATGACAATTTAATTGAAATGGATGAAATCAATCCCGAAATGCCGCAGGTTGATATTGTGATCGTCATCGGCGCGAACGACGTTGTGAATCCCGCCGCAAAAACGAATCCCGGCAGCCCAATTTTCGGGATGCCAGTGATTGAAGTGGATAAGGCCAAGCAGATTATTTTTATGAAGCGCGGACTTGCCACCGGTTTCGCCGGCGTGGAAAACGAACTTTTCTATAATCCTAAGACCATGATGCTTTTTGGTTCCGCCAAGGAAACAGTCGGTCATTTAGCTGCTGAATTAAAGAAAAACTAGTTTTTCTTTAATTCGGTTCTGGGCTTCGCACAACCACACCCGCTTTCAATATCCGCAGGCGTTCAATCGCGCCTCGCATCTACGGCCTTTTGAGTTAGCCGGAAAATTTCTCGAAGTAAAAGACGAAGTTATTCTTTTCTAAGATCAGGGTAGAGGATGCCAAAGCCGCGTTGAATGGTGGGGTCGCTCATCACGCTTTTACGGATAATCCCGTCATACAGATAGTTTGCCAGGCTTAAAAAAATCATCGTCTGATCCAGCATCAGATAGACTTCCGCGTTTTTTTTGCTCTGCAAATCAATGCTGTCGCGATAGCCCCATTTTTTTTCACCGGTCGGCTTTCTCAAACCCAATTTGTCTAACGCACGCATGTTTTGAATAACTTCTTCAGGAAAATCTTCAATCGAAAGAATTGATGCGTGCGGTGTCACGACGCGGTCGGTGATACGACCCCAGCCGCGGTATTCACCCCAGGGCGCTTCGCAGGCGGACCAGCCCCAGACATCAGATTGAATTTGTTGCGCATGCGCGATTTGTGCGGAGGTAAAATTCTTTGCGGATGCTCCCGCGGGGGTATTTTTTTCATCCAAAAAAATACCGGTGATGTATTGCATGAACAGTCCGCCGCCCTGCCAGCCAGGTTCCAAGTAAGAGTAACCGTATTTTTCTTCTTTATTCCAGTTCAGCGCTTCCCAGTGTTCGCGCGGAAAATCACCTTTGGCGATGCCGTAAAAGCTGAGAAAGCGCGTGTCGGCACCCGCAAGATTGTGATACCAAGTGCCCCAAGGTTGTTTGATTGTGAAGTTTTTCTTTTGTGTGTCGTATCCGCCTTTAAGCCATTTTGTCGCGGAATCATAAAAGGGTTTGAAATCAAAGCGTGCGAGATAAGCTTCAATTTGCAATGCCATTTCGGGATAAAGTTTTTTTACGGCAAGAAGCGACGCAATCAGGTTTCCCAAATGATCAGCGTAAGAAAAGGCCGGGCCGTTGGCTTGGGCGAGTGTTGAAACATCCGCCCAGGTCACGGGAAAACCGCGCCACTGCGGAATTTTTTCAAGCGAAGCGAAAGCTTTTTGGATTTTTTTTAGCGCCTCGTCGCGGCTGATGATTCCGGTTTCTCCCGCGGCCGCGATCGAAGCGAGATAAAAACCGATGTTCGTCGTTGAAGTGGCTTTTCTATCGATCCGGTTGGAGTCATAAGGAAGACCGGTGGCCGGTTCGGTTAATTCATCGATAAACGAGAAAGTCTCCCTGTAAATGGTTTCGAGGTAGGCTTGGTCCTCAGGGTTTGCGGCCATACCAGGAAAAACAGCTGAAAAGCTTAAAACCAGGCCGAACAGCAGGGGGAAACGGTATTTTCGCATGGATGATTATAATGATCCGGCGGGGGCGAAGACCATCAAATTGTGCTAAAATGCCCCTTTCTTAAAGGAGTTTTTTTATGAAAGATTATTCTGCGCTTACTTTACAAAACTATCTTGATGAGCTTGCCAGTGATGCCCCGATTCCGGGCGGCGGGAGTGTTTCGGCTTATGCCGCGGCTTTAGGCTTGGGTTTGATTCAAATGGTGGCGCGTATCACTTTAAAGCGCAAAATCAAGCCGGATTTATCCGCCGAAGAGAAAGCTGAAGAAGATAAAAAGCGCGCCAGCCTTCAGAAAATTATCGATGAAGTGGAAATTGTCAAAAAACAGGCGATGGAAATCGTTTCAACCGATCCGCAGGTTTATGACGAAGTGATGGGCGGTTACGCGAAAAAAGCAACCGACGCGGAGATGGATCAATTGTTACTGAAAGCTTTTCATATGCAGGCGGAACTGGCGCATGAAATCGCGCAGGCGCTGGATTTGAACGGCAAATTAGCCGGGCTTGTCAAAGGCGCGATTAAAAACGATTTGATTGTGGCGCAGCAGCTTTTACGCGCGGCGTTTCAGGGGGCTTATCATACGGCGCATATTAACGTGGTTTACATTAAAGACGCCGAGCAGAAAAACAAGGCCGAAGAAGTATTGGCTAAAACCCGTTTGAATTTTGGCATTACGGGTGCAGCGTCTTAACGCGGTGGAATTTTTGATTTAAATTGTTCAATCTAAAAAAGGAAAACTATTCATGAGTTTATCTGTGAATGCGAAGTTGCTCGAAGGAAAAACGCTCGCGGCTCAAATGCAAAATGAAATCCGTGAATTTGTGGTGCAGGCGCCCGGACGGATTTGTCTCGCGGTAATTGAAACCAAAAAAGATCCTTCCGCGGAATGGTATATGGGCGCGCAAGAGAAGCTGGCAGCCAAGCTGGGCATTGAATATTTAAAAACACCCTGTGAAGAAGTACCTGATGAGGGTTCGTTGATTATGAAAATTCGTGAGTATTCGGAAGATCCGTTTGTGCACGGTATTTTTCTTTCTATGCCGCTCCCCACGAGTTATTCGTCCAACCGTGTGATTGAAGCCATGGATCCGAAAAAAGACGTTGAAGGCATTCATCCTTCTACTTTGGGATTGATTGTGATGCGCCGTCGCGTTTCCGTTCCGCCGACGGCTTACTCGGCCTATTTATTGGCGAAATCGACGAATATTCCTTTGATGGGAAAACGGGCGCTTGTGATCGGACAAAGTGCGATTGTTGGCCGTCCCTTGGCGATTCTTTTGGGTGAAGAGCGTATGACGACAACGATTGCGAACGCAGGGACGACGCCCGCTGACTTACAAAAATTTGTCTCAGAAAGTGACTTTGTGTTTGCCGCGGTGGGAAAACCCGGTCTTGTCAAAGGCGAGTGGGTGAAGCCGGGTGCCGTGGTTGTGGATGTCGGAACAACCGAAGTCAACGGCAAGCTCGTGGGCGATGTTGATTTTGAAGAAGCCTGCAAAAAAGCGGGATTTGTGACGCCGGTTCCGGGCGGAGTCGGTCCTTTAACCACCACGCTTCTTTTTAAAAACCTGGTCAATTTAATTCAAAGCCATTCTCATAAGAAATAGCGAATTTCTTCGGATGAAAAAAATAAAAGATTTGGCCGCTCAGAAAAAGCGCCATGAAAAAGTGACGGTATTAACGGCGTATGATTATCCGACCGCGCGCATTTTAGATGATGCCGGCATTGATATTCTCCTGGTCGGAGATTCTTTGGGTATGGTCCTGCGCGGCGAAGAAACAACGCGCGGGGTCACCATGGATCACATGGTTTATCACACGCAGGCCGTGACACGCGCCGTCAAAAATGCGCTGGTCGTCGCGGATATGCCTTATCGTTCTTACCGCACGCCCGCGGAAGCGGTGAAGAATGCCAAACGCCTCATAAAAGAAGGCGGGGCGGATGCCGTGAAGCTGGAAGGTGGCAAGCGGATTGAAAAACAAGTTGCCGCGATTTTGAAGGCTAAAATTCCCGTGATGGGGCATATCGGCATGACACCGCAAAGCGCAGCGACGGCCAAAGATTTTAAAGTTCAGGGCCGTACCGTGAGGGAAGCGGATTTGATTTTAAAAGACGCCGAAATTTTGGATGCGTTGGGTGTTTTTGCGATGGTGCTGGAATGTGTGCCCACGGATTTGGCGCAAATGGTTACAGTAAAAACAAAAGCCGTCACGATCGGAATCGGTGCGGGACCGGAGACGGACGGACAGGTATTGGTTATTAACGATATGCTCGGCATAAGATCCAGTGTGAAGCCGCGGTTTGTGCGCGAATATACGCATTTAGAGACGGAGATTCATGAAGCCGCGCGCGAATTTATTGATGATGTCCGCAGTTTGCATTTTCCCGCCGCGGAAGAAAGCTTCACATGACAGCCTCGACCGACAACCGGATTTTGATTGTTGAACGAGATGAGACAACGCGTGAAATGATGCGGATGCGCCTTGTGTCGCGTCATTATGAAGTGGTTTGCTGTGATAAAGCGGATGCTGCCCTTAAAACCCTCGACCGTGAATCGTTTGATTTGATTATTGTTTCCCGCGATTTGGAGTTGATCGCGGGACAAACCCTGATTCATACCATCCGGGCTAAGCCGCATTTAACCGCGGTGCCGGTTTTGATCATGATTCAGGAAAGCCAGGTCACGGAATTACTGCTTTCCTCCGAAAAAGGTTACGATGATTTTTTAACCAAGCCCGTAAATCCCTTTTTGCTGCAGCTGCGCGTCAAAATGAACGTGGAGCGCGTGCGTGAACGCGTGGAAGTGAACGCGCTGACTTATTTGCCGGGCAATCACGCGATTGAAAAAGTCGTTCAGAAGAAAATCAAAAGCGGCGAGAAGTTTTCGGTTATCTACATTGATATTAATCATTTCAAATCGTTTAATGACCGTTACGGGTTTCGCCGCGGCGATGATGTGCTGCGTCATACCGCCAAACTTTTGACCGCGGTTGCCCGCGAGCTGAACAGTCAGGGCGATTGTTTTGTGGGGCATATTGGAGGCGATGATTTCATCGCGGTGACTTCGGTTGAGCTGGAAGAAAAATTCGCGCGTAAATTTATCGATGATTTTGACCGCATTATGCCCACGTACTACAGCGAAGAAGATCAGAAACGCGGCTTTGTTCGGGCAAAAAACAGAGCCGGGAAAATGGAAGATACGCCTCTGATGTCCTGTTCCGTTGCCGCGTGCACGAATTTATACCGCACCTACCAAAGCTTGGCGGAGGTTGCGAGCGATGCCGTGGAAGTGAAGTCTTTTTTAAAGACTCAGCCCGGAAGTCATTATTTGCGTGACCGCCGTTCCGCTCCGCCGCCGAAATTAGAAGACATCGAAGAGTTTATTAAAAAAGAAATTCCCGATCCGAATCGCAAAGCGATTGATCCTTTGGGACAGATTTTGCTTGGCGCGGGGCTACTCACTGAAGCTCAGCTGGAGTTGGCTCTGAAGAAACATTTTGAAACGGGTCAACGGCTTGGGCAATGTTTGATCAGTATGAATTTGGTTTCAAGCGAAGATGTAGGGCGCATGCTTGAAAAGCGTTTGAATGTGCCTTATTTCAGTTTGAAAAAATGGCGCCCATCAAGAGAAGTGTTAAGAATGTTTACTTTTGATTTTGTGACGGCGCATCGCGTGGTTCCGGTTGAAGTGACCGACGGCATGATCAAGCTGGCGATGTGTGACCCCTTTGATTTGAAGCTGCTTGACCGCGTGGAACAAATCACCCGGCTTAAGCCCGTGCCGTGTTTAACTTTGGAAGATGAATTTGAGATTTTTTTGAGCGAGAATTTCAAAGCTCAGGATGTAAGGTCGTGATGACTTCGACGGTTTATTTAAATTTAATCGTGAGCGGTTTTTTTTATCTTCTCGCGTCTTTTCTTTATATTTTTTCTTTTTTTCGTTCAGATTCGCGGTGGGAAACCAAAGGGTTTGCCTGCGTCCGCATCGGATTTCTGGGAGCGTCTGTTTTTCTTGGGTTGGAAGCATGGAAACACGGTTTTGCTTTTCCGATTCTCAATTTTTCGCATGTCATCGCTTTTTTCTCTTGGGCGCTGGCGTTTTTATATTTAATTCCGCTGATGCGTCTGCAGACGCAGTCGTTTGGCTTGATTCTTGCGCCGATTTTGTTTGTGCTCAACCTTGCCGCGGTTTTGCACTCCGGAGACGCGACTTACCGTCTTGAAGTTTCGGTTTATTTCGCCCTGCATATTATTTTCGCTTTTTTCGCTTACGCTGCTTTTACGCTCTCATTTACGGCCGCATTGCTTTATTTGATTCAGCATCGTGAACTTAAAAAAAGACACCCAGGGGCTTTTTACCACAAATTGCCTAACCTTGATGCATTGGATTCGCTGTCTTATATCCCCATGGCGTTGGGCGCGGTACTGCTTGCTTGCGCTGTGATTGTCGGATTGTTTTGGGCTAAAGACACCTATGGCTATTATTGGCTGAATGATCCCAAAACGTGGCTGACTTTAATCACTTTGGCATTGTATGGTTTTCTGATCGCGTTGCGATTCGGAGCTCAGACGCGCAAATCAAGATTGGCTTTGATGGGACTGCTTATATTTGTTTTTATGATTATGAGCTTTGTCGGCGGCCGGTATATGAACGGCAAGCATAGTATGGTTTTGACTGAGACGCAGTCCAGTGATGCGTTTGCGCTGCAGGCGCAGAGCAAAAGGACACCGTGAGTTTTTTTGCTTCAGGTGTGAGTTATAAAAACTGCCCTGTAGAAATCCGCGAGAAATTGCATATTTCCGAGCCGTTGCTTGGCCCTGCTTTTGAATTTATAAAAAAACAACCCGCTGTTTCGGAGTGCGTCATTCTTTCAACCTGCAACCGCGTTGAGTTCTACGGTGAAGCAGAAGATGAAGCGGGATGGCAGTCTTTTTTGAAGAGTTACTGGACGGATCAGCGGCAAATGCCTCAAAGCGTTCTCGATTCTTTCTATCATTTTCGCAACATAGACGCGGTTCAGCATTTGTTCCGTGTGACCGCGGGGCTCGACTCTCTGGTGGTCGGTGAAAACGAAATTTTAGGTCAGGTAAAAACATCTTTTCGGCAGGCACATGAAGCCGGTGCGGTGCACTCGGTGCTTTACCGCTTATTTGAAAAGTCATTAAAGGCGGGGAAAGATGTCCGCGCGCAAACCCGCATCAGTGAAGGCGCCGTGAGCGTCCCTTCCGCCGCGGTAGAGCTTGCGGAAAAAATATTCGGAAATCTGAACGGTGAAAAAATCATGGTGATCGGGTCGGGTGAAATGGCCGCCTTGGCGCTGGATAACTTACGTACTGCCGGGGCGTCGCCCGCTTTTGTCGCGAGCCGCAATCAGACAACCGGTTCGGCATTGGCCGCCCAGTTTGGAGCGGAATGGATTTCGATGGAACAGATTTTGACGCACTTGGGGCGTGTGGATATCGTTCTTTCTTCGACTTCATCGGACGAACCCATTTTGAAATTTGACGAAGTTCGTCAGGCGGTTGCCGCGCGCAGAAGCAAGCCGCTTTTTTTAATTGATATCGCGGTTCCGCGGGATATTGATCCTTGTGTGCATGAGCTTGAAGCTGTTTATCTTTACAATGTGGATGATTTGCAAAGCGTGATGGATGCTAATTTGCATTTGCGCCGTAAGCAAATCGCGGAAGCGGAAAAAATCGTGGTGTCCGCGATGCATGAGTTTGAAAGCTGGCTTGAAAGTTTGCGCGCGCGCCCGGCCATGGACCGTTTGGAGACGCATTTGGATAAAATTTTATCGCAGGAACTTGAGCGGCTTGCGGGACGGGCGGATTTGGATCAGGAGCTGATCCGTGAAACCCAACACCGCATTAAATCAAAAATTTTGCATGAACCATATCAGCGCATTAAAGAAGCTTCTAAAAACGGCGGCGTGAAGCGCTACCTTGAAGCCATCTCTTCGCTGTTCAATCTTAAATGAGCGCTCTGTGCTGTTATGTGTAGCCTCTGTAAAACAACCGGCATGACGGCTCAACCGGCAAAAGTATACCCATGAGCAACAGCATGAAAATCAGAATTGGCACTCGCGGCAGTAAATTGGCGCTTTATCAGGCGGAATTGGTTCAGGCGTATTTACGTAACAGTGCGGGCCTCGCGGATATTGAAATTGTTGTCATTAAAACTTCAGGCGATATGATTCGTCAAAAAAATCCGGTTCCGATGGAAACAAAGCGGATTTTTACGAAAGAAATCGAAGAAGCTCTTTTGGTGGACCAAGTGGATATTGCCGTGCATAGCGCCAAAGATTTAGCGGCTAAAATGCCGGAAGGGCTCATGATCGGCGCGGTGCTCGAGCGGGAAGATCCGCGCGATTGCTTTATTCATCCCGACGGAAAAAAATTGGGTGATTTGAAGGAGGGAGCTGTGATCGGAACCAGCGCGCTGCGCAGGCAAACTCAGCTGCTTCGTTTTTACCCTTATTTAAAGGTGGAGAATATCCGCGGCAATGTGGATACGCGGCTTAAAAAAGCCATGAACCGGGAATGCGACGGAATTTTACTCGCTTACGCTGGAATTAAAAGGCTGGGGCTTCAGGAAAGCGTCAGTGAAATTTTGGATGAAAAAATGTTTTATCCCGCGCCGGGGCAGGGCGTGATTGTTGTGCAATGCCGCAGTAAGGATCAAGCCGTGCTTGATTTGCTGCGCTCCATTCATCATGATGATAGCGGTAAATTATTGCAAGCCGAACGCGTTTTCCTGACGGAATTAGAAGGCGGATGCCAGTTGCCGTGCGGAATCAGAACGCGGATTAACGGCCCGCGCATGGAAGCGTCCGGCGTTCTTCTCTCGCCCTATCAGCCTCAATGGGTTGAAGCTGATTTTGTGGGGCAGTCGGATAATCCCGATGAAGTGGGGCTGCAATTAGCCCGCCGTATTCTTGAAACAGGCGGAAAAATAATTTTAGAAGAGATTCGCGGCAAAGCCGGTCAAAAAATGAACAAAGCTTACGGCGACGGAGAAAACGTATGATCCCGAAAAAAAATCGTAACACTCACCGCCGTCCGCGTGTTGCGACTCATGACGCGAATTATGAGCTCAAAGCCGCGCAGAAAAGGCTGGGGAAAGTTTTTCTTGTCGGCGCGGGGCCCGGTGATCCGGGGTTATTGACTTTGCGCGGATATGAAGCTTTGCGTCAGGCGGATGTCGTGCTTTATGACGCGCTGGTTCATTCGGTTATCGTTGATTATGCTGAGCGCGCGGAAAAGGTATTTGTGGGCAAGCTGCCTCATGCTAAACATTGTAAGGCACCGGATCAGGATGAAATTAACCGCAAGTTAGTGGAATATGCCCGTCAGGGTAAGCGGGTTGTTAGATTGAAGGGCGGAGACCCGTTTGTGTTCGGACGAGGAGGAGAAGAAGCGGAGTATCTTCGCAATCATGATATTGCTTTCGAAATTATTTCCGGCGTCAGCGCGGGTTTTGCGGTGCCGGCATTCGCGGGAATTCCTGTAACGGACCGGCGTTTTACTTCCGCGGTTGTTTTTGTGACCGCGCACGAAAATCCGGAGAAGCAAAGTATTTCGGTTGATTGGAAAAAGTTAGCCCAACTTCAAGCAACACTCGTTTGTTTTATGGGCGTCAAAAGTTTGCCGGAAGTCGCGCGTCAATTGGTGCAAGGCGGCAAGCCTTCATCAACACCTGTTTGTGTAATTGAATGGGGGACTTTGGCGCGTCAACGCGTGGTGGAAGGAACTTTGCAGAACATTGCTTTGCGCGCGCAATCTGAAAAAATAGAATCACCGGCTTTGACCGTGATCGGCGAAGTGGTCAGTTTAAGAAAAACACTGGATTGGTTTGGGCGTAAACCTTTGATCGGAAAGCGAATTTTAATTACCAGGGCGACTGCGGATGCAGGACCCTTTCGATCGATGCTGGAAGCCGAAGGCGCGGTGGTATGTGAAGCCCCGATGATTAAGATTGAGCCGGCGCGCAATCCCGACCCTCTGGATCGTGAAATCAAAGAAAGAATGAGCCGCTTTGGCTGGATTTTATTTACAAGCGTCCACGCGGTGGAGCATTTCTTTTCACGGCTTAAAAGTTTGGGGCTGGATAGCCGCGCGCTTGGAAAAAGTAAAATTGCCGCGGTGGGAGATAAAACAACTGAAGCTTTGCGCGCTTGCGGACTTGAACCTGATCTTGTTCCGCGGGCTTTTCATTCTCGTGAGCTTTTACGGGAATTACAGGAAAAATATTTTGTGCGCGGACAAAAATTTTTATGGCCGCGCGCGGATATTGCGCCGCTTGATTTGAAAACCGAACTTGAGCAAGCCGGCGCGGAAGTGACGGATATTATTCTTTACCATACGGTTGCTGATCCCGAGGGGCAGCAGCGCGTGGCAGAGATTTTAAACGCGGGACCGCTCGACTATGCTGTTTTTACGAGCGGGTCAGGCGTTAAGAATTTTTTTAAAGGCGTAAGCGCGAAAGAAATTCAACAGATTAAAGATAAAGTCGTCAGCATTGGGCCGCAAACATCGCAAGCCTTGCGTGAGTTTAAGGTTTCAATTCTTGCCGAAGCTAAACAGCATAACCTCGACGGATTGCTGCAAACGCTTCAAGATTTAAGCGTGGGAATCTCCACGGTTTCCGGAAGGGTGAGCGAACCTTTAAGACGCGGTGCTGTTCAGCCCCCGCGTTCAGCCGTGAAAGAGGATCTTAAAAAGAAACCGGAAGCTGTTGCGCCTAAATCCCCGTTAGCCTCGCGCGTACAAGAAGCAAAAGCACGGATTCAGTCTCATGCCCCGCGCACAGCCGCTCCGAAAGTTCAGCGCTTCGCTCCGCGTCCCCGCCGCGCAAAATAATTCCGCCGCGAACTATAGAAGTTAACTCAAAAGGTTTTGGATGCAAGGCATCCGCGAAATGAACGCGGGAGGCATAGTGAGAAATCTATGTTGACCAAGTGAGTGAGCGGATAACGCAGCAGACGAACCTTTTCAGTTAACTTAGCCGAACACCCATTGCATGGGTTTGTGGAAGGAGTAAAGATTCAACCCTGTCATCTGCCAACCCTCGGGCATGATTTCTTCCGGCCATTTAAGATGAGGCGAAAGTTCTTTTGCGGTTGAGTTCAGCGGAAAAACTTCATTTTCAAAGACGATCCAAAGAGCTTTGCGCTCAATGCCGCGCCCGTCTTTCTTTTTGGTGTGAATAAAAATTCCTTTTCCATTGGGGTTTTCACGGGCTTTCAAATCTCTGACCTGAACATGCATGCTATGCGCAATAATATTTGAGGCGACCAGCTGAACAGCATCTTGTTTTAAGTGGGGCTGTTTGACTTCGTATCCGGCAAAGGCAAGACCTGCAATGATGATCCAAACCGCTAGTTTTTTTAATATAAAAAGCATTCGTTATCCTTTTTGCTATCCTAAAAATAAGATAGCACATGAATTCTAATTGGGAAGGGCGTATTCAAAAATCTTTTAGGAAGCCTCTTTTATATGTATTTATTGCATATTTAATATAAGTAATATAAAATAATCAAATGAGTTCAAATTCAATGTATAGCGAAATCAGGGCCGCCATGATTGCCAGTCAAATGGATCTTTCTTTCCGCAAAGAAGTGATTCGGCAGGTTACCGAAGGTGCTGTGCTTTCCGAGCTGATGAAGCAATGGGAAGCAGAGAAGCAGCCGGAGATCTGCGGTGTTCTCGAGAAGTTTCAGCCGGAGCGTGAAATTGAAAAGGGGCTGGCGGAGAAAATCGAATTTCTTTCCATAACGGATTCGCGCTATCCCGAACTATTAAGCCAAATCGAAGATGCTCCGCTCATTCTTTACGCCCGTGGACAGATTGAAATGGCGCATGATTTATCATTTGCGGTTGTGGGCGCGCGGCATGCCAGCTTTTACGGCATGGAACAAGCGCGCCGATTTTCGCGCGTTTTATCGGATGCGGGGTTGACGATTGTTTCTGGCATGGCACTGGGGATTGATCAGGCGGCGCATGAAGCAGCGCTGAAAGGTTCCGGACGAACAGTTGCTGTTTTGGGCTGCGGCGTGGATGTGATTTATCCTTCTGAAAATGAATCTCTGTATCACCGCATTGCCGAGCAGGGGCTTGTCTTAAGCGAGTATCCGTTCGGTGCGGAACCGCGCGCGTATCATTTTCCAAGGAGAAACCGCATTCTTTCCGGATTGTCATTGGGAGTGTTGGTTGTGGAAGCGCATGAAAGAAGCGGCTCTTTGATTACGGCTTATCAGGCGCTTGAACAGGGGCGCGAAGTGTTTGCTATGCCGGGGCCGGTGCATCACATTACTTCGCGCGGGACGCACCGCTTAATTCGTGAGGGAGCCGAACTTGTGGAGGCGCCGGAAGAAATTTTGATGGCCATGGCAGGATCTTCGCATCTTTCGGTCAATTCGAAGGAACGGCGGCAGAAAAATTTTCAGTTCACGGAAGAATTTGCCGCAGGCAAGGTTATCCCGGAAGAGCAGTATGAAAAAGAAGAAGATGAGCGCCATAAAAAAATTGTTAAGTTGCTTATGAAGCAAAGCCGCGATTATGACGGTTTGTTGGAGTTTTCCGGTATGAGCCCGAGTGATTTTGCGACGGTGATGACTGAGCTTGAGGTCGAGGGAAAGGTTCGAAAAAACTTCTCAGGCTATTATGAACTAGGGTGATTTGAGTTACTTTGGCTGAATGGGAACTCATAAGGAACGCGGTGATAAGAATGACAGTTGGTGAGTGCTGACTATTGAAGGAGGGGTTTTTTTGGTAAAATTTTTATAATATTTGACCAAAAAGGCTTTCAGTTGTACTCTTATTCGAGAGACAGCCTGTTGTTTCGCGCTATTTTAAATAGATTGAAAGGAGTTCCTTATGTCAGAACATGTATCCGCCCCGGTCGGCAAAAGAATCGTCGCGGGCTTAATTGACTTTGTTGTTGCTCCCGTTGTGATCGGCATTGTGCTCGGTCTTTTATTTGTTGTTTTGGGCAACGCGATTCCTGAATCCGTACGCTCAGTTATTCTTATTCTAGCGAACATTATCTGGTTGATTGTGCGCGACACCGTGTTCGCACCCGGCCGTTTAATTATGAAGCTTAAGCTTGTCAGTTTGACTTCTGACAAAGTGAGCTTGGGACAGGCTGTTTTGCGTAACATTCTGTTGATTATCCCGGTTGTTTTGATTGTGGGATACATCCTTGAGCTTGTGTGGGTTTGCGTGAAGGGACACCGTCTCGCTGACACATGGGCTAAGACACAGGTAGTTGAGGCCTGATACGAAAAACAAAGTATTTGTTTGTATTAAAAAAGCCGCAAATCCGAAAGGGTTTGCGGCTTTTCTGTTTTCATTTGCTCTGAGCTGTAAGCCGGAGTTTGCTCCGGACCTATGGTCGTATGACCAGAGCTCAACCGCGTAAACATTTAGTTTTTAATTTCTGTTTGTCGCAGGTTTGGTCTGTTGTCTGATTTGTGGTATCTTTTTAGGGAGGTGAGAAATGGCAAAAAAATCCGCAAAGCCTAAGCAGTCAAAAAGACGTTCGTCTCCCGATAATCCGCTTCCCGTTTATACCGAAATTGCCAAGCTCAAAAAAACTTTGCACGATTTAGGCAAAGAAAAAGAAGGACTAGAAGCGCGCACCCAAGAGCTTGAGATTCATGTTGGCCTTATGATTCGTTTACTGACGACGCTTTGCATTGAAAAATTCGGAATGAGGGTCGGTGTTTTGAAACGTTTAATCAAGCAAGCTGAACAAGAAGCGATTCGCGATTCACAGATTATCCAGCTCGAGAATTGGTATCAGATGAATCCCAAGAGCAAAAAAGATAAACCGCAAACTCCTCCGCCTGACGCGCCCGGTGATCCTTGGGAGAATATTTCGTAGAACGAAGAAGCAAGAACCAGGAACCAGGTGAGCTAAGATTTATGGTTCTTGCTCCTTGGTTCTTAGTTCGTAGGTTTTGCGTCCGATAATCTCATGTTTACAATCCCGCCAAAATGCCGATACAATATGCCACTTTAAGTTGTATTGATCAGTTGAGACGGTGTTTATGGAAATTCTTTTAAATGGCGATAAGCGGGTGGTAGCTCAAGGGTTAACGCTTGCCAAATTGCTTGAAAGTCTCGAAATTCGCACTGGTTCTGTGGCTGTTGAACACAATGAAAAAGTCATCCCTCGAAAGAGTTTAGAGCAAGTTGCTTTGAACTCCGGAGATAAGGTTGAAATAGTTCGTTTTGTGGGTGGTGGCTAGCGTTTCGTAAAAATTGAAATGACGAGTTCGTCATTTCAAAACAATACGCAACGCTGTGCCGAATCTACTGAAGAAACAAGTAGTGATTCGGCCTAGTGTTTCTTAGTGGATGAAATGACGAGTTCGCCATTTCAAAAAAAGGAAGCCTGGCACAAGCTAAAGGGAATATGGATAAACGAGCGCAAAATTTTCTCCAGTTTCTCAAAACGGAGAAGGGCTATTCCGAGCACACGCTGAAAAACTACGCGATTGATTTGCGTGAGTTTTTCGCGTTTTTAGGAACGCGGTCTTTAGAGACTGTGACCTACCTCGAAGTACGCGCCTTCCTCGCGGTTTTGAAAGATAAAAATTACAGCAAGAGTTCGATCGCGCGTAAATTGGCGTGCATTCGCTCCTGCTTTAAGTATCTCGCGCGCGAAAACGTCATCCAAACTAACCCCGCAGCTGGAATCCAAACCCCGAAACGCGATAAGCGTCTTCCTGATTTTTTAAATCAGGAAGAAATGTCGAATCTTCTCGAGGCTCCCTCAAAAGGGTCATGGGAAGAGAAGCGTGATAAAGCCATTATGGAAATGCTCTATAGTTCCGGTTTGCGCGTCAGCGAACTTGTCGGGTTAAATCAGGCTGATGTTGATTTATCCGGCGGCTTACTGCGTGTGCGCGGAAAAGGAAAGAAAGAGCGGATTGTTCCGGTTGGCCGTGTCGCGATTACCGCCATCAAAAGCTATTTCGAAGCAAAATCCCCGAGAGATGCCGGCGATTCGTTGGAAAAGCCGGTTTTTAAAAACAGGTTGGGCGGGAGACTGACAGACCGCAGCATTCGGCGCATGATTTTAAAATACACGCGCCGCATTGCTTTGGCCAAAGATGTTTCTCCGCATATGCTCCGTCATTCTTTCGCAACGCACATGCTTGACCGCGGCGCTGATTTGCGCAGTGTTCAGGAGCTTTTGGGTCACGAAAATCTTTCGACGACTCAGATATATACGCATGTGACGACGAAGAGGTTGAAAGAAGCGTATGCCGCAGCCCACCCTCGAGCTTGAAAATCGTTTGATAAAAGATCATCTGCTGCATCGCGAATGTCGTTTCTTTGCTCAGCGTATTTTTCTATACGCCTCCGCAGAAACTTATTCGCTCTTTGCATCTGATCTTTTCTGAAACGATTTTCCGAAGCGGAAATTGGTTGGATTCATTTGTCTTTGTTTTTTGATTTTTTATATTTTTTGCCTGCGCTGGTTTACGCGCCGGTTTTCTTTTTGAAGAGCCGCCGTGTCGGTGAAAATCCCGTCACTCTTTTTTCTGAAAGATGGGGGATTTACGCGTCTGAGAAATTAGCGAAAATTTCCGGAAAAAAAATTCTGTGGATTCATGCCGTGAGCGTCGGTGAAGTGGTCGTCGCGCGTAGTTTCATAAGCTCACTACGCCAAGTGCAGTTGCGCGATAGCGCAGAGCACCAGAATATTTCAGCCTCTGAGTCTGCGACTCAACCAGCACCGTATCACTTTGTTTTGACCACAGTCACGCCCACCGGTCAAAAGCTGGCGCGGCAAGCGGAGGCTGAAGATTTAACCGCGTTCTACGTGCCTTTTGATTTCTCCTGGTGTGTGAACGCTTTTCTTCAAGCTGTAAAACCCGCGGCACTGGCGCTGGTTGAAACAGAAATTTGGCCTAATTTAATTTTGCAATCCGCCGCAAAAAATATTCCGATCTGTTTAATTAACGCCCGGCTTTCTGAGAAATCATTGCAAGGCTACTCGCGTATCCGTGTTTTATTTCAAAATATTTTTTCAAAAATTCAACTTGTTCTCGCGCAGGAAGAATCTGACGCGCGGCGTTTCCGTGACTTGGGAATTGCTGAGAACCGGGTTCTGGTGATGGGGAATATTAAATTTGATACAGCGGTACCGAGCTTGGTGCCGGAAGCGTTTCAGCGCGCGCGTGTTGGTATTGCGGAAAACGACTTTGTGTGGGTCGCGGGAAGTACGCATCCCGGCGAAGAAGAGAGTCTTCTCCGTGTTTTTTCACGTTTGCGCCGTAATCATCCCAAGATGAGAATGATTTTGGCGCCGCGTCATGTTGAGCGGACCGAAGAAGTTGCGGTGATTTGCGCGAAATCTCAGCTTAAAACCGTTTTATTTACCGACGTTCAGATTAAGGCATCTGACGTTTGGGACGTCATGGTGGTCGACCAAATTGGTGTTTTGAAAAATGTGTACGCGTTTGCGAATTTTGTTTTTATGGGCGGAAGCTGGATTAAGCACGGCGGACAAAACCCGATTGAGCCGGCAGTATTTGATTTGCCTATTTTACACGGCCCGCATATTTTTAATTTTAAGCAAATTTACACGATTTTTGATGAAGCCGGCGGCGCTTATTGCGTTGCCGACGAAGAGAGTTGTTTTCAAAGAGTGGAAGCATTTTTAAATCAGCCTGAACTGGCTTTCAAAACCGGACAGCGTGCCGGTGAGACGGTAAAAAAATATCGCGGAGCCGGACTAAAGCAGGCGCAACGGATAATGGAATTGATTCAAGATCAGAAAGGATCAGCACAATGAGTATTCAAGGGTTAGCTAGAGATATTATGGAAGGAACCGCTCCGGATTGCTTTGGGGCAAAACTTTTAACGCCGTTTTTATCGGTGGGGGAATGGTTTTACCGTAAAGGGTATGAAAAAGACCGCGATCAGTATTTGAAAAATCCGGCGGCTCGTGCCCGGCTCGCTTTTCCGGTTATCAGCGTCGGAAACTTAACCTGGGGCGGCACCGGCAAAACACCGTTGGTTGAAGCGATCGCGAGGAAAGTGTTGGCGGCTAAAAAAACGCCTCTGATTTTATCCCGCGGATACAGTCACGATGAAGTGGAGCAGATGAAAAGCCATTTAGAAGGCGCGCTAATGGCTTCCGGTAAGGACCGCGTGTTGGCCGCGAAAGAAGTTTTGCGCGATTATCACGTTGATTTAGGCGTGCTGGATGACGGAATGCAGCATTGGCCGATTGAGCGTGACTTAGAAATCGTTACGATTAACGCGCTTAATCCTTTCGGTAACGGAAGACTGATTCCGCGCGGGATTTTACGCGAACCCGTTACCGCGCTTGAACGGGCGCATATTGTGGTGCTGATGCACGTCAATTTTCTCAAAACGCAGGACTTGCGTGATTTGCGTAAAAAAGTGGCTGAATTTGCACCTCAAGCAAAGTTAGTTCAGGCGTACATTGAGCCGCTTTTTTTCTATCGCGGACGCGATCATTTGCGCGTTTCTCTGGAGAAAATGCGCGGTAAGCGAGTGACTGCCTTTTCCGGCATCGGCGCGCCGAGAACTTTTCAGCTTATTTTGCAGCGTTCCAAAGTGAAGCCGGTGCGCAGCTTTGAGTACCGTGATCACTATGAGTTTAAGAAAAAAGACCTTGAGGAAATCAAAAAAATCAGCGATTTGGCGGACGCGGAGGAAATCGTGACGACCGAGAAAGATTTTTACCGTTGTAAAAAACTGCTCAGCGAAACTTTGGACCCGCTTGTGCTCGCGACACGCGTTCAGTTTATGTCCGGAGAAGACATTTTGGATGACGCGATCATGAATCTGGTTGGAGTGAAACGGCGCTGACGCAAGCAGGCAAATTTTTAAAGTATGAATTCAGAACAGAAAGACAAATTTTATGCCGGCTTAATGCTCGGCATGATCCGTGTTTTTAAGCGCGTTCCGCTTGAAGTAACGGGGCATCTTTTTGATTTTGCCGGCCGCTGCGCTTATTTTTTTCTTTCCAAAAAAAGACGCGATGGCTATTGGAGTATGCGTCTCGCATTGGCCGGACAACTAAGTGAAGATCAGCGCAGAAATGAATTAAGAGCCCAGTTTAGACATTTGGCGCGTGTTTTAGGGGAAGTTTTGACTTTCAAGAATTTTAATCCGGAGGAAATTCTCCGTACAATTCAGGCAAGTAATTGGGATCGCCTCACAAATGCAACAAAAGGCGGGCGTGGCGCGGTTTTGCTGACGGCGCATTACGGAAATTGGGAGTTAATGCAGATTTATTCCGGGATTCGCGGGCAGCCTGTTTTTGCTTTAGGACGGAACCAAAGATTTCCACGACTAAATGAAATTTTGGCGAGGCAGCGCGAGTTGCACGGTTCAACCATGGTCAGCCGCGGAATGAGTATGCGGGCATTATTTAAAACTCTCAAAGAAGCCGGATATGCCGGTATTTTAGGAGATGAGTCCGCGGGCCGTGACGGAGGGGTTCTGCTTCCTTTTTTCGGAAAAGTAACTTCGGTCCCGACAGGCGCTTTTGAATTAGCACGCCGGACCAATTCGGTGATTGTGCCCTGCTTTATGCTTCGAACCCACGGAGATAAGCACCATTTCTATGTAGAAGAAGCTCTTCCCGAGACAGGGAATAGTGAATCTGAAATTATCGAGAATCAGATGAAGATCTATTTGTCTTATTTGGAAAATTACATTCGCCGCTCTCCGCGGCAATGGCTTTGGCAAAATAAGCGCTGGAAATATTCCTGGACCCGTAAAATTATTATTCTATCCGATAAAAAGCCGGGGCATTTTAAGCAAAGTCAGGCTGTGGCTTCGCTCATGTCGGAGCTGGATGAGTATCATGGCAGAAAGGGGCTTACCTTTGAGACGAAGACCGTTGAAATTGATTATCATTCGGCTTTGCATGCAAAATTGCTTTTTGTTTTTGGCGGGCTGATTTTGCCTTTTATCCGCGGCCGCATGGGGCTGCTTCGTTTTTTCATCAAGCAAGCTTCGCTTGATGTTCTGGATAAAACGCATGCGGATTTTATTTTCGCTGCCGGATCGTCACTCGCGCCCTTACAGCATCTTTTTGCCGCTGAAACCGGAGCTAAAAGAGTCGTTATGATGACACCTCCGTTTCCGTACAGCTTCATGAATTATGACTTAGCTGTGATTCCGGCGCATGATCAAGGCCGGTTGCTCCGAAACAGTTTCAAGACGCGTATTTCGCCCAGCGGGTATGGCGCGCAAAATCTTTCAAAAGAAGCGGCGCACTTTGCGGCCGAAGTTCAGGGAAGCGGAGCGCCTGAGTTTGGAGTCTTTGTCGGCGGCAAAACCCGCGGTTTTGATGTGACCGGGGATGATGCGCAAAAACTTTTGAGCATTTTGAACCGTGCCGCGGCTAAAATAGGCGGATATGTTCTGACGACTTCGCGGAGAACTTCGGCGGAAGCCGTAAAAGCGCTGATGGCTCAAGCCGAAACACCGGAGCTTTGTCGGCGGCGGATTGATGCGCGTGAAGACACTCGTTCGGTTGTGGTGAAAGGAATGTTGGGTTTAGCAAAACGGATGATTGTGACCGAAGACAGTTTGGCGATGATTTCTGAGGCGGTGGCGACAGGCAAACCTGTCATTGTTGTTCGGATTAATTCCGCACAGTTGCCGCAAAAGCACCGTGCTTTTTTAGACATGCTTGAAAAAGAAAAATGGCTGACCTGCGTTGATTTAAATGATTTAGAAAAGGCATTATCTCAGCCGCCGGTATCCGTTGCGGCGGAATTTGTTCGAAAAGAAAAAGAGGCGCTGAAAGAGGCGCTTAGAAAATTACTATGAAGATTTTACAGATGCTTCCATCTTTGGAAGTGGGCGGTGTTGAGCGCGGTGTTATTGATTTGGCGCGCGGAATGAAATTGCGCGGGCATCAGGCTCCGGTTATGTCTTCCGGCGGTGCTTTGGTTGCGGAACTCAGTAAAATGGGGGTGCCGCATTATGAGTTGCCCGTGCATAAAAAGTCGCTGTCCTCGCTTTCATTGGTGTCCAAGATCGTCGAGATTATCCGCCGTGAGAGAATTGATGCTGTGCATGCGCGTAGCCGCGTGCCCGCCTGGTTGGGCTGGATTGCCGCGCGCCGCGCGAATGTGCCTTTCATTACAACTTGCCATGGCTATTACTCCACGCACCTTTTTTCGACTGTTATGGGCTGGGGCGTGCCCTTGATTGTGCCGTCCAATGTGATCGGCCGACATATGATTGAAGACTTCGGAACTTCACCCGAACATATTCGCCTCATTCCGCGCGGCGTGGATTTAAACCAGTTTAAGCATTCCACAGCGCGTTTTGATAAATCGACCAAGCCTTTGCGTGTGATTCATGTCGGCCGTTTTTCGCCGATTAAAGGGCAGGTGGAGTTTTTACGCGCGGTGCATTTGGTGCGCAGCCGTTTTCCTGATTTTGAAGTTTGGCTGGTGGGATCGGAAGGCGGAGGAAAAAATAAATACACCAAGAAAATTCATGAAACAATCCGTCAGCTCGGTCTTGAAAATACCGTAAAACTTTTAGGCTCCTCACGCAATATTCCCGAATTGATGGCGGAAACGGATTTGATGGTGATGTCGACCATTGTTCCGGAAGCTTTTGGCCGTGTGATTATCGAGGCGGGCGCGGTGGGTGTTCCGGTGATCTCAACCCGCGTGGGCGGAGTGGTGGATATTATTGAGCATGACTACAACGGATTGCTCGTGGATCCCGGAAGTATTCCGGATATGGCAGGCGCTATTTTTGAACTGCTTAAGGATCGTACCAAAGCGCGGCTTTTTGCGGACCGTTTGCGGGCTAAGGTTGAAAAAGAGTTTACAGTTGAGCGTATGGTGGAACGGACGATTGAGGTGTATCAGGAAATAGGTAAACAACAGAAAATTTTATTGATCAAGCTCGGCGCAGCGGGGGATGTCATTCTTTCCGTACCCAGTATGCGTATGCTGAAAAAAAGATATCCGCAAAGCCGTTTAACCGTGATGGTGGACAAGAACCTCGGGGGTTTAATCGCGAACGTGCCTTACGTGGATGATGTTGTCTTAGTTCAGCGTAAAAAACTTTCCAATTTCTTTTATCTTTTAAAAACAGCTAAGCGTTTGCGCGCGGAGAACTTTGATTTTTCAATTGATTTGCAAAACACTAAGTGGACGCATTTTTTGGCTTGGTTGGGCGGCGTCAAATTAAGGTTCGGATATAAGCGCGGGCCTTTCGGATTCTTTTTAAACCGCCCTGATCCTACCTTTGATCAGGCCGCGCCGCCGATCCAGCATCAATTCCGTATTTTATCCAAAGCCGGAGTTACGGAGCTCGATCAAACCCTTGAGTTGGAATCGAATGCCGAAAGCGAAAAACGCGTCGATTCTTTTTTTGCGAAAATTCCGATGGAAGAAAACACAAAAGTGATTGGATTTGTCGTGGGGTCAAGCCCCTCGTGGCCGACGAAGCGCTGGCCTTTGTCCTATTTTGAAGATTTGGCCGGGAAAATTTTAGAAAAATATGACGCACGCATTTTGCTGATCGGCTCTCCTGATGAGCAGAATATTGCGGAGCTTTTTAATCCGGCGATATCTCCGCACATTCATAATTTAGTCGGGCAAACCCAGCTTGAAGATCTGGTGGCATTGCTGAAGCGTTGTCATGTTCTTGTGACGGGCGACACGGCGCCGTTGCATGTGGCTTCTGCCGTGGCAACGCCGGTCGTGAGTTTTTTTGGTCCGACAAGCCCGTCACGGCATATGCCGCCGCATGAAAAAGCGACGGTGCTGGTTAAAAATCTTCCGTGCCAGCCTTGTTATTCGGGTAAATGCAAAAACAAAGAAGAGCTCGCTTGTTTGAAAAAGATTTCGGTTCAGGAAGTTTTTCTGGCTTGCGTGAAGTATTTGAAATGAGCGAAGCTTAAAATTCCTCTTGCGGCTCAAACAGTCCTCGGGCTTTGCCCTGCGGAACTCGCCGCCGCGATGGAATTTTAAACTTCATCGCAAGCTGCGGGCAGATGAGGTGGTAAGTGGTGCTGCGCCGGTAATGATTGGCGCTCGGGCTTGTCCGATTTAGCTTTGAGATAAGCCACAGCGCTGAGTTTTATTTGAAATGGCAGTCGCCATTTCAGTTTAAGGAAGCGCTAGTAAACTCGCGCAAAGGAAAGTTGATGAAAATTATCGTGTTTATGAAAAATTGGGTGGGGGACACTTTTTTTCAATTTCCCGCGATTCAATTAATCAAAAAAAAATACCCCTCGGCGCAAATCACCTGCATTGCTCCGCCGCGCTGCCGCGAACTGCTTTTGGCGCATCCGGCTGTTTCAGAAGTGCTGGAGTTTGACGAGAAAACAACGCATCGGTCTTGGTTGAAGCGTTTTGCTTTTGTTCGTGAGCTGCGTTCCCGCGGGCCATGGGATCAAGCTTATCTGTTTCACCGCTCAAAATCACGCGCGATGCTGTTGGCTTTGTCCGGTGTAAAAGAACGCTTTGGTTACGGAAAAGGCCGCGGCTTTTGGCTGACGCATTCCGTTGCGGAACCCGAGCAAGCTTTACATCACGTAGATTATTTCTTGGAGTTATTGCGCGGCTGTGGCTATGAGCTTCCGGAAAAACCTTTTTATGAATTGCCGGTTTCGGAGACGGCACTTGAAAAAGCCAACCAACTTTTGAGCGAAGCCGGTATCGCGGGACAAAAGCATTTTGTTTGTTTCCATTTGGGCGCCAATTGGGCTCCTAAACGCTGGCCCGCGGAGCATTTCGCGGCTTTGGCGGAATTGATCGGGCAGAATTGGAAAATGCCGATTGTGGTCACCGGCAGCGCGGGCGACGCGCCGCTCTGGGAAGCGATGCGCCGCCATGTCAAAAATGCGCAGGTTATCTGCTTAATCGGAAAAACCGGATTAGATTCTTTGGCAGCACTTTATTCTCAGGCCTCGCTTGTTGTTTCGGGTGATTCCGGGCCTATGCATATTGCGGTCGCTATGGGAACGCCGACTGTGGCTTTGTTTGGGCCGACCAGCCCTGATTTAACGGGGCCGCGCGGGCGAGGCGAGATGGTTGTTTTGAAGTTTGCGCCTCAGGGCGTTACGATTCCGTTTATTGGCGAAGAAAAAGACGCGCAGGATTGGCTTGCACAGATTTCACCCGCCCAAGTTTTGGATGCCATCCGGGCCAAGGGATGGATTCATGATTAAAGATAAAATTCCTTCCAAAATTTTGGTGATCACGCTTTCTAATTTGGGCGATGTGATTATGACGACACCCGTTGTGATGCGTTTGAAGCAAGAATTTCCCGATGCCGAAATTACGGTTGTGGTGGGTCCTAAAGCGCAAGGTCTTTTGCGCCAAAGCCAAAACATCAAAGAAGTTGTCGTTTACGATAAACGCGGAAAACTGGAATCTAAAAAAGAATTTATCCGTTTGTTGCGCAAACAAGTTTGGGATTGGGTTGTGGATTTACGGCACACCGCAATTCCTGTGTTGGTAAAGTGTAAAAAACGCACGCCTCTTCTGAGAAGACACCGCAAAAAAATGAAGCGAGAAGCCCATTTGGAAGCTCTCGAATGGATGGGGTTAGAGACTCAACCAACGGCGCCCTTTGATTTTTTTCAAAAAAGCGATGATGACAAAATGCTCGCTAAGTTAAAGGCGTTGGGTGTTGCTCAGAGCAAGGGTTGGATTGTGATCGCGCCGGGCGCGGCAAGCGAGCGTAAAAGATGGCCGTCCAAGCAATTTCGGCAACTGGCGGAAAAGCTTGCGGCTCTCACGGGAAAAATAATTCTTCTGGCGGGTTCCCCCGAAGAAAAGCCCATTGCCCAAAAGGTAGCGCAGGGATTGGAAGCAAGCGCGGTGATTGTCGCGGGTGAAACAAATTTAGCGGAAAGCGCGGCGATGTTGTCGCGCGCATCACTTGTCATCGCGAATGACAGCGCGATGATGCATTTAGGTTTTGAGCTTCAGGTTCCGACCGTGGGAATTTTTGGTCCCACTGAGCATAAACTTTACGGGCATGTTGGGCCCAAATTTCGGATCGCAGCCTTGGATTCCAAGCTTTGCTCGTGCAATGACCACATAAAACCTAAAGCGGAACGATCCTGCTTTCATGGTTTAAATTCCGACCGCGTTTTTAAACTATGCGAAGAACTTTTGAAATCATGAAACAAGAAACAAGAAACAAGAAACAGGACAGAAACAACAAAGAAGATTTAAATCTTGGTTTTTGGTTCTTGGTTCCTGGTTCTAAAATCCGTCCGTCGCGGATTTTAATTACACGCACCGATCGTATCGGCGATTTGGTTGTCAGCACGCCGATTTTTGAACTTATTAAAAAGAAATATCCGCAAAGCCATTTAGCGGTTTGTATTTTCAGTGAACATCGCGAGCTTGTGAGCGGTAATCCGTTCGTGGACGAAGTGATTCTTTACGAGAAAAAAGACGCGCAAAAAAACTGGATCGGGCAATGGCGTTTCGCGCGGGAAATTCACGCCAAGAAGTTTGACGCAGTTATTCATTTGCACGCGACCAACCGCATGCATATCATGAGTTGGCTCGCGGGAGTTCCTGTCAGGATCGGATATGACCGCCGCGCTTCCTGGGCTTTAACCCAGGTTTATCCCTATGACAAAAAAGAGGGATTGAAGCATGAGACAAACTATCTGACTGATCTTGTTTGTGCCTCTGGGTTTTCAGTCCAACCGGCGGAGCCGGTTTTGCCTTATGTTCCCGTGACACAGGGCAATCGACTTTCCGTTTCTAATTTATTGCAACATCTGAGTGTCGAGGTCGATGAACCGATTGCGGTGATCCATCCTTCCGCGAGCGATGTTTCAAAAATGTGGCCCGCAGAAAAGTTTTCCGAATTCTTAAAGCAATACGTGTCCGGAAAAGTTCGATGGATTGCGGTCGGTGATGCCAAAGCCGCGGAGCAAACAGCGCTTATTTCAAAGTTAAGCGGTTTACCGGTGATTGATATGTGCGGAAAGCTTTCGCTCGGAATGCTTGCGGCTCTTTTTGAAAAAGCTAATCTGGTGGTTTCCAATGATTCGGGTCCGGCGCATATCGCAGCGGCGGTAGGTGCCCCCACGGTTTCTATTTTTGGAAGATGGCAGCCGGGTATGAATGCCGAACGGTGGAAACCCAATGGCAGAAAAGCCATCGTGGTGACACCTCAGCTCGAATCGATTCCTGTCGCGGAAAGGAAGTTTACTTATGTTGATCTCATTTCAGTTGAGCAAGTGCTTGATGCGGTTAAAAAGGTAAGCGCATGATTCGCCGTGTTTTGGTGGTTCAACCCTACGGCATCGGCGATTTGCTTTTTATTACGCCGGTTTTGCGCGCGCTGAGGCTGATTCCCACGGTACAGCGGGTTGATTTGATGATCGGATCGCGCACGCGCGCGGTGATTCAGGCGAATCCGCATGTGAATGATGTTCTCGTCATCGATAAAGATAAAATGCACGCAAATTCGAGAACCGAAAACTTTCGGTTTCTTCGGATGCTCGGAAAAGATCTGAAAAAAAACAGATATGATTTACTGCTCGATTATTCGATTCGCGGTGAATACGCTTTTTTAGGACAGTTTTTTCTGGGTATATCCAAGCGTGCCGGGTACGCCTATAAAAACCGCGCTTTTTTTCATAATATCCGTTTGCCGATTCCCGATGGTTTTCAGGGGAGGCATGCCGTGGATTATGCCTGCGACTTAGCCGAGCAAGCCGGGGTAACGGTGAAAGATCGTTTCGTTGAGTTTTTCTTTTCACAAAATCAATCACACACCTTAGGCGCGGTTTTAACGCCGCGGCTTCCCGCTGACTATATCGCCTTAAGTTTGGGCGGCGGTGAATCTTGGGGGAAAGACGCGCATTTGAAACGTTGGAGCGTTGAAAAATTTGCGGCATTGGCCCAATATTTTTTAGACAGAAAAATTTCCAAAAAAATATTACTGATCGGCAGTGCGGGTGAAAGGGAGTTAGCGGAAGAGTTTTTAAAATCAAATGTTGCCGCGGAGGATTGGACGGGCAAACTTTCGATTCCCGAAACGGCTTGGGTCATTAAGAAGGCACGTTTTTTTATGGGGAATGACGGCGGGCTCTTACATTTGGCGCGGGCGGTGTTTAAGCCGGCTATCGGTATTTATGGTCCCGCGGATCCGCAAGTGTACGGACCTTATCCTCAAGGGGTTGATTCCGCCGCGATCTATCAGCCTTCTGCCGATGGAAAGCCCCGTTATTTTAAGTTTCGGTATGATCCGCAAGATTCCAGCTTGGAAAAACTAACAGTCCAGGCGGCGATTGAAATTTTAGAGCGGCAAAAATTTTCTTTTTCCGCGTGATATAATCCTGAATTCTCATTATGACGAACAAAGTAATTTCAGATTTTAAATTAGGCGTGCTCGGCGGCGGCCAATTGGGCAAGATGTTGACCTTGGCCGCAAGCCAATGGGGATTGAGAACCGCCATTTTGGACGCGGGACAAGATATGCCCGCGGCGCCGGTTTGCCAGGAGTTTGTTCAGGGCGATTTTCGCGACTTCGAAACAGTGTATCGTTTCGGAAAAACCGTGGATTTGCTCACCATCGAAATTGAGCAGATTAATATTGATGCCCTTGAGAAACTCGAAAAAGAAGGCGTGCGTGTTTTTCCCAGCCCCGCGAATTTACGCGTCATCCAGGACAAAGCCGTTCAGACGCAATTTTTAATCGACCAGAAAATTCCCAAACCTGCCTATCTGACTTTTTCATCGCCCGCCGAAATCCGTCAGGCGATTGATGCCGGTAAAGTCCGTTTTCCGTTTGTACAAAAATTGCGCAAGTTTGGCTATGATGGTCGAGGTGTCCGCGTTATCCGTTCAGAAAAAGACTTGTCCCAGCTTTTAGAAGGCGAAACGATGACTGAAGATTGCGTCGCGATCGATAAAGAGCTTTCCGTGATTGTGGCGCGCAATAGTAGTGGGGAAGTTGCGGCGTATCCGGCCGTGGAAATGGTGTTTAACCCCGAAGCCAATTTGGTGGATTATTTGGTTTGCCCCGCGGAGATTACTCCGGCCATTGAAAAAGAAGCGGAGATGCTCGCTAAAAAAATCGCGGGCGCGCTCAATTTAATCGGAATTCTTGCGGTGGAAATGTTTTTGGATAAGCAGGGCAAGCTGTGGGTGAATGAGTTGGCTCCGCGCCCGCATAACAGCGGACATCAAACCATTGAAAGCAGTTTTACTTCCCAGTATGAACAGCATTTGCGCGCGATTCTCAACTTTCCGCTTGGGAGCACGGCCACCAAAATGCCGTCGGTGATGATTAATTTGTTGGGCGAAGCAGGCTTCTCAGGACCGGCTGTTTATGAAGGCCTGAAAGAGTGCCTGGCGATCGAAGGCGTGAAGATTCATATTTACGGAAAAAAAGAAACACGGCCTTTCCGCAAAATGGGACATGTCACAGTTTTAGATTTTAAACGCGAGCGCGCGCTTGAAAAAGCAAGGCGTGTTCGGCAAACCATCAAGGTGAAAGCATGAAAAAGACAGCAGGGCGTCCGCAAGTCGCGATTATCATGGGCTCGGATTCAGATTTGGCTGTGATGGGGGATGCTGCTGAAATTTTGGAAAGCTTTGGAATCGGTGTTGAGCTAACCGTGGTTTCCGCGCATCGTACTCCTGACCGTTTGTTTCAATACTCCAAGAAAGCGCATACGCGCGGAATCCGGGTTATTATCGCCGGCGCGGGCGGTGCGGCGCATCTTCCGGGCATGGCGGCGGCTTTGTCCCCCTTACCCGTGATCGGTGTTCCGATTAAATCCAGCAATTCGGTGGGTGGGGTGGATTCACTTTTATCGATTGTGCAAATGCCCGCGGGAGTACCGGTTGCCACTGTCGCGATTAACGGCGCGAAGAACGCGGGAATTTTGGCGGCGCAAATTATTGGTTCCTCTAACGCTGCAATTTTGAAAAAAATGATCGTCTACAAAAGTAAGCTGAATAAAGAAGTGCTTGTGAAGGTCAAAAAACTTCAAAGTTTCGGATACAAGAATTACGGGAAGAAGAAGTAGTTAGTTGATACAGGGAGGACTTGGTCCCTTTCGTTCGCTCTCTCGCTAGCCGCTCGGGCTCACTTCAGGTGACCGCCCGCTCCTCCTAAAGACTTCGCTTCTCAAAAACCTGACATTAAGTCAGGTTTATTGTTCAGCTCAGCGATAAGATTTTGTCGTTGCTCCCTTCAAGTCCTGAGAGGACTAATGGCGCCTTCCACTCATGTCCGCTAGTCGCGGCATTTGTTTCAGGTCGGCCACTCGGTTCGCCTGGAATTCCTTCGCTAAGACATGACGTGAGTCATGTCGTGCTGCGCTCAGTCATCAGAAAGAGTTACGAACCTCACTTCAAGTCCTCTCCAGGGCAGTTAAATAAAAAAACCCGGCATTAAGCCGGGTTTAATTTAACTGCCCTGGAGAGGACTTGAACCTCCACGCCTTGCGGCACACGCTTCTGAGACGTGCCTGTCTGCCAGTTTCAGCACCAGGGCGAATAATTTTAATGAATAAAAGCTAGTGCTTCGTTAAGATTCAAATTGCGCAGGCAATTTGAAAACAATACTCAGCGCTGTACCGAGTCACCCTCAAAATAAGTTGTGACGAGGTGAATGGCGGAGTGCGTATAATAAGGGCTTTTATGGGGCATTTCAAGCAAAGAGCCTGCCTTTAAAATTGTCATTTTTTTAACAAATCGGAGTTTGATCTATGAATAAAAATTGGAAATATCTCACATTGTTTGTGACGGGCGTCATTCTTTGCCTTTCTTTGGTCTGGGTTGCCAATATATTGGCTGGTGCTTTGGTCAACGTGAAGCATAAAGGCACGGTCGCGGTAAAAGGTTTTGCGACCAAGCAAATCAGTTCCAATTTGGGTATTTTTGAAGTCCGTATTCTTTCTTCCAATGCGGATTTGAAATTGGCCTATGAAAAATTAGCGGCGGACAAAAAAGCTTTGACGGACTTTCTTAAGCGTAACGGAGCCAAAGAGAACGCGCTCCAATGGTCGCCCGTGTATGTTAATGAGAAGAATTTGATCAGCGACAGCGGACACACACTCAATCAGGTTTATGAGTATGAGGTTTCATTGGGCGTAAAATTTCAGTCTGAAAATGTTGGATTGATTCAGAGTTTGTCTTCCACGGTCGGCGAGCTGCTGAACGAAGGCGTGCGATTGACCATTTATAACCCTTCCTTTCTTTACACTGACCTGGAAGAGTTGAAAATTGAGATGATCGGACTGGCGACGGAAAATGCCAAGAAACGCGCGCATACCATTTCTAAGAAAGGCAACTTCAAGTTGGGCAGTATCTCTCAAGTGCGAGTCGGTGTTTTTCAAATTACGCCTTTGAATTCAACGGATGTTTCCGATTACGGCGTGAATGACACCACCACGATTCAAAAAGAAATTAAATGTGTCGTGGACATTGATTACTTCGTCAAATAACGAATTGGGTTTATGGCTAAAATTCTGATTCTTTTAGGGTGCGGGCTGATTATTGCGGGGATTCTCTGGCATTTCGCCGGAGGCGAATCATCAATGCGGGGGCTTCTGAAATGGGTGGGGAAATTGCCGGGGGATATTCGAATTGAAAGGGAAAGTTTTTCTTTTTATTTCCCTCTCGCAACGTGCCTGTTAATCAGCCTTTTGGCGGGATTGGCCGTCCAGTTGGGCCGTTTTTTGTTTAAATAGGCTGCTCAATCTTCTATTTGGGCTTTCCGCCGAAACCGCTATAATACGCCCGTTTATTTCACCTTTCATTTATGGAATTAAGGATGTTTATGTACAAAAAAAGCATTTATTTTTTAACGAGTCTGTTTTGCGTTATGGTGCTTGCGGGATGCAGTGAAGACGCGCGTATCCAAAAAGCAATTCCCAAAGAAGCCGATACCCTGGCGCGGGACTTTATGACGGCGGTCGAAGCTAAGAATTCCGATGCCGCGCTTCAATTGATTGAACCGCAAGTGCGTAAGGAAGCGTCCGAGAAAATTAAAAATATCATTCAGCTTTTTGAAAGCGCGAAAGCTCAACAGATTAAACCGGTGGGTATTCGCGCTCAGAAAAAAGGTGAAGAACGGCTTATTCAGGTCAGTTATCAGCTGTACTATCCGGATAAAGCTATTATTTCAACCCTGGTTATTTTAGAAACTCCGACGGCTCGTTCTATCGTAAGCGTCCGCGTGGATCCGGTGAATCAGCCGCTTGAAAAGCTTTATGCTTTTAAGCTTTTCGGAAAATCTTTTTTTCATTACATCGTGCTTTTGCTTTGGATTGCGGTGCCGCTTTTTATCGCGTACACGCTTTGGCAATGCGTGATTTCAACGGTGAAGTGGAAATGGATTTGGGCCGTTGCGATTATTTTGGCCTTTTTTCCGATTTACCTCGACTGGACAAGCGGTCGCGCGTTTATCCGGCTTTTTTCCGTGATGATATTCGGCGTTTCTTTTGTGAAGCAGAAATACGGGCCTTTGGTTCTTTCCGTAGGTGTTCCTGTCGGAGCGATTGTTTTTTATTTCAAGTATTTGTTCCGAAAAAACAAAAGCGCGCCTTCGCTTTAATTTGAGTTGAACTCTTCTCCCAACATACAGCCCGCGTTGAAACGCGGGCTGTATGTGCATATTCCTTTCTGCCTCAAAAAATGCCACTACTGCGATTTTGTCATTACCACAAAGCGTGACCCCGCGACCAAGCAGAGTTTCTTTTCAGCATTCGAAGCGGAGTTAAAACATTCCGTTTCAAAATACGGCAGGCTTCATTTCGATACGCTTTATTTCGGCGGGGGAACGCCCTCAGCGCTTGAACCGGGCGAGTTTGATCATATCCATGGGTTATTAACCCGCGCTTTTGAATTTAAGCCCGGATTTGAATTTACCGTGGAAGTAAATCCCGGCGACATCAACTCCGAAAAAGTGCAGGCTTACCGCCGCGCGGGAGTCAACCGCGTCAGTTTGGGCGCGCAGGCGATGCAGGAAGAGCTGCTTCGGGACATGAATCGTCCGCATGGCGTTGCTGAGATTGATCAAACTGTGGCTTTACTGCGGCAAGCCGGAATTAAAAATGTCAGCATGGATATGATTCTTAATTTACCTGGGCAAACACTGGCGAATATTGAAGAAACGGTTTCCCGCTTAGTTGCGCTCGGATCCGATCAAATTTCGGTTTATGATTTGGATGTGCATGAAAAGACAGCTTATGGCCAAAGGCGACGTGAAGGACGCCTCAAATTGGCCTCGGAGGCCGAACACGCGGTGATGGCGGAGCAGGTTGTTCAAGGGCTCGAATCTGCCGGTTTTATTCATTATGAACTTTCCAATTTTGCCAAACCGGGCTTTGAATCAAGACACAACCTGATTTATTGGAACAATCAATCCTATTTAGGTTTGGGACCGGGGGCTTTCTCCTATATGAACGGCATCCGTTATCAATTTTCAGATTCGGTGGACGGTTATTTTCGAAAAACGCTCGCGCAGGATTGGACCAACCAAACCGAAGATCGGCTGACGGAAGAAGAAATCGAAAAAGAATCTTTTTTGACAGGTATCCGCTTAAAAGAAGGGATGGATTTGCGCCGTCTCGATATTTTGCGGGACCCCTTCGAAAAAGAATCAGAGATTTATATTCAAGAAGGGTTGTTGGAAAAAGACGAATTTAGGTTAAAATTTACGCCTAAAGGCAAGCCTCTGGCGGAGCTGATTCTGCGGCGGTTTGCGAAAGTTCATTCGAAGCCATAAGGAAATGCCATCATATGATTTCTCCCGTTAAAACAACTTCAGAAAAACCCTCGGCTATTCATCTTAAAGATTATTCTAAACCCGATTATTCCGTCCGTTCGGTTGAGCTTGATTTTGCGATCGAAAGCGCGGAAAAGGTAACCGTGGTTTCGCGGATTCAAATTGCGCGTTCCGCTTCGAATCAAGACGGAAAAAAACCGCTGATTTTAAACGGAACCCATTTGAAGTTGATTGAGGTGCGGGTGAATGGAAAGGTCACCAGCGCGAACGAGTATCAGGTGACGGATAAAGATTTAACATTGGAAAATCTTCCGGCGAGTTTTGAATTAAGCACGACGGTCGAAATTAATCCGAAAGCGAATTTAGCCCTGGAAGGGGTTTATGCCGCGGGAAGTGTGCTTTGCACGCAATGTGAAGCCGAAGGCTTCCGCCGTATTACTTATTTTATGGACCGGCCGGATGTTATGACCCAATACAAAGTGCGGCTTACAGCGGACGCGAAGACTTATCCGGTATTGCTTTCGAATGGCAATCTAAAAGAAGAAAAAATACTCGCCGATCGACGGAGGACGGTATTGTTTGACGACCCCTTTCCGAAGCCGAGTTATTTGTTCGCGTTGGTAGCTGGCAACCTGAAATCCATTCGCGATACTTATGTCACAAAATCAGGCAAAAAAGTGAATTTAGAAATTTATGCAGAGCCCGGCAGTGAAACCAAATGCGCGCACGCGCTTTTGTCGCTGAAGCAATCCATCAAGTGGGATGAAGATACCTTCGGTTTGGAATGTGATTTAGATGACTATAAGGTTGTGGCGGTGGACGCGTTTAATTCAGGCGCGATGGAAAATAAAGGGCTGAATATTTTTAATTCCCAGTATGTTTTGGCGAAACCTGAAACTGCGACCGACATGGATTATCAGAATATCCAGGGTGTGATTGGCCACGAATATTTTCACAATTGGACCGGAAACCGGGTGACTTGCCGCGATTGGTTCCAGCTGACTTTAAAAGAAGGTTTGACCGTTTTTCGCGACGAAGAGTTTTCATCCGATATGAATGATCGTTCGGTTAAGCGTATTTCCGATGTGCGCGTCTTGCGCGACCATCAATTTCCCGAAGACGGCGGCCCCAACGCGCATCCGATTCGTCCGCAATCGTATATACAAATCCGTAATTTCTATACCGCCACGGTTTACAACAAGGGTGCGGAAGTAATCCGCATGATACAAACTTTTATCGGAAGTGATAATTTCAAAAAAGGCATCACCAAGTACTTTGAACTTTATGACGGTCAAGCCGTGACGACCGATGACTTTGTGAACGCCATGGAATTGGCTTCGGGTAAAAATTTATCCGCTTTTAAAAATAGCTGGTATGAGCAAGCCGGAACTCCGACGCTCAAAGTCCGCGGTATTTATGATGCGTCAAAAAAAAGTTACGCGCTTGAAGTTGAGCAGTCTGTGGCGCCGAATGTGAAGCTGGAGAAGCCGAAGCCATTTGTGATGCCGTTAAGCTTGGGTTTGCTTGATTCCTCCGGCAAAGAAATTTTAACGACGCAAGTTTGCGAAATTAAAGATTGGAAGCATCGTTTTGAATTTCCAAATATTACCGCCAAACCTATTCCGTCGTTGTTGCGGGATTTTTCCGCGCCCGTTCATTTAGACTATCCGTATTCGGAAGAAGATTTAGCGCATTTAATGGCTTACGATACCGATGATTTTACGCGTTACGATGCCGGACAGCGTTTGGCGGAAATGGTGCTTTTTAGGCGCATTGAAGCCGTGCAAAAAGGGCAATCTTTTGCGGTTGAATCTGTTTTCTTTGAGGCGTTTTCTAAACTGCTTTGCGATATAAAACCGCGCGCCGCTTTTAAAGCGGAAGCTTTACTTTTACCCAGTCTTTCGGGATTGGTTGAAAAGATGAGCGTATGTGATTTTGACGCTGTTTTTAAAGCGCGTGAAAGTTTGCTGACGGATTTAGCTTCAAAAAATGAAGCCGCGTGGCTGGCTTTACATGATCAAAATGCCAAATCCGGAAAATATGAAATCACTTCGCAGGCCATGGGTGAAAGAGCTTTAAAAAACCGTGCTTTGGCGGCTTTGGTTCAGCTCGAAAAAGCTTCGGCGTATGAGCTCGCATGGAAGCAATTTCAAACCGCAACCAACATGACGGATGAAATCGCTTCGCTTAGTATTTTGGTGAATTCCCGCGCGCCTCAAAAAGAGGAAGCACTGAATCGTTTCTACGCCAAGTGGAAGCATGAATTTTTAGTGATCAATAAATGGCTGATTGTTCAGGCCGGCTCCAAAGAAGAACAAGTGATTGACCGTGTCCGCAATCTTGCCAAGCATGAGTGTTATCAGACTAAGAACCCGAATATGATCCGTTCGCTTTACGGCGTGTTTGCGCGCAACCTGCCCCGGTTTCACGCTTTAAACGGAGAGGGTTATCAGTTGATTGCGGATCAATTAGTCGCGATTGATGAGTTTAATTCTCAAATCGCGGGGCGCATGATTCCGGTTTTTAATCATTACAAGAAACTGGATCCCGCCCGCAAAGGTTTGATGAAAACTGCGCTTGAAAAGATTTTGAACCGCAAAGAGTGTTCGCCCGATGTTTATGAAATGGTCTCCAAAACCCTTAAAGATGCCTGAAAAGGGAACGCCTTTTTGTCGGACCTTTTTAAATAAGATTTTAGGAGTTTATTGACGATGCTTGATTCCGTTATTCTCGAAACTTCAAAGACTTCCGATGCGGCTGTCATTTGGCTGCATGGTCTGGGAGCAGATGGTCATGACTTTGAGTCGATTGTTCCCGAGTTGCGCCTGCCCACAGATTTAAAAATTCGTTTTATTTTTCCGCACGCGCCTTCGATGCCCGTTACCGTGAATGGAGGTTACGTGATGCCGGCTTGGTATGACATTGCCGGACAAAACATCTTATCCGGAGAAGACGAAGCGGGAATGAAGCGGTCACAAAAACAAATCGTTGAATTGATTGAAGCTGAAAAGAAAAAGGGCATTTCGGACGATCGGATTATTCTTGCCGGATTTTCTCAAGGGGGAGCGATGACTCTTTTTACCGGATTGCGCTATCCGCAAAAACTAGCCGGGCTTATGGTTTTATCCGCGTATTTGCCGTTGGCTGAAAAAACAACGGCTGAAATGAATGAAGCGAATTCAAAAACACCGGTTTTCATGGCGCATGGAAAGCAGGATGGAGTGGTTCCTTATGAAGGCGCGCGTATTTCCAAAGAGTTTCTTCTTAAGCGCGGTTGCCCTGTTGAATGGCATGAATACAACATGGCACACTCGATTCATCCGCAAGAAATTCGCGATATCTCCGCCTGGATTCAAGCGGTTCTGCGCTAAGTTCGGGGCTTAAAAACGAGAGCTGTGGGAATTACCACAGATTGTCTTTTCGGGAGCCCTTCGTTTTATTCATTCGGACCTGTTTTTCCCAAGGGTCATCCGCAAGCGCGTCTTCATCCTGAAGCGCCTCATCTTCTTCCGCGTCTTCTTCTTCATCGAGATGATCTTCAAGTTTTTCTAAATCTTCTTCATCTTCAAGATCGTCTTCGTCCAAATCTTCGATTTCTTCAAAATCGTCTTCATCTTCGTCTTCAAACATGCAAAAAGTCCTCCTTAGAAAATAAATATAACACGGAGTATGCCAAATAAAAGTTCAGAACAACATTTTACTCAAAATTATTGAGCGGTAAAGAACGACGGTGAATTAATGGTGTTGAGCGGCGTTCGCTGAAGAGGCGGGGGCATCAGCATAATGATGCGGCGAACGGGTAATCCAAGAGTCTTTTTCAAGCTGACTGCCCCAATGGCGTGTGGCATAGTCATTGAGGGTCATACCGATTAAGACAGCGAGGAATGCGAAAGCACTGAGGACAAACAGCTTTAAAAGGCCGGAAGAGCCCTTTAAATGCATAAAAAAGAGCATAACAAGCGTTGCCTTGAAGAAAGCGATGGCAAGCGCGATAACCGTGTTAAAACGACCGAAATCAATGAATGCCGCCCAGACCGTAACCGCGGTCAGAACCAATAAAGCGGTGAGAATAATGACATAAATACCGATTCCGCCGTGATGCTGACTGTCGTGTGAATGAGCGCTCATGCGTGTCTCCCGAGCAAATAAAGCAGAGGAAAAAGAAAAATCCAAACAATATCCACGAAATGCCAGTAAAGACCGAACATATCAATCGGTGAGTTGTATTCCGCGCTGAAGCGGCCCTGCATGTTTTGGATCATGATAATGACGAGGATCACCGCGCCGATGACCATATGCAAAGCGTGCAATCCGGTTAAAGCAAAGTAAATCGAATAAAAAATACGGATACCGGGACCATCAAACCCTTCAAAGTGGAAGGTATTGTTGGGGACCAGGTGATGTGTGAATTTCTCGGTATACTCGACGGCCTTAATTCCCAAGAAAACGCAGCCCAAGATCAAAGTTAAAAGTAAAAACCAAGTCGTGGCATGTTTTTTTCCGAGCCGCGCCGTGTGAACGGCCATCACCATCGTGAATGAACTTGAAATTAGCACCGCGGTATTGATACAGCCCAGCAAAATACTTAAATGATGGCTTCCCGCGGCAAAAGCGTCCGGATACATTTCGCGGTAAATGGTATAAGCCAAAAAGATGCCGCCGAAAAATAGAATTTCGGTGACGAGAAAAAGCCACATTCCAAGCGAAGCGCACTCATACTGCTGGTTCAGATTTGCGAAATGATGCTGGAGCGGCTCGAATTTTTTTGTATTAGCTGTACTCATCAGTGGCCTCCCTTATCGTGCGGAGCGTAAGCATAAGCTTCTTCCGTCACAATCGGAGTTGTCTCAAAGTTATGCGTGGTCGGCGGTGAAGGAATAGTCCATTCCAAGCCCTTGGCATTCCAGGGATTGGCCGGAGCATCTTTGCCGAATTTGAGAGACCAAAGCATATTGAAAATCGGAATGATGAATGAAAGCCCCAGCACCATCGCGCCGCCGGTGGAAAGAATATTAAAAATTTGGAATTCTTCCGCGTAAATGTGATAACGGCGGGGCATTCCCAAATAACCGGCGATAAACTGTGGAAAGAAAGTGAGATTGAAACCAAGAAAGATTCCGATCGCGGCGATGCGTCCCAAAGCTTCGTTGTACATTTTTCCCGACATTTTCGGCCACCAATAATGCAGACCGCCCAAGTAACCCATGACTGTTCCGCCGACCATGATGTAGTGAAAGTGAGCTACAACGAAATAAGTGTCATGGACGTGAACGTCGATTGCCATAATCGCCAGGAACAATCCTGTTAATCCGCCGACCATAAAAAGTCCGAAAAAACCGAGAACATAAATCATCGGCGTTTCAAAAGTGATCGAACCTTTGTAAAAAGTCGCCAGCCAGTTGAAAATTTTAACGGCAGAAGGAACTCCGACCAAAAAAGTGATAATGGAGAAAACAATGCCCGCGTACATGGATTGGCTTGAGACAAACATGTGATGGCCCCAAACGAAAAACCCGAGAAGCGCGATGGCAAGGGAAGAACCCGCGATAAACTCATAACCAAAAGGGCGTTTTTTAGTAAAGGCCGCTACCAGTTCACTGATCACTCCCATCGAAGGCAGAATCATGATGTAAACCGCGGGATGCGAATAAAACCAAAATAAATGTTGGAAAAGAACCGGATCACCGCCGAGCCGAGGGTCAAAGAAGCCAAAGCCGAAAGCACGCTCAAGAAACACAAGCAGAACTGTCACCGCGATAACTGGCGTTCCCAAAATCATGATAAGTGAGGTCGCGTAATGCGCCCAAACGAAAAGTGGCAGGCGGAACCAAGTCATTCCCGGCGCGCGCATTTTATGAACCGTGACGATAAAGTTAAGCCCCGTCAAAATGGATGAAAATCCCGCGATAAAGACGCCCAGTGCCGCGGAAGTGACCGCCGAAGTGGAGTAAGTACTGCTGTAGGGCGTATAAAAAGTCCAGCCTGTGTCGACACCGCCCATCACGATACTGACGAAGGCCAAAGCCGCGCCGATGATGTAGAGATACCAGCTCAAAAGGTTGATGCGAGGGAAAGCCAAATCTTTCGCGCCAACCATGATCGGCAAGACAAAGTTTCCGATGGCAGCCGGAATGGCGGGAATCATAAAGAAAAACACCATCGCGACGCCGTGCATGGTGAAAATACGGTTGTAAATGTCTGAAGTAAACAAATCTCCGCGCGGCGTTAAAAGCTCGAGACGCAACAAAAGAGCGAAGAATCCGCCCAGCATAAAAAAAGCGGTGACCGACAAAAGGTACAAAATACCGATGCGTTTATGGTCAATCGTCAAAAGCCAAGACCCGACCGTATGTCCGTTCGTTAAATAATTCTTTTTCGATTCCATGGTTACCTATCTTTGCAAGCTCAAGGCTTACAAATTAATTCTTTTTGCTTTGCAAACTTTTAATATAAGCCACTAAACTTAAAAGCTGTTCTTCGCTGACCTGACCTTTGTAAGTCGGCATCAACGCGCTGTAGCCTTGCACGATTCCGTCCGCCGGATTGATGATCGAGTGGCGCAAATAAGTTTCATCCGCCGGCACCGTGCGACCATCTTCTAATTTTACGTCCCGGCCGAAAAGCCCCGCTAAATCAGGCCCCATCGCGCCGGAAGTTTGGCTATGGCAAGTAATACATTTCAGTTCAGTAAAAAGTTTTTCGCCATGAACAACCGGGCTTTCCACTGAAGATGAGGAAGCGGGTTGATTCGCAACCGGCTCCAACGGGTTTTTAATCCGCTCATCAAGCCACTTTTGATAATCCGCGGGCTCCATCGCGTAAAGCGAGCCGATCATGCCGGAGTGTTTGGTTCCGCAGTACTCCGCGCAAAAAATATGGTACTTACCGGGCTTGGTAGCCTGAAACCACATAAAGCTGTAACGGCCCGGGACGGTATCTTGCTTCATGCGCATCGCGGGAATATAAAAACTGTGAATCACATCTTCCGAAGTCATCGTGAGTTTGATCGGCTGATTGATGGGGACATGCAATTCATTCATTTCGCGCGGACCTTCACCATGCTGAATTTTCCACATCCATTGTTTGCCGACAACAAAGATTTCTTTCGCGTTTTCAGGAATACGGACTTGCTTGATATAAACCGCCGTGCCCCAAGCAAACATAAAAAGCGTCAGAAGAAGGGGAATTCCTGTCCAGGTTAGCTCTAAGACTAAGTTACCGTGAATGGCTTCCGGCATTTTTTCATTGCGTTTGCGGTATTGGATAGAAAAAATAACCGAGAGAGCAACGACTAAAACGGTGAAAAAAAGACTCACCGCCAACATAAAGATATAAATAGCGTCGACTTCGGCGGATAAAAGACCCGCTTGTTCCGGAAAATATTGAAGCAAAAAATCCATCATAGTTATTCTGACAATACCTTATTTTGTTTAAAAATCTTTTTGCGCCTGATTAAGAAACGGCAGCCTTGCGGCGGTCATCTCTCAAACAACTAAAAACAAACCACGCCAAACCCAGAGCCGTTAAAATGCCCGTTGTCTGCAAAATCCGATCAACTGCCATGCTGTACTTACCGTTGGCAGGATTGTAATGATAACAAATCAAAAGAATCTGATCCCAAAAAGAACCGACTTTGCCGTTGGCGGCTTCCACCAAACCCAGCTTCATACTGCGCGCGTCAAATTCAATTCCGCTCATGTAGCGCATGATTTTGCCTTCGGGGCTCAAGAAAACCAAAATCGAAGAGTGAACATACTCTCCCGACACGGGATCTTTTTCATATTTAAAGCCCACGCTCTTCGTCAGAGTTTGAATCGCGGTTTGGCTTCCCGTGAGAAAGTGAACGCCCTGCGCGTGCCGGCTTTCAGTGTACTTGCTTAGAAATTCTTTTTTCGCGGCAGCCGCGTTTTCAAGCGTTTCATCCGGGTTGATTGAAAATACAACCAAGTCAAAAACATTGTCCGAGACAAAATCAATTTGATTCAACCCTTTAGCGAGACCTTTTAATATTAACTGACAGAGCATGGGACACTTAAAATAAACCGGGACGAGAATAACCGGCTTTTTATTAAAAACCGAATTCAGAATAATTTTTTCGCCTTCACTGGTTGTCCAGGGCGTATCAAGCGCGGCCATGGCTCCAAAGCGTTTTTCAAGACCGGTTTTTTTCAGCATTTCATCCGCTTGAGTCTCCGCAAACGCCGAAACACTGACTAACGACAAAAGACTAAAGACTAACGACAAGAACAAAGGAGCTCTTGTCATTTTTCGGTCGTTGGTCGTCGGTCGTTGGTCGATTCTCATGATTTCACCGGATAGCCCTCGGCTAGCGCTGTTTTGACGGCCGCGTCAATTTTTTCGGAAGCATGGCTGTCTTGCGTGTTCTTTTTAAAGTTTTGATAGTCACGGCTCGGATGCGTTTCCAAAATGACTGTGGGCGCTGAAAGAGAAACTGTTTTTTCCACGCGCGGATTCGCGGACTCTGCCCATTCCCAAAGATAGTGAACCAACGGAATCATCAATAATGAACAGGCTCCCATCACGGCAAAAAGCCAAATACCCAAAATAAAAATCTTTTTATCCTGAGTATCCCGTCCCTCGAAAAGAATGTCTTTGTTTTCGCGGCTCATCTCAATGATGCTCCTCGGCATGAAAAATCGGGTCTTGCTTAAATGTCAGCTGGGCGCTTGAAAAATTACGAAGCACAAACCCGAGCCAAATGCCGCCGATGGCAACCCAAGTTGCGACATCTACCCAGGAAAATGAAGGGTGATCGACAAGCGTTGGTTTTACGTGCCAAATCAATTCAACCCAGCGCATGATCAAAATTAAAATCGCGACTTTGACGAGTCTTTCCGCTTTGCGCTTAATGAAGCGCATCAGAAGTAAAAAGAAAGGCACGACGAAGTGAAAAATGAAAATGGCCGCCGCGACCCATTCCCATCCGCCCGTAGAACGGTGCAAATACCAGGGAACTTCCTCCTGAATATTGGCCGACCAAATAATAATCAGCTGTGAAACGGAGGTGTAAGCCCAAAGCATGATCGAAGCGAACAAAAGACTGCCCAGGTCATGCATGCGGTCTACGGAGAAAACAGTTTTCATCGGTTCTTTTTTGCTGAAATAAACGCCGAAGAGAATAGAAACAGCGAGCGACGACATTGCGAAATGAATCATAAAAATTGCGCCATAAATGGTCGAGAACCAATGCGGTTCAAGCGACATGACCCAGTCAATGATCGCGAAAGTAATTGTGAGCGTATAAATCAAAACACCGGCTCCGCCGTATCCGGAAAGCTTTTTCGCGGTGGCACGCGTCGGGTTTTCGTCCTGAATCGCGGAGTGTTTACGGAGCTTCGCGGCCATCCAAAACCAAATCGCGAAGTAAATCGGAAGGCGAATCCAAAACCCGGTTACATTCAGGTAAAGCGACTTGGATTGTAGAATCGGGTCATGAGCGATGTGTTCCGCGTGCGTCCACTCATAAAGCGAGTGCATGCTGAGACCGATTGGAATAAATAAAACCAAGCAAACCGGCAAAGCCTTCAAAAGATTTTCCTGAATGCGGCGAATCGCGAAACCCCAGCCGCCGGAAGTGAGATGGTGAATCATGATGAGCGGAAAAGAACCGACCGTGATCCCAAACCAGAAAAGCCAAGCCGGCATATAGGCCAAAGCAAAGGTATCGCGGTTTTGAAAAAAGGCAAAAGCCGAAACGGCGGCACCGAGGGCGCCCGCGATGAAAGCGATGTTTGAACCTTTTTGTAAATTGGCGTTTGTTTCCGTCATAAATTTTAAGCCGTCTTGGTTTCCGTTGCCGGATGCGTTTCAATCTTTTGTAAAGCGCGGATATATGCCGCGACCGCCCAGCGGTCTTCCGGAGTCAGTTCCGCTTTGTAGCTCGACATGACGCCGAAACCTTCGGTCATTACATTAAAGAAATAGCCCGCGGGCATGTTTTTCAGTCTTTCATCCTGATAAGCTGTCGGAACTTTATATCCGCGTTGTACAACCATGCCATCGCCTGCGCCCGTCGCGCCATGACAAACGATGCAGTAAATGTTGTAGCGGTCTTTGCCGCGCGCTAAAACAGCCTCAGTAATCGGAAAAGGAAACTCGGCCGCGAATTCGCCCGTGGGCGTTTTGCCTTCATAAAGATGTTTGTCTTCGCGCAAAAACCCTTGGGGAACGGTGCCTTCCACCGGCTGACGCGCAACGGATCCGTCTTCAAAAAAAGGCGTTTCTTCGTAAGGCTTGAAGCGGTTGCCTTCGCGCATGTTATCGCAGCCGGACAAAACCAAAGCCGACAAAGTCACCGCTGTTAAAAAGAGAGCTTTATTTTTCATGGTATTTTATGGATAAACTTCCGAAACTTCTTTGGGATTAAAACTTTTCAAAATTGAGCGTGTCTTTTCCAGTTCAAAAATTTTGTCTTCCGCCGCGACGCATAAAAAGAAACCATCTTTGGTGGCGCGTTCAAAATTTTTCGCGTTAAACACCGGGTGGTAAGGGCGCGGAAACCCATTAGCGGTCAGCATACCGAAGAATGCCGCGAATGCCGCGAATAAAATGGTTAACTCAAAGCAAATAGGAATAAAAGAGGGCCAGCTGAAATAAGGACGACCGCCGATATTGAGCGGATAGTTCACAACGCAGGACCAGTATTGCATCAGCAATCCGGTCGATGTTCCTGTGATACCGCCGATTAAAACCGCGAGCGGGATGCGCGTTTTTTTGATGCCTAAATGTTCATGCAAATGATGGATCGGAAAAGGGCTGTACGCTTCCATGGTGCGATAGCCGCTCTCATAAGCTTTTTTTGTCGCAACTGTCAACTCTTTGGGAGTATCGAATTCCGCGATCAAGCCGTAAAGTTTGTTTTCGTCAGTGTTTGTCTGCATGTTTTTTTTCTGAATCAACGATTGTTTGAACTTCAAAAATGGAAATCATCGGCAATACGCGGATGAAGAGAATCAAAAGCGTAAAGAAAAGTCCCAGCGATCCAACGAAAGTGGTGATATCCCAAATTTTTGGGATATACATGGCCCAAGACGAGGGCATAAAGTCACGGTGAAGACTGATCACGATGATCACAAAACGTTCCAGCCACATACCGATATTGACCACGATCGAAATCACCCAAAGCCAAACGAGATTTTGGCGCACGCTCTTAATCCAAAAAAGCTGGGGAATAACCACGTTGCATAAAATCAATGCCCAATAAAATGCCGCGTAAGGTCCGACAAAACGATTCATGGTTAAGAATCGTTCGTACTGATTGCCGCTGTACCACGCGATGAACACTTCCATGAAATAACCGTAAGCGACGATCAAGCCGGTCGCGATAATAACTTTGGCCATGTTGTCGAGATGCTTCATGGTGATCAGGTCTTCAATGCCGAACCATTTACGGATCGGAACGCAAAGCGTAATGACCATTGCGAAACCGGAGAAAACCGCGCCCGCGACGAAGTAAGGCGGAAAAACGGTGGTATGCCAGCCGGGAAGAACCGAAACGGCGAAGTCCAAGCTCACGACAGTATGCACTGAAAGAACGAGGGGCGCCGCCAAACCGGCAAGCAGCAAGCAAGCCGTCTCGTAGCGGAACCAATGATGCGCTGAACCGCGCCAGCCCAAAGCCAACGCGCCGTAAATTCTTTTTTTCCAGGGTTCCTTGGCTTGATCGCGCATCGCGGCCAAATCAGGAATCAAACCGGTGTACCAGAAAAGCAGAGAAACCGTCGCGTAAGTTGAAACCGCGAATACGTCCCACAAAAGCGGACTGCGGAATTGCGGCCACATCCACATCGTGTTGGGATAAGGGAACAGCCAATAAGCTCGGTCAATGCGGCCCAAATGAATAATTGGGAAAGTACCCGCGCAGGCAACCGCAAATAAAGTCATCGCTTCCGAGAAGCGGCTGATCGACATGCGCCATTTTTGCTTCAAAAGCAAAAGGATCGCGGAAATAAAAGTTCCCGCGTGAGCGATACCGACCCACCAGACGAAGTTAATAATGTCAAAAGCCCAACCGACGGGGTTATTGTTTCCCCAAATACCGATACCTTTTTTCACCAGCCAGCCAATTGAGATAACTAATGTCAGTAAACCCGCTAAAGCAATTGAAAGCGCGAAAAGCCAGCCTTTTTCAAGCGGTCGAGTAAGAACGATGTCCGTGATTTTTTTATGCACGGATGCATGCGTCTGATCGCCGGTTAAAATCGACTCTTCGTAAATAACTTCCTGTTTTTCTGTCTTCTGCATATTTGCCATACTTTTTCGGTTGAGCCTCAGCTCAGAGATACCTATATTTCAGTTCGGTTGAGCTTTAGCTCAGAGATTTCATATTTCAGTGATGCTTCGCCGGGTGCGCATCATGCGCAGCTTCAGACGCCAACGACGGATTCGGATTTTTTACTTTTGCCAAATAAGTTAAACGGGGCTGAGTATTTAATTCATTCAGTAAACCATAGTTCAATGGCTGCGCCTTCCACTTTGAAACTTCGCTGTTTTTATCTTTTAAATTGCCGAAAGCAATTGCGGTTGTCGGACACGCGGTTTGACACGCGGTTTTGATTTCGCCGTCGCGGATTAAACGGTCTTCTTTTTTGGCCGTGATGCGCGCCTGATTAATGCGTTGAACACAGAAAGTACATTTTTCCATAATACCGCGGTTGCGTACGGTGACATCCGGGTTATGCATCAATTTTAAAGCTTCACTGTGCTTGTCGCGGTCGGTGTAGGCTAAAAAGTTGAAACGGCGTACTTTATAAGGGCAGTTGTTGGCGCAATAGCGGGTACCGATACAGCGGTTATAAGTCATTTCATTAAGGCCTTCATCGCTGTGTGTTGTTGCGCCGACAGGGCAAACCGGTTCGCAGGGCGCGTTTTCACAATGCATACACATCACAGGCTGTTGATGCGACTCAGCCGTATCAATATCGCCTTCATAATAATGGTCAATGCGCACCCAGTGCATTTCACGGCCGTTCAGTACTTCGTCCTTACCGACAATCGGAATATTGTTTTCGGAATTACACGCCACAACGCACGCGTTGCAGCCGATGCAGGAGCTCAAGTTAATCGCCATACCCCAAGCGTAATCATCCGAACCTTTATGCGCGCCGTAAAACGAAGCGGGCGGAAGAGCGTGTTCTAAATGATGTGCGAAGTCAGGCTGTTTTTTGAAAGTGTCAAGCGAGGCACTACGAATTTGATGACGGCCTTCCATGTTCTGATGCAGCTGAGTGGAAGCCAACTTTGCAGTTGCGCCGGTTTTGCGCACGGAGATTTTCGGAACCCAAAGGTGAAGCGCCGCGGATTGAATCGTGAACGCGTTAAAGCCCAAGCCCTTCGCGATTTGGCCGCCGAGAGTGCGTCCGTAACCCAGCGCCAAAGAAATATTGCCGGAAGTCTGACCGGGAATAATCCAAACCGGAACCTCAATTTTTTTGAGACCGTTGTTAATTTCGATCATGTCGCCATTTTGCACTTCAAGTTTTTGAGCTGATTCAGGGCTGATATGCGCCGCGTTATCCCAAGTCAATTTGGTGAGAGGCTTCGGAAGTTCCTGCAGCCAGCCGTTGTTCGCGAATTGTCCGTCCCAGACGCTTTCGTCGGGACGTAGAGTCATTTCCCATTCTGATTCCGTAAAGGATTGATTCAATTCGCCTGATTCCCAAACAGTTTTTACTGTGAAGCTCTTTGCGGTAAACGCGGAGCCTGTGATCAAACCGTCATGCAAAGCTTTGCGCCACGCGCCGTCAAAATCGAGACCCAGTTTATCTTTCCAATAACCGCGAACAATCTTTTCGGATGAGCGGCCCGGTTTGCCGAGCAGTGCGGAAACTAACTCATGTTCGGAAACACCGTCATAGAGAGGATTGATCAAAGGCTGAATCATGGTGACGGTTCCATCGGAAGCGCGTCCGTCTGAAAAATGCTCAAGGAAATGCGTCGCGGGAATATGCCATTGGCAAACTGCCGCTGTTTCGTCGTTATAAAGTCCGTGATGAACACTGAAAGGAACGGAAGCGAGCAAATCCGAAAAATTTAAGTCACCGGGAGCGGCGTAAGCCGGATTGATTCCCAAAATAAAGAGGTCGGAAACTTTCTTGTCGCGAATATCCGCCGTGAGTTCCGCCAACGAAACACCGTGAAGAACCGGATCTTGTTCCGTCGGCTCAATCCACGAAACTGTTTTGCCTGTATTACCTAATTGTTCGTTGATCGCAAAAACCAAAGCCTGAATGCGGGCCGGTAATTGTTCTCCGGCAAGCACGAGCGATTTTCCCTGCGCGTTGCGCAAGTCTTTCGCGGCAATATCAAGCCAATGCTGTTCGTCTTTCGAAAGCTTGACGGATGAAGTCGGCTGAACGTTGTTGACGCCCACGCGCTGCGCGAGGCTTTCCGTCACCGCGATCATTTTAGAAACTTTCGCGCGCAACAAATGATCCGCTGCGGCGCCGGTGAGTGTCGGTTCCGCTTCCACCGCGTAAAGGCGGTTCATGTTTTTATCTTTGTGCGCCTGACGGCGTGAAGTGAATTCGCGCGCGTAACGCAGACTGCCCGGAAGATTAATCAGAAAATTGGAACCCAAAGAAAATACAACGTCTGCTTTTTTGAAATCGTAAACAGAATCGGCAAATTCACCCAGTGCCGCTTTTTGCGCGCGGCGCGCTTCATCGATATGGATCGCGTCGTAGCGATGCCACTTTGCTTTCGGAAAGCGCGTGAGAACTTGTTTCATCTGATCGCCGAAAGTCGGAGACGTTACGGTGCCGGTCAAAATTCTTAAACCTTCGCCGCCGTTCGCGTCCCACTCAGCGAGCTTTTTTTCAATTACGGAAAGAAAAGCAGACAAGCTTGAAGATTGTCCTGATTTCAAAACTACTTTGGAACGATCGGGATCATAAAGCCCGAGAATGGCGGCTTGATGGAAAAGGCTGGTTGCGCCCAAGCTGTCGGTGTGTCCGGGGTTGCCGTCGAGTTTGGTCGGGCGCCCCATATGCGACTCCGCGAGCAAGCCCGTCACGTGACGGTTGAACGGCATACCGGTCGCGTAAAAAAGCGGTTTGCCCGGCACGATTTCTTCCGGCATCTTCACATAAGGAACAATTTTTTCTTTCGGCTGTGTGCAGCCCGGCATCGCGGCTAAAAGCAAAGACGCGCCCATCAATTTCAAAAAGTCGCGACGCGCTTCGGGGCTCGCGGTTTGAGCGGAGCCATTCGGAAATTCTTCTTTCAAATAAGACATGAATTCCGGTGTCTCGGCAATTTCTTCCATCGAGCGCCAAAGATTCTTGCCCGTCTTATCCGCCAGCTTTTTCCGTACCCAATCAAAATTCATCGGTTTATCTTTTTTTTATTTTTACGGTTATCGGTGACACGCGCTGCAGTTTTGAACTGTGCGCACATTATATTTAGTCATCAAATCTTTTTGCATCTCTTTGATATTGTCCGGTTTTTCCCAATGCGGGTTGACAGCTTCCTCTTTCGGGCTAAGGCGCGTTTCCGGATGGCGATGGCACTGTAAGCACCATTCCATATGCAGTGTATTCTTTTTATACATCAAAGGCATTTCATTTACCTGGCCGTGGCATTCGGTGCAGCTGACGCCTTTAGCGATATGAATACTGTGGTTGAAATAAACGTGATCAGGTAAATCGTGAACGCGCTGCCAATTCAAAGGTTTGCCGGTGCGCCAGCTTTCACGGACAGGCTCAAGCGCGGGAGATTCTTTCCATATAACATTGTGACATTTCATGCAGGTCGCGGTGGAAGGGATGCCCGCGAAAGAAGATTTTTCAACTGAGGTATGGCAAAAACGGCAATCCATGCCGAGGCCTTCCACGTGATGTTTATGGCTGAAGGGAACCGGCTGTTCAGCCGGGATACCGACGCGCGTAATATAGTTAGAGCGCGCGAGCCAGTAGCCGAAAGTGCCAAGAGCAATCACGGAAAAAACCGCGCCCCATAGGATGAGGCGGATCTTCGTATTGGCTGCGGGTGAAAATATTTGTTTCATCAAAAAAATAAAAAAATGTTATGATTCTGTCTCGCAACGGCGAATATTAAAGTATCGCTGCGACGAGAATAGGAAAGCGTGCATTGTACACAATTTCTATTTTTTTTCGAATACAAAATACATTTTTTTTTGCGGCGGATAAGATTAAATCCGAACAGATTTTTAGTTTTGATTTTTGATTTTCAAATTGGGAGGAAGCGATTATGAGTATGCCGGGACCGATGGAACTGATTATTATCTTTTTGGTGATTTTGTTGCTTTTTGGAGCGAAACGGATTCCTGAAATTTTGAAATCATTTGGCGAAGGCGTCAAAGAGTTCAAAAAAGGAATGTCGAATTTGACTGATACGAACTCAAATCAGTCCGATTCAGCCTCAAAGCCCGCGCCCAAACAGCCGGATTCAACCGAAAACAAGCAATAATTCGCCTTTTTCCGTAAGAAAAGCCTCGGAAAAGGTCTTTATTTTATAATCCCATAATCTTAATAAATTATGGGATTATTTGTATATGCTAACCCAATAATTAGGCTTATTTGATACAAAAGTGGCTGAAAATATACTAAATTCAATAAAAAGTCGGATTCTGGTCCTCGATGGCGCTATGGGAACCATGATTCAGCGCTATAAATTGCTAGAAGATGATTATCGTGGACAAGCCTACAAGTCTCATCCCAGCCCACTTAAAGGTAATAATGATGCTTTGGTGGTGACTCAGCCCCATATTATTGAGGAAATCCACACCAAATACCTCGAAGCGGGTGCGGATATCATCGAAACCAACTCTTTTAACGCGAATCGCGTTTCCATGGCCGATTATGGTTTTGAAGGGGAAGTCCACCGCATTAATTTAGAGGCGGCTCGTGTCGCAAGGCTTGCGGCCGATAAAATGACGGCGAAAACTCCGAACAAACCGCGTTTTGTTGCCGGAGCGGTGGGACCCACTACAAAAACTGCGTCACTTTCACCGAAAGTTAGTGATCCCGCGTTTCGCGCGGTGACTTTCGATGAACTTGTTTCCGCTTATTCTGAACAAATCGAAGCTTTGATCGAAGGCAAAGTGGATGTCATTCTGATTGAAACCGTTTTTGATACTTTGAATGCCAAAGCCGCGATTTTTGCGGCGCAACAAACTTTTATCAAAGTCGGCAAAGAACTTCCGCTGATTGTGAGCGGAACCATCACGGATAAAAGCGGCCGCACATTGTCAGGCCAAACCACGGAAGCGTTTTGGAATTCGATTTCACACGGTAAATTACTTGCCGCGGGGTTGAATTGCGCGCTCGGCGCGCAAGAGCTTGAACAATATGTGAAAGAAATGTCCCGCGTCGCCACCTGTTTCGTTTCGGTTTATCCGAACGCGGGTTTGCCCAATCAATTCGGCGAATATGACGAGCTTGCCGAACAAACCGCGGCGTTTATCAAGCCTTGGGCTGAAAAAGGCTACATTAATATTATCGGAGGCTGCTGCGGAACCACGCCCGATCATATTCGCGCCATGGCGCAAGCGGTGGCGGGTTTTAAACCGCGCCAAATTCCCGCGTCTGATCATCTCACGCATTTAAGCGGTCTTGAACCGGTTACTCTTCGCCCTGAAATTGCGTTTGTGAATATCGGTGAGCGTACCAATGTCACGGGTTCGCCGAAATTCGCCAAGTTTGTTAAAGAAGGCAATTGGGAAGAAGCGCTTAAAATCGCGAAACAGCAAGTCGAGTCCGGCGCGATGATTATTGATATTAATATGGATGAAGGTTTGCTCGACTCCGAAGCGCTCATGACTCAATTCATGAATATGGTCGCGTCCGAGCCGGAAATTTCCAAAGTGCCGATTATGGTGGACTCTTCTAAGTGGTCTGTCATTGAAGCGGGGCTTAAGTGCATGCAAGGCCGCGGCATTGTGAATTCAATTTCTCTCAAAGAAGGTGAAGTGGAACTCATTCGCCGCGCGAAGCTCATCCGCAGTTATGGCGCGGCGATGGTGCTGATGGCTTTTGATGAACAAGGTCAAGCCGACACTTATGAAAAGCGCACCAGCATTTTAACGCGTTCATTTAAAGTTTTAACGGAGCGAGCGGATATTGCGCCCGAAGATATTTTCTTTGATCCGAACGTTCTGCCGATTGGCACGGGCTTGGAAGAACATGCCAATTACGCGGTGGATTTTATTGAAACCTGCAAATATTTGAAGAAGCTTTCGCCGCGCAGTCATATCACCGGTGGGGTCAGTAATTTATCTTTCGGTTTCCGCGGTAAAAATGAAATCCGTGAAGCCATTCACGCCGTTTTTCTTTATCACGCTATCAAAGCGGGAATGGACTCGGGCATTGTGAACCCCGGGCTTTTGCATGTGTATAGCGATATTCCCGCGGATTTGCTCAAGCTCGCCGAAGATTTGGTTTTAAACCGTGATCCGAACGCGACCGAAGCGCTTTTGAAATATGCCGAAAAAATTCAGAACCAGGAACCAGGAACCAAGAACCAAGTAAAAGAATGGCGCACCAAGCCCGTGCGCGAACGGTTAACGCATGCCTTGGTCAATGGTATTGCGGATTTTGTCGAGCCTGATCTGGATGAAGTGATTTCGCTTTATCCCACTGCGCTTGAAATTATTGAAGGTCCGTTGATGGATGGAATGAAAGTGGTGGGCGATTTATTCGGCGAAGGAAAAATGTTTTTGCCGCAGGTGGTGAAATCGGCGCGCGTGATGAAAAAAGCCGTCGCGCATTTAACACCTTTGATCGAAGCTCAGAAAAAAGTGGGCGCTAAAGCCGGTAAAGTGATTATGGCGACCGTCAAAGGCGATGTGCATGACATCGGCAAAAACATTGTCGGCGTGGTGCTCGGTTGTAACGGCTATGACATTGTCGATCTTGGCGTCATGGTGCCTTTGGAAAAAATCTTGGACGAAGCGAAAAAACAAAACGCGAATATCATCGGGCTTTCGGGGCTCATTACGCCGTCTTTGGATGAAATGGTTTTCGTCGCGCAGGAAATGGAAGCGCGCAAACTGAAAACGCCTTTATTGATCGGCGGAGCGACAACAAGCGAACGCCACACGGCGGTTAAAATTGATCCGATGTATTCCGGTCCCGTGATTCATGTGACCGATGCTTCGCGCAGTGTGGGTGTGTGTCAGGAGATTTTAAGTGAAGCGCGCCGCGATGCTTACGCGCAAACATTTAAAGTGAAGTATCAGAAATTGCGTGATGACTTTGAGAAGAACCGGGGCAAGATACAATTGTTGTCCCTCGAGCAAGCTCGCGCCAACGGAGCGAAACTTAATTTTGGAAACCAGGAACCAGAAACCAAGAACCAAGACTTGGTCCCTGGTGCTTGGTCCTTGGTTCGTCCATCTTGGTTGGGCGTGAAAAGCTTTCACGATTGGGATCTTGCCGAAATCCGCAAATATATTGATTGGACGCCTTTCTTTCAGACTTGGGAGCTTGCCGGAAGATATCCCGCGATTCTCGAAGACAAAGTCGTGGGCAAAGAAGCGAAAAAACTTTTCGATGACGCGCAGGAAATGCTCGATCAAATGGTGAAAGAAAAATGGGTGAGCGCGCATGCAACGATTGGTTTCTTTGAAGCCGCGCGCGATCAAGATGACATCAAGATTTTTTCAAACGGCAAACAAGTTGAAACTTTTTGTACGCTTCGCCAGCAGGGTGTTGTTTCGGGTCAGCCGAATAAAGCTTTGGCTGATTTTATTGCTCCGAACGCGGACTACATGGGATTCTTTGTCTGCACCGCAGGCAGAGGACTTGAAAAGCATGTCGCAAAATTCGAAAAAGATCATGACGATTACAAATCAATTCTCGTGAAAGCGCTCGCCGATCGTTTTGCTGAAGCTTTTACGGAATTGTTGCATGAGCGGGTTCGTAAAGAGTGGTGGGGCTACGCGAAAAATGAAAATCTGACGCCTGAACAGTTGATCAAAGAAGAATACGATGGTATTCGTCCCGCGCCCGGGTATCCGGCCTGTCCTGAACATACTGAAAAAGCTAAATTGTTTAAGCTTCTTGATGCTGAGAAAAATTGTGGAGTTAAGCTGACTGAGAATTTCGCGATGTGGCCGGCGTCTTCTGTTAGCGGTTTTTATTTCGCGCATCCTGAGTCGCAGTATTTTGCGGTGGGGAAGATTAATAAGGATCAGATCGACGACTATGCGAGAAGAAAAAATATGAGCGTGAAAGAGATTGAACGCTGGCTATCTCCTTATCTCGCTTATTAAAATCGCTGAAAAGGGCTCATCTGCGGCGTTGCAAGCATCGTTTCCTTGTGCGGCGTATTGCTCCATACGCCTCCGCGGGCACTCGCTTGCGCCTTGCATCTAAACCCTTTTGAGTGGTTTCGAATCTAGCATTTTTAGCAATTTTGTGAACTTCTAAGCGGTGCTTTTTTGAAGTTTTTTATTCAATATTCAAAATTAAATCAGTCGTACCCACCTTCTAGACCAGTTTCTCCTGTTAGTTTAAAGGCAAGTTGGATTATGGGGATGCCAGGCGTAGAAGATTCAGGAGAGGTTCTTCAAATAGATGATAAATATATTCTCAGCATGGGCCGACATGCTTTTCATGCACATCTGTTGATGTCGATTGATTGTGGGCTAGATTATTTAAATGCAGTCAGGATTTCCAATGCTTTGTCATTTCTTTTGGACACGCCAATAGTGCCTCTGTACCCTCAAGAGAAGAAATCATTGAGCGCATATTTCAAGGGCATTGACGCGGTAATGAAGCGTAAGGGGTTCCATTGGAGAAAAATAAATTGGGCACAGAGAATTCCAGAGAATTTAAACGAAATTGCAGAGACAGCAAAAGGGTGCTTTTTAGGGGATGACTTTTCAAGGACACTTCCCCTTAGGGATAATAAAACAGGGCTTGTTCCATCTGTTTCAATTCCAGATACAGAAAGATTTAATACCGCGATGCTTGCTTATAATGAAGCGCTGAGAAGTGCTTTTTTTAGTAGTTGTATGCTTAGTAATTGGAGAGCTATTGAAGCTGCTGAGCCGAATATAAGTAAGCAAAGAGAGGCATTGTCCTTAATTGAGAAGCACTCTTTTGCACCTGTTGTTGGTTTTGAGCATAAAGTATTTCAATCTCGACGCAAGGTTCAAATAAGTGAAAAGTATAAGAAAATGGCTCTGGCCAGAAAAAAAGAGTTGCTAGTCATTTATAAATCAGAAGATGGCATTATGAGTTATCTTTGGAATGAATTAAGACACAAATCAGCTCACGCGGACAAGAGAGAAATTCTTAATGCAGAAACCGACGGCATGTTTGCAGGTCTTTTGAAAGATGCACTTTTGTTGCGTGTCATTGCTAGAATGTTTATAGAGAAAAAATGGTGTAGCTAAAATCAAAATATTTTAAAAGGAATTAGTTGTGGCGAAAGTTAAAAAAATTAAGTCGGTTCTTGATTTTGTTCGTTGGATGAGCTCATGTCCTGAGGCGGATATGTATCGTGGCGAGTTAAATGCAGAATGGCTTTTGTTGCCAAGTATTGTCCGATACGCTCAGAAAGTTGATGGTTACGATGATATTTTAGGTTTAGAAGAGCATTTAATTCTTGAGTTTGAAAAATTTTCAGTTCCATTCAATGATTGCACTAATTTACCGTACATCCAAAAGCTTGTGCATGCACAACATTACGGCGTTCCAACTAGGCTATTAGATTGGACCAGCAATCCTTTAAAGGCGCTATATTTTGCAGTTGAAAATCCCGACCTAGATAAATTTTGTGGGATAGTGCATGTTGTTCAACATGCTTTTTGGTGTGAAGGTACCAAGCATGTGGGGCTAGATAAAATGCTAGACGCTTTTTATCCTGAGATCCTTAACGAGAGAATTAGCGCGCAAGATGGTTGTTTTATATCGTTTCCATTATCGAAAGGTGTTCGTAAAATTAAGCCGCTAAATAAGGTGAATTATCCGAAAGAGATCCAGGGATATGATTTCGTTATTATTGAAGCTAAATCTAAGCGGGAAATAAGGCGTGAGTTAAGTAAGCTTGGGATCAGCCACAGGACTATATATCCTGGTTTGGAAGGTGTCGGCAAGTGGACCAAATCTAAGTTGGCAGATTTTTTAGTTTGATAGCAAACATACAGAAAAAAGGTACCGGGTATGGATTCGGCAAGCTCACCACAGGCCACGGGGACAGGTAAGAGAGAGCCGTAAATAGTAAAGCGTACAAGGTAAATCGATGTGCGAATGACGTTTTACGATGGCACGCCGGGAAAAAGTAAAACGTACAAAGTCTTTCGGTGTACTATTTACGGTGTACGATGTACCGACTCATCGGAAACGGGACGCCCCTTCGATAGTTCGACAAGCTCACTACAAGCAAGCTCATGACGGGTCAGGTAAAAGGGGAGATTTTATGATGCAATCTATTTGGGACGATTGTTAGTTTCCGCATGCTGATTGATCTTTTCATCGTATTAGCCTTTGTCATTTATTCCGTTTCCGCAGGCTTGGCCGCGCGCAAAAAAGCATCGGAAAATCTTGAGCAATATTTTCTTGCCGGCCGTTCGCTGAAAGGCTGGCAAGCCGGAATCAGCATGTCCGCCACGCAATTTGCTGCCGACACGCCGCTTTTAGTCACGGGACTGATTGCCACGGCGGGTATTTTTTCATTGTGGCGGTTGTGGGTTTACGCAATTGCGTTTTTAATGCTCGGATTTATTTTTAGCTCCAGCTGGCGGCGTGCGAAAGTATTAACCGACGCCGAGTTTACCGAGTTGCGCTATGCCGGAAAAGGCGCCGCAGTGTTGCGTGCGATTAAAGCCGTGCACTTGGGCACGCTGGTAAATTGCAGTGTGTTGGCCATGGTTTTGATTGCGGCCGTACGGATTAGCGAGCCTTTTTTGCTTTGGCATGAGTGGCTTCCCGCGCCGTTCCTGTCCATGCTTGCTTCTCTTTTGGAAACGGCCAATTTAAATTTTTCCTCACTGCCAAACAGCGAGCCTTTCGCGTGGACGCTTTCGGCGAGTAACTTGATTTCCATTTTGCTGATTGTCTTTTTCACGACGCTGTATTCTGCCACCGGCGGTTTGCGCGGTGTGGTCATGACGGATATTGTGCAGTTTGCGATCATGATGATCGCAACCGGCGTTTACGCTGTGTTTATTGTGGGCGAAATTGGCGGTTTGGACGTTTTAATTCAGCGTTTGACCGAACTTTACGGGACGGCGGCGGTCAATGAGCGCTTGGCTTTTTCACCGCTGCGATGGGATTCGGTTGCGGCACTCGGCGTGGCGGTGCTGGCGGTGCAATGGTTCGCGCAAAGCAGTTCCGACGGCACGGGGTATTTGGCGCAGCGCAGTATGGCCTGTCATTCGGATCGCGAAGCAAAAATCGCATCGCTCATTTTTACTTATATGCAGATTTTTATTCGCAGTCTGTTTTGGATTGTCATCGCTTTAGGATTGCTCGTTTTATACCCGGCAAATTCTTTGCCGGAATTAGGCATGGCATCGGAGTCGTTTCGCGTGGCGAGGGAAGCCACTTTTGCGTCCGGCATTCATGATTTTCTGCCGCCGTTCGCCCGCGGGCTCATGCTGACGGGTATGCTGGCGGCGCTCGCCTCGACTTTGGATACGCATTTGAATTGGGGAGCTTCCTATTGGACCAATGACTTATATAAGCGTTTTATTGCACCGCAGTTTTTGCGAAGAGAGCCGCGGCCGCGCGAACTGGTTTGGGTCGCGCGCCTTTCCAATTTGGGAATTCTGTGCATTGCGCTGGTGATTATGGCCAACTTGTCTTCCATACAAAATGCATGGCATATGAGTTTATTATTCGGCAGCGGCCTGGGAGTTGTTTTGATTTTGCGCTGGCTTTGGTATCGTATTAATATCGGTTCGGAATATGCGGCAGTAATCAGCTCGCTGATCGGCGCGCCGATTCTATTAATCGGCTTTCCGGAAATGCGCGAAGAAACCCGGCTTTTAACGATGCTGGCCATTTCTACGGCCGCTGTTTTAAGTGTTACTTTGCTGACGGCTCCCGAAAGCGAACAAACTCTAGGAGCTTTTTACAAAAAAACGCAGCCGCCCGGATTTTGGGGACCGGTTGCCGTAAAAGCAGGCGAGGCGTCTGGCGCGCCGGGAGCAAAATTTTTTCGCCTTTTATTGGCAGTGTTCTGTTTTGTGGGCAGCGTCTTCGGTTTGCTGATTAGCGCCGGCATGTTCATGACGCAGCGTGGCGGATGGCACTCCGTGGTTTTAGCTATTGCAGGAGCAATTTTGATGGGGTTCGGCTGGCGCTTTGGATTTAATGAAGATTATTCCGCAAAAAGTCCCGTATACCGAAAGGAAAGGTAATATATGAAATTAATTAAAACGGTTTTGGTTTTTGTAGTTGGATTTGGATTGATTGCGAGCACGGCTTCCGCGCGGCCGGCGTGGCTTGATAGACGGCCGGAGGAAAAGCAACGGCAAGTGATTCTTGAGCAGTCATCCGAGGTTTTGGCGAAGCTGTATCAATCTCAGCCTGAGGCGAAAGCGGCGGTGGAGAAAGCATACGGTTACGCGACCTTCAGTAATTTCGGCGTCAAAATCTTTTTTGCCGGAAGCGGCAGCGGGCGCGGGGTGGCGGTCAACAATCAAACCCAGCAAAAAACCTTTATGAATATGGCTGAACTTCAAGCGGGACTTGGGTTAGGCGTTAAAAGCTTCATGTTGGTTTGGGTTTTTGATAATGCGCAGGTTTTTAATAGTTTCGTGAACTCAGGTTGGGAATTAGGCGGACAAGCTTCCGCGGCCGCGAAAGCGGGCGACACCGGCGCAGCTTACCAGGGCGCGCTTGAAATTTCTTCGGGCGTCTATCTTTATCAGCTGACCGGTTCGGGCTTGGCTTTAGAGCTTACCGCCAAAGGCACAAAATACTATAAAGACAACGACCTCAATAATGCCGGGAATTAAATAATGGATTTCAATGAGCTGAGACGTATTAACGAGACAATCAGAATTGCCAAACAAACGCAGCAAATGCAGCAGATTCAACAATTGCTGAAGCTAAGCGCGCTTTTGAAGCGGATTCATGATGCTCGCCGTCAGCAGGAAGCCATTAAAGAATTTTGCGAAGAAAATAAGGATCAGTTTTGGCGCGGAGAAAAACCATCCGAACAAGAGATTGAAAGCCTGCGTGAACAAACCGGCTATGACCAAAAAGTTTGGAGTGATATTGTCCGCGAACTTTTGGGCGAGCCACCGCCGGAAAAAAATCGAAGATAGCGGTATCGTGCGGAATGACAGCAGGGGTGATTTTTAATTTTCTAAAATAAGGAGGAGAATATGACAGATTTCAAGCCTGTTGATCTCGCGTATCAAGTTCAGGGTCAAGGAACTCCGGTTGTGCTTGTGCATGCTTTTCCGCTATCGAAAGACATGTGGGAAGGGCAGGTTGCGGAGCTTGCGCGAAACTACACTGTCATTACGCTTGATCTTCCCGGATTTGGAAAATCTCCGCTGCAAAATCCTCCCTCCATCGCGACGGCAGCGCAAAGCGTTGCCTTGCTGCTCGATGAATTAAAAATCGCGGGGCCGGTTTTTATCGGCGGGCTTTCCATGGGCGGCTATGTGGCGCTTGAATTCTTTAGGCAATTTCCGACGCGCGTGCGGGCGCTTGGCCTTTTTTCTACGCGCGCGGGCGCGGATTCGGATGAACAGAAAAAGAAACGCCATGAGCTGGCGGACAAAGTAAGACGCGAAGGTATGCCGGTTTTAGCGGATTCCATGGCTGCGAAACTGGTCGGTGAAACAACCGAACGGAGTGCGCCGCTTTTAGTCGAGCAAATCCGTAAAATGATTTTGGCAGGTTCTCCCGCGGGCGCGGCGGACGCGCTGCTTGCGATGGCCGGCCGGGCTGATTCTTTGACTTTGCTGAAAAAAATTTGCATCCCGGTTTTGATTCTTGCGGGTCAAGAGGACAAAGTGATTCCCGTGTCGGAGGCGGAGATCATGCAAAAAGGAATTTTAAATTCGGAAATGCATGTTTTTGCGCAGGCCGGGCATTTACTTAATCTTGAGCAGCCGCAACAGTTCAATTCCGCGCTGCAGCGATTTTTAAAATAATAGAGGCATTTTTAAAGCTAACTCTTAGCTTCTCTTGCCGATATAATTCTCCTCGGCTTTTTAAAGCTTAGATGTTTGAAGCTGTTGGTTGTTTGACGTGTTGCACTAATGCAGAAATTGCGTGATAAAGAGCAAGCAAAAGGAATTTTATGATTTTAGTTCAAGGTTATGCCGCGAAAAAAGCGAAAGCTAAGCTCGCGCCTTTTCAGTTTAAACGCCGTACTCCCAAGCCGCGCGATGTGGTGATTGATATTCATTATTGCGGTATTTGTCACTCCGATATTCATCAAGCGCGCGATGAATGGGGCGGAGCTACTTTTCCGATGGTGCCTGGGCATGAAATTGTCGGCGTCGTGCGTTCAGTCGGTGCCAAGGTCAAAAAATTTAAAGCGGGCGATCAAGTCGGCGTGGGATGTATGGTGGATTCGTGCCGCAGTTGTTCTCCATGTAAAGAGCATCTCCAGCAGTTTTGTGAAAAAGGCCCCAGCTTTACTTACAACAGCAAAGAACAGGACGGCAAAACAAAAACTCAGGGCGGCTACTCAACCGCAATTGTGACGAACGAAGATTTTGTTTTGAAAGTTCCGAAAAATCTTCCGCTCGACGCGGCCGCACCGTTGCTTTGCGCGGGAATTACGCTTTATTCGCCGCTGAAACATTGGAAAGCGGGCAAAGGCAAAAAAGTGGCGATTATCGGTTTGGGTGGTTTGGGACATATGGGTGTGAAACTCGCGCATGCCATGGGTGCGGAGGTTACCGTGTTGAGCCAAACGCTGAGCAAAAAAAAAGACGGATTGCGGCTGGGGGCTGATCATTTTTACGCGACCTCCGACAAAAAAACTTTTACGAAACTGAAGAAGCATTTTGATTTGATCATTAACACGGTTTCGGCTGAAATTGATTGGAATGAATATTTGGGGCTTCTCAAAATCGACGGCAGCATGGTTTTGGTGGGCGTGCCCGAAAAAGACATTCCGGTCGGAGCTTTTTCCTTGATCGGCGGACGCCGCAGCTTGTCGGGCTCGTTGATTGGCGGTATCAAGGAAACTCAGGAAATGCTTAACTTTTGCGGTAAGCATAACATTGTTTCTGATATTGAGCTTATTTCGGCGCGGCAGATTAACGAGGCTTATGAGCGCGTTCTTAAAAGTGATGTGCGTTACCGATTTGTGATTGATGTCGCATCGATGAGAAAATAATAACGAAAATTTATTGATGATGTAAGAATTAAAAGGGATGGATTATGAATTATTTGCTTGCCGCCGCGATTTTACTGATAGATTTAGCCGTCTTTTTTGTTCCCGTCTGCGCCCTGTTTATCGCTTATGTGCTTTGTTTTAAGCCTAAATGGGTTTTAAACAGCCTCAAAAAATTTTATGGCGAGGTATGAGTCAAAACAAAGCAGAAAAACTAGCTTCTTCGCATACGGTGTCCGCGGTTGCTTCCCGGCTTGAAAGCGGCGCACGGCACAGCTATTTACGCGATTTTGTTTACGGTGCTGTGGACGGCGCGGTTACCACGTTCGCGGTTGTTGCCGGAGTTGCGGGCGCGCAGCTTTCCGCGGGGATTGTCATTATCTTGGGCGCGGCGAATCTTATCGCTGACGGATTTAGTATGGCCGTGAGTAATTATTTGGGAACTCGCGCGGAAAATCAATTGCGTGATCTCGCGCGCCGCACGGAAGAAGAGCATATTGATCTTGTGCCTGAAGGTGAAAGAGAAGAGGTGCGTCAAATTTTTGCTGCAAAGGGTTTTTCGGGCGATGAACTTGAAAACGCCGTCAAAATTATTACCTCCAACCGTGAAGAGTGGGTTAACACCATGCTTCGGGAGGAACTGGGTTTTTCGGCCCGCCCTATTTCGCCCTTGAAAGCAGGCGCGGTGACCTGGGCTGCTTTTATTTTAATTGGCGTATTGCCGCTAAGTTCTTTTTTGGTGAAAAGCATTTTTTCTGATTTAGAATTTGAACCGTTTGCGGTGAGTTTGGTCATGACCTGTTCGGCATTTTTTATCGTTGGCGCGTTTAAAAGCCGATTCACGGGGCACGTATGGTGGCGTTCCGGCCTGGAGACTCTTTTTGTGGGCGGGATTGCCGCTGCCCTCGCCTATGGAGCGGGAGTGTTTCTGAAAGCGGTTGTTGCCGTTTAAGCAGGCGTGTGAGCGTGTTAGACCGGCAGAGTGGGCTGAAAAAGATTTTTGAAATGAATCGAAAATAAACTTAAAAAGGAAGGAAGAGCGCATGAAAAAATTAATTTTAACAATGCTCGGATTGTTTTTTGTTCAAACAGCGGTTTTCGCGGAAACTCACGCGGTTCAGGCGGATGCTTCCGAGGTGAGATGGACCGCGACTAAAGTAACGGGAAAGCATTTTGGAATCATTAAGGTTTCATCCGGTGAAATTGAATTTACGGACGGCCAGTTTTCGGGCGGACAAGCGGTAATTGATGTGGGGACTATGGCCGTGACTGATATTCAGGATGAGAAAATGAACGCAAAACTGCTGAACCACCTTAAAAGCGCTGATTTTTTTGATGCGGAGAGTTTTCCTTCCGCAACCATTAAGATTACGGGAGTCAAAGTAATCAGCGAAAACCTTTACGATGTGACGGCTGATCTCACAATCAAAAATACGACGCATCCGGTGGACTTTAAAGCCATGGTTGCGAAAACCGCGGAGGGGATTCAGGCTACCGCAATGATTACCGTTGACCGGACGCTGTATGATATCCGCTATGGTTCGGGTAAGTTTTTTGAAAACCTTGGAGATAAAACAATTCACGATAATTTCACTCTGGAAGTTTCCGTTTTGGCCGCTTAATTTAAAAAGTGAAGAAAGTTAGTGCCGGATCTGAAGCGATCTGGTTTGAAGAAATTCCGAATGTCGGCAAGCGCATCGCGGGCGACTTTAAAAAGCTTGGTTTCTTCGGGCCGCAAGAGCTTAAAGGTAAAAGCCCGTTCAAGCTTTATCAGAAACTGTGCAAGCTGACGCGATTTCGCCACGACCCCTGTGTTTTGGACACTTTTATGGCGGCCGTCGATTTTATGAACGGAGCTCCGGCGAAACCCTGGTGGCGTTATACCTCTGAACGTAAAAAGAATTATCCGAATATTTGAGACAGAGAGTATGTCCTCCTTTGAGATAAGGTTTTAAGTATGAGCGGTAGTGAGGAAAAAGGGCTGGTTGCGCTTGGCGCGGGAATTATTTTCGGGGCCGTGGCCTTTTTTAAAGGGTTCAAAGTTCGTGATAAGAAGCGGCTGATTGAGAATATTCCCACTTCCACGGTGCGTGGGATGGCTGTGGGGCTTGTTGAGGTAAAAGGGAAAGCGAATCCCGTCGACCAGCCTCTGGTGAGTCATTTTTCTAAGGCGCCTTGCGTTTTTTTTCGTTACACGATTGAGGAGCTTCGCAGTTCCGGCAAAAGAAGCCGCTGGGTGACGATTGCTTCCTACTCGAGTTCAAACTATTTTTATTTGGAAGATGACACCGGAAAAGTTTTTGTGGACCCTTTGAGTGCTGAATTACATTTGCAGGTCGACCGCGAATTCAGCAGCGCGTTCGGCGGAAAAGCAAAGCCGGAGTTTTTAACGGGCCTTACGGAGTTAGGAATTGACCCTAAGGGTTTTCTGGGTGTGAAGAAAAGTTTGCGCTGCGCGGAAACCTATATTGCTCCCGGAGATTTGATTTATGTGATAGGCAGCGCGTGTCCCGCTGTTTCCGGAGAATTTTCTGAGTGCGGACATGAGAACCTTTGTATTCGTAAAGATAATGCCCCTATTTTTTTTATTTCGGATCATAGTGAAAAAGAGCTTTTAAAGAACCTGGGTCGGCAAATGATTTTGATGCTTTATGGCGGACCGATTCTTACGGTTGTTTGTCTTTTTTTGCTAATTGCCCTATATTTTAGGCAGTATCTCTAACTGAAGGAGCTGATATGGGTCTTATTGCTTTCGTGACAGTAATTTTTTTGGTGCTGGGAGTGGTTGGGTATTTTGTCGGTGTTTACAATGGGTTGGTTCAGGTGCGCCACAATGTAGATAAAGCCTGGGCAAATATTGATGTGCTTTTAAAACAGCGCCATGATGAGCTGCCGAAGCTGATTGATACCTGTAAGGGGTATATGAAGCATGAACAATCGCTTTTGGAAAACATTACCAAGGCCCGCACATCGTTTTTGAATGCTTCCAGCATTGAGGATAAAACGAATGCCGAGAACGCGCTTAATAAAAGCTTAAAAACGCTTTTTGCTGTTTCGGAAAATTACCCTGACCTGAAAGCGAATCAAAACTTTCTTCAGTTGCAGGGACGGGTGTCCGGACTTGAAAATGAAATTGCGGATCGGCGCGAATTTTTCAACGAAAGCGTGACGATTTTCAACGTTCGTATTCAACAGATCCCTGACCTGTTCATTGCCAACATGCTGGCTTATAAAATACGTCCCTTGCTTGAGATTTCCAAAGAGGAAACGCAGGACGTTAAAATTCAGTTTTAAATTTTTTGAGAAGTTGGTTATGGTTGGTAAGCCTAAATTAGAGAATCGAAAAGAACAGCCTTATTTGGGGATTCGTACTCAGGTTAAGATGAAAGAGCTTGGGGCGGTTTTACCCAAAATTCACAACGACCTTGCTGATTGGATGGAAGCGAAAAAGATTCAGCCTTCAGGAGCGCCTTTCTTTCGCTATCTTGTGATTGACGCTGAAAATGGTTTTCAAGTTGAGGTTGGCATTCCTGTTGAGAGCTTTGTCGCGGGGGAAGGTCAGGTTCGGGCATTAACACTTCCTGCCGGTTGTTACGCGACGTTACTGCATACAGGTCATTTTTCGGGTTTGCATGAAGCAGTGAAGTTTCTTTTGGAATGGGCTGAAAGAAATGAAATCACATGGCACAAAGCTGACTTCGAAACCGGAGAAGTATGGGAAGCCCGGCTAGAAACTTACTTAAATGTGGGCTTGGAAAAAGATCCTGAGAAATGGCAAACCGAATTAGCTTTTTTAACTTTAGAGAGTTGAGATTTTTTAAATATGAAAAAATATCCGCATTTAGAGGTTCGTGTTTCTGATATTCACCATCGCGGTGTTTTTGCCGCGCGTGATATTAAAAAAGACGAACGAATTATTGAGTATACCGGCCGAAAGCTGACTGCCGCACAAGCCGAGCGCAGTGACTCCGATTATCTTTTTCAGCTCAACTCCAGAACTTTTATCGACGGAAAAAATACGGCTCGCTACATTAACCATTCTTGCGATGAAAACGCGATTATCAAAATTGAGCGCGGGCATATTTGGATTGACGCGTTGAGGGATATTAAAAAAGGCGAAGAGATTGTTTACAGCTACAGCTATGACCTGGAAGAATCTAAAGATTATCCGTGCGCTTGCGGGACAAAAAAGTGTGTTGGCTATATTCTAGATGAAGTCTATTGGCCTGTTCTTAAGAAGCTACAGGAAAAACAAAGACAATTCCCGAAACCTGTTTTGGCTTAAAAAGAAAAACCCGTGAAACAGCGGGTGTATCCGCTTGCTTCACGGGTTTTGTGCTAAACAAAAATCGATTAGCGTCCGCCGCCGTCTTTGCGTTTTGAAAAACAGTCTTTGCAATAAACCGGACGGTCTCCACTTGGTTTAAAAGGAACCTGGCATTCCTTTTTGCAGTCTGTGCAAACTGCTGTAAACATTTCACGCGGTGCTCCGCCGCCAAATCCGCCACCGCCGCCTTGATAACCCATGGGACACTCCTTGATTAATCGAACTTAGGCAAAGCTAATCTTTACCTATCATGATTATCGGCCTTATTCCCAGGAAAGAAAGCCTTTTATCTTATTTTTTTTGGTAAGTTGCCGATACAAAAGCGGGTATTGTGCTACTTTTATAAGAGAGAGAAGTAGACTGCTTGAGTCCCTTATCATGGAGAGTTGTTATGAAGTTTTTGTGGAGGCGCAGTCAAAGTTTCGAAAAATCTGAAGCTGGAGTTAAGCAATCCGGAGTGTCTCAATCTGGCGGAGGAGTTCTTCGGCTCTTGATGTTGCTTTTTGTTTTAGCTGCCGTTGCGGCCATTGCATTGCATTATTTGAAAACAAATCGTGAAGCTTCCAAGTTTTATAACGAGCTGAATCAAAAAGCAAAACCAATGGTCGCTTCCGTTGCGTCAAAAATACCCAAGCCCGCGCAGGTCGCTCCGGAAGGGCCCAGGGTGAAGCTAACGCTCAAAAGCGGGCGAAGCTTTGAAGGGATTTTTGTTAGAAAAAATAGAGAAGGCCAATGGCTTTATATGGACGGGGTCGGCGAAGTATTTTTTAGCGTCAGCGAAATAGCTGAAACCGCTTAAGGTCTCCTTGTCTTTGGTTTGCCCGCTTTGCGGTTCTCAAGTCAGCCCTTTTTCTTCTTCCGGCAGCAGGGTTTTTTACCGTTGCGGAACCTGTGATCTGATTCACTTATCGCCCGCGCAAAGGCTTTCGCCCGAAGCTGAAGCTGAGCGATACCGGCTTCATCAAAATCATGCGGATGATTTAAATTACCGCGCCTTTTTAGATCGGCTTCTTCAGCCCTTAACGGAGAAGTTGCAGAAAAGAGACCGTGGTTTGGATTATGGCTGCGGACCGGGCCCGGCGGTAGAACAAATGATGCGTGAACGCGGTTTTGAAATGAATAATTACGATCCCTTTTTTAAGCCTGATCGAGCTGTATTGGATTTAAATTATGATTTCATTACCTGCACGGAAACGGCAGAGCATTTTTATTATCCGCTCAAAGAGTTTGATCTGCTTAACCAAATGTTGAAGTCGGGCGGGTGGCTGGGTGTGATGACGGGGCTGTACACACAAAGCACGCCTTTTAGCAGTTGGTATTACGCGAAGGATCCCACGCATGTTTCAATTTATACGTCACAGACGATGAGTTGGATTGCGGAGCGCTATGGGTGGAAGCCCTTTTTTCCCTCTGAGAACGTTGTTTTATTTCAAAAGAGCAGGTAAATCGGGGGTTGATCTGAAGGCGCTCTCTCGCCATAATACGCGCCATTGTTTAACGGTAGAATTCAGCAATATTATTTATTATTCGGGAAAGAGGTTAGTATGTTCGGAAAAATGAAAGAAATGGCAGTTCAGATGCAGATGATGCAGAAACTCATGAAAGATGAGAATTTTAAGGCGTTGATCGCGCACCCCAAAATGCAGGAATTAATCAAAGACCCGGAGTTTATTGAGCTTATGAAGACAAAAAATTTTCAGAAAGCTTCTTCCAACCCAAGAATTGCCGCTCTCAAGAATGATCCCGAGCTTTTGCAGTTAATGGCAAAAGTTCAAATGCCGCAGATTTAAATAAAAAAATCCCAGAATCTTTTTATAGCGACGCTTTCAAAAGTTTGTTGCGGAGTTTTTTGTTCAGAGGAACTTCCGAAAGCCAAATACCAAAAAAAGCTCGCTGGAAATCTTCGCCCTTGATCGTTGCCTGAAGCTTACCGTTTAAAATAAGCGAGGTGCCCAGCTCCGGTTCATAGCGCAATTCGTAGCGGTCCCCTTTGTTTACTTTTTGATAAGCCGCGTCCAATTGTTTGAGCCGATCTTCCAGCTTGGCGGAATCATTAAGCGGGTTTTTTTTGATGCGATCACGTGAAGCTTGGATCATCCACTCTTTTTTTATCGCGCGGTGATAATGCAGAATCAGGCTTTTGGGAACGTTATCCAGAACGGTCTCAACGGAGTTTGCGTTTACGGGCGCGTAAAGCGCCGCGGTATAAAGATCCAGCTTGATATATTCAAGCAGTTCAACGCCATGAACGGGTAAGACAATACCGGCAATTTCTTTGGCGGATTCAAAGCAAACTTTCTTTTTGCATACGGAAGGTTTTGTTTCAGCCCAGCCGGAGAAAAAAATCGAAAGGCTCAAAATGAAAAGGGCAGCGATATTTTTTTTCATGAGTGCCTAAAATAAAAAACCGCCGCGCTCATAAAATAAACGCGGCGGTTTAATGAAATCGTTACTTATTTGTGTAGCGATTAGGAGATGAACCGTACTGAGAAACGCTCTGATCCGCGGCATTGCTGTACGCGTCGGACGGCGCCGTGTAATTACTTGAAGGAGTATAACTTCCCGAGCCATAAGAAACAGGGGCTGAAGTGGGGCAAGGCGGGCATTTGCGCGCGCAGCCTGAAACCAAAACCAAAGCACCGATTAAAAGAATACCAAAATGAATTTTCATGAGAGCCTCCTTAATGAATGATTGCAAGGCGTGTATCCTACCAAAACAAAGCCTTTTCAGCTAGCTTCGGATGAAAGGTTTTATTCCCCGTGGATTTCAAGGTAGAATGAAGCCGTTATTAACCTTTTCGAGGGGGTTTGCATGGAAAATTGCGGGAAATTGCTGTTGCGTCTGGCGGTGGGCGGATTGATGCTTTTTCATGGATACCACAAGTTGGCGCATGGGTTTGGCATGATCGGCGACATGCTGGTCAAAAACCATTTACCGAGGGAGCTGATGTGGGGTGTTATCGCGGGTGAAGTTGTTGCGCCTCTTCTGTTAATTGCGGGCTGGATGACGCGTCCGGCGGCGGCGCTTGTGGCGATCACTATGGGAATGTCCATTTACCTTGTTTTTCGCGACAGCTTACTGGTTTTGAACGAGTACGGCGCACTAACTTATGAGCTTAACTTAATTTATCTTTTGGGCGCGCTTGCGATTTTGCTTTTAGGCGCGGGGTCTTTTTCAATTTCAAAAGGGCAGGGGCGCTTTGATTAATATGATGCGCATAAATAAAAATAAAATTTTTCCTATCTCGGGAATTGCCTTTTTCTTGTTTGTATTTGTCGTTGCGGCAAAGCCCTCCCATGCCTCTGAAATAATCTTGAACTATGTTTTAACTGAAAATCGCGCACCAATCGACCAGCCCGGAAAAAAGAAAAGCAAGCCTGAAAAAATCACTTCAAAGAAAGACGTGGTTTTTGGAGATGGTTTTTTTAGCGTCAAAGAAAAATCGCTTGAGCGGATTTATGATTTTAAAAAAAGACGCATACATTACGTTGACCATCAGGCTAAAACGCACGCGGAAATTTCGCTTTTCTCGGATTTGTCTTTTCGAATCGCCGAGCTTCAGAGCCGTATTGTGATTGCGGCGGCGGTTCAGCGCGCCGGTGAAAAAGGACCCGACAACTTATACACTCTTGAAAGTCTTTTTGGGCTTGAAGGGGAAAAGCCGCCGGTTCGTTTGGAAGAACAGAAGTCGGAGGGCGACCTCATTGTGTTGCGTGATCAGGGAGAGATCTTGGCGCAAATTCAGCCGGGAAAAGATACGCCCGCGCCGGACAGCGCGCTTTTTGAGAAGTTTTTGATCTACGATCATTCATTGCACCCGCTTATTCGCCGGCGGGTTTTAGCTGAAAAGCGCATCCCAAAAGAGTTTCGTTATCGGCTGCAAAGCCTCATATCGAAAGATGAATTTGTTGTTCAGCTGAAAAGTTTTGAAACTCGCGATGACCGGGGTTTTGAAATTCCGGCAAGCTATACTCAGTCTTCAAAGCGTCCCGGTGCTTTGTCCGAGTCCGCGGCTTTAGATGGTGTAATTCAATCAGTGAAAGGGCAAGACAACAAACTTTCCAAAGCTTGGTTTTGGGAAGAAGCCAAAGCCGCGGCTTCAAAGAAAGATTATCTGAATGCCGTGGTTTATTATTTAGAGTATGGACTTCAATCCGGCGATCAGGCGGAGGCTTCGGCCGAGATGCAGAAAGTCGCGGCACATCAATCCGAAGACGCGGAATTGGACCGTTTTCTGCGCAGTTTGGGCATTTCAGGGAAAGAACAGGCCTCGCGCGCGATTGAAGAATTACAAAAGTTGGATCGCTCCAAAATCGAACGCGGACATGTCATCGATTTGATGATTGCGAATCAAAAAGCAGTTTTAGGCGAGAATGAAGCCGCGGCAAAGATTCTTATTGGGGCATTGAAAGCCAACCCTTATTTAGCCGGAGCTTACAAAGATTTAGGGGATTTATTCTACGGACAGATGGATATGGCATCCGCCTGGCGCTGTTGGGATTTTGCACGGGAGCTTGAGCCGAAGCATTTTATGGTGAAGCCTATTTCTGATTATGAAAAAGAACTTGTTAAAAATTATCCTGAGTTTTTTTAGATGCGAAGATTGAAAATTTTTTTATTGGCAGCGGTTTTTTTGGGAACTGCGGGATTGTGCGCGGCGCAAGACACTTCATCTTCTTTCAGCAAAGCAAAATCATTTGAAAAAGCCAACGAAGTATTTCAAGTTAGCTGCATGCCGTGTCATTCCGCGCAGACACCCGTGCCTTGGTATGGCCGGCTTCCTGTGATGAGTTCCGCGATGAAAAAAGAATACCGCTCGGCGATCAAGGGACTTAATTTAGACGATGATGTTTATCTTCCGGGAAAAAAATTTGATCCGGAAACTTTGGATAAAATAGAGTCGGTTATTCAGAAGGGAAGTATGCCCCCCTTGGATTTTCGTATGCGGCATTGGAAAGCCCGGCTTTCCAAAAAAGAGAAGCAGGCCATTTTGGATTGGATTTCGGATGAACGGATTAAGTTGACGGCTTTAGCGGCTGAGGCTGAGTTATTGCAACGTGCCGTGCCCGAGCCTGTGTTTCAAGAGCTTTCCTCTTTGTCTCCCGCGTTGAAAGCGGCTTTAGAGCCCACGGATGAACCCGCGGGCGCGTCCGTTGTTTTGCCTGAAAAAGAAGAAACCCCTGCGGTTGTCGAAGAACCCAATCCGTTTCGAACGAAAAAATTTTAATTCGGAAAATGAATGAATAAAGTTATTTCCAAGATCGGAAAAATGTTTGTGGTTCCAAACTTGGCTTTAATTTTAACTTTAGGGTCAGGTATTTGCTTTGTCTTTTCCATGATTTCTCCCGGCTTTTTACCTTTCATTGCTTTTGTTCCTGAGCTTGTTCTGCAAGGGCAGGTTTGGCGGCTTTTATCTTTTATTTTTTATCCTTTTGCCATGCACCCGATCTTTGCTTTTTTTACGTATTATCTTTTCTTTATTATGGGGCGTTCTCTGGAACAACAGTGGGGGCGTGAGAAATTTAACCTTTTCATGTTTTTGGGCTATTTTTTCACGATCGCGGTTTCTTTTTTAACTCCGCAAAATGTCGCGACGAACTATTACATTTATCTCGCGGTTTATTTGGCTTTTGCCGCGCTGCACCCTGACTTTGAGTTGTATTTGTTTTTTGTGGTGCCGATTAGAATGAAATGGCTTGCTTGGCTGGTTGTCGCGTTGACAGTGCTTGAGTTTGTCGCGTCACCGCTTTCCGCGCGCCTGGCTATTTTGGTCTCGGCTTTAAACGTGCTGGTTTTTTTTGGCCCCGGATTTTTCCGTCAAGCCAAGAATCGTGTTGAGACGACCCGCTTTGAAATTCGCGCCGTGCAGGAAGAGGCAAAGCCCTTTCACCTTTGCGCTACTTGCGGCGCGACCGAAAAATCTCATCCTGCGGTATTTTTTCGATTTTTCAGCGGGCAAGAGTACTGTTCAGATCATTTGCCTTCCGCAAAACCGTGATGGTTGATTTTTTAAGTTTCGGCAAGTAGCTTTTAGGAGAGGTGATTTATGGAAACATCCGAGTCTAAAAAAGACCGTTTTAAAAGATTGGCATCGAGCAGAACCAACGCGGTGATTGAGAAATTGGAGATACTGGGAAACTGTTCCAATCGCTCTAATTATGAATACACGGAAGAAGAAGTGAAGCAGATGCTTTTGGCGATCGAACGTAAATTAAACGAAGTGAAAGTCCTTTTCAGCCAAGCGGCTTCGAAAGACAATAGCTTTCATTTTTAGGGCTTTCAGGGCCGTCTGAAGATTGATTTGCCCGAGGGCGCCAAATTTTGTTAGAATCGCCTCACATTGAAGGGACGATTCATGAAAAAATACTTACCGGCATTTTTTGCGTTATTTCTTATTTCCAGTTTAGCTGGGGCTGATGAGCTCACTGATTCTATGGAAGCGGCATTGGCGCAGCAGTCAGAATCCTCCGCGCCCCAATCCGATGTTTCAGAACCGGCTGCCGTAACTGAGTCGATTGTTGCTTCTGACGCGCCGATGGAGCCCGCTTTTGATGCTCCTGCCTCTGAGCCGGTTAAAGCCCGCGATGTTTTACCTGAAGAAGCCCGTCCTGAGACATCTTTGGATGAAGCCGTTGATGAGCAAGGAGAGCTTGTTTTGGATGAAGAAGGCAATGTTGTTTCCGCGAAAAGTTTGTTGTTGGATGAGGCCGCTAAGGCCGGAAAACTGATGCTGGCTGATTTTGACGCAGGAGATAAACCCAATAATTTGGGCGGTGATTTTGGCGGATGGGATAAAGACCCCACCGATGACACGCAAGGCTGCCGAGCCACTTTTGCTTCGGATGACTCGACAGGCAATATTGAAGGTTTTGCGTTGCGGTTAGATTATGATGTTGATTCACCCAGCCCCGCCTACAACGGTTTTTGGATGAAGCTTGAGAATGTGAACGCTTTGCCCTATGACACCCTTTCTATCGATGTCCGCGGAGCTTCTCATAAATTTACAAAAAGGCTGAAAGTTGAGTTGAAAACACCGGATAGCCGCTCTTCCTCATTTTTTGTGAGCGGTATTACAGACCAGTGGCAGACTGTTCAGATTCCGCTGAAGCGGTTTAAGGGAATCAAGGATTGGTCGGTTCTCAGTGAAATGATTTTAGTTTTTGACGATGTGAATACTGCGCCTAAAAAGGGCACTTTGCTTGTGGATCAAATCCGCTTTGAACGGATTGAAAACGGTATGCCCCAAAAAGACCAAGCCAAAGATGCAACAGGCTACTATTTGTCCGATGACAAAGCACCTGATGAATTAATTAACCGGCCATCGTGAAACGCTCTTGGATATCGATCATAGTGTTTAGTTTTCTTTTTGGCTCATCGGTTCAGGCAGATACCTCTAAGTCGGTTCATGACTACAAAGCCAATCTTATTCAGGGTACCGAAAAGAGCCTTGCGGATTACAAAGGAAAGGTTCTTCTGATAGTCAACACGGCGTCAGGCTGCGGCTTTACTCCTCAATACGCCGCCTTGCAAAGCCTTTATGAAAAATATAAAGACCGCGGTTTTGAAATTTTAGCCTTCCCCTCGAATGATTTCGGGGGGCAGGAGCCGGGTTCAAATCAGGAGATACAGGAATTCTGTAATTTGCGATTCAAGGTGAAGTTTCCTCTTTTTGAAAAAGTGGCCGTGAAAGGTGATTCAGTTCATCCGCTTTTTAAGTATCTGACTCAGGAAGGCGCGCACAAAGGCTCGATTAAATGGAATTTTTCCAAATTTTTAATCAGTCCCAAGGGTCAAGTTGTTGATCGTTTTGCGCCGACAACCGATCCTCTTTCCGCGAAAGTGACTCAGGAGATAGAGTTGCTGCTAAGTTCTTCCGCCGCGTAACTTCCGTTTGCATTTCAATTTGCCTCTGCTAGACTAACTCCGTTTTTGAGACAGGTTTCGTGATTTAACTTTTGGCAACAAAATTTAAAGCTCATGAATGAAATTGGAATGGAGCCGTCCTTCGCAGGAAGGATTAACTCCGCGGTGCCGCCACTGTCGTTGAATTTTTTGCTCGATAAAACTCGCAAAAGTTAAATCGCGCTAAAGTTCAGCTAGTCAGACACAAGCCTGTTTCTGTTTTAGTTACGCTCCTCATTGCGAGCAACAACATGAGGAACGGAAGAGTCTTGCCTATAAGCTTTCTCCTTCGTTCTTCTTGAAGGAGATTTATGCCCCGTTTTTTTGCCGTGTTTCTTCTTGCCCTCTTTTTCAATTCTTCCGTTTTTGCCAAGACGGAAACCGCACGGGATGTTCCGGTGTCGGTTCAAAAAATTTCCGAGTCCGAAATTGTGAATGTTTATGCCGCGCGCCTGGAATCTTTGCTTCAGCCGCAAAGCCGGACATCTTCCAATGTGACGGTGATTTCGGAAAAAGAATTAAAATCTCAAAAGCCAAAAACTTTCCAAGAAGCGATATCTAATCAGGAGGGTGTTGTATTGTATGACACTGTCGGCAATGGGATGGATAGCACTTTTTCGATGCGCGGATTTAACGAGTCGAATGCGGTGACGGTGGTTGTTGATGGCGTCCGTGTGAATGAGGTGGATGGTTACACGACGAATTACCCTTTGCTTTCCATGGATGACATTGAAAGAATTCAAATCGAACGCGGTCCTTCGTCTCCGGTTTACGGATCCAATGCTCTGGCGGGTGTGGTGAATATCACCACGGGGCGGCCCAGCAAAAAACCTTGGAGTCTTTTCGGCGGAGTCGACGTGTCGAGCCATCAAGGAATCCGCTTTTATCAGGGAATGAGTGGAACTGTGCAGGACAAGGTTTCGCCTTTGGAAGGCGCGTTTGAATATTATTTTCGCGGCGGAAGAAATGTAGGCGAAGGCTTTCGCGGAAACTCAGATTTTCGTATCTCAAATTTTGATTTTAAAACGGCGTATGTTTTGCCCGAGGAAGCAGGACGTTTGTTTGTGAATGTGAAGCATGTGGATGACATGGTTTCCAATCCCGGAGAACTCACTTTCAATCAATATCAAGAATCCGCCAAGCGAACGAACAAGCCGAATGACCGCCGTAGCTTTATTAATACGATTGTACAAATTGGAGCCGATAAAAAGTTTTTGGAAAACAAAATCACAGCGTCGCTTTTGGCGAATTGGCGTTTGAATGATTCTGACTTTATCAATACCACGACCCAATTCGGGACGAACACGAGATTGGCGGGCGCGAAATCGCGTCAGCGTGAATTGATTGGGCAGCTTTCTTACGAAGACGTTTGGAAATGGATCCGAAATACGAGTTTGATCGGCTTTGAAATTCACAAAGGTTCCGAAGTTGCGACTTTGATTTCCGCGCCGGGCGGAGAAGTGGCGCAAGGGGCCGCGACGACGTTGGATCGTCAGGGCGAGATTTTTAACTCGGCACTTTTTTGGAATGAAAAGCTGGGGTTTACCGATTATGTCGACGTGAATTTAGGTATGCGTCATGACCGGTATAGCTTGCATACGATTAATCCGAAGTCGCGGACGAGCAATTATGCCGATCGCTGGAGCTCGAATACGGTGACCACCGGGATTACATTACATCCGGTAAAGCCGATGGATGTTTTCTTTCAGTTCTCCGAAGGGTTTCGTGCCCCTGATTTGAGCGATGTTAATCCCTTTGCCGGCTCCACGCCGCCTGATATTTTAAGACCTGAGCAAAGCAAGCAGTATGAAGTGGGTGCCCGTTACCGCTTCCGAGATCTTTTTCAATTGCGCGGCAGTTGGTTTTTAATCGACATGGAAGATGAAATCGTGAACGACACAACCGCCGTGAGTGTCGCCAATCCTTTTGGACAAAACATCAATATCGGCAAAAGCCGCCGTTATGGGTTTGAGCAAGGCATTGAAGTTTCGCCGTTACCTGAAGCACGTTTTTTTGGAACCTATACCTGGACTAAAGCTTATGTGCGGGAAACCAATATTGATGCTTTCGGCGGACAAATTTTTGACGGCCGCGATTTGGGACAAGTTCCAAGACAAAGAATGACTTGGGGCGCGGAAGTAAAGCCTTTGGCGCGCCTAGGCGAATACTTTGAAGGCTTGCGGTTTCGCCTAGACGGCAGTTTTACGGGAAAACAACATCCGCAAAGTTACGAATCAACCAGCCAGGCTATGCTTAATTCCGCGGGAGGAGCGGGGCATGTGATTAAGTCGTATACGTTGTGGAATTTTTTGGCAAGCTACGCCCTTAAAAATCAGGAAATTTATTTTAAAATAAACAATCTCTTTGATAATAAGTATTATTCCCGTGCCGTTGTTTCCGAGATTTTTGCTCCCGGGACTTATCCGGCGGGAGTGGATACATTTGTGAATCCCGGCGCGCCGCGAGAATATTTAGTGGGAATGAGATGGGAAATCGAATGAGAAGACAGAACCAAGAACTAAGAACCAAGAACCAAGTTTCGTTTTTGCGGATCATTTTTTGTCTTGGTTCTTGGTTCTTAGTTCTTGGTTCTTTTTCAGCGCATGGCGCGGAAAGAATTGTTTCGCTTAATGCCTGCACGGATGAATTACTGCTCCAATTAGCTTTGCCCGAGCAAGTCGCCGGAGTAACGCGTTTTAATCATTCGCCTCAAAGCAGCGAAGTGCTGAATCAAAATCCGCATATCAGTAAACTGTCGTCCGATGTTGAAAGCATTATGAAGACCAACCCGTCGGTTGTTTTGGCAGGCCCTTTTTCAAACCCACTGCTCATCAATCAATTGAAGCAATTGAATATTCCGATTGTTCATTTGGCTGTTCCCGGCAATTGGAGCGATTTGGATAAAGCGGTGGGCCAGGTTTCTGCTTTGCTTAAACGAGTGCCCGCCGGCGAAGTGTTGCAGAAAAAAATCCGGGAACTTAGCCGTTTTGACGGGCAGACGCGCTGGCAGGGAAAGCGCGCTGTTTTTTGGAGCGCAGCTGGGCATGTTTCTGGGAAAAATACTTTTGAAAATACAGTTTTAACGACACTGGGCTTGATCAATGTTTCGGAAACGGAAGGCTATGCTTTTTTATCCGTAGAAAAATTGATTCAATTAAAGCCCGCTGTCATTATTGTGACGCAAAATCCTGAGCTCAAAAACTCATGGAGCCATGAAACTTTATTTCATCCTGCCTTGAAAAAAGCTTTGCCCAAAATTGAGTATTTACACATTCCGGAAGAAGCCGTAAGTTGTGCTTCTGAGTACACGGTTGAAGTTGTCGGGAAGCTGATTGCGGACGCGAAAGCATGAAAAAAATCAATTTTATTTTAGGAACTACCCTCGCGGGTTTCTTTCTGATTTCACTTCAGAACGGGGCCCTGGACGCGGGGATTGGCAAGCTTTTAACAGGAAAAATGTCTTCCGCTGAAAGCGCCGTGTTTTGGCATTTGCGCTTTCCCCGAAGTCTGCTGGCAATTCTTGTCGGAGCCGCTTTGGGGCTTTCCGGCGCGGCGATGCAAGGCCTTTTGCGCAATCCTTTGGCAGAGTCAAGCGTTTTGGGAATTTCAAGCGGCGCCGTGCTTGGCGCGATGATCGCGCTTTATTCCGGTTTAACGGTATGGGGAATTTGGATTTTACCTCTGGGAGGTTTTTTTGGCGCGCTTGCCGCGGCCGCGCTGGTTCTTGTTTTCTGCTTTCGCCATACCAGTTTGCTCGGACTTATTTTAGCCGGAACCGCGCTGAATACGCTTTTCTTTGCCCTGAGCAGTTTGCTGCTTAGCTTTTCAAAAAATCCTTATGCCGTGCTCGAAGTGATTTACTGGCAAATGGGCTCATTTGAAAATCGAACGTTAGCGCAAACAGCCGTCGTCGCGCCTTGGATCATTTTAGGTTCGTGGATGCTTTTGCGCACAGGTTCCTCACTTCAGCTTTTGACTTTGGGTGAAGACGTTGCGCGCAGCAGTGGAGTTTCTGTCTCCAAGACGATGCGGCAGGTGATTATGGGAACCGCGGTTGCTGTTGGCGCGGCAGTTTCGGTTTGCGGATTGATTGGTTTTGTCGGGTTGCTGGTGCCGCATTTAGTTCGCCCGTGGGTTGGGCATGATCCCGGCAAATTGCTTTTTCCAAGCGCGCTTGCGGGCGCGGTGTTTTTGTTGATGGCGGACACTTTTTGCCGTTTTTCGGTTTTTCCGGTTGAACTCAAAATCGGAGTTTTGACCGCGCTTCTCGGCGCGCCTTTTTTTATTTATTTGGCTTTTAAAACCAAGGCACAGCTGACATGAAATTTCTTTGCGAAAAATTAAATTGTGGCTTCAGAGAAAAGCAGGTTTTAAAAAATATTTCCGGTAAATTCGAAGCCGGAAAAATAACAGCGATATTGGGTCCTAACGGGTGCGGCAAATCAACTTGGATCAGAGCTTTGTTGGGATTGGTCAAACTCCAATCAGGTAAGGTTATTGGGTTGCCTGAAAAAAAAGGGTATTTGCCTCAAAAAAAGGAAATTTACTGGCCGCTTACTTGTGAAGCAATTGTGGAGTTGGGTTCTCGCGCCTCGGGGCTCGGGGCTTCGTCTCTGGATCGGTTGGGGATTGGGCACTTGAAAGATAAAAGAATCGATGAAGTTTCAGGAGGCGAGCGCACCTTGGTTTTATTGGCGCGAGCTTTGCGTGATAGACCCGACTTGATTATCGCGGACGAGCCTGTTGCTGAACTTGACCCTAAGCATCAGATGCGTGTGATGCAGGCGCTCAAAGAGGAAGCCGCTCGCGGTGCGGCGGTGATTGTTACGATGCATGACATTCAGTTGACTGCTCAATTTGCCGATTTTGTTTTCTTAATGCGTGATGGGAATGTTGTTTTTCAAGGCGCTCCTGATGCAGTTCTTAATCCCGGGAATTTAAAAACTGTTTTTGGAGTTATTTTTGTTGAAGACAAAGGATTGTATGTCCGTTAAAAATTTGAAAACGAAAGCGCGCGATCAAGCTCCGCGGAAGCACGCTAAGCCGAAGCGCGCACCTGATAAAGGACTTATTGTCGTTTATACGGGAGATGGAAAAGGTAAGACCACCGCGGCGATGGGAACCGCGTTGCGGGCTTTGGGTTATGGTATGAAAGTGGCGGTGGTTCAATTCATTAAGGGAACCTGGCCGTCAGGGGAAGAACAAGCTCTTAAAAAAATAAAGGGATGTCAGTTTCACAAAATGGGCGAAGGCTTTACTTGGGATACAAAAGACTTTGAGCGCGACAAGTTGAAAGCGGATGAAGGTTGGAAGTTAGCTCAAAAGTATATTCAAGACTCAAAGACACAGCTTGTTATTCTGGATGAAATTAATTGCTGTTTAAAGTATGGTTTTCTTGATTTGAAAGACATGTTGCGCGCCCTGAAAAAAAAGCCTCACATGAAGCACGTGTTTTTGACCGGGCGCGGAGCGCCTAAAAAACTGATCGAATTAGCCGATCTTGTAACGGAAATGAAATGTATCAAACACCCATACGATAAAGGAATTTGGGCTCAGCGCGGCATCGACTTTTGAAAATTTATTGAAAATGATTTGTCTGCTTCGTTGCATTCTTCGCTTCCTTGTGCGGCGTATTGCTGCATACGCCTCCGCAGGCGCTCAAATGCGCCTTGCATCCAAACCATTTTGAATAAATTTTTGAGATTCCAAAGAGCTGGTTTTGGAATGAATCAGCGAAAACTGATTTTGATTTGTGGTTTGTCCCAATAAGGGCAATGACGACAGCCTTGGTTGCAGCAAAAACCACGGTCTAAAAGATAGTATTCGGTGTGGACCGTCATCTGTGTGAATGGATCTTCGTAAGTTTTTAATTTTGCTGCGCAAGCTTTGAGATGAGCCGCGACAGTTTCCGCAGGTAAATTTGGTTCACGGGAAGTCATATCAGAATTATACTCGTCAAAGTTCATCGGAGTAGAGCAAAGTTTCTCTGTTATTGGAAGTATCCCCGACATAAAATAAAGCATGCCGCTTTTCCTCGGATTTATTAATAATCGATTCGTTTGGTTATCTTTTTTATTTTTCTCTCCGTTGGTTATCTATTTTCCTGTGTTGGGGCATGGGTTTTTGCACTTTGATGACCGCCAAATTGTGACTCAGAACTCCGAAGTACTGAAGGGGGTTACATGGGAAAGCATAAAATGGGCTTTTCTTTCCTGGGACACGGGCAATTGGATTCCGCTGACCTGGATAAGCCATATGCTGGATGTGCATTTTTTCGGTCTTAAAGCAAGTTGTCACCACGCTGTAAGTATTCTTTTTCATTCCGTGAACGGAGTTTTGATTTTTCAGCTTTTTAATCGCATGACTCAACGGCATTTTTTGAGTTATGGTGTCGCGCTGGTTTTTGTTTTTCATCCGATGCATATTGAATCAGTCGCGTGGGTTTCAGAGAGAAAGGATGTGCTTTCAACTTTTTTTACACTGCTCTCATTTTTGTTTTATTTGTTTTACGCGCAAAAGTCCAAAAATTATTTTGCGGCATACCTGGCAAGTGTTTTGTTTTGTGCTTTTGCTTTAATGTCCAAGCCGATGGCCGTTGCTTTGCCCCTGCTCCTGCTTGTTTTTGACTATTGGCCGCTGGCCCGAATTAACGGGATGAAAAGCTTTTGGAACTGTCTGCCTGAAAAAGTCCCCATGATGCTGATGGTGTGCGGTGTTGCGGGTGCGACATGGCTTGCGCAGAGTCAAATTGGGGCTGTTTTCAGCTTGTCTGAAATGTCGATGAGTTATCGTTTTGAGATGCTCTTTGCCGCTTTGGGTAGTTACAGCTACAAGTTTTTAATACCTATTCAGCAGACTATTTTTTATCCGCCCTTTTCTGATCAAGAAATGCATTGGAATGCTGCGTTGGGATTGCTGCTTTTTCTGATGTGGGGTGTGTTTGCGGTGCAGCGCAAAAGCGCGCGCTGGATTTTTACCGGCGGAATGATTTTTTTTGTTTCACTCTTTCCGGTTTTGGGTTTGGTGAAAGCCGGCGGTCAGTCTATTGCGGAACGTTATACTTATTTTGCCTATACAGGATTGGCGGTATTACTTTTTTGGGGTGCCGCCGCATTGATTTCAGCCAAGCCTAAGGCGAAGCCATGGATTATTACATTTTTTATAGTTTGGAGTTTGCTGGGGCTGCTTTTAAGCGGTGTACGTGTGTATGAGTGGCGCAGTACCGAAGCACTTTTCCGGTCTGCTGTAAAAATTCACCCTCATAATCACGTCGCGCATAAAGTTTTGGCGGATCACGCTTATGCTCAGGGTGATTTGCCGGGTGCCGCAAAGTATCTTGTTCAGGGATTAGAAAATTTACCTGCCGAAGCTGACTCCGCAAGACCTCAATATGAGCTGAATTTAGCGATTATTTACCATCAGCTGGGGGAAATGGAACGGGCTACAAAATTTTATGAGAGAGTTTTGGTGAAAGAGCCTTTCCGCTTTGATGTGCGGGTTACTTTGGGCGATATTTATATTAAATTGAAGCAGCCCGCGCAGGCAAAAATGCACTATGAATTTTTGCTTCGCATTTTTCCTGACAACCAAGATTTTCAAAGGCGGCTGGAAGAGTTGCGCGGTTGATTGATCAACCGCGCAGACCAAATGGATTAGGTAACAGTAACTTTTTTTGCCGCCTCTTCCTTTGTTACTTTTGGGAGCGTAATTTCTAAAACCCCATTTTTATATTCAGCCTGAATATTGGTTTCATCTACGGGACCCGGCAGGCGCAGACTGCGGGAAAAAGAGCCGTAGCTTCTTTCTTGGGCGTAAAAGCTTCCTGATTGCTCTTGGTTAATGGTTTCACGCTGGCCCTGAATGGTTAAAATTTCACCGCGCACAGTAATATCGATTTTGTCCTTATCAAGTCCCGGCATGTCAACCTGCACGATATAGGCATTGTCTTTTTCTTCCATGTCCATTAAGGGCATAGCATCAATTCCCATATGCTGATTCATTTGACTCATCATACTTGGCAGGCTTGCCATAAAGCCGCCCATCATTTGATTCATGCTCTCCTGCATGTCATCAAACATGGACCAAGGGTCTTGATAGTGTGCCCGCGGCGATGTCTGAAAGATCGCTTTTTGCGGGAACGAGGATGCGTAAGTGTTTTGTTTCTGTAAGGTATCCAGCGTCTCTTTTGCTTGGCTCTCTTTTTTATTTAAAAAGTAAATAAATCCTGCGGTCTGGCTCACAAGTAAAACAGCAAGCAGGATGCTGATAACAACAAGCCAATTTACTTTTTTTTCTTGAGTTGTGTTTGTCATAAATCACCTCAGTGTAAGCAAAATGGAGCTCTCGGGGAGAGCTCCATTGAATTGCGCTTAATCGATTTTAACTTCAATTTTTTTTGATTTTTCTTTGGGAGATTTGGGCAAGACCACCTCCAGAACACCATTTTTATAACTCGCCTGTACTTGCTCCGCGTTGATTTCAACCGGCAAGGTGAAAGCGCGGGCAAAGCTTCCATAACGGCGCTCAGAATAGTGATACCCTTTCTTCTCTTCTTTTCTCTCTTCTTTGCGTTCACCGCGAAGAATGAACCGGTTGCCTTCAACGGCAATGTTGAAATCTTCACGCTTCATTCCCGGTAAGTCCGCATGAACGAGGTATTCTTGTTCTTTTTCAGTGATTTCAACTTCCGGATCAATGCCCGTCGACCATTGCTGATTTGACGGCGGAACTGCGGCAAAAAAACGATCCAGATCAGTTTGAAAGTCTTTCAGAACCTCAAAAGGATCATAAGCTTCTTTTCTTCTTTGAATGAATGTCATAAAGCACCTCCGTTTTATTTATTTTGAATAGCTCTATAAGCTTTTATTCAATCTGCATGCCAAGTTTCAAAGGGGAAGGTGGCGTCATAAAGAAGCTGGCGTGTAAAAAAATGACACAATCTGTTTCAGATTTTCACAGTTAACAGATTTCCCGTAGTCCACGCTTATGTTAGGATTATTCCGTGGAAATAAACGAAAGACTTTTTTTAGGGCTGCATCTAGACCCTCTTTTTAAGGAGGAAATTACGGCGCATGCAAAGAAGCTGCGGGAACTGTATCCTAATCAAAAATGGGTGAATCTAAGGCATTTTCACTTTACGATTCATTTTTTGGGAGATTCGACTTCGGAACAAAGACAAAAAATTGCGCGAATCGCGACCGAGATAGCTTCTCAGACAAAGCCTTTCAATGTAGCTCTGGAAGGGATGGGGGCTTTTCCAAGTTTGAACAAGCCCCGTGTTGTATGGGTTGGCGCCGCTAAGGAATGTTTGCCCGTCCTTGATAACTTTTACCAAAGGATCACAGCCCCGTTGATTGCGGAGGGTTTTCCCGTGGAGCATGAAAGCTTTACCCCGCACGCGACTCTTTTTCGTGTTCGGGCGGATAGCCTTATTCAATGGAACCCCGAAGTTTTTCAGTTTCCAAAAACTCCGCTGCGGATGGTTGATCGGCTCACTTTGTTTAAAAGCACCTTAACGGAATGGGGCGCAGAGTATGCTCCAATTGAAGAATATCCATTTCGAAATGAACCGTTTGGCTTTGATTAAGATGTATTTTAGAGCTTTGTGTCTTTTGTCAGTTGTCGGTGGTCTGGCCTCTGATCTATACTCTGATTATGAGTGATCCATTCAATGGTGAAGAAATCCAGTTTCCGGTGGTATGCTATTTTAAGATCATTGCCGATAATATGCCGGGCGTTCGAATGATGCTTGAAAAAAAACTGCAGGACTTGGGCGTTGTAAATCCCTTGTCAGAGGGAACTCATTCTTCGGGCAATAAGTATGTGACTTATAACCTTGAAGTCAAAGTTGCCAGCAAGGAATATATGGCCCAGCTGGATCACGCTATCCGCACCACCAAGCATGTTCGTATGGTGCTGTAATTCGCTGAAAAAGCTTCGTCTGCGTCGTTGCATGCGCATTCGCTTGTGCGGCGTAGGTTTCACTACGCCTCCGCACTCACTTCCATGCGCCTAGCAGCCCAAGCTTTTTGATCGAATTAAGAAGAGAAATTAAAATTTCAAGTGGCGCGGGGACCTATTCGGTTTGTTTTTGGCTAGTTTATGGTCTATAGTCTAGTGCTCGGATGCGTGCCAAGGCTTCGATGACATTTTCACGAAAACCGAAAGCGTTTAAGCGAAAATAGTTTTCTCTGTGGGGGCCGAATCCCGCTCCCGGAGTTCCTGCAATGTTGGTCTTGCATCTAAGTTTTTTTAAATCAATTAAAAAGTATGATGTTTTTGCGCACCGATAACGTTTGTGTATGGTCAAGAGGGCGCTCAGATTTTAAATTGCCGTTCAATTACTTAAAAATATTGTTGTTCTTGACCTGTTAGGTGGGGGCCATATGCCTAATCAGGCTTATCACAAATAAGTTTGTTGCATCAAAGTGATACTATAGTATCATTACAATATGTTTAAAATAAAATCTGCTACCCTTGTTATTTGCGTACTTGTTTTCTTCTTGAATTTGTCTTTGTGTGATATGGCCTTTGCGTATATTGATCCTGGAGCTGGGAGCGCTTTATTTCAGCTTATTATAGCTGGTCTTGCCGGCCTTTTATGGATAGTTAAGGTTTATTGGCAGAAAATTATAAGTTTTTTTTCTAGGAAAAAAAACGGCAAGAAAACGCCTCCCCAATAATCTGTTATTTATGGATCAAAAAAAGATTTTGATCGCCCCGCTTTCCTCGTCTTTTCGTGATCCCGCAGGTTTTGTGTTTAAGGCTTCTCAAGGTATTCAGCGTGCCGTAACACATTATGGCCGTGCTTATTACGATGTTCTCATGCAGTCTCCTCTTTATGAGGAGTTGGTTCAGAAAAAATGGCTTGTGGCACACCGTGAGGTTAAAAATGAAGACGGGAATTTCTATAAGATTTTAGAGCCTAAGCAAATTCCCGTCATTACCTATCCGCATGAATGGAGTTTTTCTCAGTTTAAAGATGCGGCTCTTTTAACACTGAAGATACAGCTTCGTGCGATGGATTTGGGACTGAGTCTGCGTGACGCGACACCGTACAATATTCAGTTCGTAGGAACGGATCCCATTCATATCGATACGCTTTCATTTGAGAAATTAATTAACCAGCCTTGGAAAGCGTATAAACAATTTTGCGAAATGTTTTTAGCTCCGCTGGCTCTCATGTCCGAAAGATCGCTGAATTTTAATAAGTATATGGCGGTAGACTTAAATGGCATGGATTTACTTTTATCAAGCCGGCTTCTTCCGTGTCTTTCTTGGCTTAATCCGATATATCTGATACATTTACATTTACACGCATTGAGTCAAAAAAAATATGCTGATTCATCTCATGACACCAAAAATATAAGCATGTCTCCGCAGCGTCTCAAGATGTTAATTCACGGGTTATTTGATGGTGTTCAGTCCATAAGGCTTCGCAATCATAAGACAGAGTGGAGCCATTATTATGAGTCTCAAACTCATTACGGCGAAGATGCGCATAATTTTAAAGCCGATCAAATTAAGCGTTGGATTCTTGATATAGCGCCGAAGCAAACTTTAGATTTGGGGGGCAATGACGGCAAATTCAGCCGTATTGCTTCCGAATTGGGATCTTATACGCTGTGCGTGGATTTGGATGCGAATTGTATTGAAAGAAACTATCTCAGCTCAAAAACAAATGGAGATAGAAATATGCTCCCTGTTTTTCTCGATTTGTCAAAACCTTCTCCACAAATTGGCTGGAGTTGCACAGAGCGGGATAGCTTTTTTAACAGGGTTGCGCCAGATTTAACCATGGCCCTTGCCTTGATCCATCACCTCAGAATCAGCTTATCCGTTCCACTTGATCTAATTGCATTGTTTTTTAGCAAAATCAAAGGTTATCTTATTATTGAGTTTGTGCCGAAAGATGATCCCATGGTTCAAAAACTGTTACTTACACGTGAAGATATATTTTGGGATTATTCAGAAGAGAATTTTAAAAAGTGCTTTGGTCAGTATTTTCGATTTGTTGAGCAGGTCCAGATTCCTGGGACAAACCGCAATCTCTGTTTGCTTCAATCCAATTCATGAAGCTATCGTTTAAAGATCATCCGGTTTTATATCCTTTTTTATTTTCAATTTACTCTCCGTTGTTCATTTTTTCAAATAATGCAAGCGTAATAAGCCTCGGTTTATTTTTTGAAATCTTAATGGTTGTTTGTGCTGGCGTTACTGTTTTGTATTTGATCCTGAAACAACTCCTAAAAGATTCTCATCGCGCCGGATTTTTTTTTATTGTGATTTTGGCTTTTTTTATGCTGTATGACAATTTATTCGATTTTGGGATCGGCTATAAAATCGGCGCTTTTCTTGTTTGGCGCCACAAGTATATCCTCCCGGCTTGGACGCTTATCTTTTTTTTATTCGCCTACTGGTTTCTGATTAAAAAAGTAAAGGTTTCACCAAATTTGACTGGAATTTTAAATGTGGTAGGTCTTGTTCTTGTTTTGTTGAGCGTATTCAACACTGTTCTTTCGCTGAATGATAAAAGCATACAGAGGAAAGAGGTGGCTGACCCTAAAATAATCCGATCAGAGAGAGGGGTTGTCGCTGAATCAAGCAATCCCGATATTTATTATATTATTTTAGATATGTATGGCGGGAATGAGGTTCTGCTAGATTATTTTAATTATGACAATACGGATTTTTATGCTCAGCTCAGAAATCGGGGTTTTTTTGTCGCGGACCGCAGTGTTAGCAATTATGACATTACGCGGCGATCGCTTCCGTCATCTCTCAATATGCGGTATCTTGATTTGGAGAACGATTCACAAGATCAAAGTGATTATGCTGATTGGCATAGCGAACTGGTAAAGAACAGTGAGGTTTCTCGTTTTTTAAGAGCGAAAGGTTACCGATATATCAATGTTGGTTTTAAAAATGAGTATGCCGATGAAAATTATTTTGCCTCTGCGCGTGAAGCAAATGCTTTTGAAAGGTATATTTATTACAAAAGTTTATTGGAGCGAACCTTGTTTAAGTATCCGTTTGGATTGTATAGCCCGTCTATCGGAGCAAGTTATCGGAATTCGATCAGTTATCAGTTTAATGTTATGCGTGATATCGCCCGATTGGAAGGGCCTAATTTTGTTTACAATCATATTATTTCGCCGCATTGGCCGTATGTGTTTGATAAAAACTGTGAGCCCACATCTGTATTAAAATCTATCCGTATGGGACAGGGCAAAATGTATACGGACCAGATCCAGTGCGTGAACATTAAAACCCTTGAAGCCATCGATGCGATTCTTAAGGAGAAAAAGGGAAATGTTGTCATTCTGATTCAGGGGGATCATGGACCCGGCTTCGGATCGGCATCAGATTTTCGCCTGAATCCGGAATGGGTCAAGCAAAGACATATGATTTTAAACGCGTATTTTTTCCCGCAGGGAAAAATAAGCGAACAGCTTTATGGAGGAATCAGTCCGGTCAACTCATTTAGAGTTGTCTTTAATGAACTATTTAATCAGAACTTGGAGTTATTTCCCGATAAGGCATTTGCTTTTGAGAATAGCAGGCTTATTGATGTTACAAGCTTGATTCAAAAACATGCTAGTAAGCAGAATCAAAGAAGTGTTAGTGATTTAAATCAACCCTAATATTTCGAAAAATTAAATCCCTGAATCGCCACACGCATGAGATTGCGGTGACGTTCTTGAATTTTGTACATATTGGTATGTTGTGCTTAATAAGAAAGGTGAGTGGTGCGTTATTCCTTTCATGCCCACCGCAGCCTGCTACCGCATCGGTTGAGACGAGCTAAAACGGTAACTTTTGAACGCGGGCAATGGCCTCGATGACGTTATCTCTGAAACCAAAAGCACTTAAACGGAAATAGCCCTCTCCACTTGGGCCAAAACCAGATCCGGGGGTTCCTACGATATTTGCTTTTTCGAGTAGTAAATCAAAAAAGTCCCAAGACTTCATATTGTTAGGTGTTTTGAGCCAAACATAAGGCGCATGTATGCCGCCGAAGGTTTCAATGCCGGCTGATTGCAAGCCCTCGAGAATAAGTTTGGCATTTTCCATATAGTAAGAAATCATTTCTTTAACTTCTTTTTTACCGGCATTACTGTAAACAGCTTCGGCACCGCGCTGAATCGGATAAGACACCCCATTAAATTTGGTGGCATGGCGGCGATTCCAAAGACTATGAACAGATACTTTTTCACCTTTTTCATTTTTTGCGAACAAATCTTTTGGAATTACCGTAAAGGCACAGCGGGTTCCGGTGAATCCGGCTGTTTTCGAGAAGCTGCGGAATTCAATTGCCACTTCGTGCGCGCCTTCAATTTCAAAGATAGAGTGTGGCAAAGAATTGTCGGAAATAAAAGCTTCATAAGCTGCATCAAAAAGAATGATGGCATCGTTTTTCTTCGCGAAATCAACCCAGCTCTGCAGGTCCTTGCGGTCAAGTACCGTGCCTGTCGGATTGGCAGGCGAACAAAGATAAATTAAATCCACTTTTTCTTTCGGAAAAGCCGGCTTGAAATTATTTTCAGCTGTGGCGGGCATATAAACAAAGCCCTCGTACTTACCATCTTTAAAAGAGCCACTGCGTCCTGCCATGACATTTGTGTCGACATAGACGGGATAAACGGGATCAACCACGGCAATTTTTGAATCAAGGCTGAATATCTCCTGAATATTTCCGCAATCGCACTTAGAGCCATCCGAGACAAAAATTTCATCCGCATCAACTTTTGCTCCACGAGATTGAAAGTCGGTTTTAGCGATTGCCTCTCTGAGAAAGTCGTAGCCTTGTTCCGGGCCATATCCTCGAAAAGTTTTAGCATCGCCCATTTCATCCGTTGCTTTTTTAATCGCATCACGAATCGAGGTGGGGAGCGGAAGAACGACATCACCTATACCAAGACGAATAATTTTAGCTTGTGGGTTTTTGGCGGAGAATTCTTTTACCCGACGTCCAATTTCGGGAAAAAGATAGCCAGCCTGCAGTTTTTGGTAGTGAGAGTTGATTTTTGTCACGAGAAGGGTCTCCTGAATTAATTAGTAATGCCGATAAAAACCGAAGTGGAATTATACTTTATTCAATATGTCTAACCACGCATATTTACAGCTGGTCACATCAAAATAATAAATTATATTGATAAAGATATCTAATTATGACAAATTATAGCTAAATAAAACAGCAATAATCAAGAAGATGAAAAAATTAAAACAGTTTGTAGTCAATTTAAAGAGGCTTCGCCTTTTTCTCAAAAAGCTTGATTTAGAACCTGCGCATCTTTTTTTTCCCTCCGTGCTTTCTTTGGGCGCAGCGCTACTTGAAGGGGGGGCGTTTGCCTTGTTGGTGCCAACCATGCGCGGGATTATCGAGGCAAATTATCAATTTGCATATTCTGCTTCTGGTTTAGGTTGGGTGTTTCAGATATTTCCCCAGTTATTTTTAAATAACAACACGGCTATATTTATTTTCTTGGTTGCGCTTATTCTTGTTTTTATTATTATGAAAAATGTATTTGCTTACTCGGCAGCAGTGCTTATTTCCCATCGCATGTGGCGTTTTAACCACCAACTACGCTGCTTGATTTTTAATGCGTATGTTGGTTTTCGAAAAAGTTTTTTTGATAAAAACAGCGTTGGAAATTTACAAAATATTCTTACTGGTTATACCGAGCAAATTGCTGTTCAATTTAAACTATTTCAGAATGTGTTGTTCCATTTTTTTGCGCTTATTTCTTATCTAATTATTATGGTGTTTATCTCATGGCGCGTTGCGCTTTTTACCATAACGCTATTACCAATTATAATTTTTTCATTTAAAAAGTTGATTGGTCAAATTAAATTAAACTCTAATCAATTTGCGATACATTTTTCTGAGTTGGGAAAAAAAATTCTTAACTCGCTTTCGTGTATGCCGCTTATCAAGGCATCGAGTTCCGAGGAAAAAGAGAGAAAATGGTTTGAACGCACAAGCGATGAGGTGCGCAAACAGCAGATTAATATGGATGTAAGAATCTTATTAATTCCTCCCATGCAGGAAGTTTTTTTTGTTGTTTTATTATTTGTGTTAACAGGCTTTGTTGCGTATTTGTCAATCCACAGTCAGGATGGAAGTATCGCAGGGTATCTTGTGTTTTTCGTTATAGCAAGGAGGGCCATGAATAGCATTGGGCAACTTACTGTTTTTCAAGCGAATCTTGCATCAATTGCTGGGCCCTTAAGGCAAATCATGAAGATTTTTGAAGAAAGAAAAATAAATGAAGAAATTAGTGGCGGGGAGATATTTGTTCGTTTTGACGACAGAGTGATAATTAGAAATCTTACTTTTTTTTACCATGAGCGAGACGTGCTCAGAGATGTTTCATTTGAGGTTAAGAAGAATGAAATGATTGCCATTGTGGGAAAGACAGGCTCTGGCAAATCGACCTTAGCACAGCTTTTTATGCGTTTCTACGAACCGCCAAGAGGAACCATTTTTATAGATGGAAAAGATATTTTTGATCTGCAAATAGCATCTTGGAGAAAAAAAATTGCGTTTATTACGCAAGACAATTACCTGTTTGATGCCAGTTTTGAAGTTAATGTGAAATACGGATGTGAGCCTGAGCCGTTAAAGGCAGAAATCTTAGATGCTTTGGAGAAAGCGCAGCTCAGTGGGCTTTTAAGCAAGCTTCCGCAGGGGCTTGCAACCGAGATTGGAGAGCGCGGTATCCAGCTTTCTGGTGGTGAAAGACAGCGCTTGTCTTTGGCGCGCGCTATTTTGAGAAAGCCAGAAATTCTTATTTTGGATGAAGCCACAAGTGCTCTTGATTCTCAAACAGAACAATTGGTTCAGCGGGCTATTCTTGAAACTGTGAAAGGCAAAACGTCGATTGTGATAGCTCATCGACTTTCCACGATAAAGAATGCCGATAAAATCATTTTGCTGGAGGAAGGTAGGATTGTAGAGCAAGGCTCTTTTGATGAGTTGATTGCCTTGAATGGGCGGTTTAAGTCATATTGGATGCTGCAAGAGCAGGGATAGGGATGGGTTTTGTGCCTCTAAAGATATTGTAAAAATACGGATGACTAGTGATGCCGATTTGTAGGTTTTGGATTATGGCGGGAAATAGATTAGAGTCCTATTTTGCAACACTTATAGTGCGAGTGCGTTTTTATGGGTGTATTCATGCAAAAGGGAAGGTAGAGTTTGGCTTCGGGGTCCATTTTATTCCGTTTAATGCAAATAAGTTTTTAAGTGTTGTTTTTGATGGAGGTAATCGAATTGGAAATGGGACTGTATTCCAAGGTACCGGTCAGATGACATGGGGAAAGAATTCTTACTGCAGAGGATATTGTGTTTTTGGCACTAATGAAAAAATTGAAATTGGCGCAAATGTTATGATAGCTGATGCGGTTTCAATAAGAGACACAGATCATGTTTTCAGCGATATTTCCCGCCCATCTATGGTTCAGGGAATAAAAACAGCCCCCGTTATTATTGAAGACAATGCTTGGATAGGGCATGGTGCCGTTGTGCTAAAAGGGGTTCGCATAGGTAGGGGTGCTGTTGTTGGGGCTGGTGCAGTCGTGACTAAAAATGTCAAACCCTATGATGTCGTTGCAGGCATTCCAGCAAGAATTATTAGTAAAAGGACTTAGCTGATTTAAATGGTGAAGCCTTCTTTTTTTGTGGTGGGCACGCAAAAAGCCGGGACCACTACTCTTCATGAGATATTGAGACAGCACCCACAAATTTTTTTACCCAAAACTAAAGAGGCGCACTTTTTTGATTTTGACGATACATTTACAAAAGGATTTGACTGGTGGGTAGAGACATTTTTCAAGGAATGTAATTCGGGAAAAATAGCTGGTGCAATTACACCCGAATATCTTTTTTATCCGGAAGTGCCCTTGAGGATTAAAGAGATGTTAGGGGTAGATGTGAAAATTATTATAATTCTTCGCAATCCTGTTGATCGGGCATTTTCACACTATCTAATGACAAAAAGACGGGGGCTTGAAGCTTTAAGTTTTGATCAGGCTGTGGCAAAAGAGGCTGAAAGGTTGAAGGCGGGAAGAGACTTTGAAAGAGTGCATTACAGCTATTTCTCTCGTGGTTTGTATGCTAAGCAAGTAAAACGCTATCTTGATTTGTTTGGTGCGAAAAATGTATTAATTTTGAAATTCGAGGAAGATTTCTTGAAAGATAAATTAGCCACAATCGAAAAAATTTTGCGATTTCTGAATGTCTCGGTTATTCAATTAGATGTTGCAAAGAAAAGTAATTCCGCGTCGCGACCAAGAATGCCTGCGTTGAGCAGGTTTTTGTATTCAAGGAACTGGTTTAAAGAAAAAATTAAAAGAATTATTGTGTCGAAGGGGATAAGAAAAGAAATAAAGAATGTGTTAGTGTTTTTAGATCGTTTGAACCAGACAAAGACGAGATTAGAATATTTAACGTTGTATCAGAGAAAAAAGTATCTAAAATTATTCCACGAAGACATTAAGAAGTTAAGCCTGTTGACAGCGATGTCGTTTCAAGAGTGGTATGAATAGTTTGCTCAATCAAGGTTTTTTAGAGAAGCGTATTGCGATTGTTATTCTTAATTATAATAGCGCAAAAGATTTAAAAATATTTTTAGCTCAATTAATTAGCCAAAGGGGGGCGTTTCTTTCTTTTGTGATAGTAGATAATGCATCGCAGAAAGATTCTGTCGAAAGTTTTCAGTCTTGGCTTGCAAGCTGGCGACCCGATGCTTTTTGCGGGACACCCCGTCAGGCTGAAGAATGGATAATGCAGTACCCACAAATTGCCAGCAGAGATAAAAATATTTTTTTTATAAAAAATAGTGAAAACCGAGGTTTTTCTGCCGGAAATAATATTGGAATTCGGGTGGCAGAGAAATTAAATGTCGATGCTGTGCTAATCACCAATCCCGATATTTGTATTGAAGGCAGTGAGTGCGTGGCTGATTTGGGACGCCAGCTTTTTTCTAGCGCCGAATTTTGTGTGGCAGTACCTCGTGTTTTATATTTTGGGAAGGACCAAAATCCTCGTTGGGAGCCAACGACCTTCTGGGAGGAGTTGTTTTGGTTGTCGCCATTTCCATTTGCCAAAATAAGGCGATCTGATTTAACTGAAAACTTGAAGCCTCATGAAATTGACCAGTTTGCGGGTTGTTTCTTCATGGTAAAACTAGATTTTTTAAGGAAAATAAATTATTTAGATGAAAGGTTTTTTCTTTATCGAGAAGAAGCTATGCTGTCAGTAAGGGCCAAAACAAACGAACAAAAAATACTGTATGTCCCTCAGGTTTGTGTCAAGCATGAAAGCATCCACTCAGATCAAAAGTCCCATCTATTTTTGCGGCAGTACCATTTGCTTCGAAGTAAAAAAATATTCCTAGAAAACCACACAGCATTTGGAGCGCTCGGGCGTTTCTTGATTTTGTTTTTTAATGCACTTTGGGCGTTATGGCCTATTTTTAAAAATATTTTCTTAAAAAGAACCAGAAAAAATGAGAAGCGTAGGCAAGGCTAAACGATGAAAAAAAAATATATTAAAATCTTACACGTTGTTGGCGCTCGGCCTAATTTTATGAAGGTGGCCCCTGTGATGAGAGCTGTTTCTAAATACAAGAGATTTAAACAAATCCTTGTTCATACGGGACAACATTACAGTGCAAACATGTCTGATGTTTTTTTTCAGCAGTTAGATCTCCCCAAACCTGATTACAGCCTAGGAGTGGGATCTGGCACACATACCTTTCAAACGGCGCAAGTTATGATTCGATTTGAAAAGGTGGTAGACCATGAGAAACCCAGTTTGGTAATCGTTTATGGAGATGTGAATTCAACAGTAGCTGCTGCCCTTGTTTGTGCAAAAAAGGGTATAAAAATCGGGCATGTGGAGGCTGGGCTTAGATCTTTTGATAGAGAAATGCCCGAGGAAACTAATAGGATTTTGACAGATCACCTATGTCAGTATCTTTTTACGCCTTCGCTTGATGGTAATCAAAATTTAATCAAAGAGGGTATTTCAGCAAAGAAAATTTTTTTTGTTGGGAATGTCATGATAGATACGCTTGTTTATCTTGAGCCCAAACTAGAAAAGCCAAAGATAGAAGGGCTTTCAGAAAAATATGTGCTTGTAACGTTGCATAGGCCTTCAAATGTTGATGATTCTCAAAGACTGAAGTTTATATTTAAAGAACTTGTGCGTGTAAGTAAATTTTTTCAAATTATTTTCCCTGTTCACCCTCGAACCAAAGAGAGATTAGAAAAAATAAACCCATCACTTTTGAGAAAAAAACAAATTTTATTTACAGATCCACTTGGGTATGTGGAGTTTTTATCATTAGAGAAAAATGCGGTGGCTGTACTAACTGATTCCGGCGGTGTTCAAGAAGAAACCACCTATTTAGGAATTCCCTGCTTTACTCTCCGTGATAATACAGAGCGTCCGATCACACTAACAATCGGAACAAATCATTTGTTAGGAAGCCGCCCCAAAGAATTGTTTTTTCATTTAATGAAACATAAAAAACGTGTCGCTAAAATACCTGCGTTGTGGGACGGGAAAGCTGCGGGGCGAATAGCAAATGTGCTGAATCAAGTAATTTAAAATGATTTATTTTCTTGTTCCTAGAAATCTTTCCAGGGCAGTTGCTGCGTCTCAGATCGTTCCAATGGCTGCGAATATTCCCAATCAGGTAAAAACTATAGTTTTTAAATCTAATAAAAATTTTATCCAAACCGAAAACTCTTTGTTGCTGAAACAAAGTTTGGTGGTGATGCTGATTTGCAATTTGAAGTCAGGCGATGTTGTTTATACTCGAGAATTTGATGATTTTTTAAAGAGTCTTTTTGTTAAGATTATTTTGAGAAAAAAGATCAAAATAATCTATAACTTTAGAGGGTTGGGTAGCGAAGAAAGCTGGGGGAGGCATAGATCGAAAATTAGACGAAGCATTTTGCAGGTAATTGAAGGCTTAATATATTATTGTGCTGATGAGGTTGTTGTGGTTTCGAATAATTTTAAAAGATACTTAAAGCATAAATATGGAAGCAGAAAAACGGATGTTATTGAGATGCACTGTTCAGTTGCGAGAAATTATTTGAAGCAATCATTTTCTCGAGGTTCTTTACGATTTCTTTACTTAGGCGGATTCAGTGTTTGGCAAAAGCCATGTGAAGTAATCGAGATTTTTAAAAAATTGAAGAAAAAGTATCATGGCTCAAAGCTTACTATTATTAGTTATAGTCAGCCGGATGCCCGGCTTCAGAACTTAATTGAATCTAATAACGTCGAGATTATATCTCTTTCGCATGAAAATGTAGTTCAAGTGTTGCCATTATATGATTTTGGATTTATTTTGCGCGACAACATTTTAATGAATCAGGTTTCATCACCAATTAAGTTTTCCGAGTATGTGGCCATGGGTGTTGTTCCAATTATCAGTCCTGGAGTTGGCGATTTTTATGAAGTGTCTAAGCGTAAGGCGCTGGCTGTTTGCACGAATGACCACTTTGATTTTAGTTTAGATGATTTTGAAAAAATTCTCAATGATGAGAAAATTCATGAAAGACTGTATGAGTTTTCAAAGGATTTTCTTTGGAAGAATTCCTTGAGAAAATTTCCAGTCTGATGAGTTGATTTTTAATCGAGATGGTTGGAGATATTTGAATGAGACCTAAGTTAGAAGTGTTAGTTTCATGCATGTATCAAATCGATATGTCAATTGTAGAGAGAGCGAATATTTCATCAAGTGCTGTTGTTGTTAATCAATGTGATAGAGACTTGTATGAAGAGATTGCTGTGGGCGAAAATAGAATTAGAATGTTCTCATGTTTGGATAGAGGTTTATCGAAAAGTAGAAATAAAGCGTTAAAAGAGTCCGCGGCTGACATTTGTTTGTTGTGCGATGATGATGAACATCTTGAAGATGATTATGTTTCAAAAATACAAGAAGCATATGAGAAATATCCTGATGCGGATATTATCGCATTTAGGCTTGAGCGATCGTCTCGTTCTTATTGGACTGTCCCTAGAAGAATTAACTATCTCAACTCTTTGAAAATCTCTTCGTGTCAAATCAGCTTTAAACGAAATAGCATTATCGGACGCGGCATTTTTTTTGATGAGACATTTGGCGCTGGAACAAGGTACAGTTTTGGCGAAGAAAATATTTTTTTGTATGAATGTTTAAAAAAGGGGCTCAAAGTATATTATCTTCCAATAAAAATAGCTTTTGTTGCTGATGAAAAATCAACATGGTTTAATGGGTTTACAACGCAATATTTTTTTAACCGGGGTGTAATTACTCGAAGGTATATGGGGAGATTTTTTGCAATTCTATACGCTATTTATTTTGCTGTTTTTAAGTACTCCATTTATAAATCAGCGACTCCCTTTCGAACAGCTTTGGGAAAGATGATCGAAGGTGTTTGGAGAGATTAGACTTGACCGCCAAACATCAAAAGATTTGGAAGTGAGGGAGACTTTTTTGTGGAGCGGCATTACACTTTGGTTTGCAAAAACGCAGATTTTTTTTAAGTAAAGCATAGTCTGTTTTTTCGAAGAAAATAAGACAAGTTCTTTTTTGTAAGGAGCTCAATGTGAAGCATAAAACAACAAGAATGTGTGAATTCCTATGGCCGCTATACTTTATGGGATTTGCTTTGTTGCGTCCAGTAGTTAAACATTATGAAGAGCATAGCACCTTGATTTTAGTGGGTTTTGCATCATTAATCTCAGTTATATTTTTCTTTAATTATTTATGGACGCGCCAATTTAAGTGGGGTAGCGTCATCAATTTTATTTTAATCGTTACAAGTTTATTTTCTGTCGACATGTTGCTTCGCGGTAATTCTTTTTCCAACAGATATTTTTATGAATTTTTATATGGCCCCTTAGTTTCTGTTTTTCTTCTATCGCAGGTGCGGGACACAAAGCATTTATTGTTTGTTTACTCTTTTTTTTCGTTGCTGTTATTTGTGCTTTTTTGTGCGGATCCTTTTCGTGGATATGCTGTTTTTGGAGACTATATGGGGTGGGGGTTTAGTGTTGCCACGCCGGCTTTTATGGGGTTGTATCTTGGAGCGCGTTTTTTAAAAATGAGATGGATGTTTATTTTTGCGGGGGTATGTTTTTTTGAAACGCTTGTTTATGCAAACCGAGGTGCTTTTTTAAGTATTGTTTTTTTTCTTCTTCTGATGGAGCTTTTTTTAAATGTTTGGAATTTCAATAAAATGATCAAGTATCTGATTTTTTCGGTTTTTGTATTGTTTTTGGCCGGAAATATAGAGTCGATTTTTTTATCTGGGTACGATTTTGTGAAAAATCTAGGATACAAAAGCTATGCTTTAGAGAAGTTTTTTGATTTTTTGTTTGGGCAGGGCGATTCTCGGTTTATGTCCGATCGTGATGTGATATGGAGGGCCGCAATTGAAATGATTGATGAAAAACTTTTCTGGGGGCATGGAATGGGGGCTTTTCAAGAAAGGTTTGATGCTTACTCCCACAATATTTTTCTTGATTTTGCAATTTTTTATGGGGTTGTAGGAGCTCTGATATTTCTTTTGATTATTTTTTTTGCTTTGATTAAAGCGTTGGCTTTTAAAGAAGCTAATAAGCTTCTTGCTTTTTTATTTCTGTGCTTATGGTTTCCCAAACTTTTTTTTAGCCTTGTCTTTGTTGCAGACACTGCTTTTTGGTGTTTTCTATCTTTTGGGTTTATGGCCAAAAACTTATTGCTATATAGAAAGAAATTGCCTAGCAACCAGGGAGCTCAAGTGTGAGTGTTCGGGATATGGCAAGCAAGCTTGATCACTCGCTTTCATACAAAAAGGTAAGTTTCAAAAACGCAGGGCATTTTTGCAGAAAAAAATCAATTTTAAACCTAATCCATTCATTTAACTTGAACCCAGAGGGCACCTATTTTGATGTGGGTTGTAGCAATGGATATTTGACCCGTCTAATCACGGATGAGATTGGATTTAAAAAAGTTGTGGGATTGGATCACGCGGAAAGCCATTTAGAGAGGGCTCGGCTAGAAAACCCAGCAATAATTTTTGATTTTATTGATTTAAATTTAGTGCCACGGAGTGGGTGCCGTGAGGGTAGTGCTGATTTTGTAACCTGCTTTGAATGTTTGGAGCACGTGGGGAGTGTTAATAATGCAATTAAAAATATAGTTTCACTTTCAAAAGAGAAATCAGTAATTTTCGTTTCGGTTCCCATAGAGATTGGTTTTTGGGGAGTAATTAAGTTTCTTTGTAAGACAATTATTTTTCAGTATCGGTTGGATGAGTTGGCAGGTAAGCCCAGATGGAGTGAATATTTTTTTGATTTGATTAAGGGTGCCCGAATTTCAAAATATCGCGAGCTGCGTCAAGGGTGGAGTACGCATTTTGGGTTTGACTATCGCGAGGTAGATGAAGAGTTTTTAAAATTGGGACTCAAATTTAAAGCGTTTAACTCATTTACGACACGATTTTATGTGATTAAGAGGGGGCAGGGTTGAAGGTTTCCATTATTATTCCGACTTATCAAGAGATGAAGTGGATTGAAAAATGCCTGTTGAGTCTTTTGAAAAATAACTTGAATGTGGGTGAAGCAGAAATTCTTATTGTTGATGGCATAAGTACGGATGGAACCCGAAATATTGTAAGTCAATATATTGCTAAGTACCCCGGCCTTATCCGTATGATTGACAACTCTCGGTCATTTCAAGTCTTTGGGCTCAATGAGGCTATAAGAGAAGCAAAAGGGGAAATTATTATTCGGTGTGATGCCCACAGTCAGTATCCCGATGGCTACGTCGAAACTCTTTTTGGGTGGCATGAAAAAAATGTTGCGGATAATATCGGAGGGTGCTGGGATACTCTTCCAGGGGCGGGCACAGCCAAAGCAAAAGGGATTGCTATTGCGATGACATCTCCGGCGGGTGTGGGTTTTTCGTATCGAACAGCGCATGGCACTAATCCGCGCTATGTAGATACTGTGCCGTTTGGTAGCTGGAAAAGAAGCTTGTTTGATGAAGTGGGTTTTTTTGATGAGCGGTTTATTCGGGCTCAAGATTTAGAGCATAATGTTCGCATGAAAAAAATGGGCAAGAAGATAATGCTTTTGCCCTGGTTAAAAATTAAATACCACGCACGTGATAGTTGGCGAAAAATTTTTGAAATGTTTTTTCAGTATGGGTATTGGAAGAATAAAATTAACAAAAAGCATAAAATTCTTACAACATGGCGACAAATTGTCCCCCCGCTTTTTCTTTTAGGGGCGATATTTTTACTTTTGGGAAGTATTTCATTTTTATATCTTCGTGAATTGGCGGTGATTTGTTTTTTAAGCTACTTCTTAATCTTGTTCGCGGTATCTGTTAGCTTGGTTCGTAAGCAAGCCCAGCCAGCTGAGCTGTCCTTTTATGTTGCGACTTCTTTTGTGGTGATTCATCTTGCTTATGCGCTAGGGTACTGCAAAGGTCTTTGGGATTATTTTATTTTAAATCGAGACGATGAGCCAAATCATGTTAAAAACTTAACCAGGTGAGGTTGATGTTTTAACGATGGTTGCGGATACTCCTCTGATTCAATAATGGATGCCATGACTCGATCTGGAGCAATGCCATTTGTGATTATTGGACATTGAGATAGGAAACAGTATGCACGTGATCTTAAAAAGCAATTTTTGATCAGTTTCGCTCCAATTGTGCCGTATATATTCATGGTCACAGCGCGGGCGGTACGAGTTCCGTTTTGATAGAGGAGATTGCATTTGAAAGAAGAATTTTTGCATATGCCGTTGCTTATAACCAAATTACTACCGAATATCGCGTAGCAGCTTGAAACTAAATTATGGCAAAAAGTATTTTTGGAATGATATCGACCGTAGTTTCTTTTTTAATATAAGCTCTCGGTTTTAATGGCCAGAAGGATGGGTTGGGTAAATGAAATTGACAACTTCTTTTCTCTTATTGTCAGTTTGGATGATGTATGTGGGGGCCGCTCGAAAATGGTTTTTGCCGAATTTTCCTGATCAGTTGTTTGTTTCCCTTATTTTTTTTGCTGTCTTGTTGTATGTCTCAATTGGGTTTAAAATTTTTTTAAAATCTCCTTGTCCGCGTTGGTTCTACTTCTATTTTTTGGCTATCTTTTTCTGGGGAGTTATAGGAACTATTTATTCCAAGGTATCCAACCCTATGGTTTTACTTTGCGGGCTCAGCAACTACTTTTCGTTTTTTCCGCTTTGTCTTGCTGCTGCCTTCGTATTCCGCGATAATGATCAGCTCATAGAGTTTTTTAAAAAGATGGCTTATTTTACCGTGCCTGTTTTGATTTTGGGTTTTTTGCAGTACAGTAGTCCGGCAGATAGTTTGATTAATAAATATGTTGATAGTGAAAAGTTTGTTGCCACGATGGGTGGGCAATATGCCAGGGTAACAGGCACTTTCTCGTATATTGCGGGCTATTCAATTTTTTTAACGTTTGCTTTTACGATAACTCTCGGTGCTGTCGTAATGAGAGCTAATTTGAAGGAGGTTGTTTTATTGGGCGGCTTTTTAGTAGGAGTTTTTTTGAACGCGCTTATGACTGGGTCTAGAACGGCAGTCTGGTGGTGTATTATTAATTTGTCTTTATTTTTAGGGGTCTATTGTTTTTTGAAACTAAAATCTCTTATACCAACCTTGTTTAAGCTTAGTCTGGTGTTTGCGCTTGGATTTTATTTGCTCTCTCAAAATCCTCAAGTGAATCAAATTTATAGCGCATTTTCAAGCCGAGCGCACGCATTCAGTGAAGAAATAACAAACAGACTTGACGACAACTTTACGCCGTTTAAATTCTTAAACCAAGCGGGTCTTATTGGCTATGGAATGGGGACGACTTATCCGCCATCTTATAGATATATTAAGAATTGGCATGACATGACTCAAGATTTTGAAGAAGAGCCTGAGAGGGTTCTGTTGGAGCTCGGGCTCGTTGGTTATCTGCTCGTGTATTCGTGGCGATTTCTGATTTTTATTTACTGCTTGTCCATTTGTTTTAAGTTAAGGAGATTTCGGGAGTTTGGGTTGGTATTAAGTCTTACTATTTATCAGGTCTCTTTTTTGCAGATGAATCATTTGCTTTTTAATGCTACTTCTTCTTTTTTATACTGGTTTGCGATAGGGTGTGTTGTGTTGATTCGTCATAACCGTTTGAAAGCAGAATTTAATAAATGAAAAAAAATCTAAGAGTAGCTGTTTGCCACCCTTTAAAGCAGCATTCGCATCAGTTGGCATTTGGGCTGGCAAAAAGCGGCATTTTGAGTGTCTATATTTCGGGTTCACCCGTTTTAAAAAAGCATCAACAGTGGGTGTCATTTTTTTTGGGTGGAAAATCTCTTCGCACCATTAATGGTTTTCCCGAAGAACATGTTTGGTGGGTTCCTGCCGGGGTTATTTTTTATTTTCTTGCCGGTAAAATCAGTAACAAAACAATCAAATCATTTTTTACTTTTGCAGGCAATTGGTTTTCAGACTTTATTTATTCCCTCGTTATTCCATGGAATGAAATTGATATGGTTGTCGGCTATGAGGAAGCGTGTAGGAGTGTTTTTTTGCGGGCAAAAAAAATGGGAAAAATTACTGTGTTAGATGCTGCAAGTTTGCACTACCAAGCGCAGGATAAATATTTTACAGGCTATGCGGAGCCTGATTTTTTACATACGATTAAGAATAAAATAAAAAAGATGGAGCTAAGCTTAACCGATCACGTTATTACTCTAACGACGCTTGCTCAAGAAGGCTATGTTGAATCGGGCGTGCCATTTGAAAAAACATCAGTATTGCATCTTGGTGTTGATATTGAAATATTCAAACCTAAAATGCATGCTGCTAATTTTTGGTCTGAAAAAAAGACATTTGATTTTGTTTTTTGCGGCAATTTTTTTGTGAGAAAAGGTTTGGATATTCTTATTGAAAGCTTTCGAATCGTTTCCGAAGAACATCCCGAGGCGTATTTATCGGTTATTGGTGATTGCGGGGAGCTGTCAGAAGCTCTTGCTAATGGAAAGAATATCAAAATTTTAGGGAAAAAAAGCCAAAAAGAAATAGCGGCAATTTATCAAGATACGGATTGTTTTGTGCTTCCATCGCGGCATGACTCCTGTTCAATGGCAGTTTTGGAAGCTATGGCTTGTGGATTGCCTGTGATTCTTTCAGATCAGAATGGGGCAAAGGATTTTGTTGTGGATTCAAAAAATGGCTGGGTTGTTAAAGTAGCCGATGTAGATGAACTTGCGAATAGAATGCTTTGCTGTATAAAAGACAAAGGCAAGCTGCATGAAATGAGACCGCTTTGCAGGGAGACAGCAGAGAGCCACACATGGGAAAGATATTATGCGGACGCTACTAATTTGATTTGTAGAGTTTCAAGCTTATTAGAGGTGAGAGAAAATGATAATAAAAAAAGTGCGTGAGTTTATTTTAAAAAAAGTGGAAGCGCAAGGCGTTCAAGATATACCAGATGACGCCAAGTTGATTGAGTTGGGAATATTGGATTCATTTCTAGTTGTTGAGTTGATGACTTACATCGAAGAACAGTTTCGCATCAAGATTGATGTTTCAGATTTGACAGAAGAAAATGTTGCTACTTTGAGACACATAGAAAAATTTGTTTTGGAAAAAATCAAGAGCGTGGAATAGGGTGATTGATTTGAGGGGGCACCGGGGCATTGGGCTAGGTTGTCTTCGGCAGAGTTTCAAAGCTAGAAATCAGAACAATGACAGATCTTTTCTGGTCGATCTGCACCAAAAGATGGTTTTTTCTGTTGGCGTCCTTAAAGGGCAAAAGAATATATCGAGGGCATTTTGAGATGATATCGATCGTAGTTCCTTTTTTTAATATAAACGAACGATTTGAATTATTAGAAGGCTGCATAGAATCTATTTTGCTTCAAACTTCTAAAGACTATGAAATTGTTCTCATTGATGATGGAAGCACTGACGGTACAAGTCAAAGAGTTAGGGGTGGGCTCTGCATTGATTTAAAAAAAAAACAAGTGCCTTTTATCTATAAAAGAATTGAGTGTAATCATGGAGTTTGTACGGCCAGAAACGCAGGTGTTGAGTTCGCGCGCGGCGAGATAGTCGCATTTTTAGATTACGATGATCTTTTGTTAAGTGAGTATGTTAAAAATATTACGGAATATTTCAAGAGGCCCAATAGTAAAGTATGGGCGGTTTGTTCCGCTTTTTACTATTCTAATTTTTATGGGTATGAAAAATTGAGTGGAGCGGTTTGTGAAGTTAATTTGGATGACTTCACGGAGACGCAGTTAATAAGTTTTTTGATCGTAAACAATTTCCCATTCCCAATGGGAAGCGGAATAGCAATCAGAAGGCAGTATATGTTGGAAAACAAGGTGTTTTTTTCTGAAAAATTGAATCGAGAAACTGCAGAAGATGTCGAGTTTGGCTTCCGCTTATTGAGTAGGAATGAAATGCCGCATTTTTTTTACAAAGAATTGATTGTTTGCCGATCTTATTATTCCTTCTTATCAAGACGTCGTGGGGATCTGATAAGGACAGATCAAATGGAGCTATGTAAATATATGTATAAGCAGTCAGTAAGGAAGTTGGCTAAGCGAGCAGAGGCTAAGATGTCTCTTGAAGAACGGGTTCTCTTCCGAAGAAAGAGATGGGAGGCCATGAAGTACTTTCGCGTGCAGAGCTTGATTTTGAGAAGAAAATATAGTCAATGGTTTAAAATATCGCCTAATTTAAGAGTAGTAAAATTAGTGTTACGCATGTTTTTTATTTTTTTAGCGAAACATAGTTTTCTGGATGTGTTGGCGATGTGGAGTTTTTTGAAAACTAAAAACGATGACTCTGCATTGTCGCGTGTAAAAGAGCAGCTCCCAGGGATCGTTTTACGGTACAGAAAAGCTCTGCATTAAAAACACAGTCTCAAAGGGGTGTGTTTTACTCCGCATCTTTTTTAATTTAAATGGGAGGTGCTATATATAGAATTTTTTTTGATTGTGCGCATGATTTAGTTTGCGTCAGCATTACTTTTGGATTATTCCAAAGGCAGAGATTTCTTTGATGCCGAAAGTAGAGCAACACGATCCGTTCACACAGATCATGGAATGATTTGATGCCTAAAATGTTTCTGAATTAGTACGAAAAGCTCAAAAAAACCGAAACTCTCTATTTGTCAGCATCTTGATTTAGGGTGTGAGGTTAAGGAAGTCTAGATAAACAATACAATGGTATGACCAATTTTTTAACGCTACATCAATTGGTTCAACATTCAGCCAAGGCTTGTCCGTCTCAGGTTGCGATTTCCGGGCCCGATGGAGAGTATACATATCATGAAGCAGATCAATGGGCCAATCGAGTTGCCCATGCTTTGATATTGAATGGAGTCAAAAAAGGTGATCGGGTTGGTGTGCACTTGGAACGCGGAGCAAAGTCTCTTATTCTTTTTCAGGGGATATTAAGGGTGGGTGCTATTTATGTTCCGATCGATAGTAAGACTCCGATTCATGGGGTTAGTGAAATTATTTCCAATTGTTCGCCTTATGCGATTTTCACAACACAGAGCTTGTCTCAAGCGATTGTCCAGATTTGTACAAGTGAAGTTAAATATTTTACGCCGAGTCTTGGAAGCGACGACATCTTCAGTTGGGGCAATTTAAACACACAATCGTCCGAAGATGTATCAGGATTGCCTTTAATTGATGAGCATGATCCTGCTTATATCCTCTACACGTCGGGTTCTACAGGCAAGCCAAAAGGTGTCTGTCTGAGTCATAAGAATGCTCTCTCTTTTATTTATTGGGCGGCAACACTGACTCGTGCTCACCGCCGGCATGTTTTTGCCAATCACGCATCATTTAGCTTTGGTATTTCAGTTTATGATATTTATGTTCCTTTGCTGGTTTGCGCAAAAGTAGTCATAGTACCTGAGAGCATTACTTTTTTTGGGAAGAGTATGATGAATTTTATTGCAAAAGAAAATGTCACCCACTGGTATTCTGTTCCGACAGCGGTGCTTCTTATGATGGAATGCGAAAATTTCTTTGAATCAATAAAAAATCATATTGAGACGATGATGTTTGCGGGAGAGCCTTTTGCTAAAGCTCAAGTAAACAAGTTACGTAAAAATTTACCCGGTGTACAAATTATTAATTTTTATGGAGCTACTGAAACAAACGTGTCGTGTTACCATGAAATTAATGATGAAATCCCGGATTCGTTACCGGCCACGCCGATCGGCAAAGCCGCATGCTTGGATGAAATTTGGATTGATAATCAGGGCGAAGACCCAGATTTAAACACCGGAGAACTTCTTATCAAGGGACCGACTGTCATGTTGGGTTATTGGGGTGGAGAATTAATAAGGGACCGTATATACCGGTCCAAAGATATTGTTCGAAGAGATAGCGATGGTGTTTTTCATTACATCGGCAGGACCGATAGAATCGTCAAAATTAAGGGGTATCGCGTTGCTTTATCAGAAATTGAGCAAACCATTCTTAGGCATCCAAACATCCGTGAAGCCGTTGTGTCTCTGGAAGGGGATGGTCTCAATGCGAAGCTTGTTGGGTATGCGACTCTTAAGGATCCTAATAGTATTCCCGGTTTAATGGAGTTGAAAAAGCTGTGTGCTGATTATTTGGCTCCGTATAAAATCATTCATAAAATTAATTTTCTTCCAAGGTTTCCGCTTAATGCCAACGGTAAGGTGGATATAGCGGCTCTTATTAATCAAGGCAAGTAGACAGGAATTTTGTGACAAAATCGTTTGATGTTCTGATATGCGGCGCGGGAATTTCAGGTCTTTATTGCGGCCAAAGAATTCTTGAAGATGCCGCTCGCAAAGGAAGAAAAATCAGGGTCGGGATTATAGAGTCGCGCAGCAGGGTGGGCGGGCGTATTTGGACCACAAGGTTTCCTGAGTTTCCGGACACGAATTTGGAACTTGGTGCATTCCGATTTATGGAAAACCATCATTTGGTGGCTAAGCTTGTTAAAAAATATGGCCTCAAAACAGAGCTAGTTCATTCCGAAGACCAACAGCTTTATTTTTTGCGGGGCAAAAAGTACATTAAAAATAATGTGCGAGCCATTAACTCGGCATATCATTTGCAGCCTGCAGAGGCTGGAATGACCGCCGCGCAGCTTCTGGAATTTGCGATTAAAAAAGCAATGCCGGGGTACCGCTGGGATAGTTTTAAGGCCCCTCATGATCAAATTCAGCTAGCCTTGAAAAAGGCGGATGCATCAAATCTTGGTTTCAAGCACTTTTTATTGCAGTTTATTTCTAATGAAGCATTTTGTTTAATCCGAGACAGCTCCGGATACGACTCCAGTTTTTTTAATTGGAATTCCCGCGAAGCGCTTGCTCATGTTGTTAACGACTTCGTGTTATCTCCGAAGTCATTTTCACTGCATGGCGGAAGTGATCAGCTAATAAAATCATTGAAAGCTGACTTTTTAGAATTGGGAGGAGAAATTTATTTAAATACAAGTTTGCAGAATTTTAACTTAGTCCGATCCGGCTCTGAACGCGTCATTCAGTGCGGTGTGTCTGACGGAAAGTCAAAAAAAACGCAACTGGTAAAAGCCAAAGAGCTAATTCTTGCCATTCCTCAAAAACCATTATTTCAATTAATGCATCGATCTCCGGCAATCCGAAGTCCCGAAGTGGATCGTTTGCTTAGTTCAGTTTATCCGCTCAATGCGGTAAAAATTTTTCTTGGCTATGATACGTCTTGGTGGAAGAAAGTCTGTCCTCAGGTGACCATGTCGATTTCAGATAGCCCGCTTCGGAAGACCTTTTATCAGTTGCCAACAAAGAAGGATGGGAAAAACAAGGGCGGTGTTTTACTTGCGGCATATTCGGATATGGAAAATTTTTACTTTTGGGATGGACTCATGCCGCCAGCCTCCAGTGGAAACTCGAAAGACATGGCAGAGGTTAATAGTGCCGTGACGGCCATGCTGAGCCGGATGCATGGTGCTAAAGTGCCGGTTCCGGTTGCGGGAAAAATTATAAGATGGTCTACAGAACACGCCGGCGCGGCTTTTCACGCTTGGAAGCCGGGGGTGGATTGCATAAAGGTCAGAGAGAACATCAGTAAGCCCGTTGCGGATGTTCCGGTTTATATTTGTGGTGAAGCGTATTCTTCTTATCAATGCTGGATGGAAGGCGCTTTAATTTCTGCCGATTCAATGTTGAATAAGTACTTTGATAATACTAAAAAAAGGTAAATAAGGATTTTGTTAACTCAATCTAAACATGAAAAGCTCTATGACTGATACCGATTTTGATGTGATTATTATCGGAGGGGGAGTTATCGGTTTAAGTGCGGCATATTATTCGGCCTTTTCAGGAAAACGCACTTTGCTGTTAGAAAAGAATGATTTTTTTCATGATCTGGGCAGTTCCGGCGGGAATTCACGTTTTTTCCGAGTTATGTACTCTGATCCGAAGTTGGCGAGGTTGTCTGAAACTTCATACTCTTTATGGAAGCAAGTCGAGAAGGAGACGGGGATTTCTGTTTTGAATGAGCAGCCATTGCTTTTTTATGGTAGTAGAAATGTAAAAGATACAGTCGAAGGAGACTTTAATAATTCGGATCAAGTGATGAGGAAAATGGGAATTCCCTTTAAGTTTTTGAACTCAGCAGAGATTCAGAGACATTATAGTGTGTTTAAAAAATTGCCCGAAGAGTTTGTAGGGCTCATTCAGGAGAACTCAGCCGTTATTCAAGCCAGAAATGCCCTGCGCGCATTTCATCATCTGGCTAAAAATGCGGGTGCCAACCTCATGACGAATTCTCCAGCTTCTATTTGTGATGTCTCAGATTCCGGAAAAATCATTACGATTAAAACCCCAACCGGTCTCTATCGTACATCATCGCTGATTTTGGCTCCCGGTGTTTGGACCAATGAAATCATTGCCCCTCTTAAAGTTCAATTCGATCTGACGATTTGGCAAATGACAGTTGGCTACTACGGAGTTGAGAACCCAAATCTTAATTACCCTTTTTGGTATGAATTTGGAGAGTCGGCTGTGGCCGGGCAAGGGTTGTATTATGGCTTTCCGGTTGGAACCGACTATGAGGGGTGTATTAAGGCTAGCTGTGATTTTACTTTTAATCAGTATGATAAAGTGCAGAGCTGTTCACGAATGGTAGATCCCAAAGCTCTTGAGATGATTTCTACCCATTTGGTTAGAAGATTTCATGGAATTAACCCTTCACCAATGCACTCATCAACGTGCATGTACACAATGAGTAAAGACTATCGGATGATTTTAGGGTTGTTGCCGGGGTATAAAAATATTGCAATATTGACAGGGGAGTCGGGTAGAGCATTTAAATACGCCCCGATTTTTGGACGTATATTCAACAGCTTAGTAAGCGATGGTGACCCCATGTATGACATCGATTGTATTTCAATTAATAGACCCAATATATTCAATAGTTTTAAACAGGATGTAAAGCAATATGAGTGAGCGATCAATAAAAAACTTCATGATTGGCGCACTTATTGTCTCTGTCCCACTCTTGATTTGCGGCGGGGCCCAAGTGAATAAGTATTTTAAATGGGAAGGAGCGCTCTCTTATTTTTTATTAGGGCAGGTTGTTTTTTTTGCGTTTATTTTAGTGTTTGAGCGGCTGGTAGGCAGAATTTCAGAAGAGCAGGCCTTGTACTATGTTATCGCTTCGATTGCTTTTTTAGGTATTGTTTTTTACTTCGTCTATCCTATTGCTAATTCAGGGGTGGTTGGAGGCGGAAGCGATAATGATGACGCGTATAATCTGGCGGCCAGAGCTCTGCTCAAGGGAGTATACCCATACCGGGAGCATACGTACCTCGGTGGAGGAATTGCATATTTTCCTGGAGCAATTTTCTTGTCATTGCCGGCTGTCATTTTAGGTAACGCGGCGCTTCAGACCTTTGTGTGGTTAATACCTTTTTGTTTTTTTCTAAAATATTTTTTAGAATCGTGGAAAGGTGTTTTATTTATTATTTCAGCGCTCATCATTTTTTGCCCCACATTTATTCAAACGGTTGTTGTCGGCTCTGATTTGATTGCAAGCGGTTGTTATATTTTCTTGTCTCTCTTTATGTTCATTGGCGCGGTGCGGCAGAATAAGCCTATGGCTGTTCGCATGGGGGCTATTGTTTTTCTTGGTATGGCGCTTTCTTCGAGAACAAACTATTTGTTTTTTTTACCTTTGTTAGGCGGGCTTCTTTTGAGAGAGAGGGGTTTTAAAGTAACTTGCGCTTATGTTGCGGCAATAATTCTAGTTTATTGTCTGGTTACATTGCCATTCTTTTTTTACTCCCCGAAGGAATTTTCTCCATTGATCGTTCAGGCTGGAAAACTATCTGAGTTTGACTATCTTCTCCCGAATGCGTCCAAAATCATACTGACAATAATTGCTTTTTTTACGTTGATATTCACGTTTCACAAAAAAGTAAACACTAAAACGGGTTTTCTGATACTCGGTTCAATTTTGCAAGCGATACCGCTTGTTTTTATTGCTGTGTTGGCCTCGATAAAAGACGGTAGCTTGAATCTTGGGATGGCGTGGTATTTTTTTCACTTTCTATTTTTTTCGATGAGCGCTGGGTGGCTTCTGCTTTGCCAAGATGGTTCAAAGTTGAGAGAAAAGTAATGAGTGCAATCAATGTTAGCAATGAGAGAAGCGTTGTCAGAGTATAAATGGTCTTTAATTTGAAATAATATGACCAGTCCTTTTTTATGTCGGTTTGTTGTATTGATATTATAGAAAATGCCAGAAAAAAGATTGCGCCAAATATATGGGTAAGAGAAAGAGTGGTTCGTTAAAACTTCATGCACAAGACCAGATATGCTTAAAAATCTTATAATCTTGGTAAGCTAGAAAGCCCCATGTTTAGTGGGGTTAGAATGATAGGGAAAAGTAAATTGCAGAGGATTGGTTTGAAGCTGAGCGACCATGGATTGATTATTATTTGGAAACAAAAAAGCCGAGCACAGTGATTACGCAGGCATGGCATTATGGGTTTTATGCTATTGGCGTGATTTTAATGTGCTTGTGGCTTAAATAGTAAACAAGTGTATATGAAGATTTATATGAAAGAAATTAAAAGCAATCTAGTTAAAAATGGATTTTCAAGGTGTTGTCGTTTTTTGAGGAATCTTTGTGCGTTGCACCGGCGAAAGAATTTTAATCTTCTGGTGCTAAATTATTTAGTTGTAAAAATCACTGGAAGAGGAGCGCTGGCAAAAGAAGAAATAAAATGGAAAGAAATACTTTTTTCGTATTCGTTTCCGGCTGATGATTATCTCATTATTGAGGAAGCTTATAATGCTTGGGGAAATTTGATGTCCTTCGAATTGTTTTTTCTTCGACTGGTTCGGAATAAGCTGAATTGGGAGTTGATAGCACCGAAAAGCGATATTCGGCATGAAGTGCTCGGAAACAAGCAAGGCTTAAATATCGGCGCGCCTGTCATTTATGTTATGTGGCATCACGGCGCCTATTTCATATGCAAATTGCTTCTCAAAATAATGCCGCATGCGACGCTTCATTATAATGATAAATTGTTCCCTGCGCAAAATGTGGCAATTATCATTCAATCTATTAAGACAGGGCATTCGATTCTTCACTTTATAGACGGAAAAGATGGTAAGCGCAATGTGATGGTTCCTTTTTTAAGCAAAACGCTCTTTATTCCATCTTCAATTATTAAAATTGCTAGAATGATGAAAGTTCCAATTATGCCAATAACTGCTTATTTTTATGAGCATGACGACATGAATCAGATTTATATCGGAGATCCTTTGTTTACACAGGATGAACTTGAGGCGATGACTGATCAAGCAGCCATATTAACTATTTGGAACTATTTTATGAAGGATTTGAAAGAAAAAGCACCGTGGTCAACTAATCCTTGGGTTATCAGTTTGTTATCAAAAAAATAAAAATGAAATTTAAATATTTCATCAATTCATTGATTAAAAGGATCCAGCGTAAAGAGCTATATTGCCCATCCTGCGGATGCACGAACTCTATTTCAGTTGACCGAAAATTTTGGGTAACGACTCTGCAGCGCTGTGCAGGTTGTAGCCTTTTATTTCGTCAACCTTTTAGTACGAACATTGAAAATAAATCTTATTATCAGACTGAGTATCGAGAGGGTTTTACAACATCAATGCCTTCGGTTCTCGAGCTTGAAAACCTTAAATCTGTTTTTTTCCAAAACACTCCCAAAGATTTTAAGTTCGTCATTAGTATTTTTAAGGCGCTTGGCTTTAAAAGCAACCAGAAAATATGTGATTTCGGGTGTTCGTGGGGCTACGGTAGTTGGCAGTTTTCGCAGGCTGGGTTCGATGTAGTGGCATTTGAAGTTTCAGAGCCGCGAGCGGCTTACGCCAAAGAAAAACTTAATGTATTGGTTACTTCCCGTGCTGTTGACATTAGAAAAGATAATGACATTTTTTTTTCGTCTCATGTGTTAGAACACTTGCCGAAATTAGAGCCTGTTCTCAATGAGGCTATTAATAGCATTGTTGTTGGCGGAGTTTTCATTGCTTTAACCCCCAACGGATCTTTTTCAAGGAGAAAAAAAGAACCTTATTGGTGGAGTAAGGCATGGGGCTTGAAGCATCCTAATTTTCTTGATGAAATTTTTTATAAAAATAGATTTAAGGCCTATCCCTACTTTATCGTAAGCTCTCCGTATAATCTAGATATGATAATGAACTGGGCCTCTTTCCCTAGTCAATTTATTGGGAATCTCGACGGAGAAGAGCTGTTAATAATTGTTAAAAAAGTACCATTTTAAAGCGGTTGTGGGGTCTAGCAGTTTGTAATGACTAAAAACACGGAGTGGTTTCAATATGGATTCATCTCCTTTTGACCTAAATTATTGGTGAGTATCCTTTAAAGCCCTTTTGTCTATTTTTAATTTTATGAAAGATGGTTCGCTAAAATTGAATTGGGAAAACTATTCAAAAGAGGCGACTATCATCAAATTTTGTTTTATAGGGCTTAAAAGTCAGGAAGTGGTGAAACTTGGTTTTGTTGCCGCAGACTTATTTTGTTCCTCTTGGTCGTTATGAGACCCGGGGGCTTGTGCTTAATAAAGCTCTCACAAATGGATTACCACGTGTTGTTTTCGATATGACAGGGTGCCGTACTAGTGATTTGATCGAAAAAGATGAAACAGGATTCATTTTGGGGCCTGAGGATGTGGATTTATTAGTGCAGTGTTTGCTTGACGTCATGAGACTGATTTCTGACAAAAATGTGATTGAAAACCGCCCGAACAAGTCAGCGCAATACTCTATTTTTAACGCCGCAAAGGGCATTGCTTTAACCCGCCGAGGCGTAATTGATAAACATGATTCATAATCGACATCAAATTCATATTTGGGTGCCGGAGTTGAATCAAACGGGGGGCATTCAGGCATTTTCTAGGTTTTTGATTAAGGCGATGCGAAAGTCTTTTGACGGAGAGGTTCATGTTTTTTCAAAGAAAGATAAAACCAGTCCAGTTATTGCTGAATTACAAGGTTGCTCATGGAGTGCATTCGGAGAAACACCCAGCACTTTTCAGACAATAATTTTTTCATTTAATATTCTTTTCGCGGCATTTTTAAGACATCCTCAGTTGATTATTGTTACGCATGCCCATTTTGCGGTAATAGCATTGATTTTAAAAAAAATACTAAAGCAAAAATATCTTGTGATTGCCCACGGTGTCGAAGTTTGGAATATAAATAACTGGCTATTAAAAAAAGCAATCAGGAATGCTGACAAGGTGCTTGCTGTAAGTAATTTTACAAAGCAAAGGCTTATTAGTCAGAATCTTGCGTTCGATGGTGGAATAACCATTTTTCCTAATACATTTGATGAGACTCGTTTTTGCATCGGAATGAGCGAAAAGAAAATTTTTGAAAAGTATGGGATTAGAAATCAAGATCAAATTCTTTTAACGGTTTGTAGACTTGTCCAATCGGAATTTAAAAAAGGATATGATTTGGTTTTAAGGGCCATGGTTGAATTGTCAAAACAACTTCCCGATCTTAAGTATGTGATTATTGGTGATGGAGAGGATCGTTGTCATCTCGATAGGACAATCAAGAATTTGCATTTGTCCGAACGAGTTATCTTGGCAGGGAGGGTTTCAGATGAAGAATTGCCAAAGTATTATAAGAGCGCGAATATTTTTGTTATGCCAAGCGAAAGGGAGGGATTTGGAATTGTCTATTTAGAAGCTTTAGCATGTGGCTTGCCAGTGATAGCGGCTCGCTGTGCCGGTGCTGTAGATGCATTAATGGGAGGAGAATTAGGAGATTTGATTGAGCCCGGCGATGTGATCGGTTTGACTAGAAAAATTTATGAAAGGCTGATGATGCCCTATTCCTTTGATATGAAAACAAAGTTAAATCAAAAAGCAAGTTACTATTTTGGTCAGAAAAAATTCAACCAGAGACTGTCCTCGATTCTAAATCAAGTGCTAAATGATTAAAAACATTAAAAGTTTGCAAATTTTAGGTTGCTTGGATCCAAGGTCTGGTGGGCCAACTTATTCTATAAAAAAACTCGCGGAACATTTGAGCGCAGCATCTGTTCAAGCCGACATTTGGACATTCAATTATCCTTTCCGAGATAAAAAAATTATTTTAGAAAACAATGCCAAGCACTTTATTGCTCCTGATTTTTTTCTATCAAGGAGATTGGCATCTTGGAGTCCGTGGGTTCAGAGCAGCCTTGAGGCGATAGCGAATCGGTATGATTTAATTCATAATCACGGACATTGGTTATTTGGAAACTATTGTGCGCGTCTTGTGGCTAGTAAGTTTAGAAAGCCTTTAATGATTTCACCCCGCGGCATGCTTGATCCGTGGTCTTTTGATTTAAAGGCAATGAAGAAAAAAGTTGCTTGGGGTCTTTATGAGAGAAAAAACCTTGAGGCTGCTACAATTTTTCATGCCACATCTCACATGGAAGCGGAATCTATAAGACGTCTTGGGCTGAAACAGCCTATAGCAGTGCTTCCAAACGGTGTTGACTGTAACAGTCCATTTGCAAGTTCGGAATACGTCAAACAAAAAAAGAAAGTGCTCCTCTTTTTATCACGAATAGATCCTAAAAAAGGATTGGAGCGGCTTTTTTCCATATGGCAACGACAAGAAGCAAAATTTGCTGATTGGGAGCTGGTAATTGCCGGAGATGGCGAGGATAAATATCTAAGAAAGCTAAAAGCGAGTGCCAGAAAGAAAGGTATCGGGGCGCGGATCCGCTGGGTTGGATTTGTGGAGCAAGACGCTAAAAAAAAATTATATCGAAATGCATCGTTATTCGTTTTGCCTACTTTTTCAGAAAATTTTGGAAATGCAATCGGGGAAGCGCTTTCATTTAATATTCCAATTATTACTACAAGTGGCACTCCTTGGGATGATGTTCAAAAGGAGCGCTGTGGCTGGTATGTCGAAAATAATGAGGAGGCAATTGAAGCGGCGCTGATTGAGGCTCTGCAAACTTCGGTAGTGAATCTGACGGAGATGGGGAAGCGTGGAAGACAACTTATTGAAAGAAAATATTCCTGGTTCAAGGTTGCTGATGAAATGGCTCAAACCTATCTATGGATTTTAAAAATGAGAGATACGCCTCCGAAGTGTATACGGTTTGATTAATAAAAAGATGAGTTTCACTGAACAAATTTTTCAAAACTGGAAAGACCTCTGATATGTGTGGTATTTGCGGAATTGTTGGGAAAGCTGATGAGCGTGTTATTGCGACAATGACAGAAGCTCTCGCTCGCCGCGGTCCTGATGACCGCGGGATTGCGGTGTTTCCCGAACAGGATGTTTATTTAGGGCACAGACGGCTGAGCGTTTTGGATCTTAGTACGAATGGACGGCAGCCGATGCGTTCTTCAAATGGTAGGGCAACAATTGTATTTAACGGAGAAATTTATAATTTTCGGGAACTTAAAGAAGAGCTGAATCAGAAAGGGCATATTTTTTCCACCAAAACAGATACAGAAGTTATTCTCGCGGGATACATAGAGTATGGAGTTGAAATTGTTAAAAAACTAAGGGGAATGTTCGCTTTTTGTATTTATGACCAGAAAGAAGAGAAGCTATTTTTATTTCGGGACGCAATAGGCATTAAGCCCCTTTACTACTTCCATAAAGGGGAAAGTTTTATTTTTGCTTCAGAAATCAAATCAATTTTAGCTTCAGGTTTACATCGGCCTCAGGCGAATTGGCAGGCTATATATGATTACTTTACTTACTTATACGTCCCCTGTCCTGAAACGGCATTTGCCGATATTTCTCAGCTTCCCCCGGGAAGTTTTCTTGTTTTTGATTTGCGGACGCATCAAATTAATATTTCGCAGTATTGGGCAATGTATGAAGACATTGGGCTTGTATCGGACGGAGAAATTTCCAGACAGATTCGAACTTGTCTTACAAACAGCGTGAAGCGGCAGATGATAAGCGACGTGCCGCTGGGTGTTATGCTGAGCGGAGGAATTGACTCGCAGATATTGACGGGGCTCATGGCACAGAACTCATCTCAAAGAGTGAATACTTTTACGCTGATGTTTGAAGACAGCCGCGTGAGCTCTTATGATGAGCGTTTTGCCGCACAGGAAATTGCCTCACGATTTAATACAAAACACCATGAAATTCCATTCGCTTTTAATGAGCCGGAGCAGATTTTTGAACTAATGGATTTTTTTGATCAACCTTTTGGTAATCCCACCGCGCTCTTGATGTATTTGATTTCAAAGTCGATAAAGCCTTTTGTTACTGTTGCACTTTGCGGCGCGGGCGGCGATGAATTGTTTGCAGGGTATCCTCGCTATCATCTTCCGCAGTTAAGACGAATTGATTCGTGGCTTCCTCGATTCATGAGGAAATCGGCTGAATTTATATTTTCAACGACTCGTGATGATTTCAGCTCCAACCGGCTAAGGCGCATCAAAAAATATTTTGACGGGAAGGACCCTGATTTTGTAAATGAGTTTCTAAATACGGTTTATTTTTTTTCGGAGAAAAACAAACAGCAGTTATTTAATTTAAAATACTTTAACCAGACATTTTTGAATTCAAACAGAATTTTAAAAAATAATTTTCTCAGTGGCGATAGCTCTGATTTTGGAAATAAAATGCTCGGTATGGATGTCCGTACTTTTCTTCTAAATAATATTTTAGAGTATACGGATAAGATGAGCATGGCGGTTGGGCTGGAAGTCCGGGTGCCTTACTTAGATGAAGATTTTGTCAGGCTGAGCTTAAACAGGGTGCCTTTTGACCGGAAAATTAATCTTTTTGACTCCAAGATTATTCTAAAAAAAACATTCGCTGATTTGCTGACGAAGAAAAAATATCCAAAGAAAGGGTTTAATTTGCCGATAGCTGTTTGGATGAGAGATGGTTTAGGGAGGGATTTTGTGGGTCGGGCGGGTAAGGGTACCGAGTTGGCGGAGATATTTGATTGGAAGTATATAAAATTTATTTATTCCCAGCACATGCAGGGAGTACGAGATAACTCTTATGAGTTGTTCTCCGTCATGGTTTTTGAACGATGGTATAGAAAGCATATTTTGTAATTTAAAGTGAGGCATTATGAAAAAGGTTAAGGCAGTCATTGTGGGAACTGGACTGATTTCCAAGAAAAAACATATTCCCGCCTTTTTGAACAATAAAAAAGCAGATTTAGTGGCTATATGCGATCTTAATGCCGCCGCCGCTGAGGCGACCGCAAAAAAATTTGGAATAGCAAAATTTTATTCAAATATTCAAGAAATGCTTGATCGGGAAAAGCCGGATTTGGTTGATATTTGCACGCCGCCAGCGTCGCATGCTGGTGTTGCTCTAACAGCAATTGATGCCGGCTGCCATGTTCTTATTGAAAAGCCGATGGCTCTCACCGAGGAAGAATGTGATGAGGTTATAAGGGCTGCGGATAAAAAAAACCTAAAAATATGTGTCGGACATTCAGATTTGTTTTACCCGCCTTTTATTGAGGCGCGCAAAATAGTCAGACAGGGTGGGATCGGAGAGTTTTCAGGCATGCATATCTTTCTATCCACCCCGACTGATTATATGACGGCAAAGCCCGACCACTGGGCAAATAAGCTGCCCGGAGGGGTGATTGGTGAATCTGGGCCACACGTTGTTTATATGACGCTTGCCTTTATTAATCCGATTAAATATGTAAAAGCAGATGTTTTAAAACAAACGCCATATGCATGGTCGCCTTATGATGATTACAGAATATCGCTTGTAGGGGAAAAAGCTATAAGCACCATTACCAGTGTTTACACAACTAATCAATGGGCAGCCAAAGTGGATATCTGGGGCACAGATGCGATGCTGCGTCTAGATCTGCAGACCATGACTTTAGTCCGGTACAAACGGACAAGTTTAAATAAAGTTCATGTTGCTTGGAGCGGCATCAGACAGGGGGTTCAAGAGATTGGCGCAGTTTTGAAAGCTGGGGCGCAGGTTGTTGCAGGCCAATATAAGCGGACGCATGATATTTTTATCGGAGAGTTTATCGAGAGTATTTTATATGATAGACCGTCGCCTGTTCCCGCAGATGAAGGGAAAGAAGCGGTAAGAATTATGAATTTAATTGTCCAAAAAATTAATCAAGCAAAAATAACCGAATCAGTAAATTCAAAATAAATGAAAACCTTTTTGTTTTAAGCATGAATATTATTGGGATAAATGCGTATCATGGAGACTCATCAGCTTGTCTTGTTATTGATGGAAAGCTAATTGCTGCTGCGGAAGAGGAGCGCTTTACTCGTGTCAAGCATTGGGCGGGGTTTCCATCGGAAGCTATTCTGTATTGTCTTCGCGAAGGAGGGCTTACCTTAGGTCAAATAGATGTGATTGCAATCAACAGTGATCCTTGTGCAAGCTTGGGGCGTAAAATAGAGTATGTTTTTTTTAATCAGCCGAGACTTCCATTGCTAATTGATCGACTAAAGAACTTGTGGAAGCGTATATGGGTACATAAAGCGTCAAAGAAAATATCAGTGATAGAAGGATTTAAGGGGGAAGTGGTTCGCGTTGAGCATCATCGGGCGCATCTTGCTTCAGCTTTTTTGCTTTCACCTTTTTCTCAGGCCGTGACTGTTTCAGTGGATGGCTTCGGGGATTTTGCCAGCACAAGCTGGGGTGTAGGCAATGGAACAAAAATCAAAATTGATGGGCGTGTTTACTTTCCGCATTCCCTGGGTGTTTTTTATCAGGCGCTGACTCAATATCTCGGGTTTTTGAATTACGGTGATGAGTATAAGGTGATGGGGCTTGCTCCGTATGGTGAGCCCAAATATTTGGATGAAATGCGCAAAATTGTTCTGCTGCAAGCGGACGGGACATTCAAATTAAACTTGGATTACTTTTGTCACCATCGCGAGGGTGTGGATTACCGTTGGGAAGGCGGCGTCCCGCATGTTGGTTTGTTGTTTTCAGGTGCTTTAGAGCAGCTGCTTGGTCAAGCGCGTCAGCCTCAAGATGAGATTAGCCAAAAGCACAAAGACCTCGCGCGTTCGATTCAAGCCATGTATGAAGAAGCCTTCTTTCACTTGCTGAATTCTTTACATAAACGATATCAGTTGGATTGCCTGGCTCTCGCGGGCGGATGCGCTATGAACTCGGTTGCGAACGGTAAAATCAGCCTTAAAACCCCCTTTAAGCAGGTTTATATTCAAGCCGCGGCCGGAGATGCCGGCGGCGCGATAGGAGCCGCATTTTCTTTTTGGCATCAAATGAATCCAAGTGCGGGGCGCTTTGAGGTTAAAAACGGTTCTTGGGGCGAGTCTTTTTCAGATGTCGCGATTGAGCATTGTATTGAGGCTTCAAGAGGTGAATTGGAAGATCAGGGTTGTGAGATCAGTTTTATTTCGGATGATCAGAAGCTTTGTCAGAAGACCGCTTCAGCGATTGAGCAAGGGAAAGTGATTGGATGGTTTCAGGGACGAATGGAATGGGGTGCCCGAGCATTGGGCAACCGTTCGATTTTAGGAGATCCCCGGCGAACCGATATGAAAGATATTTTGAATCTCAAAATTAAACGCCGAGAATCATTTCGGCCTTTTGCGCCGTCTATTTTAAGAGAAAAATCAAAAGATTGGTTTGAGAGAGACGACGAGGTTCCATTTATGGAGAAAGTTTTTCAGATTCGTCCCGAGAAAAGATCTTTGATTCCCGCCGTAACGCATGTGGATGGATCCGGGCGCCTTCAGACCGTAACGGAGGAAGCGAACCCGATCTACCATAAGTTGATTCAGAGTTTCGAAACTTTAACGGGTGTGCCGATTCTGCTCAACACATCATTTAATGAAAATGAGCCGATTGTCTGCAAGCCGAAAGAAGCTTTGAATTGTTTTTTGAGAACAAAGATGGATGTGTTGGTGTTGGGACATTTTATTATTGAGCGTAAAAGTAGTTAAAATACTGTGAGGTTTTTGTGTCAAACAATCTAGTTGTTGTTGCTGGTGGCGGTGGTTTTATTGGGGGGCATTTAGTTGCGGAGCTTGCCAGAAGAGGTTGCAAGAATATTCGCGTAATTGATAAGAAACCTATTTCAGATTGGTGGCAGGTGTTTCCGGAATTAGATAATCGTCAGCTTGATTTACAGTTAAAAGATGCTTGTGAGCAAGCCGTGGAGGGCGCTTCGGAGGTTTTTAACCTTGCTGCGGATATGGGGGGAATGGGATTTATTGAGAACAACAAAGCGCTTTGCATGCTTTCGGTTTTGATTAATACCAATCTTCTTTTAGCGGTGCAAAAATATAAAGTTAAAAAATATTTTTATGCTTCATCAGCATGTGTTTATGCGGCGGATAAGCAGGTTTCGGAGGATGTAACTGCACTTAAAGAAGAGGATGCTTATCCAGCCATGCCGGAAGACGGCTACGGCTGGGAAAAGCTTTTTAGCGAGAGGATGTGTCGACATTTTAGAGACGATTTTGGAATTTATACTCGTGTTGCACGTTTTCATAATGTCTATGGTCCGCAAGGGACATGGGATGGTGGGCGTGAAAAGGCGCCTGCAGCGATTTGTCGCAAGGTGATTCAGGCTAAGCTTTCAGGCAAACACGAAATTGAAATTTGGGGTAACGGACATCAAACCCGCAGCTTTATGTATATTGATGATTGCCTTAAAGGGATTGATCTGATTATGAATAGTCAAATTTTAGAGCCAATTAACTTGGGTAGCGATGAGCAGGTTTCCATTAATCAATTGGTGGATATTGTGGAAGAAATCGCAGGAGTCAAGTTGAAGCGTTCATATAATTTGAAGGCACCCAAGGGTGTGAATGGACGTAATAGCGATAACACCTTGATTAAGCAATATTTGAGTTGGGCACCGTCAGTCAGACTTAAAGATGGTTTGGAAAAAACCTATGCTTGGATTTACGACCAAATCAAAAACAATCGCAAATCACCCATTTATTGATTTTGAAGCCGAAGCTCTTAGTTCTTTATCATTTTTATTTTCCCGATGATGTTGTCAGTGCCCGTCACTATGAGGATCTTTGTGAGGGGCTAGCATTGCTTGGCTGGGATGTTGAAGTTTGGCCTGCCAATCGTAAATATAACGGTTCTTCGGAAAAACTAAAATCCAAAGATTCTTGGCATGATGTTGCGATTTGGCGAGTTTGGCGGCCTGTTTTAAAGCAATCGGGAGCATTGGGACGAATTGTTAATTCCGCTTGGATGCTTACTGCCTGGGCTGTTCGGTGGGTTTTTTTTATGAAATCGCGGCCACAAGTCGTTTTGATTGGAACTGATCCCATTCTGTCTTTGGTGGAGGCGATTGTAATGAGGTGGACGAGCCCTGCTGTTAAAATTGTGCATTGGTGTTTTGATCTTTATCCTGAGGCTGCCGTTGCAGATCGTAAAATTATAAAAGACGGGATGCTACATAAGTTTTTGAAATGGCTTATGGCAAAGGCTTATTGCGCTTGTGATTCGGTTGTCGACTTGGGAATATGCATGAAAAATTTGCTACAGCACTATCTGCCAGATACTAAAAATCCTGCCACACTAACACCTTGGGCCTTTTATGAGCCGGACTGTGTGAATCAGTCTAATTTGCTCGAGCGCGAAAAACTGTTTGGCTCAGCGCAATTAGGTATTCTTTATTCCGGTAATTTTGGATTAGCCCATTCAGCTGATTTGTCATTTCGTCTTGCTAAGAAACTTAAAGGGACAATGGTGCAGTTTTGTTTTTCCATTCGTGGGCCTAGGGTGGGGGATCTTAAGTGGCAGTCTGAGGAGCAAAGCATACCTGTTCATTTTGCTGATTTTGTTTCGGAAAATTATTTGAATATGCGGCTGGAGGCGGCGGATATTCATTTGGTAAGTTTAAAACCGGAATGGACGGGAATGGTTGTGCCGTCCAAGTTTTTTGGAGCCATTGCGGCGGGGAGGCCGGTCCTTTTTGAAGGTTCACCGGAGTCGTCGATTGCAAAATGGATTACCCAGTTTGGGTTAGGTTGGGTTCTTACTGAAGAAAGCTATGCGAAGGTTGCAGATGAGTTAGTTCAAATCTCTCAAAATCCAAACGAGCTGAAAAGGCTGAAACAGCATTGTCTCGATACTTACCAAGCTCACTTCTCACGTTACAAGATTATTTCGGCTTGGAATGAGCTTTTGACCCACCTGATCGCGTAAGCTGTATATACATTGCTTATTTAGTTGTCTTTGATTTTTGCCGTTAATACTTGATAATGACTAGTGTTTTTTCATTCAAGGCTATTTTGTTTTACCAAGAGATGTTTTTTGCTATTTTTAAAGTTTAATTTATTTTTGGGCTTAGCTAAAAAAAAATTAAATCGGGTGTTCCTGTGCCTGATTTTTGTTTTTTTTCTCTTTATGTTGAGCGGATTGAATGCGTGGGCAGAGCCCTCAGCAAGACAGCCAGCAGAAGATGCTCTAGATGCGGATGCTTCTTTGTCTGCTGATTTAAATAAATCGGAAGATTCAGGCAATTGGGATAATTGGGATGATGAAAAGCAAGTAACAATTGAGAAGCAAGATGGGGTGGGTTCTCAGCTGTCCGCGGTTCCTGTGGTGGATTCATCGGGTATCGATAAGGCCATGGAAGAAGCTTTACGCGAAACAATGATTGTTCAGGCCAAGTCTTACTACCCGATGATTCGTTCAATGAGTTTAGAGTCAAGTGATTCGAGCGTTTTGTTTGAAATTGCTTATGACGCGGCGTCCGAAAAAGATTTGGTCTCAATAAAACATGAAGTCAATAAAGAGCAGATGACAGTTCAAATTCAAATTCTTTCCCCGCTTTTGCAGAAGACGGAAGACCTGAGCATGGGGGGTGATGCGCAGTTGATAGAGTCCATTCAACTTGCTGTGAATGCCGGATTAACTTCAACATTAGGATTGGATGCGAAGATTGCTTTTATTCAAAGAATAAACATGAAGTTGATTCGGCCTGTACAACTTCATGTTAAGCAGTATCCCGGATTAATTCGGGTTGAGCTTCGCCCTTATCAGGCTGGAGCTGAGGAAGACAAAAAAGAGTCTGATGAGATTGAGCGCGATGTTCTTTTTCAGCCCTCCGAGCCTCCTCCTCTTTTGACTACAAACCAGGTTTTTGGGCAAAGTTTTCAGCAAGAGCGGGATTATGAAAATGAAGTTAATTTTGGAGGAGAGAGAACTTTGATCGATCAATTAGAGTCGCGGCCTGGATTGATTTCAAGATATTCATATACGGACTATAGTCGTGGTGCCTCTAGTGAGGCGGTTAAACAAGACTCGGATTATCGTTATCCGGCTTTCGGCAGCCTGGATTATTGGAAAAAGCATTTAAGCGGTGTTTTTGTGAATACCACGAAACTGCTTAAGCAGCGCCGGGGTCAGCATTTTTTTATGAATGAAGAACCTGCTTTCGCGGTTGTTTATGACCGTAAAGGGCCTGCGCATATTCGGTTGGGATATAATTTTCAAAGGCAGTTTCCTTTCTTTTATCAGAAGTTGGGGCGCCTTGCACCCGCGGATGGAGCAATTCGGCATGATATTCGCGGCGGTATTGTTTATACCACGCAAAGCCCTTGGACGTTTTCATTTCAGAACCGGCTTGGGATTTTTTCAAGTGAAAATTTAGGTGCTTCTTCTAAGTTTGGAGATCGCTTAAATCAGTATCGTTATGAAGCGGGACAAGCGGTTCGCTATAATTTGAAGCGTGGATTTGTGCAGTTAGGAAGCGGCGTGAAAATAGAGGCACAAGAGATTTTTATTCGTGATCGTAATATTGAGGGGTATTTGTCGCTTTTATGGTTTAGGCAATTATCTCAAAAATGGGCCGCCCGATCGGAGTACAATTACGAGCATAAGTTTTTTCGTGAGGAAATTCCTGCGATTGATATGAATGTGCATCGAATTCGCATGGGGCTTGAGTATAAGCCTTCTAAGAATGGGTTGTTTAAACCGAATTTGGGACTAGCTTTTTATGATGGCGAAGCATTTTCCGGTTTAATAGGGGGCTTGGAATATTCTCATCAGCTGGGGCGTCGCGACCGAGTGCGGTTTTCCTATGATACCGATTTTATTCGGGACGAAGTTTCCCCTTTTGGCAGAGCGTCGCTGAATAATAGACGGTTGACAACTGAGCAAACGGGCAGAATGATTCGTTATCATATTGTTCGCGCGGCTTATCAGCGTAAACTTTCTAAAAAACTAAATTTTATTTTAGAGGGTTCGTATCGCAGGGAAGATCAGCTTGCGGTTGAGCCCAAAGATAAATATGGGGAATACCGTTTTTCGACCGCTTTACGACGCAGCGCCCCTAAAAAGTGGGTTATCGAGCTCCGCTATATTTTATCTTATCTGGATGCTTATCGCGTTAGTACGAACGCGAGCGGAGTAACCAACAAGCTGGATCAGGGAAATACCAATCATCAAGCTTATATCCGGTTGTACCGATACTTTGGTGATGCGTAATAATAAAAAAGGAGATGAGTTATGTTTAAAAAAAGTTTGATTTGGATGCTCTTTGCTTTTGTATTTATGACGCCCGGATGGTGCGCTGAGACAGACCTGACCGCGCCGCCCTCAGCGTCTACGAACAGTCCAACGGCTCAAAGGATGTTGCGTAGCGGAGATGTATTAAATATCACCGTTTGGCAGCATAAAGACTTGACCACGACGGTAATTGTGGATGAAGAAAGCAATGTAGAGTACTTATTTCTGGGAGTTATTTCAGTTAAAAATAAAACCGTGCATGACCTAAAGGAGATTCTTCGCAAGGGGATCTCGGAGAATTACATTGTTGATCCTAAGATTGATATTACGGTTGATCGCAAGTCGCTTACTTTTTTTATTGCGGGCGAAATTGCAAAGCCCGGAACCTATGAGTTTCGTCCTGGAATCACAGTGTTAGAGGCGGTTGCTATGGCGGGTGGATTTACGGACTATGCTTCACGCAAGGTGAAAATTGTGCGCAGGGGTGATGATGGCGCTGAGAGAGAAATCAAAATTAACACCAAGAAGCTGCTCCGCGCGACAGATCAGCGTGAAGACTCTAGAATTTATGTAGATGATATTCTTGTTGCCGACCGAGCGTGGCTATAATTTTTTTAAAAGCATTGTCTGATTGATGAATAAACTAATTTTGAAACATCTTAAGATTTGGGTTTTTCCTCTTTTTTTTATTACAGCGATCCTTGTGACTTTTGTTCTGTGGGGAGAGAAAAAAATGCGGGCGCCGGCTGGTTTTCACGACATCCGGTTTTTAGAGCAGACTTTTTCATCCGCTCAAAAAATGGGGGATTTATTTTTTTTATCCAACTATTTTATTCATCGAACCGCGGAGATTTTGGCGCTTTCCAACCGTGATCCGGAAGCTTTGCTTCTTTATGAGTATATTAACCATGTTTTGAGAACGTCCGATCCTGCGCGGGATATTTCTGATTTGAAGTATGCCGTGGCGGTTTACAAGAAGCAGCTCCTCATTTCAACTTCACCGTATCTCAAAATCTACATTTCAATTTCTGAGCAGCTTAATTTATTCAAGTCTTTTAACTTGGGGAGAGAACTTCTAACCGGCTCGGACTTGAGAGTGGAGTTATTAAGAGAGTTGAAAAATGAAGGTCTAATTGAGGAGAGTATGACTCGCCAGCAAAAACTTTTATCGCGGACGGAGTTTTTTAAGGTTCGATCACTGGTTATGATGAATCTTGCTTTTATGGCCTATGAAGTCAATCCGGCCGAAGCAGCTAAGTGGATTGAACAGGCTAAAAAATCGGATCCGCCTACGAGTGTTCAATTTGCGCTGACTTACTTAGAGGGAAGAATTCAAAAGAAAAAGAGCGTTTCTTCTCAGTCAGATTTTAAAAATGAGTTTGAAGAGCGATTGCTTAAGTCACTAAGACTCGGACTTTTTAACGCGGTAAAAGAAGAATTAAAAAATGAACAAGGGCAAGCTTTCGGGTCTGCCCGTGTCCGGGAGACTGAAAGCTGGCTGGATATGGATTGGAAATCCGCGGAAAAAGAAAAGCCGCCCTTTTTTTCTGTTTATTTCAAAACCTTGCATGAATTTGGTGATAATCCGGTTGAAGCGGCGGATAAGCTGGCGGCTATGGCGGCGGATCGGGATTGGTCTCTTTATAGTTCTTTTTTACGGTATCAGGCTTGGGGAGTGGCCTTTTTTGACGCGAAAGATTTTAGCCGCGCGGTATTGTTTAAAGATTTTTTAAAAACGTATGACCCTTTTAGCTTGTTCAGCCAGCTGGAGTCCATGGGCGGAACTTTTAAATTTGCGTTCAAAGAGTTTAAAGGGGAAGAATTGGCCCGGGTGTGGGAGCATATGCCGCAACTATTTGATAAACAGCGCAGTGAGGAATGGGAGGGCTTTAAAAGCCGCAAAAAGCGTGTTGCCCAGACGATTGTTTATGAGGGGCAAGTTTATGTGGTGAATTACGATGTTTCGGGATTGGCTCAAAAAGTGCTTTTGGTGGGCATGAACCAAGTGGCTTCTGAGAGGAAGCCGGTTGTTTCCGAAAAATTAGAATCGGAGAAACTCAGTCTTGTTGATAAGTTTTTTTATGAATATATGATTCAGTTTATTCCGGAAGGAGTCAATGCGTTCAAAGATCAAATTGCAAAATTATCGGAGCGCCTAAAAGAGCCTGTTTTTACGCGTTTTTATACCGAGTTTGAGTTTCAAGAGTACATTGTTAGACATATGGAAAAGAGGTTGGGTGGGGTTGCCAAGGGGATTCAGGCCAAGATAGATGAGCAGGGGTTCGCGCTTTACGCGATTTTCGACTTAAAGCTTTTAACAGCACCTGTGTCCGGCGTTGGAAAGTTAATTACGGAAGATGAGAGCGGGCGATTGATCTTGAAGTTAGATCATGTTAAAGTCAACGGTATTTATTTGCCCGACTGGATATTGCGGCGAGTGGAAAAAAACTTTAGTTTGACTGCAAATTTGGATTATACAAATAGCGCAAGCGGGATTGAGATTTTAAATATGGAATATCAGCCTGGCGGCGTTCAAATTAAGTGTCGCAAGTCCTCAATTAACCTTTATGGAAATGCTGCCATGGCAGCTTAAAAGATGGTAGCTCAAAGTGAAGAAAATCTGGTAGATCCCCAGCTTGAGGGGGATGATTTAGGGCCGGTTTGGAAGAGGTTTAAAAAACTTCTTTTACGCTTCTATCCTTTTGTCTTGATTTATGTTTTTTTTGTTGTGGTTGTGACCGTTGTTTGGGCCGAATTTCAAACCCCTCTTTATCAGTCTACCGCGACAATTCTCGTTGATCCGACCCGCGTAACCAATAACGCTGAAAAGCAAAGTTTAGAAAACTTGGCTTTACAGGCCACCTTAATATCAAGTCCGGGCATTTTGAATAAAGTCATCGAAAATTACAACCTTGCCTCAATTTTTCCGTTTAATAAGTCGGCTAGTCCGATGGCTTTGTTGCAAAGCCAAATGACGGTAAAACCCAACATCAAGAGCAAAACCTTGGATGTGAATTACCTTTTTTTAAGCAGTGAAGAATCCGCCAAAATTGCGAATGCTATCGCGGAAACGTATGTTTTTTCAAGTGAAGAAAAGAGCCAAGGGACAACGCAAGATTCTTTAGCTTCTCTGCAGTTGAATTTGCTTCAGGAGATGGAAAAACAGGAGAAGGTAAAAAACAAAATCGAAGATTTCAGAAAAAAGTATCCTGAAATCGAAGATGAGATAACCGTGAACAAACAGATTGATTACTTTAACGCGGAGTTGACTAAATCGGATGCGGCCACAATTGAGCTGCGCACTAAGATTCTCGAAATTGAGCAATATAGTAAAGATACGGGAAATATTTTTGATCACCCCTATATTACGGAAAATGAGATCGTTAAAAGACAGTTGGAACGGATTAGAATCGCTGAAGGGACGTTGGAAGAATTAAAGCATCAGTTTCGAGATATGCATCCGGATGTGGTTGCCGCGCAGGCACGCGTCGACAGCTTGAAGAAATCAATGGAGCTGGACCAGGAGAGAATATTTGGACAGCTGAAACTTGAATTGAAAACTTTGGAATCAACTCGCGACAGATTGAAGGAGCAGTTGGACGCTTTACGGAGAAAGGTGAAAGAGCTTGCCCCTCAAAAAATTCAATTGAGCAACCTTGATTCAGAGGAGAAATCGATTTCAAACACGATCCGTTTGATTCAGGAGCGGATGGCAATGGCGTCGGTTGAGGGCGGACTGAAGCGTCCCGGTGTTGAAATTTTGAATTATGCGAAGCCTAGCGTTGCCCCCGCGTGGCCCAATAAGCCCAAACTGCTTGTTGCCGCAATGGCGATTGGCTTTATTTCAAGTCTAGGGCTGATTTTTCTTTATTGCTACTTTGATCGATCAATGCGGACGCATGATGATGTTGAAAATGTGGCCGGAAAGCTTTTTCTCGGAGATCTCACTTATGCGAAGGTGAAGCCAGGCGAGCTTTATCCCGAGTTTCCGAATGACAAATCATTTATCTTATTTACGCATGGCTTGCGCTTGATTGCCACCAATATTGAATTTGTGCTTTCAGACCGGCATGAAAAGTCAGTGCTTTTTACCAGCGCGATTCCGGGCGAAGGAAAAAGCTTTGTCGCTTTTCATGTGGCTCAGTCGATGGCCCGCCAGGGGAAAAAAGTTATTCTGATCGATGCTGATTTTTGCCAATCATCTCTTCGTGACAAAGTTCCCAAAACCGAGTGTGAAAAGCATTTGTATGAATATCTTTCCGGCACCGCGGAAATGGCGGAGATTATTGAGAAGACAGACAATGAATTGATTGATTTTATTCGGTCGGGTGGGCGGTCTTCTTTTAGCGCGCCGCATGCTTTGAAGTCAAACCGAATGCGTGATCTGCTGGTGGAGCTGAAGCATGTGTATGATTATGTTTTGATCGATACTCCTCCTGTCTTGCCAGTGAATGATACAATGGCAGTAAGTCAACATGTGGATATGCGTGTGATTGTGGTGCGGTGGGCAAGCACGAACCGTGATTTGGTGAAAAAGGCTGTAATGAAAATTGCTCCCGGACAGCTTCTGCTTTCCGGAATTGTTCTCAACCAGGTAAAAGAGATGGCGGATAAAGGTTATCACGTTTATCGGCCTAATTAATCAAACTTGCTTACCTTGATCTTTGTTTTTGCAAAAAAGAGCCGTATTGAATGAAGGGTATTTCAAGACGAAGTTTGTTTTTGCTGGTTTCCGACTCTATTTTTTTGTTTGTTTGTTTTCATTTGGCGGCTTATTGGTCTTATGGAACTTCTCTTAATTTGATTGTCGCGCGCGAAAATCTCTTTTTTATTTTCTTTGTTTACCTGCTTTGTTTTTATATTTTTGATCTTTATTTTCCGTTCAAACTGTATAAGCCTGCCCAAACTTTGATTGATGTCGGTTTGGCTTGCGCATGCGCCGCAATTTTTATTTCAGCCGCTTGGTTTTTGAATCGCAGCGGAGTTGTTTCGCGCCCCTGGTTTTTGATTTTTAATTTGCTCGCGATTCCGAGCGCGGTCATTGTGCGTCTGGTTTACGATGTTTTCTTTCAATCGCGGATTGCGGATAAAAAAACACTGGTTCTGGGCACAGATATTATGGCGCAGTCAATTGTACGTGTGATTCGTGAGACCCCGCATTCAGGAATTAACTTAGTCGGAGTTGTTTCGGAAGAGAAAACATTTGAAAAAGATTTGGAGGGAATCCCGGTTCTTGGCTCCGCATCTCAGCTTCTTTCTCTGATTGACTGGCATCATATTCAGCTGGTTGTTTTAGCCGTAAATGCGCAGTCCCGCATGTCCGAGCCTGATCTCATGATGGCGCTGATGCGGCAAAATGTTCAGGTGACCAGTGCGGTGCATTTATTTGAAAAAATGGATGAGGCCATTCCTTTTGATGCCGTGAACGAGCATTTTATTTTATCTTTGATGTCTGAGGCCCGCGGTTTGCGCTACCTGCATACCAAAAGAATTTTGGATTTAGTGATTGTGAGCGTTCTTTTACTTTTATTTTCTCCCGTGATGCTGCTGGCGTGGCTATTCCTTTTTTTTCAGGGACCAAAGAATATTTTCTTTTTTCAGGATCGAATCGGCGTGGGCGGAAGAAAATTTCGATTAATTAAATTTAGAACTATGACTAAGCCGGATGCTTCCGGACGTCAAAAGGTTACGGGGGTAGGACGGTTATTAAGAAAGTTTAGGGTGGATGAAACTCCCCAGCTTATCAATGTTCTCAAAGGCGATATGAGTTTAATCGGGCCGCGTCCTGAAATAGAGTACTTTGTTGAACGGTGTCGGAAAAGCATTCCTTATTATGATGCGGTTTTTACCGTGCGTCCGGGAATTACAGGATGGGCGCAGGTTAAGTTTCTGCATACAACTGAAATGAAGGATTATCCGCGCAAGTTTTGCTATAACCTGTTTTACTTAAAAAACCTGTCTTTTTCTCTCGATTTTTTGATTGTTCTTAAAACGATCAGGGTTGTTCTTTTGGGGCGCGGCAAGTAACGTCGCAGAGGCGCGTTAGTCGACCGATTGGTAAGTTTCGCGGGCTTTCACCTGAATAATTTTTTTTTCCGGAAAAATGACTGCCGACAATTCTTTTCCATAAACGCAGCCACTGTCGAGACCGATGGAGTTTTCTTTAATACAAAGGCCTTGTCTGGCCCAATGTCCGTAAATAGCGGGCTTTTTACCTGAGTATTTTTCATACCAGGGCGTTCCATCCTCAAGGTTACGCAAATTACAAATTATTTCCGCTGTTTGTTTTTCGAGAGAGATATCAGGTTGAATTCCGCCGTGCACCACCAGGCATTCTGGCAAATCTAAGTACAGCGGCCAGGTACTGACCCACTTCATAGAGGATTCAAATGCATCGCCAAATTCTTTCAGGGCACGTTTCTGATAGTCTTTGGATAGGCTCTTAAGGTCGCCTGCTTTCCAAGCTTTTAAAAAATGGAGCTCATGGTTGCCAAGGACACATTTCAAATTGGGCAGTGATCGGGCAAATTCAATTGTTTTAAATGACTTTGGCCCTTTGCAAATTAAGTCGCCAACGGAAATAAGCAAATCATCGGGGGAAGGATTGATTTTTTTAATTAAATCTTGCCATTCGTCGAGGCATCCGTGAATATCACCAAAAATAATTGTTTTGCTCATGAGGGGGCTTTCGAAATCGCTTTGTTTCAATAGGGGTTCATTCTAAAATACATCTTCAATTTTTTCATTGATTGATTTCTAATTATTTTAAGAGTACTCATACGATTATGTTAACCGCGATAGGTTCTGTTTTTTTGCTGGCGGCTTTTGCCCCGCGGCTTTGCCGTGTCTTGGGTTCCTTTTCGGGATGGGTCTTTGCTCTCTTACCGCTGGGATTAACACTTTTCTTCTTTAACTCACTGTCTTCGGTTTGTGCCGGAGAGTTCCCGGCGCAATCTTTTGCCTGGGTTCAAGGGTTGGGTATTCAGGTTGGGTTTCGTTTGGACGGTCTCAGCTTGCTTTTCTCTTTGCTCATTTGCGGAATCGGGACGCTGATTACGCTTTATGCTTCCGGCTATCTTAAAGGAAATGCGCAAATAGGCCGATTTTATCTTTTCTTTTTTATGTTCATGGCTTCCATGCTGGGCGTTGTGCTTTCCGATAATCTCATTCTGCTTTTTATTTTTTGGGAATTAACCAGTCTCAGCTCTTACTTTTTGATCGGCTTTTATCATCAAGATGAGCAAAGTCGGAAAAGCGCGCTTCAGGCTTTGCTTGTGACGGGAATGGGCGGGTTGGCGATGTTGGCGGGCTTTTTGATGCTGGGGCAAATGGGCGGAAACATGAGTCTTTCGGAATTGGTTGCAGGACGCGAAGGATTTCAATCCCATCTCTTATTTGAATCAGCGCTGATTTTGATTTTGTGCGGCGCTTTTACCAAATCGGCGCAGTTTCCGTTTCACTTTTGGCTGCCGAACGCGATGGCCGCACCCGCGCCGGTAAGCGCTTACCTTCATTCGTCGACGATGGTCAAAGCCGGAGTTTATTTGATCGCGCGGTGTCACCCGATTTTTAGTCAGTCTTCATTGTGGCTTGACTCACTAACTTGGTTCGGCGCGGCCACTGTTTTAACGGGGGCTTGGCTTGCTTTGCAGCAGTGTGATTTAAAGAAATATTTGGCCTACATGACGGTCAGCGCTTTGGGTGTGATGGTGATGCTGCTTGGTTCAGGAACGTCGTTTGGAATTCAAGCCGCCATGCTTTTTCTTTTGGCACATGCTCTTTATAAAGGATGCCTTTTTATGGTGGCGGGAATCGTGGACCATGCGACGCATTGCCGCAATCCGGAGGAGCTGGGCGGACTCATGCGAAAAATGCCCTGGACGGCTGCGTCGGCTTTCTTAGCCGCGCTTTCGATGGCCGGATTTTTTCCGTTTTTGGGTTTTATCGGCAAGGAATGGATGCTTGAAACGGTTCTGCATTCTGAAAATCGTGTACTGTTGATGCTTGGCGTGTTTGCCGGGGCTATTTACGCGGCGATTGCGATTTGGGCCGCGGTAAAACCCTTTGTGGGAAAACTTTCATCCGCAGCAGCTCATGCGCACGAAGCACCGCCATCGATGCTTTTCGGAGCGGGCGTCTTGGCTTGTCTGGGATTAATTTTTGGTATTTTCCCAGGTCTTTGTAAGCCTTTGGTGAGTGCCGCCGCGAGCGCCGTTATGGCTGAAACTTCTTACCCGATGAAATTAGTTTTATGGCATGGGTTTAATTTTGTTTTTTTCTTAAGCCTTTCTGCGATTGGTTTGGGCGGAGTGGTTTATTTTAAGCGTGGGCTTGTTCAAAAAGCGATTGGCCAACTTGGTTTTTTAAAAATCTGGGGGCCGGAAAAAGGCTATTTTCAATTATTGGAAGGTTTGCTTTCTTTTTCGGCATTTCAAACCAAGCTATTGCAGGGCGGCCGTCTCCGAATTTATTTTCGAATCATTGTTATCGCTACGGCTGCTTTAACAGGAGTCACTTTATTTTTGAAGAACGGATTTGTTTCAAGTGCGCTTCGTCCGGTACATGGCTTGGACGCATTGTGCGTGGGAATTATTTTCGTCGCCACATTCGCCGCCATTTTCGCGCGAACCCGGCTCATTGCGATTATGGCTATGGGGGTGATTGGGCTCGTGATCTCGCTGGTTTTTGTCCGGTTCGGCGCGCCTGACTTGGCAATGACCCAATTTGCCGTGGAAACTTTGACGGTGATTTTATTAGCTTTTGTTTTGTATCGTATGCCCGTTTTAAGCATGAAATCACCTCAAAGATCAAAGTGGATTGATGCGGTTATTTCATTAGCGGTCGGAGCGCTGATGGCTGCGCTTGCTTTTTTCGGAGCCGTTGCAACACCGGGATTACCCGAAGTTGCAAGGTATTACGCGGAGCATAGTTTGCTGTTGGCCCAGGGCAGCAATATTGTGAATGTCATTATCGTTGATTTTCGCGCATTGGATACTTTGGGTGAAATTACTGTGGTGGCAGTGGCGGGGATCGGTGTTTTTTCTTTGCTGAAACTTATTTTGGTTTCCAAAAAAGAAGAGGCGCAGTCATGAATTCAGTTATTTTGAGAGTTGCTGCGCAAATTTTAAAACCAGTCTTTCTCATTTTTTCCGTTTTTCTTTTACTGCGCGGGCATAATGCCCCCGGCGGGGGCTTTGTCGGCGGCTTGGTTGCTGCTTCCGCTTTTGTATTACAAATGATTGCTTTTGATTCGGCGGAAGCCCGCCGGCATCTGCGTTTTGAACCGCACGCTTTTTTAGGCCTAGGTCTTTTGTGCGCCTTATCCAGCGGGATTTGGGCTTTTTTCCAAGCGAAACCTTTTTTGACGGGATTGTGGATCAAGTTGCAAATCCCCGTTTTCGGTCTTCTCAAGTTGGGAACTCCCGCGTTATTTGATTTGGGCGTTTATTTTGTTGTTTTAGGCGGAGTCATGTTCATTTTTTTACCTTTAAAGGATGAGTAAATGGAATTGATGTTTGCTCTTACGGTGGGCTTGCTTTATGCGGCCGGTTTTTTTCTGGTGATGCGGCATAGTTTGATGAAGCTTGTTTTGGGCCTTATCTTTTTAAGCCATGGCGCTAATCTTCTTATTTTTTCTGCCGGAGGGTTGGAGTCGCGCGGTTTGCCGATTATCGCGGAGGGATCTAAGATTCCGCAATATCCGATGCCTGATCCTTTGCCGCAGGCTTTAATTTTGACCGCGATCGTGATTAGTTTCGGGATTTTAGCGTTTGCTCTGGTGTTAGTTTATCGTTCATTTCGTTTGACCGGCTCGGATGATTCCGACCAATTGGACTCGACGGAAAAATGAAATATTTAATTGTTTTACCCATCATCATTCCTTTGGTTGCCGCGTCATTTTGTTTGTTGGCATGGCCCTGGCGTCAAGTTCAGCGCTGGATCGGTGTTTTGGGCTCCGCCGCGCTTTTGGCCGCGTCCATCGCTTTGTTTTGCCAGGTGAATACGTCGGGAATTCAGGTGATGAGTATGGGCAATTGGCCGATCCCTTTCGGGATTGTTTTTGCCGCGGATCTTTTTGGTTCCATTATGTTGGTTTTGGGCGCGATCATGGGATTTGCCGTTTCAATTTATTCATTGGCCGCCATGGATCAAAAAAGAGAGGCTTTTGGCTATTACCCTTTGTTTCAGATTTTAATGATGGGGGTTTCAGGAGCTTTTCTTACCGGCGATATTTTTAATCTGTATGTTTGGTTTGAAGTTTTATTGATGGCGTCTTTTGTGCTTTTATCTTTGGGCGGGGAACGCGGCCAAATTGAAGGCGCGATTAAATATGTCGCGCTTAACCTGGTTTCCTCCGCGATTTTTCTCGCTGCGGTGGGGATTTTATACGGCACCGTGGGAACTTTAAACTTTGCGGATTTAGCGGTGGTGCTTCAGCATTATCCTAACCAAGGATTGATTACCACTCTGGCGATGCTTTTTATTGTAGCTTTCGGTATTAAAGCCGCCAGCTTCCCATTTTTCTTTTGGCTGCCGGCCTCTTATCACACTCCGCCTGTGCCGGTATCGGCAATTTTTGCGGGCTTGCTGACTAAGGTCGGGGTTTACGCGTTGATTCGTGTTTTTACTTTACTCTTTAGAGGCGATACAGGATATACGCATGAAATTATTTTGGTTATGTCTGGGTTGACCATGCTCACGGGTATTTTTGGTGCGGTGACGCAAAATGACATGAGACGCATTCTTTCCTTTCACATTGTCAGCCAAATTGGCTACATGCTGATGGGGTTAGGACTTTTTACTAAACTGGCTCTGGCGGGATCCATTTTTTATATCATTCACCACATTGTGGTTAAAACCAATTTATTTTTGGTGTCGGGTGTGGTGGAGAAGATTTTTGGCACGACCGAGTTAAAAAAACTGGGGGGACTCTATCATTCGCGTCCTTGGCTTTCCGTTTTCTTTTTGATTTCAGCCCTGTCGTTGGCGGGGATTCCGCCGCTTTCAGGGTTCTTTGCCAAGTTAGTATTGATTCAAAGCGGTTTAGAAATAGAGCGTTATGGAATTGTCGCGATCGCCTTGATTGTTGGGCTTCTTACTTTGTTTTCGATGACTAAAATTTGGAATGAAGTTTTTTGGAAAAATCCGCCCGAGCCGGTTTTGCCGGCACCGTCTTTTTCACCGGTGGGGTGGATGTTGCCCGTGACTGCTTTAGCGGTCATTACGGTTTGCGTTGGTGTTTTGGCGGGCCCTATCTTTGAGTTAACCATAAGAACTTCGGAGCAATTGATGAATCAAGAAATTTATATTTCCGCGGTGTTGGGAGCGCGGCCATGAAGCTTTTTGTAAAGCTGATCAAATTAATCCGTCTGGGAGTTTATTTTCTTTGGCAGCTTTTGCTTTCCAATATCAAAATTGCGCAATGCGTTCTGGGGCCGGAAAGACTTATGCAGTCCGGAATCATTGCGATTCCGCTGACGGTTAAAACGGACTTAGAAATATTTTTGCTCGCGAATGCGATTACTTTGACTCCTGGAAGTTTAACCGTGGATGTTTCTGCGGATCATCAGTTTTTATATGTTCACGGTATGCAGATCGGAGATGCCGAGGCTTACCGCCGTGATATCAAAGAAGGGTTTGAACGTATGATTTTGGAGGTCTTTCAATGAGTTTTCAAGAAATCAATCCATTGCCGTTTGCCTTTGCTTTTTCAATGGTTGTTTTGGGGGTTAGCTTGGTTTTGGGATTCATCCGTCTTTTAAAAGGTCCGAGTTTATGCGATCGTGTTGTGGCTTTTGATCTGATTACCACACTGGGGGTCAGCATCATTGCGGTTTATGTCATGATGTTTAAAAAATACGCGGAGCTTGATATTGCTATGGTGGTGGGATTGGTTGCCTTTCTCGGAACGGTGGCTTTGGCTTATTATACCGAAAAGAAAAAAGGTGAACTATGAATTGGCTGACGTCTTTTTTATTGGTTGCGGGAGCGCTTTTTTCACTTTTAGCAGCGGTTGGAATTCTAAAAATGCCGGACCTTTTTAACCGCATGCACACTTCCACCAAATCAGGGACAATGGGGGTGGGGTGCTTTTTAATCGCGGCCGCGGTTTATTCCCGCGACTTTGGAACGGCTTTGACCGCGGTGTTAATTTTTGTATTTTTTCTTTTGACCGCGCCCGTTGCCGCGCATATGATTGCGCGTGCTGCTTATTTCACCGGCGTTCCGCTTTGGAAAAAGTCGGTGATGGATGATTTGAGCGCGCAGAAAAAAGATCATCCGCTTGACTCTGAAAAATGATTGGTTCGCTAAAATAAACAAAAATAAGAATAAATAATAAGGTGATTTAATGAAATATTCTATTCTTGGGCTCGGCTTATTTTTGATTGTTTTAACCGGCTGTGCTTCTTCGCAAAGTAATTCCGCGGCAGCAACCGGTTGTTCATCTTGTCAGGTATCCACGCAGTCTCAGGGTGTCGTTGCTTCTTCCGTATCCGCGGTAAAAGCTGTGCCTGCCGAGACTGTTCAAACAACTTCCGTAACACAGAAAGACGAGGGAATTGTGAAAGTTAAAATTGAAACCAATATGGGTGTGATCGAAGCTAGCTTGTTCGCGAATGAAGCTCCCAAAACCGTAGAGAACTTTGTTAAGCTCGCTGAAAAAGGTTTTTACGACGGAATTATTTTTCACCGTGTTATTCCTGATTTTATGGTTCAGACGGGTGATCCTACCGGAACAGGCCGCGGCGGTCCGGGCTACCAGTTTGAAGATGAATTTTCTCCGAAGTTAAAACACAATAAGCCCGGTATTTTTTCAATGGCGAATTCCGGACCGGGAACGAACGGCAGCCAGTTTTTTATTACGGTTGCGGCGACACCCTGGCTTGATAATCGCCATTCTATTTTTGGAGAGGTTACGGCAGGAATGGATGTTGTTACCAAGATTTCACTTGCGAGTCGTGACCGTCAGGACAAGCCTGTTAGTGAAATTAAAATGCTTAAAGTTAGTGTTGAGAAGTGATCTTTTTATAGCATCAGCTCATTTTTTGATAATTGTTTTGTTTTCATTTTTAATTTCAAAAGACATAGGGTAGAATTCAGGCATGCCTTTTAAGAAGCCCGAGAACCGACGTAAACATGCTCGTGTTGCCTTGTGCCGGCTCGTAAAAATTCAGACTGAAAAGAGCACCGGACCTTCTGAGATTTCTCAAACGTATGACCTTTCCGAAGCCGGAATGCGTTTTCACGTAACAGATATTTCAAGTACCGGTTTTAAATTCAGTCTGCCGGCCATTGAGGGCGATTTACCGTTTGCCAGCTTAAAAAAGGGCGACAAGCTTCATTTCCGCATTAATTTGGATCCGGATCACCCCGAGGTTGCTTTGCTTGGAAAAGTCGCCTGGGTGTCTCGTGAGGCCGTTTCCGGCGGCATGATCCGGGTTAGATCAGGCGTTGAGTTTGTCAACGTCTCCGACGCTGATCGGAAACTGATACAAGTCTACGTTTCTGCTTTTCAAAAATAGTTTTTCCCGCATAACAATTACGTATTTTTTTCCCTCTTATTCACCCACAAAATTGTCTTAATCGAATCTTCTTTGGCCTATCATAAGGACATTTTTTTTATTCAAAATTGGCATTTTTATTGCAATGATGTAGCATCTCGCCGAAAGAATCGTCGTGGGGATGATCTTTTTATTTAGGCTTTAAAGAATTCGAATCTAATCACAGGGGGAAACTTATGTTTCGTCAAAAATGGAAGACAGGGGTGTTTTTTGCTCTGTCTTTGTTCGCTTCTCGTTTTGCTTTCGCGGAGGAAATTCAGATTGATACCGGAACAACAGCTTGGATGCTTACTTCCACCGCACTTGTCTTGTTGATGGTGCCGGGCTTAGCGCTTTTTTATGCCGGACTGGTGCGCACAAAGAATGTGTTAGCCACCATGATGCATAGTTTTGCCGCTATGGCGATTGTCGGAGTGCTTTGGGTTGTATGCGGTTATGCGTTAGCATTCGGCCCGAATGTTCTTGGCGGATGGATCGGCTGGAACCCGCAACTGCTTTTTTTAAAGGGGATTGATGAAACCATTATGAGCGCGGGTGTCCCCGAATATGTATTTGCCATGTTTCAGGGAAAGTTTGCGATTATCACTCCGGCGCTGATCGCGGGCGCTTTTGCCGAGCGCGTTAAATTTAAGGGTTATTGCATTTACATTACCCTTTGGATTCTTTTGATTTATTGCCCCGTATGTCATTGGGTTTGGGCGTCAGATGGGTATTTATTTAATTTGGGGGCAAAAGGTGCGATTGACTTCGCGGGCGGAACTGTGGTGCATATCACCGCGGGTGTTTCAGCTCTTGTGGCCGCGCTTTATTTAGGCGCACGTAAAGGTTACCCGCTCACGGCCATGCATCCGAACAATTTGGTTATGACGATGCTTGGTGCCGGATTACTTTGGGTGGGCTGGTTTGGATTTAACGCCGGCAGCTCGATTGCCAGCAACTTGGATACGGCGCGCGCTTTGACGGTCACGCAAGCCGCCGCCGCGGCCGGAGCTCTTTCCTGGATGCTAATTGAAGGTGTGAAGCATGGCAAAGCAACCAGTCTTGGTTTTTCGAGCGGTATTTTGGCCGGTCTTGTTGCGATTACGCCTGCGGCCGGAGTGGTGACTCCGATGGGCGCGATCATCCTTGGTTTTCTGGCTTCCTTTGTTTGCTATATCTCAATCGGAATCAAAACAAAATTGGGGTATGACGATAGTTTAGACGTATTCGGCATTCATGGGATGGCGGGTATTTTTGGCGCGATTGGCTTGGTTTTTTTCATTCGACCATCGTGGATGGCGGACGCGGCTTCAATTAAAGAGGGTTGGAATATGATGAGTCAGCTGTTGGTTCAACTTCAGGCTGTGGGCATTACCATCTTGTATGCCGGTGTTGCTTCTTTCATTTTAGTTGTGTTCGTTGATAAGGTTTTTGGTTTTCGTGCGAATCGCCGTGAGGAAATGGCGGGTCTTGATGAAACGATGCACGGTGAACAAGGCTATGGCCTTATTAACCTGAATTAATCGGGAGGAAAAATATTATGAAATTGATTACAGCTATTATTCAGCCCGATAAATTGGATGAAGTCCGTGAAGCCTTGCATGCCGCGGAGATTACGCGCGTGACCGTGAGCCGCTGCACCGGCCGCGGCCATCAGGCGGGTGAAGAGCTTTATCGCGGACAATCCGTGGTGCCGACTTTGATTCCTAAGGTGCGCATTGATATTGCGTGCAATGAGGAATATGTCGATGCCGCGATTAACGCGATTTTAAAATCAGCGCGTCATGGTGACGGCAAAATCGGTGACGGTAAGATTTTTGTGACCGCGCTGGAGCGTTGCATTCGTATCCGCACCGGCGAATCCGGCGGTGTTGCGATCTAAAACGGCTGAAATGGTCTTATCGCGGCGTTGCAAGCTTCGCGACATTTGTGCGGCGTAGGTTTCACTACGCCTCCGCAGTCGCTTACTTGCGCCTTGCGATAAGACCATTTGAACCGTTTTGGTGAACAATCCCAACTCCTGCTTTTTCTTCTATAACTTGTAGCCGCTCTCTTTCTTTGATCGATTGTAAACTCTCGGTTGGTTTGAGTCGATAATCTGACATCATTTATTCACTGTCGAATTGTTTAATACCTTTTGAAAGAAGATTTGTATGAGCTTAAAAAAAATATTAGTGACGGGCGGAGCGGGATATATCGGTTCGCACACGGTTGTTGAACTGGTTCGTTCCGGCTATGTTCCTGTGATTCTCGATAATTTTTCCAACTCGGAAAAATTTATTCTCGCGCGAATCAATAAGATTGCAGGGCGTAAAATTTCTGCTTATGCGGGAGATTGCGCGCAGACCTCTGATGTGGCGAAAGTCTTTAAAAAAGAAGGCCGATTTCACGGAATCATTCACTTCGCGGCGCTGAAAGCCGTGGAAGAATCAGTAGCTGAGCCGCTCCGATATTACCGTAATAACTTGGGGAGCATGCTCACGATGCTCGAATCAGTTGGGCATTATCAAGTTCCTCATTTTGTTTTTTCTTCTTCCTGCACTGTTTATGGAAAGCCCGATAAACTGCCCGTTCGCGAAGACGCGCCGTTGAAGAAATCAGAGTCGCCTTACGGTGAAACAAAGCGGGTTGGTGAACGGATGCTCGAAACTTTCGTTAGCGGAAATGCCGCGGTCAAGGCTGTTTCACTACGGTATTTTAATCCGATTGGGGCTCATCCTTCCGCGTTGATTGGAGAGCTTCCGCTCGGGACGCCGCGTAATCTCGTGCCTTACGTGGCGCAGACAGCCGCGGGAATCCGAAAAAAACTGAAAGTGTTTGGGGATAATTATTCCACGCCGGATGGAACTTGCATTCGGGATTATATTCATGTGATGGATCTTGCCGCTGCGCATGTCAGAGCGTTAGTTTTTCTTGAGAAAAAAAGCGGAAAAAATTTCTATGACATTTTTAATATTGGGACGGGACGCGGGAATAGCGTGCTTGAAATTGTCCGGACATTTGAGAAAGTGACCGGAGTTAAAGTACCTTATGAGATCGCGCCGCGGCGGAAGGGCGATATTGACAAAATCTATGCCTCAGCCGGTAAGGCAAAGAAAGAATTGGGCTGGAGCGCCCAATTATCACTCGAAGAGTGCCTTCGCACCAGCTGGGTATGGCAAAAAAAAATCTCAAAGACAAAATAGCGCTTTTTTCTTTACCTGTTTTTTACATGAATAAGCTTAGGTCTCGTTTAGTCTAACTGGCATGAAATTAAATATCATTTTCGCTTTTATTTTGTGTTTTAGCTCCTATTCCGCTTTTTGTGAGCCCGACGCGGTTTTACCTGAACAAGCTTTGATTGAAAGCGGCATGAAAGCCGTTCAGGAGAACCGTCTTCAGGAAGCTTTGGCGGATTTTCGTCAGGCTAAAAAGTTGAATTCGAAATATGCTCCCGCGCTTGTGGGCGAGGCGCAAGTACTTACCTTGCAAAACGCCTGGGATGAAGCCTTAAACCTTCTGAATCGGGCTATTAAACTCGACCCTGAATTTGCGATCGCTTATCACAATCGCGGTATTTTGAGATATTACAAAAAACAGTATTTGGAAGCGCATGCTGATCTTCGTAAAGCGGTTGAATTGGGTGAATCAGTTGATAGAGAAATGCTTTTCCAAGTTTGGGGCGCGGCTTTTCCCGAGGATGCCGTTCAGGCTTTATCAGAGCAAATCAGCGTGAACCCGAAAGACGGTGAGGCCTATTTAAACCGCGGCATCGCTTATTTTTATCAAAATAATTATCAGCGCACTTTGAACGACTGGAAAAAAGCAAAAGAACTCGGCACTGAGCCCGACCCTGTGATGTGGGCGGAGCTTGGCCGCGCCCTCCCTGTTTCTGAGGCGCGGCACAGCGCTGAGTAATATTTAAAAATAACGAATTCGTTATTTTAGTTTAAATGAAGCACTAGAGAAAAACATTCAGTTTGATAAGGCAGTTCAGCATGCGGTTACTTAGGTTTATTGCCGGTTTGTTTGTTTGCGTGCCCCTTCTTTTTGCTTCACACGCTTACTCCGCGGAAGTGAAGTTGGTTCTTAAGGCCAAAATGGTGAGTGTGGAAGCGTTTAACCCCGATGAAATTGTCGATGCTTTGGATGCTGTTTCAGCGGATGGTGTTATGCCCGGTGCAACCGTGGTATTCAAAATTGAGTCGGTTGTGAAAGGCAATTTGCCCCCGGTTAAGGTGCCTGCCTCGAGTTCGGTTTGGAATCAAACCAAAGATGCTTACAAAGAAAAAAGTTTTCTGAAGATGATCACGATGGATTACCAAAACCCGGAAGTGGAGCGGGAGGGGAAGCCGCGTTGGTTTGCCGTGGGTGTGCAAAGTCCGCTCGAATCATTTCAAGTTGTTTCATGGTCGGATCTCCCCAAACAAAACTATCGGCTTTCCTTCTCTCAAGATCCCGTAACAGGCGGCTTCATTCTTCAGGATATATCCGCTGGCTAGAAAACTTTTGCCGTTCCTGTCAGCGAGTTCCTTAAGCGAACTCAGGATAAACTCCGCGAAGCAGTCTTGTTTGGTTCATTCTATTCTTTCAATCTGATCAGACAAGGTCGTCAGTCTTTAGTCGTTGGTCTGTAGTCGGTATCAGGCTATGGCGCTCCCCTTCTTTTACACACACCTTACTTGTTCATCATTTGGTTTTGACATTGGTTTTCTATTATTCGCCCGTTAAAACAGTTTCAATTTTTTAAACCTTTCCAACAAAAGGTAAGCTCAATGAAAAAGAACTCGATTCTCAAAGCTTTAAGCCTCGCGCTTGCGACGGTTTTCAGCCTCACTTCAACTGTTTTCGCGCAAGACGCGAACTTAACCAAGCTCGTTGAGCAGCTGCAGCAGCAGATGTCTTCCATGCAGCAGACGATCACTTCGCAAAACGCGAAAATCGCGTCTTTGGAAGGCCGCGGTGCTTCTGCGCATATTCCCGCTCCGAAGTCGGAAGGGATGACTGAAGAAAAGTTCAAGAAAGCTCTCGAAAAAGAGCTTGGAAAAGATTACAAGACTTTCAAGAACCTGAAGTTCTCGGGCGACATCCGTTTGCGTTATGAAGCGTTTGACCACACCAGCGGTAATGCTTCCGAAACCGATCCGCGTAATCGTTTCCGTTATCGTCTTCGCACCGGACTCGAAAAGAAGTTTAACGATGAATGGAAAGCCGGTTTTGGGCTTGCGTCATCTGAGGCGACACCTGATAACGTTTCAACCAACACGACTCTCGATAATAACTTTACATACAAAGATATTTATATCGAAAAAGTGTATGCGACCTATACGCCGAATTGGGCGAAAAAAGGCGCGGTTGAAAATCTTGAAATTACCGGAGGTAAATTCAAGAATCCGTTTGAAAAGGGTTCTTCCGATATGATTTGGGATCGTGACGTTACGCCGGAAGGTCTTTATCAATCCGTGGATTTCCGTATTCTTGATACTGAAAGCATCAAGGCAACGGGTTGGTTCACAGCCGGGCAGTTCATTCTGGATGAAGATTCCGCAACTAAAGGCGGAACAGCGGATGCGGAGCTTTATGCTTATCAGTTCGGTATCAATCCGAAATTCAAAGTTCCCGGCATGGAAAAGCCATTGGGCTGGACTTCCGCGGTTTCTTGGTATGACTACAGCGATTATGCTGTTGATACTAACTTCGGAACGCTCGCGCGCGGTAACGCGAATGCTACCGGACCTGCGGCTCAGCTTGATGCAAAGGATTTTGGCGTGATTGAGTTTTACAACGAACTCAATATTCCGGTTCTCGGGACACCTGTTCGTCCTTATTTCGATGTTGCCCGCAATATGAGCCATAAATCAGGACTGGGTTCCGCTCCTGGCCAGGACATGGCTTGGGCATTGGGTCTTACCATCGGTAAAGCCAAGAAAAAGGGTGAATGGGAAATCGGATACGCTTACAAGAACATTGAAGCCAACTCAGTTGTGGGCGCTTTCAATGACTCTGACTTCGGAACCACGGGCCACAGTGATAAGCGCGGCAGTGTTTTCAAGGGTAAGTACATGTTCACCGATTTTCTTGAATTTGGCGCAGCCGGAATTTTTACGAATGGGATTTCGAATCTTGTGCGTGATGAAGAAAGCCGCCGTTTCCAAATCGATCTTGTTTGGAAGTGGTAACAGTTCCCCCCAAACCGGTTCCTATCGCGCATTTTTAAGTGTGGTAGGGCCGGTTCGGACTTTACACGGAATTTACAAACAGACTGCGAATAGCTTAATAGAATCAGCGTCTTAGCAATGATAAGTTTTACGGTTTTTAATCCAAAACAGGAGATCAAGAGTATGAAAGACATGAAAAAGTTAGCGGCAGTATTCGCCATGTTGGCGATGGTTGCTTCGAGCGGAACGGGTTATGCGGCGACGATGGTAACCGCGGATGGTTCCAGCACGGTTTATCCTATTTCAGAAGCGGTTGCCGAAGAGTTCGGTAAAGCAAATTCTGATGTTCAGATTACCGTGGGTGTTTCCGGAACAGGCGGCGGATTTAAGCGTTTCTGCAAAGGTGAAACCGATATTTCCAATGCGTCACGTCCGATTAAATCCAAAGAAGCCGACATGTGTTTTGAAGAGGGCATCGAGTATATTGAAATTCCGGTCGCTTATGATGGTCTTGCCGTGATGGTTAGCCCTCAAAATGATTGGGTGACTTCGCTGACGGTGAAAGAACTCAATAAAATTTGGGCACCGGATTCGCAGGGTAAAGTAACGAATTGGAACCAGGTACGTTCCTCTTTTCCTGACAAGCCGCTCAAGCTCGTCGGCCCCGGAACGGATTCCGGAACTTTCGACTACTTTACCGAAGTAATTAACGGTAAATCCGGATCCAGCCGCGGTGATTATGTCGCGAGTGAAGACGATAACGTTCTTGTTCAGGGAATTTCAAGTGATAAGAACGCTCTCGGGTACTTTGGTTTGGCTTACTATGAAGAAAATAAGGACAAGCTGAAACTTGTGCCGGTTGATGATGAGAATGAGGGTAATGGCAGCGGAGCGGTTGCGCCGAGCATGGAAACCGTGTTGGCCGGAACCTATCAGCCTTTGGCTCGTCCGATTTTCATTTATGTCAGTAAGAAAGCTGCTGAAAGACCTGAAATTCAGGCCTTTATTGAGTTCTATCTTAAAAACGCGGCAACTCTTTCTGAGGAAGTGGGTTATGTCCCTCTTTCCGCGCAGGCTTATGAGTTAGCGTTGGCACGTTTTAAGGCGGGTAAGGCGGGATCCTTGTTTAAGAAGGGAACAGCCGGAATCAAGCTTGAAGACGCTTTGTCCAAGTAAGAAGGTTGATTTTTCGGTGCTGAGCCGATAAACTTCGGGGACTTTCGGCAGATTTTTGCCGAAAGTCCTCGTTGCTTTTTAAGATTATGATTATAAATAGCTCGTCCGTCCAAATTCGGAAGATCAAAGAAAATACAGTTCAGGCCATTCTTTTTGGCTGCGCTATTTTTTCGGTTTTTGTTACTGCCGGAATTATCGGTGTTTTGTCGTTTGAAACTTTTGAGTTTTTCAGAGAAGTTTCGATCATCGAGTTTTTTACGGATACGCAATGGACACCGCTTTTTACGCAAAAGCATTTCGGTATTGCTCCGCTTTTGTGCGGAACTTTTCTGACTTCCGCTATCGCATTGATTGTTGCTGCGCCGCTTGGGATTTTAACTTCGGTTTATTTGAGTGAGTATGCTTCACCTCGAGTGCGCCGGGTGATTAAACCTATTCTTGAGATTTTAGCCGGTGTCCCGACCGTGATTTACGGTTACTTTGCGTTGCTGTTTGTGACGCCGCTTTTGCAGAAAGTTTTACCCGACTTGCCCGGCTTTAACGCGCTTTCGCCCGGTATCGTGATGGGGATTATGATTTTACCGATTATTTCGTCGCTTTCCGAAGACGCCATGTATGCTGTTCCGCAAAGCTTGCGTAATGCCGCCTATGCTTTGGGCTCTTCTAAATTGCAGGTCTCATTTAAAGTGGTTATTCCTTCCGCATTTTCGGGTATTACGGCGTCCTTTATCTTGGCGATTTCCCGCGCGATCGGGGAAACCATGCTTGTTGCGATTGCCGCGGGGCAAATGCCGAACCTGACTCTTAATCCGATGGAGTCCGTGATGACGATGACGACTTTTATCGTGCAGGTGAGTTTAGGCGATACTCAAACCGGAACCATTGAGTATAAAACTATTTTTGCCGTCGGAACGATGCTCTTTCTTTTAACTTTTGGCTTGAATATCATCGGACATAAATTGCGCAAACGTTTCCGCGAGGTGTACGCATGATTCAGGGTGCTCAGCCGATTCAAAAAATTATCGCGGCGCAAAAACGCAATGAGGCCATCTTCCGTGTTGTTGCCATTGCCGCTGTTGCCATTTCTTTGGCGACGTTGGGAGCTTTGCTTTTTGACGCTTTTTCAGATGGTTTGCGCCGCCTGGATTGGCAGTTTTTAACCAGTTTTCCTTCCCGTAAACCTGAGCGTGCAGGTATCTTGGCGGCCATTGCGGGAAGTTTTTATGTGGTTTCGCTGACTTCCGCGATTTCCATTCCGCTTGGAATCGGAGCCGCTGTTTACTTGGAAGAGTACGCGAAGAACAATCGCTTTAACCGGATGATTGAAGTGAATATCACCAATTTGGCGGGTGTGCCTTCGATTATTTACGGTATTTTGGGCTTGGAGCTTTTTGTGCGCATGATGAAGCTTGACCGCAGCCTGATGGCCGGAGCTTTGACCCTTTCACTTTTGGCTTTGCCGACGGTGATTATTTCCGCGCGTGAGGCAATCCGCACCGTACCAAGTTCAATCCGTCAAGCTGCCTATGCAGTAGGCGCGACGAGATGGCAAACAACACGTGACCACGTGTTGCCGCTCGCTTTTCCGGGTATTATGACCGGTATTATTCTTGCGATTTCCCGCGCCATCGGGGAAACGGCGCCTTTGATTATGATCGGCGCTTTGACTTATGTTGCTTTTCTTCCGACGGGTTTGGATTCGCCTTTCACGGTCATGCCGATTCAGATTTTTAATTGGGTGTCGAGACCGCAAAAAGGGTTTTTTGAGTGCGCGGCGGCGGGAATTGTTGTTCTGCTTATTTTGACCTTGATGTTAAACGGTCTTGCGATTATTTTAAGAAACTATTATCAAAGAAAATTCTCAGTGAGATCTTTATGAGCCAAAATTTAAATGCCGGTGATGTTTGTTTGAAGGTTGAAAAATTTAACGCGTGGTATGACCAGTTTCACGCGCTTAAGGATATTAATATGGATATCCGCAAAAACAAAGTCACCGCGATGATCGGCCCTTCCGGTTGCGGAAAGTCAACTTTGATCCGCTGTTTTAACCGCATGAATGACTTTATTCCGACTTTTCGGCAGACCGGAAAGATTCTTTTTGAAGGCAATGACTTGAGTGACAGATTCATTGATCCCGTGGAAGTTCGCATCAAGGTGGGCATGGTTTTTCAAAAACAAAATCCCTTTCCGAAATCGATTGCTGACAACGTAACTTACGGCCCCAAGATTATGGGCGTGCGGCAAAAAAGCCGGCTGGATGCTATTGTGGAAGAAAGTTTGCGTAACGCGGCATTGTGGGATGAAGTGAAAGATAAATTAAAATCCAGTGCGCTTTCGCTTTCGGGCGGACAACAGCAGCGTCTTTGTATCGCGCGTGCGCTTGCGATGCAGCCCGACGTTTTACTTTTGGATGAGCCTTGTTCGGCCTTGGATCCGATCGCGACTTCCAAGATCGAGGAATTGATCATTCAGCTGAAAGAAAAATATACGATTTTGATCGTGACGCATAATATGCAGCAAGCTGCACGCGTCAGTGACCACACCGCTTATTTATATCTTGGTGAGTTGATTGAATACGATGAAACAACCAAGATTTTTACGGCGCCGGCACAGAAGGCCACGGAAGACTACATCACCGGTAGAATGGGGTAGGCTTCTTGAAAAAGCCTGTCTGCGGCGTTGCGGCATCGTTTCCTTGTGCGGCGTAGGTTTCACTACGCCTCCGCGTCAACTCAACCGCGCCTTGCATTCAAGGCTTTTTGAAGAAGCCCGCAGTCTCCATCCCTTTGAGTTTTTCAGTTGTCTGGTTTTAAGTCGTTAGTCTTCAGTCGTCAGTCATTGGTCTTTAGCTTATAATCCTCGCATGTCAGAAACAGCTCCTCTCGTTCCCTCAAAAAAACCGTGGGTTGCTTTTTTGCTTTCAGTTCTTTTTCCGGGGCTGGGGCATTTATATGTGGGGAATCGGCTTGCGGCGTTGATTTACGGCGCGATGGGGCTGGGGGTTTGGATCAGTTGTTACTCGTCAGGCTCGATTTTAACCAGGCTTGCGGTTTTACTGATTTTGCCGTTCGTGGTCATTCCTGCCGCGCGTGATGCTTTTGATACGGCGTCAGGCAAGAAAAAGCCTGTTACGGGCGAAGAATCGAAGCTTTATGTGATTTGGATGCTTTGCTGTGTTGGCCCTTTTGCTTTACCGCTACTTTGGCGGAATAAAAAGTTCTCGCTGACCGTCAAAATCATATGGACGGTGGTTGTGGTGGCGGTGGTTGTTTTCTTTTTTGCTTTTATTGAATGGGCCGGAGAGATAAGTCATGATTTTTTGGGTATTTAAACGTTTCCGTGTTTTGGGGGTGGCCTTTGCGCTGCTCTTGTTTTTTTTTACAGGCATTTCGAATGCGCAGGATTCTGTTTGCTTTGGGGCCAGTTGCTTTTATCCTGAAGTCGCGGAGACAGCTCCGCAAAAACAAAAAGGGCTGATGGGACGTGAAAGTCTCGCTGAAAAGGAAGGAATGCTTTTTGTTTATGATGCAGACGTCCGCCCCGCGTTTTGGATGAAAAACATGCGGATCGCTTTGGATTTTGTTTGGATCGATCGCGGGGGGCAGGTGGTGGATATTCACCAAGGCGTGCCGCCTTGCGGGCAGAATTGTCCGTCGATTGTCAGCCGTCAGTCTTTACGGTATGTGTTGGAAGTTCCCTCGGGAGCGGTTGAAAAAGCAGGTATTAAAATTGGGGATCAAGCTTTGATTAAATTGGGAGAAGCAGCATGAAGACACAAGACAGAAGACTGAAGATAAAAGATTTTTTTCATATAATTTATTTTTTCAGTTTGTTGTTTATGGTCTGCTGCCTGTGGTCTGCGCCCGCGTTTGCGGGCGATTGGCTTGACGGTGCGAACGGTTACGCGCGCGGTTTAGATCAGTCTAAAACTAGCGGGAAGCCGCTCCTTCTCTATTTTTATACGGATTGGTGTCCTTATTGCCGCAAATTTGAAAAACACACTTTGATCAATGATTCTGTGAAGAAAGTTCTGGATGGCTTTGTACTTGTCCAAATTAATCCGGAGAAAGGCTCCCGTGAGAATCAGATCGCGGAGCAATACCGCGTCAATGGTTATCCCTCCGTTTTTTTCTCAAATCCCTCCACGGGAGAGAGCACGCAGGAAGTGACGCAGGCTGTGCGTTCCGCCGACGATTTTAAACGCGCGGCTTCCGAATTTTTGAAAGTAACCGCCGCCAAAAATCCGCCGCGCGATCCGGCTGTTTTGCCTGCTACCGTATCCGCGGGAAAAGCTCCGTCCATGGAGGTCGGAGCCGCGGATTACATTTTGCATCTGAAGAATGGCCGAAAAGCGGAAGGTGTTTTAGTTTCTCAAAACGCCAAAGGCGTTACCTTGGCGATGGATGAACTTGGTGAAGTTTATTTTTCAAAATCCGAGTATGACCAATTGGAAAAAATTAAAGCATGAAATCGGTTTCAAGAATTGGTTTCGTAAGTAGTAATCGAACCAAAGAAGCGAGAGAGGCGAGGATGACAAGGAAACCGAAGCAGGCGATGCCGAAGGCCGCATCGTCGATGCAGGGTGACGTAGTCAGCCGAAGCCTGTGTCGCTTCGACGTTCATAAATACTTATGAAATCAGTTCTAAGTATCGCAGGTTCAGATCCTTCAGGTGGCGCGGGAATTCAGGCAGACCTTAAAACATTCCAATACTTCGACGTTTATGGAATGGCCGCGGTCAGCTTGCTGACTGTGCAAAACACGCTTGGCATCAAAGAAGTTTTGGTGATTCACCCTGATAAAATTAAATCTCAAATTTTAACAGTGCTTGAAGATATTTCCCCGAATGCGGTTAAGCTCGGTGCTTTAGGGCATGGCCCGGCAGTTTTAGCGGTAGCGGAATCACTTAAAAGTTATCAGGGACCGGTTGTTGCCGATCCGGTTATGCTTTCCAAGAACGGCGCGCCGCTTCTGATGAAAGAAGCCGTTGCTGTTTATAAACAGAAAATTTTGCCGCTGGCTTTTTTGGTTACGCCCAATCTGGCTGAAGCCGAAGCTCTGTGCGGGTTTGAAGTTCAAAATTTAGAACAGATGAAAAAAGCCGCGGAAAGTATTGTTTTGATGGGGGCGAAAAATGTTCTGGTGAAAGGTGGACACCTCGAAGGGAGTGAGGCGGCGGATGTTCTTTTTGACGGAAAAGATTTCGAGATTTTCAAAGCAGAAAAAATTGTTTCTCAAAATACCCATGGCGTTGGATGTACGCTGGCTTCGGCGATTGCCGCGAATCTTGCTTTGGGAAAAGAACTGTCTCTTGCAGTTAAAATTGCCAAGGACTATGTTTTGAAGGCGATTCAAAGCGCGCCGCAGATCGGCAAAGGAAACGGCCCTATCAATCATCATGTTTAAACAGGCGTGTGTCTTTAGTCTTTAGTCTTCAGTCTGTAGTCTGTTATAATCCCCGCCATGATTCAAAAATTAGCACTGATTGTTTCTATCACCCTGCCGCTTTGGAATATTCCGTTGATTGTCCGCATGATTCAGAGGAAGTCTTCCGATGATGTCAGTGTTGCCTGGGCGGTCGGAGTTTGGGCTTCATTCGCGTTGATGGCACCGCAGGGGTTTGTTTCGGAAGATTTGGTTTGGCGGACATTCAGCATTGTTAATTTGATTATGTTTTCATTCGTAACCGCGACCGTTTTGTTCTACAGGCTGAAGAAGCCTAAGCAGGCTAAAGATTCGCTTTAATCCGGAAGGAATATAGAAATGAGCTCAAAGGTGCAAAACATTGTTTGCTGTCTCGATTTAGAAGGGGTGCTTGTGCCTGAGATGTGGCTGGGTGTTGCCGCGAAAACTGGCTTGAAAGAACTTGAATTGACCACGCGCGAAGAGCCCAACTATGACAAGCTGATGCGGTTTCGTTTAGGTGTTTTAAAAAAACACCGGATTCGCTTGAGTGACATTCAATCCGTGATCGCAAAAATGAGTCCGCTGCCCGGCGCGAAATCCTTTTTGGATAAGCTGCGCGCGAACTATCAGGTGATTATTCTTTCCGATACTTTTTCTGAATTCGCGCAGCCTTTAATGAAACAATTGGGGTGGCCGACCATTTTCTGTCATACGCTTTCCGTTGATTCGAAAGGGTTTGTGACGGATTACCATTTGCGTATTTCGGATCAAAAAAGAAAAGCGGTGAAAGCCCTTCAAAACTTGAATTTTTATGTCCAGGCGGCGGGCGATTCGTACAATGATTTGACGATGCTTCTTTCAGCCGATAAAGGCATTCTTTTTCGTACGACGGATAAAATCAAAAAAGAATATCCCAAGCTTCCCGCGGTGAATGACTACTCCAAGCTACTTAAGCATTTTGAAGTGAAGTAGGCCGGAACGGAATGCGCGTCGTCTTACTCGCGTAAAAGAAACTGCGCTGCTTATAGCGCGCGAGGCGCGCTTGAAAGAAACAGGCGTAAAGCTAAGCGAGCAGCTTCGCTGCTCGCTTAGCGTAGTAGGTGAGAATAATATCCGCGCCGGCGCGTTTAATCGCGAGCAA